>JAESGL010000058.1_pt1 | contig 213670 bp, 180 predicted proteins | sample 9269711 | NCBI WGS metagenome assembly JAESGL01 (sample SAMN14515918, study PRJNA621676) | algae metagenome | isolation source: Kastovskya adunca ATA6-11-RM4 and co-occurring heterotrophs from soil and... | place: Chile: Atacama Desert | collected 2011-06-27
CAAATGCAGCGTTTTGTAGTGAGCTCTCCTGCCAACAGGCAATTCTCAAGAAAACGAAAAGTCAAATACAAAAGCACCATTAACAGGCGTAGACCTACTTGATTGCCTTAAGTTGACAGCATTGGATTTCAATCCAGGGTCCGTGTAGTATACTAAAATCGAAGCATAAAACCAGAACTGTATTAATCCTGCTCCTTCATTTCCTGCCGGCGCATAGGCATGGCATCAATGGTCTGGAAAAGACGTTCGGTGGTGAGTAAATCGCGGCTGCGCAGTTTTTCTCCGCCATCTTTGCCTATCAGCAGGGTGGCGGTTTCTTTCTGAGGAATTACGTAGTGCTTTCGCAGATTACTGGCATCTGCCTGCCCGGAAACAGTGCCATCCGGTAATTTTACGCTGTCGGGAAATATGTGAAAGATCAGAAGTTCCCGCTCTCGCAGGCCCCTTTCCTGCTTCAGCAGTTCCTCCAGCTGAAGTTTGTATGTTCTATCTTCCTCATCAGGAGCAAAGAGGAGCAACAGGCGGTTCTTCCACTGGTACTGATCTAATAATGGGGGTGCAGGTATTTCCATAGTGGTTTGTACGCCCGGAACCGGAATAAATGATAGAAGCAATACAGCAATAGCTGTGAATAAAAACGTGCGTGTTTTACGGCTGTGGCTAAACTTCACTATACCTTAAAACATAATCAGGAAGTACAGGAACAACGCTACCCACAGAAAGTCCATAAAGTGCCAGTAGGTGGTAAGCATTTCCAGCTTCATCTTCTGATATGGATTGGTTACTGCAATAAGCGTTTTTACCGGATCTGATGATATGCTGCTGGTGCGGATAAACTGGTGTGTCATGAAAAACATGGCACCTACCAGGTGCAGAATGTGTAGACCTGAAATAATATAAAGATATGCGCCACTGCTGATACCGCTTAAACCATGGCCGGCCTGCTCCAGCTGATGCCAGCCCCAATACTGGCTGATGGTAAAAATAAAGCCTAGCACTACCGTTATGCCCAGCATATTGCGGAGTTTTTTCATATTCTCCAGCTCAAAGGCCCGCATAAAACGCGATACGAAATAAGAGCTGAACAGCAGCACCAGTGTGCTGAAGGTAAATGCTTTTGGCAGTTGTATGGGTGTTGCACCCTCCTGCAGCACAGGATGGTTGTTGGTAGCGGTAAAGGCAATGATCATAAACAGGAAGATAAGCGTGCTGCCAAAAATAGCCAGGTAAAGCAGCATCTTGTGGGGGTGCAACTTTTCAATCTTCTCCAGGGTAGCCTGTGAACCCGTTTCGGTAATTTTTCTATTATGATATGGTAGCATAAAAAAATCTGTTATAAAAGGTGTGGGGCCCCAAACCTGCCTGCTAAAAATATCGCGAAAAGCTTCTGCAAGTGAAACTTTTAGTAAAGCCGGAACCTGTATGTAGTTTTACTGTACAAAATGGCGTTTGGTTGCGCCGCATGCATACTATTTCTGCGCTTATTATCAGTACTATAAGAAGTTAGTGCAGAGGCTAACTTTTTTCAAACTAAATTTGCAGCGCTTAATTATTTAAAAAGCAAAACTTTTGAACTTGACGGTAGAAGATTTAAAGACTTTATACATTAACGATAGCCTGGTACAAACCCTTGCTACCTACCTGGAGCCCGGGAAAAAAAGCTGTCTCCAGATCAAAGGCCTGCGTGGCAGCCTGGATGCAGTGCTGGCGTCGGTATTTTACCAGATTCACCAGCGGCCCTGCCTGTTTGTAATGCACGACCGCGACGAAGCCCAGTATTTCCTCAACGACCTGCAGTTTCTCACAGGCCGCCAGGAGGTGCTGCTGTTTCCCTCTTCCTGGAAGCGCCCCTACAGCTTCGACGAAACAGAAAATGCCAATGTGCTGCTGCGGGCCGAGGTGCTGAACCGCCTGAACCAGAAAGCCGCCACCGGCGAGCTGGTAGTTACCTACCCCGAAGCCCTTACCGAGAAAGTAATTAACCGCCGCTCACTGAAAGAAAACACCTTTAGCGTACGCAAGGGCGAGCGGCTGGATGTTCCCTTTATGGTAGAGCTGCTGCAGACCTACGATTTTGAGCCTACCGATTTTGTGTACGAGGCCGGGCAGTATGCCGTGCGTGGCGGTATTGTAGATGTATACAGCTTTGCCAATGAGCTGCCCTACCGCATAGAGCTTTTTGGCGACGAGGTGGAAAGCATCCGTACCTTTGATCCGGTAAGCCAGCTAAGCACCGAGAATATCGACAGTATCTCCATTATTCCGAACGTTCAAACAAGACTGATTCAGGAGGAACGCCAGAGCCTGCTGGATTTTATGCAGGACGATACGCTCATCTTCTTCAAAGATTATCAGCAAACCCTGGATGTACTGCAAAGCTACTTCGACAAAGCAAGCCAAAGTTTTGCTGATGTACTTAAAGCAACCGGCAACAGCAAACTGCTGATGAAGCCGGAACAGCTTTTTGAAACACCCGATACCTACAAAGAGAAGCTCCCCAATTTTACACGCGTAGAATGGGGCAACCGCTTTTATCTCGATGCCGAGCATGAACACAGCTGGCAGGCCGAACCACAGCCCAGCTTCAACAAAAACTTTGAGCTCATTGCCGAGCGCCTGGAGCGAAACAGCGAAGAAGGCCTCACCAACATTCTGGTAGCCGAGCAGCAAAAGCAGCTGGAACGCCTCACCACCATTTTTGAAGAGACCAACCCCTACCTGAAATTTCAGACGCTGAACGTTGCCTTTAGGCAGGGATTTGTTGACCGTAACCTGCGGCTGTCCTGCTATACCGATCACCAGCTGTTTGATCGCTTTCACCAGTTTCGCAATAAGAACAAGTACAGCAAAAGCAAGGCCCTTACCTTAAAGGAGCTGCGCAGCCTGCAGCCCGGCGACTTTGTTACCCACGTAGACTATGGCATTGGCAAGTTTGCCGGCCTCGAAAAAGTGGAGAATAACGGTAAAGAGCAGGAAGCCGTACGCCTGATATACCGCGATGATGACCTGCTGTACGTAAGCATTCACTCGCTGCACAAAATAAGCAAGTACACCGGCAAGGAGGGCACGCCCCCCCAGATCAGCAAGCTGGGTTCACAAGACTGGGAGAACAAGAAAAAGCGCGCCAAGAAAAAGGTACAGGATATTGCCAAAGACCTGATAGACCTATACGCCAAGCGAAAAGGCGCCCCTGGCTTTGCCTACAGCCCCGATGGCTTTCTGCAGGCCGAGCTGGAGAGCTCCTTTATTTATGAAGATACCCCCGACCAGGCCAAGGCTACTACCGATGTAAAGGAAGATATGGAGCAGCCACACCCCATGGACCGCCTGGTGTGCGGCGATGTGGGCTTTGGTAAAACCGAGGTGGCCATACGGGCAGCCTTTAAGGCCGTAACCGATGGCAGGCAGGCGGCTGTGCTGGTACCAACCACTATTCTGGCCATGCAGCACTACCGCACCTTTAGCGAAAGGCTCGGTAACTTTCCCGTTAAAGTAGAGTACATTAACCGCTTTAAAAGCAGCAAAGACCTGAAGCAAACCCTTCAGAATGTTAAGGAAGGCAAAACTGATATTCTCATTGGCACCCACCGCATTGTAAACAAAGATGTGGAGTTTAAAAACCTGGGGCTGCTGGTGATTGACGAAGAGCAGAAGTTTGGGGTAAAAACAAAAGAACGCCTCAAGGAAATGCGGGTAAATGTAGATGTGCTCACCCTTACGGCCACCCCTATACCGCGTACCCTGCACTTTAGCCTGATGGGTGCACGTGATTTAAGCGTAATTGCCACACCACCACCAAACCGCCAGCCCGTTACCACTGAGCTGCACTCTTTTAATGAAGAAGTTGTACGTGATGCCGTGAGCCACGAGCTGCGGCGTAGTGGGCAGGTTTTCTTTGTGCACAACCGCATTTCCGATATCGACAGCATAGGCAGCCTTATTAAGCGGCTGGTGCCCGATTCGCGCGTTGCCATTGCCCATGGCCAGATGGATGGCGCCAAACTGGAAAAAGTAATGGTGGCCTTTATTGAAGGTGAATTTGATGTGCTGGTGAGTACCAACATCATTGAAAGCGGCCTGGACATCCCCAATGCCAACACCATCATCATCAACCGGGCACATATGTTTGGCCTCTCCGACCTGCACCAGATGCGGGGCCGCGTTGGCCGCTCAAACAAAAAGGCCTACTGTTACCTGCTTACGCCACCTGTGGCACAGCTAAGCTCCGATGCACGCAAGCGCCTGAGCACGCTGGAGGAATTCAGCGACCTGGGCGATGGTTTCAGGGTAGCCATGCGTGACCTGGATATTCGCGGTGCCGGCAACCTGCTGGGTGCCGAGCAAAGCGGCTTTATCTCCGATCTTGGTTTTGATATGTACCATAAAATACTGGACGAAGCCGTTCAGGAGCTAAAGGAAACAGAATTCAGGGATCTTTTTGCCCGAGAGCTAAGTGATGCCATTAAAGGCCCGGTGGTGCTGGATTGTACCATCGAGACTGACTTGGAGCTGCTCATACCGGATGAGTATGTAAGCAACATCAGCGAAAGATTGAATCTGTACAGCCAGCTGGATAATATTAAGAATGAGCTAGAGCTGCAAAAATTCAGCGACAGTGTGCGCGACCGCTTTGGTCCGCTGCCAGAAAATGTGCAGGACCTGGTACAGACGGTGCGCCTGCGCTGGCAGGCCGAAGAGCTTGGTTTTGAGAAACTTAACTTAAAATCAGCTACCTTAAAAGCATATTTTGTTCCTCAGGAAAGAGAAGATTATTATAAGTCGGAAACTTTTGGCAAAATTTTAAGGTATGTACAGATGCATCCGCGCCGTTGCAGACTTAAGGAGCATAAGAAAAGGCTCATACTCAGCATACAGGAGGTTGGAACAATAGAAGAAGCAAGGCAGTTATTGCAGGATATGAGCAGTTAAAAGCCCTTTTAGGGTGGAGCTGCAGGCCCGGAATTAAAAAACCTTACATATCTTCTGCAGATACTGTATTTTTTCAATATTTTAGAAATACGTTTCCAGAAGAAACAGCGTTTGATAAATGCGTTGCTTTTACTTTACGCATACAGGCAGTAAAGGGGGCTCGCAAATAGATTAAAACAGACGTAATCTTACATAGTGAGTTATTTCTTCGGAATTGTACTTAAAATGTTAAGAGAATCGTTCAATTTTGTCATGTGCCAGCAAATAGGTGTAGCTGGCTAACAGGTATTGCGTTAAACAGCGTGTAGAATAAAAAAGTGTGTTATGACCAACATTGTGAGCAAACTTAGAGGCTTAACAGCTTTGGCCTGCGGATTAGCATTGCTTGCTTCCTGCGGACGAAGCGGAACGCCTGATGCAGTAAATCCGGGCGAAGCTAGTACTGCCACCGGTTTGGAATACAACGAAGATGGCGGCTTTGCCGTGAACGAATTCCGCGGACAGCCTGCCGGTCCAAACCTGGTATTTATACAGGGTGGCCGTACCACCCTTGGAACCTACGAAGAAGATATCTTAAACTCGCGCGATAACTTAGAGCGTACAGTTACGGTAGCTTCGTTCTATATGGACGAAACTGAAGTTGCCAACATCCACTGGCTGGAGTACCTCTTCTATGTAAAATTAGACTCAAGCCGTGAGTTTTATGAGTCAGCACTGCCAGATACTACTGTATGGGCACGTGAGCTGGCCTTTAACGACCCTTATGTAGAGCATTACCTGCGCTACCCTGGCTTCCGTTACCACCCTGTGGTAGGTGTTACCTGGGTGCAGGCAAACGACTACTGTAAATGGCGTACCCGCGTGGTAAACCAGAAGCTGGCCGAAGAAAACGGTCTGGATGATGTTCCTGAAACTACAGGTGGCCGCATTCCTCTGGAAACCGGCGTAGTACTACCAGACTACCGCCTGCCAACAGAAGCCGAGTGGGAGTATGCCGCACAGGCCCTTATCGGTACCCAGTGGCTCGACGAAAACCAAACGCACAAGCGTCTTTACCCTTGGGATGGCCATGCCCTGCGTAACCCTTATGGAAAACAAATGGGTTACTTCCTGGCAAACTTCAAGCGTGGCCGTGGTGACTATGCCGGTATTGCCGGTAAGCTGAACGATGGCGCCATGATCACTGCCTACATCTATGAGTTCCCACCTAATGACTTTGGTCTGTACAACATGGCTGGTAACGTAAACGAGTGGGTACAAGACGTTTACCGTCCGCTTTCATTCCGCGAGTTCGACGACCTTAACCCAGTGCGCCGCGATGGCTATATGGATGAAGGAAGTAACTATGATCCTGAAAACTCACTGATCAATGATCGTGTACGTGTATTCAAAGGTGGTTCCTGGAAAGACATTGCCTACTGGCTGTCTCCTGGTACACGCCGCTTCCTGGAAGAAGACTCTGCAACAGCTACCATTGGTTTCCGTTGCGCCATGATCTCTGCCGGAACCAACTACTAATATTTGCTCACAGTATATATACAGGCTCCTGCCCGCAAGGCAGGAGCCTTTTTTGTGCTTCTTTTGCCAGGTTTTCATCAGGCAGTGGCCAGTGCCGCAAAGCTTATTTCGCTGCAGCCGGCCTCCTTCAGAGCAAATGCACAGCTAAGCACCGTTGCTCCTGTCGTAATCACATCGTCTACCAGCAGCAGGCGGCTGCCCCCGATCTTTTCCTGCTGCACTACTTCAAAGATATCCTCAACATTTTGCCAGCGCTTTATCCTGCTCTTGCGGGTCTGAGTTTCACTGGCGCTCTTACGCTCTACCACCTCCGGCCATACGGGCAGCCCCAGGCTAATGCCTAAACCCAGGGCAAAGTGGTAGCTTTGGTTGTAGCCTCTTTTCAGTAGCTTTCCTTTGTGCAGCGGTATTGGTACCACAGCATCGAAATGCTGCTGAAATGCGTGCTCTGCCAGAACAGCACCGTACCACCTGCCCAGCTCCTCCCCCAGCTCAGGCATGTCTCTGTATTTAAGATGATGCAACAATTGCTGCGTTCTGCCGCTTTTAGTAAACAGTAAGTAAGCAAAGGCATATTTTACAGGCATGTGCACCACCAGCTGCTGATACATGATATTGCTTGCAGGAAATAAATGATGATCGGTTTGCGGAAGGTGGGCACGACAATAGGTACAAACACTATCCTCTCCCTGCACCAGCACCCGTTCACTGCAAACAATGCACGTACGCGGAAAAACCAGGCTCCAGAAATGGTGTAAAATATTTGCCATTACCTTATTAACCAACAAATCACATTTTGTACAGCTGGTATAAACATTATTTTATTACTCAATAAGTTAACTTTGCAAAATCCCCCCTACCTTAGCTTATTGGTTGAAACGACAAGTGGCGAATGAAGCGCGATTCTCTTTTAATAATTCTTCTGTTATTCATTTCCTTTACTGCAAGCTGGGCGCAAACAGAGATTAAGGGACGCATTACTGATGCACGTACTAACGAGCCTTTACCATTTGCCAACATCATCTTTACCGGAACCTCCATTGGCGTAACTTCTAATTTTGAAGGTTATTTTCAACTGGTGAGCAGCGAGGCTTACGATTCTGTTTCAGTCTCGTACCTTGGCTATAAAAAGCAAACGCTGCCAGTACGTCCGGGCCGCAGCCAAACCATAGAGGTTAAAATGTTTGAAGATGCTGAAACCCTGCGCGAGGTAGTAGTACGCCCCGGAAAGAAAAAATGGGAAAACCCCGCTCACCCCATTATACAGAAAGTGCTGGACAATAAGAGCACGAACAACAAAACCAACCTTACTGCCTACGAATACGAAGCCTATAACAAAATAGAACTAAGCCTGCAGCGCCTGCCCGAAGAGGCCAGCAAACGAAAAATAATGCAGCAGGTACAGGCAGTTTTTGATAGCATCCATCAGTACAAAACCGAAGACGGCGAGGCGCTGCTGCCTCTCTTTTTATCTGAAAGCATCAGCCGTTTTTACTACCGTACCAAGCCACAGCTAAGGAAAGAACACATCATGCATACCAGCCTAAAAGGCTTTGGTGTTGAAGATGGCACTTTTCTGTCGCAGCTGGTGGGCAGCTCCTTTCAGGAATATAACTTTTATGAAAACTGGCTGAACATACTGGAAAAAGAATTTGTATCGCCGGTGGCAGATGGCTGGAAGCTTTATTATGAGTACAACCTGCAGGACAGCCTGATGATGGACGGGGAACTTACTTATAAAATAGGTGTAGCGCCCAGACGGGAAGAGGACCTTGCCTTTTACGGCACCATCTGGATCACCAAAAAAGATTATGCTCTTAAACAGCTGGATCTGCAGGTACTGCCAAAAGCAAACCTGAACTTTGTACACAAAATCACCATTAGCCAACAGCTAAACAAAACAACAGCAGGCTCGTGGCTGCCACTCAAAACCCGGGTGATGATGGATGTGCGTAAACCAGGCCAGCGGGGCAGTGGCATAGTAGCCAAATTCTATACCTCGCTGAAAGATCCGGTGGTTAACATGCCTAAAGATCCTGAATTTTATGCCAACCCATTAACTGTAGAAATAAAGGCAGCACAGGCAAACGAAGATTTCTGGAGCCTCAACCGCCATGACTCACTCAGTTACGAAGAGCAAAAGGTGGCGCAGATGATTGATTCTGCCAATAAAATACCTTCCGTTAAAAGATCTATCACACTGCTTAAAATACTTGCAACAGGCTATTTCAAGATAACTCCGGCGCTGGAGGTTGGGCCCTTTCCAAACTTCTACATCTATAATAATATAGAAGGCCACCGCATTGGTTTTGGCGCACGCACCACCACTGCATTTTCTACAGATTACCGTTTGAGCGGCTTTGGCGCCTATGGCACCGGCGATAATCGCTTTAAATACAGTGCACAGGCAGAGCGCATCTTTTCCCGCAGCACCTGGACCTCGGCCCGTGTATACCACAGCAGTGATCTGGAGCAGGTAGGGCTGGAGACCGATAAAATGGATGGCACCAACTACATCTTCTATGCTTCAAGCCGCTGGGGTAACCTGCAGCTACCTTACCGCTACCAGCGTAGTGGCCTGCAGCTGCAGACAGATCTTATCAGGGGCACCACTGTTTCCCTCTCGTACAACCACCGCTACTTCTCGCCTATCTACCCCTTCAGTTATCGCCCAGCAGATGATGCCCAGAGCGTAGCAAGCGATTTCAGCACCTCAGAAGTACAACTGGAAACCCGCTTTGCCAAAGGAGAAACCTATCTCATCAACGACTTTGAACGGATTCCATCCAGCATGCAAAACTGGCCGGTGGTAACCCTTCGCTATGCCTATGGTATTCCGGATATGCTGGGCAGCGATTTTGAGTACCATCGCTTAAGCCTGCATGCTACCCAACGGGTAAAAATGGCTTTTCTGGGTGTTTCCCGCTATACCATCGAAGGTGGCAAATATTTTGGTATACTGCCCTATCCCCTGCTAAGGGTGCACCTGGGCAACCAATCGCCTTTCTATACTACGGCAGCCTACAACCTGATGGAGCTGGCTGAATTTGCCAGCGATACCTATGCCTCCTTTCGCTACATCCACTACTTTGAAGGATTTTTGCTGAACCGCGTACCCCTGATCCGGAAGCTTAAGTGGCGCGCCATTGCCCACAGCAATGTACTTTGGGGAAATCTAAGCCAGGAGAACCAGCAGATTATTGCGACTGTAGAAGATCCAACAGACAACGGCTACAGGCCACCCCGCTCACTGGGCAGTACTCCTTACATAGAGGTAGGCTACGGCATTGAAAACATCTTCAAGTTTTTCAGGGTAGATGCCATTCACCGGCTTACCTACCTCGATACCCCAAATGTGCGCCGCTTTGGCGTAAAGATCAGTATGACGCTTGTACTGTAAAGTTCAAAGCGCTGCTCACATGCTTTTGCAGGAATCCATCTCCTGCAGGCATCTGTAGTTTTAACAAAAGAGCAATTATATCTTGCATTGGACTTAAATATAGTATGCTATCTGCTATATTGTTACCCAATAATATGGCCGATATGCGTTACGCTCTACTCATCTGTTTCCTTGGCTTGTGCAGCCTTACTACCTATGCACAGAAGCTGGCACTAAAAGAATTACCTGCACTACAGCTCCGCACAGGAACGGCAAGCTTTAGAGCAGCTGGCTCCTCTTAGCTTTGAAAGCCAGTTCCGGCTGCTGTACATCAGCAGTCCCGGTGCAGATGCTTCTTTACAGGCAGCACGTGCACGGCAGCTAAAAGATTTTATTGCTGAACTTAGCCCCAGGGTAGAAAAAGCAAAAGGAGCACAGAAAAAGATAAAGGCCATTCACAAAGAGGTGCACAGCACCTTCCTTAAAAAGTATGTACTGGCCAATCATTTTGCCGATGTCTTCAGCAAGGGAGAATACAACTGCGTATCTGCAACAGCCCTCTACGCACTTGTTCTGCAGGAGTTAAACATACCCTTCACCATAAAAGAAACGCCTACGCATGTTTTTCTGGTAGCCTACCCTGCCACCGACCGTATTGCACTGGAAAGCACCGATCCGCAGGTAGGTTATATGGTATTCGATACCAAATTTAAAACACAATATGTAGCCCAGCTACGTAAAATGAAACTCATCAGTGAGCAGGATTACCAGTCAAAAGGCGTTGAAAAGCTTTTTGATGAGATGTACTTTAACAACCAGGATATTTCACTGAAGGAGCTGATTGCGCTGCAGTATTACAACGACGGCCTTTACCTGATGGATGAAGAAAAGTGGGAGAGCAGCCTTCAGCAGTTTGAGAAGGGTTATGCCCTGTACCCCTGCGACCGGGGTGGTTTTCTTATCTACAATTCCATACTGCTGGCCAAAGACAAGAAAACCTATGCAGATACTGCCTACATCGATTATCTCGTAAAACTGGCCAACATAGTGGGAATTGATAATTACCAGGAGCAGCTAAAAGGAGAATGGGCTCTTTTTACCGACGATCAGCTCTCCAACAAAGGGCAGGCTGCTTATTATGATAAGATGTACCACAAGCTGCTGGGCTCACTTAGCGATACCTCCCTTGTAGACGAAATCTCCTACATCTACTATTTTGAAAAGGGCAGAACTGCCTTCAGTGCCGGCCAGTTTACCGAAGGCCTGAAGTGGAGCGAAAATGCTTTCCAGCTCAAGCCCGAAGCCACCAACAGCACCGGGCTGCTGCTTGGCTGCATTGGTCAGCGCCTGAACACCATTTACGCACTCGATGAAAAAACCAGTTTCCTGGAAGGCTATCTGAATAAATACCCTGCCCTTGAAAACAACAACATTCTCTATAGCCAGCTGCTGCAGTTTTACCTGGTACGCTTTGGCCAGGCCTATGAGCTGGACCAGGAAAAGAAAGGCATACAGTACCGGCAGATATTTGAGCAGGCCTACCAGCGCAAAAAAGGAGGAACAGAAGCCTACATACTTGATAATGCCTTACTGGGCAGGGCCTATTCTGTGGCCGCCGTATATTATTTCAGAAGGGGGCAAACCGCACAGGCCCGGCAGTTACTGAACAAAGGGCTGGAGGTAGACCCGCACAACCACGAGCTTCTGCAACGCAAGCAGATGATTCGCTGATTTCTGCTTAGCTGGTTTACTGCAGTAAGTATCTAACTAAATTTCTTAAGCAAAAATAAAGGGTACCTGTTAGTACCCTTTATTTTCTATAGCAACATTTACTTTAGTCGATATCAGATAGGGCGTTTTCATTTTTGTTTCAGTTTCTGCCACAATCTGTATGGTTTCCATCATGAAAGAGCCTGGAGGCATATTATAGACTAGTTCGGCAACACCATTTTTATCAGGTATCCAGTTGAGGCCTCCGCCTCCTTTATACTTTCCTTCCTGCAGCCCGCCAAAATAGAACCTTGTTTTACCATTTCTTTCGCTAAGGCTGATGCGAATGATATACTGATTATTCTTTAACAGCTTATCAATCTGCTCCACCTTTAGCTCGGGCAATTGCTTTTTAGGCTTACCTTCTTTGGTGTATTCAATGGTACCAAGCCCTAATTGGTCATTTTTGTAAGGTACCTCTGCCAACAGCTGGCCGCTCTGCCGGTAGAGCTTTTCTACTCCGTCCTTTTTTCCATGGGTATAGGGCGTTTCCCTAAACATATTACCGTTTTCGTAATACATTTTGGTAATGCCATGCAGCTCACCATCTTCATAATTAAACTCACCCTGCACCGAGCCGTTCTTGAAATAGCCCTTGGCATAGCCATGTCTTTTTTTGTCCTTGTAGTTGATCTCGGAGGCCAGCGAACCATCGTTGTAATAATGCTGCACCAGCCCTTCAAGCTTTTTCACCTTTTTTTCCTTGCCAGCTTGTTTCTTGGCTGGCTGTTCGCATCCCCAGCATAAAACCAGCAACAGCATCAGCGGGAGTAGAGAGAGTCTTGTCATATAATCTTGGATAATAGCCATCTAAAGTATATAACAAATCATAAATATCCTACCAGGCAGGCACTAATTATCCGCACCTACTTTCTCAGTCTTAGCATGTATATTTGCACATATTTTTACGTACTTAATTTTATGAGCATAGTAACTGATTTCAACGACTACCGCGGCCGCATGAATGAAAAGATCATGGAGGCTGATAATAAAGTACTGAAGCGCTTTTTTAACCTCGATACCAACACCTATATGGAGGGAGCGCTCGATACCAAAACCAAAGAAGCTATTGGCCTTGCCTGCAGCATGGTGCTGCGCTGCGACGACTGCGTACGCTATCACCTGGAGAAATGCCATCAGCTGGGCTACAGCAATGAGCAGATGTACGAAATTTTTTCTGTTGCTACCCTCATTGGGGGCAGCATTGTAATACCACACCTGCGGCGCGCTGTTGAATTCTGGGAAGCCCTGCAGGCGGAAGGCCGCCCCGCGGAAGGCCGTTCCACCGAACCAAAAGGAGAAAATGCTTAAGAAAGACCTTGACCTGGAACGCCGCTGGCAGCAGCTGCGCCTGCGGCTTGGGGAGCAGATTGGTCGTCGGCCCAAAGACCTTAATGCAATCCTGTTCCTGATTGGGGTGCAGGAGCTGGGGCAGGGGCGGCGTACGTTCAGCAAGGAAGAAAAGCAGGACCTGATGCACATTGCCATCTGCAAGGCACTTAGCTACAGTGGCTTTTATGAGCTGGAGGGGCTGGATGCTCAGGGCTGGCCGCACTGGAAAACGGTAAAGAACCTTCCCCACTTTGACCTGCTGGAGCAGGAAAAGCTGCTGAAGATGCACGTACTGGAGTATTTTGAGCAGGAAATGGGTTGGGTATTTCTGCCTAACCCCAGCGCTCCGCCGCCCGATGATAGCCCGCACCCTTAGCGGTGCTTTGTAACCCCCACCTGCCGGCACATGGAGAGCAGCAGGCAGCTGGAGCAGTGGGGAAGGCGGCCTGTACAGATATGCTTGCCGAATGGCACCAGCAGGCGGTTAATCTCCACCCAGTACTCCTGCGGTAGTTCTTTTTCCAGCGCTGCCATGGTTTTTTCCGGCGTGGGCGCAGCTACGTAGCCCCAGCGGTTGGTAACGCGGTGCACATGCACATCTACCCCAATGTAAGGCTGCTGTGCCGCAATGCCCAAGGCCAGTCCTGCACATTTTGGACCCACCCCTTTAAAGGCTGTTAAGACCTCAAAGCTGGCTGGCAGCACTCCGCTCCACTTTTCTTCTGCCTCTTGAGCAATAGTTAGTATGGTAGTGGCTTTGTTGCGGGCGTAGGAGCTGTCAAAGATCGCTTCGGCAACCTGATCGGGGGCCAGTTTGATCATTTCAGCTGGTGTACGGGCAAGCGCAAACAGCCTTAGTGATGCAGGAATGGTGGTTTCATCGAAGGTGCGAATGGAAATAATGCAGGCCACCAGCTGTTCAAAAACGCTGGTATAGCCCCGTTCATAAAGATCGAACAGGGCCGCAGGTGGCAGCTCTGCGGTCATTTCCCGAAGCAGGACCACTGTTTTGTGAATATCAAAAGGTTCCTTTGCTTCTTCCATTTGCAGCGCTTTTAGCAGTAACAGATACCTTTTCTAATAAACGCTGCAGCCGCATAAGGTTTGGCTGGAGATTAAAAAAGTCCACTCACCAATGCTGTGGATGGGCTTTTTACATGCTTCTTTCAATGATAATCTTGATACTTCGAATAGAATACTCCTGATCTGGCGAAAGCATCCGCTTGTGCCTATACATAGGGTTATGACAGACTAAATAGGGAAAATTCTGATGGGGCTCAAGCGGATGCTTGCGCCAGAAACAGCCAGAAATACTAATCCCTTTACTAAGCAAATTTAATACTTCGCGTAGAACCCACGGCACGCATCAGTTAGCTGGGAGAAGATGGGGGCGGCAAAGCCGGCAAACATATCCTGTGGTGGTGGGGGTGGTACTTCGCGTAGCTGCACTATTTTCTTATGCTTTGGCTCCAGGGCCCGCTCATCGCCATTAAAAAAGCCCCACTCGCTGAACCACACAAACTCGCCCGGGAACTGCCTGTGCTGTAGCACGGCATTGGTACGGGCATCTACGATGTACATGCTCACACGGCCCCTGGAGATTACCTCTTTCCGGAAAGTGGTTAGTTTGGCTTCTACAGTACCATATACCGGCACCAAAGAATCAGGCTTTATTTTAACTTCACCAATGCGCACACTATCACGCTTCAGCTGTTCTTTGCTCTCTCTTAAATGGGTTTCGCCGATTACAAAATCCTCAAACTGGATCCGTACGTAATGGTCGGGCTGGTTGAGTTTTTCCGAATTGGCCTCTTCCATAGAATAGAAGCGTATAAACCCATGCTGTTTTTCGGCATTATGCAGGTATGACTCTATCTGGTCGCTGAAAAAGGCTACATCTAGTGAGTAACGGCCGGGCACAGGGATTTGCTCCACCAACACCTTAAGGGTAGCCAGGTAATGCGCTTCCTGCCTCTTTTTTTCGCTATCAAGATAGCCTGGCACATAATGCATGGCTGCACTGAAATGCTCGTACGCCTGACGGGCTCCATCACGGCTGCCCCTGCTAAGCTCCCGCTGGCCCAAGGCATAACTTTCGGCGGCTGCCTGCTCGCGCGCCTCCTGTAATTTGGCATGGTAGGGCTTTGGCACGGGCACTACATTTAGCGCTCCGGGCGTATAACGAATGGCATCGTACAGTGCATTTAACTGCTCATAACGATTCACAATGTTGCCCCAGCGGTTTGCGGTTTTAAGTGTTTTCAGGTGAATGATATCGGCCTCAAGGGCCTCCACTGCCATAGGATATGCCTGTCGCAGGGTTTGCGATGCTTTTTTATGATCAGGCTTTTGCTTAAGCCTGTTAATTGCCTGCATGCTGGCCTCGTAATAGTTGCCTTGCTCCCAGGCCTTTTTGCCCGAACTGCAGCCAAAAGCAGCTACAGCCAGCACCAGTGTAAGGGTATGTAAAATGCGCTTCATAAGCGTAAGGGTTGAGGTTCTGTTGTGGCAAATACAGAAATAGTGCCAATCTGATAGAGACCTCAAATATAAAAAAAGCAGTCGCTGCTTAACGACTGCTGTAATATTATTTCTTTAGTTGTAATTTTTTGATTCTAAACTAGTTGACAGATTAATCTAGTCAGCCTTAACGAGAGGCTATCAAATCTGCAGGCTGTGCGGCATCATGTTTTTATTGCTGGGCCAAGGGCACCTGTTTATGACGTTCTACACCTGCCTCCAGAAATTCTACAAAATTCTCTACCTCCAGGTCATAGGCTTTGGGAGCTGCCAGTAAACTTTCGGTATTCGGATCTACCAGTGTGTAGTAAGGCTGCGCATTGGCATTAAGCCGCTGGATCATAAAATCAAGGTTTTGCTTGCCAATCGATTTCTTGAGCTTGCCATCATAAGCGCTGATATACCAGTCTTCTGCAGGCAGTTCCTTTTTCTCGTCTACATAAAGGGCTACTACTACATAATCTTCCTTCAGGCGGCGTAGCACTTCAGGATCGCTCCAGACGTTGGCTTCCATTTCGCGGCAGTTTACGCAGCCATGGCCGGTAAAATCAATAAATAAGGGTTTGTTTTGTGCCCTGGCACAGGCCAGCGCCTGCTCATAATCGAAATAACCGCTAAGGCCGTGGGGCAGGTGCAGCAGCTCATCATACTGGGGCTTTTCACACAGCTGGGGCAGTTCAGATTTTTCTTCTCCTTTCAGGATTGCCACCAGGTTAAAATCGTGGGTGCTCATGGGCGGCAGGTAACCAGCAAGCGCTTTTAGGGGAGCACCAAACATACCGGGAATGAGGTAGAGCACAAAGCCAAAGGTTATGATGGCCAGGATCAGTCCGGTGATAGAAGTGCTGGTACGGGCGCTATCGTGCGGCAGCCTTATTTTACCCAGCAGGTAAAAGCCCATCAGGCTAAAGATAATAATCCAGAGCGCCAGGTATACTTCGCGGTCCAGCAGACCCCAGTGGTAAGTCTGGTCGGCTACGCTTAAGAACTTTAGCGCCAGTGCCAGCTCCAGGAAGCCCAGCACCACCTTTACGGAATTTAACCAGCCGCCACTCTTGGGCAGGGAATTAAGCCAGCCCGGAAAAATGGCCAGCAGGGTAAAAGGCAGGGCAAAGGCCAGTGAGAAGCCTAGCATGGATACAACAGACTTTGCACCAATTTCATCGGCTGTTTCAATAAGAATAGTGCCCACGATAGGGCCTGTACAGCTAAAGCCGATCAGTACCAGGGCAAAGGCCATAAAAAAAACACCTACCAGGCCACCACGATCGGCCTGCTTATCTACTTTGTTGATAAAGCTGTTTGGAAGCGTAATTTCGAAGAGCCCAAAAAAGGAAAGTGCAAAAAGAATAAAGATAAAGAAGAACAGGATGTTAGGAATCCAGTGGGTGCTGAGTTCATTGGCATAATCGGCACCGAATATTTTGGCAAAAAGAATACCTAATGAGAGGTAGATGAGTATAATAGATACCCCGTAGAAAAGGGCGAACATAACCCCTTTGCGCCTGTCTCCCTGCCCCATTTTCAGGAAATAGGTTACCGTAAGCGGAATCATGGGATAAATGCAGGGCGTGAGCAGTGCGGTAACACCGGCTGCCAGCGATATCAGGAACAGGGCCAGAAACCCGCCCTTGGATTCGCCTGCGCTTTCTGCTCCGAATGGATTTTGAAAAGGATCGTACTGGCGCACGCTTACGCCTTCGTTCCCCACCGTTTCGGTTTGTACTGCTGTTTCAGCAGCTGCATCGGATCTGTCTGCCGGTACAAATACCTCCTGCTGCTCTGCTGCCGCCAATCCTCCGGAGCCTTCTTCTCCACCTGTGGTTCCAGCATCCGGGTTTGTAACAGCAGAAGTACCTCCGTTCTTTTTATAACCGGTTTTTTCCTGGGGCTCTTTACTGCCCTGTTTTGGTGGTGTTATGGTTTCGCCCGACTGTTGCTGACCCTCTTTTCCTTTTACTACCTGAATGTTAGGCTGTGGCAGGTCGCTATCGAAGGGAATGCACTGGCCGGTAACATCGGTACAAATCTGGTAGCTTGCCGTTGCCTGTATCTTTGGGTTTTCCTGCAGCACCTTTATTTTCTGACGAAATTCTGCAGTACCGGTAAAGTAGGTATACTCACCCTCCCAGATTTCGTCGTACTTACGCTTAGCGCCAGCCGGCTGCACCTTGCCCACTAAAGCGTAGCTGGCATGGGGTTTAAACTCAAACTCTGTTACCATGGGGCCCAGCTCCGGATCAAAGTCATTGGAGTAGAGATACCAGTCTTTGGGAATTTGCGCCCGGATGATCAGCTCTGCTTCGCCACCCACCGGCACCCGGTCAGGTTTAACCTCTACCGACCAGCGGGGTGCCTGCTGCATCTGAGCGCTGCCTGGTAGCTGCAGGGCTAGCAGAAAGAGCGTTAGTAAAAGAGCATGGTGTATCTTCATGGTAAATGCTTCAGCCTTCAATGTACAAAAGTAACACATACTGCAGATAAAAAATTAGCACAGCCTTATAAAGCTGCTATGCAACACCGGCAAATGCTGCTCTTGTACATCAGGAGAAAACGTTTGTACTGTTAACTAATTGCGCTGAGAAGGCCTATAGACCTAAAAAAGCTCACCAATGCAGGTGGGCTTTGTAATCAGTGGATTGATTAATCAGTGGATTAATTCATCAGAAAATCAGGCATGCAGGTACTGCCTGTACCAGTCTGCTGCCAGGCGTGACACAGTTTCCAGCTTGCCGGGCTCTTCAAAGAGATGTCCGGCACCGGGCACTATTTCCAGTTTTTTAGGCTGGGGCAGCTTGGCATAAGCCTGTTCATTCAATTCAATAACCTGGTGGTCATCGCCACCTACAATCAGCAGGGTAGCTGCTTCCACACCTGATAGCTCAGGCATGGCAAGATCTGGCCGCCCCCCGCGGGATATTACAGCCTGTACATAATTACCTACACGGGCAGCTGCTTTTAATGCAGAGGCAGCACCGGTGCTGGCGCCAAAATAACCAATGGGCAGGTCCTGCACTTCGTTTAGCCTGCCTATCCAGCGGGTAACGCTTACAAGCCGGTCGGTGAGCAGCTCAATGTTAAAGCGGTTTTCATACACCCGGTCTTCTTCCTGGGTCAGCAAATCAAACAGAAGTGTTGCAAAACCTGCACGCTGCAGCTCAGTGGCTACCTGCTTGTTGCGTGGGCTGTGCCTGCTGCTGCCACTGCCATGAGAGAAAACTACAATACCACGGGCATCTATAGGCAAAATCAGCTCACCCTCCAGGTGGATGTGCTGTCCTACTGGTATGGTAATATCTTCTTTGATCAGTTCCATAACTTACCTTGATTGGAAGTGTCGCCGGTCGTGTAGCAGCGCTGCTACTTCCTGGTCTTCTACCTGGTTAAAATCCTGGTAAAACTGACCCACCGCCCTGAACTCATCTGGCACTGACAGGCAAACAACCTCATCGGCCTGCTGCTCTATTTTACGGATTGCTTCTCTGGCCGAAACCGGCACTGCAACAATCAGCTTTCGGGGCTTATCCTTGCGTATCAGGTCTATTACCGACAGCAGGGTATGCCCGGTAGCCACTCCATCATCTGTAATGATAACAGTTTTGTTGGTAAGGATGAGCGGATCCTGCTCGTGCAAATATTTATGATAGTTATTGCGCAGGGTTTCCCGTATACGGGCTATTTCTGTTTCGAGGTAATCTCTGAAAACGGGTATATCCTGGTTAATCACATACCCATTGAGGCTAACGGCACCTATGGCAAACTCTTTATTGGTAGGGTGTCCTATTTTCTTGGAGAGTGCAACATCCAGCGGCCAGTTAAGGGCTTCTGCAATTTCATGCCCGATGGGTACGCCTCCTCTGGGTATTGCCAGTACTACGCCATCGTCCTGCTGGTATTTCATTAGCTGATCGGCCAGGGCCTGACCTGCTTCTTTTCTGTCTGTAAACATAACTAATGCGTTTAGGTGAAAAAATTTACAAAACACCCGCTTTTCACAGGCATCTAAATAAAACTACGAGTTTAATTATCAGATTGTTATCTGTGAAAGTCCGGATAAAACAACAGACCTTTAAGTTTTTAAATGATAGGTAGCAGCCTGGGTCAAAATAAAAAGGCCGCACCAAGAGGTGCGGCCAGCTAAGCTATTCCAAACAGCGTCTATACAAGTGGCAAATTTACCAGGGCCTCATCTATAGGCGTATCACCACTGGTTAATTCAAATACCTTATTTTCGGTATGGCGAATATCCAGACAGGCTACCAGGGCACGGGCAACATCTTCGCGTGGTATACTGCCCTCATAGCTATCCAGCTTTTCTGTTGCCTTTACCTTGCCGGTGCCCTTCTCATCAGAAAAATTATTGGCCCTTATGATGGTAAACAGAATACCGCTGTATTTAAGCTCCTTATCTGCTTCGTGTTTGGCCTCAAGATAGGTTTTCATTTCGTCGGGTCCTTTGCGCGGGTCGTCGGCGCCAACAGAGCTAAGCATAATAAAACGCTGCACCTTGTGTTTATAGGCATCCTCAATCAGCTTAATGGCTCCTTTTTTATCTACGGCCTCGGTTTTTTCCTCGCCTGTACCTGCTCCGGAACCCGCTACAAAGTAGACGGCATTGATGCCCTCAAGCGGGAAGAACTTATCTTTTTCCAGATCGGCTACCACTGGTTCGACACCAAGCTTACGCATTTCTTCCGATTGGCTGGAATCGCGTATCATAGCCCGTACTTCGTGGCCTTTTTCGCTTAGCATTTGCACCAGGTGGTGCCCTACTTTACCGTGTGATCCTGCAACAAGTATTTTCATGGTATGTTAAATTCCGGTATTACAATTAATAAATATCAAAGATGAAAAAATGGTAAGCCTGGGCCTACCATCCTTTTCTCTGTTTTTAGATAACTGTATAGGAATTGAGTTGTTTATCGCTGGCTCAATTTCAGTATCAGTGGCTGCTATTTTGCCGAGGCTGAAAGCTTCTTCTGCTTATACTTTGGCGGTACCTGCCATTTATCTGCAGCCAGGGTGGTTTCTTCAATGCTGTTCATGGTTGAGGTAATCTCTGGCTGCCCCTGCACATCGTAGTATACACTTTTTACGGGTAAGCCTTCTTCGCCGCCAGGCAGCATATCGGGCATAGAAAAGGCTGTTATACCTGGCATATTACGGCTCATTTCCTGCAGCTGGTTTTGTAAAAGATTGTAGAGCGATACCAGGGCACCGAATTTATCTTTATCCTCCCCCAGCTCTTTATAGGAGACTACATATACCTCGTGCCGTAGCTTATCTCCGCTTTTGCCTGTATACTTGGTGCTCTTCCAGTTTTTAACAGCTGCCTGGGCAAGCTCTTTTTCATAGGTGATGGGCTCCTTCGAACCCATTATTTTGCTCATCTGCTCTTCCATCATTTTCCGCTGACTTTCCGGCATCTGCTGCATGCTCTGCTCCATTTGCTTAGCCGCCTCCTTCATCTGGGCATTCAGCGCAGCCAGCTCTGCTTTGTCCATCAGCGTGTACTCCTTCTTTTTATGGTCTATCAGGTACATTTCTTCCTTGGTGGCATCGTAGAGGGTGGTCACGCTGTTCTTATCATCAGACTCCATCAGCACCTTATCGGCAGTAAGGTACACGCGGTTAACGGTAGACTTTGCTTTTTTATCCAGCATTTCGCTGGTAATCAGTAAAACATCCTGGGCCAAAAGGCTGCTGCTACATAGTAACAGGCACAAACAGGTGAAAATCGGGGAAAAAATCTTCTTCATATTAAAAAGTTAAGGGTGGCGCTGCAAACAACTCAAGATCAGAAAGTTGCTAATCTTTTGCAAGTGAATCCTGCTTATGTTTCCGGTACCTGATAATGGCTACGGCAATAAGCCCACCAATGATCCAGAGCGGCCAGAGTCTGAAGATAACCAGCAGCAAGCCCAGCAGCAGCTGCCAGCCACCATCAAGGGCGCCTAGGATGCGCTGCCCGAAATGAGGGGTGCGGCTGGGCAGGTACTCATACTTCTGCACCTGGTAGAGGTTGAGGTGAATGGTGCTGTAGCCCACCTGGTGGCTTAGGTAGCGCAGTTGTCCCTCTTTGGCTTCAATTTCTTCCTGCAGCTGCCGCAGCTTTTCTTCAACTTCCAGTATTTCTTTTACCGTATTGGCTTTTTGCAGCAGCTCTTGGTAGCGTTTTTCTACCTTTTTCTTGGTCTGCAGGCGACTCCGCAAATCTACATACTGCTCGGTTACATCCTGCGCCTCTACTGATTTATGGTCTACCCGCTCCGGAAGGGTGCCAAGGGCGCTCAACAGTGCGTCGAAGTGGCGGGAAGGCACGCGCAGTGTTAAATTAAGCTCGTGCCGCTGCTGGCTGTTGTTCTGGTTTGATGAAGAGATATATCCCCCGGTTCTTTTCACCAGGCTATCTACTTTATGATTGGCCTCCTGCAGCGCTTTTACCTCATAAACCAGTGAGGCTGTTTTAATGATCTGCTTGGCTACCGTATCGAAGGCAGCAGGAAGGGGCTGGGAAATATTTGTATAAGCAGAGGGGCCTCCGGATACTTGTTCCGCATCTATTGCGGCATAGTCCATATCTCCGGAACGTTTATGCATCTTGTATGCTGCCGGCGATGGAGGCTGGGCGGAGACTGGAATGTTCATGTCGGCCATTTCCTCAAAACTTTCATTTTCAGCACTATCAGAGGCACTTCGGCTGTTATCAGCATCGCAGGCGGTAAAAAGTAGGAGCAACAGCAGGGGGAGAATGGGTAGCTTTTTCATAAGGAGAGAGGGGTTTTAGTAAAAAGCTTTTAGCTCTAACGCCTCCCTTCTCCTAAAATTGTGCCTACTATTTCTTCAAAAAATAAAACTACTCCCGATACATCTTCTCTAATAAGCTCCAAAGCACAATGCCCATCGTTACCGATACATTCAGCGAATGCTTGGTGCCCCACTGGGGAATTTCCAGGGCAGCATCGGCCATCTGCATTACCGCCTCGCTTACACCCTCTACCTCGTTACCAAACACCAGGGCATACTTTTGCCCCTCTGCCGGCACAAACTGCTGCAGTTGCGTGCTTCCCTCGGCCTGTTCTACTGCCAAAATCTGGAAGCCTTCTTCCTTTAACCTGCTGCACAATTCAGCTGCATCAGGGGCATGCTCCCAGGCAACCGTCTCCTGTGCACCCAGGGCAGATTTATGAATTTCGCGGTGGGGCGGCGTACCTGTAATGCCACAGAGGTAAACTTTTTCTGCGGCAAAGGCATCGGCAGTACGAAAAGCGCTGCCCACATTGTTGAGGCTGCGGATGTTGTCGAGCACCATTACCAGCGGGTGCTTGGGCAGCTGTTCAAATTCCTGTGGACTAAGGCGGTTCAGTTCGTCTAGCTTAAGTTTGCGCATAGTGGTATTGGGCGGAACACCGCCCGGTTATGGGTATTGGGTATTGAGTACTGATTCGCGTAGCCATGGCCAGGGAGTAGCACTTGCTACTAAAATGTAAAATAGCAGCACATTTTTGTAAATCCGAAAGCTTCTTTGGAAAGAGAATTCCGGCAAAGCAACTGAATTCATTATCTTTGAGATTGGCAGAGCCGGAAAGCTTTATTCTCATGACGAAAGACACAGCAGTTAAGACAAAAAAAGAAGAAACTCCCCTGATGAAGCAGTACAATGCCATCAAGGCTAAGCACCCCGGTGCGCTGCTGCTGTTCAGGGTGGGCGACTTTTACGAAACTTTTGGTGATGATGCTGTTACTGCCAGCAAAGTGCTGGATATTGTGCTCACCAAGCGCTCCAACGGATCGGCCTCAGAGGTGGAGCTGGCCGGCTTTCCGCACCACAGCCTCGACTCCTACCTGCCCCGCCTGGTACGTGCCGGCTACCGCGTAGCCATTTGCGACCAACTGGAAGACCCGAAGACGGTGAAGGGCATTGTAAAACGGGGCGTAACCGAGCTGGTAACGCCCGGCCTTAGCTTTAACGACCAGGTACTGGAGAAAAGCCGCAACAACTACCTCTGCTCCCTGCATTTTGGCAAGGGCAGTACTGGCATTGCTTTTCTGGATATATCCACCGGCGAGTTTATGGTAGCCGAAGGCCCGCAGGAGTACATAGAAAAACTGATGCAGGGCCTGCAGCCCTCGGAAGTGATCTACAGCAAAGGCTGCCGCAAGCGCTTTGCCGAACAATACAGCAACTACAGCTTTAGCATCTATACGCCCGAAGATTGGGTTTTTCAGCACGACTACGCTTATGAATGCCTCACCAAGCATTTTGGCACTACCTCCCTGAAAGGCTTTGGTGTAGAAGACCTGCCCGAGGGCATCATAGCCGCCGGTGCCGTGCTGCACTACCTGCAGGAAACCGAGCACCACGACATGAACCACCTGGTGCAGCTCTCCCGCATAGCCGAGGAGCACTATGTATGGCTCGATCCTTTTACCATCCGAAACCTGGAGCTGGTATACCCGCAGCAGCCCGATGGTATTCCGCTCATTTCTGTGCTGGACCAGACCGCTACCCCCATGGGTGCACGCCAGCTGCGTCGCTGGCTCGTAATGCCGCTTAAGGAGCTAAAGGCCATTCAGGAGCGGCTGGAGGTGGTAGAAGCACTTACCAAGCAGCCCGAGCTACTGCAACAGCTTACCAAAATACTGCGCAGCATTGGCGACCTGGAGCGCCTGATCTCCAAGGTGGCCGTGGGACGCATAAACCCACGGGAAATGCTGCAGCTGAAGAAGTCGCTGAAGCACACCCTGCCCATCCGCGATATGCTGGCGGGCGGCAATATTGAGCCGCTGCGCAAGCTGGCCGACCAGCTAAACCCCTGCACCTACCTCTATGAGCGTATTGAGCGCGAGCTGGCCGACGAGGTGCCGCTGGTAACCAACCAGGGCGGCATGATGCGCGATGGCATACACGAAAAGCTGGACGAGTTGCGCACCATTGCCTACAGCGGCAAAGATTACCTGCTGCAAATACAGCAGCGTGAAACAGCCCGCACCGGCATCTCCTCTCTTAAAATTGCCTACAACAAGGTGTTTGGCTACTATCTGGAGGTTACCAACGCCCATAAAAATAAAGTACCGCAGGACTGGATCCGCAAGCAAACCCTGGTAAATGCCGAGCGCTACATTACCGAGGAGCTGAAGACCTACGAAGAGAAGATCCTGAATGCCGAAGGCGAGATCAATAGCATTGAGCAGAACCTCTTTAACGAACTGGTAGCTGCCGCCGCCGAGTACACCACCCACATTCAGCAAAATGCACGGGTGCTGGCCACCATCGACTGCCTGGCTGGCTTTGCGGCCGTAGCCCAAAAGCGCGGCTACATCAAGCCGCAGGTAAATGATGGTTTTGCCATCGATATTGAGCAGGGCCGCCACCCGGTTATTGAGCAGCAGCTGCCGCCTGATCAGCCCTACATTCCCAACGATACCCTGCTTGACCCGGATGAGCAGCAGATTATGATCATCACTGGCCCTAACATGGCGGGTAAATCGGCCCTGCTGCGGCAAACGGCGCTGATTGTGCTGATGGCGCAGGTAGGCTCCTTTGTGCCGGCCAAACGTGCAGCCATTGGCGTGGTAGACCGGGTGTTTACCCGCGTAGGTGCCTCCGATAACCTGGCCAGGGGTGAATCTACTTTTATGGTGGAGATGATTGAAACCGCCTCCATCCTCAACAACTTAAGCGACCGCAGCCTGGTACTGATGGATGAGATTGGCCGTGGCACCAGCACCTACGATGGTATTTCCATTGCCTGGAGTATTGTGGAGTACCTGCACGGCAACGATAAGTACCGCCCCAAAACCCTTTTTGCCACTCACTACCACGAGCTCAACCAGCTGGCCGAAGACCTGCCGCGGGTACGTAACTTTAACGTATCGGTAAAAGAGCTGGGTGATAAAGTAATTTTCATGCGCAAGCTGCAGCCTGGTGGCAGCGAGCATAGCTTTGGTATTCACGTAGCGCAAATGGCGGGCATGCCCAACCGGGTGGTAATCCGCGCCAGCGAGATCATGCACCACCTCGAGGGCGACAAGAGCAGGCTGCAGCACCAGCAAAAGATAAAGGAGGTGCCCAAGAACACCTACCAGCTTAGCCTTTTCGAGCTTGATCCTAAATTTGAACAGGTGCGCCAGCTCATCGAAAAAACCGACATTAATACTATTTCGCCGGTAGAAGCCCTGCTAAAGCTCAACGAGATTAAGGGGCTGCTGGAGAAGAAAGGCTAGCAGCCTGATAGGCTGTTAGCCTTTTTATGAAAAATTCTTCTTTCAAGAGCAGCGGCTATAAAAGGCGTTGCCGAATAAAATATCCTGATTTTCAGGACATAAAGTTAGTAGTAGAATTTGCTCAAAACGGTATGGAGAAAACGATCTTAAATTTTTTGAATTTTTTTGCGGGGAGCTATTGCCTTTTTATTTCTATCCACTACCTTTGTAATCCCAACCGAATAGCGGAAGGGAAAAACAAAAAAACGCGAAAGTAGCTCAGCTGGTAGAGCGCGACCTTGCCAAGGTCGAGGTCGCGGGTTCGAACCCCGTCTTTCGCTCAAAGAAGAGCATCCTGAACCGGGATGCTTTTTCGTTAAAAGACTAAGTATGGTAGATATTTAGTCGGCCGCCGGGATGGTGGAACTGGTAGACACGCAGGACTTAAAATCCTGTGGCACGCAAGTGCCGTGCGGGTTCGATTCCCGCTCCTGGTACATACAAAGCCTCACAATAAGCTGTTAGCAGCAAGTTGTGAGGCTTTTTCTATTTTGGAGTAACAATTGAGCAACAGATAGCGCATAATGCTAAATACTCCTGCCGCCAAGCACCTTAATTGCTTTCAGAAAGATTCTTATACACCTAATCACGAATAGGAGAGTCTACCAACTCTTTTCCCATTGTGCCAACAAGGTAGTTCAACTGATCTTTCATCAAATCAATTTCAGATTCTGGTCCACCCAATAAGATGATTAAGGTATCAATTTGATTTTCTGAAACAACCTCACCATTCCCAGTCAAACTATATTCCCTTTTCATAATTTTATTGGCACTGCAAACCACCTTTAAGTTAGTATTACCAGAAGGTGTTTTATCTGTAACGATATTTAATACACTATTCGGACTGAGGCTGTATGATGTTAAAACCTGCCCTGAGAAGTTGTGATTGATGTTAATAATTTCAACACCATTTACTTGATTGACTGATAGTGTATATGGATCAACAACAAACCCCTCTGGCTCGTAAGGGAAATCTCGGTTCTCTTCTAACTTTAGGTTTAGCCAGGCTACTACTTCAGGCTTTGTCTGGCAGAAAGCTGGTAGAGAAGCAAACGTAAATATCAGTAAGCTTAAAAAAGTTTTCATGACGCTGATTTAGAATTAAGGCTAATGTTGAATACCGGGTGCAGTGGAAACAGGCGTCTTCTATAGCATATAGCACAGGGGCGACAGTTTGGTGATAAGCTTGAAGGCGACAGGAGGACTGAAAAGATGCAAGGCTGACAATCTCTTGCCTTTGCATGCAAAGTGTTCTTTTAGCTTGCCCTTGCATAGGTAGCGGCAACTAGGCTTGTGGTGTTGCGCCAATTTTAAGAGCGGAAACGGCTTATGCTGAAGCTGACAGGGTCAGCCCAACCTTTGGCATAAACATGAGCAGGCTGCGTTATGTAAAATTTTGCAGCGGGAAGTGAGATTTATCTTAAGTTAATAATTTTTATTGTTATTACAACGCGGCCGGGTTTATTATCCAAGGAAATGAAAGCGTTGTCTGTTTGATAGAAGCCTGCTGTTGCTCAAAAGCAGAACAGGCTAAATTCTAAATACAGAGGAAGCCCCTTAGCGGCTTTTATCATTACTAAACAGCTATAAATAGCTTGATTTCATTTCTGCTTCTACTTTTTTATACTGCCACCACTTTGAAGGCAATCTTAAGTCGTTGATCGAATTTACGATCAGGTCGGGCTTAAAGGCATACTGCTGCAGGTCTTCTCTTTTCGATACTCCTGATAATACCAGAACTGTTTTATATCCTACCTGTACTCCACCCTGAATGTCGGTAGTCATGGTATCGCCTATAATGGTAGTATTTGCTGTTTCCAGGCCAAGGGCTTTTCGGGCAGAGCGCATCATGACCGGGCTGGGCTTGCCTACTTCAAATGCCCTGATACCGGTAGCTTCTTCTATCATGGAAGTGATGGCCGCAATGCCCAGGTTTGCCCAGCCCCGCTTTTTGGGAGATGGGTCGCGGTTGGTGGTAATAAATTTGGCACCCTCCAGGATCATATCTACTGCCTTTTGCACCATCTCCAGCGTAAAGTTTCTGCCTTCGCCCAAAACCACAAATTCAGGATCTGTTTCTACCAGGGTGATACCATGATCGTGCAGGCTGGTAAGCAGTCCGCCCTCGCCCAGTACATAGGCTGTACCATTTGGCTCCTGGCCAGCCAGGAACTTACCCGTAGCCATGGCACTGGTGTACACATGGGTTTCGCTCACACTAATACCCAGCTTCTTTAACTTCCGCACTACCTCCAGGGGTGTTCGCTGACTGTTATTGGTCATGAACATGAAGGGGATATCTTTTTTCACCAGATTGGTGATAAACACGTCTGCACCGGGAATCAGGGCATCTCCCCCATAAATCACGCCATCTATGTCAATCAATAGTCCGTATGCCATCTTCTTCTATTCTCCTTATCGATCCAAAAATATTTCTTGATGAATATCTTATACCTGCTTATAAACGGGTATTGTAGATAGACTTAAGCTCGGTGAGGGTGCCAGAATTTATCCTTACCTGCCCGTTTGTTGGCAGAAGCCGCAGCTCTGTAAATTCCTCGTCAGGGAAAAAGATATCTGTCATCACAGTTTTGCCACCATCGGCAAACAACTCAACAGAGGCCACATCTACCAGGAGCCGCAGCTTGTGTACCTGTCCCTGCTCCAACCTTGGCCCGTAATGGATACTGGCAAATTTGTCTGAAAATGTAGTATCCCCGGCTTCTCTTCTATCGGTATAATAAGCCTGGCGCTGCGGGTCGTAGCCCACAATTACTTTTTGGCCCTTGCTGTTGGAGAGCTCCAGGGCAAAGCCAGCCCCGGCCTCTGCTGTTGCTACCTCCATGCGAAGATCGTAGGTAGGGCTGCTAAAAGATAATGCATCTGAAATGCTGTAGGGATCGGTAATTGTTTGCGCCTCCAGCTGGTGTGTATTGGCGTACAACTTCTCTATCTCCTGCACAGGTTTGGAGGTAAGGCGCAGGCCGGCAGCGGTGTTTTCCAGGTGCAGGCTGCGGGCAACGGTCATGGCGCTGCGCCACTTTTCGGTGGGTACCACATTGGCGTAGTTCCAGTTGCTCATCCAGCCCATAAATAAGCGGCGCTTGTCTTGTTCAGGAACATTAGACCAGGTTACGCCGGCATAGTTATCGCGGCCATAGTCGATCCAGATTCCTTGATCTCCTGCCTGTGAAATAAATGCATCATCAGGCGTAAATTTGCTGCCATCGAACTGGCCAACAAAATATTGCGTGGCAGAGCCGCCATTCGGGCCACCGGGATTGATGCTCACCAGCAGCACCCATTTTTCTTCTCCACTGCCCTCTACCTGCATTTTAAACAGATCAGGACACTCCCAAACACCGCCATGGGCACCAACATTGGTACCAAAATCGCTTTCGTGCTGCCAGTCTCTAAGATTTTTGGATGAATAAAAGCTGATGTGATCAGCCACAGCCAGGGTCATGATCCACTTCTGGTATTCTTCATTCCAGCTTACTTTGGGGTCGCGGAAATCCCTGATGCCCGGGTTGGGCAGCACAGGATTGTTTTCGTACTTTGTCCAGCTGCGGCCCTTATCAATGCTGAACGCAATGCCCTGTGTCTGGAAATCATTTCTGCCGGCCTGTTCTCCTGCAGCATCATGGTAGGTATAAATGGCCACCATTGGCGGATTATCGTCTGTACCCAGGCCGGAGGTGTTTTTCAGGTCTACCACGGCACTACCGGAGAAGATAGTGCCCAGGCTATCCGGAAAAAGCGCAATGGGCAGGTGCTCCCAGTAAATCATATCTTTACTTACAGCATGGCCCCAGTGCATGGGTCCCCAAACGGTACTATCGGGATTGTGCTGGTAGAACAGGTGGTACTCGCCATCATGATACACCATGCCATTGGGGTCGTTCATCCAGGCAGAGGGTGGGGTAAAATGAAACTGCAGGCGATGATCTTCAGTAAAACTATTGGTAGTAGTATCCTGTATGTTGCTTTCTACAACCTGTTGGTTGGTGCCACAACCGTAAAGTACGGTACACAGGGCCATGGCTATCGATAATCTTTTCATCATATTATTTGAGGTAGAGCAGGCATGTATGGATGCTTTCATGATCTCTATTTTTTAAGATTTTAATATATATTTTTCTGAAGTGGGTGAGTGTTCTAAGGATAGATAAATTTCAGCTCCCACATTTGCATGTTTTTAATCATAACGTCTTTGTCTGCCCAGAGCTGTATACCCTCCGCATTATCCAGCGAAGGGTATACCCGTGCACTTAGGCGCTGCTAGCCCTCTTCTAAAGATACAATTTATAACCATGTTAAGCCAATTCTCGTATTTAGGAGAAGCAGGATCTTGTACAGGATCTAGTTTTTAACATTAAATTTAAAATCATGCATTCAAAAGAATATAGAGCCCGCGGTAACTGGAATGAGATCAAGGGCGGACTGAAACAGAAATATGGAAACCTCACCGACGATGATGTAACATATCAGGAAGGTAAGGAAGACGAATGGTTAGGAAAGCTTCAGCAAAAGACCGGCGAAACCAAGGATAAAATCAAAAGCTGGATAGACAGAATATAAGCAGCTTACCAAGCTAATGAATACTACTACTGGCAATGAAGAGGCGTAACTAAACTATGCCTTTTCATTGCCTTTGTTTGTACTAAACACTACCTGACACTTCAGAACCAGGATAAACCACTGACTACAACCGCGTTTTATTGATAAGTAAGCCTGAATCTTGAGAGATATTCTTTAGGCTTAGCAACTTATAATTTTTAAGTAACAGTACGTTTCCAAAATTATTTAAACTAACCGTCAGAATAATTGGAATAATAAGATAAAATATTAAACTTTAATAAGCGTTTTTTTACCTCTTCTCTCTATTTTTTATGATCATTTGTATTACCTGGCTTTTGCTGTCCTTTTTAGTAGGATACTTAGGCAAAAACCGCTCGTTTGAATTTAGTGGCACTTTTTCCATCTCGTTGATTTTAAGTCCCCTGATAGGACTGATATTGGTGCTGCTGACGCCAGCGGTGAATGACAAAGCCGCACTGGCCCTGGCATCGGGTGAGCGGCTGCTCCGGAAAAAGAAGTTAGACAAGGCTATCCGGTCGTTCCGCTCTGCATTAAAGGAAAGACCTTACAGCATTACGGCCCATTACGGCCTGGCCAGAGCCTATTCCCTAAAGAATATGCCGGAAAAGGCCTTGCATCATCTTAACAGGGCATGCGAAAACGGATACTTTAACCTGCACAGGTTACAGCACAGCCCCGATCTGCAAAACTTACGAAGCTATGAAGGCTTTAAGTCTTTTGAGCCAAACCGTTTTATGCTGGGGTATTTTCTAAGTAATTCAAAAAACCAACAACTGCTAAACGCCTCATAAGCTGGTAACAAGCCATTTCTCTTTACCTGATCCGGACTAACTGCTGCTGATGCTGATGCGCCTGTTATCCAGACAGCACTGCATAGAATTTTGTCCTACACCCGCACACGCTCAAATCTTGTTGTTGCCTAGGCGGCTCTGCCATGGCGCTACTGGTGCGCAAGCCTGTACCTGCAGCTTTTCTATGCCCCGACTGTTCTTCCGGTAATCAAAATCTTATAGAGCTTTGGACCTTTTCTGAGCTGGTAAGTTATTGCTAAGTATAGCCTATCCAAGATTAAGGTACAAAACTGATAACATATAAAATCTGAAGACTACCGGGCCGCATATTATATATTAACGTACTGGATAAGGAATTGCCTGGCTGCGCTAACAAACTAGCCTTATTTTCAGTTTAAACAGGGTTGAAAGCCTTTACTAAGTCCCATCCGCCTGGCGGAATATTTTTTCAGATCTAAACATTATCTATCGTGATGAACAAACCCGCACTCATGAGCCTGATTGTTGCAGTAGCGCTTCTCTTTGGCTCCTGCGCCACCAATCCGGTTACTGGCAGACGCCAGGTGAGCCTGGTATCTACTGAACAGGAGATTGCCATGGGCAAGGAAGCCGACCCTCAAATCGTTGCTCAGTTTGGCTTATACGAAAACCCCGAACTACAGCGCTTTATTCAAAACAAAGGTGAGCAAATGGCTGCCGTTTCTCACCGCAATGAGCTTAACTACGAGTTTAAAATATTAGACTCTCCCGTAATCAATGCATTTGCTGTGCCTGGTGGCTATGTCTATTTTACGCGCGGCATTATGGCGCATTTCAACAACGAAGCACAGTTTGCCGGCGTGCTGGGGCATGAAATTGGCCACATTACCGCCCGCCACTCTGCACAGCAGCAAACAAAGGCAACATTAGGGCAGGTAGCGCTGATTGGTGCCATGATAGCCTCACCCGAATTTGCCCAGTTTGGCAACACCGCAGCCCAGGGCTTACAGCTCCTGTTTCTGAAGTATGGCCGCGACGACGAACGCCAGTCAGACGAGCTGGGAGTTGAGTATTCCTCTAAAATAGGGTATGATGCTACCGAGATGGCAGATTTCTTCCTGACGCTTCAGCGTCAGCAGGAAGGAACCGGAGCTGAAGAAATTCCTGGTTTTCTTTCCACACACCCAAACCCCGGAGAACGATACGAAACGGTACATGAGCTGGCGGCTAAATGGAAAAAGAAGCTTGTACTCACCAATGCCGAAGTAAACCGGAACAGCTACTTAAAGATGATAGATGGGATGATATATGGAGAAGATCCCAAGCAGGGTTTTGTAGAAAACAGTATTTTTTACCACCCCGAGCTAAAGTTCCAGTTTCCCATACCTCCTAACTGGCAGCATCAGAATAGCCCGCAGGCATTCCAGATGGCCGCTCCGGATGGTAAAGCCATGATGATGCTTACGCTGGCCCAGGGCAGCTCACTCCAGGAAGCGGCACAGCAAACCCTGCAACAGTATGGCCTGCAGATGGTGGAGTCGAAGCAGGTTACGGTTAACGGTTTGCCTGCTATTGCCATGATTGCCGATCAACCGGCACAAGAAGGGCAGCAGCAGGGGCAAACTATCCGCACACTTATTTACCTGATCCAGTACGGAGGCAATATCTATAGCATGATCGGGGTTTCTTCGGCCAATGATTTCAATAACTATCTCCAGCTCTTTAGCAACACCATGCAGGCATTCAAGCCGCTTAACGATCCCGATAAATTAAACCGCCAGCCGGAGCGCATCCAGGTTCGTACTGTTCAGCAGGCAGGAACCTTTCTACAGGTTCTGACCAATTTTCAGGTGCCTAAAGACCGTATGGAGGAGCTGGCTATACTCAATGGGCTGGAGCTTACTGACAGGGTAGAGCAGGGAACCATGATAAAAGTTATAGGGCAGTAAAAACCAGCATAAAAAATATAAATCTTAAAGCCCCGGAACGCAGGTTTTCGGGGCTTTTGTTTTTACATAGTAAAAATACCGGAGAATGTAATGCTGAATAAGTTACTGGAAAATGGAGCCTGGTGCAGCAATTCAAGTGCTACAGACAGCTAGGGGCATTGGAAATTATAAGCTGTACATAGCGTTTTAAATCTTTACCCTGCAAATACACGCACTGTAGTGAAACTGTAGCGGCCAAATAGAGAGATACTCCTGCAACAATGCAAAAAAATTAGAAGGCAATTGTGCTGGAATCAGTAAAAGGATTGAAGGGTTATTTGGTAAACGGTATCAGCATACCATAGGTAATTAAACTATTAATTTTGGTGCCTGATAAAACTAATGGCGCTGCTATCAAGGGCAGGATCGTTAATGGTATAAAAAACAAACTGCTGCCCTCTGTATACAATCTTCACCCGATCGTATTCTTTCAGGCCTTCTTCTATCACAGACCGTAAACTTGTAAAACAGGTTAAAAAAGCTACCGATACAGCCATGCTTAAAGTAGCATAGCCAGATTTGCCTAAACGAATGGCCGTTTCGCAGCATTCATCCAGAATGAGGCTGTGCAGCGGGTGTAATTCGTTTATCTGATGATCTTCTATAAATTGATCTTTTAAAGTGTACAACTCCATGTATACGCCTTGGGATGTTTATAAAAGCTTTTACGAAAAAAAGGGAGAAAGGTAAACATTGAAAGGCGCATAGTAACTACTGTTAAGTGTTTTCACGGTATAGCTATCCGTTTATTTAACAAGGTGTAGCCGAAGCCATTCCACAACCTGGTCATAGCCGGCTCTGCTGGTGGCAATATCCAGCATCAGGCTGTATCGTTCCTCTTCGGTGGCTTCTATTTTTGTCCCTGCTTCCAGGAGCAGCAGCTTCATGGCTACATAAGCGGTCCTTGTATTACCTTCATGGAATGGGTGGTTTTTAACCAGGCTTTCTGCCAGCGCTGCTGCTTTCTCAATAGGGCCTTCATACAGATCCTGCCCTCCAAAGCTCGCCAGGGGCCTGGCCAGGGCTGCCTCAAGGCCCCGCTCATCCCTGATGCCCGAGTCGCCAAAAAAGCGTTCGTTCAGCATTTCGTGGAGGTAAACAAGTTCTTCCTGTGCTATCATCGGCCCAGGCGTTTTAGCAAACGAGCATCTTCTTCAACAATCCGAGCAATTAACTGCCTGCGTTGCGCTGCCTGCTCATGCTTTTCAAGATCCTCCCGGAGCGTTAGCAGCACTTCTTCGGGAAGTGCATCAATAAGGCGGTGCAGGTGTTGGCGTATTTCTTCTGCTGTCATGCTTAAGAAACTGGTACAGCAGCCTGTGGTTTACCAAATGTGGCGCTAACCGGCACCAGATAAATAATAAACTACCGTTAGGCCTGTTCCACACCCAGTTCTTTGAAATAAAGCCCCATCAGGCCCCTGTTATCCATAGACCCTTTTGGCTGTGTTCCCGATGGCAATGTTGCTACATGAGGGTTCTGCGCCTTCACCCACCTGCTTACCGCATGTATTTTATTTTCTGTATACTGAAGTATAACCCAATCCCAGCTGGCATAATAGGTAAGCATCCAGGCAAGCTCCTCGTTCATCCAACCTTTTTCAATAATTCTGTTCAGGGCAAAATAGGCTTCGGTAATTTTATCTTCCCATAAATCTGCCAGGCCGGTAAAAGAAGCCGGTTCCACCTCGGCATACCAGCCAAGAAAAACAGCCCGTTTTAGCGCTTCGTTCCGCACGTACCTTTCAGTTTTAAAGCAGCAAAGTGCAACATACTCAGCATGTATCTGGCGGTACTGTTCAAAAATGCCCTGCTGCTGCAGGTAACGGTTTAGTTCTGCAGCGCTGCCACTGCCTGTATATATCTTTCTGTAAATCTCATACTCCTGCTCCGAAAGCTCCAGGAGCCTGAGCTGTTTAGCACTCATTTCAGTTGTATTCATACCTCCGGGTGTATCTTCCTGCTGTAAAGGCGTTATGGTATGGTGGCCTTAATCACAGGCATATATGAACTGCACAATCTTTTATAGCACCAAAACGCTATCTTCGTCAGGCAGTTGTTAAATCTGTTGCACAATAATACCAAAAGCCCAATCTTTGTTGCTAAGAATGAAGCACTTTGTTATACTAGTATGTTGCTGTTGCCTGTTTTCAGGTACAGCATTCGGGCAGCTGTCGGTTGGCGTTCGTGGAGGCTATGGGTTAACCCGTATTCAGTTTAACGAATTTACGAACATGGCTGCACCGGCACAGGAGTGGACACCCGGCATAGCAGGGGGCATCCTGTTCCGTAGTTTAAACACCCCGCATTTAGGTTTGCAACTGGAGTTACTCCTGGAGCAACGAGGGTGGCACTTGTTTTCAGGCACCAGTGAGGCTTTCCATATAGATGAACAGCACCTGACCCTGCCCATTCAGAGTGTGGTAATAGTAGGGAGCGGACGCCTGCAGCTGCTGGTTACGGGCGGCGCCTTTGCCTCCTACATTTTGAGCGAAAAAATACAGGAAAATGGTACTGAAGCCATTTACCCCATAGATTACAGGAGCCAGCCCCTGCTTGACTGGCAATACGGATTGCTTGGCGGGCTTGGGCCTGCCGTACGCCTGGGTAAAAACCTGCTGCAGCTTGAGGGTCGCTTTGCCTATACCCTTAGCAACAGGCTGGAGCCAAACCTGGCACGCAACAATGTTTTTAATGGAAGCCAGCAGATGTCAGTAACTGTTTCGCTGGTGTGGACAACCCAACTTAAGCCTTAGGCATAAATACCAATTGGGGCGCTTATACGTTCCTATGTTCAGAAAATAGAGATTAAGATATATACTATATAGATGGAAGACTTTTTTTCAGGCAGCAGTAGCCCGGCGGCAGATCGCCGCCAGGAGCATCAGCGGAAAATTAAAGATGTGTTTCACGAGGTAGGTAAAATGGTGGTGGGGCAGCAACACATGGTGAACCGCCTGCTGATTGGCCTGTTTACCAACGGGCACATTTTGCTCGAGGGTGTGCCTGGTCTGGCTAAAACACTTACCGTAAATACACTGGCCCAGGTACTGCACCTGGACTTCAAGCGCCTGCAGTTTACACCGGATCTGCTGCCGGCCGACCTTATCGGTACCATGATCTACAACCAGCAGACCAGCAACTTTGAGGTTAAGAAAGGCCCCATCTTTGCCAACATTATTCTGGCCGATGAGGTAAACCGCTCTCCTGCAAAGGTACAAAGTGCCCTGCTGGAGGCGATGCAGGAAAAACAAATTACCATTGGCGATACCACTTACCAGCTCGACAGGCCGTTTCTGGTACTGGCTACTCAAAACCCGGTAGACCAGGAAGGTACCTATCCCCTGCCCGAAGCACAGGTAGACCGCTTTATGATGCGGGTGTTTGTAGACTACCCCACCAAAGACGAGGAGCTGGAGATCATGCGCCGCATGGCCAACACCACCTTTAAACCGAAGATTGGCACCATCCTTACCAAACAAGATATCTTTGAAATAAGAGATGAGATCAATGCGGTAAACATTAATGATTCGCTGGAGCGCTACATTATTGAGCTGGTGTGGGCTACCCGCCAGCCTGCCAACTATGGCCTGAAAGACGAAGCTGCCTACATTCAGTTTGGTGCATCGCCCCGTGCCAGCATTAACATAAATCTTGCGGCAAAGGCAGTAGCCTATTTCGACGGCCGCGATTATGTGCTGCCCGAAGATGTAAAGGAAGTAGCAGAAGATGTACTCAACCACCGCATTCTGCTCAACTACGAAGCCGAAGCCGAAGCAGTAACAGGCAAGGACCTGGTCAGGTCAATTCTGCAAAAAATACCCATCAGCAGCTTATAGCCATTAGTCCAGACTGCTACAACACGAATGAGCAGCTCCGGCCAGAAAGCTTAGTTACGCCGCCAGGGCTTTACTCAGCCAGCCTTATAGCTGGCCATGCAGGTAACCCTTGCAGCATATACCATAGCCAGCTATACTGGCAGCTGCAGCTGTTTGCCTGTACTGCTACTCTTGGCAAAAAAGAGAATACCTGACTGCGTGAATTTGTGAGCGGCGGGTATGTATTGAGCAAGTAACCGTTTCTGCGCTGTAGACAGCATGTGTATTTTTTATTTCAGGTTTTTTATCACACGGAAAACCTCTGTTAAAAAATGAACGTACTGTGTATATGACAGAGAACTAATGTAAGAAAAATGATGTATTAGAAAAAGATTTGTGAGGGTTGTAAAGGATTGAATATTGCAACTTTCTAATAAAAATTTGATTTTATTAGTTAAACTCGCAAGTTCTTAGTAAGATTGCATGTCGGAAGAACTTCCTGCATCTGATCTCAACACAAATTCTGGATGTAAGGAAAACTGATAAGAAGGCTATTGTTTCAATGCATAAGAAGATAACAGCATTTATTGGATTGTTGCTCATGCCGCTTCTGCTCCTGGCAGAAGTGAACAATATATCTATTTCTGGCGAGGTATTGAATGCTAAAGACAAGCAGGTGCGGGTGGTATTACATTCATTTGTACCTGGCGAAGAAGATCATGCCTCTACCACCAACCTGGATGATAACAATAATTTCCAATTTGTAGCCTACGTGCGTGAGGCAATGTTTGGCCGTGTTTATTACGGCAAGCACTCTGCCGCTATCTTTGTTGAGCCAGGTGCACAGCTGCAAATCATGTTTGATGCAAACGACTTTGGCAACAGCATTCGCTTTAATGGTGATGGCGCCGAAGACAATGCTTACCTGACTAAATTCTACCTCACCCACGAGCTTGCTACAAGCGATCTTAAAGAGAAGTTTAAAAAGAAATCGGTAGAAGAGTTTGTAGCCTGGAGCAAGCAACGCAAAGAGGAACAACTGATTGCGCTAACCAGCAAAAGGCCAAACCTAAGCCCTGCGCTGTATACCTATCAGCAGGCTAACATCGATTACCTCTGGGCCAATGATCTTTTTGCCTATGCCAGTCAGCTGCAAAACATAAAAGGCAAAAAGGCTAAACTGCCCGAGAACTACTACAGCTTTATCGACGAAGTAAAGCTGCATAATTACGATGTAATAAGCCTGGACAGCTACCGTACTTTCCTGACAAACTACATGCAGTACCTCTATGCCGCTGCACATAAAATGCAGCCCGAGCAGGATAAGCAGTACTACAACCACATGTACGAGCTTGCTGCCGAAAACCTGCGTGCCTTGCCCAAATACCATGTGCAGGCCGTATACTTGGTAGAGGCCATCTCTTATATAGGCCTGGATGTTGTAAAAGACGAATACATTGAGTTTGCAAATGAGTGCCCCGTACAGCCCTACAAAAACGAGCTGCATGAGCTTATTAAAATGCAGAACGTGTTTGAGGTAAATAAGCCAAAGGTAGTTTTCAAGGATAAAAATGGCCGTGATGTTCCTCTAAGCGTGCTTAAGGGCCATATTGTTCTGGTTCGTTTCGACAACAACATACAGGATACAGACCCTGCCGAACTGCAGAAACGTGATGATCTTCTGAAGAAGCAGCTGGCAAACTTTAAGGATGTAAAGTTTCTGCAGCTTTCTATGATTGATAACCGCGATGCTTACGAGCGCATGGTGTATGCCGATGCCAATGATTACCTCAAGAGCATTATTAACAGGCCTAAACCAGGCCAGCAGGTTAAGCTTCCGGATTGGTCGTATGTAGTGCTGAACCGCGAAGGCCTGGTGGTAAGCAACAGCCTTGACGACCAGAATAATGAGCTGGCGATTGAAAAAATTAAGGTAATCCTGCAGCAGGAAGATCAGATAGCAGCAGAACAGCAGGCTCCCTAAACTATTTCTTTTTTATTCAGCTAAGTCTTTATGCTACAGCCACTCTTTCAGGGTGGCTATTTTTTTACTATATCCTGCTGAAGCTGGCGGCTCCTTTTGAAACACGCACCACCTACATCTCCAGAAAGCTGTTCAGGGCAGAGATATTATCGGGTGAGCCAAATACGTACAGCACATCATCCTGCTCAATGGTTTGCTCCGGCCTTATGTTGGTTTCGAAATGATGGCCGCGTTTAATGGCCAGTACAGTTATGCCAAAGTTTTTACGGAGGCCCGAATCGGATACACTCTTGCCTACAATTTTATTATTCCCCTGATATACCGGCAGGGTGCCAATGGTTACATCGGGAATGGTTAGCTGCAAGTGATCGGGCACCACCCGCGAAAGGCTGCTCTGGCTGCGCAGCATTTCATAGTTCTGCGATCTTATGTGGTTGATAAAAGACTCTACCTGGTCCTGGGGCACCAGGTACTTTTTCAATACACGTGTAAATATTTCAATAGAGGTTTCAAACTCTTCGGGTATAATCTCATCGGCTCCCAGGCGAATGTTCTCTTCAATTTCGCTCACATAGCGGGTACGCACAATAACATATACTGTTTTACTGAACTGCCTGATCTGCGCCACTATCTTTTTGGTAGCATCAGGATCAGAAATGGCAACCACCACCACCCGCGCCTCCTGTATGTGCACATGCTGTAAAATCACATCCTGTGAGGCATCGCCATACATAATAGGTTCTCCCTCTGCTTTAACTGCTTTTACCGTATCCGGATTCATCTCAATGATCACATAAGGGATCTGGGCATTTTTAGCAGCACGCGCAACATTTTTCCCATTGATACCATAGCCGATGATCACCACATGATCGTGCAGAGCTTCATGATCAACAGAAGCACTTAGTGCCTTGCTGCGCCTTTCAAGCCGTTCGCGCACCTGTGCCGGCAGTGTTCTCTTCACCAGAAAATCAGCAATAGCTGCGGCCTGGGCAAATATAAAAGGTGTAGCAGCCATGGTGAGGATAGATATAGCCAGAAAGTACTGGTAAATTATATCCTCCATCAGCTCATACTGCAGGCCTACGGTAGAAAGCAAAAAGGCAAACTCCCCTACCTGAAACAAGCTAAAGGCTGTAAGCAACACAGTTCTGGGCGGGTAACGCAACGCCACCACCGCCCCTGCAATCACCAGGGCTTTCAGTAAAATAACCCCTAACGTAAGCAGCAGCACCTGGAACAGATGGCCAATAAAAAAGCCCATGTCCAGCAGCATACCAATGGATACAAAAAAGAAGCTGATGAAGATCTCCCGGAAGGGCAGAATGTTAGCCGTTGCCTGGTGGCTGTAATCAGACTCTGAAATAACCAGACCTGCAAAGAAAGCACCCAAAGCCAGCGATAATCCTATGGAAGAGGTAAGCCAGGCTGTGGCAAAGCAAAGCACTATAATGGTCAGAATAAAAAGCTCTTTGCTGCGGGTTTTTACCACCAGGGTAAGAATAGTAGGAACCATGTAACGGGCCAAAAGAATAATCACGCCTACAACACCTACTACTTTGGCTGTAAGTATCAGCAAAGTGGTGGCTATGTTATCTGCCTGGCCTGATATAATAGGCGTTAGCAGCATCATGGGCACCACAATAATATCCTGAAAGATTAAAATGGCTACTGCAATACGTCCGTGTGGTGCCGTTATTTCTGCTTTAGCCTGCAGCAGCTTAAGTACAATTGCCGTGCTGCTTAACGATAACAAAAAGCCCATAAACACTGCCTGGCTCCAGGGGAAGCCCAGTAATTTTGTGATAACAGCTGTTGCCAGTATAGTACCGAATACCTGCAAACTACCCCCTAACAGTACTGTATTCTTGATAGAGGCCAGCCCCTTGAGTGAAAACTCTATGCCAATTACGAACAGCAGAAAGATTACACCAATTTCTGCCAGCATTTCTACTTCGTGGCGGGCATGGATAAGACTTAGGCCATGGGGTCCGGCCACAATCCCCGTGATGAGAAAGCCCAGTATAGAAGGCATTTTAAGCTTCTGAAAGAGCAGGATGATCAGGACGGCAAGCCCTAAAATTATAACGATGTCTTGTAAAAGTGGAAACTCCATTAATTAAAAATGCTTTGGGTATAGCGCAAAACCAAAGTTGATAATCAAAAATACAACTCTATCAATCCTAAAAATCTAATAATTCTGACCTAAAGCTAGTACAGAGTTTTAATATTTTCATCAAGACATTAGTTAACCTTAAAAGGTTATATCAATAAAAAAGACCTACCTGCAGTTGCAGGTAGGTTCAATGTTATATGTTGAACTGGAACTACATAAGAGAACATTGTACCACCTATGTTGATGGTGCAAGATCTGAGTTTTTTAGTGTGCCTCCAGCCAGTTGGGGCCGGTGCCCAGGCCTACTTCCAGCGGCACGGGCAGGTCTACAGCGGTGCTCATGAAGAGGGGAATGTGCTCCTTCATCAGCTCCAGCTCGTCCAGGTGCACATCAAATACCAATTCGTCATGCACCTGCAGCACCATGCGGCTTTTCAGCTGCTGCTTTTTCATCCAGTGGTATATGTTTACCATGGCCACTTTGATGATATCGGCGGCAGAGCCCTGGATAGGTGCATTGATAGCATTGCGTTCTGCAAAACCTCTTACCGTTTGGTTTCGGCTGTTGATGTCGCGCAGGTAGCGGCGGCGGCCCATAATGGTTTCTACATACTCCTGCTCGCGGGCTTTATGTATGCTTTCATCCATGTATTTCTTAACACCTGGAAACTCCTTAAAATAGGCCTCGATCAGATCGGAAGCTTCTTTTCGGGGTATGTTCAGGCGCTGGGCAAGGCCAAATGCCGAAATGCCATAAATAATGCCGAAGTTGGCCGTTTTGGCCTTGCGGCGCATATCAGAATCTACAGCCTCAATATCTATTTTATAGATTTTAGAGGCAGTGGCGGCATGAATGTCTTTACCCTCACGAAAGGCCTCTACCATGGCCTCATCCTTGGCAAAACCAGCCATCAGGCGCAGCTCTACCTGGCTGTAGTCGGCCGAAAGCAGGGTAAACTCCTCGCTTCGGGGCACAAATGCCTTGCGGATCTCCCGTCCACGTTCGGTGCGGATGGGGATGTTCTGCAGGTTAGGATTGGTAGATGACAGGCGGCCGGTGGCCGTTACCGCCTGGTTAAAACTTGTATGCACCCTGCCATCGCGGGGGCTGATCAGCCTGGGCAGGGCATCAATATATGTACTGCACAGCTTGGTAAGCTGGCGGTACTCTAAAATGTGCTTTACAATTTGGTGCTCATCGGCCAGTTTAATCAGTACTTCTTCGCCGGTGGCATACTGGCCGGTTTTGGTAGTTTTTGGCTTGTCAATAAGCTTTAGCTTATCAAAGAGAATTTCGCCAAGCTGTTTGGGGGAGCCAATGTTAAACTCCTCGCCAGCCTCTAAATAAACTTGCTTCTCAAGCTCCCGGGCCTCCTGGTCGAGCTGCACCGAAAGTTCTTTCAGGGCATCAGTATCAACACTTATACCATTGTATTCAATATCGGCCAATACGTGTATCAGCGGTGCTTCTACCTCCTCGTACAGCTGCAGCAGCTTTTCCTGCTTCAGCAGGGGCATAAGCTTGCGCTCCAGCTGAAGGGTAATATCGGCATCTTCGGCTGCATATTCCTTAATGGCCTCCAGCGGCACATCGCGCATGGTTTTTTGATCTTTGCCCTTGCTGCCGATCAACTCTGTAATGCTCACCGGTTTGTAGTTGAGGTAGGTTTCAGCCAGCAGATCCATGCCGTGGCGCATGTCGGGCTCCAGCAGGTAATGGGCAATCATGGTGTCGGTAACAGGCCCCTGCACCTCTATACCGTATTTGCGCAGCGCCAGGATATCGTACTTCAGGTTTTGACCAATTTTACGCACTTTTTCATCTTCCAGCACCTCCTTAAAGCGGTCAATCAGCTCCTTAGCTTCCGCTTCATTTTCTGGTACCGGCACATAATAAGCCTCGCCGGGATACCAGCTAAAGCTCATGCCTACCAGGTTTGCCTCTACAGGATCAAGTGCATCGGTTTCGGTATCGAAGCAAAAAGCTTTTTGCTGCTTTAGGTGCTTTACCAGCTCCTCCTGCTGCTTTTCGGTCTGCATCAGGTGGTAATGGTGCGTGGAGTTATAGATGGTACGCGGGCCTGCAAGTGTTCTGTGATCTTCTGCTGCCAGATCGGCAACAGCTGTCATCACCTCTGTACCATCCTGTTCGTTTTCCTGATTATCGGCGGCGGGTGCAAACAGATCTCCCTGCAGCGAAGCACCTTGCTTGGACATTTTTTTGGCAACTGCAGCCGTAGCAGCAGCCACGGCACTGGTGCCTTCTTCGCCATAGAGCCTGCGCATGGTACTGCGAAACTCCAGCTCCTGCAGCAGGGGCTTTAGCTTAGCATCATCGGGGCCGGTATACAGCAGGCCATCCGGATCAAAACCTATGGGCACCTCCTGGTTAATGGTTGCCAGTCGTTTGGAGAGAATGCCCTGCTCGCCAAACTCTTTGATGCGCTCGCCATTCTTTCCTTTAATTTCATCGGCATGGGATACTATGTTTTCTACGGTTCCATACTCCTTCAGGAGCTTGGAGGCCGTTTTAGGCCCTATGCCTGGTATACCCGGAATATTATCTACCGCATCGCCCTGCAGGCCCAGCATGTCTATAACCTGATCGATACGTTCTACATCCCACTTATCCAGCACCTCCTGTACACCCAGAATATCTACCGCATTGCCCATATAGGCAGGCTTGTAGTGGTAAATGTGCTCCTCTACCAGCTGGCCAAAGTCTTTATCAGGCGTCATCATAAACACCTCGAAGCCAGCCCGGCAGGCTTTTTTGGCCAAGGTGCCAATCACATCGTCGGCCTCAAAACCGTCTACCTCCAGGATGGGAATGTTGAAAGCCTCAATCAGCTGACGGATGTATGGCTTTGCTATTTTAATATCCTCGGGTTGTTTTTCGCGCTGTGCCTTATAGGCTTCAAACTCTACATGCCGGAAGGTAGGCACATCGGTATCGAAGGCTACGCCAATGTGGGTAGGCTTTTCTTTCTGAATGATCTCCAGCAGAGAGTTGGTAAAGCCATATACAGCGCCTGTATTGAGGCCTGTACTGGTGATGCGCGGATTTTTGCTAAAGGCAAAATGAGCCCGGTAAATAAGCGCCAGGGCATCGAGCAGAAAAAGTTTTTTTTCGGGTTTGGCCATAGGGTAAAGGTACGAAAAAAGGGGAATCGGGATTAAAGAATTAGATCTATAAGCCGCTTATTAATTCCCGAATTGCTGGCTCTTATCCCAGTAATACGGTGCTGTACGCTCCTTTCCCGGTTACTTACCTACTTTTGAACGCTATAGGGCAAAACATGTATCTTTAGCAGAAAATATTCGTGAATTACAGGCATGGGCTTTGAACGCAGAGATTACCTGAAAAAACAAATAGACCAGCTGGGGCGGGTTTTGGGCAAAATGCTGGCTGATATGCTGGGGCTGAAGCAGCAGGGGCAGGTAGGTGAAGCAATGCAGCTGGTAGATGAAACTATGCAAAGAGTACTTTCTCTGAACCTGATCAGCATGATTGCGGTAAGCCCGAGAGAGCTGGTGGTCTGGCTGCGGCAGGAACACCAGTTTCAGCCCGAGCACCTGGCACCTATGGCCGATATTCTGTATGAATCTGCCGAAGGCTTTCTGCTGCAGAAAGATACTGCTACTGCCCGTGCGCTGTGGGAGCGTGCCCAGGCTATATACGAGCACCTGGAGGCTACAGAAACTACCTTTTCACTGGAACGCCACTACCGCATAGCGCAAATCAAAAGCCTGCTCTCCTAAAGCCTGTAACTGCACATGGATACAGCCAGCCAAAAGCTGCCATCCAGGAACTTGTACTTTAACCGTAAATAATTTTCATCATCTGCTTTATAAGAAGCCGGAGCGGTTGTAAATTATGCAATACTCAACCCCCACCTGATCGCATGGCTCCCCGGGAAAAAGCAAAAAGGATAATTATTCTATCATTTTTACTGATGCTCTGTGCCTTTATAGCACCCGTACAGGCCCAGACAGAGAATGATACAACATCCATGTACCGCGTACAAACCAACGACGGAAACGAATACATCGGGCAGATCATCCACCAGGATGATGAGTTTATACTGTTGAAAACCCGTACCATAGGTGAAATAACCCTTGCCCGGGTAAACATTCTCAGGATCGATCGTATTACACCCGAACAGATTGTGAATGGCCAGATCTGGGCAGATAACCCCCAGGCTACCCGTTACTTTTGGGCACCAAACGGCTATGGACTCCGTAGAGGCGAAGGCTACTATCAAAATATCTGGATACTGTTTAACCAGGCAAGTATTGGCATATCAGACAATATATCTATAGGCGTAGGTACGGTACCTCTTTTCCTGTTTGCCGGAACCGCCTCACCAGTCTGGCTAACGCCAAAGATTTCAATACCCATTGTAGAAAACAAATTTAACCTGGGGGCAGGTGCTCTTGTGGGCTCTGTTATTGGAGAAGCAGAAACAGGCTTTGCCCTGGCCTATGGCGTAGGCACAATTGGCTCCCGTAACCACAATGCCACCTTTGGTGTAGGTTATGGCTATGCAGGCGGTAGCTGGTCTACCACCCCTCTTATTACCCTTAGCGGCATGACCAGGGTAGGCAAAAACTGGTACCTGCTTACCGAAAATTATATTATCAGCGTTGATGATGAAACCCTTGCTATACTGATGTTTGGCAGCAGGGCCATCATCAGAAGGGTTGGCCTGGATTTTGGCCTGATTTTCCCCCAGGTTTCCGGCACCGACGGCGAATTTTTTGCCCTACCCTGGCTGGGTTTCTCTGTTCCATTCAATATTGGGGGAAGAAACCGGTAAACATAAATTGTTAAGTGGTAGCCGCCAGGCTGCCGTAGCGAAAGCAGTCAGTTGTATGATCCATTACCAGACCACAGGCCTGCAGGTGAGCATATATAACCGTGCTGCCTAAAAATTTAAAGCCCCTTTGCTTCATGTCTTTGGCCACCGCATCAGACAAGGGTGTTGTTGCCGGCACTTTATTGGAGTGCTGCCAATGGTTGATGACGGGCTTTCCATCAACAAAACTCCATAGATAATTGTCGAAGCTGCCCCACTCCTGCTGTACTTTCAGAAAACACTGCGCATTGTTGATGGCAGCCCTGATTTTAGCCCTGTTGCGAATAATTCCAGCATTTTGCAGCAGCTCTTCTACCTCTGGCTCTCCAAAGCCTGCTACCTGCTGCGGGTTAAAGCCTGCAAAAGCCGAGCGGTAAGCCTCCCGTTTCTTAAGCACCGTTGCCCAGCTAAGCCCGGCCTGGGCACTCTCAAGCACCAAAAACTCAAAATGTACAGGATCGCTGTGCACCGGCACACCCCACTCCTCATCGTGGTAACGCACATATTCGGTAAATTTACCCTCGGCCCATCCGCATCTTACAGGCTGCTCCATAGCTTTTTTTTACTTTCGGGAATTTGATAAACTTACTGCAACTATGCCAGCAGCCTGGCTATTTTTGTTTGAAAGAATCTGCATGGACCTGAGTATTAAAAACGGAACGCCAGAAGAAGCTGCACACTTCCTGAGCACCATACCGGAATTTGCTGCTGATGCTTACCCTCCTGAAAAATACAGGACACGTTTGCTGGGAGCACCCCACCTGATATTACTGGCCATAGTTAATGGAGAAACTGTAGGCTGCAAAGTTGGTTATGCGCTGAACCCTAATTGCTTCTACTCCTGGATGGGAGGCATACACCCTAACTGGCGCAGGCATGGCATTGCCGAGCTGCTGGCCGAACATCAGGAGACCTGGGCACGGAACCAAGGCTATACCACTGTGCGTTTCAAGACCAGAAACCACTGCCGGGCCATGCTGCAGTTTGCCCTGCGCCGGGGATTTAACATCATAGCGGTAGAGCCCCGGGCAGAAGTTACTGAAAACCGCATCTGGCTGGAGAAATCTTTAAGCCAGTGAGTCTGACAGCAGCACGAGGCTTGGGGCAACATGAGTAGTATGAGGTATATGGTATATTGACAGGAGATTGTAAACTGTATCAGTAATACCAGCCCGTGCTCTACCAATTAGCACATTAAATAGTTAGCACATCATCAGCACACAAAAAAAACATAGCCAGCTTATAAAGCAAAAAGCAGCAGCACTGGGCTTTTCCTTTTGTGGTATTGCCAAAGCTGCCTACCTGGAAGAAGAAGCACCCCGGCTGGAGGCCTGGCTGAAGGCAGGTATGCACGGGCAAATGGGCTATATGGCCAATCATTTTGATCTGCGGCTCGATCCGCGCAAGCTGGTACCAGGTGCTAAATCTGTGGTGGTGCTGGGCTACAACTACTTTCCCAAACAGGATTTAACCGGCAGCAGCGATTATAAGCTTGCAAAATATGCCTACGGGCAGGATTACCACCATGTGGTAAAGGCTAAGCTGCGGGAGCTTATGCAGCAGCTGGAGGAAGAAGTAGGCGCCATTGAAGGCAGGGCTTTTGTTGACTCCGCTCCCCTGCTAGAGCGCCAGTGGGCAAAACGGGCCGGGCTGGGCTGGCTCGGGAAAAACAGTTTGCTGCTGAACAGGCAAATGGGCAGTTTCTTTTTTCTGGCCGAGCTGGTGCTTGACCTGGAACTGGAGCCGGATGTACCACTGGCAAAAGACTATTGCGGTACCTGCACGCGTTGCATAGATGCCTGCCCTACAGATGCAATTGTAAAGCCCGGTGTGGTGGATGGCAGCCGCTGCATCAGCTACTTTACCATAGAGCTAAAGGAGGAAATACCACAGGAGGTAAAAGGAAAATTTGAAAACTGGATCTTTGGCTGTGACATCTGCCAGGATGTGTGCCCCTGGAACCGCTTCTCGCAGGCGCACCAGGAGCCGCTCTTTGAGCCTCATCAGGAGCTTGGAGAGATGCGAAAGCAGGATTGGGAGGAGATTACAGAAGAAATTTTTGCGAAGCTCTTTAAAAAATCGGCTGTTAAACGTACTAAATTAGAAGGATTGAGGAGAAACATTCGCTTTATAAAAGAGTAAGCCCTTCTAAGGGGGGAAGGGCTTTAGTTTTTTAAATACAAATCGCTTACACAGCAGACCCGACAACGAAGCAGCGGTCCAGGACCTCTTCGTACAGGTGACGAAACTTAGCATAGCACCAATCCCGAAGTTGATCAACTTCTTTTGGTACCAGCGAGGTAATTGCTTTCCTCAATTCCCTTTCAAACAACTCCTTGCTAAAGCTTACCTTGCTGAGAATTGTTTTAAAGTACTCCAGCATGTTACTTTACAGTTTAGGTTAAAAAATTGTAATCTCCGGCTTAACTTTGAGTTTTTTAAAATACAAAATAATTTGCCGAAAGTCAAGTTAATATTATGTATAATGGCTTTTCATTCGTTTGCGAAGCCATGCAAAGATAACGACACAAATGTTAAAAAGATCATATATACTGCTCAGTTTTTTTTTGATGGTTTGCACTTTTGCTGTAGGCCAGGAAGTTAGTATACAGCTGGGAGAAAACCAGATTGCCCAGAACGAGCCTTTTACCATTACCTTAAGCATTGAAAACGGTGAAATAGAATCCTACAGCGCATTTCCTGATATAGATGGCTTCGACAGAGCCGGCACCTCAACCTCTAGTGCTACACAAATAGTTAACGGCCGCCGCAGTCAGCAAATCAGCATTATCCAGTCTTATATGCCCAGGCAGCAGGGCAATTTCAGGCTCAAGCCTTTCAGGATAAAAGTAAACGGCGAGTATGTGGAGTCTGATGGTACTACCATTAATGTAGCTCCGCCACGCCAGCAGTATAGTGGCAACAAGCAAAACCGCCCCCGCAGCCTTTTTGATGATTTGTTTGGTATAGACGATGTAGAGGAAGATGTTGAATACGTAGAAAGGCCCGACCGCGCCTTTTTAGGCCTTACCGTAGATAAGCAGGAAGTATATATTGGCGAAGGCTTTACCCTTACCCTGGCCTTTTATATTCCGGAAACCGATCCGCAGGTATTCGAATTTTACGACCTCAACAACCAGCTTACCAAAATTATTCAGCAGCTCAAGCCCCAGGACTCCTGGGAAGAAAATTTTCAGATCTACCAGATCAAAGCAAACAACGTAGAGATCAAAGGTGAGCGGTACAATCAGTACAAACTCTACCAGGCCCGCTACTACCCCCTTAACACCAAAACTGTTGAGTTTCCGGCAGTAGACCTGCAAATGATCAAATACAAGCTGGCCAAAAGGCGCACCTTTTTTGGCCCTGACCGGCAGGAGGGTTTCAAAACTTTCTATTCTGATGCCTTAAAAGTTAAGGTAAAAGCACTCCCTGAGCATCCGCTAAAGGAGCAGGTAGCCGTTGGCGATTACCAGCTTAAAGAAACAGTAAGCAACAAAAAGGTAGAAACCGGTGAGAGCTTCAGCTACAGCTTTAGCGTAGTGGGGCAGGGGAATATAGCTGCCATAAGCCCTCCGCAGGTAAAGCAGGATCGGAATTTAACAGTTTACGAACCAAACGAAACTGTTAATACCCGCAAAACAGGCAATACTGTTATTGGCGTAAAGCAGTTTAATTACTATGCTGTTCCAAACGAGCCGGGAAATTATAACCTTGGCAAGCGTTTTCAGTGGGTATTCTTTAACCCCCGTACTGCCCGCTACGATACCTTAAGATCAGCTGTTACGGTAGAAGCTGTAGGCCGCAGCCGAAAGAACGAATCGATTATGGCTGCAGACCCGGGTTCATTTTATGAGAAAATGAGTGGAGCAAGCAATAATTTAGCATCATTCGAAGAAGACAGCTCACTGCGCTGGTTGGTGAATGGCCTAATTTTCCTTATGTTCGCTGCGGTAGTAGTACTGCTTATCCGCAAATAGAGATGTCGAACACATTTGGAAGGTTATTCCGCATAACAACTTTTGGTGAATCGCATGGCCCTGCCATTGGTGCTATTATAGATGGCTGCCCTGCCGGGCTGGTGCTGAACGAAGCTGCCCTGCAGCACGAGCTTGACCGCCGCCGCCCGGGCCAGAGCCGCCTTACTACCCAACGGCAGGAAGCTGACCAGGTAGAGGTACTTTCCGGAGTTTTTGAAGGTAAAACCACAGGCCAGCCCATTGGTCTGCTCATCCGCAACCAGGACCAGCGCAGCAAAGACTACAGCCATATTGCCGAGAGCTTCAGGCCCTCTCATGCCGACTATACCTATCAAACCAAATGGGGGCACCGCGATTACCGTGGCGGTGGCCGCAGCAGCGCCCGCGAAACCGCTGCCCGCGTAGCAGCAGGCGCCGTAGCCAAGCAGCTACTGCAGCAGTGGGGCATTAGCGTACAAGCCTGGGTAAGTGGCGTGGGCGAACTTGAGCTGCAGAAGCCCTACCAGGAGCTGGACCTTAGCCAAACCGACGCTAACCCTGTGCGCTGCCCCGACCCGGAAATGGCAGAGCGTATGGCCGATTATATTGACGGCATACGTAAAGACCGCGACACAGTAGGTGGTATTGTAAGTGCCGTTATCAAAGGAGCACCCGTGGGCCTGGGCGAACCGGTATTTGGCAAGCTGCATGCAGCGCTGGGTGCTGCCATGCTGGGCATTAATGCAGCCAAAGGTTTTGAATATGGCAGTGGCTTTGCCGGCATCACCCTCCGTGGCAGCCAGCATAACGACCAGTTTTATACCGATGAGCAAGGCCAGATACGCACGCGCACCAACCAGAGCGGCGGCATACAAGGCGGCATCAGCAATGGCGAAGACATCTATTTCAGGGTAGCCTTCAAACCTGTTGCTACTATTATGCAGGATCAGGAAAGTGTAAACCAGCAGGGCGAAACAGTAACTGTAAGTGGCAAAGGCCGCCACGATCCCTGTGTGGTACCCCGTGCTGTTCCTATTGTGGAGGCTATGGCCGCCCTGGTAATGGCAGATGCATATTTGTTGAGCAGGGCAAATAAATTATAGTTATATAACACTGGTTTTGATTGAAATAATTTTTTAGTTCCTGGCTTATGAAAAAGCTTTTGCCGGTACTGCTGTTGCTGCTTAGCATGCCTCTGTGGGGGCAGGAGTCTCTGCAGTCGCTTATCAGGGCAGAAAAAGCCTTTGCCAGCTACGCCGATAGCATAGGTGTAAATGCCGCCTTTGTAAGCTACCTGGGCGATAGTGGCATGATCTTTACCCCTAAGCCTACGCTGGGGAAGCCCTTTTACCAAAATCTCCCCAGCATCAGTGGTAAGCTGCACTGGCACCCTGAGTATGCTGTAATTTCTGCCGGTGGCGATATAGGCTTTACTACCGGCCCTTATATATTTAAGCCCAATGAGACCGACAGCAGCAGCTGGCGGTGGGGACATTTTACTTCGGTATGGCAAAAACAAGCCGGCGGCAGCTGGAAGAATGTGGCCGATTTCGGTTCTCCGCACCAGGCACCAGTTGCTCAGGCACCTGTTAGCTACCCCGCCAGCTATACGCTACCACCGCTAAAGAAGAAAAGTGACAAAGGCACCAAAGCAGGCTTGCTGGAAAGTGATAAGGCTTACGCTGCTAACTCCACACACCTTAGCTTAGGCACCGCCATTTACCGTGAGGGGCAGTATCCGCGTTTTAAAGAGGCCGATGAAATATTGAAACAGGAAAATCAGCAATACAGCCTCTGGCAGCCTCTCTATGCAGCCCTGGGCAAAGCAGGCGATTTTGGGTATACCTACGGCCGCTACAGCAGTAACAGTGGCAGTAAGGGGTACTACCTGCGCATCTGGCAAATGCAGTCACAGGGTTGGAAATTGTTGCTGGAGTCGCTCAACCAGGAAAAGTAAAGGTACTGGGCCATAATTGCTGCATCAGCAGGCTTGTGGCATTTTTTCTTATATTCGTTGCAAAGCAAATTATTAATGAAGAGGATACCACTGCACATTCAAATTGTTCTTGGTCTGGTGTTAGGTTTAGTGTTTGGTTGGTTAAGCATACAATTTGGCTGGCCCACTTCCTTTACCGTTAATTGGATAAAGCCAATAGGCACCATATTCATCAATTCCCTGAAGATGATTGCCGTACCCCTGGTACTGGCCTCGCTGATTGTTGGGGTTGCCAACCTGGGGGATGTATCAAAGCTATCACGCATTGGTGGTAAAACTATTCTTGTATATCTCTGCACCACTGTAATTGCTGTTACACTGGGCCTGCTCATTGCCAATATTTTTGAGCCAGGCAAAATACTCCCTACTGCCACACGCGATGAGCTGATGTCGCTCTACCAGACAGATGCCGGAGACAGGGGTGAAACCGCTGAGCAGCTGCGCAGGCAAAGCCCCTTGCAGCCAGTGGTAGATATTGTGCCGGATAACATCTTTTCTGCCACGGCAGATAATGGCCGTATGCTGCAGGTAGTATTCTTTGCCCTTATTGTAGGTGTTGCGCTGCTGCAGATCCCAAAAGAAAAGGGAGAACCGGTGGTGCGCTTTTTTGATGGCCTTAACGACATCATCATCAAAATTGTGGAGTTCATTATGTTGCTGGCTCCCTATGGTGTATTTGCCCTTATGGCTTCGCTGATGGTAGAACTGGCAGGCGACAACCCTGAGCGGGCCTACCAGCTTTTAAAAGCTTTAGGAGCCTATACCGCCTGTGTGCTGGGCGGCTTGGCCCTGATGGTACTGGTGGTGTATCCCGCCCTCTTCAAGCTGTTTACCCGCATGAAATACGGCAGGTTCTTTGAGGGTATCCGGCCAGCCCAGTTACTGGCCTTTACTACCTCCAGCAGCTCGGCAACCTTACCCGTTACCATGCGCCAGGTAGAAGAAGAGCTGGGTGTAAGCGAAGAGGTAAGCTCCTTTGTGCTGCCGCTGGGGGCAACCATCAATATGGATGGTACCAGTCTCTACCAAAGTGTTGCCGCTGTATTTATTGCACAGGCCCTGGGCTTAGGTTTAACGCTCTCAGACCAGCTTATGATTGTGCTAACTGCCACGCTGGCCTCCATTGGCTCTGCCGGTGTACCGGGGGCTGGCCTTGTTATGCTGATTATTGTACTGGAAGCCATTGGCGTACCGGCGGCAGGCATTGCACTTATCATTGCCCCGGATCGTATACTGGATATGTGCCGTACGGTAGTAAACGTTACCGGCGATGCCTCAGTAGCCATGGTTGTAGCCAGTACCGAAGGCGAAAACCCAGGCGCACCAAGGCCTAAGGTCCCAGGAGAAAAAGCTGTGGTGTAGACAAACCGTACGAACAGCTAGCTTGCATACACTCCTGCGCTTAGCAGTTGCAGGCATGTAATTCTCTCTGCTATTACCCAGTAGTGCAGCCAATGGCAATGCATACGCTGGCTAAGCCTTGCTACCTGCTGTTCCGTGATAAGAGCTAAATGTTGCTCTACTTCTATTATGGAGCATCTGTGAGTTATGGGCATACCCTGGCTGTAACCTTAATGTTATATTATTTGATTTAGGCTGCTTCTGATGGCTGTTTCTAAACATAAAACAGCCTTTCTTATTTTGTTAATAAAGGATTTTCAAAATATGGGCAGGCGATATGCACTCGCAAAAAAAATAACGGTATATCTACTTCTATTTATATTACTTATTAATGGGTTGATTGAAGCACAGCAATTTTTAGCACCCCTTGCGTTAGCTGTGCTTTTATCTTACCTGCTGTACCCGGTTGCAAATTTTTTAGAAAGAGGAGGGCTTGCCAGAATACTAGCCAACCTCATCAGTATTATTTTGGCAATTGTTGTGTTGATAGCGGTTATTCATTTCTTTTCAGGACAGTTCTCGGTGTTTGTAGAAGACTTTCCGCAAATGAGAGCGCAGACTGCCGCAAATTTGCGGGTAGCACAGGACTGGGTTTCTGATGTATTTGGTGTTTCGAACAGCGCCATCAGAGATTGGATTGAAGAAAGAATAGCCAACCTCACCAATTTAGATAATACCATAAAAACGGTTTTCAAAGCGACCACCAGAACACTCGTAATCATTGGCCTGATGCCGGTCTACATATTTTTTATGCTGTATTACCGCACCAAGTTCTACAAGTTCATTTTAAGAATGGCCCCGGATAAAGAAGAATACCGGGCAGAAAAAATACTGGATGAAATGAACAAGGTCACTACCAGGTACATGACCGGTGTTTTTACAGTTGTGCTGATCCTGGCTGTTGTACATTCAGTTGCTTTTACCATCATTGGGTTAAAGTACCCCATTCTTTTAGGTATTACGGCAGCCATTTTTAATTTCATTCCTTACTTCGGAACCCTGATCGGCGCACTAGTTCCCTTAACCATTTCCATGGTTGCCATGGATTCTTTAGACTATACCTTTTGGGTGCTTGTTTACTTTTTGATTATCCAGTTCACCGAAAACAACATATTAACGCCCAACATCACAGGTGGAAACGTTAGCCTGAATCCGCTGGTTACCATACTAAGCCTGATTGTTGGCAGCATGATCTGGGGCGTAACAGGTATGCTTATTGTGATACCCTTTGTAGCGATGTTCAGAATCTTCTGCGAACATTTTTCCTTTTTAAAACCAGTGGCGTTTTTGCTGAGCGACAGAGGAACAGAAGAACATGCCCTTTCCATTAAAATAATCAAAAAAGCCTTCAGAAAAAATTAGGCAATGCCCTGCACTGGTATTTAACACCACACGCTTAAGCCACCGGAAGTTCCCTGCCTTTCCAATCTTCAAAACACTCCCGCACCAGTACTTTCTCCATGCAGTGCCTGACAAAAAAAACACGGACTGGTGGAAGATTTACCAGTCCGTGTTAAACGGGATTAATTTAAAAAATCAGCCAAAACATTAAAAAATAAATCAGGATCTATAAACCATCTGGCAGAAGCCATGCCAAAAATATCGCTGCAGCCATACATCCTCCATGGCACCGAAAAACAACTGTTTTTTCTTTAGCTGTTCCCAAGCTCTTCCTCAAAGTTGACTATCATTCTGAAACAGTTTTCTCAATTTGATAAGATCAGTGGAAAACTATTTTCAAAAATAAATAGCAACCTTCTTAAAACAGATACTTTGGCTTTACCAGCACCAGGCACGAAATATGTATGCTAATGTGCCGGTAGCATCCCGGCCTAAACTTTACTTTCCCAGGCATTAGCCTTTCACACCACAGCCTGCTGCCGTACCTTTGCAGGCAGTTATTTTATGAACAATTCTATTTACACGCTTCAGTTTGGCCTGCTGTGCCTGAGCACCTTTCTGTTCTTCAGCAGCTTCAATATGATTATACCGGAGCTGCCGGCATTTCTGGAGAGCCTGGGCGGAGGCGAGTACAAAGGGTTCATTATTGGTTTGTTTACAGTTACTGCAGGTTTGTCGCGCCCATTCAGCGGCAAGCTTACCGATACCATTGGCCGTATACCAGTAATGGTGTTTGGTGCCATTGTGTGTGTGCTATGCGGTTTTCTGTACCCGCTGGTTCTTACCGTTGCAGGCTTTCTGGCTTTACGCCTGCTGCATGGTTTTTCTACCGGATTTACCCCTACAGGTAGCTCGGCTTACATTTCAGATGTTGTTCCCATAAATAAACGAGGCGAAGCCATGGGCTTTGTAGGCCTTTGCAGCAGCCTGGGGATGGCCTGTGGCCCATTTTTGGGAAGTAGCCTGGCACAGGTGGCGCCACTGGAGTGGGTTTTCTGGTCTTCTTCTGCAGCTGCCCTGCTTTCCATTGTAATACTGGCGGGCATGAAGGAAACCCTGCAGGAGAAGCAAAGTTTTAGCCTGTCCCTGCTCCGGCTAAGGCGCCATGAAATTCTGGAGCCCCGGGTAATGGCTCCCAGTGTGGTGCTGTTGCTTACCACTTACTCTTTAGGTACGGTGTTAACCCTTGTACCCGATCTTAGCGATAGCCTGGGCATTGCAAACCGGGGGCTGTACTTTTTGTGCTTTACACTTGCCTCTGTAAGCGTTCGTTTCTTTGCAGGCCGCTTTTCAGATACCATTGGCCGGGCCCCGGTTTTGAAAGTGGGTGCATTATTGTATGTGGTCGCCATGTGCCTTACGGGTTTTGCCTGGCGTTCGGAGGTGTTCCTTTTTGGAGGCGTAATCTTTGGGTTTGCAGCAGGTATAAATTCTCCAACGGCTTTTGCCTGGGCCATAGACTTAAGCCAGGAGGGGCAAAGGGGCCGCGGCCTTGCTACACTTTACATTTCGCTGGAGGTTGGTATTGGCCTGGGTGCTCTGCTCTCTGGCTGGGTGTTTGCCAATAAGGTAGAGAATATTTCAACAGCCTTTGGCGCCGGCGCTGTACTGGCAGCAGGTGCTTGGCTGTACCTGCACTGGCTGCAGCGTAAACACCGGGTACAGGCTGTACATTAAAAAGCCTGCTCCCTTTCAGGAACAGGCTCTTGAGTAGTTACTAATAAAACGCTTTCTTATTGTACTGAAGGAATCAGGAAAATAAGAGAAGTACTGATCAGCTGATGTTTGAACTCCTGATCACCTGAAAGATCTCTGAAAAAGGTATCCGTAAAGCCACGGGTATAACGCAAATCAATCAGGAAGCTTCCAATTCCTGTGTTTAGCTTTACACCACCGCCTATAGCACCGCCAATCTCCCAGCGTTTTTCTTCATCAATTTCACTAAAGTTTATATCTTCAGTATCCATTTTGCCACCAAGCCAGTAGCTGAAGGTAGGACCCGCATTGATATAACCGCCAAGAGTTTCTCCAAACGATAAACGAAATAGCACAGGAACTTCTAAGTAGTTGTAGCGATTTTCGCTATCAAACGTTTCTCCATTGGCACTTAAAAGATTCTCTGTTCTGTTACCTCGTTGGCTAAAATTAATTTCCGGGGCAATCGCAAAAATTCCACCTGTACTAAAGCTTGAAGCCAAACCTATTGTAAAGCCTGGCCGCCACGGCCTCTCCACACCAGAGGGCATATCAACATCATCAGAAATTGTTGCCCAGCTGGCACCTACTCGTAAACCAACTTGTGCCTGGGCAAACACACTTGCCGTTGTCAGCAACATCAAAAAGAATGTAAAAAAAATTTTTCTCATAACTGTACTTTTTTGTTCTACAATAATCGTTCATAAGAACGGCGCTTTTTGATTAAGGTTCTATTTATTTCGCTCTACAAAATTTAAAATCCTGCATCAGCTACAGCAGGTGGCTTTTTTATGCCTGCAGCTCATTCTATTGAGGCTTTTCAGGGCTACCACAGCCAGCATAAATAATAAAAAAACCTGCTCCGGGCAGAAGCAGGTTTAGACATAGAATGTAATTATTTTTATTCCCGGTGAGGAGTAAGAAATATCAGCGACAGGCTAACATACTGGGTTCTGTACTTCTCGGGCTCCTCTCCCAATGCAACATATGCAGGAAGCGTAAATTCTTCTTTCTGAATATTTGTAAAGCCTGTATGGTAGCGCAGGTCTATCAAAAAGCTTCCTAAACCAGTGTTTATATGTAAGCCACCGCCAACTGCACCTCCAACTTCAAACAGGCTGTACTTTGTATCTTCGGTATCAATCTTTTCTTCGGTGGTAATACCGGCCATCTCTGTAGTTTCTTTGCCGTTTACCATATAGCTAACAGTAGGGCCCAGATTAATATAGCCTCTTACAATCTGCTGGCCAAAGGTTGCCCTGAACATCAGCGGCACTTCAACAAAATCATAATGATAGGTATTTGTGTATTCGATGCCTAACTGGTTAGTTCCGGTTGCCCTGAAGCCACGCTGGCTGTAGTTTATTTCAGGGGCAAAGGCAAAATAGTCATTCATCCAGAAGCTTGTTGCTAATCCAACGGTAAGTCGGGGTATCCAGGGCTCTTCGTCAATACCCTCCAGCTGGTCGATGCCATCCTGAATAGTGGCAAAATTAGCACCAGCCTTTATACCTATCTGCGACTGCTGCTCGTGACGTAACTGAGCAAAAACCGTTATTGATGCAAGCAGCATCAACATGAGTACACACAATCCTTTTTTCATATTAAGTATGTTGTTTGTTCAGATAAATTCTGCAGAAATAAAGTAATAATACCTTTAACCTTATCAGAGGCATAACCTCTTGGAGCGCGTACAGTTTTATTTGCCTGTAATTCACACTGTACACGCCATGCTGTACCTGTGGGTTGAGCGCGTATCATGGCGCAGAACCCCGGCCCCGGCTCCTTTTAAATAATAGTCAATCCCGTTAGGCATTTAAGAGCTGTTGAGACAACCCAGCTGCTTCTTCTCGTATACTAAGGTAAAACTAGATTTTTGAGCTATGGAAAACAATTCAAATAATTCTAAAAAAGGCACAGAACAGAAAAGCATCGTAGAAAAAGTAGCTGAAGGCCGCAGAGCAAGCTTTGGAGATGAACCTTTAACACCTCCTAAAAAAATGCAGGCAGAAGAAAGCCGCATGAAAAACAGGGATGGAAAATCAGAAGAACGAGGTGAATCGGACCAACAGCAGGCCAGTTTAGGCAGTGCAGTGCTTACGCCACAGAAAAAGATGGAGAAGGCGAGGGCAGAGGCTCAGGCAAACCAAAATACCTCAGGTAAAACAGAAGGCTAAACTAATATAACAGGACCAGAGGATCACAGCCCCCTGTTGTCAGAACTTCTTTCTTTTTGAAAGCTTGATTTTTGATTGGTGCTAAAACTGCCGGTTGCTACAGAAATGAAACATTTCAATCTGGCAAAACGATATACTACATTTAAAAACAAGATTTTTTATGGATCTGAAGCAAGTTTTTGGCACCATTCTTACCATTCTCGGTATTATAATATTGATAGTAGCAGTGATTGCCATCATTAGTGGTGGCACAAACTTAATGGGATTGGCAATGGGTGTATGGCAGGGCGTAATCGTAGCAGTACTTGGCTTGATTTTCTTCCTGACCGGTATCAGCCTTATAAAGAACGTCAGCAGCCGCTGATCTCTAAGCTAAACTTTGCCAATACATGATATACAGCCCGGTTCAGCCGGGCTTTTTCTTTATAGCAGATAGTAGCTATACTACCCTATAGTATTATTCACTTTACTGCGCTCACCTATCAACTAAGTACAAGTGCTTGACTACTGGGTAAAAGGTCAGGATATCAACCTGCTTCTGTGCCATAGGTGGCCTCCCTTTTCTCTGCCCATGATAAGTATTCATATCCTGTAGCACCTGTTCAATAAGGCTGTTTCTTATGTAAATTATTTTTAACAGAAAACCAACGAATTCCATAATGCCGTGTTATGAAATTGTTAACTTGATGTTAACATAGCGTAAACAGCAATGAAAAGGAGGGAATATGGTACGTTTTGTGGTGATAATGGCTTTACTTTTAATCACAAGCCAAACTAACCAGGCATTAGCAGGTAACAAACATGCAAGCCCACAACCTCTAAAGCAAAATTTCGATTCTTTTATTCTTTTAAGTGCCAGGCCTGCCGATCTGCGGCTTTTTATACCTGCCTACGCAACAGGTAAAAACGGCAAACTTATAGAATGGGAGCACAAGCTTGATGCCTATAGCCAGCAATGGCAAGATAAAAAGGGTAAAATAGCTGACCAGCAGCTGTTGCAGCAGCTTTTCTACGATGTACACCGCCGATACCTAAAACACTATACTAAATACACAGGCCTGCAATCGCTTCTCCAAAACGGCGAATACAACTGCCTGAGTGCTACCGCCTTTTATGCACTGATCCTGGAACGCTTAGGCTATCAATACCAGATCATAGAATCTATTAACCATATTGTTTTATTGGTAGAGCTGCAAAAAGGGCAATTGTTATTACTGGAAACTACCGATCCTGCCAATGGCTTTGTAGCAAACACAAATGGTGTTAAGCAGCGGCTGCAGGCAATCAAAAACAGCGAACAGGACGCCGGTTACTATAACCTCAACCTCAAAATCTTCAGAACCATAGACCTGCGCGAGCTGGCAGGCCTGCAATACTATAACTATGCCGCATGGCATTTCAATCAGCGCAGCATGGCTGATGCAACTGATCACCTGCGCAAAGGGCAGCTTCTGTATCGCTCCGAGCGTTTTGAAAAAGCAGCTCGCTTAATAGTAGGTCAATAGCCCAAGTTCTGCAGGACTCTCTTCCCTTCCTATGGGCTAAGGCAAGCAAGCCTGACCCTTCATCCGCCTGTGCTTTTGTGCATGCTTGATGCTAAGATTAGGCACAAGCAACAGGCCGAGCCACACGAGCTTAAGCCAGTGAAATCTTGAAAAACTAACTGCCTTACTCTGCTAAGGGTAATTCCATTACACTCACAACCATTGTAACGTGTAGCGTTTAAGTATTCCACTGCTTACATTAGGTTAGCTTTTTATAGCATGTAATACCAAATCACCTAAAGCCCCTTCCATAGTAGCAGGCAGTTAACTACGCCTAACGAATTCCCCTCTCGGGAGGGGTGATGGGGTGGGTTGTAAGAAGCTTCATGAACACTTTCATTTATGGCAGGAGGTTCATGCGATCTGGTATAATTATCTCAGCAAAAAAGTAATCAGCAAAAACTACAAAAGGGCCACTGTTGCAGTGGCCCTTTCTTTTTCAGGTTATATAGTAGTGAATACTACTGTTCTGTAATTTCAAATTCAACACGACGGTTCAGCTGACGTCCCTCTTCGGTTTCATTGGTCGCTACCGGGGTTGTCTCACCTTTGCCTTCTACAACCAGGCGATTAGTATTGATACCATTTACGCGCAGGAAGCGGGCAACAGCATCAGCTCTTCGCTGAGAGAGGCGTTGGTTATATTCATTAGAGCCCAAAGCGTCTGTGTGGCCTTCAATCCTGATGCTCATGTTAGGATACTGGTTCAACAACTCAAGCAGGCGGTTAAGCTCCGGATAACTCTCAGGACGCAAGGTTGCCTTATCGAAGTCGAAGAAGATGTTGTTAATGGTAACACGGGCACCAACTTCGATTGGCATCAGGTAAAGGTCCTGGGTTATTTCCTTAAATTCCTGCTCTTCTACCAGGTTGATATTAGCACTGATGGAAACAAAGCCAGGCGCTTCTGCCAGGTAACCATAACGCTCGCCATATGGCAGAATAATCTGGTAGCTACCATCAGACTCACTGCGGGCAATACCTACTTCCACACCATCAGATAAGCGCTCATAGAATATTCTGGCAGCTCCAATTGGCTCGTTGGTTTTAGCATTATATACTTTACCCTTAACAACTACTACCGGCGAAGGCTTGTAGAATACAGGCAGGTCAAGAGAGTAAATATCTACATCGGCATCTGTAGCACCACGCGAGTAGTACGCCTGCTCACCACTAAGTGGAATATTAAAGAACAGGTCATCACCGGCAGAATTGATGCTTGGTCCGAGGTTTTCAGGCTCTGACCAGTTTGTCCAGGTATCATCCAGGCGGCGGGTAACGTAAACATCTGTTCCGCCATAGCCACTAAAGCCATTAGAAGAAAAATACAGGGTACGGTCGTCGGCTGCCAGGAAAGGGCTGCCTTCAATACCTGCAGTGTTGAGAATATCTCCCAGGTTCTTTGGCTCCGTCCAGTTACCGTTTTCCTTCAGAAAGCTCACGTAAAGGTCTCGGTCGCCACGGGTATCTTCACGCTGTACCGACATCAGCAGGGTTTTACGGCTTTGGGCAAGATAGAAGTTGGCCTGATCTGAGAAGTTATACTCATTATCAATCTCAAGGGCAACAGGGTCTGTCCATTTGTCGCCATCTTTATAGCTCATAGATACACCCGCACGCATTTTACCGCGCTTATCGTAGCGGTTACCTAACAGCAGCAGCATGGTATTACCATCAGGGGTAATAGAGCTGATAAAGTTTGGCCCTTCGTTATTAAGGGGAGCACCAATATTTTTTGCTTCTGTCCACTCTCCCGTTTGTACGTTCTTCTCTGAGAACCAGATATCTTCCTTATCATTTACACCACCTACGTTAGCGGGGTGGTTACGACGGCTAAAGAACAGGGTATTGCCATCGGGAGAAAGGAGTGGTTTTAGTTCTTTGTACTCGCTGTTTACCTCGGGACCTAGCTTTTGAGCCTGGATATCGGGGTTTACATCTGCCGCCACATTAACATCAATTACAATGGGCGCTCTTGATTTAGAGATACCGATTGCATCGATACTATGGTAACCTGGTAATATAGTACCATCAAGAACTACTTTGACTGCTGCCACATCGTATTCTGTACGGTCAACAAAGATGTTCAGCAAGCGGCCTTCTGCATTACGCACAGCCTGTGGCTGAAATGTTTCGATCAGGTACTCTTTGCCCTGGGTATCATAGGCATATACCTCAGATACAGCAGTAGGATTGTAAGACTCCGCAATAATAATCTGGCGGATACGCATTGGCTCATCGAATCCTACTTTAATAAATTCTTTGCGGTTTGGCCTGTCGGGCGTCCAGGCATTGGGGTTTTCACCACCGGCAGGCAACACATTTGGTGCCTTCAGGGCCTGCATGCCTGAAAACTGGTTGCCAGAAATTTCGCTGGATACTTCTAGAACCTTTGAGGCCCATTGCACGTTCTGGGCATAAGAGGGTGCTGCTGCTAGTAACAGCAAACAAATAAACAATATCCTATAACTGTAAAAGCGTATTCTCATATCTCAAAAAGAGTTTTTCCTTGGCTGTAAGGTAATTCCTAAAACTTTAACTTTTTATATTATTCTACAAGTATACTTGTGGTAAGTTACAAACTTTACCATTTTTTTGGGATTTGTTAAGTAATTCAAAATGGCATTATGCCCAGTATTACTCCTGCAAAATACGAATTTCAACCCTTCTGTTAAGCTGTCTGGCTTCAGCGGTATCTTCTTTCGACAGCGGCTGTGAGCCTCCAAATGCTTTGGTTTTTACACGGTCTTTCTGAATTCCCTTGTTCACAAGATAGTTTTGTATAACCTCCACACGTTCTGCAGACAGGCGTCTGTTTGCACCAACAGGTCCTCTGAAATCTGTGTGTCCCTCCAGCTGAATTACCAGCGTAGGGTTATCCATCATTAAATCAACCAGCTTATCGAGGGTAGGGTAAGATTCCTGCAACAATATAGCCTCACTCTGATCAAATAAGAAGTTATCGAACTCCATGATCTGCCCTACCCGAACCGGCTCCATCAGAAAATCTTTCTGCACCAGCTGGTCTCTGTTAAAATCGTAAATATCTACCTGTTGTCTTAGCGGTATGTATCCTTCTGCTATAACTTCAAATCCATAGCTGCGCTCATTCAGCACAGGCATCTGGTAAGTTCCGGTTTTGTTGCTTACCGATACACCAACATCATCTCCATGTGGCAGCTTTCTAAACCTGATCTTTGCCACAACCGGTGTGCTGTCTTTAGAATTTATAATCCTGCCACTGATAAACACCAGTGAATCAGGACCACCCCCCTGTGCAAAAACCTCTTCTGCAAATAAGCCACCTGGCAACAGTCCAAAAAATAGTACTGACAGCAACAAATTCCTTGTAAATTTCTTCATCTCCATATGCTGGTTACTAACGAACACGTCCAAAAAAAAGTTAAATATCGCATTTTGTAATTACTCCCGAAAGAACACTACTTTTTGTTATTTTTAAAACTAAAATAACACAAATGTCCTGAAGTTGTAAGATATTTACCTAGTTTTGTTTAGCTTGTAATAAAATATAAGACTATACGGAACATCCATCCGGATGCTTTTCTTGCTCCAGGTCATGTATTCTGCAGGTAAAAAAGAGAAAACCACAATAAGGGCTGACTTTCCCTCAGACCTCTCCCCCAGCAACCTGCCGTTGCCGGCAGAAGTAACATTTGTGCTCAATTTAATAGAAGAACCCTGTGCTTTGCTCCTGCCCGATGGCCGCATTTTAACTGCAAATGCACCTCTGCTCCAGTTTCTTAATCTGCCTGCGCTTCAGGCCCGTCAGCACTCTTTTTTAGATTGGGTACACCCCGAAGACAAAGCCCCGCTACTCAGAAAGCTTTTACTGTCCCGGAACAAGTCCCGGTCGTACGATGCCATGATCAGGCTTTCTGCAACAGAAAAAGGCTACACCCCACACCTGTTGCGTATAAAATGTTGCAACAGCAGTATTTCGGTGCGGGTAAAAAGCCCTGCAGAGGCACAAAACGAAGATCAGCAGTTTGAGCGCCTGGCCACAGCCTCGCTCATATTCGACAGCACACTGAACCTTATTCGTTGTAATCAGCAGTTCTGCCAGATGCTGGGGTATACTGACAGTGAGTTGCAGGCCACAGGCTTGAACGAACTGCTCCATCCGCAGCACGCCGCTACCTTCAGCAGCCAGATGCATAGCCTGGTTGATGGCGGTAATACCTCTTTTACCACCGAATTACAGATCAGGCATAAAAATCAGCAGTATCTCTGGGTTCAGTATACAGCCGGTTTATTAAACCGCCTGGGAGAAGAACCTTATATCACGGCCGTTGCACTGGATATAAGTGCGCTAAAGCAAAAAGAGATTCAGCTGGTACAGGAGCAGCAGGACATGGGCCTGTTCATAGACCGGGTAACCCACGATATGAAAGGACCATTGCGCTCGCTCATAGCCCTGCACCGGATTGTAGAGCTGGAGTATGGCCACGATCCTAAAGTAATGGAATACTTTAACCATTACCATGCAACTGTAGGCCGGCTTAATACAACGGTTTCCGATCTGCTTACCCTGTCGCAGGTAAAAAAAGGTACAGCCCGCATGGGCATGGTTAACCTCCGAAACATGGTACAGGATTGCCTGCAGTCGCTCTGCCACCTGCCCGATTTTTACAGGATTACCTTTACCATACGCATTGAAATAAAGGATAGCGTTTACATAGAGGAAAATCTGCTGCAGACAATCATCCAGAACCTGCTGGAAAATGCCATAAAATACTGTTCTGATACAGCTCCAAAGGTTTTGGTTTGTATCAAGCTTAAAGACGATCAGCTGGTAATTGAGGTAAGCGACAATGGCATTGGCATTCCGGAAGAGGCCCAGCCGCACATTTTTGATATGTTTTACAGAGCAACCACCCGCTCTACAGGCACCGGACTTGGCCTTTATATATTAAGAAATGCAGTAGAAAAGCTGCAGGGCAGTGTAAAGCTGCGCAGTTTACCACTTAAAGGCAGCCGCTTTATTGTAAACATTCCCTATCGTACTGTGGCAGTTGTTGCTAAGGAAAATACATAATACTTGGCAGCTGCGCCAAACCTTCTTAATTTAGCGCAGCATAAAACTTATTTCTTCAGAATGAAAGGAATTATTCTGGCCGGCGGCTCTGGTACCCGCCTACACCCGCTTACCTTAGCCGTTAGTAAACAGCTAATGCCGGTTTACGATAAGCCAATGATCTATTATCCGCTGTCTATCCTGATGATGGCAGGCATACGCGAAATTCTGATCATCTCCACTCCTCACGACCTCCCCAACTTTGAGCGGCTGCTTGGCAGTGGCGAAAGTCTCGGCTGCCGCTTTTCTTATGCCGTGCAACCAGAACCCAAAGGCCTGGCACAGGCATTTACCATAGGCGCCGATTTTATTGGCAAAGATAAAGTAGCTCTTGTGCTGGGAGACAACATCTTCTATGGCAGTGGCCTGGCTAAAATGCTGCAAAGCAATAACAATCCCGATGGTGGGGTGGTGTTTGCCTACCATGTACAGGATCCAGAACGTTATGGTGTGGTTGAATTTGATCAGAACCAGCGCGCAATATCAATAGAAGAAAAACCTGTAAAGCCTAAATCTAACTACGCCGTACCCGGACTTTACTTTTATGATAACCAGGTAGTGGAGATTGCCCACAGCCTAAAGCCAAGCCCGCGCGGAGAGCTTGAAATAACCGATATCAACCAGCACTATCTGCGTGAAGGCAAATTGAAAGTAGGTATTTTAAGCCGTGGCACCGCCTGGCTCGATACCGGCACCTTTGCCTCTCTGATGCAGGCGGGCCAGTTTGTACAGGTAATTGAGGAACGCCAGGGCCTTAAGGTTGGCTGTATTGAAGAGGTGGCTTTCAGGATGGGCTTTATTGATGAAGAAGGACTAATGAAGCTTGCCAACCCACTGATGAAAAGTGGCTATGGCCAGTACCTGATGAACGTGGTTACGCATCACTAGGGTAAAAATTAACCCTGCTGGCATGTTCCCGTAAAATAAATCGGTAATAATCAATTTTTTAGCCGACTATGAAAAGACAATTAGCAAACTTTCGGAAATTTTTAGGGGCCGCAGCTGTTGCAGCCGCTCTTATTGGTACCAGTGCCTGCACTAATAGCAGGGGGGCCCTGTCAGATGATGCCGACGACGTTGTTTATGAAGATCTTGCAGATGTGCCTGGTGCTTATAGCATGAAAGCATCTGAAGAAGTAAGAACGGAAAAAGAAGAACTAACCACAGCGCTAAACCAGAGGCTGGACAAGGTAGACCAGCGAATTGAAAAGATAGAGGATGAGGCAAAAGCCCTGTCTGCTTCGGCCAGGCAGGAATATGAGCAGATCATTGACAAGCTTGATAAAGAGCGTGAAAGATTGGTAGCCGAGTACAAAAGCATAGAAAATGCTACTGACGATGAATGGAAAGATGTAAAGAACGAGATACAGGAAGTAATGAATGATGTAGACCAAACTGTAGACAACCATGTTGCTAGCCTGGATCGTTAAATAAACTAATACTATTAAGTTAAATATATGAGAACTGCCGGTTTTGTAATGACCATTATGGGGCTTATTGCCCTGGTGTTTGTAGTAATTGGTGTTTTTACCTCTAATAAAGGTGGATCAATTTTATTCTTTGATAATTCCTGGTTCCCCATTATGTTCATCTTTTGGTTTGGAGCAGGCATAAGCGTACTGCTTACCTTCCCTGCCGAAGAAAAACGCCGCGACCGGCGATAAGAGGTATGCAATGCCTCTATCATTTCCGAATGGGCCTGCTCTGTACAGCCCTGGCTGTATCGCTTGCCTCATGCGATAGAGGCAGCAGCAATACCCAGACAAAAGAAAGAGCACTGCAGCTGAGTGAGGCATCCTCCGAGAGCTGGGATGCCCGCCAGGATGCTGCTTTTCTCATAGACGCCTACAGCTACGGCCTCATGATTATTCGCTACAGCGAACTGGCATTTGAAAAAGCCCAAAGCCCGGCGGCCAAAAGCTTTGCCGAACAATCTGCCTCCTGGCACAAAAAGTTAAACAACGAGATTGAGCAGATGGCACAGCATAAGGAAGTGGTACTACCCGATGCAGAAGGAGAAGATGTGCAGCATTATTTTGATAAGCTAAACAAGCTTTCTTCCGCTCAGTTCGAGAAAGAATACCTTCAGGTGCTCAGTGATATTCAGGATAATATGATCAAACAGTACCAAATTGCCTCTGATGAAGCCCTGGATATGAACATGCGGAACTGGGCCTCACAAACCCTTCCGTACATGCAGGCACATGCACAGGCAGTAAGTGAACTGATGGACCAGCTGGAGGAATAAAAAAGCTAAGTATTAGTCCTTTTTTGCTGTGTTAGCGCATAGCCGGCAGCAGCCGGAACGCCGGACGCCGGAACGCCGGACGCCGGAACATCCCATGAAATTAGTTTGCCACAGCCGCGGGGGCAGGCTCATGATACACCACGTGCATTACCGTTTCGCCAACAGCTTTTAAAGTTTCAGGACTGATGATCTCCATGTTATCTTCCATGGTGTGGTGGTACTTGCCAAAATAGAAATCAGAACCAGGATCGAACTCAATAATGTCTATGGAAGGCACACCGCCTGCGTTCATGAAATAATGATCGTCGATAATCGGCTCGCTGTTTTCGTAGCGGAAGTAACGGCCATGGCCTAGCTCGTTGCCCCAGCCCCATACACGCTTTACTACGCTGGGTGCATAGGTCCGCGAGTACTCTTCACGGTAAAACATGGCATCTTTAGCACCCACCATATCCAGCAGTATACCAAAATAGGCACTGTACCCTGCTGTGTGTTTATTGCGGGCCCAGTACTGTGAGCCCAGGCACCAGTAAGTTTCGCCCTGTCTGGGTTTTATATCTTTAGACTGATGGGGCTCGCCATAATCTTCACCATCGTACAAAATAATGTCAACACCTACCTGCGGCAGCGGGCCCTCCCCCAGCTGGCGGGCAATTTCCAGCAGCACACCTACGCCACTGCCACCGTCATTAGCACCCAGAATAGGTTCACTTCTGTTTGCCTCATCAAGATCTTTATCGGCAAAAGGGCGGGTATCCCAGTGGGCAGCAAGCAAAACCCGTTTGGTTGCCTGCGGGTTATAGCTGGCAATGATGTTGCGCAGCTGTAGGGTGGTTCCGTCAAAAGCTTCAGCTGTAAATTCCTGCACCTGCACCTCTGCACCATACTCCCTAAACTTGCTGATAAGAAAATCGCCAGTCTGCCTGTGCTGTTCTGTATTGGGCACTCTTGGTCCAAAGGCCACCTGTGCAGCCACGTAGGCATAGGCAGAATCTGCATTGAAAGCAGGTACGGTAACGCCCTCTAGTCTTTCAACTGCAGATACTGTTGCAGTTTCTTCTCCTCCTTCTCTTCTGTTATCATCGCCACAACCAGTTAGCTGCAACAGCACCAGAAAAAGGCCGGATAGAAATATATTTTTCAGTTTCATCAAGTATTTATTGTTCGTTCGCAGTGGTTGTTAGCAAGTAGTGGGTAAAAACCTTGCGCACCATTAAAACTCCAGACGGCACAAAAGACCTCCACTCATTCACTCATTCACTCATTCAAAATTCTACTCCTCGTAGGCCCAGTCGATGCCCTGCTTCATGTCTTTTACCACAACACCGCTGTTGCGCAGGCTTGCCCTGATCTGATCTACACGTTCATAATCTTTCTGTTCCTTTGCCTGACGGTACACCTCCAGGAGCGCATCCAGCAGGTTCTCGGGGCGCAGGTCCAGTTCTTCGCGCAGGCCCAGCACCTCTTCTGTAAAGCTGATGAAGGTTTGCTTCATCTGATCAAATACCTCTCTGCCCAGCTCTGCTGTACTAAGCTGCCCGGTTTGCAGCGCATTTATCTTTTTAACCAGGTTAAACAGGTGGCCAATGGTTTGGGCGGTATTAAAATCATCGTTCATGGAGCGGTAGCAGTTATCGCAGAGGCCTTTTACCTGCTGGGCTCCTTTTTCATTAAACTCTACCCCTTCCTGTTCGCCATACTCCAGGTTGCGCAATACACGCAGGCCATTCATCAGCTTCAGGTATCCTTTTTTGGCAGCCTGCAAAGCATCCATGCTAATATCGAGCGTACTGGCGTAATGCGACTGCAGCATAAAAAAGCGCAGCACCATAGGGCTGTATGGCTGATCGAGCAGCGGATGGTTACCTGTAATAAACTGCGAAGGCAGAATACTATTGCCCAGGCTCTTGCTCATTTTCTGTCCATTAATGGTCACCATATTGGTATGGATCCAATATTTGGCAGGGTCTACCCCGCAGCTGCCTACAGACTGGGCTATTTCGCATTCGTGGTGCGGAAACTTAAGGTCCATGCCGCCACCGTGTATATCAAAGCGCTCGCCCAGGTATTTGGTGCTCATTACGGTACACTCCAGGTGCCAGCCGGGAAAGCCAGGGCCCCAGGGCGAAGGCCAGCGCATGATGTGCTCGGGCTGCGCTTTTTTCCAGAGGGCAAAATCTGCGGCATTACGCTTTATTTCCTGCCCCTCCAGCTCACGGGTATTGGCAATGAGCTCCTCTACATTGCGGCCGCTAAGCTTGCCGTAGTTGTGCTCCTGATTATACCTGCTTACATCAAAATATACCGATCCGTTAACCTCATAAGCCAGGCCCTGCTCCAGCAGCCGCTGGGTAAGGCCAATTTGCTCTACAATATGGCCCGTTGCCGAAGGCTCAATGCTGGGCGGTAAAATATTAAACTGCATCATTACCTCGTGAAAGCCGTTGGTGTAGCGTTGCACTACCTCCATGGGTTCAAGATTTTCCAGGCGGGCTTTCTGCGAAATCCGGTCTTCGCCCTCATTGGTTTCGCCCAGCAGGTGCCCTACATCTGTGATGTTACGCACATAGCGCACCTTGTAGCCTTGCTGCTTCAGGTAGCGGTAAATAATATCGAAGCTCAGAAAGGTGCGCACATTGCCCAGGTGCACATCGCTGTAAACGGTTGGTCCGCACACATACATGCCAACATGCGGTGGTGCCAGAGGTTCAAATACTTCTTTTTGTCGGCTTAAGGTATTGTAAACGCGAAGCGGTGGTATCATGAGCACAAAGTTATAGAAGCTGAGCAGGCTTCCGGCAAGAAACCGGAAGTAATCAGCAAAGAACAGATTGAATTTCTGCAAAAATACAGGACTAAAGGAGAAAACATCTGCACAAGTGAACCAACTTTTTAGTAAAAGCTGTTATAAAACTTGTAATCGTTCTGTTAGAGAATAGAAACAAAAGGCTTAGGAGACTAAAAGTCTTGGCAAAAACTGCGGCTGAACGCTGAAAATAGCTTATTCTTATGAAAAAGTTGTTTTAGTATCCAAAAAATATTAATTTTGCCGCTAAATAAGCGTTTCTCGAGCAGAGGGGACAATGAAGTCCCCTCTTTTCTTTAAGCAACGCATTCGGATGCATGGAGGTAAAAGAATACATTGCTAACCTGGCTCAGGAGTATCTGCAGGAGCGGCCCCACCTGTTTTTAGTAGAAATAGTGGTAACAGGAGCTGCCCGGCGTCAGAAGGTAATGGTACTGATAGATGGCGATGAGGGTGTAACCATTGATGAGTGTGCCCGGCTAAGCCGCAAGATATCAGCAGCACTTGAAGAAAAAGATTTTTTTGAAGGAGCCTGGTCTCTGGAAGTTTCTTCGCCTGGCGTAGACTTTCCGCTGAAATACCAGCGGCAGTATCCTAAGCATATTGGCAGACGCGTTAAAGTAACCAAAACCGATGGTGCTACAGTAGTAGGTCCTTTACTGGAAATTACCGCTGAGGGCATCCGGGTAAATGAAGAAACAAAAGTTAAAAAGCAAACCCAGCACAACGAGGTGTTTATCAGCCACGATAGCATCAAGAGTGTTAGTGTATTAGTGTCATTTTCATAAAAAGATGAGCAGCGGAACGTTAATAGAAAACTTTGCCGAGTTTGCAAAGCGTAAAAATATAGACCGGCCAACCATGATCCGGATTCTGGAAGATGTTTTCCGGACCATGATCCGCAAAAGATATGGCACCGACGATAACTTCGACATTATCATCAACGCCGAAAAGGGTGACCTTGAGATCTGGCGTTTCCGTGAGATTGTTGATGATAACTCCGAAGATATCTGGGATCATGACAAGATCAGCCTGACTGAGGCACAGAAGATTGAACCAGACTTTGAGATAGGCGAGGAAGTTGCCGAAGAAGTAAAGCTGGAAGATTTTGGCCGCCGTGCAGTGCTTACTGCCCGGCAGACGCTTATTCAGAAAGTAAAAGACCTGGAAAAAGAAATTCTTTTCCAGAAGTATAAAGATATGGTGGGTGAGATGATCACCGCCGAAATTTATCAGGTACTGGGCCGCGAGGTACTGTTGCTTGATACAGAAGGAAACGAACTGATCCTGCCGAAGGGCGAGCAGATTTCGAAAGATCGTTTCCGCAAAGGCGATACTGCCAAGGCTATTATACACCGTGTTGAGATGGTAAACGGCACGCCGCGTATTATCCTCAGCCGTACTTCGCCTGTATTCCTGGAGCGTTTGTTCGAAGCAGAGGTTCCTGAAATTTATGACGAGCAGATTGTTGTTCGCAGAATTGTACGTGAACCCGGCGAGCGTGCCAAGGTAGCTGTAGAAAGCTTCGACGACAGGATTGATCCGGTGGGTGCCTGCGTTGGTATGAAAGGCTCACGTATTCACAGCATTGTGCGCGAACTGCAAAACGAGAATATTGACGTTATCAATTTTACTGAAAATAAGGAGCTGTTCATTACCCGTGCACTTAGCCCGGCTAAGATCAGCAATATGAAAGTAGATGAAGAAAACGGGCGCGTTGCCGTATACCTTAAGCCCGACCAGGTATCGCTGGCCATTGGCCGCGGTGGCCAGAACATTAAGCTGGCCAGCCGTCTGGTAGAACTGGAAATAGACGTGTTCCGCGATGTGGAGACCATTGACGATGAAGACGTGGCGTTGGAGGAATTCAACGACGAAATCGAACAGTGGATCATTGACGAATTTCATCGGGTGGGGCTTGATACCGCCAAGAGCGTACTTGCCCTTTCCAAAGATGATCTGTTAAGACGTACTGACCTGGAAGAGGAAACGATCGAGAGTGTTCACCAGGTGCTGCGTCAGGAATTTGAGTAAAAAATCGCCCGAACCTTAACTAAAAAAACAAGAGAAAGAAGGCAGCGGATATGGCAGAAGCAAAAATGATGAGGCTTGGTCAAGTGGCCCGAAAACTCAATATCGGTAAAGATACCATTATTGATTATCTGGGCAGAAAAGGCCATGAAGTAGAAAATAACCCCAACGCCAAAATTTCTGAAGACCAATACAGAGTTTTGGAACGGGAATTTGCGTCCTCTGCTATGGATAAAGAGGAGGCACACAGCCTCACCATTGGCAGAAAAAGCAACCAAAACGTTGTGATTGATGCAGACAGCGATGAGCCTGCTAATCAATCCGGCGACGATGATGATGAAATATTTATAAAAGGCAATTTCCGCAAAACTGAGCAAGCCCGGCCAACAGAGACTCGGCCTGCTGAGGCGCGGCCTGCTGCGGCGCGTCCGGCCGCGGCTGCCCACACTCCTGAAGTTAAGCCACAGGAGCCTGCTAAGCCTGCTGCAACACAGCCTGTTGCGGCACAAGCACAGCCAGAGGCACCTAAAGCCGAAACGCCTAAAACAGAGGATACCCCTGCTGCAAAAGCTGCAGAAACGCAGCAAGCACCTAAAGCAGAAGATGCCGAAGGCAATAACAACCCTGATCGCCCAAAACTGGGTGGTTTAAAAGTATTGGGTAAAATAGACCTCACCAAGCCTGCACGCACCAAAGAAGAAGACAAACCGGCAAAACCTGCTGCTGCGCAAGCACCAGAACAGCCCGTTACGCCTTCTAAACCGGTAGCGCCACAGGCTCAGGAAGCAGCCACTCCGGCTAAAGAACAGTACGTTCAGCCGGAACAGCCAAAGCCACAACAAGCAGCAGAACCGCAAGCGAAGGCTCCTGTTGCACCAGAAAAGCAGATGCCTCAACAACCAATAGCTGCAGCTCCTGCAAGAACAGAGCAGCCTACACAGTCACCTGCTGATAAAGCAGCAACCGCCAAGCCAGAACAGGCCGCGCCTTCGGCCCAACCTGCACAGAGTAGGACCCAGACAAGTGCACCACAAAAAGGTGAACAGCAATCTGCCGGACCGCAGGCAGCCAGACCAGCACCGGACAGGTCTAACCAGGCTGGACCCAAAAAAGAAGATACTGCAGCAGCACCAGCACCTGCCTCTCCTAAAAAAGAAGAAGAGATACAGGCAACAGCTGCTCAGCCCGAAAAGGTAATTCAGGCAAAAGCAGATGCACTTAAAGGTCTTACTGTATTAGGTAAAATTGAGCTACCTGCCGATAGAGGCCGTGGTGGCAAAAAAGATAAACCAGTTGCTTCTTCTGATGACAGGAAGAAGAAAAAGCGTTTGCGTAAGCGCATTGCACAGCCAGGCCAGCAGCCTACTGCACAGGCCGGGGGTACTGCAGAAACAAAAACCGATAAACTCTTCAGAGGTGGCCAGGGCGGACCTGGCGGCCAGCGTAGCACCGCCGGACCTGGTGGTCCGGGCAGAGGCCCTGGTGGACCTGGTGGACAGCGTGGACCTGGTGGTCCGGGCAGAGGACCAGGCGGACCTGGTGGCCCAGGCAGAGGACCAGGCGGACCTGGTGGTCCGGGCAGAGGTCCTGGTGGCCCACAAAGAGGTGGCAGACCAGGCGCTCCGGCACCAAGAGCCCCTAAAGAAGAGCTTACTGATAAGCAAATTCAGGAGCAGATCAAGGAAACCCTTGCCCGCCTAAGTGGTGGTGGTAAAGGTGGCAGCCGCACCAGCAACCGTTCAAAATATCGTCGCGATAAACGCTCTGCAGCAGCCGATGCCGAAGAGGCACGTTTAATGCAGGAGCAGGAAGATGCAAAAACACTGAAGGTAACCGAATTCGTATCGGCCAACGACCTTGCATCGCTGATGGATGTTACGGTAAACGAAATTATCTCTACCTGTATGAGCTTGGGTATGTTCGTATCGATCAACCAGCGCCTGGATGCAGAAGCCATTACCGTAATTGCCGATGAATTTGGCTATGATGTAGAGTTTACCACCGGTGACGATGAAACCGATGTAAGCGAAGATGTGGATGCACCGGAAGACCTGTTGGATCGTGCTCCGATCGTAACCATCATGGGTCACGTTGACCACGGTAAAACCTCCTTGCTTGACTACATCCGGGATGCGAAAGTAGCAGCCGGTGAGGCTGGCGGCATCACCCAGCACATTGGTGCCTACGATGTAACCACCGAAAGCGGTAAGCGCATTGCTTTCCTGGATACACCGGGTCACGAAGCCTTTACAGCCATGCGTGCCCGTGGTGCCAAGGTAACGGACATTGTAATTATTGTGGTAGCTGCCGACGACGCCGTAATGCCTCAAACCAAAGAGGCTATCAACCACGCACAGGTGGCCGGTGTACCGATCATCATTGCTATTAACAAAGTAGATAAGCCAAACGCAAACCCTGAAAAAATTCGGGAAGAGCTGTCGCAAATCAATATACTGGTAGAAGACTGGGGTGGTAAATACCAGTGCCAGGAAATTTCTGCCAAAACCGGTATGGGTATTGACGACCTGCTGGAAAAAGTGCTTCTGGAAGCAGAGCTTCTGGAACTGAAGGCTAACCCCGAACGTGCCGCATCCGGTACAGTTATTGAAGCCACCCTTGACAAAGGCCGTGGCTACGTAACTACCCTGCTGGTACAAACCGGTACACTTTCCATTGGCGACATTGTGCTGGCAGGCCAGCACTACGGCAAGGTAAAGGCCATGTTTAACCACCTGGGCCAGCGCATTAAGAAGGTAGGCCCTTCTACCCCGGTACAGATGCTTGGCTTAAGCGGTGCCCCACAGGCCGGCGATAAGTTCAACGTGATGGAATCTGACCGCGAAGCACGCGAAATCGCTACCAAGCGTGAGCAGCTGATGCGTGAGCAGAGCATGCGTACCAAGAAGCACATTACCCTGGACGAGATTGGCCGCCGCTTAGCGATTGGTACTTTCAAAGAGCTGAATGTGATTGTAAAAGGCGACGTGGACGGTTCTATCGAAGCCCTTTCCGACTCATTACTGAAGCTGTCTACCCAGGAAGTACAGGTAAATATCATTCACAAAGCAGTAGGTCAGATTTCAGAATCAGACATCTTGCTTGCCTCGGCCTCCGATGCGATTGTGATTGGTTTCCAGGTACGTCCTTCTCAAAACGCCCGCAAGATTGCCGAGCAGGAAGAGATCGAAGTACGTCTGTACTCCATTATCTACGATGCCATCAACGAAGTGAAAGATGCCATGGAAGGTATGCTTGCACCTAAAGTTGAAGAGGTGATCACAGGTAATGCCGAAGTTCGTGAAGTATTCAGGATCTCTAAGGTTGGTACAGTTGCCGGCTGTATGGTTACCGATGGCTTCCTGAAACGCAACAACAAGGTGCGCCTGGTACGTGATGGTATAGTTGTCTATACTGGCGATGTTGATGCGCTGAAACGTTTCAAAGACGATGTGGCCGAGGTTAAGCAAGGTTACGAGTGCGGTATCAGCATCAAAAACTTCAATGATATTAGAGAAGGCGATAACATCGAAGGCTTTACTACCAAAGAAGTTAAGCGTACCCTGTAACAGATATAAGATTTATTTCTATAATAAAAGCGCTGCCGCAAAGGCAGTGCTTTTTTGCTTATGGAGGTTTTAAAACAGCTTATTAAAATACTTTTACTACTGAATACACTGCTGCTGCTGGCTGGCCTGTGGCGCCCTGTAATTGCGCTCTGGTGGCTCGATTACCAGAACCGCCTCCGGGTACTTCAGTATTATGGTACCAGCTGGCTGGTGCTGCTGGTGCTGTGGCTACTGCTCAGGAATCTGCCAGTTTAAACCAGAGATCCGGAATGCTGCATTTTTAGCTTCTCTACACTGCCTGCTACGCAAATCAATCATAAAGAGAAATAACTATTGCCCGGCTGTTAGGTTACAATAGGTATAAACCCCGGCACAGCACCAGCAACCTAGCCCCCGGACCAAAGCATGAGCCAGCTACCCTACAAAGCAGTTATATTAGATATGGATGGAGTACTCACCAATACTTCACGCCTGCATTGTAGTGCCTTCAAAAAGATTTTTAATGAACTCCTGCAAAAGAAGCTGGGCAATGCTTTTGTTCCTTTTGATGAAGAGGATTACAAACGCTATCTTGCCGGAATGCCGCGCTACAAAGGTATTCGCAGTTTTCTTGAAAGCAGAAAACTTAACCTGCCCGAAGGTAATGCTGCAGACGCTCCCGATCAGGACACAGTGTATGGCATAGGTGAACGTAAAAACGAATACTTCCATAAGCTGCTTGCAGAAGAAGGAGTAGAGGTGTTTGGTGATGCCCTGCAAATGATGGGAAGATGGCGGCGGCAGGGCGTACCAATGGCGCTGGTTTCTTCCAGCCGCAATGCACAGGAGGTGCTGAGTGCAGGAGGTGTACTAGATTTTTTCGGCATACGGATAGACGGGCAAACCGCCGAAGAACAAGGCCTGGATGGAAAACCCGATCCTGATGCTTTTCTGGCTGCAAGCCGTGAGTTGGGCATAGCGCCTGAAAAAGCCATTATTTTTGAAGATGCCATAGCAGGCGTTGTTGCCGGTAAAAAAGGAGGGTTTGGCTGGGTAGTTGGCGTTGCCCGTAATGGCGAAGACAAAGAACTTGAAGAGGCCGGAGCCGATATAATTGTACATAAGCTAACTGAACTAGATATTTTCATGCAAAACCTAGCAAGTGCCCGCGAGGCCCATAGTCTGCCACATGCCCTGCAGAGCAGGCAGGAAATAGAAAAGAAATTACAGGATCATACCCCTGTGCTTTTTCTGGATTATGACGGAACCCTCTGCCCCATAGTAAAAGACCCGGAAAAAGCCATTTTATCAGATGAGATGAGAGGCGTTATTTCCCGCCTGGCAGAAAAAGTAACCGTTGCCGTTGTAAGTGGCCGCGATCGTGCCGATGTGCAGAAAAAGGTTGGACTGGAAAATGTAGTATATGCCGGCAGCCACGGCTTTGATATAGAAGGCCCCAATGGCCTGGAGCTGCAGTATGAAGGAGGGCAGGCAGCCCAACCCGCCCTTGACGAAGCTACCAGAAACCTGAACAGTAAAATCGGCAGCATAGAGGGCGTACGCATAGAACGCAAAAAATACGCTATTGCCGTGCATTACCGCAATGTAGCCGACGAGCAGGTAGATACAGTAATACAGGCAGTAGAAGACGAGCTAAACCGCCAGGAGAAACTGAAAGGCGGCGGCGGAAAAAAAATTAAGGAACTAAAGCCTAAGATAGACTGGCACAAAGGCCGGGCAACAGAGTGGCTGATGGAAAAGCTGAACCTGAAGGGAGAAAAAGTGCTGCCAGTTTTCATTGGCGATGACCTAACCGATGAAGATGGTCTGAAAGCAATACACGAAACAGGAATTGGAATAATTGCCGGTGATCATGGTGAAAAAACCTGGGCCCATTACAGGGTAGAAGATGTAGCCGAGGTACAGCAATTCCTGCAACAACTGGATACTATGCTGGCCGGCAGAAAGTAGCAGCACGGCTACACCTGGTGCTGCGTAGGCCTCTCTGATGTTGCAAACCTACAAACCCACGGCAGTTGTTGCTGCTTTTGCGCTAACCAGTGGTGTAACTACAGTTTAGTTCATTGCGTTATTCTTGTGGAGATTTTGTAGGCCTTTCTACAATACTTTTTAAACTAAGAATCAATGGGCAAAGCTTCAAAAGCACGCAATGCAGACAAACATGCTTCTCCCGTAGAGAATCCATACCGCAAAGAACATCGGGAGGTGGCAGAGGCCTTGTCTGTAGACCCTGCAGCAGGCCTTTCGGAACAGGAAATTACGCGGCGAAGGGAAGAGTGGGGGCCAAATGAGCTTGAGGAGCACGAGCAGAAAAGCATCTGGCAAATTGTGCTGGCGCAGATTAATAACCCGGTGGTATACCTGCTGATGGCAGCCACAACCGTTGCTTTTATATTTGGCGATTATGCCGAAGCCATTGCTATTCTGGTTGTGCTGCTCATTAACACCATTATTGGTTTCTGGATGGAGTACCAGGCTCAGCAAAGCATGGATGCTTTGCAGCAGTTGGATAAGATAGAGGCAAAGGTGCTGCGCAATGGCAAAAGAACTACCATTAATGCCGAAGATCTGGTGCCTGGCGATATTCTGCTGATAGAGCAGGGAGACCTGGTTTCGGCAGATGCCCGCATTCTGGAAGCCGCCGAGCTGGGGGTCGACGAATCGCCACTCACGGGAGAATCGCTGCCGGTTACCAAAACAGCCGAAGTGCTGCAGGAAGAAAAAGGAGTAGCTGACCGGACCAATATCTTGTACAAAGGTACAGCTGTTACCACCGGTACCGGTAAAGCAGTGGTTTTCGCCACCGGCATGCATACCGAACTGGGCAACATCTCTGCCCTGGTAGGCGAAGAAGCAGAAACAGAAACGCCCCTCACCATTAAACTCTCCAAACTGGCTAAAAACCTCATCTGGGCTACGCTGGGTCTGGCCGTGGCTTTTTTCATTTTTGGCTGGTTATCGGGTAAAGAGGTGTACGAACTGATACAAACCTCCATTGCCTGGACCATTGCCGCCATACCCGAAGGGCTACCCATTGTAGCTTCTATTGCCCTTGCCCGCGGTATGCTGCGCCTGGCCAAAAAGAATGTAATAGTTAAGCGGCTGGCTGCCGTAGAAACCCTTGGCGAAACCACAGTAATTTTTACCGATAAAACAGGCACCCTCACAGAAAACCGCCTTACGGTTAATACATTCTTTCTGCCACATGATATAAGAGCAGACATAGACTGGAATGGTGGCAGCCAGCCTCGGCTATCCAAAGAAGAGCTGAATCCTGAAAAAAACGGAAACCTGCTGCACCTGCTCAAGATCTCAGTGCTGGCCAACGATGCCATCCTTACAGGAGAAGAAAAAGCCGCTGCCCCAATAGAGACTGCCCCAGCGGATACTGCCCCAGTGGATACTGCCCCCCCAGAAGCTACGCCGGTAGAAAGAACACAAGAAGACCCAGCCGGCGGTAGCGCTGCGCCTAAAACCAATAAACAGCACCCCGCCAATAGCGAACCAGACGAGGAAATATTCAATGAAGCAATAGAAGATCGTATCGTTGAAAAAGAGCCTCATTCGGCAAAAACAGTATCAGCAAGTTCAGCTTCTGGAAAAAGCGCCTCTTCTGTTCCGGATAGAGCACCCGGGGCCAGGCCAGCTTCCTCAGACAAAACTCTTGCAGAACCTGTAGCACACAATAAAAAACAGGCACATACTGCTCCTGGAGCTAACAGCCCTAAAGAATCTTCCTTTACAGAACCAGAAGAGGAAGAAGAGGAAGAAGAGCTTGTTGAAGAACTGGGTGTAGAGGAAGAGGAGGATTACAAGCTTGGCGAAGGTGATCCGCTGGAGATTGCCCTGCTCCACTTTATCAGTAAATACAATTCTGACCTATACCAGCAACACCGCCGGCTGGAGCGCAGGCTGCACGATCCTTTCGATTCTGAAAACATGGTAATGGGAACCATCCATCAGGAAACGAATAACCTATACGTAGCCGGCAAAGGCGCTGCCGACGCCATTCTGGGTCGTTCTTCCAGAATTTTGCTGGATGGAGCTGAAAAAGAGCTTAATGAAGAAGATAAGGAATATTGGCTCCGGAAGAACGATGAACTCTCAGGCGATGGTCTGCGTGTGCTGGGCTTTGCCTACAAAAATACCGACCGCCTGCCGGAAGGAGAGGAAGCAGAAGATTTTCTGCACGACCTTACCTTTACCGGTCTTATAGGCTTTTTGGATCCGCCCAGGCAGGAGGTAGCAGAAGCCATGGATGTTTGCCACAAGGCAGGCATTAAAGTAGTAATGGTAACCGGCGATCACCCCGGCACCGCCCTCAAAATTGCCAGAGACGTGCGCCTGGTAAATGAGGAGAACGAGTCGGAGCATACTGTGCTGCACGGCAAGAACCTGCAGGCCGAGCTGGATAAAAATGATAATAAGGTACTGGTAACTACGCCGGTGTTTTCACGGGTAGATCCCGGCCAGAAGCTCGATTTAATTAAGCATTACCAGGATGAAGGCGAAATTGTAGGCATGACGGGCGATGGTGTGAATGATGCGCCGGCCCTTAAAAAAGCGAATATCGGGATTGCCATGGGCAAAAGAGGTACACAGGTGGCCCAGGAAGTGTCTGATATGATACTCAAGGATGATAAGTTTAACTCCATCATTTACGCAATAGAGGAAGGGCGAATCATCTTTGGCAACATCCGCAAGTTCATTATCTATCAGCTCTCTTACCACCTGGCCGAGATACTGATCATCGCCATTATCAGCTTCGGACTCCTGATTTTACCACTTGAACCACTGCAGCTGCTGTTCCTGAACCTGCTGTCGGATGTATTTCCGGCACTGGCCCTGGGCATAGGCCGCGGTACACCAAAGGTTATGGAGCAGCCCCCGAAAGATCCGCAGGAGGCACTTATTAACAATAAAAACTGGTTGCAAATAGCAGTATATGGCGTTATTATTACCGCAAGTGTTACCGGTGCTTACCTTTTTGCCCACTACATCTGGCAGGAACCAGAAGGTATTACCAATGATGTGGCCTTCTTCAGCCTGGCATTTGCGCAGCTACTGCATGTTTTTAATATGCGGGAGGCGCGGGAGCCCATGTTCAACAACCAGGTAACACACAACAAGTATATTTGGATGGCACTGGCAGTTTGCGGGGCTTTCCTGCTGATGGGTTATCTCATTCCAGGCATGGCAGAACTACTTCAGTTCGATGGCCTCGCACCCAGGCATTGGGGGCTGGTGGTAATAGCTGCCATTTTGCCAACTATTGTTATCCAGCTGATTAAAACAGTAAGAAAAGATTTTTAACTTAATATAAACCAGGAGCCACGAGTCAGGAACCAAGACCAGGGGCTACAGATCAGAAACTCATTTCAGTAACAGCATCGGGAGTCTGTGTCCATGGCCCACTATTTATTTGGCCTTTGCCATTCTCCTGATTCCTGACTCCTGGCTCCCATACACAACCTATGACAAAGATAGTAACACTTACACTCAATCCTGCTCTGGATAAAAGTACTGAAACAAAGCGGCTGCTACCCGATGAAAAGCTTCGCTGCGACACTCCACGCTGGGAGCCAGGCGGCGGCGGCATAAACGTTAGCAGGGCAATTAAATTTTTGGGGGGCGATTCGCTCTGTATCTACCTGGCCGGAGGCCCTACCGGCGATAAAATGGAAAAGCTTTTGGCAGAAGAAGGCATCAGGCAACTGCGCATACAGGGAAAGGAGGAGACACGCGAAAACCTTGTTGTGTTTGAAAAGAGCACACAAAAGCAGTACCGCTTTGGTATGCCCGGAGCCAGGGTGAGTGAAGAAGAGCTGGAAACTTGCCTGGAGGTAGTGAGAAACCTGCCTGAGGAGGTAGAATACCTGGTAGCAAGTGGTAGCCTTCCCGCCGGTGCACCCAGTGATTTCTATGCAAAAATAACACAGATGGCCCAGGGGCGTGGTATTAAGTGTGTAGTGGATACCTCTGGCGAAGCGCTACTAAAAGCTGCCGATTTTGGTGTATGCCTCCTGAAGCCAAACCTGGGCGAGCTAAGCCAGCTGGCAGGTAAGGAAGATATTAACGCCCTGGAGCAGGAGGAAACAGCCAAAGAAGTAATCAATAAAGGAAAGGCCACCATGCTGGCAGTATCACTGGGGCCAAGGGGCGCTATGCTGGCCACCAGAGATCACATAGAGTACGTAGTGCCGCCAACGGTAAAACAGCTTAGTACAGTAGGTGCCGGCGATAGCATGGTTGCAGGCATGGTACTGGCCCTTAGCCTGGGTAAATCGCACCACGATATGATTCGCTGGGGTGTAGCAGCAGGTACTGCCGCCACCATGAGCCCCGGCTCCGAGCTTTGCCGCCGCGAAGATGTGGAGCATATTTATGAGTGGCTAAAGGAAAAAAGCAGCAGCCATGCGTAGCAATCTCTTTTTAAAAATGGCCTGCAAAGAATCAAATCTGCGTTATTGACCCTGCATTATATTGGAATCATAGATAAGGGCTGTTGCCTTTATCTATGATTTTAACCCATTGCTCCACCCTTGTAAACCTACTGGAATCTATCGGCCTTTTCTCACTGCTGTAGTTCTAAACCTCTTTTTTACAGATTTACTTTTTTCCCGCTACTCTATCAGCCAGGTTGCCACACATGTCTGGCAAAGCCTTCAGAATAAAGGGAACAGCAATATGCACAAGCTGAAAAGCTTTCTCTAACTTTGCAAAATCACTAAAATATTTGCACTTACAGCTGCAATTTTCTGTTAGGGAACAGGGGCAAAAAAGTGCCCTTTTATTTTTGCCAGGAGCTATCCTTCGAAGCGAAGCTTCTGTTTCTAAACTATTTGAGTCGTGAATCAACAACAAAGAACTAAAATAATACTGGTGCTGGGCGCTTTGGCTGCGCTTGGGCCCTTTTCTATAGATATGTACCTGCCTGGCTTTCCGGCCATTGCCAAAGACCTGCAGACAGATATTGCACATGTTGGCTTTTCGCTTACCAGCTACTTTATTGGTATTTCGGTAGGGCAGCTGATTTATGGTCCTGTTATAGACCGCTATGGGCGTAAAAAACCTTTGCTGATAGGCCTTTTCCTGTACCTGCTGGCAGCCATTGGCTGTGCATTTGCACCTGATGTTTTCTGGCTCATCGGGCTGCGCCTGCTGCTTGCCCTGGGTGGCTGTGTGGGCATGGTAGCAGGCCGTGCCATTGTACGCGACCTGTTTCCGGCCAGCGAAACCGCTAAGGTATTTTCTACCCTGATCTTAGTAATGGGTGTAGCACCCATTGTTGCACCTACCCTGGGCGGATTTGTAACGGCAAGCGTTGGCTGGCGCTATATTTTTGTTACGCTTACCTTTATTGCCGCTGCCCTGTTTTTTCTGGTGTATCGCTTTTTGCCAGAGAGCAAACAGCCCGATGCCAATGTATCGCTTCAGCCAAAAAAAGTACTGAAGGATTACCTGATGGTGCTTAAAGACCCTGAATTTATTACCTATTCCATTGCTGGTAGTGTTGCTTTCGCTGGCTTGTTTGCCTATATCTCTGGCTCTCCTTTTGTTTTTATGGAGTATTTTGGGCTCTCCGAAACACACTATGGCTGGCTGTTTGGCTTAAATGCCTTTGGTTTTATTCTGGGTAGCCAGATAAACCGCTTCTGGCTTAAGCGCAAAACAGCAGAACAGATTACCCGCCGGGCCAGCATTTTTCAGTGGGTGCTGGGCCTGTTACTCGCAGTAGGCACGTTATGGGGCGTTTTAAATGTTACAAGTACCCTGGTGCTTATCTTTAGCTTTTTATTCTGCTCCGGCTTTATTGCGCCTAATGCTACTGCTATTGCCTTAAGTCCTTTTACCCGCTATGCCGGCAGTGCTTCGGCCCTGTTAGGAAGTATTCAAATGGTTGCCGGAGCATTGGCATCTGTATCTGTTAGCTTTTTCCATAACGGTACTCCGCTGCCAATGGCTTTAACCATGGCCGGTTGCGCCAGCTTTGCGCTGGGTGTTCTGCTTATCTACCGCCAAAAAACTAAAAGAGCAGAAATGGCCACGGCTTCTCACTAGCAGCTAAACATTAGCTTTCATTCTAAAGCCTGTGATGCAATGCATTACAGGCTTTTATGTTTTACTGCCCCCAGTATGGGCCTGTACTATGCAACAGCAGCAACTACTTCAAAAAAATAGCTGCATATGTATGTTCCATTCTTTATATTTTATCATAGCGTTTCTCATGTTTTTTCTGAAACCTCAGACTACAACAACCGTTGAAACGCATACGATGATGAGTAAGAACAGCAGCAGCAAACGCAGGAAAGTAGCTTTTATACTGGGAGCAGGTTTTTCCAAATGTGCCGATTTACCGGTACAGGCAGATTTAACTCCTCTGCTTGTTTCTGATGAATTTAATAGTCCGCTAGACCAGACAATTAGCAAAATCATCTGCGACTTTTTAAGATATGCCTTTGGCTGGCAGGAGGAGACGGAGATTCCATCGCTGGAAGATGTATTTACCTCGATAGATATTTCTGTTACCAATGGTACGCACCTGGGCAATATTTACCCTCCGGATAAATTGCGGGCCCTGCGGAGAATGCTCATTTACCGCACCTTCCAGATCCTGGACCAGCGTTTTAACATTTGCGAAGATATAGACAGCCTTTTGCGGCATTACCAGGAGTATGACTGCTCCTTTATTGTAATGAACTGGGATATTGTGCTGGAAAAGCACCTGGAGGCAATTGACCCGGATGTTAACATCAACTATGTTACTCCCTCTTATGACTGGCAAAGCAACCGCAGGAGTAGCCCTGTTGATGGCATCAAAATCTGCAAAATGCACGGCTCCAGCAATTGGGCTTACTGCAAAAACTGTAAAACACTCTTTTACCAGCTCGATAAAAAGCTATCGCTGCACAAAAAAGTTGGCCTTTACTTAAGTGACTTTAAGCTTTTTGATCCCTCTTTTACTGATACACATTTTGACGCCTATTCCCAGATAGACGAGCATGACGGCAAATGCCTCATCTGCAGCAGTAGCCTCACTACTCATATTGCCACCTTTAGCTATCGTAAGTCATTTCGTACAGCCGCTTACTCTGCCATATGGCATGAGGCCGAAAATCTGCTGTCGGAGGCTCAAAAGTGGGTGTTTATTGGCTACTCCCTTCCCGAGGCCGATTATGAGCTTAAGCACCTCATCAAGAGCGCCGAAATCAGGCTCAAACATAAAGAACCCCCTAAAGAGATTGATGCCGTACTTTACCAGGATAAGTACGCAAAGCGAAAGGTAGAGCGCTTCTTTGGTCCTGAAAATGTAAGGGTGTTTGAAAATGGCCTTACAGAATATGTGCAGCACTTGGCTAAAAGCAAGCCATCCGTACGCCAGGCAGAAAATACCTGAAATACACCTGCCATTCCTGGCTGGCTATACATTACTTAATTAATAATTCGTTCCCGTGCCGTATGGCTGCGTGGTAATAGTATCTGCCGGCCTTCCCGGTATGTTATTCAGGTATTGCTGTGCCGTATCCTGCTGGTTTTGCTGCAGCGAATCTTGTTCTCGTTCTTCTGTCGGCGTATATTCAATAGGGGCCATGTCATCCCTTCTCATTTGCACATTGTCATCCCCATCGCGGCTTTCCGTACAAGCTGCCAGTGTACCCATTAGCAGCAGAACTGCACCTATACTTGCTTTCATGATTATTTAAGTTTAAAAAGATAACTATCTGCTGCCCTTGTAGTTTTACAGACCTACTCTTTTGTTGCTCCCGCAGCCCGGCTGCCTTTTCTGTTGGTTAATGTAATATTTGCGCTATTATTTAAATATTTAATATTACCATAACCCATTTCTTGCCTTGCATTTAAACTATTTATATAGATTTGAAAATATCTTTATCATTTTTAATGAGGTAATTTATGAGAAGAAATTTACTGATTAAGGCATTTTTTCTGTTGGTTTTTGCCCTGTGTAGTGCACAGTCAGCAATCGGCCAGGCAGTATTTATCAATGAAATTCATTATGACAATGTGGGTACCGACGAAAACGAGGGTATTGAACTGGCTGGTCTGGCCGGCACAAACTTAACAGGCTGGCAGCTGATTCCATATAATGGCAACAATGGAGAAAGCTACAGTGCACTTACATTATCAGGTACTATTCCCGACCAGATGGCAGGCTTTGGCACTATTTTCATCCCCATCACCGGCCTGCAGAATGGTAGTCCCGATGGCGTTGCCCTGGTAGATGCCGAAAATAATGTTATCCAGTTTCTCAGCTACGAAGGCTCTTTTGAGGCTACTAACGGCCCTGCTGCAGGCTTAACCAGCACCGATATTGGTGTGGTAGAGGGTAGCGGCACACCTGCAAGCTTCTCTCTACAATTAACAGGTACAGGCTCGGCGTATGCAGATTTTACATGGGCTGCCGAAGCTGCATCAACTTTTAGTGCAGTAAACAACAACCAGCTATTCCTGCCCCTGCAGGATATTGTGTTCATCAATGAGATTCACTACGATAACGATGGTGCCGATGCAGGCGAGGGTGTGGAAGTAGCAGGTAATGCAGGCGCTAACCTGGAAGGCTGGCAGCTGGTTGCCTATAACGGCAATGGCGGCGCACCTTATAACACCGTAAACTTAACTGGCGTAATACCAAACCAGCAGAATGGTTATGGCACTGTATTTTTTGCTGTTTCCGGATTACAAAACGGATCTCCTGATGGCATTGTTCTTGTAAATCCAGATGGCACAGCAGTACAGTTTTTAAGCTACGAAGGTGCTTTTACAGCAGCAGGTGGCCCGGCCGATGGCATGCTTAGCACTGATATTGAAGTGGAAGAAGCAAGCTCAACGCCTACAGGCCATTCACTTCAGCTAAGCGGCACTGGCTTTAACTATGCAGAATTTACCTGGAGTGGTCCGCTTGCCAGCACCTACAATACCATCAATACCGACCAGAGCTTTGGTACAGGAGGAGGCACAGATCCCGATCCGGAGCCACAGGAAGTTAGCATTGCTGAAGCCAAAAACCTGCCTTTAGGAACAGAGGTAATTATTAACGGCACCCTTACAGCTGTTAATGAGCTGGGTGGCCCTGCTTACCTGCAGGATAAAACCGGTGGTATAGCTGTTTTCGATTACCAGGTACATGGCCCCGATGCTTTCAGTATTGGTGATTCCATACAGTTAACAGCTTCTATCGGCGCCTTTAACCAAATGGTACAGCTGGTAGATGTTACCAGTGTAGAAAGCTTTGGCCCTGCCAACAATCCTATAGAGCCTTTAGTGGTGAACATTGCTGATATTACCTCTGCACTCGAGGGGCAGCTTATTACCATTCCGGACGCTTCTTTTGTTGATAGCAGGGGCTTACTGTTCCCGGAAAGCAACTATAGTATCACAGATGGCACCGGCACTTTAGCGCTAAGAATAGATGGCGATGTTGAGAGTCTGGTAGGGCGTGAGTTTCCTGATGAAGCAGTAACCATTACTGGTGTATTAAGTAGTTTCAGAGGCAGCCTGCAGCTGCTGCCCCGCTTTATAGAAGATCTGCCGGGTACCGAACCTTATGTTCCCGAGGGCACAGACATTCCTCTTTCTACAACCCTGGAGGTAATGAGCTGGAACATGGAATTTTTCGGTTCTACCCTGCCTAATTTTGGTCCGGAAAATGTACAGCTGCAGCTGCAAAATGCCAAAACACTTATTGAGCAGTCTAATGCCGATATTATTGCCGTGCAGGAGATCTCTGATGAGGCACTGCTGCAGCAACTGGCAGATATGCTGGGCTATGAAAAAATATGCTCCGACCGCTTCTCTTATTCTTTCGATGAGCCCGATCCAACATTTCCTGAACAGAAGATCTGCTTTCTTTACAATCCTGCCACCATTACGGTAGTAGATGAAAGGGTTATCTTTGAAGAGATGTATGATGCTGCCCGTGCCGGCGAAACCACACCACTGGATGCATACCCAACTGGTAGCCCATCTTCCTTCTGGTCGAGCGGCAGGCTGCCTTATATGATTACTGTAGATGCCACCATCGATGGCATTACCGAACGGATCAAGCTAGTCAACATTCATGCAAAATCTGGCTCTGGTACCAACGATCTTGAGCGCCGCTTCTTCGATGTACAGGCGCTGAACGATACGCTCGATCAGTACTATCCGGATGCCAACATCATTCTGCTGGGTGATTATAACGATGATGTAGACGAATCGATAGGCGGCGGCACCACCACCTACACCGAGTTTGTAGAGGCTGATAACTTCAGGGTAGTTACCTCAACCCTAAGTGAGGCAGGGCTACGCTCCTTCATCACTCAGGACAACGTAATCGACCATATCACCATCAGCGATGAGCTGTATGATAATTACCTGGCCGGCACCGAAACCCTGATCATTCCCTTCTCCTATATTGAGAACTACGCCAACACTACTTCTGACCACCTGCCCGTATTAACGCGCTTTGAGCTGTACGAGCCTCTGGAGGTATCTATTAGCGGCGATGAGATTGTTTACTATGGCTATGCCCCTGAAGAATGCACTACTTTAACTGCTTCTGTAAGCGGGGGTAGGGGCGCATATACCTACAGCTGGAGCACTGGCGAAACTACAGAATCCATTGAGGCTTGTCCACAAACCAGCACTACCTACACCCTTACGGTGATGGATGCTGCAGGCAACAGCACAACCGAAACCTTTAGTGTTTGCGCCATCGACGCCACCTGTGGTAGTGGAAAACTGCAGCTTTGCTGGCAGCCAGTTAAAACGAGGCCCATATATGTGCAGCTTTGCCTGCCCGAACAACTGGCCGATTTCTTCATTAGCCGTGGTGCATCCATTGGTGCCTGTTTTGCAGAACAAGCCTGTGCGCCTGAAGAAAAGAACACCAATGCACGCATTTCGCAAAATGCCGAAGTGCAGTACCTCAACATTAACAGTGCTTTCTCTGTAACACCAAACCTTATTTCAGGCAGAGCAACTATTGATTTTATAGTACTGGAAGAAGGCAGAACCACCGTTAAGCTGTATGCTTTATCGGGCCAGGAGCTGGCAACCCTGTACGATGCTAAAGACAGCTTTGGCACTGCCCGCTCTGCAGAATTTAGTGTGGCTAATTACAAAGCAGGTCTTTACCTGGTAAAAATGATAACTGCCAGCGGCGAGGCCTTTACCACAAAAATTATTGTGCAGCCCTAGCATGCAGCGCTCTTTGCCGCCTGTTGAGCCATTAAATGCTTATCAGGCAGCGAAGTAACGAAAGTTAATTTCAAAACAGCTGGTGGCACCTTACTGTGGATCAACATCCGGAGTAAGGTGCCACCGGCCTTTTTTGCCATAAACAAAATTTATAGAGGTATCAGGATTAGCTGCACGGCCACTTAAGTCCCAGCCGCTGCAAAGCTTATATCCATTTCAGGCTTAGCTCGTATACTTAAATACATTAAAAAAATAGATTATGGCAGATAATAATAAAGAACAACCAAGAGATCCTCAAAATCACCAACCCGATAATGCCGGGCTACAGCATAAGCTAACTGAAAAGCAGAGCCCTGCAGACACTGATAAGGCCGGCCTAAGTGGCAAAACCAGCCACAGCGACGACGGTGGCTCACAGCGCGCAAACGTAAGCACCAATGGCTTTATTGACCGCCCCAGTATTGGTGAAATAGGTACCGATAAACAAAGGGAGAAAAATCGTATTCTTAACGAGCAGGTGAAAGATCCTGAAGACAAGAATAACACTCCTAAAAAATAATAAAACAAAAGCATCTCTGATTTCAGAGACTGATGATAAAAACAGAAAAAGTCTCCTGTTTTAGGATAGAAACTACCTCCTCCTAAAACAGGAGGTTTTTATCTTAGCAGACCCGCCTCGCCTCTTGTACTGGTGTATACGCTGTTTAGACCAAACCTGCAGATGAGCTTCTGTTTAAAGGAGCACAAATGCTAATCCGTGGCATTTTATAATCAGCTTATAATTTTAGGGTGGTAATAAGAGTTTGTAAACAAAGTAGTGGTATTAATTGCCAGATCTACTTTTAATAAAATGTTCTATTTGTTATTTTAATGATATAATTCCTGCACAATACGTTAGCTTTATTGTTTTGGCCGAAAGGCCCTGGAAAACATCTCTACCTCCCTCGTTCAGGCGGCTCTCACAAAGCTTGATATCCTCTTGATGAGAATGATTCTGTTGATCTGGATTTTTTAAAGAAATGGAAAAAGCGCCACTGCCGCCCAATGAAGACGTACGCCTGCAAGCATTACTGCGGTACAAACTATTAGACACTGGCTCTGAAGAACAATTTGATGATATTGTTAAGCTTGCTTCACAAATTTGTAATACGCCCGTTTCGCTTATTTCGCTTGTAGATTCGAAACGGCAGTGGTTTAAAGCACGAAAAGAACTACCATTATCTGAGGTTTCCCGCGAATATGCCTTTTGCGCCCATACCATTTTAAGTGATGAACTAATGATAATTGAAGACGCCACTGTAGATGAGCGCTTCAAGGATAACCCCCTGGTACTGGGCGACCCCGACATCAGGTTTTATGCAGGTGCACCCCTTATTACCCACGATCAGTACCGGCTGGGCGCACTCTGTGTGATAGACCGCATACCGCGCAACCTTACCGACAATCAGAAATTTGCACTTAAGGTACTGGCAGAGCAGGTTGTAAAATTACTGGAGCTTCGTTACCAGAACCTGAAGCTTACCCAAAGCCTTCAAACAGTCAGCCACCAAAAGAAGCGAATCCATACGCTTCTGCAGGAGCGTGTAAAGCTTACTGAAGAACTTGCAAAAGCAAGCCACACCAAAGATCAGATGCTTTCTATCGTTGCCCATGATTTGCGTGGCCCTCTACATACGCTTCAAAACCTGCTCATGCTCATATCTACTAAAGAGAATGCGCTGCAGGATACAGAGAAGTATACAACAGCACTGGGCAAGTCTGTACAAAATGCTGTTAACCTGCTCGAGAATTTACTTGAGTGGGGCATGATTCAGCTCGATGGGCAGGAGCCTGAAAAGAAGCAGGTAAACCTGTATGCTGTTGTAGAACAACAGCTTTCTGTGTTGCAGGATACCGCAGAACAAAAAGGAAATACACTCCGGAACCTGATACAACCCGGTTTACATGCTTTTGCAAACTCCACTTCTCTAAACATGGTACTGCGAAACCTGCTCATTAATGCAAATAAATTTACTACCGATGGGACTATAAGCGTTCTGGCAGAACAGAAGCCGGAGGCAATAGGGCTCGTAATTCAGGATACGGGCGTTGGCATGGAGCCATCATTACTGGCCCAGCTGTTCGATCTTAATAAAAAACATAGCCGCACTGGTACAAACAATGAAAAAGGAAGTGGCCTGGGGCTGCACATGAGCCGCGAAGTACTGCAGCAGATGGGCGGAAGCCTGCACATAGAAAGCAGCCTGGGTAAAGGCACTACAGTTACCGTTATTTTGCCCGAAGCAAAAAAAACCGACTCTTAAAGAGCCGGTTTTTATATGTATGTGCCCTGCTATCAGGGCTGTTACTAATTACTGATTATTAATAACGGTCTGGGTCGTACCCGCGGTTGTAGCCGCCAAACTGCGAGCTACGGTCACGGTCGTAATCGCGGTTTCTGTTGTAGCTGTCGCTACCCCAGCCACGCGTACTGGTGTTACGGTCGCCCCAGTTGCGGTCATCGCGGCGGTCGTCCATGTCACGGCGACGTTCTGCTCTGTCATCGCCAAACCAGGAGCGTACTTCGTCACCTGCTCTGTCAAAGAAACCACGGTCGTTATCGCGGTCACGGTTACGGTCGTAACCTGATGATCCAAAGTGGCTGCCACGGTCACGATCATTATCACGGCCATAGCTGCTGCCGCCACCACTATAATTGGTGCTGCCGCTACCACTGCCATACTCGCTACCATAGGAGCGATAATCGCTGGTGCCGCCACCATAGCTATTGCCTCTGTTTGAAGAGCCTGAGCCATAGTTGCTGCTACCGGAACCATAGCTGCTACTACCAAAATTACGGTCACTGCGGTCGCGGTTGTAACCGCCGGTCATGCCACCACCAAAGTTGCTGGTACTACCATACATATTGGCAGATGATCCGTAAGTGCTGCGTCCGGAATCACGGTCGAAGCTGCTGCTGGATCCAAGGTCTCTGCCACCATTATAGGCACTACCCATACTGCTGTTATGGTAACCATCAGAACTTCTCGTGTTACGGTCGTTATCGCCCCAGCTACGGTTGCTGTCACGGTCGCCCCAGCTGCGGTCGCGGTTGTTGTAATCGCGGTCATAACCACCCTGATTTCTGCGGCGATCATTATCATCATCGCCAAACCAGGAATTTACCTTATCTCCGGCTTTGTCAAAAAAGCCACGGTCATTATCACGGTCACGGTCGTAGCCACGGTTATTGTTTGAGCCGTAAGTACGGTCTCGGTCATAATTGTTATTATAATCTCTGTTTGAATAATCTCCTTCGTATCGCATAATTGTTAAAGTTTAGTTAAAAAATTTATTTAAACGTCAGCTAACTATGTTAGCTAACAACACTGCTTTTACTTTTTAAAAAAGCGCCTTTTTAACTCAGGCACATTCAGCAAAAGCTTGTTTACAGCTCATTCTACATAAAGAATTTTGCTGTCTCCCTATATAAACTACTGTTTATAGCGGAAAAGGTTATTTAGCAAAGGCCAGCCCGGATGAGCCAGCCTTTGCTTAACCCAATGCTTAGCTACTTATACTAGTAGCGATCGCGGCCCTGGGAGCCACCGTAATTGCGGTTTTGGTCACGATTTTGGTCACGATTGTCTTCATCGCCGCCAAACCATGAACGCACGCGCTCACCTGCTTTTTCCAGGAAGCCACGATCATCATCGCGATTTCTATCGCGATCATAATTTCTGTCGCGGTCATAGCTGCTACTGCCACCATAATTCTGGTTGCGATCGCCGCTGTAGTTTGCATATTCTGTATGCTGGCTGCGGTATGTACCAGATCCGGACCTGTCTTGTCCATAACCTGCGCCCTGATTACCGCCACCACCGTAGCTGCTGGATCCGCCGTAGTTGCTGGAACCAGAGCCTGATCCGTAGCCACCGCCATAGTTGCGGTCTCTGTCGGAGCCATAGCTTGATCCGCCCTGGCTGCTGCCAGAGCCCATGCCGCCGCCGTAAGAGCTGGAGCTTCCACCATAGCCGCCGCTCATGCCGCCCCTATAGCTGCTGCCCGTACTGCGGTCGTTATCGCGATCGGAGCTGCCACCCCAGCTGCTGGAGCTACTACCGTAGTTACGGTTGCTGCCAAAATCACGGTCGCGGTCGGTAGAACCACCACCATAACTGCTGGAGCCACTCTGGCCACTAGAGCCAAAGCCACCGCCATAGTTGCTTGTGCTTGAACCATAGCCGCTGCTCATGCCGCTACCGGAACCACTCTGGTTGCTTCTGCCCCAATCGCCGCGATCGGAACCACCGCCATAGCTGCTGGAGCTACCGGAGCCGCCTCTGTTAGACATGCCCGTGTCGCGATTCTGTGAGCTACCATAGCCGCCCTGGCTGCTTGAGCCATAGTTTGAGCTGCCGTAGTTACCAGAGCCGTAGCTTGAACTACCATAGTTCTGGTCGCTGTCGGTACCCCGGTAAGAGGTGCCACCATAGCTGGAGTCTGATCTGAAGCCGCCACCGGAATTGCGATCGCGGTCGTAGCCGCCACCGCCACTGCTGGAACCATAATTTGAGCTTCCGTAATTGCCGGAGCCATAGCTTGAGTTGCCGTAGTTACGGTCGCTGTCGGTACCGCGGTCAAAGCTGCCGCCATAGTTGGAGCCGCCGCTGCTCATACCGCTTGCACCGCCAAAGCCGCGGTTTCTGTCGCTACCGCTACCGCCGTAGCTGCCGGTATCATAGCCAGATCCGGAGCTATAGCCACGGTATCCTTCATTCTGATTATCTCTGTCGTTTCGCATATTGCCCGAATTCTGGCTAGAAAACTGGCCCTGGTTTCCAGACTGGTTTTGGTCGCCAAATTGGCTGGACCCTGAGCTTCTGCCATATCCGCCAGACATTCCCTGGTTTCCCTGGCCATAAGAAGAACCCCAGCCCTGTGAGCTACCTTGCTGTTCACGTTCCTGGTTTCTCCAGTTAGAACCATGGCTCTGGTTCCAGTCTGAGCTTTGTCCATAATTATGGCCACCCTGACCGCCCTGGCTGCTTCCGGAGCTGTTGCCCTGGTTCCAGGTGTGACTTCCCTGATTTTGGTTGTAGCTGCCCATTTGGCCCTGGTTGCTGCGGTTCTGATCTCCGCCATAGCCTTGCTGACTGCTGCCAGATTGGCCATAGTTGCTGCCCGAACTTCCCTGGCCACTATACTGGCTGGCAGAACTGCCATAGCCATACCCAGAGCCCTGGTTCTGAGAGCCACCCTGGTTGCGGTTGCTGCCCTCGTTGTAACCACCTTCGCTCTGCCTGTAGCCCTGGCTCCAGTTACCTTGCTGGTTATCGTTGTCCTGGCTGGATCCAAGCGTTCCGCTCATACCGCTCATGCCGCTCATACCATATCCATTGTCGGCACCTGAGCTGCCACCTAATGCATAGCTGCTGCTCCGGCCTCCCTGGTTTTGGTTATTGCCCTGATCCCAGCTGCCCGACTGGCTGCCATAATTTTGGCCCTGGTTGCTTTGGCTAGAGCCAGAGTTAGAGCCAGAAGAAGATGAATATGGGCTTTGGCTGCCGGTACTGCCCCAGCTGCGTTCTCTGTCGGAGTCATTGCCTCTGTTACTGCTGCTGCCAGAAGAATCATTGTTTCTGTCTGAGCTGCTGCCGTAGCCAGTTGTGCCCCCAGAACTGCTGCTGGATGTATTAGTGCTGGAACCACCTATACTACCGGTACTACTTTTAGCATTATCGCCAGTAGTAGAACCCGCATTGGTGCTACCACTTGTAGAAGATCCGGAGTTTGTGCTTCCGCTTATGGAGCTATCTGAGCTTCTGTTGCTGGAAGAAGCAGTTGCTGATTTTGAAGTACCACCAGTTTTGCTCTTATCGGTGCTGCCACCGGCAGTGCTGCTGCCTGTTGAACTCCCACCTGTTGAAGCAGATACATCTGTTGATGATTTGCCAGTATTATTACCGGATTTGTTACTGTCGTTTGTTGAGTTAGTGCCGGAGTCCTTGTTTTTGTTTTGGTCGGACTGCGACTCGTTTTTGTCATTCGTAGCCATAAAAATTTAGTTTTTAATAATAAAAAATTCTGTTTAATTGATCTCTGTGCCCGGGTTTACCACCTACACCTGTTTTTCTCAGGCTGGTCAGGCCTCCACACAAAGGAGTTGCTGACTAGCTGTAAAGAGAAGACAGGGTCTCTGCAAGAGATGTAGCATCCCTGCATTGATAACCGTAAAGGTCGTACAGTGTACGCCCCAGTTTGTTTAGCAAAGCATTACATAGCATACCGCCTCTTAAGAAGCAGTCAGTTAAGCAGCCTGTAGTAGTTGTGATGGTTTGTATAACTCATCAAACGGCTTACAGAATGCTTGTTTTTCACTTTTAAGCTTTTGCAAGAGGTTACGCCGATGCCTGTGCACCACCTGCTGATTAATTTGCAACTTTGGTTTTGCATGTTGTTTGCAATACCTGTGTTTGAACAAAGTTCTTACACTTGTGCTGCTAATAGGCTGCGTTAGCTTGTTCGCCGCCACACCACTAAAACCAGGTGTGGATAACGTACCTCCGGGGCTGAGAAAGAGAAGAGTGGAGAAATAAAAAAGCTTATTTTCTAAAGCAGAGATCGAACTATATCTTAAAAAATGCCAGGTAGAATTACTTTCATCTGATAGTAGCTCTAATGGCAATTCGATTTTTTCAGCTGCCATACCCTGATAGAAAATACCTTTTAATAGATTGCTGAAAAGAGAAGATTGGTCATAAGCTAAACATGGAGTCCATAAAGTTATATTGACCTCTTGATCGCTCGTGTTGATCACTAAAAGTCTGCAACAGGAGACTTTATTAATATTTCCCTGTTGAAACACTTCATGTTCAGCTGATAAAAAAGTGATGCCCATCCTGCCATAGGAATTTATCACGGGCGCTACAACACTGATCTTGTTCATGATCCCCTCTAAAAATATACCTCCTAAAAACTTCAAACGTTTGAAAAGCAGCCAAAAGGCCACTCCACTATTGGAGGTACCTGTATAACAGGATCAGTCTTGCATGGTTTTGAAAAGCCTTGTTAATTTTATATTAATGCTTTGTGCTTAAAATAATTGACTTTCCCTACCTATAAATACGGTAAATAAGAAAAAGCGTTATCTTTTTAAACATTCTGGCATTAATGTCTTTAAATAAAGACAAGCCAAACTATCTATGTCAATTTTTAGTAAATCTGATCATTCAGAACAGAATAGTAACGAGCCTCATCCTTTTTTTAGAAGGGTGATTGACAGGCTGCCGGCGGGTCGCTTGCTCTTACTAAGTGAATCTGCAAGCCGTTATGCTGTTTATGCAGCTGAGGCCGGCTGGGAGGTTCATGCCATAGGCTTCAGCGAGGATGACAGAGATAGAACCCTGTCACTGGCAGATGAGACAGATGAAAAAGATATCTCATTCAGCCTGTACCAGCCCAATGCGCCTCTTTGCCAGGGCCTGAAGTTTGATGCAGCTATACTGATGTATGCCCAGTTGCCATCAAATACCAGGCGCAGCTTTCACCAGGCTGTTATCAATTGCCTTAAACCTGATGGAGGCAACCTTTACCTCCTGGCTTACAGCGACAATCAGCCTAAAAATACTACTGCTTACCTGCCCGATGTTCTTTACCGGAAAGAAGACCTGATGAATGACTTTAAGGGACTGCAGATAGATCTGCTGCAGGAAGAGGAAGAATCACTTCCGGATAATGATCAGAAGGTATCTTTGATACACCTCACCGCTGTTCGCATCAGCCAGCAAGATGGCAGCGATTCGGTAAGTTTTTAGGTGAACCGCTAATACTTTATGATTGTAAACAGTACCGAAAGTGGCTGGGAAATTATTTTTCAGCGTGCGCATGAGCTGCTGGCCGTACAAATTGGCTGGCATTGGAGGGTAAAGGAGCGCCCCGGCCGCTGGCTGGAAACCCTTACAGCCATTGGCGACCACGATAACCAGCAGGATAAATGGCAGCGTGCGGAACACCTTAATAAAGCAGGCGCTCCTATAGATTTTAGCCAGAAAGTATTTTCACTGCAACAGGCACGCAATGTGGTAAGGGTAGCCCAGTATAAGAGCCGCTACGTAGCCCTGCTCATCAGCATGCATGTGAGTTATTTATACGAAGGCCTTAGAGGAGACAACAAAGGGCTGGATGAGCTGCTCGACGAGCAGAAGAAGAATCAGCAGCAGTGGCGAAAATCTTTGAACATGAGCAAACAGGAGGCAGAGGCAGCCTACCGGTTACTGCACTGGTGCGACCGCTGTTCCCTGATTTTGTGCAGGCGCCAGCTACCCGATGATGAACGCCGGCTGGAAGTTTTTCAGGGTCCTGATCAGGAAACCTACCACATCTGGCAACGCAGCCAGGACAGGAGCCTTGCAATAGAGCCCTGGCCTTTTGAAGAAAACAAGTTTGAGGTTTGGGTAGAAGCCAGGCAGCTGGAACAGCTAAGCTATGAAAGTGACGACGCCCTTGCCGATGCGCTAGTGGCAGCCAAACCAGTTGAGCAGCGCTGGACCTTCAGGAAGTAAAGCCAACACCATTGGATACCTGCCGGAGCAGAAAAAAATATCCCGGCAGAAAACCTTTTTATGGCCTCTGCCGGGATATAGGGATATATAGATTTTAATTCTGAAAGAACTCTATTTTACTACATCTCTTTTGGCATCTGGTGCTACTACCACCTCATGTGGTTTGCCTACACCGCCACCAACACCAGCTACAACGGCACCTAAAAATAAGGCTACAAAGCTCCAGATCGCAGCTTTGGAGGCAGAGTCTGCAACTTTCTGTCCTTTTTGCTGTGCCTCTTGTTTTGCATTGGCTTTTAATTCTTTCCAGCTCTGCTTAGCCTCCTGATGCTTGCGTACCACTACATCGGCAACATTGTTGGCTTCCTGACGGCTTAAATTTGTTCTTTGCACCACCACATTTACCACATCCTGACGATCAATTTTCTCTATTAGCTGACCTCCCTGGAACATCACATCTTCTACAATATTGCTAAGCTCCTCATCAGAAACATAGGAGTTATTCTGAAGCGTCTGACGTGCATTCTGAGCAGTGCTCTGGGCGGTTTGCTCAATTGAATCTGGCTGCAGGGCCGGATCGCCGGTTTGGCTAAGCACCTGCCTTACTTCACGCTGAATTTCGCCAAAGCTTATAGAAGCCTGCTGATTAGCATTCTGGTTTTGGTTCTGGTTGTTGTTTCCGCTAACTGCTTCGATGCCTGAACCGGCTGCAGAAATTGCGCTCGACATTACGCTGCCAACACCACTGATGATACCACCAATGGCGGTTGTAAGTATCCAGAAAGATACCAGCGTATACAAACACCAGGCTAAAATACCATGCAACGTACTGGCTGTTCTTAAGGGTACGCCAGCTAAGCGCCCTGCTACATAACCGCCGGCAAAAATAGCAATCAGGTTACTTACAACCCACCAGATGATGGCCCCTGTGCCAAGGCCTGAAAAAGCATTAGATTCTTCTACCGGGTTTATGGAGCCTAGTCCAATACCAATGCCCAGCAGATTCAGCAATAACATTACAACAATGGCAACCAGTGCACCGGCAAAAATTGCACCCCAGGAAATGCGCCTGAAAAAGCTTATTCCCCTGTTTCCATAATCAACTCCTGCAGAATAATAAGCAGGATCATTTACATAATTTGGTCTACGAGTATCCATAAAAAAAATAATTTAGTAAAAAAATACCATCCTTATTTCTCTACGGAACCCATGCCTACAGGTTTAAAATAATGATTAATTTGCTGATTTACAGACCTAAATCCAGATGCAGAACTGTTAATAACAGAGAAAGCTAAAGCTAAAATGGCAGCAGGATAAACCCGGAAATATCCTGTTTCTTTTATTCTGTAAGCTCAATGAATCCTTCTCTGAAATCGGCCCAGAAAGCATCAAAGCCGAGGAGATATTTTTCAAAGAATGGAAATATCTGGTGCCAGTCGTCCTGCCGGAACAGACTCACCTCTTCCTGCTTCTGGTAAATTCTGCTGATGGTGCGCCCGCTGGACAGGCTGTATTCCTCCTCCCAGAGCAGGGGGCCTGTATGGTTTTCCAGGGCTTTGCGAAACTTCAGGAACTGATCGAAAAGCAGCTTTCTTACACCCTCATCGGCTTGCTGCAGGTCTATGGAAGCAATAGCTTCTTTTCCTGTAGCCTCTACCCGAAAGAATATACCTTTTACTCCTGTACGGTAATTGAGCCACTGCCTGGCCCCCTCTGCCTGCGGCTCATGCCTGCGCATATATGTACCAAAAAGGGTATAAAATCTTTCGTTCCAGGCTTTTGCTTCGTCGCGGGTAAACATGCTAATGTTAATGTGCTAATTCCATAATGGGCTAATCAGGCGGTAGGCGGCAACCTGCAGTCCATATACTTTGTACCATATACTAATTTGTCACCTACCCTTACAGCATTCTACTTAAAAAGTAAAAATAACTGCAATCGCTTTGTCTTTCGCCTGAAAATTTTTTAGTATTGACTACACTTTAGGGGTGCCTCACATTTGTGTGGCTGAGATTATACCCTCATAAACCTGATCCGGTTAGTACCGGCGTAGGAAAAAGTCCGCTACCTTGCTGTGCGCATTCTGCGCTGCTGGTGCCTCCTAAAGTTATCAAACTTATCTATATGGAGGTACTGGTAAACAATCAAACAATCACCACACCGGCTAGCTGTACCATTAACAAGCTACTGCCCCTGCTGGGTATTTCCGATACCCGTGGACTTGCTGTTGCCGTTAACGAGCAGGTAATAGCAAAAGCCAACTGGCTCACTTTTGAGCTGCTGCCCCAGGACAACGTGATGCTCATCAAAGCAACCCAGGGCGGTTAGCTTACGCCAGCTCCATTTTTCCCTTCCCCACTAAACCTATTTTTATGAAGAACGAAAAAACACCCCAGCAGGAAGTGATCAGCCGCGATCCATTTCCCAAATCACAAAAAATATATGTTCCCGGCAGCCTCCACAATATACGTGTGGCCATGCGCGAAATTTCCCTGCATGATAGCCAGGAGAAATTGGGTGGTAAAAGGGAAAAAAACCCCTCCGTAACGGTATACGATACCAGCGGTCCCTATACCGATCCTACAGTAGTAACCAATGTTCGCCAGGGCCTTGACCCGCTGCGCCGTTCCTGGATACTGGAACGTGGCGATGTGGAAGAGCTTCCGCATATCTCCTCCCAGTATGGCAGAGCCCGCCAGGCCGATCCCAGCCTGGACCCGCTGCGGTTTACGCATATCCAGCGCCCCCTCAGGGCAAAAGCTGGTAAAAATGTAAGCCAGATGCACTATGCCCGCCAGGGTATCATCACCCCGGAAATGGAGTATATCGCCATACGCGAAAACCAGCGGGCCGAAGAACAATTTTCTGCCCATAACAGCCTGTGGCAACAGCATAAGGGCCACAGCTTTGGTGCCAACACACCTAAAGGCTTTATCACGCCAGAGTTTGTTCGGCAGGAGGTAGCATCCGGCCGGGCCATTATTCCGGCCAACATCAACCACCCGGAAACCGAGCCCATGATCATTGGCCGTAACTTCCTGGTAAAAATCAACGCCAACATTGGTAACTCTGCCGTAGGCTCCAGCATTGAGGAAGAGGTGGAGAAAGCCGTATGGGCCTGCCGCTGGGGGGCCGATACCATCATGGACCTTTCTACCGGTAAAAATATTCACGAAACCCGGGAGTGGATTATCCGCAACTCGCCCGTTCCCATTGGTACCGTACCCATTTACCAGGCGCTTGAAAAAGTAGGAGGCAAGGCCGAAGAGCTTAGCTGGGACCTTTTCCGCGATACGCTTATTGAGCAGGCCGAACAGGGCGTTGATTACTTTACCATTCATGCCGGCGTGCTGCTGCGCTATGTGCCACTTACAGCTAAAAGACTTACCGGCATAGTATCGCGCGGTGGCTCTATCATGGCCAAATGGTGCCTGGCACATCATAAAGAAAGCTTTCTGTACACCCACTTCGAGGAGATCTGCGAGATTATGAAAGCTTATGATGTAGCCTTCTCCTTAGGCGACGGCCTGCGCCCGGGCTCCCTGGCCGATGCCAACGATGCCGCACAGTTTGCCGAGCTGGAAACCCTGGGAGAACTCACCAAAATTGCCTGGAAGCACGATGTGCAAACCATGGTTGAAGGTCCCGGCCATGTGCCCATGCACATGATTAAGGAGAACATGGACAAGCAGCTGGCCCACTGCGGCGAGGCGCCTTTCTATACCCTGGGTCCGCTTACTACCGATATTGCACCCGGCTACGACCACATTACCTCTGCCATTGGCGCTGCCATGATTGGCTGGTTTGGTACTGCCATGCTTTGCTATGTAACACCCAAAGAGCACCTGGGCCTGCCCAACAAAAAGGATGTAAAAGACGGGGTGATTACCTACAAAATTGCCGCCCACGCCGCCGACCTGGCAAAGGGGCATCCGGGCGTACAGTACCGCGATAATGCCCTAAGCAAAGCCCGCTTCGAATTCCGCTGGGAAGATCAGTTCAATTTATCGCTTGATCCGGATACGGCCCGTGAATTTCACGACGAAACCCTTCCGGCCGAAGGCGCCAAAATTGCCCACTTCTGCTCTATGTGCGGACCTCATTTCTGCTCTATGAAAATTACGCAGGATGTGCGCAAGTATGCCGAAGAGCAGGGACTTGAAGAAGATGCAGCCCTGCAGGAGGGCATGAAACTGAAATCAGAAGAGTTTAAACAGGCCGGCTCGGAGCTGTACCTATAGTGGCAAATGCTGCAGCACACATAACACCTTTTAAGCATGCCTGATGGTATCACTTCTACTTTTCGCCTGCTGGTAATAACACCAGAAGGGCCTTATACCCAGGAAGCTCAGTGGGTGAACAGGCTGTTCTCAAACGGTTTGTTTAGCCTGCACCTGCGCAAAAAGGGGTGGAGTGAACAACAGTTCCTCGCTTACCTGGGGCAGGTAGAGGAACGATACCATTCGCAGATCATGGTGCATTATGCAGCAGGCCTGCCGGAGCTTGTGGGGGTAAAAGGGGTGCATTTTCAGCAACATACACTACCGCATGTAAAGCCAGGCCACTGTGTTTCGTGCCCTGTACATTCATGGGAGGGGTATCTGGCGGTGGAAGATCGGGTGGATTATGCAATGCTCAGCCCCTTTTTCAACAGCATATCCAAAGCAGGTTATGCCGCAAACCCCCAGCTACAGCAGGTGCCAGCAAACGCCCGGCTAAACAAAGCAGTAGCACTGGGAGGCATAGATGGCAGCACTATTGACAGGGTGCGGAAACTGGGCCTTGGCGGTGCCGCTGTACTGGGCGCCGTATGGCAGACAGACGATCCGCTCGGGGCATTTTTACGGATTCAGGAAAGGATAAATCATGACTGAAAGAAAGTATGTGTGTAGCATAGCCGGTTTTGACCCCTCTGCCGGAGCAGGCGTAACGGCAGATCTTAAAACCTTTGAGATGCACAAAGTCTATGGCTTTGGTATTCTCTCGGCCACCACCTGGCAAAACGACGAAAAGGTGGCACACGTGCAGTGGTTATCGAGTATGTATATACTGGAGCAGCTGGCTATGCTGGTACCTAAGTTCAGGGTCGATTACTATAAGATCGGCATCATCGAAAATATGGAGCGCCTCCTGCAGCTTACAGGTTACATCAAGCAGGTTAATCCCCGGGCTACCATTGTATGGGACCCGGTGCTAAAGGCCTCTGACAATTTTTCCTTTTTTAGAGGCACCGCAGACTGGGTACGGCTAAAGGGAAAGATTGACTGGCTTACGCCCAACCTGCCTGAATTCAATGCATTGATTGGCTCCGACGAAAAAGCTTTACAGCTTTCACAGCACTTTACCATCCTTAAGAAGGGAGGGCATGCCCAGGAACGCAGGGGCAGTGACCTGCTCTTTTATAAAGGCTACCAGCATGTACTGGACCCGGAGGCTACTAAAGAGATTACCAGTCCCAAGCATGGTTCCGGCTGTGTACTGTCTGCTGCCATCTGCGCAAACCTGGCAAGGGGAGCCTCACCCATTGAGGCCTGTCAGCTGGGCAAGCGCTACATCGAAAAATTTTTAAGCTCCCACCCCAGCTTGCTGGGATGGCATAATGTATAACCCATGATAGATAAGCTACAATTTATATCGCAGGAAAACACACACTACACCCACCTGGAGAGCATAGAAGCCGCCTGCAGGGCTGGCGTAAAATGGGTGCAGCTACGGGTAAAAGATAAACCACTGGCCGAAGTCAAAAAGCTTGCAGCAGATGCCAAAAGTATTTGCCTGCAGTGGGGTGCCCGGCTCATCATCAACGATTATCCCCAGATTGCGCAGGAGGTGGGTGCCGAGGGGTTTCATCTTGGCAAGGAAGACATGCCCCTTCAGCAGGCCCGGAGATTTGCAGAGAATATGATTGTGGGGCAAACGGCCAACACCTTTGAAGATATCAGGCAACACTGGCAAAATGGAGCTAATTATGTAGGCGTAGGCCCCTTTGCCTTTACCTCCACGAAGAAAAAGCTAAGCCCTATTTTAGGTCTGGAGGGCTACGGGCAGCTTATGCAGCAATGCAGGGAGGCAGGCATTAGCATTCCGGTAATTGCTATTGGCGGTATTAGGCTGGATGATATACCGTCCATTATGCAAACTGGTGTACATGGCATTGCAGTTTCTTCGCTTATTGCCGGCGCCGAAAACACGCACTTTACAGTAGCCACCATCTTACAACTCCTGGAAAACTCAACAACACAACATGCTTACAATAGCCAATAAAACCTTTAGCTCCAGGCTTTTTACGGGTACCGGTAAGTTCTCATCTGCCGCCCAGATGGAAGAAGCACTGGTGGCTAGCGGCAGCGAGCTGGTAACCGTTGCCCTTAAGCGTGTAGATGCCTACGATGCACAGGACAACATTCTCCGCCACCTGAAGCACCCGCAGTTTAACCTCCTGCCCAATACCTCGGGTGTGCGTACGGCAAAAGAAGCTGTTTTTGCAGCCCAGCTGGCCCGCGAGGCACTGGAGACCAATTGGCTAAAGCTGGAGATTCACCCCGACCCGCGTTACCTGCTGCCCGACCCCATCGAAACCCTGCAGGCAGCCGAACAGCTGGTGAAGCTGGGCTTTGTGGTGCTGCCCTATATTCATGCCGATCCGGTACTTTGCAAGCGGCTGGAGGAGGTAGGCGTAGCTGCCGTAATGCCGTTGGGCTCACCCATAGGCAGCAACAAGGGGCTCAAAACACAGGATTTCCTGCAGATCATTATAGAGCAAAGCAGGGTACCAGTGGTGGTAGATGCCGGCATAGGCGCTCCCTCAGATGCCGCCAAAGCCCTGGAGCTGGGCGCCGATGCAGTGCTGGTGAACACAGCCATTGCCGTATCGCAAGATCCGGTGAGCATGGCAAAGGCCTTTAAGCTTGCCGTAGAGGCCGGTTGCTTGGCCTACGAAGCCAAACTAGCCCCTGAACGAACCGCCGCTGAAGCCAGCAGCCCGTTTACAGCTTTTTTGGATGAGGTATGAGCAGCTGCAGTTTGAGGCACCTACTGTCCCTGTAGCGCCGATGCATGCATCGGCGTGGTAGTAGAGGGCAGCGCGCTGTTTAATTAAACCAGTAACCAACAATACCTCTCATGATCTTTTCAGTAAAGGCAATCTTGCAGTTACTCCTCCACCACGTCGATGCATGCATCGACGCTACAGAGGGGCGACATACCGAACAGTCTTTCTGAAATAGTGAAAGCGCATGATCCAACTTCGGCTTGTGTATCTAAAATCAATCATATGAGCTTTGAAAAAATATTTTCTGCCTACGCCTGGGATGACATCAAACAGAGCATTTATAGCAAAAAAGCTGATGATGTGGTACGGGCCTTGCATAAGGAAAAGCGGGATCTGGAAGATTTCAAAGCCCTGATCTCACCGGCGGCAGCGCCTTACCTGGAGCAGTTGGCCCAGCTTAGCCATGCCCTTACCCGCAAGCGTTTTGGCAATATCATGCAGCTGTACATACCGCTTTATCTCTCGAATGAATGCCAGAACATCTGCACCTACTGCGGCTTTAGCTTTACCAACAAACTGCCCCGGCGCACCCTTACCGATGCAGAAATACTGCAGGAAGTGGCAGCCATCAAAGCGCTGGGCTACGAGCATGTGCTGCTGGTAACGGGTGAAGCTAACCAGACCGTAGGAGTGCCGTACTTTAAGCGGGTGCTGGAGCTTATCCGTCCCCACTTCTCGCATATTTCTATGGAAGTGCAGCCGCTGGACCAGGAGGAATACGAAACGCTGGTGCCACTGGGCCTGAACACCGTGCTGGTGTACCAGGAAACCTACCACCAGGAGGATTATAAGAAGCACCACCCCCGGGGTAAAAAATCTAACTTCCAGTACCGGCTGGAAACCCCCGACCGCCTGGGAAGGGCAGGGGTGCATAAGATTGGCTTAGGCATATTGATAGGACTGGAAGACTGGCGCACCGACTGCTTTTTTACTGCCCTGCACCTCCATTACCTTGAGAAGAGGTACTGGAAAACAAAATACTCTATTTCCTTTCCAAGGCTGCGTCCTTTCTCCGGCGGTTTAACCCCCAAAATAGAAATGACCGACCGGGAGCTGGTGCAGCTGATTTGCGCCTACCGGATCTTCAATGAAGATGTGGAGCTCTCGCTTTCTACCCGGGAAACTCCTAAATTCCGCGATAATGTGCTGAAGCTGGGCATTACCTCAATGAGTGCCGGCTCCAGGACCAATCCCGGTGGTTATGCCGTAGCACCACAATCGCTGGAGCAGTTTGAGATTAGTGACGAGCGCAGCCCACAGGAAATAGCAGCCCTCATCAGGACGCAGGGGTATGAGCCTGTATGGAAAGACTGGGACAGGGTATTTTATGAAGTTTAGCGGCTGAATCTAAAGCTTAAAACCAGGAGTAAAAAAGCTAATGGAAGATGTTTACACCAGATACAGAGCTTACCTTTTCTCGGTCGCCTACAATATTCTGGGAGAAATTCAGGAGGCAGAAGATTTGGTGCAGGATGCTTTTGAGGTGGTGCTGAGCCGCAATCCTGGTGAAATAAAGAACATCAAGTCGTATCTGACTCGCATTGCCGCCAACAAAGCCATTGACCGCCTGCAGGTGCTTAAAAAGCATCGCGAACAGTACCCCGGCACCTGGCTGCCCGAGCCACTGATTGAAACCCCTGAACATCCGCTGCAGGAGGGCATTCTTCATTATGAAGTACTGTATGCCCTGCAACAACTGAATTCTACCGAGCGTGCTGCTTTCGTCTTGCGAACGGCTTTCGAGTATCTCTATCAGGAGCTATCCCTTATTTGCAACACTACGGAAGTAAACTGCCGTCAGCTGGTGCGGCGTGCAAAACAGAAAGTTTCGCAGGGTATTAAAACCCCTATGTCCGGTGCAGGAGAAGATCAAAGCCTACTGCAGCTAATTGACGTTTTTCTACAGGCCTGCGCAGCGGGTAATCCCGAAAAGCTGGCCCAGTTTCTAAAGCAGGATGTTGCCCTTTATTCCGATGGAGGTGGCAAGGTGGCTGCAGCCCTCAACATCCTAAGGGGGCATGAGGTGGTAAGCAAGTTTCTGATTGGTGTTACCCGCAAAAAGCTGGAGCAGCAGTTAGATGTCCGGCAGGTACTGGTAAACGGGCGTCCGGCTGTTATCTTGCTGGTAAACGGGCAAACAGATAGCGTGCTCTATCTTCAGGCAGATGGCACTCAGCTGTCGCAGATTTTCTTTGTCCGCAATCCGGATAAAATTATTTTGAAATAGGCTGTCACAAATAGCGGCTTATCCAGACATAAGGAAAAAACCGCTATGACTGCACGATTGAGCCCTATCGAAAATCCTAAACGCCCGCTCATGAAGCTGGCCTACTGGTTCACCAAAAAAATGTTTGGCAAGGTAATCAGTCCCCTTAAGCTAATTTATGCACGCCTGCCCTTTAGCTTTCTGAACTGGTCCAGAAAGATACAGTCACTGGAAAAGCAATTGGCTATTCCCCCCGACCTGGCACTGCTGATTAAGATTCACGTAGCGCAGCTCAACGGTTGCGGCTTTTGTATAGATATTGGCAAGGCGCAGGCCATGGGCAGATTTAACCGGCAAGAGCGCTTCTTTAACGTAAGCAGCTTTGAGGAATCTCCGCTTTTTTCCGGGGAAGAACAGCTGGCGCTCCGTTTTGCCACTGAACTGACCCTGCACAAGCTGGTAAGTGATGAGACATATAGCAGTTGCCAGGAACACTTTTCCGATAAAGCTCTTATTAGCATTGCCTGGGTGGTGGCGGTAGAACATTATTATAATGTACTCAATGGTGCCTTTGCGATAGAGTCTGATGGTTTATGTACGCTTCCGGCACAGCAGTACAACAACAAATCATTTAAAGAGCAGCTGCAATAGAAAATAAGGGATCTGGAAGTGGCGGTGGTGGCCTTCTGATAGCAACGCCACTTCTTTTACTACCCTACGATCATGTCCTCATCTACCTCCCGGGCCCACGCCAGAATACCGCCTTTCAGGTTGTAGAGGTTTTGATAACCCTGTTCCTGCAGGAGCTTAATGGCCTGGGCACTTCGTTGGCCACCGCGGCAGTGGAGCACTACTTTCTTATCACGCGCTACTTTATCCAGCTGCTTTTCCAGGCTTTTTAATGGAATGAGCTCTCCACCCAGATTAGCATCCTCATATTCATGCGACTCCCGCACATCTATCAGCTGAAAGTCTTCACCAGCTTCCATCATAGCTTTTAGCTCTGTAGCACTTATTTCCTGCAACGGTTCTTTCTTTTGGCCTGCACCACAAAAAGCTTCATAGTCAATAAGGCCCTTGATAGTAGGGCTTTCTCCGGTGAGCGGATTTTGAGGATCTTTGGCAACCTTCAAAGTGCGGGTACTAAAGCTAAGGGCATCATAAAGGAATAGCCTACCTGCCAGGGTTTCGCCGATACCTGTAATTACTTTTATCACCTCATTGGCTTGTATTGTACCCAGTAACCCTGGTAACACTCCTAACACTCCGCCTTCGGCACAGCTGGGTACCATGTGGGGCAGGGGAGGGTGAGGGAATAGATCACGATAATTGGGACCCCTGCTGCCATCAGGAAAAGGGTAATTAAATACACTGGCTTGGCCATCGAACTGGAAAATAGAGGCATATATGAGTACTTTGTCCAACAGTACGCAGGCATCGTTTACCAGGTAACGGGTCGGAAAATTATCAGTGCCATCAGCCACAACAGCATACTCACTTATTATATCCAGAGCATTTTCAGTAGTAATCCTTGTATTATGCGTAATAAAAGTAACATTATGGTTTAGACCCTGCAGGCGTTTTTTGGCGGCCTCTACTTTTGGCGTGTCTACATCTTCTACAGTATACAGCACCTGTCGCTGCAGGTTACTCCGGTCCACCACATCAAAATCAAGCAGCCCAATGGTTCCTACACCAGCAGCAGTAAGGTATAGCAGCAGCGGACATCCCAAACCGCCGGTTCCTATTACTAAAACCTTCGCCTCTTTTAGCATACGCTGTCCTTCATGCCCAAACTGGGGCAGGATGAGGTGTCTGTTGTAACGCTGCAGTTCTTCTGGGGTAAAAGAATTAGGAGCCATAATGATCGATAAAAAGTAAAAGCTGCTAACGTAAAAATAATGAGAAGCAGCTTAAGCAACACATATAAAACATACTCCTTTTTGAAGATTGTGACGTCTGATGATCGTGTTTCAGAGCATATCGCTCTGATAGTTAATTAGGTATGGGAATGATTTAATCTGCACCAAAGCGATACCGGATGCCCCAGCTGCCCCGCAGAATTGTAGTGCTTTCAATCACCAGGATTGGTGCCAGCTCCACATGAAATCCGAAATTCTTTCTATCGAAGGGGAAAATATTAAGGCCCACGGGCAGGAGAGGTCCCTGAAAAGTATTGGCCCTGTAACCCAGTCCGGCATATAGCTCATAATCTGGCTTATGCAGAAACTGGTAAGTAAGCACAAGTTCAGGTGAAAAATTGTTGATGATGATGTCAGTACTGATTCGCAGCTCCGGCATTAGCCGATCACTGATTTCGTATCCTATTGCAGCAAAGGGTACATTAGACTGGTGATAACCAACACTCAACTGGGCCATAGCGGCTGTTATGGTACCAAAAAAAAGAACTGCAGCAAAAAATACTTTCAGCATAACAAAAAATGATTTTGCTAAAACTAACAATAGATAGTAGAAGCGCAAAAGATATGCTTTATTAAGTAGGTAAAAGCAGCAATCAGGAGCCTGTATAAGCTGAGGCTGGATCAGTAAACTTGCAGTGGCCTGATCCTGCATACACAGGTTTCTAAAGTAAGTAGTGGAGTATGCTATACTACAACCCTTACTCACCTCCAACCAACTACTTAGCAATAAAAGGCTGTTCCGCTTTCATTTAGGAAGAGAAAAACTGGCCATGAAAGCCAAAAGTAATATGCTGCGGCACTTCTGCTCTTGCAATTTCCTGTAGGTTACGGGCATTCAAGATGAGAAGAGAAGAATTGCTTTTATGCGCATTCAGGACTACGCTCAGGATAACGCCATCATCTTCTGATATGGCAGCGGGTTGTGGTACAAAAACAGGCTCTCCGGGATAACAGCCCTCCTCCTGCCAAATGGTTTCTTTGCCGGTGTTTACATCTATTTTTGCCAGGGCATCAAGAAAATTGCCGGGTTTAAGGTTTGCTGCGGCGTATACATACTGATACGGCTTTGTATTTATGTCCCTGTAGTTTGTTCTGGGCAGCTCCAACGGAAGTTCGGTGAGCAGCCTTTTCTTAATCTCATTACTGGATGTTGAGATGCTATATCTCCACAGCTTACCTGCCGCCAGTGAGGGGTTGCTTGCCCGGAGCTCGTCCAGGTAGAGGTAGCTAACGATAGATGCATCCTCATAAGTGATCAGGTCGAATATAATCTCCCCATCCTGCTCAAATGCATTAGCATGATGAAAGCAGAAAAACGCATCTGTCCTGATGGTGTTCACCTCGCCTGAGCTTTTATGAACCAGGTGAATAATGGTGCCCCTGTCTTCTTTCCACTTAAACTTTTCAATAAAAGGTTTGTCCAGGAACCTGAACTCCAGCGGGGTAGCTACCAGGGGATTTTCCAGGAAAACAACATAATTCTCGGTCATTCCAAAGCTGTGGATGTAGGCAAAATCTTTGGTGGGTATCGAGGCGATGAGCCTACGTTCCTTGCTGCCTGCCGGAGCCTCGTAAATGTGATAGAAGCTTTTATAGGCTATCTCGGTCAGGTAGCTATAGATGTTCCCCCTATTATCGATGTGCGGATGAACAGGTGTAAGCTGCCCCGGTAGCTTATCCTCAAATCGAAAATTGCCAGTTGTTGCCAGATTCTCCAGATCAAATACTTTGGGATTAGGGGTTTCCGTACAGGAGGCAACATCGCTGCCGTATTTAATAATATTCACGCAGCCATTATCGGTAGGGGTAGGACCCTTGAAAAAAGAAAAGACTCTTTGAAAAAGGTCCCGGCAGGGATCGGTGCCAAACTCCCCATGGGCAATCCTGCCTTTTTTCATGGCCTTCTTATACACCTCCGACTCCAGAAATTTACTTGAATAAGTAGCCTGCTGATCCCTGATCTCAAATTTGTGCAGCATCGCCAGGCCATCGAACCAATGTCTGTAGCTATCGTTTCCTACTTCAAATTTTGATGGTGCAGTTCTGATAAGCGTACCCTGTAGCCACTCGGGTATGGTACCAGTAATCTGCAGCCTTACATCTGAACATTCGTTGTTCTGACTTTTGAAGCCATAGCTATAGTTTGTGTTTTCCATGATTCCTGAGGTATGAGCCTGGTTAAAACAATATAAGAATTTTAAGGCTCATTAAGGCTTGAGCTACAGCTGTTTATTGTATTTAGAAGGCACACTTATGATGTTTGCAGCAGCCTAAGAGCCAATAGCCAGCGGTATTCTTAACCTACTAACCTATTATATGTTTTTCTGCTTATCCGCTACCACGCCGTTGTGATACAACGACGCCAGGACGCGCAGTCTACAAAGGCGACTGCCTGGTAGAAACAGGAGCGCTGATGCATGACAGTCACAAAATAAAAAAGGAGCTCGACAAGCTCCTTTCTTACTAACAAATAATTGTATTTCCTTATCAGCTTAACCTGCCCTTGTAGCTTTCGTAGCCAAAGCTTTTTACCAGCTTAAAAGAATTATCTTCTTTCCAGATGCCGATAGAGGGGAGCTGTACACCATTGAAGTTGGTGGTTTTTACCATGGTGTAATGGATCATGTCGTTAAAAATCAGCGGATCGCCAATCTGCGGCTCTCTCTCAAACTGGTAATCACCAACAAAATCCCCTGCCAGACAGGTGCCGCCACCTACGCGCCAGGAGCCGTCTTTTTCATCGGTGCGGCCATTTGATTGTGCATCACCAGCTCCATGAATCTTCGGCTTGTATGGCATTTCAATACAATCGGGCATGTGAGCACTTACAGAAGCGTCCATCACGATTACATTAATTCCCTGCGAATCTATGATATCAAGTACTTTTGCACGCAGATAACCGGTTTGCCAGCCAACAGCCTCACCTGGCTCCAGGATCACATGCACATCGTACTTCTCCCTGATGTACCTGATGAGCGTAATGAGACGGTCAATGTCATAATCATCTCGCGTAATGTGGTGTCCGCCGCCCAAATTAAGCCATTTTGCCTGATGCAACAGAGGGCCAAAGCGGTCTTCAACTGCTTTGAAGGTACGCTCCAGTGCATCGGCATTGTTCTCGCACAGGGTGTGAAAATGCACACCCTCCATGCCCTCGGGCAGCTTATCGCCAATGTGATTGGCCGTAGTGCCCAGGCGTGAGCCGGGAATACAGGGGTTATACAGCTCTACCTCAACCTCGGAGTATTGCGGATTAACACGAATGCCGCAGCTGATGCCAGCCGCCAGTGCCCGTTCCTTGTACTGGTTCCACTGGTTGAGGCTGTTAAATACAATATGGCTGCAGATCTGCTCCAGCTCGGGCCAGTCTTCTTCACGATAGGCCGGTGCTGTAAGGTGAGCCTTTACGCCCATTTCTTCCCAGATGAGCTTAGCCTCATGCAGTGAAGAGGCCGTGCCACCCGGCAGGTACTCCCGCACCAGCGGAAAGGTACTCCACATGGCAAAGCCTTTCAGGGCACAGATGATCTCGCAACCGGTCTCATCCATCACATGCCTCAGCACCTGTAAATTATACCGCAGCAGCCGCTCCTCCAGCACAAAGCAGGGGGAGGGGGTGGTATCGAATCGTACCGTAGGAGTTTTATCTATGGGGAATTTTTCGCTGGTAGTCATTTTAAAAATTGAGTCAAGAATCAGGAATCAAGAAACAGGACCACCCCGGTAAAATGCCGCTGTAGTCCCAATTGTTTATTCTAGCTTTTTAATCAGGTTATGGATCATCTTCTGCAGCTGATTCGTCTTATCAACGATAGTTGTATCGTTAGCCGATGAGTAGCCAAGACGCATTGCCAGTAAAAGTTGCGTTTCAACCTCAAAGGCAGAGCCTAGGGCCATATTTAAAAATCTAACGAAATCTTTAACAGAACCTCTACCCGATCCTTCAGCTATATTACTAACTATAGAAACGACACTTCTCCTGATCTGTGAAACTAAACCAAACTTCTCTTCAGCAGGAAAACTCGCCGACAACAGGTATATCTTTTATGCCTGTTCCATTGCCAACTGCCACACCTGAAGGTTTTTGTAGTTGTGCATTAGTCTTGATTCCTGATTCAAATTGATTAATTTGGATACTCATGCGGCAGCTCAACACCCTCTTTTTCGTGCCAGGGCAGACCGTGCTTATTCATCATGTCCAGGAACGGATCGGGATCCAGCTGCTCTACATTGTACACGCCGGGCTTCATCCAGCTGCCTTTCAGCATAAGGGCTGCGCCAATCATGGCCGGTACGCCGGTGGTATAGCTTACACCCTGGGCACCGGTTTCTTTGTAGGCTGCCTCGTGGCTGCAGTTGTTCCAGATAAAGTAGGTTTTGTCTTTTCCTCCCTTGATACCTTTGATCTGGCAACCAATAGAGGTTTCGCCGGTATAGTTTTCACCTAATTCGTCAGGTGCAGGCAGTACTGCCTTCAGGAACTCCAGCGGAATAACATCCATACCCTGGAATTTAATGGGATGAATGCTGGTCATGCCTACATTTTGCAGCACCTGCAGGTGCGTAATATACTGCTGGCCAAAGGTCATCCAGAAGCGGGCGCGCTTAATAGTCGGGAAGTGCTTCACCAGCGATTCCAGCTCTTCGTGGAATAAGAGGTAGCTCTCCTTCGGACCAATGCCCGGATAATCAATTGGCTTGTGAATGCTCATTGGGTCAATCTCCACCCACTGTCCTCCTTCCCAGTACTTGCCTTTCTGGGTAATTTCCCGGATGTTAATCTCCGGGTTGAAGTTGGTAGCAAAGGCTTTGCCATGGCTGCCCGCATTACAGTCTACGATATCCAGGTAATGGATTTCGTCGAAGTGATGCTTGGCCGCATGAGCAGTAAAAGCCTGTGTGGCACCGGGGTCAAAACCGCAGCCCAGCAGCGCCATCAGCCCTTTTTGCTTAAAGCGATCCTGGTAGGCCCACTGCCAGCTGTATTCAAACTTGGCTTCTTCTTTAGGCTCATAGTTGGCCGTGTCGAGGTAGTGCACCCCGTACTCCAGGCAGGCATCCATAATGGGCAGGTCCTGGTAAGGCAGCGCCACGTTTACCACCAGGTCGGGCTTATAGCTGTTAAACAGCTTTACCAGTGCCTGCACATCGTCGGCATCTACTTGTGCGGTTTTTATTTTAACGCCAAAGCGCTTTTCGGTATCCTGTGCTATGCGTTCTACTTTAGACAGCGTACGGCTGGCCAGCATAATTTCTGTAAAAACTTCGGGTAGCTGCGCGCATTTCTTCACCACAACGGTGCCAACGCCACCAGCTCCGATAATAAGTACTTTTCCCATCCTGATGCGAGTTTAAGTCTTTAAGTATAAAAAGCGTATCTGAAAATTGTTGGGCAATATTAGGAAAAATTGAGTTTAGTTGTTGGATATACCTGAACCAAGAGTCAAGAATCAGGACTCAGAACTGCACCAGGGGCTGCTCAAAGCTTGTGTAAAAGCATCATGTATCCTATATTGATGCTATTCGGGCTGAAATGATTCTTTTACTACAGATAATGCCTTTTCCGCCCTACTCCTTCTCCTGAATCCAGGCTCCTAAATCAAATAAAATGGAAACCTTTACCAATACTGCCGTAGAAAGTGTACAACAGGCACTGCGGCAACGGATAAAGCCTGAAAAGGCTGCGCATTATCCCAAGTTCTTTCAGGCACATGCCGGTGGTTATGGCGAGGGTGATCACTTTCTGGGCGTGGTAGTACCTGATAACAGGGCAATAGCCAAAACTCACTGGCAACAGCTGGAGCTGCACAATCTTAGTCCGCTACTCTTAAGTACCTGGCATGAGGAGCGCCTGTGCGGATTATTCATGCTGCTGGAGCGCTACAAAAAGAGCAAAACAGAAGCAGAAAGAGAGGCCTGTGTACAGTGCTACCTGCAGCATCTGCCTGGCATTAACAACTGGGACCTGGTAGACTCTACCGCTTATGACATTCTGGGCCACTGGCTCCTGAATAGAGAACGCTCACTGCTCTACACCTTTGCAGCTGCCGGCGACCTGTGGCGGCAGCGGGTTGCCGTGGTAGCTACCCTGGCTTTTATCCGTAAAGGCCAGTTTACCGACACCCTTAAACTTGCTGAAAAACTCCTGCAGCACAAGCACCCCCTGATGCACAAAGCCATTGGCTGGATGCTGCGCGAGCTGGGCAAAAAAGATGAGCTGGTGCTGGTAGAATTCCTGGACCAGCACTACAATAACATGCCCCGCACCATGCTGCGCTACGCCATTGAGCGTTTCCCTGAAACTACACGGCAGGCTTATTTGAAGGGAAAGGTCTAAACCAGCTTTATGTTATTGACTAACAACAAGCATCAGCTTAATTTCAGATAAAACAGAGGCAGTTCTAAAAACAAAGGGTTGATATACTTTTCCCGCTATTGATATAGTGAAAAATATTTGCAGCCAAATACAAAAAGTTGTGAATCAGATAATTACATTTGTACTCATCTAACAATTTCTTTTACATATCAATGAGAGCAAATTTTTATCTGGTGGGTGTGCTGGCATTGTTGGCTACTGCATCCTGTGAGGACGATGATGCTAAACCAGCATCAGCCCCGATAACGTTCGATGGTAAAGGCTACACCGCACAAAAAGGTTTTGCTTTTGATTTCGGTCCTGACTTAGCAGAAACTCACTACAACTATGATTTTGCTTTGGTAGATCAACCAAACGTTACACTAGGTGATCTGGAGGATGCAGAACAAATAGACGCAAAGTTTCTATTTTATGCAGAGCTTTTTTCACCAGGTAGTGATAAATTCCGTACTGGCACCTTTACCTACGATGCGCAGGGTACCGAGGTAGAAGGTGATTTCTATTTCAATCAATCAAACCTTATAGTAGACAGTAATAATGACGGCAAACTTAGTGAATTAGATACCACCTACGACCCTCAGGCTGGCACAGTTACAGTTTCCGGTTCTGCCAATAACTACACCCTTTCGCTCGATCTTACAATGGTTGGTGGTAAGAAACTAACGGGTAGCTACTCAGGAAACTTTCAATATTTTGATTTAGGAGGTGAGCGCGCTCCAGACGGAGATTTGCGGAAAACAACTAAGTCAAAGCTTATTCTGAAGTAACATTCTCCATCAAACAAAAAGCCAGCTTTTTAGCTGGCTTTTTGTTTGATTAAAGTTTTTCTTAAACGCCCTGAGCTTCTACACTCTGCACCTCGGGCACCATGCGCTTCAGCAGGTTTTCGATGCCGGCTTTAAGCGTGATGGTTGAAGAAGGACAGCCGCTGCAGGAACCCTGGAGCAATACTTTTACCACGCCATCTTCAAAGCTGTGGAACTGAATGGCACCGCCATCGCTCTCTACTGCCGGACGCACATACTCATCCAGAATGGTCACGATCTTAGCCTCAGTATCGGTTTGCGGACCGGCGCTTGCAGCTGCGGCAACTTCGTTCTGTTTGTTCACGAGCGCACGGCCGCTTTCCAAGTACTGCTGAATCAGCGCTTTAAGCTCTGCCTGTATCTCTATCCACTCTACATCGGCATTCTTCGTTACCGTTACAAAGTTGCTCATAAAAAACACCCGCTCAACATAAGGCTTCTCAAACAGCTCCTGTGCTAAAGGAGAGGCCTCTGCACTGTTTTTATCAGCAAAATCGTAGGTCTGACCTTCGGGCAGCAGCATAAAGTTAGCTACAAACTTAAGGCTGTTAGGGTTTGGATTTGCCTCCAGGTAAAGGGTTACGTAGCGTTTATTATCGGTTTGTTGACTTGTTTGCATAGGGCAAGAGGTTTATATATAAAAAACAGCAAAAGACAGGATTCGTTCCCCCTTTTACCATTGATGTGTGCAAAGGTCGCTGCATTAGGCTGAAAAAACAAGAAAAGTGGAAGAGGAGCCCTTATCAGGATAAATGAGATTTGTTAAGCATTGGCATTAGCGGTTTAAAACGCTATATTAAAGCGCCACACAAACTTTCTGAAATGCGATTTCTTCCGCTACTACTGCTTTTTACAGGCCCTCTATTATGTGCCTGCCAGCAGGAACCAGTTTACCAACTACCTGAAAATGCTGCTCAGTTTCTGGCCGGCGATACCCTTAAAAGCTGGAAACTAGCCTATCGCTACAATGGTGGCGTACGGGTAAGCATGGGTCCCTGCTACTACGGCTACCGCCAAACCTTTAAAACTGATGGCACTTTTCATGACAATAATGGTGAGCAATCTGCCGAGTGCGGTGAATCTATGCACGGCAAATGGTACCTGCGGCACGATAAAAACAACAAGCCTTACCTTAGCCTGCAGAGCAGCCTTATTCCGGAGGCCTTTGGCATTAACAAAGACATAAAGGATCTTCAGATTGTTGAGCTTAATGATCAAAAGCTGGTGCTGCGCTTTAAGCATGCGCTTTTTACCAGTAAAACCACCCTTATTGAAGATACCTTGGTACCTGAAGATGTTGAAGTAGCAGACAGGGAATTTCACTGGTAAACAAAGGCAACTTTACAACAGGCTTAGTGGATAGCTATCGTAAGAGGGGGTGCTTCTTATTCAAAGCAGGCGCAACCACAATGCCACAACTTTCTGCTCCTGTTGCGGTTGTGTAAAAAACTGACCCATGCGTTACCTAAGTATCGATTTAGAAACAACCGGCTCCGATCCGCTTACCTGCCAGATCATTGAGTTTGCTGCCGTACTGGAAGATACCGAAAAGCCCGAAGTACCCGTAGAAGAGCTCCCTTACCTGCGCCTTGCCGTGCATTATGAAATTTTATGCGGTAATGTAGCTGCACTTGCCATGAATGCCAGGCTACTGCAGGAGATTGCGGATGCAGAGCAGAAAAACAACCTGCCTGCAGACCATTGCCAGGCCAGTGAAGTACTGCCACGTTTTGCAGAATTTCTGGATGCCCAGCAAGTAAACCGAAAGCGCGCGCTGCTGGCTGCCGGCAAAAACTTTGCTTCCTTCGATCTGCCCTTTATTCACAACCTGCCCGGCTATGGGGAGCTGCTTAAAATCAGCAATGCTGTTATAGATCCTGCCCTGCTTTACCTGGATTGGCACCACGACCGCAAACTCCCCAACATGTCTACCTGTAAAGAAAGAGCCGGATTATCGGATATTGTAAGCCACCAGGCGCTGGATGATGCCCGTGATGTGGTGCGGCTGCTCCGTCCGTTTTACACCAAAATTGCTGATCAGGACCAGCAGGGAGAGGGGCGGTAGATCAAGAGGTTTAAGCTGCAGTCCACTTTTCCATGACTAATATCAATCTGCGAGAGGCTTAATATCATAAAAAGGCTTACTAACAAGCGTTAGCTTTGTGCTATGTTGTACACAATGCTATACGTATATGAGCCAGTTTGTTAGTGCCGAAGAAGCTGTAAAGGTTATTAAATCGGGAGACAGGGTGTACATACACAGTGTTGCCGCTGCCCCTGCCGCCCTTATAGAAGCAATGGTAGCCCGTGCCCCTGAACTAAAAAACGTGGAAATTGTACACCTGCACACCGAAGGAGCAGCGCCTTATACCGAAGCCCGCTACCAGGACAGTTTTCAGCTACACTCCCTGTTTGTAGGACCCAATGTACGTAAAGCCACCCAGGAGGGCTTTGCCGACTATATTCCCATTTTCCTAAGCGAAGTACCAAATTTGTTCCGGCGTAATGTATTGCCGCTTGATGTTGCCCTGGTGCAGGTATCGCCGCCCGATAAACACGGCTACTGCAGCCTGGGACCTTCGGTAGAGGCTACCAAAGCGGCCATAGAGAGTGCAAAGATTGTGATAGCACAGGTAAATGTACATATGCCCTACGTCTATGGCGATGGCCTGCAGCCCATCAGCAGCTTCGATTACCTGGTAAAACACAATGTACCCCTGCACGAACCGCACGCCCGCAAATGCAGCGAGCAGGCCGGGCAAATTGGTCAGCACATAGCAGCGCTGGTAGAAGATGGTGCTACCCTGCAGATGGGGATTGGCGCCATACCCGATGCCGTACTCGCCTCACTGAGCAACCACAAAGGGCTGGGCGTGCACACAGAAATGTTCTCCGACGGCCTTATACCACTGATTGAGCAGGGGGTGGTAACAAATGAGCATAAGCATGTAATGCCGGGTAAAACGGTATCGGCTTTTGTAATGGGCAGCCAGCGCCTGTATCAGTTTATAGATCGTAACCCAGCCATACAGCTCATGGATGTTGCCTTTACCAATGATGTGAGCGTAATACGCAAAAACCCCAAAGTTACGGCCATTAACTGCGCCATAGAGATAGACCTTACTGGCCAGGTTTGTGCCGATTCTATTGGCATGCGGCAGTACAGCGGGGTAGGGGGGCAGATCGATTTTATCAGGGGAGCCTCCTATTCCGAAGGCGGCAAACCAATCATAGCGCTTCCATCTGTTAGCTCTCGGGGCGAGAGTAGAATTAACCCCGTTTTGCGGCCCGGAGCCGGCGTTGTAACCACCCGTGCCAATGTACATTACATTGTTACCGAATGGGGCGCTGTAAACCTCTATGGCAAAAGCCTTAAGCAACGTGCCAAAGCACTTATTGAAATTGCACATCCGGAGCACCGCGAATCACTGGAGCGTGCCGCTTTTGAGCGCTTCGGCCATATGGCGTATGTACTTATCTGATGCTTGTAAAGTAATAAAAACAGCCCTGCTGTATCAGGGCTGTTTTGAATGTTCAGGGTTTATGATAGGATCAGGCTTTGCTACTGTTTATATTTATTATGGCATGCTGTAATATTTCATGTGCTAAAACCGCCATTGGATAAGCGCGGCAGCCAAATGCTAAAGGTGGTGCCTTCACCAGGCTGGCTTTTAACTTCCACGTGGCCGCCCATAATTTCTGCCTGTGTTTTAATCAGGTACAATCCTAAACCACGGCCTTCCTTTCCTTCGTGGAAACGTTTGTACATCTTAAAAAGCTGATGTCCGTGCTGCACAAGGTCTATTCCCATGCCATTATCTTCTACCAACAGCCTTACACCACCTTCTGATGGTCTGGTTTCTATTTTTATATAACAGCTACGATCTGGATGTTTGTATCTCAGGGCGTTACTGATCAGGTTATAGAAGATGCTGTACAGGTAAGGCTTTACACTTTGTACCTGCCGAACCTCCAGGCTATGAAACACCTCAGCTTCGGCAGATTCTATCTCTCCTTTTAAAGACAGCAGCACATTCTCGAGCAGCTGCTCCAGGTTTACAGGTTCAGATACCTGCCTGCCTTCCTGAATCTGGAGCACCTTTGAGAGGTCCAGGATCACCCGGTCAAGTGCGGCAGCAGATGATTTTGCATGGCTCATCAGCTCCCTGTTTTCCGGATCGGCCCTTTCCATGTTAAAAAGACTGCACAACCCAAGTAAGCTGGCAACCGGGCCTCTTAGGTTATGAGATATGGTGTAACTGAACTGCTGCAGCTCTTCCAGCCGTTTGTGCAGCTCCCGGTTACTGGCATCCAGTATCTTATTTTTTTCGAGCAGGTGCTGATGCAGCTGCAGGTTTTCGGCCTGAAGCAGCTCCTTTTGCTGTTCAATAAGCTGGTTGGCCTCCTGCAGTTTCTGCTGGCTTTCTGTTAGCTTTTCGGCCTGAGCAAAAATTTCTTCGTGGCGTATGCCAAGCTCCTCGTACAAATGATTAAGCTGCCGATGCCCCGCCATTAACTCATCTTCCGTTTGCTTAAGCATGTTCTTATAATAAATAAAGGCTGCTACAAAGAGCACATAGAGTATAATAAACAACAGATTAAGAAACTTATAATAGGGGGAGCTAAAGCCCAGCTGGTAATAGCTAACACCAAAAACACCATGAATGGAGGTGTGTAACACCAGGTAGAAAAAATTTACCGATAAGCCTGCAACAAGCTTATTACGCTCCTGTAAACGAAACAAAATAAGAGGTAGTAAGGCAGTAATCAGCAGCACCAGGCGGCTGGAGAGAAAAGAAAATTCTTCTACCTGCTCTTTATTAATTTTTCCCATCACCGTTATAAACATGGTGGCAGTAGGCACAAAAATGCAGATGGCCAGGCGGCTAAAGTTCAGATGTCCACTGCGGTTAAGTACCAGCACCCACAGGTAAAACAGGCAGGTAATCAGCACAAGATATACCTGAATAACCAGGCCTAACGTAATAACAAAGGATAGGGCAAGTAGTAAACTTAGGCTTAGGAGAATAAGAGAGAGACTGTTGGTAAGCAAGACGATGCGCCTCTCATGCGGACGCATAGACGGACTTACTCCCCAATTGCTCACTCTTTCCCACATGCTTATCATAATAAAACTGAGGTATGTTTAACAACAGTAGTTACGTCCGTTCCCGCTTTCTCATAGTTTATCAAGTAATTAGCACCAGCACTGACAAATATTTATTGTAAACGTTTGTGCTAAAACAAACATGGCCTTTAAATCATGCTGCAATATCAAGGGCAACAGATGCTCCTCCCTGCCAAATTCACCAGTAACTGATTGAATTTTAGGTTGATAAATGTTTTGCAGGAGAAGTGATGTGTACCAGAGTAGTGTTAACAAAAGAAAAACCACCGCAAGCTTGCAGTGGTTTAAATTTTAGCTGTTTTTATTTAAACAGTAGCTTTTTTGAAATGCCGTTTCAGCCAGCTCTCTGCGGCAGGCATCAGCCATTTCTGTTCCAGCTCGCCCTTAGTGGCTACAAGGGTGTTTACCAGTTGTGTTTGTGGCGTTATTACACCTTCCGCTACCAGCTGCTTTAGCTCAGTCAGGGCATAAATTTTTACCTGCCCCTCCTGCAGAAAATAAACAAGGCTACGTTCGGTAAGGCTAAAGCCCAGCTCTTTTTCCAGCATACGTACATAGCCCATGGAGCTATCAATAGAGCAGCCACTGGCAGCCTGTACACCTTCATCAACAGCCAAAATCAGAAACTGATCTTCCAGCACCTGAAAGCCGGCCTGCAGTGGCGTACCATGTGTAGCCCACTCGTTTAAAAATTCAGGAGCGGTGTTATTGATAAATGTTAATTCTTCGCTGTTAAAAGCTCTAGGAGCTGCGTACACCCAGATGCGGGAAGTATTGGGCAGTTGGCCGAACGGTATGTGCATAATCTTAATCCTTGTTCAATTAATATAAAGCAGAATCAGTCTTCTGAAGTTCCTTTTTAGATTTGAATCCAAAGTAAACAAACAGAACTGACAGCATCAAACTAATAACCAGCATTGTGCTGTAGGCAGTAACAGCCTGCTCGTGGTACATCATACCGCTTTCTCTATCAAAAAAGCGTTCTTCTGAATTGTAAGGCAGCTTAAGTCTTAGCCACACCAGCCCCGCCAGCAGGCCGGATGCCAGTGTAAAAGCCACAGCCAGCAATCTGGAGAGAAACCTCATACCTCACAACCCATACCGTTATACATCAAAGGCTCCGGTCAATCAGCTCTGCCAGGTCTACTACATTTACTTCGTTTTCTTTATTTTTTGCCTTTACACCATCCGAAAGCATCACCATACAGAAGGGGCAGGCTACGGCAATGGTCTGGGCACCGGTGGCAAGTGCTTCTTCTGCACGCTCCACGTTTACGTCTTTCGCTTTTTTGGGATCGGGGAAGCCTGGTTCGGGTTCTTTCCACATCTGGGCACCGCCTGCGCCACAGCACAAGCCTTTGGCTTTGCTCCGCTTCATCTCCACCAGCTCGGCATCCAGCGCCTCCAGTACTTCGCGTGGCGCCTCGTAAATACCATTGCCACGGCCCAGGTAGCAGCTGTCGTGGTAAGTAATACGCTTGCCTTTAAATTCACCGCCACCTTTCAGTGTAATCTTGCCCTCATTGATGAGCTGCTGCAAAAAGCTGCTGTGGTGCATTACCTCGTAGGTACCACCCAGTGCCGGATATTCATTTTTTAAAACATTAAAGCAATGGGGGCAGGCGGTTACAATACGCTTGATCTCGTAGCCATTAAGCACCTGAATGTTGCTCATGGCCTGCATCTGAAAAAGAAACTCGTTTCCGGCGCGGCGGGCAGGATCGCCGGTGCAGCTTTCTTCCGTACCCAGTACGGCAAACTTAATGCCTATCTTGTTCAGGATCTTTACAAAGGCGCGGGTAACATTTTTATAGCGGTCGTCGAAGCTACCGGCACAGCCTACCCAGAATAATACATCGGGTGTTTCTCCGGCAGCGGCCAGTTCAGCAACGGTAGGTACTTTATATTCCATCAGATTTATAATTCGTAAGGGTTGTTATGTTGGCACCTGATGTTTCCAGACATCAGGTGCCTTATACTTTGTACAGGTTAATTTGCTTGTTATGACTCTTTATTCTCACGAAGAGACTCTGCCCAGTTAAAGCGGTCGCTTGGTGGAAATTTCCAGGGCGCAAAGCTGGTTTCTATGTTCTGGAACATCACCTGCCACTCCTGTGGGCTGCTGCTCTCTTCCATGGCCATGTAGCGGCGCATCTGCAGAATTACATCCAGCGGGTTAATCATTACCGGGCAGGCTTCCACACAGGCCTGGCAGGAGGTACAGGCATTGATCTCTTCTTCGGTAATGTAATCGCGGAAAAGCGATTTGCCATCTTCAAGTCCTGGTCCGCCATTATCCAGGCTGGTACCTACCTCTTCGGCACGTGCGCGCACATCCATTACAATTTTACGCGGCGACAGCTTTTTACCGGTTTGCCATGCCGGACACATGCTGCTGCAGCGTCCGCACTGGGTGCAGGTGTAGGAGTCGAGAATGTTTTTCCAGCTTAGGTCATTGATATCTTTGGCGCCAAAGCGGCCTATTTCCATTCCCTCACCGGGTGCTTCAGGGGCAGCATGGTCTGGTGCAGCGGTATCGGTAATGCCCAGCATGCTTTTTACCTCGCGGGTTACTTCAGGCATATTGCGCATTTCGGCCTTTGGCTTAATATCGGCATAGTAGGTGTTTGGAAAGGCCAGGAAAATGTGCAGGTGCTTGGAGTAGGTAATGTAAACCGTAAAAGCCAAGATGCCAATAATGTGCAGCCACCAGGTAACCCTTTCGATGATGATAAGGGTAGGGGTGCTTAAATCCTGAAACAGGGGCGTTAAAAGACCGCTGAAAAAGAAGCTGCCGGTAGCTACATAATGATCATCCCTGGCTTGCAGCAGGGTATCCGTGGCATTCATGGTGAGAATGGCCGACATAAGTATGATCTCAAAGACCAGGATCAGGTTGGCATCCAGCTTAGGCCAGTGCGTCATTTCCTCTCCTTTGAAACGGTTTACCTTCAGCACATTTCGCCTAATGAGAAATATTACGCAGGAGATGAGGATGAGTACTGCCAGAAACTCAAACAGGTTTAAGGCAGCTGTATAGAGGCCATCGCCGCCAATAATGCTGGCGAAAAAGCGGTGGGAGCCAAAAATGCCATCGATCACAAACTCAAGCACCTCTACGTTGATAACAAAGAAGCCCACATAGATGAACAGGTGCAGCACTGCCGGAATGGGCCGCTTAAACATTTTTTTCTGGCCAAAGGCAATCAGCAGCAGGTTGCGCAGGCGCTCGCCTTTATGATCGGTACGCTCCTGCGATTTGCCCAGGTATATATTGCGGTTAATGTACCTGGCCCGCTTAAAGATCAGCCAGGCGGTAACGCCAAGAATGAGTATAAATATGATACGGGGTAAAAATTCCATAAAGGGCTATCTTTTATAGATTGGGGTTGTTTTGATTAAATAATTATCCTCTAAAATATTTTTCTTCGGAAATGTTTGCCAAAATATATTTCTGTACTACTTTTGTACTCCCAAACGGCTGGTGATGTAGCTCAGTTGGTAGAGCAAAGGACTGAAAATCCTTGAGTCGACGGTTCGATTCCGCCCATCACCACTCCCACAAGACCCTTCCCTAACAGCGGAAGGGTTTTTTTGTTTTAAGTCCTTCAATCGTTTGCAAATATAGTTATTGGTGGTTTTCATGAACCCTAAGGTACGAAAAGATCTGAAAAAAAGGTATGCATGCAGACTAATTCAAACCAGTTCTAAAAAGAAAATAACCGCTGGTGTAAAAGCGCTGTTACCGCTGCTGCAAAATATAATATCTTTCCGCTCTATTTCCGGGTAAAGATAGCGCTGCAAATCACCAATTTGTAAATGGCAGCAGACAGCGGTTTACAATCCATTCCGGCAATGGCTTTTAATATTCATACTTATTTTTATATGAAGAAAACCCTGATTTTTCTTTTTCTGCTGTGCTTAAGCCTAGGTGCACATGCCCAGCAATCGGCAGAGCAGGAAGTACTAAAGCTGGAACGCGAATGGCTGGATGCCTATGAGCAAAACGATGCAGCTGCCATGGAGCGCATTGTAGCAGAAGAATTTGAAATCAGGTACCCTGAGGGAAAAGTAGATACCAAGGCAGATCTTCTTAAAATGGTAAGCAGTTATAGCGGTAAACCAGCCAGTATAAAGCTTTTTACCGAGCAAACTGTTGCCACCACTTACCCTGATACTGTAATTTTAAAGGGCATTGTAGTATTGGAAATCAAGAATGGTGAAGAAAAAAAGCAGATAAAACAACACTACACCGACACTTGGGTTCGTACAGAAAAAGGCTGGCAGGTAGTGGCCTCACACCTCTCTGAGCTGCCAATACCCGGCGGAGCCCGGAAAGAGGGCACTGGCACTACCGGTGCAGTTATAAAAGAAGGCTAAACTTTATTACTGATAAACATACTTTTTGGTATCCCTATTTTTTTACTGATACCCAAAGAAAAAGGGCAATGGTATGTAATAATCCATTGCCCTCATTTTTTAAATAATCAGTACTTTCTAATACTTAAGCCGTAACAGCTAAGCTGTTACAGCCGCCATTGCAGAGGCTCCCAGGTCAATTTTAACGCCCATTACATCCAGAAAGGCACGGATGAATTTTGGATGGGCCGGCCAGGCGGGCGAGGTAACCAAATTGCCATCAACCACCACATCATCAATGGCAACAGCCGCATAGGTACCGCCGGCTAAGCCAATTTCCGGACCAACGGCAGGGTAGGCGGTAAGCTTACGGCCTTTTACCACTCCGGCTACAGTTAATATCTGAATAGCATGGCAAATGGCAGCCAGCGGCTTATTGTTCTCCATAAAATAACGCACCAGCTCCAGCACCTTTTCGTTAAGCCGCAGGTACTCGGGTGCTCTGCCACCGGCAATTACAAAACCTTCATAATCGGAGGGGTTAACCTCATTAAAGCTGTAGTTAAGCTGAAAATTATGCCCCCGCTTTTCGGAATAGGTCTGGTCTCCTTCAAAATCGTGTATGGCCGTTCTAACCATATCGCCTTTTTTCTTGTCGGGGCAAACGGCATGCACTTCGTAGCCTATCATCTGCAGCATTTGAAAAGGCACCATGGTTTCATAATCTTCTGCATAGTCGCCGGTGAGAAAGAGGATTTTTTTAGCATTTTCCATAGGGGTAAAAATTAAGGTTTATGGTAAAAATTGAGGCATGGCTAAAGCTGTACCCGGGTCTTCTGCATAAAAGGCAGCTGTTTGCAGGAGCCAGGCTGAACCGTAAAAAGGTACAAAAAATTAGCTTAACAATAGGCCGGATGATATGATTTTTTCAACACTACTTCCTGGCCGGCTGCTGCAGCCACTCGAGCCAGTCCTGCACCACTTTATCCCAGTTGTAGTTGTTATAATCTATCTCGCCTGTGGGGGTAAGGCCAAAGTAGTTGTGCTCCAGGGCAGGGTATGCCTTGTAGGTGAAGTTGGTATTTTGCTGCCTCATGGTCTCTACCCGCAGGTAATCATTGAAGATAGCAGCAGTATCTTTGGTGCCATAGGTAACCAGCACCGGTATCTCTAGCTGCAGCAGGTTATGTAGCGGGGGCAGCGAAAACTGGTAGGTGGTTTTGGGGGTATCACCTTCGGAGCCATCGAGGCTTTCAGAATTGTTTACCACATACTGCCAGAAAAGCAGATCGCTTTCGGCCTGCGAATCTTCTACTGCCCTGGCCTTGGCAATAAAGGTCATGATGCGCCCCAGCGGGTTACCGCCGGAATAAATCAGGTGGGTAACATCTGTGGAGAGTGTTGCCATTTTAGCTGCTATAGTACTCCCTTCGGAATGGCCGGCCAGCACCAGCTGCTGATTGCTTACCCAGGGCTGCTCTTTCAGATAGCTGATTACTGCCAGGTTACGCGCTACATAGTAATCGAGTATGTTACGCTCTGAGTACTCAAGCGGGAAGTGCCCCGTATCCGGATCCAGAAAGGTAAAGTTAGGCGGGAGGTACTTCGATTCTATGACCACCGGGATAAAGGGTTTGCCGACGATGGCCAGGTGGTAGTGCTGCAGCAGCTCCGTGGTACGGAATGGAAAGGTGCCGTACACACCCTGCTCATCGTAAATAATAAGCGGAATAGGCAATGAACCCTGGATAAACAGTAAAAGCGGCTTTTTCTTCTGCTCCTGTCCCTTCTGCGACAGCACCAGAATATTTACAGGATCTTGCTGAAAGGGCATTTGCAGGTACCGAAAACCAAAGTCCTGGGGTGCTTTGTTCTGGGCAAACAGGGGATCGGCTGCCACCAATGCAAGCATCAGTACCAGTAAAAGTTTGAAGAAAGAGTAGGGGCAGCGCATCTTTATGTACATTACTCACCTAAGAGCCTGGCAAAATCTTTATCGCTTACCGTTAGCAGGCCTGCCTTTGGCAAACGCCGGGTTAACTCCTGCCAGTTAGCATCTCTTTTATAAATCTTCTTCAGCATGGCGGCAGCCTCGGCAATTTTTCCGCCATTTGCCAGGGTAATGGCATGCCAGTACTGCATTTCCAGGTTATCGGGAAACATCTGTTCTGCCGCAGTATACTCCTGCATGGCACCCTGCATATCGCCTTTTTCTATAGCCAGGTCGCCGCGGTTCATATGCTCGTAGGCGCGAAACACCTTTAGCAGCCGTTCCATTTCTGCCAATGGCTGGGGGTGGTCATCAACCCGCAGGTCCAGCACCTTATCGTTCCAGGGCTCTCCGCTTGCTTTGGCTTTTACTACCAGCAAAGCTGCCGACTGTTTTCCGCGTATATCGCCACCGGCTGCCTCGCCCGCCTGAAGCGCAGCCAGTACCCGCTCGGGCAGGGGCAGGCTTTTATTTTTTTCAAAAGACTTGGCCATGGCCGGCCAAACCTTGTCGTTCAGCATCATGTTGGCCTGTACAGAAAAATTAGTGCCTGTTGCATGGCCGGCATACTCCACACAGTTTTTACCGGTGTGCACAGCTACCCGTCCCTGCTTGTCAATAATGGCTACCTGGCGCACCTCTCTGGCCTCATCATCGCTTAGAAGTATATCTAGCGCCTCCTGTGGCGATTTTCCTTCTTTCAGCAGAGCCAGCCCGCGCATGCCAAAAGATACATTTACGAACGACTGCGTGGCTACAGCACCAACACCGGCCTCGGCCCAGGATACAGCAGTACCCACGCTAAACCAATGGCTTTGTACACCTACGGCCATTTCGCCTGTGGCAGAATCGCGGGCTACTATAGAATAGGTATGGGCAAAGGGATCGGCAGGCTTAGTCATCTGGGCAAAAAGATTACTGATGCAGAAGAATGGTAAAAATATCAGTAGTATTTTCATTGGTTATAAAGAAATGCGAGAGACGGTGATCGTGCATCCTGAATTATACTGCTTACCTGAAAATCAGGCTAGTGGTGAACAGTGCGTACGCTGCAAACATTGGTTTAACCTGTGGATATACAATCCCATACATCCACAAGCATCATATGCGCGGGTACACATGATTTCAATAAACGAAAAATTTACGTAATTTTTTAAATGTAAATTTCTCATTTTTCTGAAGTTAGGCTGTGCACTTTATTTCATGCAGGATGAGAGTAGTTTATTCTATGATTCGTTCATAGTCTGCCAACTGCTCTTCCCATCCATCCTCACTAAGATTTTTGAAGTACTGTTCTTCAATTTCTTTTTTGTCGATCTCCTTAGGCGAAAATGAAGACTTATTCTGCTCAAATTTAATTCGGGCATGCCGGTGAAATACCTGGTACATCGTCCATACCATCAGCTTTCCCCACTCATTCCCGGTGTCAACAGCCTCTTCTGCTGCATTCCACTGGCTGCTAAGCTTTTGGGAGTAGAAGTGCTCTTTTTCTTTTGAGGGTACCAAGGACTTACGATTGGTATATGGCTTTTTTGGTTCCAGGATAATGGCATCCGAAAAATCAATGGTCTCTCCCCATAAGGGCAGTATGTTGTTGTATATTTCTTTAAAGGTCATGCTTTTGATATCTGATCTGTTCCGGGCTGCAGCCAGGCCTGACTGCCTCAAACTGTTCTGCTACAAATTTACATCTCTGATTAATACGGGTGCAGCACCCAATAAGATGGCATATTACTGCAACCCACTGCAAATAAAAAGCCCCTGCCAAAAGGCAAGGGCTGTATTTATGGTTTTGTTCTAATCTGAAAATTTTAGTCTCTGCTGGCAAGCTTGGCCAGCAGGCGAAGGATCTCCAGGTAAAGCCATACCAGCGTTACCAGCAGACTAAAGGCTGCATACCATTCCATATGTTTGGGAGCTCCCATGGCAGCTCCTTCTTCAATAAAGGCAAAGTCGAGTATCAGGTTTAGGGCAGCAATAATTACCACCACCACACTAAAGCCAATGCCAATAAGGCCTGATTCATGTATGAACGGAATCTGGTAGCCGAACAGGCTCATAACGAATGATATTACGTACACCAGGGCAACAGCGCCGGTAGCTGCCATCAGGCCGGCCCTAAAACCTTCGCTTGCTTTGATAACACCTGTTTTATAGGCAACCAGCATGCTGATGAATACACCCAGGGTTAAACCTACTGCCTGAAAAGCAATACCCGGAAACATCAATTCGAAGTAAAGGGTAAGTCCGCCCAGGAACAGGCCTTCCAGTACTGCATATATGGGCGCAGTATATTTTGCTATTTCTGCTTTAAAGATGGTTACCATGGCCAGTATAAAACCAGCAATGGCACTGCCAATTAAAAGCGGCTGCGCAGGTACCAGACCTCCGGTAATGAGGGTCCAGCTGATGGCTGCGCCGGCAAATACGATCATGATCAGGAGAAAGCTTTTGTCAACGGCACCTTTTACCGTCATTACATCGGAGCCTTCGGCATAGTAACCGCCGGAAAAGGCTTTTTTTAGTGCTGGATTACTGGAACGCATAGGGTTTGGTTAAATGGATCAAACGTTAAATCTAGAGCATGAAATTAATAATTTTTTATTTAGGCATATAGCCTTAACGTTCGGGTGTAAGATCTGAATACTTAATGTTGTAGATTAATATACATTTACTGTGCCAACAGGTGTATCTGTGCCCTGTTTTTTATTGTTGTACATAAAAGGGCGTGTTAGCAGTGGCTACTTTGTTATTGCCATCAGTAACATACACAAACAGTCTGTAGGCACCCTCCTGTGCTGGTGCTCTTAGCGTGAGCTGCCCGTCCGCTGCCTCTGCTAACTGCCCTTCCAGGGGAGCAGGTCTGTTTTCGCGGTCGCCGCCCTCCTTCAGATCTGTACTCTCGGGTAGAAGCTCCCAGCGATAAGAGAGCTGATCTCCGTTAGGATCCGAAGCATACACGGTGGCGCTGTAACTCCTTCCCGGCTGCAGGTAAATATTAGCTGTTGCTCTCTTTCCATCAACAAGCATAGAATCCAAGTGTGGGGCCCTGTTGCGGGGCCAGCTGCCAGTCCAGAGGTACTGCATCACATCTACCACCTCCGATACCTGGCCTGCCTCGGTAAACAGGCCATACCAGGTAGGTGTACGCTCCTGCTTTTGCCCCCATAGAAACACATAGGAGCCTAAGTTCATTTCAGTGTCAGTCCCCATGGAGGCTTCGTACCGGCGCCTGTAAACGGCAGCTTTTTCGCTGCTGGTTTCCTCAATAGGCACACCCCAGGCTGTTTTGGCTACCTCCCAGTGTCCGGTAGGGCCCCACTCTGTTACAATATAGGGTTTGGTCCAGCCCAGGCTGCGTACTTTTTCAGGTACTGACGGTAAGTCTCCATAGGCATTAACAGCCAGCAGGTCAAGCGCGGGTACCCTTGCTCTGATAAGATCAACTTCTGCCTGATTGATGCCTGCCAGCATGGTGGTAGCCGGGTGGTTAGGATCTTCATCATGTATCATCCTGGCAATATCATTTACAGCATCCCAGACTTTTGGGTTGGTGTAATGCAGGTTTAGCTCATTACCAATGCCCCACATAAGCAGGGCCGGGTGGTTCTTATATTTTTGCACTTCAATCCGCAGCTGCTCCAGCTGCTCGGCAACAGCAGCAGTGTCGTTATAATCGAAGCCATGCCGCTCCCGGGCCACATCCAGCCCCAGGGTAACGGTAAGGCCGCGTTTGTGTGCCTCGTCCAGTATGTCCTGTGCATTTTGTGTGCTCCAGGTACGAACAGAATTACCGCCAGTGGCTGCAAGCTCATCGAAGTAACGGCTGCCTCCTGCACCATTGATGTAGTAAAGTGAGCCGCCCCGGTACAGGCGCCATCCGTCTTCCTGCTGACGTACTTCAACATTCAGAGGTCCTTCTATTGCGTTTTGTGTGGGTGCCTCCAGCCTTTGCCCGGTGTTTGAGCAAGCCTGTACTACCAGCCCTGCCAGCAATATGCGCAGAGCGTTCAGGAACGATGTTTTCATAGGTTTATATTACCAATATATAAGTGCAGTTTTTTATTACTGAAGCATATAGCTGCCAACATAAAGTCTTTAGCTGCTACTCGTTAAGCTACGCCGTTAGGATTCTGTACAGATGATCATGCCATCATTCAGCCCAATTTTCACGGTTGAATTTCTATTTCGGTTCCATTCTTCACCATTGTCCATATTTCATCCATCTCTTCATTAGTTACGGCAATGCATCCGTTAGTCCAGTCTCTTGCGGTGTGCAAAGCACCTATCCATGCCATATTTTTAGCCATGCCATGAATCATGATATCGCCGCCGGGAGAAACACCCATACGCTTTGCCCTGGCTACATCCTGCTCATTGGGATAGGAAATATGGATTGATTTATGCCATGCACTTTTGCTGTTTCGCCAGTCAAGGGTGTAGGTGCCTTCAGGAGTCCTTTCGTCTCCCTCCTGCTGTTTATGCCCAACAGGCTGATCTCCCATTGCAATTCTGTAAATCTTTATTACCCGGCCCTCTTTCAGGAGCTGCATTTCACGTTTGGCTTTTAGTACCAGCACCTTGTCTGCTGTTTCGGTTTCGGCTACAGTGCTGTTTTCAGTAGTACTGCAACCAACAAGGCAGAGGGTAATCAAAAGGAGCAGGATTGGTTTCATGAGGCTTAAGGGCTAAACACTGCCTCAATATACCAAGCATGCGCAAATACTTGGCAGTAAAAAAACAAAAAGCCCCTGCTTATGGTAGCAAGGGCTTTTTATAATATTTATGCTGCATGGCGGCTAAAGCACTAATGCCTTTGTTCAATAGCCTGTTAGCTAAAGTGCTTCAGGCGTATTACCTCTTTCTGGCTCAGGTAGCGCCAATGGCCGCGGGGCAGGTCTAGTTTGGTAAGGCCGGCATAAATTACGCGGTCAAGGCCCAGTACTTCATAACCCAGCGATTCGAAAATACGACGCACAATACGGTTACGGCCAATGTGGATTTCCACACCAATCACGGTTTTTTCCGGAATTACATAGCCTATCTCATCAACGGGCGCGGGGCCATCTTCCAGCTCTATGCCCTGCTGAATTTTATCGAAATCTGCTTCTTCCAGTGGCTTGTCGAGCAACACCTGGTACACCTTTTTAACCTTATGGCTGGGGTGGCTTAGCTTTTCAGCCAGCTCACCATCGTTGGTCAGCAGAAGCAGACCCGTAGTGTTACGGTCCAGGCGCCCAACAGGATAAATGCGCTGATCGGCGGCATCGTTTACCAGCTGCATAACCGTTTTACGTTCCTGCGGATCTTCGGTGGTGGTAATAAAGTCTTTGGGCTTATTCAACAGCACATACACTAACTTTTCAGGGTTAATCTTTTTGCCGTTGAGGGTAACCTTATCGTTACGGCTCACCTTGTGGCCCATCTGAGTAACTACCTCACCATTCACCTTTATCTGCCCGCTGGCAATCAGCTCATCAGCATCGCGGCGGCTGCAAATGCCGGCGTCGGCAATGTACTTGTTCAGGCGGATGTTGGCATCGGTATGGGCTGCTTTCTCATCATCCTTTGGCTTTATTTTGCTAAAGTCGTAGGTGGGAGGGGTTGCGGTGCTGCTGCTTTTCCGTTCGCTAAAAGTTTTTTTTTTAAAAGGAGTGCTTTCGCGTCCTTCAGAGTCATTTCCATCTCCGCTTTTGCGGCTGCGGCGTGGTGTTTCGCCCTGGCTCTCGAAACGGGCTTCGCCTCTGCGGCCGGTATTGCTGCGGCGTTCCGTGCGGTTGCCTTCGGGGCGTTCGGAGCGGAATTCTCCACCACGCTCACTGCGGTTGCCTTCCGGGCGAAATTCGCTACGGCCACCTTCGTTTCTGCGGTTGCCATAACCTGCAGAACGCCCGGTCTCGGAGCGTTCTTCGCCATAGCGGTTTCCGCCAGGACGTGATCCTGTCGTACGCGGCCCTGCCGAACGTGGCCCTGCCGAACGCGGCCCGGAAGATCTTCTTTCTCCAAATCCTTCGTCATCGCTACGGCGGCTGTCTCTGCGGGCACCATAACCACGGCTGCTATCGCCGCCACGGCGGTCGTCGTCATCGCTGTTAAAGCGGCGGTTAAAGCCGCCTCTTTCGGTATCGTCGCTGTCTCTGCCAAAGCTCGAGCCTTCGCCAAAACGGCTGTTGCCGCTACGAGGTTTTGAGCTTCTGCCATCTTCTGAGCGGAAACGGCTTCCGCCACCCTCGCCATCACGGCCAGGTTTTCTGAATTCACGCGGGGCGCTGCCACGCGGGGCGCTGCCACGACGGTCGTCTCTGCGAACACCTTCTCCACGGGGAGCATCGCTGCGGCGGCCTTCGCCACGACGTCCGTTGTCATCCTCATCACCTCTTGGGCGACGCGGACGTTCAGCATTATCATTTCCTGAGGGGCGGTAGCGGCGGCCTGCTTCATCCCGCTGCTGCCATTCTTTGTTATCGTCGGGGTCTAGCATGGGAGAATAGCGCTTATCAGAGAACCCTCCTGCTCTACTTCCTTCATCTGTTGTACGAGGCCTGCGGGGGCGCTCGTTGCGTTCACCTCCATTAGAGGAGCGTTCTCCTCCATTCTGCTTAGGAGTGAACTTACGGTTGGGTTTGTTCATCGAATCGTGTTACGTAAACGTAGTTTTTTTTGTATGCTTCTGGTGCAGATAGCAGTTAATGCTTTACTGGTTAGGGAACCGAAAAGTACTACAGTTATATGCTTTACTGTTCTTCGCCTATTTTGTTATCGTCGGCCGAGAAATCTTTGGGGGTGGGCAGGTCTTTCAGACTGTTAATACCAAAGTGCTCTTCAAATTTGCGGCTTGTTCCGTACAGAAGAGGCCTGCCAATGGCCTCAGCCTTTCCTTTTATCTCAACTAATTCTTTCTCCAGAAGTTTCTGGATTGTATAATCGCAATTAACGCCTCTAATCTGTTCTACTTCGTTTTTAGTAATAGGTTGCTTATAAGCTATAATAGAAAGCGTTTCGAGCGCTGAAGTAGACAGGCGTTTTTTAGACTGCTGTTTTAGTAATATGCCGATACCGGCAGCATAGGCCGGCTTGGTCATGAACTGATAACCACCGGCGAGGGCAACAAGTTCAAAAGCGTAATCGGGGCTTTCGTAGCGCTGTAGCAGGTGCTGTACAGCTTCCTCTATATGCCCCAGGGGCACATCGGCCCCAAACATTTCAGAAAGAGCACTCTTTACATCTGCCACCCCCAGTGGTGAGGGCGAACAAAAAATAAGTGCCTCTACATGGTTTTGCAGAAAGTCCAAATGGGCCTGTTAGGTATTTTTAGCCAGCTTGGCTTCTATTGAATGCATGGTGTGCGGTACAGCACGTAAACGATCTCTGCTGATAAGCTTGCCTGTATCCACACAAACACCGTAAGTTTTATTCCTGATACGGACCATGGCACTCTCCAGCTGGTTGATAAACTTCTGCTGGCGGGCAGCCAACTGAGTTAAGCTTTCGCGCTCTGCTGCATCCGCTCCATCTTCGAGCATCTTAACAGGTCCGCCACTGTCAAGCGTGTATTCGCTGGTCTTATTCAGTGTTTCTTTAATGTACTTGAGTTCGCTTTTAGCTTTATCCAGTTTTTCCTGAATCAGCGTTTCAAACTCCTTCAAATCCTCATCAGAGTATCGTACTGTTGCTTCGTTCGACATGGGCGTACTTGTTTACCTACTAAACACTATTCAACAAGTGGAAAAAGTCATAAACCGCATTAACACTGCCGGCTTTAAGGCCTCAACACCTTCGAGGCGCAAATATCGTTTTTTTTCTTGAAAATAAGAAATAAATGAAATTTCTTGCTGACTTAACAAATTTAACGTTGCTACACATGAAAAACTTATTAATACTCCTGTTGCTTTTTTTTTCGATGGCAGCACATGCACAAAACAAGGTGGTACTGGTAATACATGGTGGGGCAGGCACCATTACGCCTGAAAACATGACTCCCGAGCTGGAGCGTACTTACAGACAAAAACTTTCTGAAGCCCTGGAAAAGGGTTATGCCGTGCTGGAGCGCGGTGGCACCAGTCTGGAGGCTGTTACTACTGCCATTCAAATCATGGAAGAATCGCCGCTGTTCAATGCAGGCAGGGGTGCTGTTTTTACCAGCGAGGGCCGCAATGAGTTGGATGCCTCCATTATGGATGGTAAAACAGGGCAGGCAGGCGCCGTTGCAGGTGTTACCACCATTAGGAGCCCAATTCTGGCAGCCCAGGCAGTGATGCAAAAATCGCCTCACGTAATGCTTACCGGCACCGGTGCCGAAGCGTTTGCCAGGGAGCAGGGCCTGGAGCAGGTGGAAAACTCCTACTTTTTTGATCAGCGCCGCTACGATCAGCTTAAGCGCCTGCAACAGCTGGAACAGGGTAAAGACAAAGAAGGCAGCCTTAAAGACCCGGAATGGGGACTATTTGAAGGTAAAAAGTTTGGCACTGTGGGAGCTGTAGCGCTGGATAGTCAGGGCAACCTTGCAGCCGGCACCTCTACCGGTGGCATGACAAACAAACGCTGGGGCCGTGTAGGCGACTCACCTATTATTGGGGCCGGCACCTATGCCAACAACCAAAGCTGCGCTGTATCGGCCACAGGGCATGGCGAATTTTTTATCCGCAATGTGGTGGCATACGATGTGGCTGCCCGCATGAAATACCAGGGGCTCTCTTTGCAGAATGCAGCCGAAGCAGTGGTGATGAAAACTCTTAAGGAACAGGGTGGCGAAGGTGGCATTATTGCCGTAGATAATAAAGGCAACATAGCCATGCCCTTTAACACCAGCGGCATGTACAGGGGCTACATGAACCAGAAAGGCAAACCACAGGTGTTCATCTTTCAGAAGTAAAACAAGGAAGCCTTAAAAAGTAAAAGCTGCCTGTAGGGTCTACAGGCAGCTTTTTTATTAATAATCTAACTTAAGATTCAGCAGTTGTATTCTTCTTCTAAGCGCTTCCAGATCAATACTGATGCCATACTTCATTCTGATGTAGCGATGCAGTGCTTCAAGGCGAAGACCACGCTGAACTCCACTAACAAGGGTGTTGTCGATTACGTCACTCATAGTTTTTTAATTACAAGGCAGGAATTTGATCTTAAGATATAAATTTTTTAATATTTCACCAAAAATAATACATGAAGATTTTATCAAAAGTTCCTTACAACCAACTTGTTACTACAATAGTTTTGCGCCACTGCTGCTGATAACCATCAGATCCAAAGACAGAAAGCAATACTATATAGTACCCGTTTCTTACACGTTCTCCTGAACTGTTGGTACCATTCCAGTTAAAAACGCCTTCCTGCCCAAGCAGCTTATTATCTGCCAGCCGGGTTATTTCCCGCCCTCCGGCATCGAAGATAAAGAGCGTGCCGCTAAGCCCCGGTCTGGGTAACTGGTAATGGATAAAGGCTACATCATCCACACCATCGGGCGTAGGCTCCACTACTTCGGGCTCTACTTTTAAAATAACCGTTGATGACTCTAATGAGCGGCTTTGTGAATTGGGCAGGCCGGGGCTGCCCCAGTCTGGAGAGGCTGCAGAGGTCCAGTTGGCCATCAGGAGGGCGGGCCTTTCAGCATCTATCCGTTCCACCGAAACCCCTTTCCGTTCGGCGAGCAGGGAATGGTGCAGGGCATCGGAAAAAGGAGCAGCTTCCGCTACTCTGAAAGCGGGTGTTAGCAATACCAGGGTATCGCCGCTGTTGCGCAGGTTAGGGAAATCCGGCAGTTGCAGCAGTCTGGCAGCAGGTACCTGCGGAAAAGCTTCCTGCACGCCCTCGGGACTGGGCGTAAGCACCAGGTAGCTGTTAGGTGGCATCAGGAGTAGCTCACGGCTTAAAATTGCCGAAGATTTTATACTGCCTTCCTTTAATGCCAGGTACCAGCCCTGTATATTTAAGTAGTCGGCGGTAGGGTTATAGAGCTCTACCCACTCGGGAGCGCCTGCCTGGGGGTTATACATAATTTCGTTAATCAGCAGATCTCCGGCTTCTGCCTGCTTAACATTAATAAGTGCTGCAGTTAAGGCAGCCGTATTGCCGCTACAATCTGCCAGCCCGGCGATAGTAATATTGTAAGACAGCTGCTGCTGCAGTGGTTCACCAAGCTGCACCACCAGCCGCTGCCCCTGATGCAGCAGCCCCGCAACAGGTACCAGCGGATCTAAGGCTACACTTGCTGTAGATAAAGCTGCGGGAGAGATGTATTCATCAAATATCAGCACTACCTCCTGTGGCGCAGCTGCTACTGCCTGCAGCAATTGCGGCGGCTGGGCATCGGGTGTGGTGTTCAGTACTGTATTGGGTGCCGCGGGAGTTGCTCCTTTCGGGTCTGCAGAGGCGCGCCAGTTAGCAGGCTGGCTGCACTGGCTGTAGGGGTTTATTTGCTCCAGCGACCAGCCGCCTTCTTCTTTGCCGCCTTCGCGGTACCAGCCCGAAGAGTAGCTAAGGCTATCCAGGATAATTCCGGCAGCGGTATGGGTAAGCTGTAAGCTGCTGCCACTGTTGCTAAGGCTTTTCCAGCCCTGCACCTCGGCTACAGGTCCATACCCGATGTAGAGCGCCTGCTTTTCGGGGGGCACCAGCAGCACATAGGCGCCTGGTGCCAGCCTATAATCGGGTAAACGGCCGCCACCCAGGCGCAAATCCTGCAAATTATAGGCGGTGGCAGAAGCATTGAATAATTCTACAAACTCGGCATCTGCTGCTGTGGGCAATACTACCGGTTGTGGCCGCAGGTTTCCTTTTGGATTAGGGTCGGCAAATATTTCATTGATCACCACATCGCGATACTGAGGTGCCGGTGTATACTGAAAGGGCAGAGAGGTAGGAGGCAAAAGATCTCCTGCTGCTGAAGGCCTGATACCGCTAGCTGTAAGGGTATAACTGCCCGGCGCCAGCGGCGATACCTGCAGCAGCACCTGGCGGGGGTTCTGCGGGTGCAGGGTAGCTGCCATGATCGTAGCAGCAGGGCTTAAGCTGTAGTGATCAGTATTTTCGGCAGAGGCTCTCTCTGGCGGCAGGTTAAAAGTGAGTACTATTTCTGATGAAGAGGCTGCCTCGGCAGTTAGTAAAGCTAGTTGTGCACTTGACGAGGCTACTGATACATCATCGAGCAAAATGCGAGCGGCAGTTCCGCTGCCCTCCTCCATGCGCTCTACCTGCCAGCGGATTACCGCCTCGGGGTTTTGCAGCAGCTCTGGCGGCAGCGCATACTCAAATAGCTGGTATTCTGTATCAGCATTCGGAAAAGCATCGGCACCACCCACTACCACAGGAGTGCTGAAGCTGAGCCCGCCATTGGCTGAAAAGCTTAGCAGTAGGCGGGAGGCACGGGTGCCGCTACCATTTCTTGCACTGCGGGCCCGGAAGCTAAGATTTGCTCCATTGAGCATACTGGCATTCAGCAGCAGCCGTATGTCTGCTGTAAAAGTACTGGTTGGCTCTGCGACCAATGCCGCCACACCACTATAGGCTGCTGCCGTAGTGCGGTAAATGCGGGAGCTGTTGCCTGCTTCGTTAGCCCACCAGTGGGGCAGGAACAGCACACCAGTTCCCGTAGTAAAGTTTTCTTCAAAACTTTGGCTGTACGGAAAGTTGTTTATCTGCCCTAATACCAAATTTTTTATAAAAAACAGGCATAGTAACAGGGCCATTGTTGCTGTTCTTTTCATATTAAAGAAATTTTTGTTGTACTTTTGCCAGTCAATAAACAACCTAATAACAAATGAAACTGGCGGTAGTTGGCGCCACCGGTCTGGTGGGCACTGAAATTCTTAAAGTACTGGAAGAAAGAAACTTCGAGTTCGACGAGTTATACCCTGTAGCTTCTGAGCGCTCAGTGGGTAAACAGGTGAAGTATAAGGGAAAGGAATATGCCATTATTGGCATGAAGGAGGCTATTGCCAAGAAGCCAGACATTGCTATTTTCTCTGCCGGCGGTGGCACTTCGCTGGAGTGGGCCCCTCAGTTTGCAGAAGTGGGTACTATCGTAATCGATAACTCATCTGCCTGGCGCATGAACCCCAAGAACAAGCTGGTGGTGCCAGAAGTAAACGGCGAAGTACTGCGCATCGACGACCGTGTTATTGCAAACCCAAACTGCTCTACCATACAAATGGTACTGGCACTTGCGCCACTGCATAAAGAATATCGTATCAAACGTATCGTGGTATCTACCTACCAGTCTGTAACCGGCACCGGTAAAAACGCTGTTGACCAGCTTATGGCAGAGCGTGCAGGCCAAAAGGTAGAGAATGGTCCGTATCCCTATCGTATAGATCTTAACCTGCTGCCTCAGATTGATGTATTCATGGATAATGGCTACACCAAAGAGGAGATGAAGATGGTGAACGAAACCAAGAAAATTATGGGCGACGACAGCATTCAGGTAACTGCTACCTGCGTGCGCGTACCTGTAATGGGTGGTCACTCTGAATCGGTGAACGTAGAGTTTGAAGAAGACTATACACTGGAAGAAGTACGCCGCCTGTTAAGCCAGACCCCTGGTGTGGTGGTAGAAGATGATCCGGCCAATAAAGTATACCCGATGCCTATGAACTCTCATGGCCGCGATGAGGTATTTGTTGGACGCCTGCGCCGCGATGAGTCGCAGCCTAAAACGCTCAACATGTGGATTGTGGCCGATAACCTTCGTAAGGGTGCTGCAACCAATGCAGTGCAGATTGCCGAGTACATGCTGGAGCACAGCCTGGTATCTTAAACTGATAAGCTATATTTATAGAAGCCCTACCCCCAGTAGGGCTTTTTTATTGCTGAACAGCAGAGTGCCTGTTGTTTTTACGATCCTGGGTCACCCCTCCACATAAACCATAATCGGGTGGCGATGAGTCTGAAACCCACTCATAAAATTATATTTAACTGCCCTTGCATATTTCCCAAAGAATATGCCTATATTTTCTACAAGCTGATCTTCAGCGGGTTAATAGCCCTTTCAGATAATTTTTACTGCTGGCCGTACTGTAGCCTATTTTTTACAGACGCACATCTCTTCTGGTAAAGATCACCATTAGTGTTAGCCAATGGCAGCATGTAGGCTGCCACGCAACAATCAGGAAATGGTTTTCATTCAGAGTCAATTTTTAAACATGCTCTGTAGTTTCTAAACAAGCAGACTGTATATCTCCTTCCCAGGGCGATGTATAAGGTGTTTGGACCTATGCAATCCTATACGTGATTTATCTATGCCCTTCTCTATGCCCTTCCAAAGTCTTAGACACTAATCTTTAAGCTGTTCTCCTAATCTTTTTAAACTAAAACCGTATGAAAAACAAAATCCTTTCTCTCACAAGCGTAGCAAGGTGTACCGATGGTATGCACTTCAGAAAGCTTTTTTCCCTGTTTGTTATGGTTTCTTCCGTTGCGTTACTCATAGCCTGTGAGCAAGCACCTGAAGAGGAGATTAGCCCTGCGGCCGGATCTGCGAAGGCCACCAATAACAGAACTACGGGTATGCTGGGAATTAATGTACTGCTGAATATACCCGTTACGGATGCTATTTTAAATGAGCTGAAAACTTATGGTACTGTTACGGATGTGATTCCGGAAATTAAAGCCTTAACCATGAGAACCACCAGCGAGAAGTTAACGGCCATTCAGCGGCTGTCTTTTGTAAGCAATGCCAATCCCGATGCAGAAAGAACTGGCGCACCTCTGGATGCTGTATCTGTGGCAGATTTTGCAGATGGCATCAATACCTGGAACCTTGATGCCATCAATGTTACTGATTTAAATGAGGGACGTACCGTTGCACAGGATGGTAGCGGCGTTTACATTGGCGTACTCGATACTGGCTTGCTCGACTCCTGGCGTATGTATTTTCCGCAAGAAAGAATTGCTACCCAGTATGCTAAGTCTTTCGGAGGCGGGGGCGGTGAGGTTGGTAATGTATCAGAACAGCCAAACAAATGGGAACACGACCAGAATTCTCATGGGACCCACGTAACCAGCACCATCATTGGCTTTAATCTTGGAGGCACCGCTGTTAATGGTGTAGCACCAAAAGCTACAATCATTCCGGTTAAAGTATTGAATCAAAATGGTTCAGGCTGGTCGTCTATGGTTGCCAGAGGAATTACCTACATGGCCGAACTGAAGAGGGGTCCGTTGAATAACGCTCCTGTGGTTATCAACATGAGCTTGAGTGGCCCTGTTTTAGATGCAATTGAAAAGGCGGCTGTGGATTATGCTATCAGCCAGGGTGTTATTATTGTGGCTGCTGCCTCGAACAGAGGTACTGCCGGCATGGGGTATCCCGGAGCTTATGCACCCGTAATAAGTGTGGCTAGTGCCGGTTTAAAAGCAGAGTTCTCAGTAGGAGCCTGGTGGTACACCTTAGATGTACCTGATCCTACCAACCCCGATGATTTCTACATTGCTAACTACTCCAGCCGTGCCAGGCCGGGTCAGGACCTGGATGTAACTGCTCCAGGATCAAATGTAGTAGGTCCTTATCAGTTAAATAGTGGCAACCTTAGTTACTATTACCTCTCCGGCACTTCCATGGCAAGCCCGCATGTAGCCGGTATTGTTGCGCTAATGGCTCAAAAAAATAACGCATTAACAGCTCCGGAAGCAGAGACTATTTTAGAAAATGCTGCTATTCCAATGGCTACTCCTATTGAAGCTGGCAGTGGTTTTATTACGGCTGATGCTGCATTGAGTGTGTTCCAATAATCAGCTTTTGTGCTAACGCTGGCTGTATTGCCGGTCTTCTTAAAAAATGATATTCCACTTAATAAGAAAAGCCTTTTCGTAATGAAAAGGCTTTTTTAATAGGTATCAATTGGTATGTTTCTTTCTGAAGATTAGTACTGCCTTTCCCTAAGCTTCATGCATCAGTTTTATCAATAAGACAATAAATAAAAACTATATTTAAACATGTAATAAGTTTAGTATTAAGATTATAATATGCTGTATTTCAGCATGTTACATAATTTATATCACTCGCTTTTCTTCGAATGATTTTTAAATAAGCTGGGTAACCGTTCACCTACATAACAAATGTTAACCTAACAATGACCTCTACAACCCGTTGGAACAGTAACAACTTATTTTTAATAAAAACCATTTTTTATGTTTTTCTACGATAAAAGACTTCAGTACAAAGTGCGGGTAGACAAGCCCAACCCGCTGTTCGCCAAAATGCTTCAGCAGGCAATTGGTGGTATAGAAGGAGAAATCCGTGTATGTCTTCAGTACCTGTTCCAGGCCTGGAATGCACGTGGCCCGGAAAAATATCGTGATATGCTGCTGGAAACCGGCACAGAAGAAATATCACATATTGAAATGTTGTCTACTGCAGTGGCCCTTAACCTGGAGGGAGCTTCTATGGCTGTTAAGGAAGATGTTTCTTCCATGAACCCGGCAGTACAGCATATATTAGGCGGCATGGACCCTCGCCATTACCTTTCTGCAGGCCTTGGTGCCATGGCTGCCGATAGCAACGGCGTTCCTTTTAACGGCTCCTGGGTAGTAGGTACCGGTAACCTGGCTGCTGATATGCGTGCAAACGTAATGGCAGAAAGCAGTGGCCGTGTGCTGGCTACCCGTCTGTATGAAATGACCGACGATGCCGGCATGCGTGATATGCTGGCCTTCCTGATTGCACGCGACACCATGCACCAGCAGCAGTGGCTGGCGGTACTGGAAGAAATAGGTGCCCTAACAGACACCATTCCTAACACCTTCCCGCGCGATCTGGAGAACCAGGAGTTCAACTATAAATTTGTGGTTACCAACATTCGTCCGGAAGAATCAATGGCCCAGGGCCGCTGGACACAAGGCCAGTCGCTGGATGGCTATGGCCAGTTTAACCGCGAGCCTGCCCGTCCGCATGGAGGTGTACCTAACCTTTCTGATGCACCCTGGCAGGCACATGACCAGAAAGCACAAACAAAGCCAGGTGAAAGATAATCGTTAGTTGGCTTAATAATGATAAAAAAAAAGAGCACCCATAGCAGATGGGTGCTCTTTCTGATTTTATAGCGCCTGTACTTCTTAATACAGTCCTTCGATAGACAGATAGCGCTCGCCGGTATCGTAGTTGAAGGTTAATATTTTGGTCCCTTTGGGGATTTCCGGCAGCTTTTTGGCTACAGCCGCCAGCGAAGCACCTGTAGATATGCCTACGAAGATGCCTTCTTCCCTGGCTACACGCTGGGCGTATTCAAAAGATGCTTCTTTGCTTACCTGAATAACGCCATCCAGCAGCTCCGGCTTCATGATTGATGGGATAAAACCTGCGCCTATGCCCTGCAGCGGGTGCGGACCTGGTGCGCCGCCACTTAAAACAGGTGATAGCTCCGGCTCCACGGCAAACACTTTCAGGTTAGGGAATTTCTCCTTAAGCACCTCTGCCACTGCAGTTATATGGCCACCAGTACCCACACCTGTGATAATATAATCCAAACCATCTGGAAAATCATTGATGATCTCCTGCACCGTGGTTTTACGGTGTATTTCCAGGTTGGCTCCATTATCGAACTGCTGGGGCATCCAGCCATTGGGTGTAGCCTGCACCAGCTCGCCTGCATGTTCAATGGCACCTTTCATGCCTTTTTCGCGTGGAGTCAGTACAAATTCGGCGCCGTAGGCTGCCATTAACTTTCTGCGCTCCACACTCATAGATTCAGGCATTACTAAGATCAGTTTATAACCTTTTACCGCTGCTACCAGGGCCAGACCTATACCGGTATTGCCGGAAGTTGGCTCTATGATAACGCTGTCTTTATTTAAAACACCTCTTTGTTCAGCATCTTCGATCATGGCCATTGCAATACGGTCTTTAATGCTGTTGCCGGGGTTGTTCTTCTCCAGCTTGATCCAGACTTCGTGCTCGCTGCCATAGAGTCTGTTGATGCGTACATGAGGCGTATTGCCAATGGTTTCTAAAACGTTCTGTGCTTTCATGATATTTTCTGGTATTAAATTACAAAGTTGATTGGTTCGGCAAAAGGGTTCTTATCCCTTACCTTGATTTCGCTTTTATGGTACACCACCGAGTGTGAGGGTACACTATAAGTTAACCATACATTGCCACCAATGATACTATCATGGCCAATAATAGTGCCGCCCCCGAGAATGGTGGCGCCGGAATAGATGATTACCTTATCCTCAATGGTGGGGTGGCGTTTCTGATCTGTATAGCCTTTGTCTACATTAAGGGCTCCCAGTGTTACCCCCTGGTATATTTTTACATGCCTGCCTATTACGGTTGTTTCGCCTATTACAATGCCAGTTCCATGATCTATGGCAAAGGCTTCGCCTATTTGTGCGCCCGGGTGAATATCGATGCCAGTTTGCCGGTGTGCATATTCAGAAAAAAGCCTCGGGAGCACCGGCACCTTAAGGGTAAACAGGGCATGCGACAGGCGATGAATGGCTGTGGCATAGAAGCCAGGGTAGGCCAGCAGTACTTCTTCCAGCGAGCGTGCTGCCGGGTCGAACCGCAGAATAGCCTCGGCATCTATCAGCAGCCGCTGGTAAATAAAGGGCAGCTCTTCGAAATAAGCTTCTGAAAGACTTTTTCTCTTCTGCTCATCTGGCACCACCCGCTCCAGCAGCTGTATAAAGCTGGTTTTTAGTTGCTTGTACTCCTGTTCGGTTTCCTGTAAACAACTAAAGCGGCCATGGTAGGGAGTAAACAAAAAATGAAAAAGCCTGTCGATAACTGCCTCGGCCTGCTGCTTGCCGGGAAAGCCAATAAAGGCTTGCTGGTTTCGCTCAAAAAGCTTTTGTATTAATTCCTGCTCGCGCATATAGAGTTCTATTTAGTCATATCTGAGGTAAACAAAAAAGCCCTGCGTGCACATGGGGCTCGAAGGGCTTTCTTAATGTTAGTATGCCAAGGCAATCTGCAGCTACGCACAACTATACCAGAAACACTCCTTCGGAGAGGGGGTACAACATACACAACAACAGCATGGGCTAGATGTGTTAATGCGATGGTGGTATGTTCTGGTGCCTTTGTTCATGTTGGTGTATCAGTAAAAAAAGAAAAAAGCCCTGCGGGATAATCCGAAGGGCTCTTCATTATTCAGTGATGAACGTATTCAAATCAACCCAATAATGTTCCCTTCGTTGTGTTAGTACAACAAGCAGGGCAACAGCAGCTTATCAGGTTAGCGGTTTTCATTTGCTTTGTGCTACAAATTAACTAAGTGGAAGCTTCGAATCAAAATCTTTTACAGCTCTTTTTTGCGCTTACAGGCTGTACTTGCTATGGGCGGCTCCAGCCACTCTCCAGGCGGTATGCCTGTCTCGTAAGCCATTTTGTAATCTGTAACACCGTGTGCCTGTTAAAGTTTAGCAGCCTTTCTTAAGCATGTTGTTCAGGCATTGGGTTTGAGAACGTACTGCAATGGCCAGCGCCACAAAAGGAAAGCCATGACCAGGAGTCATGGCTTTAGCCCGGATCGACCTTAACTTTATGGCTTAGTTTGCGGGCATTAGTACCTGATCAATAACATGTATCACACCGTTTGTTGCCAGTACATTTGAGGCGCCGGCATTGATGTTTGCTTCATTAGATCCCTCTACCATTACCGATGGGGTACTGGCATTGATTACCAGGGTTTCTCCGCTTTGCAAAGGAGATGCATTACCATCCATCAGGTCGGTAGAGAATACCCGGCCGTTCAATACGTGGGTCATCAGGATAGCCTGCAGCATATCTACCGGAATATCATCAATGCTGTTAATACCATTGTCGGCATCGTACACAGCCTGGAAAGCGGCATCAGTGGGTGCAAAAACTGTATAACCCATACCTCCGTTGTCAGCAGCCAGTGCTTCTGCCAGGTTAGTGCCACCGCCGGTACTTACCCGCAATACAGCAGCAAGCAGCTGTGTAAACTCTGCTCCATCCTGTGAACTGGCCATTTCCTGCACAATCTCAACAATATTTTGGGTAGGAGGCATCAGGGTACGGTCAATTACGTGAACAACGCCATTAGAACCTGCCACATCTGTGGTAACTACTTCCGACATTCCATTAATGAAAACGCCATCATCAGTAAGGCTCACATAGAAGTCTTCCTCTGCCAGCGTGTTAACAGCACCTTCGGTTAAATCAGCAGCCATTACTTCGCCGCTTACCACATGGTACATTAAAATTGGCTGAAGGTCTTCGGCAGTCATTCCTTCAAGGCTGGTTATACCTGCCGCCTCAAAAGCATCATTGGTTGGGGCAAAAACAGTAAAAGGACCCGCTCCTAACAGATCATCAACCAGACCCGCCGTACGCAGTGCCTCTACCAGCATGCTGAAGTTGTTGTTGAAATAAGCCGGTGCCAGAATGCTACCAGCAACAGCTTTGGGTTCAGCGGGCAATAATACGCCACCAATTTTGTGCAACACGCCATTTAACGCTTCAACATCGGCTTCCGTAACAGCAATGCCATCTACCTGCACGCCGCCGCTAGTAGTAACTGTCAGGCTTTCACCCTGCAGGGTAGCTACCTGTCCGGCAGAAATATCAGCAGACATTAGCTCCCGGCCTACAATATGGTATTCTACAATTTCGCGTACCACATCCATAGGCAGCTCACTTAGCGAGCTAACACCCAGGCTACTCAGCAAGCTTGCAAAAGCTGCATCGGTAGGGGCAAAAATGGTAATATTTGCATCTTCATCACCCGCTGTCTCTGCCAGGTCTGAAAATGCCGGCATTTTCAAAATGGTTTCCAGGGTAGAGAGCTGCGGATCGTTTTCTACCTCTTCCAGTAAAGTTTCTCTCGTTGGTTGGAGAATCGAATCATCATCATCGGAGCAACTTGTTGCTACCAGTGCCAGCATGGTCAGCGCCATCAGAAGGCTGCTCCAGTGGTTGTTAAAGTTTTTAAAAGTTCCCTTCATTGCTTGTATGATTGTTTAACAGTAAATAAAAATTCTTTGCTATAAAGGGATATACTCGCTTATAAAATAAATGTTTTGTTTAATTATAGTTTTTTTTATTAAACAACATTAATCAAAAGGCTATTTGAAAAGATAATGTTTAAATTGATGATGTCAGGTTAATTATTGCCTGATGCTGACACATAAAATAAAATTTGCTGCTGCTAAACCAATTGCCTCAGCAGGAAGCACTCTAAGTAGTAGCTATGGGCAGTAAGAGCTGCAAAGAGATTCCGAAAACACAAGCATAACGCTGCCTGAAATGCCAATCATCGACAGGATTTTAATTTTTAGCAACAAATGGAAAAAATTTATAAACTCTCAGGCAACGCTTTTTGAGACGCTTTGGTCTACCCGGTATAAAAGCAAAATAAAAGCTGAATTACACCTTACAAACCCTTAGCACTTTTAGCATTTAAAGCGATGAACAAGTTTTTCAAACCTACCTGTTTTATTCTGTTCCTTTGTCTGAGCTTCGGAATCTGGTCTTGCGAAGAGGAAGAAGCACTGCCTCAGAACAAGCTGGAAGCCAAAGCAGGAGCAGATCAACAGGTAGAAACGAGTACACTGGTAACCCTTAATGGCGTTGCCTCTAAAGATGAAAACGGCAAAACATTTAGTTTTTCATGGACACTTAAAACCAGGCCTGCCACCAGCGCAGCATCTTTAAGCGGAGCCACTTCCATGACTTCTACTTTTATTCCAGATGTGGCCGGCACCTATGTGGTGGAGCTCAAAATAACAAATGCACTTGGTTTTGCCTCTGATGAGGTAAGCATTACTGCCCTTGCACCGGGCCAGGAGCCTGAGGGTCCTGCTGCCATCATCATCAGCCAGGATATTGCAGAAGATCACGTACTGGAGGATATTTTTTCCGATGGTGCCCTGGCCGATTATATTGTAACCGCCAATGTGGCTGTATCGGCCAAATTAACCATTAAGCCAGGCGTTAGAATTGAATTTGAGCAGGATAAAGGCCTGATAATCCACAGTGAGGGCGCTCTTATTGCAAGGGGAGCCAATGATGGCACCGGCGCAACTGACAAACGCATTACCTTCACCGGCAAAAGCAGCATCAAAGGCTTCTGGAAAGGTATTCTTATAGCAAGTAACAACCCGCTTAACGAAATGGACTATGTAACGGTAGAACACGCCGGCAGCAGCGCCTTTGCTGATGTTTTTTCGCAAGCGACTGCCAACGTAGTACTTAAGGGTAATGACCATTCCGGAGCCGCGCTGAAGGTAAGCAACTCCCTGTTTTATAATGGCGCCGGCTATGGTATGCTGGTGCTGGGCAAATCGGAGCTGAATAAGTTTGAAAATAACTACTTCGAAAACAACAGCAGCAGCGCTATGTACCTGCCAGCGCGCCAACTGCAAAGGCTCGACTTTTTCTCGCACTTTACAGGCAACAATGGCTTTGATGGAGTTGAAACCGGTGGCACAGTAAATGAGGCTGAACATGCCGTTTGGCCCCACTTTAACGATGGCTCCGGCTACTATGTAAGCTCAGATATCAATATAAAATCAGGCGTACGAATTGCAGAAGGCGCCAGTCTGGAATTTAAGGAGGGAACGATACTTCAGGTATCAGAGGCTGGTTATCTCAATGCCACCGGAACTTACGCCAGTACGATTACCTTCACAGCCCGCAACAAATCAGAAGGCAATAACTGGGGAGGTATTTTTATCCAGACTAATAATGACCTTAACAGACTTCACCATACCGAAGTATCTTATGCCGGCAGTAGAGAGGTACCTTTTTATGCCGGGTATAAAGCCAACGTGGCGATTTCTCAAACAGCCAAAGTTTCCATTCAAAACACCTCCCTTACACAGGGCCTGGGCTGGGGTCTGCTGGGCTATACCGACAAAGGTGCCCAGATCAATGCAGATGCTCCTACTGCTAACACCTTCAACAGCCTGCTGTCAGGCAACTACAAACTTACCTCCGACGCAGCCTATGCTGATCAACTGGCAGGTTTGTGGCTGGATAATGATAGTTTTAGAATAGGATTTGCTTTTGATGAGAAGTTATATGATAGGGCAGCTAACCGCTGGTTTGGTGGTGCCAGCAGCCCCTGGGAAATGAGTTCACGGCCTGGTGGAGGTATCAAAATTGAGCAGGATGGCAGTTTTATCTGGAGTGTATATTCTAATGGTGAACCAGTTTATGACTGCTACGGCACCTACCAGGCAGATTATATCACAGGCAGTGTTACGGCCAACGACAACCAGCTGGTGTTTCAGGAAAGCAACTGGAGAAGCAGGTTCCATTACCCCTGCGATGAAAGCATGGACTTCGATAAAGAGCTCACGCCTGGCAGCTTGAACCTACACTACGAAATAAACAAAGTTTATGACCAGGTTACTGGAACACCTTACTGGGAGTTAACACTTACTACTGCTAGTGACGTAGTCTTGAAATTCTACAGACAATAAGTAGCATAACATAATTTTTTATCCTTGACTTTTTGATTGAGCTGCATACCACCGGTATGCAGCTCTTACTTTTTACGGGCCAGGATGGCTTTTTCTTCTGTGCTTTCAGCATAGCATAACTGCCTGATTTGCTAGTCTTTTCCTCCTGTAAACAATTTGGCTTCTGCAGGTTCTTAGATTATGGATGACCTACTCCAAGCTATATGGCCTACACTACCTATTACGTATACCTGTTGAGCAACCGCAGCAACAATGTTCTTTACACCGGCATGACTGATGATCTGCAGCGCAGGGTAGAGGAGCATAAGAATAGCCTGCATCCTCAATCCTTCACCAGCCGATATAAAGTGCATAAGCTGGTTTGGTGGGAAGAGCTTCACTCTGCCGAAGAAGCACTGGAGCGGGAGCAGCAGCTAAAAGCCGGATCCAGGGCAAAGAAAGTAGCTCTCATCGAAGCTCAAAATCCCCACTGGCTGGACCAGGCTAGGGATTGGTACGACTAGCCCTATTTAACTAGCACCTCTTCTCCTGTTTTTGCAGTAGTCACTTTCACTGCCTTAACTCCTCAATTTGTTTTCGCTCCTTATACTAACGTATCTCCTCTTTTTGCAATAGCTCCTTCTACTGCCATTTCTTCTGTTTTTGCGAGCGCAGCGCGGCAATCCGGCCTCTATGATCTGGTGCGGCTTAAAACATCATATGCTGTAGGATACAATAACCTTACCCATACAGCTAAACCTATGGAGCATCGCATCAGCGACCATTATCTGGGAGTAGAATCTTTCTGCTGGTTAGAGGCCAGATTGCTTCGTCATTCTTCCTCGCAAAGACGCCCATTCAACCTCACCTGAAGTAGAAACTGCACCCTTAGAAATTTTCTTCTTTACTAGCTTAAAAACAAAACCCCCGGCACTTTCGCACCGGGGGAATCGCTTCATCATAAACACTCAAAAATAATCGAGCAGAATCTTAGCTGCCGCAGGCTTCGCATGCATCCGGGTTATCCAGGGAGCAGGCCATGTCGGAGCGGTTTTGGTCTTCGTTTGATACTTCGGCCTGCTTGGCCTCAGCTTTGGGCTGATTCAGCGCTGCTTTGTCAACAGTGAACTGAATGGCTTGTGTAGCAGCTTTGGTACGCAGGTAGTACATACCGGTTTTGAGGCCTTTTTTCCAGCTGTAGAAGTGCATGGAGGTCATTTTGCCGAAGTTCGGGTCCTGTATGTGGATGTTCAGGCTTTGGCTCTGGCAAATGTAGGCGCCGCGGTCGGCGGCCATGTCCATGATTGACTTCTGGGAAATTTCCCAAACGGTACGGTACAGGTCCTTGATGTTCTGAGGAATTTCAGGAATATCCTGCACTGATCCGTTAGCGGCAATCAGGCGGTTCTTCATCTTATCATCCCACAGGCCAAGGGCAATCAGGTCTTTCAGCAGGTGCTTGTTTACTACAATAAACTCACCACTAAGCGTACGGCGGCTGTAGATGTTTGTAGTATATGGCTCAAAGCACTCGTTGTTACCCAGAATTTGCGAGGTAGAAGCGGTAGGCATTGGTGCTACCAGCAGAGAGTTACGCACCCCGTGCTTTTTCACCTGCTGCTTCAGACTTATCCAGTCCCAGCGACCGCTCTTAGGCGTAACACCCCACATATCGAACTGGAAGATACCCTTGCTTACAGGAGATCCTTTAAAAGTCTCGTAAGAACCTTCTTTCTGGGCCAGCTCCATAGATGCTTCCATGGCGCCGTAGTAAATGGTTTCGAAGATGTCTTCGTTCATGCGGCGGGCCTCAGGGCTATCGAAAGGCATGCGCAGCATAATAAAGGCATCGGCCAGGCCCTGTACACCCAGACCAATAGGGCGGTGGCGCATGTTTGAGTTACGCGCCTCTGGCACCGGGTAGTAGTTCAGGTCAATTACCCTGTTAAGGTTTTTGGTGGCTACCTTGGTTATTTCGTACAGCTTCTGGTGGTTGAAGAACGGATTGCCTTTGGCATCGTAATCAACATATTTATTCAGGGCAAGAGAGGCCAGGTTACATACCGCCACTTCGTCTTTAGAAGTGTACTCCATGATCTCGGTGCAGAGGTTGGAGCTCTTGATGGTACCCAGGTTCTTCTGGTTGCTCTTGCGGTTTGCAGCATCTTTGTACAGCATGTAAGGCGTACCGGTCTCAATCTGAGACTCCAGCACCTCGAACCACAGGTCTTGTGCTTTTACCGTTTTACGGGCACGGCCTTCACGCTCGTACTTGGTGTAAAGCTTTTCGAATTCCTCGCCGTAGCAATCGCCAAGGCCGGGGCACTCGTTCGGGCAGAAGAGGCTCCACTCGCCGTTTTCTTCCACGCGCTTCATGAACAGGTCGGGCGTCCAGAGGGCGTAGAACAGGTCACGGGCACGCAGCTCTTCCTTACCATGGTTCTTGCGCAGCTCCAGCCAGTCGAAGATATCGGCGTGCCAGGGCTCCAGGTATACAGCAAAAGCACCTTTACGCTTGCCGCCGCCCTGGTCTACGTAGCGGGCAGTGTCGTTAAACACGCGCAGCATCGGGATAAGGCCGTTAGAGGTACCGTTGGTGCCTTTAATGTATGAGCCTGTGGCACGTACATTATGGATAGAAAGGCCAATACCGCCGGCACTCTGAGAGATGAGCGCACACTGCTTAAGGGTATCGTAAATGCCGTCGATAGAGTCATCCTTCATGGTGAGCAGGAAGCATGAAGACATTTGCGGCTTAGGCGTACCTGCATTGAAGAGGGTAGGGGTGGCATGTGTAAACCACTTTTCGCTCAGCAGGTTGTAGGTTTCGATCACAGAAGGGATATCATCCATGTGAATACCTACCGCTACCCGCATCAGCATATGCTGCGGGCGCTCTACGATCTTGCCATCGCACTTCATCAGGTAAGAGCGCTCCAGCGTTTTAAAGCCGAAGTAATCGTAAGTAAAGTCGCGCTCGTACACAATGGCGTCGTCCAGCGTTTTGGCGTGTTCCTTCACCACTTTCCAGGCCTCTTTGCTGATGAGCGAAGCGTTTTCGTTGGTTTTAGGATCTACATAAGTGTAGAGACGCTTCATGGTGTTGCTAAAGCTGCTGCTGGTTACTTTGTGCAGGTTGCTTACCGCAATACGAGCCGCCAGAATAGCGTAGTCGGGGTGGCGGGTAGCCATAGAAGCCGCTGTTTCGGCTGCCAGATTATCCAGCTCCTGCGTGGTAACGCCATCGTACAGGCCATTGATTACCTTTTTTGCCACCTCTACCGGGCTTACAAAATTGGCATCCAGGCCGCCGCAAAGCTTTTCAATGCGGGCTGTGATTTTGTCGAAGCGTACAGATTCGCGTCTTCCGTCTCTCTTTATTACGAACATAAAAGTTTTGGTTGAAAGGACCAGGGCTTTGGCAACCTTGGCCGTATTACTCTCTATTTCTATCAGGTTACGGGGCTACTCCGGCAATAGCTGAGGCGCTTTTCGCGCCTCAGATACCGGCTACATGTGCACTCTTGGGTTGAGGAGAGAGGGCACTGTAGATAGTGGCACTAAAAATCTTCGTCCAGCGTAAATCTTGGTTTTTCTTTTTCCTGGTTCATCACCCCGGCTTTCTGGTAATCGCCCACGCGCTTCTCAAAGAAGTTGGTTTTACCCTGCAGGGAGATCATTTCCATAAAGTCGAATGGGTTGGTTGCACCATATACCTTATCGACACCTAGTTCCATGAGCAGCCGGTCGGCTACAAACTCGATGTACTGACACATCAGGCGGGCATTCATGCCGATAAGGTCTACGGGCAGCGCGTCGGTTACAAATTCTTTCTCTATTTCCACTGCATCTGTGATGATCTTCTTCACCGTATCCGGCGAAAGCTTTTTCTCAAGGTGCTGTGTATATAATAAACAGGCAAAGTCGCAGTGCAGACCTTCGTCGCGGCTGATGAGCTCGTTAGAGAAGGTAAGGCCTGGCATCAGGCCACGTTTTTTCATCCAGAAGATAGAGCAGAATGAGCCGGAAAAGAAAATACCCTCCACGGCTGCAAAGGCAACCAGGCGCTCTGCAAAAGAGCCTTCGTTGATCCAGCGCAGGGCCCACTGAGCTTTTTTGCCTACACAAGGCATGGTGTCGATGGCGTTAAAGAGGTAATCTTTTTCGCCCTGATCTTTCACATACGTATCAATAAGCAGCGAATAGGTTTCAGAATGGATGTTCTCCATCATGATTTGAAAGCCATAGAAGAACTTGGCTTCGGTATACTGTACTTCAGACACAAAGTTCTCGGCCAGGTTTTCGTTTACAATACCATCTGAGGCTGCAAAGAAAGCCAGTACATGCTTGATAAAGTGGCGCTCACCGTCGTTGAGGTTTTCCCAGTCTTTCTGATCCTGGCTAAGGTCAATTTCTTCGGCGGTCCAGATGCTGGCTTCGGCCTTTTTATAGAACTGCCAGATGTCGTTATGCTGAATGGGGAACAGCACAAAACGGTCTTTATTCTCTCTTAAAATCGGCTCTTCTGCTTCTGCTGCTGATAAACGACTCATGCTGCGATCTTTTTTTGTTAGAACATTACACCAGATACTTTATAAAACAGGCACATGAATAAGGGTGCCGGTGTAGGGGTTTTCCCGCTGTTTTATGTTGGGGTGTGTTTACAAATATTAAAAACCTTACCCGCTTTTCAAACTGCCTCTATCTGAAGTAAAGAAGTAAGTACACGAATATAACGCATTAAGTAACAGAAGGTTAATGAAGAAATAATTAGAATAGTTTTATTCTTGTAAAAGCCACTTTGCACCTATGTTTATAGCTGATGATCAAGAACTTACATTTGAAAATTTTTTTTCATTTTTTATGCACACAGGCTTGTGCATAAGTTTGGTATGGTTTTGGGACAGTAGGTCAGCCTCTTCAGTAATATAATTGTGCATTTGCTTGCAAAGAATATTTTTGCAAGGTGGTTTGGTAAAAAAAGAGAGGATTTCTACCTTCGAAAAAGAAAGAAGCCCGTCATAGAGACGAGCTTCTTCTCATGGAATCTAAACTTCATTAACGGATGATTGCCGTCATCTCATCAAGAAGTTTAGCAACAACGACAAGCTTTCTGACCAGCTCTGTCACATCATCTAAAAACCTACTTACTAAGACAAGTAGGTTTTTCCTTTTTTGAGTCCCTGTCATTGAAGGACTTACAGTAGATGTTCTCATATGTATAAACAAAGTTCAAAAACCTTACCCGCTTTTCAAAGTGCCTCTATCTGAAGTAAAGAAGTAAGCGCGCTAATGTAACGGTCTAATTAACAGTCAGTTAACGATGAAATAATTCGAAAAATTTTATTCTTGTAAAAGCCACTTTTTACCTGTGTTTGTGGCTGATTGCCAAGAACTTACATCCTGAATTTTTTTTCAAAAATTTATGCATAAGACAGTGTGCATAAGTTTGGTATGATTTTAGGCATGTAAGGACTTGTAAAAGAGCTTTGAATATTGAAAGCAAATTCTTAACTTTGCCCTCTGTTTTAGAATACCCTAATTCAAGTACAATGTACGCAATTGTTGACATAGCCGGAAAGCAGTTCAAAGTAACGCAAGACCAGTTCGTTTATGCCCCGTTGATGGCAGGCGAAGAAGGCGCTTCCGTAGAGTTCGGCACTGTGTTGCTCATTGGAGATGACAACGCTGTCGAAATAGGCGCACCCACAGTAGCTGGTGCCAAAGTAGCCGGGAAAATCCTGGGCCACGTAAAAGGTGACAAAGTAATTGTCTTCAAGAAGAAGCGCCGCAAGGGCTACAGAAAGAAGAACGGTCACCGTCAGAACTTTACTAAGGTGCAAATTACCGGCATCAGCAAGTAAACCTTCTTTCAACACAATTATTTTAGTAACCTCAAGAACTAAGAAATACCATGGCACACAAGAAAGGCGCAGGTAGTTCCAAGAACGGCCGTGAATCACACAGCAAACGTCTTGGCGTAAAGATATTCGGTGGCCAGTTTGCTAAAGCTGGTAACATTCTGGTTCGTCAGCGTGGTACTCAGCACCACCCGGGCGATAACGTAGGCATTGGCAGAGATCATACTCTGTTTGCGCTTGTTGAAGGTACTGTGGAGTTCAAAAAAGGCTTCAAAGACCGTTCATTCGTATCTGTAAAACCTTTGGAAGCGTAAGTTTGCACCCTGTGCAACTACATGCTTAAATCTATAAAAGCACACAGCAACGCTCGCTGTGTGCTTTTTATTTTGCCATATCCGGATAAATTCCTTATAATTCCAACTTCAGTTTGGTAACTTACTAAACAGTTCCAATAGGAGTTTGCACTTTATGCACCACCACACTAGCGGCCAGCACCCCTCTGATGATAGAAGCCCGCAGCGGATCGTTGTTCTCTACCTACTGGCCGGATTTGCCTGGTTTACCCTGTCGGCATTTATGCTGCAGTATATTCCTGATCTGCCGGTATTGGGCAGCACCTTTATCAACCTTCTCTTTTTAGTAGTTACTGCCAGCCTGCTTATGATTGTGCTGCGCACCCGGCACCAGCAGCTGGAGGGGCAGCGCCTGCGCCTGCTGGCCGATGAAGAACGCTACCAAAAGCTGTACGAAGAAAGCCCCCAGCCCATGTGGATCTGCAGCAGCCGCGATAAATTGCTGCTCTCCCTGAATGATGCGGCCCTGGAGCTTTTTGGCTATACCCAATCGGAGCTGCGCATGAAGCCCCTGCACTCGCTGGTGTACGAAAAAGACCAGTACCTGCTAAATTTACATTTGCTGCCAGACCAGCATTACGAAAAAGCAGGCGTATGGCGCTTTAAAAACGATGATGGCAAAATTGTGTACCTCGACCTGGTGATTCACCAGATCCACTTTAACGAGCACCCCGCCAAGCTGGTAATTGCCAACAACCTCAGCGACCTGATCCGCACCGAAGAGGAAAAGCTCCGGATCCATAACGAGCTGCACCACTACAAAAAAGCCCTCGACCGCTCCGCACTGCTTGCAGTAACAGACCTGGAGGGCAATTTCATAGACATTAACAATAAGTTTTGCGATATCTCGGGCTACGCCCGCAACGAGCTTTTGGGCAAAAACCCGCGCATGCTCAACTCCGACTACCATCCTAAAAGCTTCTGGACCAATATGTACATTAGCCTGCAGGAGGCCCACGTATGGCGGGGAGAGATTCGCAACCGCACCAAAGAAGGGCAGTACTTCTGGGTAGATATGTCGGTAGTGCCCGTATACGACGAGCACAACCACATTTACAAGTATATGGCCATTTCCTACCCTATCACCGATCGTAAAATGGCCGAGATACGCTCTGAAAAAATTCACCGCGAGCTGATGACTTTTATGTATAAGGCTTCGCACAACCTGCGCGGACCGGTAGCTACCTTAAGCGGTCTGATCAATGTGGCCCAGATGGAGGTGCAGGATCCGCTCTCTACCCGCTATATTAAGCTGCTGGGCGAGCGGGCCAATCACCTGGAGTTTACCCTCTCTGAGCTGATTGCCATTACAAAAGTTAAGCAGGAAGACCTTAGCCTGGCACCCATCAACTTCGAGGCTGTGATTGAAGATACGCTCCTAAGCTTCGAAAAGGCAATACGGGAGCATGGGGTGCTGATAGACATAAACGTTAAAGAAGAAATCTCTTTTGTAACCGACGAAAAGCTGATCCGTGGCTTCTTGTTTTACCTGATTGATAACTCCATTAAGTTCCGCAATAACTCCGAGCCGCGCCTGCGCATTTCGGTACAGGAGCAAACCAATGGTGTGCTCATCTGCGTGGCCGATAATGGTCCGGGCATCGACCCTGAGATACACGACAAGATTTACGATATGTACTACCGGGGCCATGAAAAATCGCAGGGCAGCGGCCTTGGTCTTTACATTGTAGCTTCTATTGTAGAGCGCCTCTGCGGTTATATAACCCTCGAATCATCGGGCAATGACGATGGCTGTACTTTCCGCATATTTCTGCCCAACGACCTGTACCTGCGCCGCAGCCTTCCCGAAAAAGAGGTGATGCACTTCAGGAATGATAATTAAACATATCCAAGCCAGACGCCGGGTATCGGTGGCATACCAGCGAAATGCTGATGCTACTCCTCCTGTTCCCGTGGCTTTTTCTTTACCAGCTTATCCTTCAGTACAAGTAATAGGGAGGCGGTGCCAAAAAAAGCTATCGCTATAATCTGCCACATATTAAGCCGGGTTTGCAGCTCCAGCTCTTCGGGTGCGGTGGGTATTTCCTGTACTTGGGCTGGCTCGGCACCGGCAGTGTTCTCCTGCCGCACCTCTGTTTGCTCAGCTGCCTGGTAGCTATCCAGCTTTTCGCGGGCCCTGCCCATGCCCAGCAAACTAAGTGCTGCCAGGGCGTAGAGTACGGCAATTACTATATTTAGGTAGCGGGGGTTCATAGCTTATATTCCTTTCTGGTACTTCTGCCGCTAAGGCATTAAATACAGCTGTTATAGGTGCAGCCGCAGCATCAGCGGGGCTTCTGTTCTTTGGGGGGAATGCAGAAAATATCGTAATGCTGCCAGTCCATCACATTTTCGGCTGTTACTTCCACACCAGTTGTAAAGGGCTCTTCTGCTATGTGGTAAACAGTATAATCCATTTCCTTCAGATAAGCCACCAGCTCCCGGCGGTAGGCTGCAGAAGATTTTTTATATACCTCTGCCTTTATATAAGGCTTATGTTCCCTGATGATATTCTTTAAGGTCTGCAGAATATACAGATCATAGCCTTCGGCATCTGTCTTGATAAAGCGAAGCTTAGGTAGTTGGGCAGCAAAGTCTGTCTGCAGCTCATAGGCAATATCGATGCCCCAGACAGAAAGCTTAAACACATGCCCGTGGTCCAGTACACTGATATTTTCATGCCGCCCCCCGTTGCAGAAGCCCGAGTCGGAGTACTCGAACTCCATTTCTCCATAAGCCTGTGCCGCCGCCGCCAGCAGGGGTACAATATTAGTTTTATCGCGGTTCAGCCGAACGTTTTTCTCCAGCACCGGAAATACATAAGGATTAGGCTCCAGCGCCAGTGTTAAGCCTGCCGTGCCTGCAGCCAGTGCCATGGGCAGGGTAGTATCGCCTGTGTGGGCGCCAATATCAATGCAAAAATCACCCTCGCGAATAAACTGCTTGTGCTTCGCTATAGCCTGATGCGTTATTTCCTTAGGTGTTTCACTGGGGTGCTGCCACTGTGCATAACGCAGCACTCCATAATTCTGCAGGTTAAACTCTTTTACCACATAACCATAACGCTTAGCCTTTTTATTAAAACCCAGTAGCTGTGGTATATGCTTAAGTTTCATGTGGGGATGCTATGCTTTTGTGAATAATCTGTAAAACTGATGCGCTACGCTGCAAAACATTTGGCTGCTGCAGCTTTACAGCTGGTACTGCGACATGTACGCAACTACCTGATCTACAAAACGACCCAGAACTGATACATCTACAATAATGCTGAACAGGATACCAAAGAGAGCGCCGTAGAGGTGTGCCTCATGGTTTATATTATCGGCACCACGCTTGCCCTGATAATAGGAGTAGATGAGGTAAAGCGGACCCAATACAAACCCTGGAATGCAAAGTATGCCATAGAGGCACAGATCATTGGCCGGGTAAAACATAATACTGGCAAACACTACTGAAGATACACCACCCGATGCCCCAAGGGAGCGGTAGTAAGCCGCATCGGCATATTTTTTATAAGTAGAAATGTGCGAAACTACTACACCAACTACAAAGAGCAGCACAAAGTAAAAGCCGCCCATTTCAGATCCAAAAAGGGGCTTCAGCACATAGCGCTCTACTGCTTCGCCAAAGAAGTAGAAGGTAAACATATTAAAGATCAGGTGCATCCAGCTGCCATGCACAAAGGCACTGCTTATAAAGCGGTACCATTCCCCACGGTGCTTTACACTGTAGGGGTGAAAGAGCATTTTCTGCAAAAAGTCGGGCTGCTGAAAGCCATAAATGCTCACAGCGGAAATAACGATGATCAGAACAACGGTAATACTAATCATTTTTCTCGCTTGGATAGGGCCTGCATTAATTGACGCAGGGGAGCCTTGCGTGCCTCGGGCGCCGGTAGTGCATCAAGGGCAGCAAAAGCTTCGTGGAAATAATCATCTATTTTGGCCTCTGTAAGAGACCGGATGCCCAGCCTGTCGTAAATGGCGGTAACGGCAGCTACTTTTTCGGTGGCATCGAATTGTTGCTGCTCCAACCAGCTGTTTAGCTCCTGCGCATCGCTACCTGCAGCACGCTGGCGGGCATTAATAAGCAGGTAGGTCTTTTTATTGGCAATAATATCGCCGCCTACCTGTTTGCCAAACTTTTCCTGCTCGGCGTAAACATCCAGCAGGTCGTCCATCAGCTGAAAGCCAATGCCCATGTTGATGCCCAGCTCATACAAATGACGGCAGGCTTCTGCATCTGCACCGGCTACAATGCCGCCCAGCTCCAGGCTAAAGCCCAGCAATACGGCTGTTTTACGCCTGATCATATCCAGATAAGCGGCTTCGCTTACACCCTGCTGATCTTCAAACTCCATATCCAGCTGCTGGCCTTCGCAAACCTCGGCTGCACACTGGTTAAACTTCTCCAGCACGTGGCGCAGCAGTCCATCGGGCACCTGAATCATGCGCTCATAGGCTTTTACCAGCATTACATCGCCACTTAAAATGGCAGTGCTTTCATTCCAGCGGGCATGCACGGTGGGCTGGCCGCGGCGCAGGGGCGCCTTGTCCATGATGTCATCGTGCATCAGGCTGAAGTTGTGAAAAACCTCTACCCCCAGGGCCGGCTGCAGGGCCGGCTCTGGATTATGCTGCCAGAGCTGGTGGGCCAGCAGTGTTAGCAGGGGGCGTATGCGTTTGCCCCCCAGCGACATAATGTAGCGGATAGGTTCGTATAGCGACAGTGGATCCTTCCCGTAACGGGCTTCTTCTACTGTCTGGCTTAGCAGGCTGGTTAATTCCTGCAGGGAGCGGATGTTATCGTTGGTGTTCAACAAGTTCAAGATCAATGGTGCGGCGATCGATGTCGGTGTTCAAAACCTTCACCTTTACTTTATCGCCCAAAGTAATAATCTTTTTATTGCTTTTGCCAACGATGCGGTAGTTTTGGTCATCGTACTCATAGAAGTCATCCTTCAGGTCGGAGAGACGCACCATTCCTTCGCAGCGTGTTTCCACAATCTCTACATAAACGCCCCATTCGGTAACGCCCGATACCACACCATTCCAGATGGTTTCCGGATCCTGCAGCTTCATAAACTCTACCTGCTTGTACTTGATAGAGGCGCGTTCGGCATCGGCAGCACGTTTTTCACGATCGGAGCTGTGCTGGCAAAGCTTTTCATATTTATCCCTGTCTGCACTCTTGCCTCCGTCGAGGTAGTGCTGCAGCAGGCGGTGCACCATCACATCTGGATAGCGGCGAATAGGAGAGGTAAAGTGGGTGTAGTGATCGAAGGCCAGCCCAAAATGCCCCTCCGGCTCGGTAGAATATTTGGCTTTGGCCATGCTGCGGATGGCCAGTGTTTCCAGCACGTTCTGCTCCGGCTTACCCTGGATATCCAGCATCAGCTTGTTGAGCGAATTTGAAACGGCATCCTCATCGGTGCTGAGCGAGTGCCCGAATTTACGTGCAAAGGCTGAGAAACCTTCCAGCTTCTCCGGGTCTGGCGCATCGTGGATCCGGTATACATAGGTTGGAGGTGTATATTCCCCTCTGCCTCTTTTGCCACGCTGGTACACCCACTCGGCCACACGTTTATTGGCCAGGAGCATAAACTCTTCTATAAGCTTATGGGCATCTTTGCGCACTTTAGGAATTACCTCCAGCGGACGGCCCTGCTCATCGAGTCTGAATTTTACCTCTACTGTCTCAAAATTGATGGCACCACGGGCAAAGCGGTCGCTCTTAAGTTTAAGTGCCAGGGTATTGAGAATGGTAAGCTCACGGGCAAAATCTCCCTGCAGGCTTTCGATTCGCTCCTGGGCCTCCTCGTAAGAGAAGCGCCTGTCGGAATAAATAACTGTGCGGCCAAACCACTCCCCACGGATAACGGCATCCTTATCAAGCTCAAATACTGCTGAAAAGGTAAGCTTTGTCTCCTCGGGGCGCAGCGAGCATAACTCGTTCGAGAGGCGCTCGGGCAGCATGGGAATGGTACGGTCTACCAGGTACACCGAGGTAGCGCGTTCAATAGCCTCCTTATCCAGCACAGTACCGGGTTTTACATAATGGCTTACATCGGCAATGTGTATGCCTACCTCGTAGTTGCCATTATCCAGCAGGCGCAGTGAGATGGCATCGTCAAAGTCCTTGGCATCGGCCGGGTCTATGGTAAGGGTGGTTATATCGCGGAAATCACGGCGCTTGGCAATTTCTTCTTCGGTAATATCATCTTTAATGCGCTTGGCCTGGGTATTTACCCCTTTTTCAAACTCAAACGGCAGGTTAAACTCTGCCATGATGGAGTGAATTTCGGCCTCATTTTCGCCAGCCTGCCCAAGCACCCGTACTACCTTACCTTCAGGATTGCGGTTGCGATCGGGCCACTGGGTAATTTCTACCATTACCTTATCGTTGTCCTGCGCATCCATGGTATCGCCAGGCTTAACAAAGATGTCGTGGTGCATTTTACGGCTATCGGCTACCACAAAAGCAAAGCCTTTGGAAAGCTGTATACGACCCACAAACTGGGTACGGCCACGTTTTACAATCTCTACTACCTCGCCTTCAGGCCGTTTGTCGGAGCCTTTAGCCGAGCCATACAGCTGCACTTTTACCGTATCGCCATCCAGCGCATTTTTCAGGCGGTTGGCACTTACCATTACATCCTGCTGGGTATCGGGCGATACAATAAAGGCATAGCGGGCATTTACAAAGTCCACCCGGCCCTCTATCACCTCTGCGCCAAGCTTGGTGCGGAACTGGCCGTTGCGGGTCATTTCGGCCTCGCCTCCTTTTACCAGCTTGTGCAGGGCGCTTTCCATAGCATCCAGCTGCTTGCGGCTCTTAAGGTCGAGTTTTCTGATAATATGCTTGGTTGCAAGGGCACGGGACCGGTTTTTATCCAGCAGATCGCGGATGCGGTCCTTCATGCGGTAAATTTCTTCTTTGCTGGGTCCGTTGTCGCCAGACGTAGATTTGTTTCTTTTTGATTCTTTGGCTTTACTCATAGTCTAAAAAATCCGGTTAAGGATTATGAATCTAACCTTGGAGGTTAGTCTTCTGAAATATATTAATAAAAAGCTTCTGTTAAAGGAAAGCTTTGTTTTTAGAGAACAGTTTACCTTCTCCCATCATCCTGCCTTTCTGGCCAGCATGCGGGCCAGTTGAGCTTTGCGGATGTCTTCAAGGTCTCCTCTCGGAATTGCTTTGATCAGCGAACGGGTGTATTCATCACGGGGGTGCTCAAACATCTGCTCGGGATAGCCTGTCTCTACAATCTTGCCCAGCTGCATGACCATAATACGGTCTGCCATAAATTTAACCACCGACAGATCGTGCGAGATAAAGATATAGGTTAAGCCAAAATCGTTTTTCAGCTCATTGAGCAGGTTAAGCACCTGCGCCTGCACCGATACATCCAGCGCCGATACACTTTCGTCGCAAATAATAAACCGCGGTTCTAAGGCTAATGTTCGGGCAATGCAGATTCGTTGGCGCTGCCCACCGGAAAATTCATGCGGATAACGGTTATATTGATCGGGCCGCAGCCCTACACGCTCCAGCAGGTACATCACGCGCTCCCGCCTTTGCTTATCGTTTTGCTGCAGCTTATGGATCTGCATGGGCTCCATAATGGCGCTGCCAATGGTTTGCCTCGGGTTGAGCGAAGCGTAGGGATCCTGAAAGATGATCTGCATCTGGCGCCGTAGCAGGCGCATATCTCTGTTATTGAGTTTGCGGATGTTCTGCCCGTCGAAAATAATTTCGCCGCTGCTGGGCTCCATCAGGCGCAAAATACTGCGGCCCAGGCTGGTTTTGCCACAGCCAGACTCGCCCACCAGCCCCAGCGTTTCGCCGGGATATACTTTAAAGCTAACCCCATCTACGGCTGTTACCTTGCCCTGCTGCCGCCTGAAAGGGTTCAGGCTTACATCAAACTCTACTTTTAGCTCATTTATTTCCAGCAGTGGCCTGGTGTTTTTGAGCACCTGCAGGTGGCGCTGGTTTATTTCCTCTGTTGTTTCTACGTTCATCAGCAGAGCCTCACCCACAGAGTGGTAGCGGGCATCGGGCCGTTCTATCAGCTGTCCGTTGCCATCGAGTGCTATGAAATCTGTAATGGTGGGCAGCACTTTCAGGGTCATATCCAGGCGCGGACGACAAGCCAGCAGGCCTTTGGTATAGGGGTGTCTGGGTCTGCTGAATATATCCAGCACATCGGCTTCTTCTACGGCTTTGCCGCCCCACATCACCATTACCCTGTCTGCCACCTCGGCTATTACGCCCAGGTCGTGGGTAATAAACATCACGGCTGTATTGATATCATCGCGCAGCTCGGCCATCAGTTTCAGAATAGACGACTGAACCGTTACATCAAGGGCGGTGGTGGGCTCATCGGCAATAACCAGCTGCGGGTCGCAGGAGAGGGCCATGGCAATCATTACCCGCTGTTTTTGCCCACCCGAGAGCTGGTGCGGATAGGCTTTGAAAATACGCTCCGGCTTTGGCAGCTGCACCCGTTCAAAGAGTGCCATGGTCTGGCGCCGGGCTTCGTCGTTGCTTACGCGGCGGTGCAGCAGTATGGTTTCCATTACCTGATTACCGCAGGTATACACCGGGTTAAGCGAGGTCATGGGCTCCTGAAAGATAATGGAAATCTCGTTTCCGCGGATCTTCCGCATTTGTTCAGAAGTAGCCTTTAGCAGGTTAATAGGGCCCAGCTGACGTGACTGGAAAATGGCCTCGCCTTCCAGGCTCTTTCCCTGTGCGCCCAGCAGCTGCAGCAGGCTAAGAGCCGTTACCGATTTACCAGAGCCTGATTCGCCCACGATACCCAGCGTTTCGCCTTTGCGAATACTGAAATCAATGCCATCTACGGCACGAATAACGCCGCCGGGGGTCTGGTAATGGGTTTGCAGGTTTTTTACCTCCAGCAGCACCTCCTGCTGAAGCTTTCCGGTATGGAGTCGGTTGAGCATACAGCCCTAAAATTAGCAAAAAAAGCGGCGGCAGGAGAACGGATGTAAGTTTATCAAAACTTATCGCTCCGCCGCTCCAGGAGAACGGTATTGCGCCAGACACCATTAAGCCGGGCAATTTTTTCGCGATAGCCAATTTCGCGGAATCCCCATTTCTTCTGAAGGGCAATGCTGGCCTTATTTTCTGCAAAAGTAGCAGAGTAGAGGGTCCAGATGCCATTGGCTTCGCTTTCGGCTATCAGCTGCTTCATGAGCAAATCGCCTATGCCTTTTCCTCTGTGGCTGGCGCTAATGTAAATGCTGAACTCGGCTACACCACGGTAGCAGTGGCGGGCAGAAACCGGCGATAGTGCCACCCAGCCCACTACCCTATCTTTTTGCAAGGCCACCAGCCTGCTGTGAGGGTGGTATGCCTTGTGCCAGTCTTCCCAGGAGGGAACCTCCTTGTTGAAAGTGGCCTGGCCGGTAGCCAGACCTTTCTTGTAGATATTGAGCACTGCCGCTGCATGCCCGGGCAGCATAGGTTTTACTTCGATCATACAGTTAATGTGGAGAAGCGCAGCAAATGTATAAAAAGCGCCATAGCAGTTTAGTATAGATAATACTTCGTTACCGCTTTTTTAAAAGGTATTAGTAAGCCCTTAGCCTAAGAAGCTAAGCAGGAGGGGTAGCAACATCAGCAGAAAGTACAGGAGTAAGGCACTTATTTTTACCGGCTCGCTGTTTTTTTCTGTTTTTGTGGCTGAATAAGGTTTACACAGGTTGTTGCTGGTGGTGGGGTAGCAAAGAAATGGCTCCATTGTTCTATCGATTTTTTTTGGTTTCGACAGTACGACGGAGCCTTCAATGAAAAGACGCAGGATTTTCAGAAAAACTTTAAGAGCACTTGTCTGATATTATTGGGCTGCTAGAGCCCTCTTTTGATATTAATAATTGTAAACGTATAGCTGATCATTAGCACATGGCCACATTAGAAAATTAGCACATTTCTATCTACACCACCACAATCTGCTCGGGCTTTAAGAGGGGCTGGCAGCGGTAGCGCATGTATACCTGGGCGGTGGCAATTACATCCTGCTGGCTGTGCAGTACAATCGCATCTAACCCTTCCTGGCCTTCTTCATAAAAGAGACGGTTTATTTCATCGCCATCGGGATGGGCGTCATATTCGATGCCAAAGAGCGCCGCGAGGGTTTGCAGAGAGATGGTGTATTTGCGGTTGCCAAACATCCACATCTCCATGGTATCGAGGTGGGGTACCTCCCATGGCTTTTTGCCCGCAAAGTTTAGCGCTTCGGGTATGGGAATACAGTGCACCAGCATACGGCGGCAGATGTATGGAAAATCAAACTCCTTGCCATTGTGGGAGCAGAGGCGCAGGCTGCGCTGATCAAAACGGTCGTTGAGCAGCTGCATGAACTGCTTCAGGAGCCAGGGTTCATTGTCTACCGAAGCAAAGGTTTTTACCCGCAGCTCCAGATCCCCACCATCTTTCTCGTAAAAGTAGGCTACGGAAATGCTCACAATACGGCCAAACTCTGCGTAAAGCCCAGCTTCATACTCGAACAGTTCTCCGGGTGTTACTTCTTCCTCCGACCAGTCGATGTAGTCTACCTTGCTCTCCCATGCCTGCCGCATGGGGTCATTCATTTCATCCAGAGAAGGTGCAGCAGCAACAGTTTCGATGTCTACAAACAGGATATCACGAAGCGGACGAGTAGTCATGGCTTTACTTATTTAAGTATGATTAAAAAATTCTGTACAACAGCAAGCACACCTGTTTTATAGGCAGATGTGTTTATGAAAAATTGTAAAATGAGCAGATTGTTTAGGCGAGGGCCATAAATTATAACGTATGCCTGCACATGGGAAATAAAAGGGTTTGCCTTTATTATCCGAAGGACTTCTGCAGTTGTTCCACTTTCTGAAGCGGAATTTTGGCTGTTCGATATTTCATTAACGCTATGGCTTCTTCCTCAGAAGTAAACATGCCATTGATGTTTACCAGGTGAGCTGCCAGTTTTTTATAGTTCTTCGTTACCAGGTATACCCAGATGTGTAAATAGTGGATACCATCGAATACCAGGGCCTTGTTTTTGGTAAACTCATCCAGGTTTTCTCTGAAGTGGACGGGGTACTGTGTATAATGCATTGAGGGCTTCAGGTGATGGTTGATGTGATAGCCATCGTTCCAGCATTTTTTATTGTAGGGGGTATTGATACAGGTAATGCTGTTCTTATAGCAATTGCCAGGATCACCGGCATCTACAAAAGCATGCTGTGCCCAGTTGCCTACCATTGCGAACAAGCGCAAGATCAGGAGTGGAATAACAAAAACGGCAAGGGTTGCCGCCAGGTTAAACCAGGCAAGTATAGCACAGAAAATAAAGAAGCTTAGCTCTCCGCGCAGCAGCTTATTACGAAGCTTGGGAATTTGGCGTACAGTAAAATACTGGTAGAGATCGTAAATAACCAGGAAAAAAAACTTAGTGTAATAGCTAGCAAAACCGCGCAGGCTATCGCGCTGATAGTTCATGGTGCTACTTAAGTCGTCTTCCAGGTTGTTCTCTACATGATGCATGCCCACATGGTGGGTGAAATAGGTTTCGGGACTTTGTCCAAAGAACGGACCAACCACCCAGGGTAAATAATAGTTGAGGAAATTATACTTCTGACGGTACAGGCGCCGATGGCTGCTGCAGTGGAGCATGAGCCCAAATGGACCTTTGAATACAAAATTGTTCAATATATAGTAGACTAAGGCTACCAGCCACCACAGCCAGTTTACCAGTGGTAAAAAGAGCAGAACCCCTAGTGGAAGCATGAAGATGCTTATTTTGAGCGTTAAATGAACAAATGGAAGATCCCGCTTATCTCTGATCAGCTGCAAAAAAAATCTATCTAACCGGTTGTAGTGCCCGGCTTGCACATAAACCGGATCGGTGATAGCGCCTAGTGCTTTCATAGGGAAATATTAAAAAATAGACGTGATAGGGCTGATAAGAAAAGTTAAAGAAAAAAATTCAAAGAATAAAAGGGTGCTGAACAAAAGCTTTTATCCTCAATAGCTTTCCAGCTCCATAAATCACTCTTCTCTCCTTAACATCCCAACACTCTCCAGCGCACAGGTGGGGGAGGCGGCACAGTTGGATAACTGCAGCTGAACCCGGCTTGTATCCTGGGCAATACGCAGGGCCATGCGGCAGCTCTCCCTGTTGTAGAGGTAGATATCAACCCAATAAAGCTCGCCGGTGCTGGCGTCAGTATCGGTTTCAGGATCGTAGGTGATGTAGGGATTTACAGCATCGCCGCTTAGGGTGTAGTTACACGCGCCCTGGTGGTGCTCCAGCACAAAACTTAGGGCTGTATCGTTATGCCACCTTAACTGCAAGATTTGCTCTACCTCTCCATTGCTAAAGGTAAATGTTTTATAGGCTGATACAGTCTGCTCCGTGTTTGCCGCCTCATTGCTCCCGCTGCCACAGGCCCCTGCCAATGCCAGCAGCATCAGAAAGAGTATGCCTGTTCCCTTATGTTTATGCATTTTCTGCTACTCCGTAAAATTTATTTCGGTATTGTCGCCAATGTTTAACTGCTGGCTCAGGCCCAGTATGCGCGTATCATTACCGATAATGGAATGGGAGAGCATAATATTGCGTAATTCGCTGTAGGAACCAACAATGGTATCTTCTATAATGGAGTAACTAACAATGGCATCGTCGCCAATGGCTACATTGGGGCCAATAATAGAGTGCGTAATCTTGCAGTTTTTGCCGATGCTCACCGGCGGTATAATAATGGTGGAGGGATATTTATATTTCTGCGGATTTTCCTTTAGCTGGCGGGTAAGCAAAATAGCGTTGGCCTCCAGCAGGGAAGAGCGCCTGCCGCAATCGAACCAGCTGTCTACCGGCACGGTGCGCATCTGGTGGCCTTTCTCTACCATGTACATCAGGGCATCGGTAAGCTGGTATTCGCCCAGGTGCTTCACATTATTTTGCACGATATGCTCCAGCCCCTCTATGAGCAAAGCCGGATTGGCAATTTTATAGATGCCTACCAGTGCCAGGTTGCTCTTGGGTATCTGCGGCTTTTCTACCAGCCGTCGGATAAAGCCCTCCTGGCCTAACTCTGCAATACCGAAACTCCCGGGGTTGCTCACCTTCTGCACACCCAGTACTGAATCGGAACTCTCCGTAAAAGCCTTTAGGTTCAGGTTTACAATGGTATCGCCCAGCACAATCATTATTTCTTTTTCATTCTGAAAAGTATCACGTGCCAGGAAAAGAGCATGCCCAATGCCTTCGCGGGGGTCCTGCAGCACAAACTCTACACGAACATCAGAATCTTGATAGTGGCTGGTAATAAAGCGCCTGATCTTGGCACCCATGTACCCGATCACAAATACCAGGTCCTTCACGCCATTATCAATAAGCATATCTACAATGTGCAAAAGTATGGCTTTGCCGGCTACAGGTACAAGTGCTTTGGGTTGGGTATGGGTGTGTGGACGCAAGCGGGAACCTACGCCAGCCACAGGAATAATCGCCTTCATAACATGCAATATATAAAAAAGGGTGGAAAGGCAGCTTTAAGTCATCAATCATTGCCAGAAAGCCATTTCCGCTTTACTTTGCTCTTCAAATAACTACCAGTGTTAGCCCTCTTTGTTTTACTTTATCTGCTGCTAAACCTGTTAATTGGCTGCAAGGCCTCCCAAAAAGTGCATAATACGCGTGATTTTATGCTGGCAGGGCGCTGTTTGCCTTTTTATATGTCTACGGCAGTGGTATTTGCTACCTGGTTTGGCTCGGAAACCCTGCTGGGGGCTTCTGCTGAATTTGCACAGCATGGCTTGCTGGGCGTAATAGAAGATCCTTTTGGCGCTGCCCTTTGCCTGGTACTGGTAGGCGTGTTTTTTGCCCGCCGCCTTTACCGCATGAACCTGCTGAAGCCACAGTTGCGCAGGCTTAGCGACAGGCAGCTGCTGCGCCTTTCGCGAATAAGTGTACTGGTGGTAGCTGCTGTTTCGCTGGGCCTGGCCTTAAGCACTAATAATATTTATGAACTGGTGGGCGAATCGTCTGCCCTAAGCCTGGTGAGCTTGCTGGTGCCGCTGGTGGCAGGTATGTTCTGGAAAAAGGCCACTCCTGCAGGCGCACTCTTATCTATTACAGCAGGCATGCTGGTGTGGTTGCTGGCAGTGCGGCTGGATACGGAACTGAACCCCATGCTGTGGGGCCTTGCTGCCAGTGTGCTGGGGCAGTTAACTGGCGCGCTGATGCCCCAGAAAGTGCAACAGCCTCTTGCAAGTAAATTACAAGAGGCTGCTGAATAAAGCGCTGAGCACTGATCACTTTTATCTTCTCTTCTTACCTGAAAGTGCACGGGTTGTTTTGGCTGCTACAATGCCTCCTAAAACGTAATAGCCCACTGTCATAATTTGTGTGGTAAGGGTTTGGTTGCTGGGTGCTTTGCCCAAATCCATTTTGTCTGGCAGAAAAATGCCTCCCAGACCTGCGGCCAGGCCTAGCAACACACCTTTGGTAGTGCTGCGGCCAGCCAGGCTGTAGTATGATGCATTTGCCATCAGCTCGCCTCCCATTGCCATACCATATTGTTCGTCCTTATCAGGCATCTCCGCATCTGTTTTGTTGAAGATCTGACGCACGGCACGTATGCCATAAAGCTGAAGTTGTGGTGCCTGTGGCATAAACTGCCTTACGGACTCATTGACCATGGTAACTGCAGCTGCTCCTGCAAGCCCGCCAATAAAATTTGCTATAGCGCTCATGAAAAATAGGTTTGTGGTAAAAAATACTTCTTCAAATGGTTAAAAGGGTTGTGTTGCAGCAGGTGCTTAAGCATTGTACCAAAGCCCAACGCTACTTGATTTCAGGAACACCGCTTTGCCTGAAATCCATAAAAAGAATAACTCACCGTAGCGGTATATGTTCATCTAAATAAGGCATCAGGCTGCCAGATGATAACTTTCACATCAGAATAATAAAGCAGTACAGCAGAACCCGCTCGTGAAGAGCTGCTGGCGAATGATTAAATTGCTGGCAGTGACCTATATTCTTTCACACAGGAGTAGCTGTGGCTTTCCATCTGCCAGGGTGGTAGCAAACAGGTAGTGGGGATCTCCCTCTTCAAGGCCAAGCTTTTTCTGCAGTACCTCTGCCTTCTGCGGAAAATTACGCACCACCAGGTGAGCCCGCCCCCCAGGCAGCAGTTTTCGTAATGCTTTTTTATCGGCTTTAACAAGCACAAGTACCCTGAAGCTGCGGCCCGGAAAATTGTGCAGGTACTGATGGGCCGTATAGAGGTGGCTATGGGGATGCAGCTTCTGCAGATTGAAGCGCACTGCCGGCAGCTTAAAGGCACCTGCTTTGCGCAGGGCAGCACCGGGATCGTACAGGTAGGCCTGCGGCATGGCAATGGCCGGGGTGGACATACTCTCTTCGCTGTAGCGAAAACTAAAACTTTCTGCTCCTCCTTCTGCGGTAAAATTTACCGCTGTGATCAGGGGGTCGGGCTGCTGTGCGGCTTCTAGGCGGAAAAGCAGTTCCTTTACCTCGCCACGCAGGCTTACCACCTGCACCTCCTGTACCTGCTGCCCCAATTCCTGCATAGCACCTTTAATATCGAGCATGGGTGAGGCCTTTACCCATACCTGCCGGCCCTTTTGTAACAGCAGCGGCAGCAGGCTTACCACATCGGGCTGGCAATCAGTAAGCAGCACTACCTTGTTTCTGGCAGCATCGCGGCGGGCAGGGTCGAGGTAGAGCACATCCAGTGGCTGCTGTAACTGCTGCAGAAAAAGTGCTGCCTCTGACGCATGCACATCTATATTGGTGCTGCCGAGCTCTTGAAAATTATAGGCTGCCAGGGCAGCTAGCTCCTCCTGCTGCTCTACATAATGCACCTCGCCAAACTCCTGGCTAAAAGCCCAGCTATCGAGGCCCATGCCGCCAGTAAGGTCGGCCAGTGTGCCTGTTCCGGCAGCGCTTTTCTCCTGTTCCTGCATGCGCTCCCACAGCAGGCGGGCTTTGTAGCGGGCGGTTTCTTCAGAAGAGGCTTGCTCTACAGAAAGGGGGGGTGGCATGAGTACTGCAGGATTAGCATACCACTGCGGTAGCTTATAGCGGGCTTTTTGCCGTGCCTGCACTTGCTGTACTGCCTCACGCATGGGTATGTGGGGGTACAGGTGTGCCTGCAGCATTAGCCGGGCAGGCTCATCGTGCGCATGTTCCTCTATCCATTGCCGTACCGCTGGCTGCTGCAGTTCCTGTAAATTCAAGCTTTACTTATTATTGTATAAAGGTATTTATAGAGAGAAACATCTCTGTACGTAAACAAAAAATGCCCTTAAGCGGGCACTAAGTTTAGCTATTTCGGTAAAAGAAAAAAGCACAAGTATTACCACCTGTGCTTTTGACCAATGCTGTACATTGAAATGTTTATTATAAGCTGGCTCTAAGATCTACCGGTGCCTGCTCCTGGCCTATACTTGCCAAACGTTCGGTATATTGTTGCTTCATTTGTTCAAAAGCCACTTTGTATTGTTTGGCTACAGGTTCTGCCGGAGGCATTTTAACTGAGAACGGATCGATCTGCTTACCATTTTTCCAGAAGCGGAAGCAAAGGTGAGGACCGGTGGCAAGCCCTGTGCTGCCTACATACCCAATTACTTCTCCCTGGCGTACACGAGTGCCTCTCTTCATTCCTTTGGCAATCCTGCTCATGTGCAGGTACTGGGTGGTGTAGGTATCGTTGTGTTTTACCTTTACATAATTACCATTGCCCCTGTTACGGCCTGCTTCTACCACCACGCCATCGCCTACTGTGTAGATGGGTGTTCCGGTTGGTGCAGCATAATCTGTGCCCAAGTGCGCTTTCCAGCGCTTTTGAACCGGGTGGAAGCGCTTCATGGTGTAGCGTGAGCTAATGCGGGTAAAGTTCAGCGGTGCTTTCAGGAATGCCTGGCGCAGGCTGTTACCTTTTTCATCAAAATAGCTGCTGCCCTGGCCCTGATCGAAATAGAAGGCATGGTAGGCTTCGCCATCATGATCAAACTGCACTGCCAGAATTTTGCCGATGCCTATCTGCTGGTCTTCCACCCACTTTTCTTCGTAGATCACCCGGAAAGAATCACCTTTCTGAATGCGGAAGAAGTCAATCTGCCAGGCAAACACATCAACCAGCTTGCTGGTAAGGGCTGGATTACCGCCTGCTTCCTGCATGCTTTGAGACAGTGAGCTGTTGATAACGCCGTAAATGGTTTTCTCTACGGTTTTAACCTCACGCTGCACAATGGCTGCGCCCAGGGTATCGCGTAGAGAGAATACAACAAATTCTGTTGGATTTGGCTCATAGATCATGAACTGAGCCGTTTGTGTGCTATCCTTAGAGGCAAGGATCGTTACTTTTTTATTGGCTGCCAGCTGGCGAACATCAAATATCTGGCGGCATTTTTTTGCCAGTTCAGTTGCAATACGAGCCTCAATGTTGAAAGGATTGAGAATATCGGCCAGGTTCTGGCGTGGTTTGATCGTTTGCTCAACTATATTGAAGGAATCAACGGCCATTCCATAAAGGAGGGTTGGCTCCGGCAGTTCTTCAACAATTTCTTCCTGCGTTGTATGATGGAGGTCTTTAATCTCACCGCTCTGCTGAGGGTTCACATATTGCGCTAGTAAATCTCTTCCTGTCCACCAGGCACATACCATTACAGCAACCAACATTAAGGCGGCTACAGCTCTCTTAGTCATAAAGTTGAATCTTTTTGGGATAAAGACTTTTTAGGTTTCACAAACGAAAGCAAAAATTACTAATAAGCGTTCCATCTGCACTTACAGAAATCCAATAAAGTCATCTCGTGTAATAAAAACAAGAAGCTTATGCCAATATTGCATTACATCTTATTTTTTGCTGGCTTTTTAGTTTTCTACAAGTATTTACAGATGTGCTTTTTGTGTAAAAAGTGTAGATATATTCCACAAGTTGTACATTATAGCCACTTCATGCACAAACGGTTAGCTTATATGCTGTTCATTGCTCTAAAATTCTGTAAAAACAGTTCAACTCCTCTTAGCTCTGTTTTGTTCCTGCTTACCATATTGTACTTTTCCCGGTTGGCTTGGACAGACACTGCAAAGCAGCTGAACGGTTTCGTCCAAATTATATGCTTTTATATTTTTAAACTTAAAGGCTCCCTCTAACCATCAGCAAGAAACATATCCAAATTATCAGCAAGCACTGCTCCTGAACCATTTCTCAGGTAAAATGCTATGCTAATGCTAATACTTAATTTCTTTGGCAACAGTAGGAGGTCTGTTTTCGTATGATTGCGGAGGATTTTGCTGGTGCAGGCAAAATTCTATCCTACATTGTTTACAAGCTTTCCAGAATAGTGAAATGAAACTCATATGTCATTCCTCAAGGCAAATCAGCCCAAACAGTCTATTTTAATTAATTTATTCGTTCATTTCAGATAGACTAGATCCTTCTAATGGATAGATAGTCTAAATTATTCATACTTATCCTTTGATTTCTGTAATTTGTCAGCCTATTGGTCGTGTGGATGAAACAACTTTTTAAAAAATTTTCTCAATCCTACTGGCTCCGCTCCGGGGCATTTAAATTATTTGAACGTGCTTCTATCGTTATCTTTGGCTTTATCGCTTACTATGCCCTGGTAAGGTATACTACCAAGGAAGAGTTTGGTACCTGGGGGGTGTTTCTGATGCTGACTGGCTTTATTGAGCAGTTTCGCTATGGCTTTATCAGCAATGGTCTGGTGCGCTACCTTAACCATACCGACAGCCGGGAGGATTACATACGTGTAGAAACAGGTGCACTCTCGCTTAACGTTGCTGTTACAGTACTTATCTCTATTTTTTTGTGGACCTGCAGCGACTGGATTGGTAGCGCAACAAACGCCCCCCTGATTAGCCCCATGCTGCAGATTTATGCCTTTCTTAATTTCCTGATGGTGCCGGTGTTTCACCTGGAAATGATGCAAAGGGCAAATATGGATTTTAAAGGATCGTCGCTTGGCCAGTTTGCTAATAAAGGGCTTTATTCGCTGCTGCTGATTGTGTATATTTTTTACTACCAGTCGGTTTCGCTTACTGAAGTGGTAATGCTGCAGGGGGTGGGAATTGTGGCAGGTACTTTTATTACCTACTACTATGGCAGCAAGTACATGTCGTTTACCTGGCGCTTTAGCTTTAGTACGCTAAAAGAGCAGCTGCACTACGGCAAGTACACCTTTGGCACCTTTATCAGTGCCTATATGATGCGTAACATCGATAGCTGGATGTTAACCGCACTCCTGGGGCCAACGGCTGTTGCGCCTTACGTATTAGCCCTGAAGATTTCTAATATTTTTGAGGTACCTGCCAATACCGTATCGCAGGTAATCTTTCCAAAAATGGTGCGTGCCATCAAAGAGGAGGGGGTACAGGCTGCCCGGCCTTACTACGAAAAATCGGTGGCTATTCTATTCTCTGTTATGCTGCCGTTTGTAGCCTTTACTTTGCTCTTTGCCCAGCAGATTGTTACACTTATTGGTGAGGTGCGCTATGCCGAAGCTATTCCTGTACTGCAAATAACAGTGCTCTATGGCCTTCTGCTACCCCTCGACAAGCAGGTAGGCGTCATGCTGGATGCCACCGGCAAACAGAAAATGAACACCCTCTTTGTGCTGCGAAATGCTATTCTCAACATTGTGCTCAACTACATTTTTATTATAAATATGGGGCTGATCGGCGCAGCACTGGCTACGCTTACCACCTATATTATCAGTGTTATTCTCAACCAGATTTATGTTGGGCGTACCTTCAACGTTAGTACAGTTAATTACTTTAAATACATCGGCTCTTCTTATACCAAAGCCTGGGGCATGCTCAACAGAAGGCTCAAAGCACTGTAGAATGGACACCTCTATTCTGTAGGCAGGATAGAGGTTGAAAGAGGAGCAAAGAGAAAAAATCGGAGACAATAGCTAACAGAAAGCCTGACAGCATTAGATGCCATTCAAACTGTCTGTTGTCTATCGTCTCCGGTCTTATATAGTCTGCTAGTGGTGTAGATATAAGCCTGAATTATTTACTTTTTGGAGCTTCTCTTTTATTCCCGCCTAAGTCAAGCATCAAAATGGTTAGCTGCTTATCCGGTTCAGTTCTAAAGGAAACATGAGCGTTGAATTCCCTGGTGAAGTACTCATTTTCTGATAAGGGTAAGAGTTCAACTTTTGGACTGTTGGTAGCCTGGGCAAATAATTTTCCACCTTCGGTAGATATATCAATCACAAAACTGTTTCCGAAATCGTAGGTGCCTTTCAAGGCTTCAAATACCTTAGGATCTACCGCTACAACTTTTTTATCTTCCAGGCGGGCAACCTTTAGTTGGGAACCATTCTGCTGAAACTCACCGTGCATTATGCTTCCTGCCTCATCAGCTACAAACTTTATTCTGGCATCCACCACTTTCCAAAAATATTCATCAGGCCCAAACGGAAATATCTGATAGCGGCCCTGACCTGTTAGCTGTGCATATAAGGTAGTATCCTCTGCGGTAATCATCATTATGTTGCCATTTCCAAAATCATAGCGGCCTTCGTATTTTTTCAGATCCGCTGCTGACAGGCTCTGTATCTTAAAAGCCTGCTGAGGCTCCATTTTTTCCCATAAATAGTATTCGGCAAGGGTATTAGGGTTCAGATGCTGTTCGGTTGGGGTAACATTGGTGAGCAAAACCACCGTTACTTGCTCTTGTGGATAACGTGCCAGCTGCGATATAAAACCATTCAGGCCTCCACCATGCATTACTACATCCTGATTTCTGTAACTCCCCATCATTAAGCCATATCCATAACCAACAGGAGTTGTGCTGCCATCATTTAATACTGCTGGTGTTAAGGCTGCCTTATAGCTGGCATCACTTAAAACTTTACCACCATATAAAGCTTCGTTCCACTTAAACAGATCGTCTACAGTAGAATATAAGGCTCCGGCTCCACCAGCCCAGGACATATCCCAGTTAGTGCCGGGCTTATAAGCACCACCTTCCTTTTCATATCCTATTGCTTCATTTGTAAGTGATAGAGATGCGGTATGAATACCTGTGTTATGCATTTGCAGGGGATTAAAGAAGGTATCTTTCAAATACTGATCTAAGGATTTGCCGCTCACTTTTTCTACAATAAGCCCTGCCAGAAAATAGCCGGAGTTATTATAGTTATAAGCATCACCCGGATTAAAATCGTAGGGCGCTTTTTTGATTTCGGTAACCAATGCCTCAGGACTGATGGGTAGGTGGACCCTTGATATGAAGTCGGCATTATTAGTATAGCTATGTATGCCCGAGGTGTGGGTTAGCAGGTGGTGCAGCGTTACCTCATCTCCACGTGGAAAACCAGGAAAGTATTTAGAAAGCTTATCGGTAAGCTGAAGCTTTCCCTCTTCCTGCAGTTTTAGGAGCGAGGCTGCTACAAACTGCTTGGTGTTAGATCCTATTCTGAATTTAGTTTCCGGACTAATCAGGACTTTCTTATCAATATCGGCATATCCAAAACCCTTCTTATACACTATTTTACCCCCTTTTGATATAAGCACGGCAATACCGGGAGCCTCTTTTCCCTGCAGAGAAGTAAAAAGCTGATCTGCCAGTGCTTCCGGATCAGGCATTGGGGCTTCTACAGCTCCTTTTTCAAGCAACAGGCTTACCACCTCTTGCCGGCCAGCAAGTTTTGCTGCATTTACAGGCGTAAGACCGGCAGCGTTCTTCTTATTAATATCTGCACCACTGGCTAATAAGAGCTCTATTTCATCCAGAACACCTTTCCCTGAGGCATCCACCAGCCGGTCAGATAGTGCTGCTTTATCTAAGAAACGAGCTGTGAAACCCCAGCCCATCTCTATATCCTGTATCTTAATCAGCAGCTGGTTACTTCCTTTGCGGAGCTGTAGGGAGATCAGGTCCTCATCGGCTGTAATACTACGGGGCACCCAATTCTCATGAACAAGCTTTCCATTCAGCCAAACCTTAAGACCATCATCGCTGCCAATTGCCAAAAATGCTTTCTGTTCAGCTTCGGCTTTTACCTCAGCCAGGGCATAGCCAGCAGCAAAATCAGCCTTGTTAAATAAAACATCAAAGTCTACGATGTTCTGCTCAGCAGCATGATAAAACCACTTCAGCTCCTGCTCATTTGCCTTAAAAGAACTTAGCGCCTGCTTAGGATTTACTGTTACCTGCTGCATGGCATCAGTAGCAAAAAATAGCTCCTGCTTAGCAGCATCCGGTTTATTACCTTCCGTTTCCAGCATCAGCACAGGCCCTGCAATTAACCAATGCTTCATAGGCTTACCAAAAGAAGAGGCGGTGTAGCTGGCTTTTCCATAGCCTTTTGGAGTACCTTCCTTTTGAGGGTGCTTTAACTGAGCTTCTGCTTGTAGCGACAGCAATAGTAGCAAAGCAACCAGACAGCTGTACAGCTGCTGATGTGCTGGTGAAAAAATCTTCTTGAAAATCATGGGTAAATGTTTTATAGGGTGAACAAAAAATTTCTATGAGATAATAAGCCCCTACACTACGGGCTGAAGAAAGAATCACCAACAAAAAATAGCCACACTGCTCTGATCGGACACAGACCATTAATTTCTTCAGCTAAAGCTATAACAAATATCATTCCACCTGTAGGTTAAGATTATTAATAATTTGATATATAATGATTTAGCTTATTGTTCGCTTGCTTTGCAACCCAGGCAGGCCCTTCCAATTACAAATAGTCCCAGTACTGCTTAGCACAACACTTAGCGGATTTAAAAGGTATTGTTGCAGGGTAAACTTTTAAACTCCATCAGCAACCTTCTGCAAAATTTTAAAACTTGCTTAGCGTGTCAGAGGTATGTCCTGTGTTAAGAGATATAAAAGGATATAGCTTTTTGGAAGAATGTACACCCAAAACTTAGCTATACTTTACATAGGAGCAGTTTTAAAAAGAAGCTTGCTTAGCCTGTGTGCTTATATTATTTTCCTGTTGTAAGGATAAACGCTCGGAAATAGGAGACAATGCATTTAGGTATACAGGCTGTGGAATCCCTTCGGCAGAAATTTATTACTTATCAAAAATTATAATTAATTTGCTCATATTGGTGTTGTAGTGCATCAGCCATTAATTTTATTATAAATTCTGCTTCTTCTGTTTTTGTGAAAATTATCAGTTACAATGTAAATGGCATCCGGGCAGCCATGCAGAAAGGTTTTGCCCAATGGCTTGCCGATCAGGATGCCGATGTAGTATGCCTGCAGGAAATTAAAGCCCGGCCCGAACAGGTAGATATCAAAGCCTTTGAAGAACTGGGCTATCACCTCTACTGGATGCCTGCCGAAAAACCTGGCTATAGCGGCGTTGCCATCTTTAGCCGACCCCAACCGTTCCACGTGGAATACGGCTGCGGTCTCCCTACCTATGATTATGAGGGAAGGGTGCTTAGGGCAGATTATCCAGACTTTTCAGTCATGAGTGTGTACATGCCCTCTGGCTCCAGCGGCGATACCCGGCAGTCATTCAAAATGCAGTGGCTTTCTGATTTTCAGCAGTATGTTGAAGAGTTACGCAAAAAACACCCCAACCTGATCATCAGCGGCGATTATAATATTTGCCATAAAGCAATCGATATACACGACCCTGTTCGAAACAAAGATTCTTCGGGCTTTCTGCCCGAGGAGCGCGAATGGTTTGAAGGTTTTGTAAATTCTGGCTTTGTAGATACGTTTCGTCACTTTAACCAGAATCCGCACTGCTATAGCTGGTGGAGCTATAGGGCTGGTGCACGAAAGAACAACAAAGGCTGGCGTATCGATTATCATTTGGCTACGCTGCCCCTGCAGAACAGGCTAAAGAGTGCAACCATTCTGCCAGATGCCCTGCATTCCGACCATTGCCCGATAATTGTAGAGCTGTTATGAAAAAGGTTTTCATTCTGACTACCGCTTATTTATTTATCTTGAATGTTCATTTTCTATCTGTTAGCTATGAATAAACGGTGGCTTAGGCTTTCACTGCTCTGTCTGCTGGCTTCTGCCTGCAGCACCACACAGGAACAAACTGCTGATGGGGCTGCTGGTGAACTGCGCGAAGGGGAGGGTGGACGCTATTATGGCGGTATATTCAGGACAAATGAAACCGAATACATCAAAAACCTGTACCCTCCAGCCATTACCGATGTATACTCTTACCGGGTGGCTAACCAAGTCTATGAGGGACTGTTTAGGCTCAAGCCAGATAACCTAACCGTTATCAACGGACTGGCCGAAAGCCACACAATGGACGAAAGCGGTACCGTTTATACCATCAGGCTGCGCGACGATGTTTACTTTCATGACGATCCCTGCTTTAGCACCGGTAAAGGCCGTAAACTTATTGCCGAAGATGTAGCCTTCTGCCTCACCAGGCTGTGCACCTTTTCTCCACAGAACCAGAACTTCGCCGTATTTTCCGGTCTGATCAAAGGTGCTGATGCCTATTATGCAGCCAGCGCAAAGGGCAGTGCACCGGCTACAGGCGTACCAGGCATAGAGGTACTCGACAGCCGTACCCTTCGGTTTACACTCACACGGCCTAACAGCATGTTTTTAATGCACCTGGCAAGGCCGGCCTGCTTTATTTATCCGCCCGAAGCCTGGGATAAGTATGGCGCCGATATGAGCCGCCACCCGGTTGGTACCGGCCCGTTTAGGCTGGGCAGCCTGGAAGAAAATATTTCGATCGTGCTGCCTAAAAATGAACGCTACTGGCGAAGCGATGCCTTTGGTAACCAGCTGCCTTTTCTGGATGCACTCAACATACAGTTTATCAACAGCAAAAATACTGAGCTGCTGGAGTTCCGTAAGGGTAACCTCGACATGGTGTACCGCCTCCCAACAGAGCACATTATTGAAATACTGGAGAACAACCAGACCGGTACCGGAGAGTTTGTAAAGTACGAACTACAGCGCGAGCCGGAAATGGTCACCCAATACCTGACCTTCAATATGTCGGACCGCAAACTGTTCAGCAACAAAGACCTGCGCAAAGCGATCAGCTATGCGATAGACAGGGAGAAAATTCTTAACTTTGCGCTGAATAACGAAGGTTATGCCCCTGGTAATCATGGTATTACACCACCAGTATTTGCCGATTATAACATTGATGAAATAACCGGATTTCGTCTGAATGTAGACTCTGCCCGATATTACCTTGCCAAAGCAGGGTATCCGGATGGAAAAGGCTTTCCGAAAATAGAGCTGATGCTGAATGCCGAGGGTGATAGAAATACCAATGTTGCAGTAGAAATACAGAAGCAGCTGAGTGATTATCTGAACATACAGGTAGAGATCAACACCTACCCCATGGCGCAATTGCTGGAGCGTGCTTTCAGTGGTAAATTTGATATGATGCGCTCGGCCTGGTATGCTGATTATCCCAGTCCTGAAAACTTTCTATGGGTTTTTTACAGCGGCAGTGCAGATAGGCTTAGCAGAGATCAGGTTTATCCGAACATAGGGCGCTATAATAATGTTACTTTTAACAGATTATATGAACAGGCACTGCAGGCGCGTTCTATTAAAGAAGCAAACGATCTTTTTTTAAGGGCAGAAAAAGTTCTGATGAAAGATGCACCCGTAATTGTACTCTGGTACGATGAGGGATACAGACTTTTGCAATCGTACGTTAAAAACTTTCCAAACAACCCTATGCAGTACAGGGATCTGGGAGAAGTTTATTTTCAACAGGCCCGCACCTTGCGCAGCCAATAGATTATTTAACTAGTTAGAGATAGTAATTAAAAGAAGATAGTATAAGGTATATGGTATTTAGTATAGGGACATCTGGTGCTTTGATAAGAGGCCCCGGCGCATTACCACTGCTGTTAACTGTTGTGGTACCTCATACCCCATACCTGATATCCCATACCCAAAAACAAGCGGAATAGATTATGGCAAACCGGGAAGATTTAGAGGTAGTCCGCAGCATACGGCGCTATAAGCGCAAATATTATACAAACTTGTTGCTTCGCGGCCTTATATGGACGCTGGCTTGCCTGTTGGCTGTGTTTTTGGTATTGGCCTTTGCCGAATACCTGGCACATTTCAGCAGCCGCGTTCGCACACTGCTGTTTTTTGGCTTTAGCGGTCTGGCGCTGGTCATTTTATATGTTTGGGTGCTAAGACCCCTGGGCTACCTGTTTTCTATTACCAAACCCCTTACCGACGAGGAAGCAGCTCAACGCATTGGGGCTTACTTTCCCGAGGTACGCGATAAACTCCTGAATGTACTGCAGCTGCAACAGCTGGCCATTGGCAATCCTTTGGCCGCTGCTGGTGTAAGGCAAAAGTCTGCAGAGATATCAACAGTACCTTTCGATGCCGCTGTAGATTACAGCAGCAATACCCAATACCTCCGCTACCTGCTACCACCTTTAGCCCTGCTGTTACTGGCTGCTTTCTTTTTGCCCGAGCTAATTACAGACAGCACCAGGCGGCTGGTGAGTTATCAGCAGGAGTTCAAGCCCGAAGCCCCTTTTCAGTTTCAGCTGATGAATGAAAAGCTGCAGGCTTTCCGCAACGAAGATTTTACCCTTAAACTGCAGTTTGCAGGCGCTACAGTGCCTCAAACGGCTTATATGGTAACAGAAGAGGGGCGCCGCGTAAAAATGCAGCGTGAAGGCAGTTATTTCAGCTATACCTTTCCAAAAATTCAGGAAGAAAAAGCCTTTCATTTCGAAGCCGCAGGTTTCGAAAGTGATGACTATACCATAGCACTGGCAGAACGTCCTGATCTGAAAGGATTCAGGGTAAAGCTACAGTACCCGCAATACCTGGGCAAGGAAGCCGCCGTACTCGACAATACCGGCAGTTTTCAGGTGCCGGAAGGAACACAGGTACAATGGCAGTTTTTTACATCCGCCACCGATAGCCTCCGCCTTCGCTTTTCTGAAGATAGTGCCGCACTGGCAGGATCACCGGGCAGAGAGCAGCAACTGCTCTTCTCTAAAACCATGCTGGCCTCACAATCTTACCAGGTAGAGCTCAAAAATCGCTGGAGTCAGAATAAGGAAGCCATAGAGTACCAGCTGGAAGTAATTCCAGACAGGCACCCGCAGGTAAATCTAAACAGGTTTAGCGATACCCTGCTGTACAATTATGTGGTATTGGCAGGCAATGTATCGGACGATTACGGCCTTAGCCGCCTGCAGGTGCATTACCGCCTAAGCAAGGATAATAAGGAAGGTGGCAACTACAAAACAATTACGCTTCCACTGCAAAGAGGAAACCTTAGCCAAACCTATTACTATCGCTGGCAGCTCGATAGCCTGGGCATTGCCGCTGGCGACCGCCTTGAGTATTTTGTGCAGGTATGGGATAATGATGGTGTAAATGGTGCCAAAGCCTCCCGTACCGGGGTATACATGCTCAAGCTGCCCGATGCCAGAGAGGTAGAGGAGCAAATCAATAAAAGCGAGCAGCAAACGCAAAACCAGCTGGATGAGAACCTGAAACAGGCCAGACAGCTGAAAGAGCAGCTCAAAAAAGCAGAAGAGCGCATGCGTGGCAAAAATCAGCTGAACTACCAGGACGAGAAAGTGCTGCAGGAATTAGTTGATGAACGCAAAAAGCTGGAGGAAGCCGTAAAAAAACTGCAGGAGCAGCAGGAACTTCTGAATGAGCAGAAGAAAAGGTTCGATAAGCAGCAGGACGAAAAGATAGCCGAAAAAGCAGAGCAGCTGCGCCAGCTGATGGAAGAACTGCTTGATGAAGAAACCAAAAAGCTGTACGAAGAGCTACAAAAGCTGCTGGAAGAAAAGAGCAATCCAGACGAAATGCGCGATGTGCTGGAGAAGTTGAACCGCAAGGAGAACAACCTGGAAAAAGAGCTTGAGCGAACCCTGGAGCTATTCAAGCGTATGAAATTTGATGACAAGCTGGAAAAAAATATAGATAAGCTGGAGCAGTTGAGCAAGGAGCAGGAGGAACTATCAAAGCAAAGCGAAGAAAAAAATGCTGATGCTGAAGAGCTGAATGAGAAGCAGCAGGAGCTCAACGAGGAGTTTAAGGAACTGGAGCAGGAAATGAAAGAGATGCAGGAGCTCAACCAGGACCTGAAGAATCCCAACAGCATGGAAGACACCAAGCAGGAGCAGGAGGAGATAAAGAAGCAGCAGCAACAGAGTAAGGAAATGCTGCAGGAGGGTAAGCCTAAAAAGGCCAGTAAGCCACAGCAGAAGGCAGCAGAACAAATGCGCCAGATGCAGCAGAAGATGAAGCAAATGCAGGGCGGCATGGAAATGGAGTCGCTGCAGGAAAATCTTGATCACCTGCGCGATATTGTGGATAACCTTATTAAACTTTCTTTCGACCAGGAAGCTTTAATGAAAGAGTTCAGGGAAGTAAACCAGAGCGACCCCCGTTTTGTAGAGCTGGGGCAAAAGCAGCTAAAGTTTAAAGACGATGCTGTTATTCTGGAAGACAGCCTGCGTTCTTTAGCCGAACGTGTGTTTCAGATACGCAGTTTTGTTACCCGCGAGGTAGATAATATGAACCGTTATATGGAAGAAAGCGTAGAAGCAATAAAGGAGCGCAAAAAGGGTGTTGCTGCAGGTAAGCAGCAATTTGCCATGACTTCCATGAACAATTTGGCCCTTTTATTAGATGATATCTTACAGCAGATGCAGCAGCAGATGGCTGATGCCATGGGCAATCCTAAAAAAGGACAGCAGAAAGGGCAGAAGCCTACACTGGGGCAATTGCAAGAGCAGCTTAACCAGCGCATCGATCAGCTGAAAAAGGGAGGCAAGAGTGGCCGTGAGTTAAGCGAAGAGTTAGCACGAATGGCTGCCGAGCAGGAACGGATTCGCGAAGCGTTGAAAGAAATGCAGGAGAAATTTGGGAAAGATGGTAAATTGCCAGGAGGTGAAGGTTTGGAGAAAATGATGGAACAAACCGAAACAGAACTGGTGAATAAAAAATTATCTCGCGAACTTGTGGAGCGTCAGCAGGAGATTCAAACCCGATTGCTGGAAGCTGAAAAGGCCATGCTTGAGCGGGAGCTAGATGAAGAACGTAAGGGAGAAACAGCCAAAGATTACGACAAGCAAGCTCCCAAAGCGTTGGAGGAATACTTAAAACAAAAAGAGAGGGAAATAGAGTTGATACGTTCAGTACCACCAAAACTTAACCCTTTCTATAAGGAAGAGATTAATAATTATTTTAAGAGATTAGAGCAATAACTTTTTAGGACGGGTATGATCAATACGATAAAAATTGAAATTCCTTCTCTCATTGAAAATATCAGGATGATTGAAAGTTTCATTGATAATGCCAAAGAGGAGTTTCAGTTAGACGATGGCCTGTATGGGAATATCATGATTGCGGTTACCGAATCAGTCAATAATGCTATTCGACATGGGAATAAAATGGATCCGAGCAAGAATGTAAAGCTCACGCTTTTTCTGCGTGAAGACAACATACAGTTCGAGATAGAAGATGAGGGAGAGGGCTTCGATTATGAAAACCTACCTGATCCTACTGCGCCAGAGAACATCGAAAAGCCTGGAGGCAGGGGCATCTTCTTAATGAAACATCTTGCAGACGAGGTAAATTTTAAAAACAAAGGGCGCTTAGTTGAGCTTTGCTTTTACCTGAATTAATATGCCTGTAATCAATTTTTTTGAGGAGGACATCAAGTTCAAACTACCTCAAAAAACTAAAATCAGGAATTGGATTAAAATTGTAGTTCAAAAAGAAGGTGCCAATATCTCTGAGGTAAACTACATTTTTTGCTCTGATCCTTATCTCAGGCAGGTTAATATTGATTACCTGCAACATGATTATTTCACAGATATTATCACTTTTGATAACAGTGAAGAAGAAGGAACATTAGAAGGAGACATCTTTATAAGCATAGATCGAATCAGGGAAAACAGCTCTGATTTTTCAGATTCATTTGATCAGGAATTACGCCGTGTTGTTATTCACGGCGTTTTACATTTATTAGGTTATAGAGATAAATCTGATGATGAACAAACACAAATGCGGCAGAAAGAAGATCAGTATTTATCTTTGTACGCTTCTTTGAACCAAAGCTAATTTACTTTTGTAAGTGATATATCACACACGTTCCACGTGGAACTATAGCAGCCAATCAGCATGAAGAGATTTGAAAAACTGCAAAGGTTTCACGTGGAACATCTAGATCTAGAATTCAAATAAAGATATGTTTCCGGAATACGATGTTGTTGTAGTAGGGGGTGGCCATGCAGGTTGTGAAGCTGCGCATGCTGCTGCTAAGATGGGATCAAAGGTGCTGCTGGTTACCATGAACATGCAAACCATCGCGCAGATGTCGTGCAACCCTGCAATGGGTGGTGTGGCTAAAGGGCAAATAGTGCGTGAAATAGATGCACTGGGTGGCATGTCTGGTATTATCTCCGATAAATCCACTGTACAGTTCAGGATGCTGAATAGGTCTAAAGGACCTGCCATGTGGAGTCCGCGTACCCAAAATGACCGCATGCGCTTTGCTGAAGAATGGCGACTGGCACTTGAACAAACACCTAATATAGACCTTTGGCAGGAAATGGCTAAAGGCATTGTAGTAAAAGGGGGTAGGGTAGTGGCTGTGAAAACAGCCCTTGGTATTGAAATACCCACCAAAGCTGTAGTGCTAACGAACGGTACTTTCCTCAATGGTTTGATCCACATTGGCGAAAAACAATTTGGTGGTGGCAGAAGCGGAGAGAAGGCGGCTACTGGTATCACTGAGCAGCTGATAGAACTAGGCTTTGAAGCAGGGCGCATGAAAACAGGAACACCTCCAAGAGTGGATGGACGTACCTTGAACTATGCTGTTATGGAAGCGCAGCTGGGTGATGAAAACCCGGGCACCTTCTCCTATATGACGGATGCGCCTATCCAAAAGCAGCTGCCCTGTTATATAACCTATACCAATGAAGAGGTGCATGCAACGCTGCAGACAGGCTTCGATCGCTCCCCAATGTTCAACGGGCGCATCAAAGGTCTTGGGCCACGCTATTGCCCATCCATAGAAGATAAGATAAATCGCTTTGCTGAAAGGGAGCGTCACCAGATCTTTGTGGAGCCAGAAGGCTGGAATACAGTAGAAATCTATGTCAATGGGTTCTCCACATCGCTACCGGAAGATGTACAGTATAAAGCATTACGCAAGATTGTTGGTTTTGAGAATGCTAAAATGTTCAGGCCTGGTTATGCAATTGAGTACGATTATTTTCCGCCAACACAGCTTCAGCTAACGCTGGAGACAAGGCTGGTAGAAAACTTATTCTTTGCCGGGCAGATTAACGGAACAACCGGCTACGAAGAGGCAGCCTGCCAGGGACTCATAGCAGGTATTAATGCGCACAACAAAGTGCATGAAAAAGAAGCCTTTATTCCTAAACGTTCCGATGCCTATATAGGTGTGCTGATTGATGACCTGGTTAACAAAGGTACTGACGAACCTTACCGTATGTTTACCTCCAGGGCAGAGTTTCGTATTCTGCTACGCCAGGATAATGCCGACCTGCGCCTTACAGAAATGGGACATCGTCTGGGCCTTGCCTCAGATGAGCGTCTGGATCGTGTACTTGATAAGAAAAATAGTTTGAGAAAGCTGCTGAATGATCTGAAGCAGAAAAAAGTAGCACCTGAACTGGCTAATGCCGGTCTGGAGGGATTCAATACAGCAGCGCTGAAAGAAACTACCAGTGCTTTACAATTGCTGCGCAGGCCACAGATTGGAGTAGGCGAGCTCAAAAAACTTGATACTGAATTAGCAGAATACCTGAATCGCTATTCAGATGAAGTGCTGGAGCAGGCAGAAATTCAGATCAAGTATGAAACATATATAGATAAAGAGCAGAAGCTCGCCGAAAGAATGGAAGGACTGGAGAACCATATTATTCCACAAAACTTCGACTACAATAAAATTGTAGCGCTTTCGGCAGAGGCAAAGCAAAAACTAAATAAACAAAGGCCAGCAACCATTGGCCAGGCCAGCAGAATAAGCGGCGTTTCACCTGCCGATATTTCTGTTCTTACCATTTATATGGGAAAATAAAACATATGCACCAGGAACTACAGCACTGCCCGCTTTGCCATAGCGGGCAGTTCCGTTTGTTTACAACAGCTAAAGATTATAGTGTAAGTGGCGAAATGTTTAGCATTCAGCAATGCCAGAACTGTGATTTGCTGTTTACAAACCCAAGGCCTGCAGAAACAGAGCTTGGCCGCTATTACAATTCGGCAACCTATGTGTCGCATACCAACGAAGGCAATACACTGATCAACCGGGTATATAAGCTTGTAAGGCATATAACCCTGCGCCAAAAAACTGCACTTATAGAAAAATGGAGCACAACAGGGGAGCTGCTGGATATTGGTTGCGGTACAGGACACTTTTTGGCTGCAGCAAAAGCCAAAGGTTGGAAGGTAGATGGAGTAGAAATAAATGACGGAGCACGTAAACAGGCAGAAGCTGCCTTAGAGCAGGATCTGTACCAGCAATTAACTGAAATACCGCTTACCAAAAGGTATCAGATAATAAGTATGTGGCATGTGCTTGAACATGTATATGATTTAGGGCAGACTTTAACGTTATTAAAAGACCTGTTGCATAAACAGGGCAGCTTAGTGATTGCAGTACCAAATCCGGAGTGTTACGATGCACAGGTTTATGAAAGTGCCTGGGCAGCCTGGGATGTTCCCCGTCACCTGTACCACTTTAGCCAGGATGTAATGCAAAAACTGGCCAGAAAACATGGCTTTGCAGTAAAGGAGGTTAGGCCTATGTACTTCGATGCCTTTTATGTGAGTATGTTAAGTGAAGAATATAGGAAGGGGAAGAAGGCATATGCCAGTGCAGTAGTAACAGGTTTACGCAGTAACCTTTGGGCAAAAAACCACAATAACCAATTTTCAAGTTTAATTTATATACTTCAACACGCATGAAGTTATCTACTTTCATCCTGTACCTGTTAATGATTGTTACCGGTGTCTGGTATATGGGTACAGGTTGTGCCAATGTTGGTAGCCCAACCGGTGGCGACAGAGATACCATACCCCCACGGCTGTTAAATATTACGCCCGCACCAGGAACAACCAATTATAAAGAAGGATTGATCAGGCTTGAGTTTGATGAGCTGGTTACTTTAAAAAATCTGCAGCAACAGCTCATCATTACGCCACGTACGGAGGTAAAGTATAAAGCCAGGGTAAATAAGAATATCGTTGAATTACGTTTCGATGAATCCTTTAGTGACAGCACTACCTACACCTTCAATTTCAGGGAAGGCATTGTGGATATCACAGAAGGAAACGTTGCACCAAACCTTTACCTGGCTTTCAGTACAGGAAGCTATCTGGATTCACTCATCATCAGGGGCAAGGTTAGAGATGCCTTAACAGATAAAGTAGTAGAAGGTGCTACAGTGGTACTTTTCAACCCCAGGGATACCACTACAGTATTCAGGGATAAACCAGCTTACTTCAGCACAACAGATAAAGAAGGTAATTATGAACTTCGGAATCTGAAAAAAGGGGAGTACCTGGTGTATGGGTTTACAGACAAGAATAAAAACCTGACACTTCAAACCAAGAATGAGAGCTATGGCTACTGGCCAGATACCCTGCTACTTTCCGCTACAGCAGATTCTATAAATTTAAGACTGTTTAGCGTAACGGCAGATAAGCCAGTCGTAAACAGTGCACGGCCTGTGGGTAACTATTTTGAAGTTACTTTCAACAAGCCTATGAACAGTTATGAGCTGCAGACAGAAGGTACTACAGAGGTGAATAGCAATTTTATTGAAAAAAATAAGAAGGTAAGGGTTTATCCACAACCCATACAAGATAGCTTGTGGGCTACTATTACAGCATTAGACTCTTTACAGCAGGTAGTTAGCGATACATTCTACATACGCTTTGACCAAAGCAAACGTGCAAAAGCGCCATTTACAATTGAAACCTTACCCAGGCAAGGATCATCTATCACAAAGAACCTGCAGCTAAGCCTGCAGTTTACAAAACCTGTTGCAGAGCTGCGCACAGATAGTTTACGCATTATGTATGACAGCTTAAACTGGGAAACAATAAGCGCAGAAGAAATAGAGTGGAACAGCAAACGCGATAAATTAAGTATTAGAAAAACGCTGTCGCCACCTAAACCGGCAGAGCCTGTTACTACAACAGAAACAGACCCCCAGAAGCTAGCCAGGGGAGGAGCCGGAAAGAAAGAGCAACAGACACAAATACTCTTACCCAAAGGCTCTGTTTATAGTATAGAATCAGATACCCTTGATAATCAGGCGATTAACTATAGATTTGCAACTGAAAGCCAAACGGGTATCATCAATGGAACCATAGCAACTGCTGCAGAAAATTATATTGTACAACTTGTAAAGGCAAACAACTTTGAAGTGGTAAGCCAGCAGATTAATGCCAGGCAATATACTTTCAGGTTTGTAGAGCCTGGTGATTACCTGATTAGAGTAGTGGTAGACAGGAATAAAAACGGACGCTGGGACCCCGGGAACATCTTTAATCTGGAAGCTCCGGAAGCAGTATTTATCAACGACCAGCCCATTACAATTAAGGCAAACTGGGAGATCCAGAATCCTGAAATTTCCTTATAAAATCTGTGTATAACTTACGTGTGGCTGTAGATAACTGTGAGTGGGCTGTAGATAAAGAGCGTTGATAAGTAGGAAGGAGTGCTGGTGTGGGTATAAGTGCTGAGTTTTCCAGATTATACACAGTTTGTTTCCACAACTGCATAATTTATCAACAGCTTAAAAAGCTTAATGTGGAACTTTAGGTGGATATCGATAAGATTCAGAAAATCAGAAAGTTAAATGCAGTTATTTAACCTTTTAGTTGAGATATCCACATTGGGGTTAAGGCAAAATTAAAAAAAAGAAGCAGTTATTAACCTTTTAACAGCTTAATAGAAACAATATATTTCTTAAATATTTATTTCATTAATAAGTATTAGAGGGGGGAATTATGTGTATAAGTACTTGGCGTAAAAAATTTTTACTACTGCTGGTGATGTTTTTGCCCATTATGGTTTGGGCTCAGGACAGGCAGGAAATACAACTGGCTGATGAATATTATCAGCGTGGTGAGCTGACAAAAGCACGACAGCTTTATGATGAGCTTGCGGATGATGAGGCAAACGTTGCACTTATTCACAATAATTACCTGAACCTGTTAATAAACCAGGAAGATTTCAGGGCAGCTGAGCGCTATTTGCAGCGCCTTATCCGCAACAGAGCAAATGCAGAGCGCTTTCAGCTTGATTTGGCTCAGGTATATGCCCAGCAGGGCGAAATCAAAAAAGCAGATAAGCTTTACAATGAAATTATAGAAGCTGCAGCCAGGAATAATTTTAAGACGCATACAGTTGCCCAGCAGCTTATGTCAAATCGCTTGTATGAGAAGGCGCTGCGCACCTATGAGAGAGCACGTGAGGTACAGCCAAATCCTGATGAGTCTTATTCGCTCCAGATGGCAGTGCTGTATAATTTACTTGGGCAGCAAAAGCAAATGTTTGAGGAGTACTTCCGGTACATTCGCCAGCAGCCCAGCAGAATGCAGCAGGCAAAAAATATGCTTCAGAATGCTTTAACCGAACCAGAAGATCTGCAGGCTTTTGAGGCCCTGCTTTTTGAAAGGGTACAGCAGGAGCCGGGCAACAGGCAGTTCTCTGATCTCTTAATTTGGCTGCACCTGCAGCAAAAGAACTTCTACGGGGCTTTTGTACAGGCAAGAGCACTGCAAAAGCGCTTTAAGGATGGTCCGGAGCAGCTAATGGAGATAGGCCAGATAGCCCTGGAAAATAAGGATTACGCCGCTGCCATCAAGATCTTTGAATACGTGAATACGGCTTTCCCAGAATTACCCGAACGCTACCTGGCGCGCCGTTACCTGATTTTATCTAGAGAACAGCTGGTAAAAACAACTTATCCTGTTGATACGCTTGAGATCCGGAAGCTGATAAGCGATTATCAGCAACTGGTAGAGGAAGCGGAAAATAACCCTACTGCTATAGATGCACAAAACAGCATGGCCATGCTCTATGCCTTTTACCTCGACGAGAAGGCTAAGGCTACCGAGATCCTAAATATGCTGATTCAGAACCCACGCACTCCTGCACGTTTGAGGGGGCAAAGTAAAATGGCTTTAGGAGACATTTATTTGCTTACTGCAGAGCCCTGGGAGGCCACGCTGCTTTACTCACAGGTAGAGAAAGCATTCAAGGATGATCCGCTTGGCTACGAAGCTAAATTACGAAATGCAAGGCTTTCATATTTTAAGGGAGAGTTTGGGCTGGCACAGGGTCACCTGGATGTTTTGAAAGAGGCTACCACCCGCGAAATTGCCAATGATGCCATGGCCTTAAGTCAATTAATCAAAAACAATAGTTATTTAGACTCCGTAGACCTGCCGATGCAGCGGTATGCCAACTCAGAGCTGTTACTCTTTCAGAACAAGAAAAAAGAGGCTCTGAACGAACTTGATGCTATGCTAAAGGAATATGCAAACCACAGCCTTACAGATGATATCCTTTACAGGCAGGCTCAGATCTATGTTGAACTGGGAGAATTTCAGCAGGCTGTTGATAAACTGAACCTGCTGGTGGATAAGTGGTCTTCTGATATTCTGGCCGATGATGCATGGTTTCTGCGGGCTAAGCTCTATGAAGAATACCTGCAGGATCATGAAACAGCCAAGGAGCAGTATACAGAATTCCTGAAACGTTTTCCTGGCAGTGTGTATGTAGCTGAGGCCAGAAAGCGATTCAGAACCCTAAGAGGCGATTTTGCCAATTAGACTTAGCAGAACATATGCTCAAAATTTAAAAAGGAACAGTGCAGAAATAGCCTGTTCCTTTTTTGGCTTTGAACATATCATAAAAATGTGTAAATTTTTAACTTAATGCAGATAACGATAAAATAATGACCCCCAGCCGACTGTTTGATTTACTTACAAAACAGCTAAAAGAGTTTCCAAAGTCTGATGCGTTAGCCTATAAACAAAATGGCCAGTGGGTGAGCTACAGTACAGAAGATGTAGCACGCATTGTAAACCAGATGAGCATAGGTTTGCGTAAGCGAGGCATTGAGAAGGGAGATCATATAGCTATTATTTCTCCAAACCGCCCTGAGTGGAATTTTGTAGACTTTGGCATGCAACAGCTTGGTGCCGTAAGTGTACCCATGTATCCCACCATATCAGAAAATGAATTCAGGTTTATTTTCAAAGATTCTGGTGTTAAAATGGCATTTGTGGCAGATGAAGATCTGTACAAAAAAGCCAGTAATGCAGCAGCAGGCTTACCGAATGCCATAGAAATATACACCTTCGATAATGTGCCGGGAGCAGCCTCGTGGAAGGACATCCTGAAAGAGGGAAAAAATGAAGATGTTAACCAGCTCACACCCCTTAAAGCGGCTGTAGATACGGAAGATCTGCTAACCATCATTTACACCTCAGGCACAACCGGAACCCCAAAAGGGGTGATGTTAACACACAGGAATATTCTTAGCAACACGCAATCGGTTGCAGGCCTGTTTCCGGAGATTGGCCCTGATATGCGGGTACTAAGCTTTCTGCCCATCTGCCATATATTTGAACGCACGGCCATCTACGCCTATATGAATGTTGGTGCCAGTATTTACTATGCCGAAAACATGGAAACCATAGGCGACAACCTAAAGGAGGTTAAGCCGCATGTGTTTACTACTGTTCCACGTTTACTGGAGAAGGTGTATGCCAAGATTGTAGCTAAAGGATCTGAGCTGTCGGGCATTAAAAAAACCCTTTTCTTCTGGGCTCTTGGGCTGGGCAAAAAGCACGATCCGGCAGCAGATGCGGGCAGCTGGTACAATTTTCAGCTTAGGCTGGCCAACAAGATTATCTTCAACAAATGGCGCGAAGCGTTGGGTGGCAATGTACAAATGGTTGTTTCAGGCGCTGCAGCGCTGCAACCGCGCCTGGCCAGGATCTTCTGGGCCGCGGGCATCCCTGTTTGTGAGGCATATGGGCTTACAGAAACATCTCCTGGTATTAGCTTTACACGCAATGATGCCAGCAGGGTACAGATCAGTTATGTAGGAGAGCTGCTGGAAGGGGTAGAGGTAAAAATAGCAGAAGATGGTGAAATACTGGTGAAGGGCCCCAACATCATGAAAGGCTATTATAACCGGCCAGATCTTACGGCAGAAGTTATAGATGAAGAGGGCTGGTTTCATACCGGCGATGTGGGAGTGCTAAAAGACAATCGCTATCTGCGCATCACAGATCGCAAAAAAGAGATGTTTAAAACATCGGGAGGCAAATACATTGCCCCGCAGGTACTGGAAAATAAGCTAAAGGAGTCGAAAGTAATAGAACAGGTGATGGTAGTAGGAGATGGCAAACATTTTCCTGCAGCCCTGATTGTACCTGATTTCATTGCCCTGCGCGACTGGTGTCTGCATAATGGCATTAAGTACACCTCAGATGCCTACATCATAAAGTCTCCGGAGGTGATCAATAAGTTTCAGCGTGAACTGGAGAAGTACAACAAAGATTTTGGGCAATGGGAAAGGATAAAGCAGTTCAGGCTTATAGCAGAGCCCTGGAGTGTTGAAAGCGGTGAGCTTACACCAACGCTAAAACTTAAACGCCGGCGTATTCTGGAAGACTATGAACTACTGGTGCGCAGCATCTACGAAGAAAACCAGACCGATACATCAGAGAAAGAAATGTTTATTACAGATTAGCTATAAATTGTTCAGCTACAGGCTTATGCCTGTTGGCAGCGATAATACCAAAACTCCTCATGAGCTTTGCCGTTAATATTATACCTGACCTGTCTCTAAAAGCATTTCAAATATAAATACGGCAAAATGGAAGATAAAAGTAACATTTCTATATTTCAGGGATCGACTGTAGAGGCCGATACCGTTCATGATTTTCTGGCACAGAACCAGATAGCATCTCTGGTGCGAAACCACATGCAGGAAAGTTTAGATGCAGGCTGGGTAGCTGCCGCACCCGATTATGCAGCTGAAGTTTTTGTAGCGGTGGAAGACAAAGCCAGGGCAGTAGACTTACTGAAGAACCTGTATCACGAAGACGCACAGGGAAGTGTGGCAAACACTGGCACTACTACAACAGCACCACCCTTAACAGCACGTGGCCCTGTACCAGCTCCTGACCGGGATATTGTACCTCAGGAAAGGAAAACAACTACACCTCCGCCAAAACCACCTGTAGTTTAATAGCTGCACGATCTGCCCGCTCCTGTAAGAGCGCGTATCCTGTAAGGGTGCGTATGTAGAAATAATCATTCCTGAAATTAATAATAAGGCTGTACAGCATTTTCTTTTCTTAAGAATTTAAAACCTAAATACAAAAACAGCCCTGGAGATGGATCCAGGGCTGTTTTTTTATGTGTTAAAGCTGCTTTAAGCCTGGGGATAACTCAAGTTTATCCACATCAAAAGGTTAAGGTCGCCGTATTTTGTTAATGGTATGGTACTCTTCCAGCTCCTGGCGGTAAATAACTTTGCCATCAGTATTAAGGTACATCAGCAGGTTGGTATCTTCCAGAATCACCTCTTCTGCAAGCCTGTAGCTGTTGCAGCCTCTGTTTTCCGGAGAAACAGACATTAGAGCAGCTCCGTTGGTAAAAGCGCGGGTGTGGCAAAGCTTTGTATAAAGATCATTATCGAACACTTTCTTCCCGTGCCTGTCAATGAAAAAAGCATCGTTTTCTGTCGTAACAAAGGCATAACCATTGGAAAAAGAATCGGCAGAGCGAAACTGTAGCGGTACGGCTATGGAACCATCAGGCATTATGTAGCCCCATTTAAAATCTTTCCATACCGCAGCCAGTCCGTTGGAAAATTCGCGGGCTTTGCTGAACTGGGGCTGAATAATAAAACTGCCTTTCTTATCAATAAAGCCCCATTTGCCGGTGCTTGGGTCCAGCGCGGGCGCTAAGCCATTGGCAAAGGCACCGCCTCCGCTGAATATAGGCTTGATGGCATAATCGCCATTGCGGTTTATATAGCCAACTTTGCCACCTTTTTCTATACGGGCAAGTCCTTCTGAAAAATTATACACCTTATCGTAGTAGCCGTAAAGCTCCAGCTGCCCTTCTTTATTAAGGAAGCCACTGATACCGGCGCCCTTATAGGTAGGATCCAGGATCTGGATCGTTACAGGCACCAGGCCTTCTGTGAAATGGTCGTGGGGCTGAACGGATACTTTGTAGTCATACAGCTTAATGAACGTACCAAACCCAAAGTACTCAGATTGGATAACCTTCTGGCCCTTCTCATTAATGAAGTCCCATACCTCACCACCCTGGTAGGTATCTTTCACCATGGCAAGGCCATCATGAAAATCCATAGCCATCTGGTACTGGGGCTTAATAACCCACTGGCCAGACTCATCAATATAGCCCCACTTGTCGTACTTGCGCATGGGGTACAATTGTTGGGCAGAAACAGCTACTGAAAACAGTAACAGTACCATTCCTAAGGCAATAAGCCGGAGCCATGTGTTTTTGAAAAATCTGGAGGTCATTCAGGCTAAACTGAAGCTAAATCTGGATACACTGGCATCCAGATACAATAATCTGCTATACATCTGCAATTCTAACAGGAAAGGAGCAAACTCTTACCAGCTTTAAGCTGTAGGAGCAGACATCCCGCCTATTAATACGTAAAATTCAAAAAAATATTTGAAAATTCAAAAATATCTTACCTGCGTACTATAATTTTTAACGAAGGCTAACCTTTGCAGGTTCTGTACTTTCAATATAAAAGCACGTTTGCAGAAAAAACAGCGCCTTTATGGGGAGATTAAGTAAATTAACCTGCTCAAAAGCAGCCAAAAAATTTTTATGCCACACGCCCACCATTTTTTAGTAAACCTGCCGGTGCAAGACAGTGCATCTGTTGCCGGCTTTTTTGAAAAATTAGGTTTTACAGAGTTATATCCTCCCGTAGTACCTAATACCAGGCTTTATTCTGATGGGTATTTGCAGATTCAGCTATGCCCCGCAGAAGCTAACTGGCGCAGTGGCATTGTTTTTTGTACCGAACAACCCCTGGACAGCCATGCAGCAGCTTTGCAGCAAAGTGGCGTGCAAACAGTGGTTCAAGATAATAAAATAAGAGTGGTTGCGCCAGATGGCACAGCAGTGTACTGGCTCAGCCTCAAAGATTTTGCTTTTCCAAAACAGCCTGCAACAGGCCACAGCCTCCTTGGATCGTTTTATGAAATAAGCCTGGAGGTAAATAGCCTGGAAGCGAACAAAATGTTCTGGGAAAGTATAGGTTTCAGAAAAATATTACCTGAAGGAGATATATCAAACTGGCTTACCATGAGCCACCCTTTGCTGAAAGTTAGCCTCTATGAAAAAGGCAGCTGTCCCCACCCTTTCCGAAGCCCGGCACTTACCTGGTTTAACGCCGATGCTGCCGAAAAGCTGCGCCTGCTTCAGCAAAAGGGTTTTAAGTTCGCCCATATATTGCCCGCTGCGGCCCCTGAACCGGAAGAAGCAATATTAGAGACCCCCGAAGGGCACCAGCTGTTCCTTTTCAAAGCCTGGTAGCCCATTTAAAGACCAGAAAGTCAGTATAATTGTGTAAACATTAAAATAGCTTAGCTTTTGCCGTTGATAAGATTGTATATGAAGAAGATTTTTACGCTATGCGTGCTGTGTTTTGCAGGCCTGATGAACCCCTTGCTTGCCCAGCAAAACCTGAAAAATCCTGATGAATTTCTTGGCTACACGCTGGGTACACGCTTTACACCACACCATAGGGTAGTGCAGTATTTCGAGTACCTGGCAGAGAACAGCAATAAGGTACAACTACAGCCCTATGGCACTACCTATGAGCAAAGACCACTGCTGCTTGCTTTTATCAGCAGCCCGGCAAACCTTGCCCGTTTAGAGAGCATACGGCAGAACAACCTGCGGCGTGCAGGCGTGCTGGAGGGAAGGGTAGAGGCAGAGCAGCCTGTTTCACTGGTGTGGCTTAGCTATAACGTGCATGGTAATGAAGCTGTAAGCACCGAAGCATCTATGGCAGTGTTGCATACACTGGCAGAGGCGAAAGACGAAAATATTGAGGATTGGCTCCAGAATGTGGTGGTGATCATAGACCCGGCCGTAAACCCCGACGGGCGCGACCGCTATGTAAACTGGTATAATTCTGTAGTAGGAGAGCAGTACAATGTGCAGCCCGAAGCCCGCGAGCACCAGGAGCCCTGGCCGGGTGGGCGCCCCAACCATTACCTTTTTGACCTGAACCGCGACTGGGCCTGGCAAACGCAGCGCGAAAGCAGGCAGCGCATGCAGGTGTATAACCAGTGGCTGCCGCACATTCACGCCGATTTTCATGAGCAGGGTGTAGAGGAACCATACTATTTCGCTCCCGCAGCAGAGCCTTACCACCAGTACATTACAGAGTGGCAGCGCCAGTTTCAGACCACCATTGGCCTAAACAACACCCGTTATTTTGATGAAAGTGGCTGGCTCTATTTTACGCGCGAGCGTTTCGACCTGCTCTACCCCAGTTATGGCGATACCTACCCAACCTTTAACGGCGCCATTGGCATGACCTACGAGCAGGGTGGTTCGGGCCGGGCCGGGCTTGCTATTTTAACGAGTGAGAACGACACCTTAACCCTTACCGATCGTATTCTGCACCACTACACCACCAGCATATCCACCATAGAGGCAACGGCCAATAATTACCAGGAGGTAGTGAGAAATTTTGAGACTTTCTTTCGTAGCTCAAGCCAGCGCCCGCCGGGAAAATACCTGAGCTACCTTATTCCGGCACAGAATGCCCCTGATAAGCGCCAGGCCCTGAAGGAATTTCTGGACCTTCACCAGATAGCCTATGCCGAAGCTGCCGCTACCCGTACCTACCGTGGCTGGAGCTATGCCGATGGCCGCGAAAGCAGCTTCCGCGCCAATGCCGGCGACCTTGTGATTTCCGCACGGCAACCAAAAGCAGTGCTGGTGCAGGTGCTGATGGATCCTACCACCCAGGTAAGTGATTCTGTTACCTACGATATTACTGCCTGGTCGCTGCCCTATGTGTTTGGATTGGAGGCCTATGCAGCTGCCGAACCTATTGCTACACGTGTACCTGCTGAAACTAAAGCCTATGCCCTGAACATCAGTACTGAAAATCCTTATGCCTACATACTACCCTGGCAAAGCCTGGATGACGCCCGCTTTCTGGCAGAGTTGATGCGGCTGGGCATAAAAGTGCGCTACAGCCTGGAACCTTTTACCACCAACGGCAGGCAGTATGGCAGAGGCTCGCTTATTATCACACGCACAGGTAATCAGCACCTGGGAGAGCGCTTTGATTTTCTGGTGAAGGAGTCGGCCCGTAACTGGGAGCGACCGCTGCAGGCAGTGGGTACCGGATTTGTAGCAGAAGGAAAAGATTTCGGTTCTTCCAGCATCCGTTACATTAATCAGCCCAAGGTAGCAGTACTGTCGGGCGAGGGGGTTTCGTCGCTGTCGTTTGGAGAAGTGTGGCATTTCTTTGATCAGCAAATAGGCTATCCTGTTACAGTACTGGGTACTAACTACCTCGATCGGGTAGATATCAACAAGTTTGATGTATTGATCCTGCCAGGCGGTTCTTACGCGGGTATCATTACCAATGATGTACACGAACAGCTCATAAACTGGGTACGCGGTGGTGGAAAACTTATACTGATTGAAGATGCTGTAAACGCTTTTGCCGGACGTGAAGGGCTGGCCATTGAGCGGAAAAAAGCTACTGCTGAAGAAGAGGAAGAAAAGGAAGAAAATATGGAGGAGCGCCTTAAGATTTTTGCCAACAGCGAGCGCGAAGCCATCAGCAGTTACAATGCCGGTAGCATTTACCGAGTAACACTCGATCCTACACATCCCCTGGCTTTTGGTTATGAGCAGGAGTACTTCAGCTTAAAAACCGATGCCGATAGTTATCAGTACCTGAAGGGGGGCTGGAATGTAGGCACCATCCGTTCTGAAAATGCGCTTGTAAGTGGTTTTGTTGGCCAGCAGGCCCAGGAGAAGCTTGCAAACACACTTGTATTCGGTGTAGAGGAAAAAGGGCAGGGCGAAATTATCTATATGGTAGATAACCCGCTTTTCCGTGCCTTCTGGCATAGTGGTAAATTATTCTTTGCAAATGCAGTTTTTTTTGTAGGACAATGAACAAACAATTTTACTCCCTGCTTCTGGTAGCTGCAGCAATGCTGGCTGGTTGTGGAACAGAAGAAAGAAATACAGAAGCAACAGTAGAGAAGCAACTGGTATTTAGCCACTTGCCTTCTCCTGCCGATAGTCTTGCCCGTTATCCGCACCTGCTGGCAGATGAAGAAAATGCCCAGCTCTGGATGAGCTGGATGGTGCAGCATAGCCCCGACTCTGCCTCACTCTGGATGGCAGCGTTAGATGGCGCTACAGGTACCTGGAAAGAGCCTGAGCTGGTACATGCCGGCAGCTCCTTAATGGTAAACTGGGCCGACTACCCCCACCTGCTCCAGAATAATAAGCAGCCGGGGGTGCTTTTTCTAAAAGTTGCTGATCCTACGGCTCCTTATGCCTATCATGTTATGTGGAAAGAGCCAGGTAAAGCTGCAAAACGCCTGCATACCGATAGCTCTGCCACAGAACATGGCTTTGTGAGTACTGTTGCACTGCCTGGAGGCCAGCAAGGCGTTGTGTGGCTGGATGGAAATAAATATGCAGGCGCCGAAGATGCACACGGCCATGGACATGGTGGTGAAATGACACTCCGTTTCCGCACGCTAGCTGCAGATGGAAGCATGGAGACAGCTACTGAGGTAGATGGCCGTACTTGTGACTGCTGCAATACCGCCATGGTAGCAACGCCAGAAGGTGCAATTGCTTTTTACCGTGATCGTTCCGAAGATGAAATCCGCGATATCTACTACACCCGCTACACAGAAGGTAAGTGGTCGGAGCCCAAGCCTGTGCATAAAGATGGCTGGGAAATGCGGGCATGCCCGGTAAATGGTCCGGCGGCCGATGCCAGGGGTAGCGCGGTAGCAGTAGCTTGGTTTACCGGCGCCGGCGGAAATAGCAAGGTGCAGCTGCGCTTTAGTGAAGATGCCGGCCAAAGCTGGGGACCAGTGCTGGTAGCAGACAGCCTTCAGCCTATGGGACGGGTAGGCGTTAAACTTCTATCCGAAGGCGGCGCTATGTTAAGCTGGCTTGATGGCGAGGGACGACTGGTGCTGCGACAGGTAGATTCCAGAGGCAACATGGGAGGTGTGCAAACCCTGGCCGATAGCCTCAGCAGCCGTAAAAGTGGTTTTCCACAGCTGGTACGCCTGAAAGAGAAAGTATATGTAGCCTGGACTCAGCCCGAACCCTACACACAGTTGAAGGTAATGGAAGGAGTGCGGCGCTAATAAAGGCACAAATTTATCATTTACGCTAGTACCCTACCGCCTCTACGGTATAACCCCTGCGACGAAGGAGGTTGATGAGACCATCTTCGCCAGGCAGGTGGGCGGCACCTACAGCAAAAAAGGTGGGCTTGTTGCGGGCAAGGGTTTCCACGGTGGGCATCCAGCGGCGATTACGATCCTGCAGCAGAACATTTTCATAGTTTTTCATGCCCAGGCTTGTTTCGCGTACAATGTAAAAGAGGCTCTCCAGATCTTTGTTCTTGTAGCTCACGACCATGTTCCAGAAATCTTCGCGCAGCTCTTCGTAATTTTTTACGGCTTCTAAGAGCAGTTTAGCCTGCTCCTGGTAAGGTATGGCATCCAGTGCTTTTAGTTGATCTGAAGCGCCTTCCAGGCCTACTACAGGTTTGTTCTGCAGGCCCATCATGCGCGATAGCTGCATCTCGTAAGAAAGTACAGGGCAGTCCAGCAGCTTGGAATAGAGCAGCGAGCTGATGAAGAATGGCTTCATGCTTTGCAGCTGGTTAAGCACAACGCCCAGCGAATCGCGATAGAAACGCTCCACCAGCCTGTATTCACTCTCAGAAAGGTAATCGCTTAGCTTGCTTGGCGTTTTCATCTGCATGCCTGCCTGCAGCTGCTTTAGCTCTGCAACATCAGAGATATTTACCTCCAGCGCCAGCTGCTTACTGTTTTGCATTGCCTGCAGCATAGAGGGCGTTACCAGCATATCGTCTACACAAATGGCGTGGATGGTACCATAGAGGTAGGATGGCTGTTTAAGTCCTCCTCCGGATATTTTCCAGAGCAGCGACTGCTCCTGCACCGCTTGCGCCTCTTGTTCCTGTGCAATTACCTGTGCAGGCATCAGGGCATAAAGTACTACAAAACAAGGGGCAAAAATTCTTAGTAAAAAGAAAGTGGAATAAAGTACAAATTTTCTACTGAAATTCATGAACCTAAGGTATAGCGGTGCGTATGCAAAAACGGAAAAAACACTCAATTCTTATACAGCGCTTTGTTAAACAGGTGTATATACTTAGACCGGAGTACTGCTCCGGTTTTTTTATGCCGGTATATGCACAAAGATACCTTCTTCGGTGGTTTCTACCTTAAAAGTTTCTGCAGGAGGTGTACGGTTGCTGCCTTCTTCACCGGTAATAAGGGAGTAGCTTTTCTGGTGTAGGGGGCAAATTACCTGCAGTCGGGCATTAAGGGTACCGCCGCTAAGAGATGCCTTCTGGTGCGGGCAGGCATCTGAAATGGCCATAAATCCCTGCGGAGTATTGGCCAGGCAGAGGGTAAAAGCACCTATTTTTAGCTTTCGTAAAGTGCCGGGCGGCACTGCTTTAGCAGCGTCGTCTTCTGTGGCAAATATTCTTATTTTTTTAGTAGTGTTCATAATCTTGGCAAATCTGTATTATTCCTGTAATTTTAGCGTTACTTTTTTTGTTAAGCAAAAGCAGTAACAAGCAAACTATTAGGTGAAGTATTTGAAGTTCTTCTTGGCGGCGCTGGCGGTGATTGCCATTGACCAAACAGTAAAACTGTTGGTCCATTATAATATGGAGCTCGGCATTGCCGGCGAAATAAATGTGCTGGGCGATTGGTTCAGACTGCATTATCTCCTTAATCCGGGCATGGCCTTTGGCATGAAGCTCGATTGGGAGTGGGGCAAGCTGCTGCTTACCCTGTTCAGGTTTGCTGCAACCATTGGTATAGGCTATTACATATGCCTGCTCATTAATCGTAAAGCACATCAGGGGCTTATCTGGAGCATGTCCCTTATCCTGGGCGGTGCTGTGGGTAATTTAATTGACAGTATATTTTACGGAGTTTTTCTGGAAAACAATTTAGTGCCCGGAGCGCCCACACCCTGGTTTCATGGTCAGGTAATCGATATGCTCTACTTTCCGCTCTATGAAGGGGTGCTGCCCGATTGGGTACCGGGCTGGGGCGGCCAGTACTTTATTTTCTTCCGCCCGGTCTTCAACCTAGCCGATTCTGCTATTTTCCTGGGTGTTGCCCTTATACTTTTGATGCAGAAACGTTTTTTTAACGAACCGGAGGAATCAGAGACTGCAGAAGCCGGCTATACAGATACCGAAGAAGTAACGACACATCATCCATAAAAAGAAGCCCCGCCTGAACAGAGCGGGGCTTCTTTTTATATAACTTATTTTTTTGTTACAAGTGTTATTGTTATTACCAGTATTATTTAGTTCGACTGGTAAAAATCTTATGTTCTTTTGCAGTAGCCCAGCTTTTTGTTGCGGAAGATGATGCAGCTACAACAGGAGAGCGAAAGATGTAGCTGCATCTTAGGAACATTGAGCTATTGATGGGTGTAGAAGAGCCACAACTACTGCCTTTACCGGCTAGACTGCTGTTGTCTTTTAGCTGTTCCAGCCTCTGTATTTTCCCTTGTTTTTCCCTTGTTGCGTAACAAAGTAATCTACCTGAATTATTAATTACTTTTTGCTCCTGCATCCATTTGCTATAACCAGGCTGTGGAAATGCCTGGTAGCAGCTGTATGTCTGTACAACTCTATAGGCTCAGCAACAGCCAGAAGGGCAACAATAAAAAATTATGAAAAATATTGATTTCGGATAGTGGAAAAAAGAGGGTGCCTGACTCTTGCTATAAAAAGCCGGAATTAATGAGAGGTGATTGTGCAGTAGATGATCTTTTGTCGGACCAATCTTTTAGAAACTGGGTGCTGTATCAGGATGCTGCATCAGGTGTTTTTTGGGAGACCTGGTTGATAGAGAATCCTGGCAAGAAGGAAACTGTAGCTCAGGCAAGGACTATACTCAAGACCCTCCAGTTCGATGAAGGTAATCTTTCAGAAAAAGAAAGCGATCAGCTGCTGAAGAGAATAAAGGATACCAATGCACTAGGGGGAAAAACAAACGCCGGGGGTGCTGTTGTAAGGCCAATCAGCAGTAGGGTTGAGCAGCTTCAGTACGAGCAAAGCAGAAGAAAAAGCTCAATGCGCAGCTTAATGGGTTATGCTGCTGTTCTGGCAGGTGCTCTGATTTTCACTTTATCATTCTACCTGCTAAGCGGAAACTGGAGGAATGATGCAGGCCCAAAGCTGATTGAGAAAGTGAATAACAAAGGACAGAAGGCAACCTTCTTTCTGCCCGATGGTTCTAAAGTTGTGCTTAATTCTTCTAGTACACTCAAATATCAGAAAGAATTTAAGGATGATATCAGGGAGGTCTATTTAAAAGGAGAAGCCTTTTTTGATGTGACTAAAAGCAGTAAACCATTCATTGTTCATACAGATAAGTTAGCGGCCAGGGTGCTGGGCACATCTTTTAATGTAAATGCTTTTGCTGATACCAAAGAACATTCTGTTTCACTGGTAACGGGCAAAGTAGTGGTACATGCTTCAGTAGATGATCAGAAACATCTGATACTGGAGCCCGGTGAAAAAGGTAAAATAGACAGTACCACAGGGGGGCTTATAAAAACCGCTTTCGATTATGAAGAAGAAATAGCCTGGAAGGAGGGTGTTTTATTTTTTAAAGATCTGCCCCTGAAACAAGCACTTGACCGGATGGAAAAGTGGTACGGGGTAGAATTCGTTGAAGGCAAGTTTCCTGAAAAGGATTACCATGTAACCGGCAGGTTTGATAACGAATCTCTTGAAAATGTTTTACGCAGTATTGGCTTTACCATAAAGTTTGAATTCAAGATAGAAAAGAACAAAGTACACCTAACATTTCACCAGTAAAGATAGACTGGTGCTGGTACGAAAAGACATAAGCTGTATGTAATAGCGCCAGAGATGAGGCCCCTGATCAGCATCAAAATTTTTATATATCAATCAACCAATTTATCAGCCGAGACAGGAACAGTATCATAAGTTCTATTTTTAACTAAGAAATTTATGAAAAACAGACATTTACCAAGTTGTTTTCTGGTAACAAAGTACCTGCTGTATGGGCTATTACTCCAATGCCTTTTTTTTAGCCCGGTGTTCGCAATCGATGTAGAAGCTCAGGATCCTAATCTTAAAGAGGTTATCGTAAATCTCGAGGTGAAGAATGAGCGGATGGACAAGGTGCTGGATGCTATAGAATCTCAGACCCAGCTAAGCTTTGTTTATAATCCCAGGAAGTTGGATATGGGTAAAAAGGTAAGCCTCAATGCTGCTAATATACCCCTGTACAATGTATTGCAGGAGCTGTCATTGCAGGCTAAAGTCAAATTCAGGCAGGTAAACCATAACATCAGCATACAACGCATTGATGATAAAGAAGAAGGTTTAGGTTATGTGAAATCTTCTTTGCCGCCGGTTATCGTTACCGGCAGAGTTACAGACGATACAGGACAGGGCCTGCCAGGTGCTACAGTTAGGCTAAAAGAAAGTCCTTCAGTAGGCGCTGTTACAGATCCTGACGGGGTGTTTCGCTTAGAAGTACCTGAGGCGGTGCAAAATGGAACTTTGGTAGTTTCATTTATAGGCTATGCCGATCAGGAAGTACCCATTAATAACCGCACAACCATTGATGTGCAGCTGGCACAAGATGTTGAGGCGTTGCAGGAAGTGGTGGTAATTGGTTATGGCACTCAGGAGGAAAAAGACCTGACATCGGCCATTACAACAATAAGTGCAGAAGAAATTACCCGAACCCCAACAGCAAACGTGATGCAATCGCTGCAGGGCAAGGCGCCTGGCGTACAGGTTGTAAGTAGCGGAGCCCCGGGCGCTTCACCAACCGTGCGGGTAAGAGGTGTTGGATCTTTAGTAGGAAATGCTTCTCCTCTGTATGTAGTGGATGGAATGTTTTTTGAAAACATCGACTTCCTGAACCCAAATGATATAGAAAGCATGTCGATCCTGAAGGATGCCTCCGCTGCGGCTATTTATGGTGTACGTGCTGCCAATGGGGTGGTGCTGATCGAAACAAAATCAGGATCGTTTAATCAAAAAACACAAGTTACTTACGATGGCTATTATGGAGTACAGAGGGCACAAAACGTACTCAAATTAGCCAATGCCGAACAATTTACCCGCTACATCCGCGAAACCGAAGCCCCTGCCGATAATGCATTTATTGATAATGCTTTCCAGCGTTTTGGCAGAAGCCGGGTGAACCCCGATGTGCCAGCTGTAAATACCGACTGGTATGATCAGGTGCTACAAACGGCTCCTATACAAAATCATTCAATAGGGATTAGTGGTGGTAGCGAGAAGGCCAGGTATTCTGTAGGCGCAAACTATTTTGAGCAGGAGGGCCTCCTAAGGGAAACACGCAATAACTATAAGCGATACAATTTTAGAGGCAAGCTTGATTTTATTGCCACCGACTGGCTGGATGCAGGTGTTAACATGAACATTACCAATGCCACGCAATTTGTGGCTGAGAATTCGGTATGGTTTAAAACCTATTTTGCCGTTCCTATTTTGCCGGTTTATGACGAGATAAATACCGCAGCATCGCCCATAGGCCTGAGCAATGCGCAACTGCTGGGATACAGAAATTCGCAGAACCCCTTTTACGACCTGTTCTATAATGATAACAGGAATAAGATTAATCAGATTCTGGCAAATGTGTATCTGGATTTTACATTGATTCCTGATAAGCTCTCATTCAGAACTACCTATAATTATAGCTACGGTAACATTGATGTGCGTAACGTAGATTTCAGGCACCATGATGGAGTAGTTCAGCATCCATATGCAATCAGAAGAGCAAGCGAAACAGATTTAGATGGTATCTGGGACAATGTATTAACCTACAACAACCTGTTTGGAAAGCATGAACTAACCTTTCTGGCTGGTTATTCTTTCCGTGCAGAAACAAGTAACGATTTATTTGCCAGAGGTGGCGGAACCACTGATGCTGGATCGCCCTCCAGAGATCTGGAAGAGCTGTGGTACCTAGACCGGGTGGACCAGATTGATACAGAAGGGGTAGGAGATGCAGGTTTGAGGATATTTGGGTCTTCCTATTTTGGTAGGATTGCCTATAACTACGACGACCGCTACCTGCTGTATGGTACATTCCGGAGAGATGGTACCAGTAAGTTTCAGGAAAAGTGGGGTAATTTCCCGACCGTAGGTGCTGGTTGGGTGCTGTCAGAAGAAGACTTCTTTAATGTGGGAGCAATAAACTTTCTGAAATTCAGAGCTAGCTGGGGCAAGCTGGGTAACGACGGCATCAATCCTTCCATTGGAGCAGCAACACTTATTAACACCAATACAGCTATCAATGGCCAACAGGTACCCGGAAGAGAGGTAGATTTTATATTTGATTACCTGGATCGTTGGGAAACTACTGAAGAAGTCAACGTAGGTTTAACATCTCGATTTTTCGATAACCGTTTATCACTGGAAGCCGATTACTATGTGCGTGATACAGAAGATGCGGTAGTGACGATTTTTCTTCCCCTGGTCAGAGATACTTATAGAAGAAACAGGGGTGAAATCAGAAACTCTGGTTTTGAACTTGGTCTTGACTGGACTGATCGCATCTCCGACAACTTTTCATTCTCCATCGGAGCAAACCTGGCAACCCTTAAAAACGAAGTGCTCAGTTTAGGAGGTCAGCAGTACCTGGATGCAGGTTCTGCCGAATTTCGTCAGCGTTCCATCATTGGAGAACCCATCAATGCATTTTTTGGCTATGAAGTGGAAGGAGTTTTCCAGAATGAGCAGCAAATTTCTAACAGCGGCTACAACAGTGAGTTCATCGCGGAAAGAGGCCTGGTACCTGGTGATCTTATTTTCAGGGATCAGAATAGCGATGGTGTGATCAACGACCAGGACCGGGTGGTATTAGGCTCATACCTGCCAGACCTTACCTATGGCCTTAACCTGGGGCTTAACTGGAAAGGTTTGGAATTTTCGGCACTCTTCCAGGGGCAATCTGGCCATAGCATCCTGAACAGGAAACGTGGAGAGCTAATTTTTACTACGGATACTAATATAGACGCAGACCTGGCCAATAACCTCTGGCGCGGAGAAGGAACCTCTAATATTTATCCTTCTGCTTCCGGCTTACGAAGAGGATGGAACCAGGCACTGAGCGATTATTTCGTAGAGGATGGTTCCTACTACAGAATTCAAAATGTTCGGCTTGCTTATAATATCCAGGGTAAGCGACTGTTCGGTGCCGCAATGCCCGATGCCAGGATTACCCTCACTGCCGAAAGACCCCTAACGGTTTTTGACTACAATGGGTTTACACCTGAAGTAGAAAATGGGGTGGATCGTGAAACCTATCCAATTCCTGCGGTCTACACTTTTGGTCTATTCCTTAAACTCTAAAAATGAAGCTATATGAAGGCTATCAAAATTATAAAATATGGGATTGCCACCTGCCTGGCATTTACACTTACAGTCTCCTGCGACGATTACCTGGAGGAGCCATTGGAGAATGAAGAACTAATAGAAGGTCTGGATTATACGCTTACGGAAAATATGAGCCAGTTATTAACCGGCTCGTATGCCAGGCTCTATAACCTGCAGTGGGAAACTTTTCCCCTAATTTCTGTAAGAGGAGATGATGTAAATGCAGGGGGAGATCAGGTTCCATTAACTGAAACAGATAAATTCCAATACGACCGTTCTTTCTGGATGTACAATGATTCCTGGCTAAACCTCTACGGCGACATTATCTCCTGGCATGCTGCCATTGAAGAAATTGAAAAGTACAGAGAGTTTGCGGCTAACCCTGCCCTGGCTAATCAATACATTGCCGAAATTAAAGTAATGCAGGCCTGGGAGTTGTTTCAGCTGGCAAGGCTTTGGGGCAGGTTGCTCATTCCTCAAAGCTCTCAAACGGCAGAGCTGTATGAAACGCCTCTTTCTTCCTTTGAGGAAGTAATGCAGCACATTTCAACTCAAATGGATGAGGCAATTCCGCTGCTTCCGGCTGTACATCCAAACGAAAGGACCGATGTACCCGGTGGAATTACAAGATACACCGCCCTGGCTGTTAAGGCTCTTGCCAACCTGGAGCTGAAAAATTATCAGGCTGTGGCAGATGCTACTGGTGCCATCATCAGCTCTGGCGAATTTATGTTGGAGCCGGATTACTACCAGTTGTTTAAAGTTCCTGGTAAGCTGAACAGAGAAAATATTCTGGAGCTGCAGTATTCAGATCTTGGCCAGGGAACAGGTACAAATTTCTCCTATTTGTATGCCTTTTTCGGGCCAACAAGCTGGACACCAACCGCTAGCGGCGCCGGTGCCGGCTGGGGTTTCTGGGAGCCTAGTTTAAAGTATGTCAAGTTTATGCTCGACAGAGGGGAGACGGAGCGCCTGGAAACAAGTGTATTGTTTACGCCTGCAGGCATCGACGCCATCAAGAGTGATCCGCAGTATGCAAATTTGCCCGAGTGGATAACGAATGTTACCCGCGAAGGTGATGTGATCAATACCTCTCCCAGGCTTCTGTTTTCAAGTGGTAAACACTACCTGCCCTCTACCCAGCTTACACCAGGTAGAACAGATTATGGCACCAATAAAAACTTTATTGTTATCCGCTATGCCGAAATATTACTGATGCATGCCGAAGCTTTAACATCGGGAGCTACCAGCTCAGTGATGACGGCTGATGAGGCGGTAAACCTGGTAAGAGCCAGGGTAGACATGCCAGCACTTAGCGGGGTGACCCTTGAGGATGTGCTGGAAGAGAAATATGCTGAATTTGCCATGGAGTGGGGCATCAGGTTCTATGACCTGGTGAGACACAACAGAACCGAAGAACTGGATTATGAAGGAAGAAACTATGTAGAGGGCGAAGACAGATTTTTACCATATCCACTGGCTCAAATCGATCTGTTACCACAGCTTGAACAGTAGTCTGAAAATTTTAGAAAGGAATAAAAATGAAACTATTTAAACATATCATTCCCATCACACTGGCCTTTGCGCTTTTTAGCGGCTGTGATGACGACGGCTATATTGATCCAATCACTGAGGTAGCACCTGGGCCTGATGAGGCAGCGCCAACCGTAGATATTGTATATCCCACTGAGGGCACTCAAATAAGGGTGGTAGAGGATGTTACCCCTCTTGAAATCAAATTTGAAGTGGCAGATGATATTGAGGTGCAGGACATTAAGTTAACACTGGATGGTACCGAGATCGCCAGCTTCAATGAATTTAAAGACTACCGCAGGGTGGTTAGCCAGTATATTTATGAGAATCTTGCCAATGGGGAGCATACCCTGACAGTAACTGCCACAGACCCTTCAGGTAAGAGCACTTCCGAATCAGTTACTTTCCAGAAAATTGAGCCCTACACACCTGTTTATGAGGGTGAGGTACTCTATTTACCATTTGATGGCAGTTATTTTGAACTGGTGAACGCTACAACACCTACTGTGGTGGGTAACCCTGGTTTTGCCGGCGAAGGTGTAGTTGGCGGAAACGCCTACGATGGTGCCGAAGGTGCTTACTTAAGCATTCCAACAGATGTGCTGAATCTTGGTAATGAGTTCAGTGCTGTGTTTTGGATGAATGTAAATGGCACTCCAGACAGGGCAGGTATTCTTGTGATTGGTCCGCCAGATGAAAACAATCCTAACGCCATGAACAACAGAACGGCTGGTTTCAGGTTCTTTCGGGAAGCTGCCGGCGGCATGCAGCGGTTTAAGCTGAATATAGGCACTGGCGAGTCTGACTCCTGGTTCGATGGCGGCGCTGCTGCCGATGTGGCTCCTAACACAGGGGAATGGGTGCATATGGCATTTACCATTTCCGAAACAGAAGCAAAGGTTTACATAAATGGTGAGTTGGTATCCTCGGGTGTGCTTAACGGCGTGAGCTGGGAAGGTACGGATGTATTATCCATCATGTCGGGAGCTCCCCGTTTTGCGGAATGGGGCCATTTATCAGACCAAAGCCAGCTGGACGAATTGCGCATCTTTAACACAGCCCTAAGCCAGGAGCAAATACAGGAAATAATGGCCAACGAAATGTAACAATAAAAGTGGTTTGTGTTTAATACTTAGTAGATTAAGAGTGGTTGGTTGATTGATTAAGGACCTCATCTCTATGAGGTCCTTATTTTTAAAAAACTGTTATGTCAGTTACCAGATTATATATCATATTAGCACTGTTGGGCATTCTTACCGCATGTGAGAAGGAAGAGCCTGCTGGTGGTGCGTTTGAGCTTCAGCAGGTATTTATAGGAACATCAGAAATAGACCTGGAGAGTACGGTAAGTGAGGATGTACCCGTTGACGGCTCCATCGTAATGGTATTTTCCGGACCTGTAAATAAAACTACCGCCAGTAGTGCTATTCAGCTAAAACAAGGTGCCAATATTGTTGCCACAAACATCAGCTTTCAATCGCAGGATAAATCTGTGGTTATTTATCCCGCCGGCGTTCTTCAGAATAATACAGTTTATACACTTGTAATAACAAGCCAGTTAACAGGCGCAAATGGTGAGGGGTTTGAGCCTCTCCAAATAAGCTTTAAGACTAAAACAGGAGCATTAGCAGTAACATCGGTAACTATCGACGGCAATGATATTGGTAATGCATCCCGAATTCCCAATGTACCTGTAGATCTCAAAATGGCTGTTAATTTTACTGTTCCTGTAAATCCGCAGTCTTTTGAGAATGCAGTGAAACTTACAGGACCGGGAAGCACAGGCCTGGAAATCACCTACTCCAATGACTATAAAACAGCAGAAATAACCACCTCCGGTGAACTGGCACATTTAGCAAAATATGAATTCGCCATCTCCAATAAATTAACAGGTGCCGGAGGAGAGGGCTTCACAGAATTCTCAAAGATTTTATACACCCAGGTAGATTCCACTTATAAATTTCCTGAAATCTCCGACGAAGCACTGCTTACAAAAGTGCAGGAGCAGACATTCAGATATTTCTGGGATTTTGCGCACCCCACCAGCGGCCTGGCCCGGGAGAGAAACACATCAGGAAATATTGTAACAATTGGTGGCTCCGGCTTTGGGGTTATGAGCATCCTGGTTGGTATTGAAAGAGGCTTCATCAGCAGACAGCAGGGAGTGGACAGGCTCCAGAAGATTGTTAATTTTCTGCAAACCGCCGACCGATTTCATGGCGCCTGGCCACACTGGATTGATGGCAATACCGGCAGCGTTGTACCCTTTAGTACTAAAGACAACGGGGGAGATCTTGTCGAAACTGCTTTTATGATCCAGGGATTGCTGACAGTAAGGGAATATTTAAACCCTGCAAATGCCCAGGAAGCAGAAATCATCAACACAATCAACCAGCTATGGAGAGCTGTAGAGTGGGACTGGTATACGAAAGAGGGCGAAAATGTACTGTACTGGCACTGGTCGCCGGATTATGGCTGGGAAATGAACCATCGGATACAGGGCTGGAACGAGGCCTTAATTGTTTATGTGCTTGCCGCTTCCTCCCCCACACATCCTATTGACCCGGCGGTATATCATGAGGGTTGGGCAAGAGGGGGTAATATGCAAATTGGTAATAGCTATTATGGTATAAACCTGCCGCTGGGAGAAGCCTTTGGTGGCCCTCTGTTCTTTGCGCATTATTCCTTTTTAGGCCTCGACCCCCGGAAGCTTCAGGATCAGTATGCAAATTACTGGGAGCAAAATGTAAATCATAGCCTGATAAACCAGCAGCATGCAATTGCTAACCCGCAGAACTGGGTAGGCTACGGTGAAAGGGCCTGGGGTTTTACGGCCAGCGATAACCAGGAAGGATACTCGGCTCATTCGCCCACCAATGACAAAGGAGTTATTACCCCTACTGCCGCTTTATCATCTATGCCTTATACACCAGAGGCCTCAATGGATGCTTTAAGGCACTTCTATTATTTAATGGGTGATAAAATATGGGGTGAGTGGGGATTCATAGATGCCTATAACCCTACGGCTCAATGGTACGCAGATTCCTATTTAGCCATAGACCAGGGGCCAATTATCATTATGATTGAGAATCACAGAACTGCTCTACTTTGGAATTTTTTTATGTCGGCTCCGGAAGTAGAAGTTGGATTGGAAAGACTGGGATTTTCCTATGAGTAATCATCCTGATAGATAAAGCAGGAGTTATCTCAAAATTTCGTTAATCCCCTGAAGAGGACGAGCCTGGCGTGCTTAAGCGGAAACGATGAAAATATGTATGAAATAGCCTGGTAGTGTATCAGATGTAATGCTGACTTAGAGGTTTTCTTTGGTATTCCAGGTTGGACTTATACAGGAAGAATTTTATAGCCTGCTCATGGTACTTTTTCACTTTTGAGAATGATCTGGTTTTTCT
>JAESGL010000024.1_pt1 | contig 210912 bp, 198 predicted proteins | sample 9269711 | NCBI WGS metagenome assembly JAESGL01 (sample SAMN14515918, study PRJNA621676) | algae metagenome | isolation source: Kastovskya adunca ATA6-11-RM4 and co-occurring heterotrophs from soil and... | place: Chile: Atacama Desert | collected 2011-06-27
ATACCAGCATCCCGATCTCGCCGCCTGACACACCGCCAAGCGAGCAGCCTAGACCACCGGGATGAGGGGTCCTTTTTCGACGCCGATCACCCCGCTACCGGGGTCCCTTTTCCACGCCGATCCACAGTCTGTGGGTATGACGATGCGGCACCCCGCGATGTGACATGCGGCACAATGCCGGCGTACCTTCCTCGGCCTTTAGCTCGCCGCGCGTTCCTCGCAGAAATGCTTGGCGAGCACACTTGATGCCGCAAACGCACGGCCGTCACGTTCCTCGGACCCGTCAGATGAACGAGTGTCCGCCTCCAGAAGCGAAGTCAGGCCGCTTGAATGACGAAAAGTGGGTCGATGCTGCCGACATCACGCAAGCGAGCCGTCCAGCGGGTGGAGCTTCACCTCGTCGCGTCGAGGATGACGGCGACTGTCTCCTCCGGCGTGTCCCACATCGGAAAGTGCCCGCTGCCATCAAACCAGTGGAGCTCGGCGCCGGGAAAGGCTGCCTGCGCGCGCGCAGCCTGTTTGGGGAGGCAGAGCCGGTCTTGCCTGCCCCACCCGATGACGACCCGGCCGGTGCCGGCAGCGGGGGGACCGGACTGCTCAGGTCCCGTGGCAAGGCTCTGGACCAGCGCATCGAACGTCGGCGTTCTACTGAGACCTTCCAGCTCGGTCGCGACGGTCTCCCCGTCAAGCGCCCAGGGACGCGCGGAGAGCTGAGCGAGCAGCGCCGTGCGCGACGCTGCGTTCCGGCTCAACGCCGGCAGAGCCGGCCGGATGGCGCGCAGCAAGCGACCGGAGGCGCCGATGGTGGTTCTGAAGAAGGTTCGCTCCCACCCTCGCCAGAAGCCGCCAGGATCAAGCGCGACGACGTTGCCGACGAGCCCGCGCCGCGCGAGCTCAAGCACAATCCGCGCGCCCATGGAACTGCCGACAACATCGACGCCAGGTAAGCCAGCCTCCGCGATGTACCGCTCGACGCTGCCGACCAGACCATCAAACGTTCCGCTGTCGGACTCGGCAAGGGAAGCCCCATGGCCCGGAAGATCGACTGCGATGACCTTCCGCGAGGCGCTGAGTGGGCCCAAGACGGTGCTCCACGATCGCCAACTCCCGCCCAGGCCGTGGATCAGAAGCAGCGTGCGTCCAGTGCCGCGCTCAATCGTGTTCATGCCGCCTCCGCCTTGTCGCTGTGAGAAGCTCAACGAGCACGGTCGCTTCGCGGGCCCGGCCTTAATCGGCTGACGGGCGCTGGAGATCGGCCCCGAGGCCCACGCCAGAAGGCGGTGAGCCGGGTAAGTCTTCCTGTTCAGAAAAGGGTCCTTGAATATGAACGAGCGACCGCTTGCGAGTAGCGCTACGTTTGCACTGGATGGCCGCTTGTGGGTCAAAGCGAGGCGGCGAATGTCACGACGTCTCAACCGGCTGCAGCCCAATCGCGATGGCCGAGTGGTCCTCAGCTGCGTAGGCGATCCCGGCAGACTTCCGCTCGGAATATCGGTCGACCAGCTGCGTCGCGTGCGGGCGAAGCAGGACCGTGAAGCGAACTAGCTCCTCCATCACGTCGACGATCCGGTCGTAATAGGCGGATGGTTTCATGCGCCCGGCTTCGTCGAACTCCTTGTAGGCCATCGCAACCGACGACTGGTTCGGGATGGTGAATATCCGCATCCAGCGCCCGAGCAAGCGAAGCGTATTCACGGCATTGAACGACTGCGAGCCGCCCGAGACCTGCATGACCGCGAGCGTGCGGCCTTGGGTCGGGCGCATGCCCTTCATCTCGAGCGGCAGATGGTCGATCTGCGCCTTCATGATGCCGGTGATCTGGCCGTGCCGTTCGGGGCTGCACCAGACCATGCCCTCCGACCAGAGCGCATGGTCGCGAAGTTCGTGGACGGCGGGGTGGTCATCGCCGGGCACCTGATCGGGCAGTGGCAGATCGCGTGGGTCGAAGATGCGCGTCTCGGCACCGAACAGTTGCAGCAGCCGGGCCGCCTCCTCAACCGCGAGGCGCGAGAAGGAGCGCTCCCGCAGCGAGCCGTAGAGGAGGAGGATGCGCGGCGGCGGTTGATCCTCGCCCAGTCCCGCAGCGGGTCGCCGGATGACGAAGGTGGGATCGAGCGCGGGCAGATGGTCGGCGTCGGTCAGTGTGCGCAGGCGGCTCATGCGCTTGCTCCTTCATACCATCCGCGCGTCCGCTTCACGATGGCGACGACGCTGAGCATCACCGGAACCTCGACCAGCACGCCGACGACGGTAGCAAGCGCGGCGCCACTCTTCAGTCCGAACAGGCTGATGGCAGCGGCAACCGCCAGCTCGAAGAAGTTCGAGGCACCGATCAGTGCAGCGGGCGCTGCGACGCACCAGGCGACACCCAGCCGCTTCGAAAGCCAATAGGCTATGCCGGCGTTCAGATAGACCTGGATGAGGATCGGCACCGCGATCAGCGCGATGACGGCGGGTTGGGCGAGGATCTGCTCGCCTTGAAAGCTGAACAGCAGCACCAGCGTCGCGAGCAGCGCAACAAGCGATACCGGGCCGAGCGTCGCCAGCACCCGATCGAGCGCCGCCTGTCCGCCCCATGCGAGCACCGCCCGGCGGACGACCTGCGCCGCGATCACCGGCACGACGATGTAGAGCGCGACCGACAGCAGCAGCGTGTCCCACGGCACCGTCACCGACGCGACGCCGAGCAGCAGTCCGACCAGCGGCGCGAACAGAAAGACCATCAGTACGTCGTTCAGCGCCACTTGGCTCAGCGTATATGTCGGCTCCCCGTCGCAAAGGTTCGACCAGACGAAGACCATGGCTGTGCACGGCGCGGCAGCCAGCAGGATCAGCCCGGCGATGTAGGAGGGGATCTCGCCCGCGGGCAGCAGGGGCACGAACAGCCAGCCAAGGAAGAAGGTGCCGAGCGCCGCCATCGAAAACGGCTTCACTGCCCAGTTGACGAACAGCGTGACGCCAACGCCTTTCCAGTGCTGGCGCACCGATCCGAGCGAGCGGAAGTCGATCTTGAGCAGCATCGGCACGATCATCAGCCAGATGAGGCCGGCGACCACAAGGTTGATCCGTGCCACCTCGGTCGCCGCTATCGCAGCAAATGCACCGGGCAGGAGATGGCCCAACCCGATCCCGGCGACGATGCAGAGCGCCACCCAGATCGAGAGGTATCGCTCGAACGTCCCAATACCGGGCCGCTGCGCCTCGCTTGCCAGCGTTGCCATCAGCGCACCCGCTGCCCGGCGGCGTCGACGATTTGCTCGCCGTCTTCCTTAGCGAACGCCGCGCGCTGCGGCTCAAGCAGGATATCGAGCACGACCTCGGACGGCCGGCATAGCCGCACGCCGAGCGGCGTCACCACCAGCGGCCGGTTGATAAGCACCGGATGCGTCATCATCGCGTCGAGCAGCGCCTCGTCAGACAGGCTCTCGTCGCCCAAGCCAAGCTCGGCATAGGGCGTGCCCTTTTCGCGCAGCAGCGCGCGCGGCGTCAGCCCCGCCCGCTCGATCAGCTCGATCAGCAACGCGCGCGAGGGGGGCGTCTTCAGGTATTCGACGACGTGCGGCTCGATCCCGGCATTGCGGATCATCGCCAACGTGTTGCGCGACGTCCCGCAATCGGGGTTGTGATAGATGACGATGTCGGTCGGCATGTCGGCTCCCTCAGCAGCAGGTCAGATCGGCGATCAGCGGCTCGCACAGCTCAGCACGGCCCTCGCAGCAGTCCTTGGCAAGGAAGGTCATCAGCTGTCGCAGGGTATCGAGGCGGGCGTGCTGAATCTGCTGCCGTCCGCGCTTCTCGGCGGACACGAGGCCGGCCTTTGCCAGTACCGCGAGATGGGTCGAAAAGGTGCTTTGCATAAGCCCGCTTGCCTCCACGAGCGCCCCTGTCGGCAAACCGTCAGGGGAATGCCGCACAAGCAACCGAAACGCATCCAGGCGTGTCGGATGGGAAAGCGCGGCGAGCGCCGCTAGCGCATCAGGTGTATCCATTCATCGGCTTTATCCGATAGGTCTAGCCTGTCAATTCTAATCGGGATATACCGATGGTTTGGAAGTGAGAGTTGCCTGAATGAACGTCCGCTACCGGGATTTGCTTTTAGGCAGGTGAACGTCCGCAACTGGGTCGAAACGGCCAGGGTTCTGGTCACACGCGCAATGCTTCGATCAATGCGCGCAGCGCTGGTGTGACCCGCCGATCGGGATAGTAAAGGCGGCAACCCGGATAGCTTGGGCACCAGGCTGCGAGGACCTGAACAAGCCGACCATCGGCGATCTCGTCTGCCACATCGTGTTCCATCATGTAGCCGAGCCCAGCGCCGGCGCGCACCGTGGCCCCCGCCAGAACTTCATCGTTGACGATGAGCTGCCCAGGTACCCTCAGCCTCACCTCTCGACCGGCATCTTCGAACTCCCACGGAAGCAGCCCGCCACCGCCCAGCAAACGGTAGTTGACGCAGACGTGGCGATCGAGATCAGCAGGCGTCTCGGGTGGGGTGTGGCGCGCGAAGTAGGCGGGTGTGCCGACCACCACCGTGCGTAGGTCCGGACCGACCGGTACGGTCACCATGTCGCGCTCGACCGTCTCGCCGAGCCGGATGCCGGCGTCGAAGCCACCCGCCACCAGGTCGATCAGCCGGTCTTCGACGGTGACCTCCACCGACACATCGGGATGGTCGAGCAGAAAGCGCGGCAGCCGCGGCGCCAGGATGGTGCGCGCCGCATAGCCGAACGTCGCCAGCCGCACGGTGCCCGAAGGCGCCCCGCGCCAGTCCGCGAGCGCCGCGAGACCCTGCGCCATTTGTTTCAGTGCCGGGTCAAGCGAGCGCAGGAGTTGCTCACCCGCCGCAGTCGGTGCGACCGAGCGGGTAGTGCGAGCGAGGAGGCGGACGCCGAGCCGCGCCTCCAATGCCTTCATCGCGTGGCTGAGCGCTGATGGGGAGAGGCCGAGTTCCGCGGCGGCCCGCGTGAAGCTGCGGTGCCGTGCGACGCTGGCGAATGCCGCGAGATCGTCGAGGTCGCCGCGCCGCATTGATGCATCATGCTCACAAGCCCTTGCGGTTCGCAACGGCTAATCCCGCGATCTTCCATGCTTTACCTCCACTGCAACAGGAGGAGTGATGAGCCATGGACATGACCGACTACCGCACGCTTGGCCGCTCGGGGCTGGCAGTGAGCCCGCTAGCGCTGGGCACGATGACCTTCGGTGCCGGTCGCTGGGGTGCTGACGAGGCCGGATCGCGCGCCATCTTCGATGCCTATGCCGACATGGGCGGCAACTTCATCGATACGGCGGACGTGTATTCCGGTGGCGAGAGCGAGGCGATGATTGGTCGCTTTCTGCGCGAGCGCGGCAGTCGCGACCGGATGGTCATCGCCACAAAGTCGGGCTTTTCGCGCGGGGAGGGCAATCCGCTGGCCGGCGGCAACTCAGCGCGCAACATCCGCGACGGCCTCGAAGGATCGCTCAGGCGACTGGGCACCGGTCATATCGACATGTATTGGACGCATGTGTGGGATCGCACGACGCCGGTCGAGGAGGTGCTACGCGCGCTGACTGATGCGGTGCGGCGGGGCGACATCCTCTACTACGGTTTCTCCAACGCTCCTGCGTGGTACGCCGCGCAAATCGCGACACTGGCGCGCGCGCACGGGCTGCCCAAGCCGATCGGACTTCAGTACAGCTACTCGCTGATCGATCGCGGCGTGGAGCTGGATCTGGTGCCCGCCGGTGGTGCGCTGGGCCTGGGACTGGTGGCGTGGAGCCCGCTCGCTTTCGGGATGCTCACGGGCAAGTACGGGCGGGAGAAGCTCGCCGCCTTCGGACCGGCTGGTAGCGTGCCAAACAAGGGCGGCGAACACACCGGCGGTAGCGACGGCCGCCTCAACGGCGACAATCCCTATGGTGGCATGCTGTTCACCGAGGCAAACTTCGGCATCGTGGACGAAGTGCGCGCCATAGCTGAGGAAATCGGCCGTCCCATGGCGCAGGTGGCCCTTGCCTGGGTGACGGGGAGGCCGGGCATCTCCTCTGTGTTGATGGGGGCGAGTCGGCCCGAACAGGTGCGGGAAAACGCGGCGTCACTCGACATCGTGTTGACGCCGGATCAGCAGCAACGGCTGGACGCGGTAGGAGCGCCGCCGCGGCTGAACCCCTACTTCATCTTCGACCTGCCGCGCGAAAGCATCTTCGGCGTGAACTCGGTGAAGGCCTGGGGGTAGCGCCGCCCTCTCGCGATCGACGTTTGCAGACTCGCTGGCTCACCTGTCGATCGACAAAGATCGTTCGAGTTCCGAGGCGATTGTGTAAATGTTCGCCTTCGCGTCAATGAGCGTCTGCCTTCAAGCGCCGCCGCTACCCGCCTGGATTGCCGCAATTGGGTCAAAAGCGCGGATCCATACGAAGACGCTTTCCACGTCGTCAGGCTGTCTCCGGCACTCGCGCATAGCGCACGGGCGGCATGCCGACGTGCCGGGTGAAGGCGGTGCTGAACGTGCTGGCCGACCCATAGCCGACCTCGGCGGCCACCTGACCGATCGCGAGACCGCGCGTGCGCAACAGGCGCTTCGCCAACGCCATCCGCCAGGTGAGCAGATACTCGATCGGCGGTATGCCGACGGTCCTGGTGAAGCGCGCGAAGAAGGCGGAGCGCGACATGGCCGCCTCGGCGGCCAAGTCCGTGACAGTCCACGGATGCGCGGGGCGCGCGTGAATGGCTCGCAAGGCGGCGACCAGCCGATCGTCGGACAGGCCCCGCGCGACGCTCGGCATGGCGGCCGGACCGGAGCCGCAGCGCAACGCCTCGATCAGCAGGACCTCGAGCAAGCGTTCCAACACCAATTCGCGCCCGGGCCTCGCCTTGCGGGTCTCGTCGCCGACCAGGTCCATCAACGTGGCCAGCCGCGGCTCGCCACGTGCCACCACCATCGCCGGTAGCAAGGACACGAGCAAAGCGGCGTCCGGCGACGCGAAAGAGCAGATGCCCACCTGCATGCGCAGATTGATGGGCTGATCGGCTTGTCCGATGCGGAACCGGCCCTCGCCGATTTCGGTCGGGCTCATGGCGGCGCCGTCGGGCGGTGGGTCCATGCTCTCGATGCCGTCGATGGCCCGATCGCCAGTGGCAGGCAGCAGCACGAAGTCGCCGGCCCGGACAACGGTCGAGGCTTGACCGGCGTTCACCACCCGGCATTCGCCTTCCAGCACCGCAAAATAGACAGGCTTGCCTTCGACGTCGCGGCGAATGCGCCAGCGTCCGGCATATTCGACGAGTTTCGAAAAGCTCGCGGAGGGCCGCAGCAGGGTCACGATCTCGGCAAGCGGATCGATGGTCATGTCAGGACGATCGCCAATGAAGTCAGGATTGTTAACCATAGGCAGTCTTGATCGAGGAAACCATCTTCCGCGCTCCCGTACTCGTCAATGGAGCAAGACATGCCCAGCGTCCTTATCACCGGCTGTTCCTCGGGCTTCGGTCTCGACACCGCAAAACTATTCCTCGATCGCGGCTGGCGTGTCGTCGCGACGATGCGCACGCCTGACCCGGGCCTGCTGCCGTCGTCCGACCGGCTCACCATCCTGCCGCTCGACGTCATGGACCGTGACAGCATCGCCAGCGCGGTTGCGCAGGCAGGCTCGATCGACGTGCTCGTCAACAATGCCGGTTTCGGCGCCGCGGTCCCGATCGAACTCATCGAGTTCGAGACGGCGCGCCAACTCTTCGAGACCAACACGCTCGGCACGCTTGCGATGATGCAGGCGTTTCTGCCGGCTTTCCGCGAGCGGCGATCCGGCGTGATCATCAACGTGACCTCGACCGTCACGCTGAAGCCGCTGCCGCTGGTCAGCACCTATCGCGCCAGCAAGGCCGCGGTGAATGCGCTCACCGAAAGCCTGGCGGTCGAGATGCAGCCGTTCGGCGTGCGCGTCCACATCGTGCTGCCCGGCCGTTCCCCGACGACGCAGTTCGGCGCGAATGCAAGGCCGCACCTGCGCGGTCTCGACGATCCCGACTACAAACCGCTGATCGAAGGCATGATGAAACAGTTCCAGGAGGACACAGGGCCGGTCACCCATGCCCAGGACGTCGCAGCTGCCGTGTTCGAGGCCGCGACCAACCCGTCTGCACCGCTCAAGATACCCGCTGGCGCAGATGCGATCGCCTGGATGGCCGACGCCGCCTGACGCGCGAATCCGGCGGCCGGCGGGTACCCACCCGCTGGCCGCCGGGCCGCCGCCCGAAGATCAGGCGGAAGCGAGCCGGACTGCCGTCTCGCGATAGTCGTGCAGGGGCCGCCCGAGCAGGCTCTCCAGGCGCTCGCGGTCGCCGGCCTTCGGGATCATCCCGTCGCTGACGTAGCGCTCGGCCATCAGCCGCATCTCATAGGCCATCCAGCGCGGCATGAAGGTCGCCATGTTCTGTTCGAAGCCGCTGGGATCGTCGCCGCCATAGGCGACGGGGCGCCCGAGGACGTCGGACCATATCGCTGCCACGTCCTCGCCGGTCAGCGTCTCCGGACCGACCACGTTGATCGTCTCGATCGGAAGCTTGCCGGGTGCGCGGTCGCGCCGGATCAGCTCGATCGCCGCGACCTCGGCGATGTCGCGTGCATCGACCATGGCCACGCCCTTGCCGCCGATCGGCATCGGATAGACGCCGTGCTGCAGGATCACGTCCTTCACCATCGCCTCGTTATCGATGAAATAGGTCGGGCGCAGGATGGTGGCGCCGAAGCCCATCGCCTCGAGCATTCGTTCGGCACCCGATTTCACCGCAAAGTGCGGTACGTTGACGGCGCGGTCGGCGTCGAACACCGACAGATAGACGACGCGATCGACACCGGCCTCTCGCGCGACGTTGAGCGTGACGATCGCCTGGGTGAACTCGTCGCCGGTCACCGCATTGAGAAGGAACAGCGTCCTTACGCCGACAAAGGCTGCGCGCAGGGCGTCGATATCGAGCAGATCGCCCTTGGCAACATCGACGCCGGTCGAAAACGTCGCCTTGGCAGGGTCACGGGTGAGGACGCGGACAGCGGCGTCGCGGGCGACAAGCTGTTCGACGACATGGCGGCCTACGCGTCCGGTGGCGCCGATTACGAGGATGGTCATGAGGCTTCTCCTTGGGTCTTGCTGACCCGAGCAAGATGCGTGATCCATCTTCAGGCAACTAGACGCGCGATCTGGACGCGCCGTCTCATGGGTGGAACGATATGGACCTGCTCGCGCTCGCCGACTTCACGCTCGTCGCCCGTCATGGTGGCTTCGGCAAAGCCGCGCGCGCCGCGCGCAGGCCCAAGGCGACGCTGTCGCGCCGCGTGTCGGAGCTGGAGGTCGCGCTCGACTTGCGCCTGTTCGAGCGCGGCCAGCGGGACCTCAAGCTGACCGAGGAGGGGCGGGCGCTGGCCGAGAGGGCAGGCGCTCTGCTTGCTGAGCTGGAGGAGACGACCATCGAGATCGCATCGGGCAGCGTAGCAGTCCGTGGACGCCTCAGGATCAGCGCGCCGCTGCTCTTCTCTCAGACCGCGATGGGCTCGCTGGCGGCCGGGTTCGCGCAGCGCCATCCCGACGTCCAATTGGAGGTCACAACCGACGATCGCGCGGTCGACATGGTCGAGGAAGGCTATGATTTGGTCATTCGCGTCAACCCGGCGGCAGACGATGCTTTGGTGGGCCGACCCTTCCTCCACGACCGCCTGATCGTCGTCGCTGCACCCGACCTAGCGCCGCTAGCAGGCGTGATCTTCCCTGCTGTGGTGCGCGACCGCGACGTCGAGAGCAGCTGGACGATAGACACCGCCGATGGGCAACGCGCAATCCCGATCAATCCGGTGCTCCGATTGTCTTCGCTGGTGATGATCCGGGATGCGGTGCTTCTTGGAGCCGGCGTGGCGCGCTTGCCCCTCTCGCTGGTCAGTCGGGACATCGCAAGAAGGCGGTTGATCGCGTGGGGCGATGTCCGAACCTCACGCATCGCGCTATGGGCGCTCTACCCCTCGCGACGCTTGCTGAACGCGAGGGTGGCGGCGTTCTTGGATTACCTGCGGCAATCCTTTCCGAACGGGACGGCCGAAGAACTCGCAACCTATTTGGATGATCGTTGCTGACCGTCAACAGCTCCCTGACCACGACGCCCAACCTGAACGAGCGACGGCTTTCGGGCAGCGCCTGCCTCGCTGCGAATGTCGGCGTTTGGGTCTGGCCAGCCTCAGCTAACCGCGCAACTCAGCCCGCGGTGAATTCCGCGGCCAGCCCGTCGAAAGCATCGCGAAGAATCGCGTCGAAGGGCCGGGTGCCGTTCTCCCGGCTAAAGGTCTCGGACGCGAGCCGCGTGGCGCCGACGGCTACCATCGCCACCACCCGCAGCCGCGTTTCCCGCTCGGGTTCGGGCCAGCGCTCGCGCAGCGCAGAGAAGAGCGCCTCTTCCTGCTGTCGATAGCTCGCCTGTTTGCGGGCCTGCACCGAGGCGCTTCCACGCATCAGCCGGTCGAGGGCCAGCATATCGTCATGTGGGAACGACGCACAGACGGTCAACGCCGCGTCGCGGACCACCTCGAACGGGGTATCGGCGGTCGGTGCCCTGCGGACCTCCGCAGCAAAGAGCTCGCCGATGTCGCTCTGCAACGAGAGCAGGATGTCGTCCTTGGAGTCGAAGTAGTGGAAGAAGGTGCGCCGCGAGATGCCCGCGGCGACGGCCACCTCGTCCACGGTTGTCCCGTCAAAACCCTTTTCAATGAACAGGCGCACGCCAGCGTCGGTGATCCGCCGTAGCGTCTCGCGTCGCTTGCGCTCCCTTACGCCGGTCGGCGGAGGAACATCGGATGCATCGGCCACAAGCACGCCTTGAAGAAAATAGTTGCACTGAGTGCATATAGTAACTTACACCGAGTGCAGATTTATCGGAAAGGCACGAAGATGGCAAGGTGGACCCAGGACGACATTCCCCCGCAACGCGGCCGGACAGCGATCGTGACCGGAACCGGCGGCCTTGGGTTCGAGGACGCCGTCGCACTGGCGCGTGCGGGAGCTTCCGTCGTTCTTGCTGGTAGGAACGGCGCCAAAGGAGCTGCGGCACTGAACCGCATCCGCACGATGCTCCCCTCGGCGGACGTCCGCTTCGAGGATTTGGACCTTGCCAGCCTCGCTTCGGTCACGGCGTTCGCCGCTCGCATTACCCAGCGTCACGAGAGCGTGGACATGCTGATCAACAACGCTGGCGTGATGGTCCCGCCGCGTCGGAAGGTGACCGCCGACGGCTTCGAATTGCAGCTCGGGACCAACCACCTCGGCCACTTCGCCCTTACGGCGCATCTTCTGCCAATCCTGCGCGCAGGCGCGCGCGTGGTCTCTCTGTCGAGCGTGGCTGCGCGTGCAGGGGCCATCGAATTTGATGACCTGAACTCTACGCGCAGCTATGCGGCGATGAAGGCGTATAGCCAGTCGAAGCTCGCCTGCCTGATGTTTGCGCTGGAGCTGCAGCGGCGAAGCGACGCCGCGGGCCTGGGCATTGTCAGCATCGCCTCGCATCCCGGCATCGCGCGGACGGACCTGCTTCACAACGGGCCCGGCCGCCGTAGCGCCCACGGGCTCGCGCGGACGCTGCTGCCATTCCTGTTCCAGCCAGCCGACCGCGGCGCGTTGCCGACGCTCTACGCGGCCACCGCGCTGGATGCGGCCGGAGGCGCTTATTACGGGCCGGACGGCATCGCCGAGGTACGCGGCTATCCCACCCTCGCGAAGATTCCGCCGCAGGTGCTGGATCAGGACGTGGCGGCGCACCTGTGGCAGGTTTCCGAGGAACTGACCGGCGTCCGCTTCCCGAATAGGACGTCCCATCCTCGGAACGCCTAAGAGGTGCGATTGATGCTGCATGGGTCCTTGACCCGCGCAACACGGAAGGAAAAGCACAATGCAGATTGAAGGTGCGGTGGTGGCGATCACCGGGGCGAGCGGCGGAATGGGCGAGGCGACAGCCCGATATCTCGCCGAGCGAGGCGCGAAGGTGGTGCTGGGCGCGCGAAACCAGGACCGGCTGCGGCGCCTTGTCGGCCAGATCACGCTTAGTGGTGGGGCGGCAACCTGTGTTCCGGTCGACGTCCGACGGCGCGAGGACGTGGCCATGTTGGCGCAGCACGCGGTCGCGACCTTTGGTCGCCTTGATGTCTTCGTCGCCAATGCGGGTGCCATGCCGATCGGCCCGGTCGACGCGCTTGCGCTGGACGACTGGGAGACGATGGTGGACGTGAACGTCAAGGGCGTCCTGTGGAGCATTGCCGCGGCGCTGCCAATCTTCCGCGACCAGGGTTCCGGCCACTTCATCGCGGTGGCGTCAACGGCGGCGCGCAAGATCGTCCCGAACATGGCGGTCTACTCAGGTACAAAGGCGGCCGTCGTCGCGATCTGCGACGGGCTGCGCCAGGAGCTTGCTGGCGACCTCCGCGTCACCACCCTCACGCCCGGGTTTACAGCCACTGGCTTTGCCGACCATATCCGCGATGAGGTGCTGCGGGAGCAGATCGCGGCAGGCGGATCGATCGCCATGCCGCCGGAATCCATCGCTGAGGCAATCGCCTACGCCATTGGACAGCCCGCGGGCGTGAACGTCGGCGAGATCGTGATCAGGCCGACCGCGCAGGCATAACCAAGCTGCAGGGGCTTGACGGCGGCCCGACCGATGTACCTTTCGGCTCAGGCAGTTCGTTCGGAATTTAAGACGATCGTCTCAGTCAAAGCGGTCACAGGAACGAGCGTTTGCTCGCGGGCAACGCGAATACCCGCCTGAACGGCGGTTTCTGGGTCTTCGAACTCCTGGACAGAAAGTGAATTGGCCAAGGACCGCCCTACCTCTTTCCGATTGAAGCCGCTCCATTCAAGCTTCCCGACTTCGTGGTCTTCAAACGTGGTCGCCGCCATGATGCGCCGTGGCGGAGGCGTTCCAATGGCCTAATCCTAATCGGCAGATGGGGCTGGATATGGGCGGTAAGGGGCGTCAGCAGCATCAGAGCGCCGAGCTTTAACTCCAGATCTGCCTCATCGTCGTAAGTGCTGGCGGTTTCGGTTTCGCCTTCGTGGCCGAAGATGTCGCAGCGTAGGCTGTCGCTCACGCGGCCTTTCAACATGGTGGTGGCGAGGCCGCGGTAGCTGTGGGCGTCCTTGTCTTTCCACGCGCCGCCAATGCGGCGACGCCATTCGGTGCCTTCGGGGAACGCCCAGCGCCGCAGCTTGATGAAGATCGCCTTGTAGAAGGTGCTCGCGAAGCTGGACGAGTCGGCCGAAACCATCTCGGGGAAGAGCATCGTGCAGCCGGCACGGCGCAGTTCGCCGATATAGTCGATGAAGCCGAGCCGGATCAGCTCGGGATGGATCGGCAGCTTGCGGATCGACTGGACGTTCTTGAGCGGGCGATCCTCGGTATAGTCGATGACGAAATAGGGGATCGGGTCCTGCTCGTGAACTTCCGCCAGCCCTAGGCCAGCGAGTTCGGAGCTGCGGCCGCCATACAGGGGCAGCATGAGCTGTATCCAGTACCAAGCGTCGTGGATGATCTCGGTCCCGGGCGTCAGGCGATGGTCGATCCCCTTGGCGCCCGTCCAGATCGGCGCGGACAGCAGACGCGCGACCTCGGCCTTCGTCCAATTGGCGCGCTTGTCACGCTTGCGCTTTCGGTCCTTGCGCGGGCCCTTGCCTGCACCCTTCCGCGCCGTCTTGAACAGAAGCGGGATCGCAGGGCGATGCCCCGTCTCATCGCCATCCTCGCCCGCGGCATGGTCGAGGACAGACGTCACCCACGTGAGATGCTTGTTGATGGTCACCTGGCCGAGGCCGACTTCGGACGCGGGCAGGGTCGCGGCACGGGCAAGGCTGGCCTCGAAGCCGCCGGCGCGTTCCTCGCGGGTTCGGCCCCAGCGGTTCGGCAGGGCGGCACATAGCTTGGTGAACGCGCGGACGTGGGATTGTTGGAGGTCCTCGATCAGGATCCCGGTGCCGCAGGCATAATCGAACAGGCGGATCGCGGTCCGCACCTGCTTGACCGTATCGGTGTCCCAGTCGCCGGCCTTCTGGTGCTCGGCGATCGCTTCCTCGCTGGCTTCGATCAGGTCCTTCTTCGGACGGATCGGCGGCGGGGGCGTTGGTTCGTCATCCACAGCCGGGGCAGGGGGGACAGGCGTGACGACCTCTGGCGCGGCGGTGAGCGCGGATCGTTCGAACGCGAATGGGGTGTCGTCGCCGAGTGCTTCGTCGATCCATGCCTCGCTTTCGTCTTCGCGCCAGGAAAGCCGCGCCGTCGCCTCGCGGCACGCCGCTGCCTTCGCCTTGCAAATCAGGCGTTGAACGCGCCCGACATTGTCCGCCGTGACGGGGAAGCCGAAGGTCGCGCTATAGGTCGCCACCTGCGCACCGGAAATGGTGCCGCCGTTCTGAAGATCGAAGACGATGTTCGCGACGGTCTTGGCCTGCGCGGGACTCCAGCCATTCGCAACGAGGCGCTGATGTTCGTCGAGCGTCCAGCGTGCCGCGACACCGCCGCGGGCGAGGAACTCCCATGCCTCGGCGTGAAGCGAGTTCGCAGTGGCGTGATCGCCCGCGTCCGCCTGGCTGCCGGCCTGATCCTGCTCGATCCGCTGCAACTGCCAGCGCAGGGCGTCGCCGAACACCTGCTTCATCTGCTCGCGGCTCATGCCGGTGAACTGACCATAGGCCATGCGCAAACCCTCGACTGCGACGCTCAGTCGGTCGGATATAAGGCGCGCGCGGTAGAAATTCCCGGTGCGTAACGAAATGGAGAGGGGCAGCGGCTGGCCTGCCACCATGATCTTGCGCCGCCAATGATAGCTGCCGCCGCGCAGTTTCAGGTTCGGCAATCCCACGCCTTGGCCCCCGATGGGTACAGCGATGGGTACAACCGTGGGTGCAACGGTTCCCGATCGCCGGGTTGGCGACGTGAAATCAGTAACTTAGCGGGAGTTGGTCGGGGAGACAGGATTCGAACCTGCGACATCCTGCTCCCAAAGCAGGCGCGCTACCAGACTGCGCCACTCCCCGACGCGGGCACCGATTAGGCGCGCGGACCGCGCGACGCAATAAAAAGGGGACGCGCCCGCGACGGGTGCGTCCCCTTCGAAACAGGCCGCGCCGGGGGCGCGGAGGCCTTCAGCGGGCGGCGTTGCCGTCCGCCTCGTTCGCGTCGCGGACCGCGTCCGCCTGCGATTCGAGGTTGTCGGCCGCCCCTTCCAGCAGAGCCGCCGCGTCGGCGTTGGCATTGCTGTCGGCCAGCGCCTCCAGATTGTCCGCCTTCGCTTCCAGCGCGGCGGCCATCTGTTCGGCGTCGTCGCGCACCGATGTCTCGGGTTCCGGGCTGCACGCGGTGGCGAGCAGCCCGGCGGTGGCGGCGAGAAGAAGCGTCTTCACGACGTCACGCCCGAAATCGATCGGCGCTGGCGATTACTGCGCGTTGTCAGCGGCGTCGCGGACGTTGTCGGCCGCGGCGTCGATGTTCTCGGCAACCGCCTCGGCGTTGTCCTCGGCGAACGGGTTGGCGGTGGTGTTCGAGGTGTCGGCGACGTTGTCGGCCAGCGTCTCGAGGTTGTCCGCAACCATCTCCGCGTTGTTCTCGACCGGCGTCTCGGTCTTCGAGCAGGCGGCGACCGACATGAGGCCGGCGGCGGCGGCAACGAGCAGGATCTTCTTCATTTTCGAATGCTCCCAAGCATCACAAAACTCGCGCCCGACCCCAGCGCCGTCGCGAACGCTTCGAATACCCTACCGATTCCGTAGGTCAACCGCCAATCGACACAGGTTATCGCATGAAGGTGACAGCGGGGTGACCAGGCAGGCGACTAGGGCCGCGGCACGGGACCGATCGTTTCCGGCGCGTCGGCGACGATCGCCAGCATGGCCGTCCACGCCGCCACGTTCTGGCGCAACTGCTCCTTGTCGACCCGCTCCAGCGTGTCGTCGGGCGTGTGGTGGACGTCGAAGTAGCGCAGGCCCGACTGGTTCAGGTCCACGCCCGCCACGCCCCGCGCGACGATCGGCGCGATGTCCGCCCCGTCGCCCGCCTTCCCCGTGCCGCGCACGATGCCGAGCGGGGCGAGCGCGCCGGCCAGGCGGTCGCCCACCGCCTTCGCGCTGTCGGGCAGGCTCGTCTCCACCCGCCAGACGCGATCGGCGCCAAAGTCGCTTTCCGCCGCGACGACGTGCCGCTCGTCGCCGTGCCGCCGCGCGTAGTCGTCGCCGCCGAAGCCGCCCACTTCCTCCGCGCCGAACCAGACGACCCGGATGGTGCGGCGCGGGCGGCGGCCGGAATCGAGGATGCGCTTCGCCGCCGCGGCGGTGATGGCGACGCCGCTCGCGTCGTCGATCGCGCCGGTGCCGAGGTCCCAGCTGTCGAGGTGCCCGCCGATCAGCACAATGCCCGCACCCGCGTCCGTCCCCGGCACCTCGGCGATCACGTTGCCGCCCTCCTGTTCGCCGATCTGCCGCGGGGTGAGCAGCAAGCGCATCCGCACCGGCTTGCCGCGCCCCGCCACCCGCTCCAGCAGCGCGGCATCGGGCGCGGCGAGCGCGGCGGCCGGGATCGGCGCGACGCCCGCGGGGAAGTTCGTGACGCCGGTGTGCGGCAGGCGATGCTCGTCCGTGCCGATCGAGCGGATCACGATCGCCGCAGCTCCCTTGGCCGCCGCCACGCCCGGCCCGGCGAAGCGCGCCGGGCCCGCCGCACCATAGCTCGACCCGTCCTGCGTAGGCGCCATCGTGTTGCCGACATAGGCGATCTTGCCCTTCAGGCTGCCGTCGGGCGCGCGCGCCAGGTCGCCGTACGTGGGGAAGACGACGACCTCGGCCTCCAGCCCGGCGGCGGGGGTCGCCGCCGAATTGCCGAGCGCGGCCAGCGTCAGCCGGTGCGCGAAGGGAAGGAGGATCTCGCCCTTCTCGTCGCCGCGCACCCACGTGGGCATCCGATATGTCTCGATCCGCACGTTGCGGAAGCCCAGCGCCTTCAGCTTGCGCACGCTCCACTCGCGCGCCCGCGCCTCCGCCGGCGTCCCCGCAAGGCGCGCGCCGACCTCCGTCGTCAGCCCCTCGACGATGTCGTAGGCCACGTCGTCCGCCAGTGCCGCGTCGCGCAGCGCGGCCACGCGCGGATCCACCGCAGGCGGCGCGGCGGGGACGCCGCGGCGCTGCGAGGCCGGGGTCTGCTGCGAGGCGGCGGGCGCGGCGAGCGCCCAGGTCAGCAAGGGGAGGGAAGCGGCCAGGATCAAGCGGTTCATGCCGCCTGCGTATCGCGGCGCGTCAGGTTTGCCAACGCCGCCGTCCGCCCCTACATGCGAGCCGCATTCCAGCATCTTCGATACGGAGCGAGCGCGCCAGATGGCCGTCCAGTATACCTACGTCATGAAGGGTCTCACGAAGACCTTCCCGGGCGCGAACAAGCCCGTGCTGAACAACATCCACCTGCAATTCCTGCCGGGTGCGAAGATCGCGATTATCGGCCCCAACGGGTCGGGCAAGTCGACGCTGATGAAGATCATGGGCGGGATCGACCAGGATTTCGTCGGCGAGGCATGGGCGGCCGAGGGCGTGCGCGTCGGTTACCTGCCGCAGGAGCCGCAGCTGGACGAGACGAAGAGCGTGATCGAGAACGTGCGGCTGGGGGCCGGGCCGATCGTCGAGAAGATCGACCGCTTCAACGCCATTTCCGCGGAAATGGGCGATCCCAAGGACGACACCGACTTCGACGCGCTGATGGCGGAGATGGGCGAGCTGCAGGGCGAGATCGACGCCGCCGACGGCTGGAGCCTCGATTCGCAGCTGGAACAGGCGATGGAGGCGCTGCGCTGCCCGCCGTCCGATTCGCCCGTCACCAACCTCTCCGGCGGCGAGAAGCGCCGCGTGGCGCTGGTGCGGCTCTTGCTGGAGAAGCCGGACATCCTGCTGCTGGACGAGCCGACCAACCACCTCGACGCCGAGAGCGTGGGGTGGCTGGAGAACTTTCTGAAGGAATATGCGGGCAACGTCATCCTCGTCACCCACGACCGCTACTTCCTCGACAATGTCGTGAACTGGGTGCTCGAGCTCGATCGCGGGCGCTACTACACGTACGAAAGCAACTATTCGGGCTATCTGGAGAAGAAGGCCAAGCGGCTGGAGCAGGAGGAGCGCGAGGAAGCGGGCAAGCAGAAGGCGATCGCCGACGAGCTGGCCTGGATGCGCCAGACGCCCAAGGCCCGACAGACCAAATCCAAGGCGCGTATCCGCGCGTTCGACGAACTGGTGAAGAACCAGGAGAACCGCGCCGTGGGCAAGGCGCAGATCCTGATCCAGATTCCCGAGCGTCTCGGCGGCAAGGTGATCGAGGCCAAGGGGCTGACCAAGGCGTACGGCGACAAATTGCTGTTCGAGAACCTGGACTTCATGCTGCCGCCGGGCGGCATCGTGGGCGTGATCGGGCCGAACGGCGCGGGCAAGTCGACGCTGTTCAAGCTCATCACCGGGCAGGAGCAGCCCGATGGCGGCTCGATCGAGGTCGGGCAGACGGTGAAGCTTGGCTACGTCGACCAGTCACGCGACCACCTCGATCCGAACAAGAACGTCTGGGAGGAGGTGTCCGACGGGCTCGACATCTTCCGCTTCGGCAAGCAGGAACTGGGCACGCGCGCCTATGTCGGCGCCTTCAACTTCAAGGGGCAGGACCAGCAGAAGAAGGTGGGCCAGCTCTCCGGCGGTGAGCGCAACCGCGTCCACATCGCGAAGATGCTGAAGGAGGGCGGCAACGTCCTGCTGCTGGACGAGCCGACCAACGACCTGGACGTCGAGACGCTGCGGGCCCTGGAGGAAGCGCTGGAGAGCTTCGCCGGTTGCGCGGTGGTCATCAGCCACGATCGCTTCTTCCTCGATCGCCTGTGCACGCACATCCTGGCGTTCGAGGGCGACAGCCACGTCGAATGGTTCGAAGGCAATTTCGAATCGTACGAGGAGGACAAGCGCCGGCGACTGGGCGATGCCGCGGATCGCCCGACGCGACTGGCGTACAAGAAGCTGACGCGCTGATCCTCGCGTCAAGGGGCCACGTCATGCCGGGCTTGTCCCGGCGTCCACTGCGCCGCAGACCTTCGGTCGAAGTCTGGACGGCACCATGGATCCCCGGACAAGTCCGGGGTGACGCGGGGGAGGGCGGTAGCCGGATTTCTGATCCGCCCGGTCGGAACCGCTCCTGTCGTGTGCCGGCTTACGTCGGGGAAGCCTCCGGGATGGGCGGGACCGGCTCTTAGCCCGCCGGGCTGGTCAGGATCGCTTCCACGGCGTCGACGATGCCGGTCAGCGCCTCCGGCCGGCTCCAGAAATGGTGGTCGCCGGTGTCGCTGCGGTCCAGCGCCGCCTCGCGCGCGGCGACCAGCGTCTGCAGCGCCAGACCGGCGAACAGCAGCCGCTGGTTCACCGTCGCCGCCGGCAGCGGCGCGAGCAGCCGGTGGACGTGCGCCAGGTAGCGCGCATAGCCCGGTGAATGCTCCGGCACCGTGGCGCTGAACAGCGCGCGGCGTTCGTTCTGCACGTTCACGATGAAGCGGAAGTACGTCTCGCCCTCGCCGGTGTCGCCGCCCAGGTCGATGCAGGGCATGACGTTGGCCTCCACCACCGCGCGCAGGTCCGGCTCGCCCGCCGCCTCGGCGGCGTCGAACAGGGCGCGGCGGCGGGCGTCGATCAGGTCGGCGCCGTCGATCAGCAGCTCGCGCAGAAGGTCGTCCTTGGTGCCGAAATAATAATGGACCGCGGCCGCGTTGCGCTGGCCCGCGGTCTCCACCACCTCGCGCATCCCCACCGCGGCGATGCCGCGCTCGGCGAACAGGCGGCGGGCGGCGCGCTTCAGCTCGTCGCGGGTGCCGCCGCGCGCGGGAGAGGAAGGGGCCGCCGTCATCGTGGCGACGGACCATCCACCATGGATCGCCCCACCGCAAGGGCGCGCGTCACCCGCCCGCGCCGGGGATCGGCGACTCCTTCAAGAGCCGGGCTAGGTGCGCGGCGTTGGTGGCCAGCATCGCGGCGGTTTTCACCACCTTCTCCGGCGTCTCGTCCAGGTCCTTGAAGTCGGTCGAGCCATAGGCCTCGCCGACCCAGTAGACCGCGCCGACCGGCGGGATCGTCCAGCCCACGTCGTTGAGGCACTGAAACGCCTGCGCGGAGGAGACGTGCGCGCCGTCCTCGTTGCCGACGATCGCGGTGACGGCGACCTTGCCGTAGCTCGGCATCCGCCCTTCGTCGTCGGTCTCGGAGAGGAAGGCGTCCATGCGCTCCAGCACGCGCTTGGCGACGCTGCCCATCTGCCCCATCCAGATCGGACCGCCCAGGATCAGGATGTCGTGGTCGAGGATGCGGCGGCGCAGGTCCGGCCAGTCGTCGCCCGGCCCCTCGTCGCTCGTCACGCCGGGTAGGATGTTCAGCGCGGCGACCCGGACCGGATCGGAGACGGTGACGCCCGCCTGTGCGAACGAATCGGAGACCACGCGCAGCATCGCGTCGGTCGAGGATGGCTCGGTGGCGTCGGCCTTGAGCGAACAATTCAGCGCGATCGCCGTCAGCGGCATGGTCATCTCCTAACCTGGGGAAAGACCGAGCGTTTCAGCGCGGGCGCGGTTCCGCGGACAAGCGGCTCATCAGCACGGCGGCGCGCAGGGCCTGGCGCGGCAGGCTGGTGAGGTCGACCCACTCGCCCTCGGCATGGCTGCCTCCGCCCGCCGCGCCCAGCCCCGCCAGCACGGCGACGTGCGGCGACACCCAGCCCGCGTCGGAGGCCCCGCGCTTCGCCGGGTCCCAGGGCGCCATCTGCGGCAGACCCAGGTCCGCGTTCACGCGGTTCAAGGCGGCGAGCAACGCGTCGTTGCGCGGATCGGGCGCCATCGGCGGCAGCGCATCGTTGAAGGTGATCGTGGCGCCGGTGCCCGGCAGATGCTGCGCGACGATCGCGCGCATCTTCGCCTGGACGCGATCGGCCTGCTGCGGCGACAGCGCGCGCAGATCGCCGCGCATCACCGCTTCCGCGGCGATGATGTTGGGCTTGCCGCTGGCCGTCGCGCGCACGCCATCGGCGTCCAGCGCAGCCGGGGTGCCGCCGACCATCAGACCGATGTTGTATGTGAGCGACGGTTCGGTCAGCTCCCGGCGAAAGGCGTCGGCGATCCGCGCGACCTCGTAGATCGCGCCGTAACCCGGCGGCCCGAAGACGATGCTGGAATGGCCGGTCTTGCCGGTCGTCTTCACCTCCCAGCTGATCGACCCGCGCCGCGCCACCGTGCCGAAGTCGCGATCCTCCGACGTCACCAGCGCCTCGAACTCCAGCGCGACGTCCGCTTCCTTCGCCGCCGCCACGAGATCGGCGCGGGCGAGCGACGCCGGCTCGCCCGACCGCTCCTCGTCGCCGACCAGGACGACGGTGATGTCCGCCTTCGCCAGCGTGCCGGCCGCCTTCATCGCGCGCAATGCCGCCACGATGACCACGTCACCGCCCTTCATGTCGCTAGCGCCCGGACCCTCCGCTTCGTCTCCCTCGCGTTTCCACTTCTGGAACGGGCTGTCCGGCTCGAACACGGTGTCGAGATGGCCGATCAGCAGCAGCCGCTTGCCGCGCCCGTCGCCCTTGTGCGTCGCGATCAGATGGCCGGCGCGCCCCGTCGCGCGCATGTCGACCCAGCGCGTGGCGAAGCCGAGCTGCGCGAATTCCGGCACCAGCATGTCCGCCACCGCCTTCACGCCCGCCAGGTTCAGCGTGCCCGAATTCTGCTCCACCAGCTTCTGCAACAGCGCCTCGTGGCGCGCGACCTCCGCATCGACGGTCGTCTTCATGCGACGCTCGGCGGCGGTGGGCGCGGCGCCGGCGGGTGCGGCGTCGAGCGAGAGCACGGTCGCCAGGGCGGCGAGGATCGGCCGGGTGCCGTTGGCGAGCGCGGGCGCGCGGAACGTCATGCGTGGAACTCCCCCTTCGGCCGGCGGATTGTCGCACGGCAACGATGGAGAGTAACATGCGTAAAGCCGTCGCCGCCATGGCGATCCTGATGTTTGCCGCGCCGCTGGCGGCGCAGGGCAACGATCCCGCCGCCCCGCGCGCGCCGCTGGCGCAGGACCGCGGCTACGACAAGGACCAGCCGCGCACGCGCGCGATCAACGAGGCGGAACGGCCGGAGGTGCAGGAGGCGAACGACCTGTCGCTGGCGCAGGCGCGCACGATCGCGGCGCCGACGGTGCGCGGCAACGCCGCCAACGAGGCACGCTACGAGGCCGACATCGCCGCCTATCGCGACATGCTGCGCCAGCACCGCCGCGACGTGCGCGCCTATGCCCGGCAGGAGCGCGCCTACGCGAAGGCGATGGCCGACTGGCGCGCCCAGGTCGCCGCCTGCGACGCCGGCAACCGGCGGGCGTGCAACCTGCCGACGCCCGATCCGATGAGCTATATGTGAGGTGAGGGAGCGGGTCTTTGCCGGGGCAGACTTGCCGGCGTAACGCCCAAACTCCGTTCGCGACGAGCGAAGTCGAAGCGCTCTCCTTTCCGACCGGTAGGTGACCGGCGGCACGGGAAGGACAGCGCCTCGGTTTCGCGCGGTACGAATGGAGATATCCGGCCAGACGACGCGGCAACGCTGCGTCGTCGATCCTCGCTTCGCAAGGTCGGCCGGCCTTCGCGGTCTCGCGGGCAGCACCGCTGCCCGCGTGCCGCTCAGGCGCTGTAGTACATGTCGTACTCGACCGGGCTCGGCGTCATCTCCCAGCGCGCGACCTCGGACCACTTCAGCTCGACGTACGCCTCGATCTGGTCCTTCGTGAACACGTCGCCCTTCAAGAGGAAGTCGTGATCCGCGGTCAGCGAGTCGAGCGCCTCGCGCAGGGACGCGCAGACGGTCGGCACCTCGGCCAGCTCGGCGGGCGGCAGGTCGTACAGGTTCTTGTCCATCGCCTCGCCGGGGTGGATGCGGTTCTGGATGCCGTCCAGGCCCGCCATCAGCAGCGCGGCATAGGCGAGATAGGGGTTCGCCATCGCGTCAGGGAAGCGCACTTCCACGCGCTTGCTCTTCGGACCGGTGCCATAGGGGATGCGGCAGGAGGCCGAACGGTTGCGCGCCGAGTAGGCGAGCAGCACCGGTGCCTCGTACCCGGGCACCAGCCGCTTGTAGCTGTTCGTCGTCGGATTGGTGAAGGCGTTGATCGCCTTGGCATGCTTGATGATGCCGCCGATGAAGAACAGGCACGTCTCGCTGAGGCCGGCATAGCCGTTGCCGGCGAACAGCGGCTCCTTGCCCTGCCAGATCGAGAAGTGCGTGTGCATTCCCGATCCATTGTCCTCCTTGATCGGCTTCGGCATGAACGTCGCCGACTTGCCGTAGGCGTGCGCGACCTGGTGCACGACGTACTTGTAGATCTGCATCCGGTCGGCGGTGGTCGTCAGCGTGCCGAAGGTGAGGCCCAGCTCGTGCTGCGCCGCCGCCACCTCGTGGTGGTGCTTGTCGCAGGGCAGACCCATCTCGAGCATGGTCGAGACCATCTCGCCGCGGATGTCGACCGCGCTGTCGACGGGGGCGACGGGGAAATAGCCGCCCTTGGCGCGCGGGCGATGGGCGAGGTTCCCGCCCTCATACTCGCGACCGGTGTTGGTCGGCAGTTCGATGTCGTCGATCTTGAAGTAGGATTCGGCGTAGTTCGTGTCGAACTGCACGTTGTCGAACATGAAGAACTCGGCTTCCGGCCCGACATAGACGGTGTCGCCGATGCCGGTCGAGGCGACATAGGCCTCCGCGCGCTTCGCCGTGGTGCGCGGGTCGCGGCTGTAGCCCTCGCCGGTCGACGGCTCGACGATGTCGCAGAACACGATCAGCATCGGCGTGGCGGAGAAGGGATCGGTGTAGACCGCGTCCAGATCCGGCTTCAGGATCATGTCGCTCTCGTTGATCGCCTTCCAGCCCTCGATCGAGCTGCCGTCGAACATCAGGCCGTCGGTCCACTCGTCCTCGCCCATCACCGAGGCGACCATCGTCAGATGCTGCCACTTCCCCTTGGGATCGGTGAAGCGCAGGTCGACCCACTCGATCTCCTCGTCCTTGATCTTGCTCAGAACGTCTGCGGCCGTGTTCGCCATGTCGAAGTCTTTCCTCGTTCGCGTTTCCCGTCCCGCTGGCGGGAGGGGTTAGGGGAGGGGAGTGCCGCGACCGCGACGACCGCGGCCAGGCCCACCCCCGACCCCTCCCGCCGGCGGGAGGGGAAAAATGGGATCAGATCGCGTCGTCGCCGCGCTCGCCGGTGCGGATGCGAAGCGCGGTCTCGACGGGAAGGACGAAGATCTTGCCGTCGCCGATGCGGCCGGTCTGCGCGGCGGCGGCGACCGCCTCCACCACGCGCTCGGCGAGTCCGTCCTCGACCACCACCTCCAGCTTCACCTTCGGCAGGAAATCGACGACATATTCGGCGCCGCGATAGAGTTCGGTATGGCCCTTCTGCCGACCGAAGCCCTTCGCCTCGGTCACGGTGATGCCGGACACGCCGATCTCGTGCAGCGCCTCCTTCACCTCGTCCAGCTTGAACGGCTTGATGATCGCCTCGATCTTCTTCACGCGTGCTCCGCCCCACCCGACATCGTCGCCCCGCTGACGACCTTGCACCGACCGTGCCAGTCGCGCGCGCGAAGGGCAAGGCGGCAGCAGGCCGCATCGGAGGCGTGGATCGTGCCCACGGAACGGGCATTGCCGGACCACTGCCACGAAAATGGGCAGTTCGCTGTCGCGGTCCACGCAAGCGAGGTGCCCGGTATACCCGATCTGGCGACCGGCAGGGATCGAAGGTTCTGGGACGCCGTTGGCATCGATGGCGGCGCAAGTGCCCGTCGTCGAATGGAGCTGCCATGTCCCGTATCGCCTTCCCCGCGCTCGCGGCTTGCGCCGCCGCGCTGATGCCCGTGACCGCGTCGGCACAGGACGGGGTGTTCGACATGGGGCAGTTAACCGGAACGCTGTCGCAGGATCACGTGACGCAGTCTGAACGTGCGCGGGCCGGGAAGTCGCGACCGCGCGACCCCAGAACGGTCGAGAAAATCTGCGTCCAGTACCTGCCGGTGTATCGCAAGCAATACAGCTCGCGGCATCCGAAGGTTGCGCAACTCGGACGGATGTGTCGGCAGGCGGGGTATTGATCTCGCCCGAGGCAACTGAAACCTGACCCCCCGCCTGATTGCATCCCGGCGCCGGCGCGGGCTCACCGAACGCCGGTTCTCCGCGGCCCTGCTTCCGGTTTCGGCGCCGGAGACGGGTCCGTCAGATTGGCCCGCGCCCACGCCGCCTCGTCGATGACGTAGAGCCGCACCGCTTCCGCCTGCGCAGGGCTCATCACCTTCGCGAAGCTGACCATTCCCTGGTCCTTGAGCACGCCGTCGATCAGCACCGACTTCCACGTGTCCGCGTCGGCAAGCACGCCCGAGCGCTGAAGATCGGGCAGCACCCCGCCGCCGCCCGCGCTGGCGCCGTGGCAGACCTGGCAGTAGCGGCCGAACAGCAGCCGTCCGTCCGCCACCTGCTGCGGCGTGCCGCGCCGGTCGGGCAGCGGCGGCGGCGGCGCTGCCGGTTCCGCGGCCACGTCGGGCAGGCGCGCGGTGCCGTTCAGCTTGAACACCAGTAACCGCGGGCGATTGGGCACGTCGCGTGCCTTGCCGATGGCATAGCCGATCGACAGCGGCAGCGCGCCACCGCGTCCGGCGAGCACCGCGACATATTGCGTATCGCCCACCATGTACGTCGCCGCGCCCGCCATCACCCCGGTGCCGACCGGATAGGCGAACAGCTGCCTGCCCGTGTCGGCGGCATAGGCGCGGAACTCGCCCAGCGCCGTGCCCTGGAAGACGAGGTTGCCCGCCGTCGCCATCGTGCCGCCGTTCCATGGCGTGGGATGCGGCACCGTCCAGCGGGGCTTGTTCGCTACCGGATCCCACGCCACCAGCGCGCCCGTCGCGCCCGCGGTCGCGGCCTTCACCACCGCGGCGTCGCGCGGGTACATGGCGTTGCCGAGATCCTGGCCGACGTTGAAGCCGATCGGCTTCGCCGCGTCGAGAGGGGAGGAGGGATTGAGGTAGGCCGAACCAACCGATTGCGCCGGGATATAGGCGAGGCCGGTCTGGCGGGAGAAGGCCATCGGCTGCCAGTTGTGCGCGGCGATCGCGCTCGGCATCGCCAGGAACGGCTTGCCGGTCTTGTAGAAGCGCGCCGCCGGGTTCTCGATCGGCCGCCCCGTCTTCATGTCGTAGCCGCTGGCCCAGTTCACGCCGGGGATGAACTGGCCGGCGTTGACGAGCTTTCCGTCGGTACGGTCGACGACGTAGAAGAAGCCGTTCTTCGGCGCCTGCATCAGCACCTTTCGCGGCTTGCCGCCGATCGTCAGCGTGGCGAGCGCGATCGGCTGCGTCGCGGTGAAGTCCCACGTCTCGCCCGGCGTCTCCTGATAATGCCACAGGTACGCGCCCGTCTCCGGCTTCAGCGCGACGACGGAGGAGAGGAAGAGGTTGTCGCCCTGTCCCTCGCTGCGCAGGCCATGGTTCCACGGGCTGCCGTTGCCGACGCCGAGGTACAATTGGTCGAGCTCCGCGTCGTAGACGATCGAATCCCACACCGTCCCGCCGCCGCCCGACTGCTTCCACTGGCCGTTCTTCGACCAGGTGGGCGCGACCTTCGCCATGGCGGCGTCGCTCGCCTCGCCGTCCTTCGCGCCGGTGGGGTTGGGCACGGTGTAGAAGCGCCACTTCTTCGCGCCGGTGGCGGCGTCATACGCGGTGACGTAGCCGCGCACGCCGAATTCCGCGCCGCCGTTGCCGATCACGACCATGTCCTTCACCACGCGCGGGACGCCGGTGATCGTGTATGGCTTGCTATTGTCCGTGGTCTGCACCGACCAGTCGGGCTTGCCCGTGGCGGCGTCCAGCGCGATCAGCCGGCCGTCGATGGTGCCGACGTACAGCCGCCCCTTCCACGCCGCCACGCCGCGGTTGACGACGTCGCAGCACGCCTGGACGCCCTTGTCCTTCGACACGCCGGGATCGAAGGTCCACAACGGCGCGCCCGTGGCCGCGTCGAAGGCGAACACCTTCGACCAGGGTCCGGTGACGAACAGCTTGCCGTCGACCACGACCGGCGTCGCTTCCTGACCGCGCGCGTCGGGCATGTCGGCGAACCAGGCGAGGCCCAGCTTCGCCACGTTCCCCGCGTTCACCTGCGTCAGCGGCGAGAAGCGGTCCTCGCTATAGTCGAAGCCGGTCATCGCCCAGTCGCGGCCGTTGCCGCCGCTGGCCAGCAGCGCGCCGTCCACCTTGTCGACGCCTGATGTCGCCACGCGGTCGCGTGCCGGCTCGCCGCCGCTGCACGCGGACAGCACCAGGGCGGCCGTCCACGCCGATCGATAGGCCCTGCGCATCCCCGTTCCCCTCCCGCTTGGTGCCGGCGTCGCCGGTCGTTCGCACGATGGTGGCGCGAAAGCCGAACGATGGGAAGGGTGTAGCGCGATGTTAAGTTTGCGCGGGCTACGGCGGTATCCGGGGACGGAGGAATCGATCGACATGCGTATCATCAGGCAGCGCCTGACCCATGCGGCGCTGGCCTTTCCGCTGCTGCTGACCGGCTGCGGCGGGGAGGGGGGCGGGGACGGCAGCTCTTCGACGCCGATCGTCGTCGCGCCGGCGCCCGCGCCCAGCCCGTCGCCGACCGCCAGCGTGCCCGCGCCGTCGCCCAGCCCTACGTCCGCACCCACGCCCACCAGCGTCGTGGTGCCACCGGCCCCGCCGCGCCCGGCGAGCTGGGCTGCGGGTGCGGCGGCGCTCTATACCAGCGCGCCCGACGTGCCCGGCTGCCGCACGGGAACGCTGGCGCAGGCAGTCAAGGATGACGTGCTGCTGCGCATGAACGCGCTGCGCGCACTCCACGGTCTCGCCCCGGTGACGTACAACGAGGCCGACGACGCGCAGATGATGCAGTCGTCGCTGATGATGGCGGCGAACGGCGCGCTGGAGCACACGCCCCCCTCCACGTGGAAGTGCTGGTCGCAGACCGGCTACGACGGGTCGAGCACGGGCAACCTCTACGGCGGCACGATCTCGCCCTTCCTCGTCTGGTCGACCGAGGACGACTTCATCGGCGGCTGGATGACCGAGGTGAACAACCTGATCGCCAACAACGTCGGGCACCGCCGCTGGATGCTGGACCCGTTCCTCGGCAAGATCGCCTACGGCCGCGTCGCGCAGGTGCTGGCCGACGGCAAGCGGACCGACGCGGCGACGCTGAAGGTGTTCAACTTCACGGGCGGCGTGCCCGCGCCGTCCACGGTGCCGGCCTTTGTCGCCTATCCGCAGGGGGACTATCCGGCGCGCTGGTTCGACACGCGCGCCCTGCTGTCCTTCTCCGCCATCTCCAGCACGGCCAGCCGCGGCGCGAACGGAAACGTCAGCTTCGCCAATGCGACGATCACCGTGCGCGATCCCGGCGGCACCGCGCTGGCGGTCAGCGAGGTGTCGTTCGACAACGTCGGCTACGGCATTCCGAACAACCTGCAGTGGAAGCTCGCCGGACTGCAGAGCAACGTGCGCTACGCGGTGACGATCGCCAACGTGCGGGTCGCCGGCGCCGCGCGCACCTATGACTACACCTTCCGGATCGTGCCGTAGGGGAACGCCATGTCGGGGGCGCCGGGAAAGCCCGACGCCGCGCTACGGCCGCCCCTCGAACCGGTATTCGTGCTGGCTGTCGCGCACGACCAGCGCACGCTTTCCGTCCTTGTCGTCCACGACCATGGGGAAGCCGAGGAAGGTCGGCTCCAGCGTGACGAACGACAGCGTGCCGTCGTCGTTCCGGCGCGAGGCCATCGGCACCTTGCCCAGCGTGGGGAAGTCGAAGGTCACGCCGGTCTTCCCGCCGCGTTCCACGGTGAAGCCGCCGAGTTCCGGACTGGCGTAGGCCGATGCCAGCTTCGCCACCGCGGCCGGATCCGCCGGGATCGTCAGCCGCTTGCGTTCCGCCTCGATCTCGCCGGCGTAGCGCGCGGCGGAGGCCCTGACGTCGCCCGCCGCCTCCGCCCGCCCACCGTAGAGCAGTTCCATCAACCGCCGCGCGAAGGGGCGTAGCAGCGCGCGCCCGTTGTCGGCATTGGTCAGCAGCACCGCGCCGACGCCGGCGGCGGGAACGAGCATGATGTCGCTCTTGTACCCGCCCATGCTGCCACCGTGGTGGACCACCTCCACCCCGCCCATCTTCTCCGTCTCCAGCCCCATGCCGTAGAATTCATCCTCCCCGGTCGGCACGTTGGGGATGCGCCGCTGGAGCAGGTTCTTCGTGCTGACCCATTGCCGCCCGTCGTCGGTCTTCCCCTCGTTCAGCTCGAAGCGGACGTACTTGATGAGGTCGTTGGCGCTGGACCACGCGCCGCCGGCGGGGCGGAACGGGAAGACCGCGCGGTTCAGCAGCATTGCGTTTGCGACGGAAGCGACCGGCCGGCCGTCGATCGCGTCGCCGTGGGGGCGCGCCCAGTTGCGCTTCATCGCCTGGTCGAAATCGAAGTAGGTCGCAGTCATGCCGAGCGGGCGGAACACCTTCTCCTGCATCGCCGCGTCGAAGGCGCGCCCCAGCTCCCATTGCGGGTGGACGAGGTGCCCGCCGACATAGCCCGCGGCGGATGCCATCAGGTTGTTGTACTGGAACACCTCGCCGAAGCCGCTGGTCGGCTGCGTGTCGGCCAGCTGCGCGAACGTGTCCGAGGCAGGGGTGGTCGGCAGCGTGTTGAACAACCAGATGAAGTCCTTGCGCGGCAGGCCGGTGCACGCGCAGACCAGATGCTTGACCAGCACCCTCGACGTCGTCTCCGCGCTGCCGAGGCGGAATTGCGGATAGACCTGCGTCACGGGCTGCTCCCAGCCGAGCTTTCGCTCGTCCACCAGCCGCGCCAGCAGCAGCGTCGCCATGCCCTTGGTATTGCTGGCGATCATGAACTGGGTATCGGCGTCTACCGGCGTGGGATCACCCAACTCGCGCACGCCCAGGCCCGTCGAATAGAAGGTCCGCTTGCCGTCGGTCAGCGCGAAGGAGGCGCCGGGGACGCCCAGCTCCTTCATCGACGTCTCGACGAAGGCGCGCAGCTGCGCGATCCGCGCGGCGTCGAGCGGCCTGGCGGTCCGGCCGGCGAAGCTCTCCTTGGCGTAGCCGGCCGGGCAAAGGCTCTGCGACACCAGCGCCGCCGCGGCGCCGCGCTTCTCAAACGTCGCCTCGCTCCCGTCGGCGATCATCACCGTCCAGCGCTGGCCTGCGCGCATCGCCGCGCCCTGGATGAAGCGCTTCTCGTTGGGCGACGTCTCGTAGGAGAAGACGGGGCGCTCGTCCCAGCCGTCCTTGGCGGCGCGCGGGCTGACCAGCTTGGGCGTGCGCACCGCCTCGGCCGGACGCCACGCCTTCCACGCCGCCGCCATGGCCGCGGTCGCATCAGCGGCGGCGCCCACGTCGACGATCGCGATCGTCAGGTCGCCCTCGGGTGCGGAGACGGTGGTGACGGTGTCGCCCGCCTGCGCGCGGATCCATGCCTTGGGCAGGGTGAAGCCGGTGCCACCCGGCGTGGCGATCGCCTGGTCGGCGGCGGCGGCAGCAGCGGGTTGCTGCGCCCATGCGGGCATGGGCGACAGGGCCGTGGTGACGAGCAGCAGCGGCGCGAGCAGACGAACGGTCATGAAGCGATATCCCCCCGGTTATCGAGGGGCGGACGCTATGCCGGGTAGGGCGGCCTGTCGAGTCCCGCGGGCGAGGTGGTAAAGATCTCGCACCCGTCCTCGGTGATGCCGATCGAATGCTCGAACTGCGCCGACAGCGACCGGTCGCGCGTCACGGCGGTCCAGCCGTCGTCCAGCAGCTTCACGTCGGGCCGACCGATGTTGATCATCGGCTCGATCGTGAAGATCATGCCCGGCTTCAGCTCCGGCCCGGTGCCGGGCCGGCCGACGTGGACGACCTCCGGCGCGTCGTGGAACAGACGGCCCAGGCCATGCCCGCAGAAATCGCGCACCACGCCGTAGCGATGCGCCTCCGCGTGGCGCTGGATCGCGTGGGCGACGTCGCCCATCGTGTTGCCGGGCCGCGCCTGCTCGATGCCGATCATCAAGCATTCGTAGGTCACGTCGACCAGCCGCCGCGCCTTCAGCGGCACGTCGCCGATCAGGTACATGCGGCTGGAATCGCCGTGCCACCCGTCGACGATCGGCGTCACGTCGACGTTCACGATCTCGCCCGATTTCAGTTGCCGCTCGCCGGGGATGCCGTGGCACACGACGTGGTTGATCGAGATGCAGCTGGAGTGGGTGTAGCCGCGATAGCCCAGCGTCGCCGGCGTGCCGCCGTTCGCGGCGACGAAGTCGTAGATCAGCCGGTCGATCTCCGCCGTGGTGACGCCTGGCACCATGTGCGGCACCAGCATGTCGAGCGTCTCGGCGGCCAGGCGCCCGGCCTTGTGCATCCCCGCGAAGGCCTCGCGCCCGTGCAGCTTGATCGCGCCGGTGCGCCCCAGCGGCGCGTCGGAAGTGACGGTGACGTAATCGGTCATGACCGCGATATAGCGTGACGCGCGGCGCTTTGCGAGGTTATGCCCCGGGGATGGCAGAGGAACGCATCTTCACCGCCGCGCTGGTCGTCATCGGCGACGAGATCCTGTCGGGGCGCACGCAGGACAAGAACGTGGCGCAGATCGCGCAGTGGCTGAACGTGCAGGGCATCCGCCTGGCGGAGGTGCGCGTGGTCGCCGACCAGGAGGAGGCGATCGTGGAGGCGGTGAACACGCTGCGTGCGCGCAACGACTATCTGTTCACCACGGGCGGCATCGGCCCGACGCACGACGACATCACCGTGGACGCGATTGCCGCCGCGCTGGGCACCGGCGTGACGCATCACCCCAAGGCGGTCGCCACGCTGACCCGCTACTACGAGACGCGCGGCGGCGTAACGCAGGCGCGGCTGCGCATGGCGCGCGTGCCAGAGGGGGCGGAATTGATCGAGAACCGCGTGTCCGGTGCCCCGGGTATCCGCATCGGCAACATCTTCATCATGGCGGGCGTGCCGCATATCACGGCCGGCATGCTCGATGCGCTGACCGGCACGCTGGAGGGCGGGCGACCGGTGGTCAGCAAGACGATCGGCGGCTGGGTGGCGGAGAGCGAGGTGGCCGACATCCTGCGGGAGGCGGAGAAGGCGCACGCCGGCGTGGCGATCGGCAGCTACCCGTTCTTCCGGGAAGGACGCGTCGGCGCCAATTTCGTCGTCCGCTCGCCGGACGAGGTGCTGGTGGACCGCTGCCTGGCCGATCTGACGCGCGCGCTGGAGGGGGCGGGGCACGTGGTGACGGGCGGGGGCATCTAATTCCTCGCACCGTTCGTGCTGAGCCTGTCGAAGCACGTGGTCCGGACAGGCCCTTCGACAGGCTCAGGGCGAACGGCAGTCCTGCTACGCCGGCCTCACCCGAACGGCAACGTCGGCTGCGCGACGTCTTCCTCGCGGACCAGGCCCGACAGCGTCAGGCCGAGGAGGCGGATGCCGCGTTCCACCGGCAGTTCCGCGCGCAGCAGCGACCAGCCCGTTTCCAGCAGCATCTCCCGCGTCGTCACCGCCTCCACGGTCGATCGCGCGCGGGTGAGGGTGCGGAAATCGGCGTGGCGCAACTTCAGCGTCACCGTGCGGCCCCGCGCGGCGTGCCGCTCGATCCGTACCCAGGCGGCGTCGGCCACCCGCTCCAGCGCGGCGCGAAGGTCCGCCTCGGCGGCGAGATCGGTCTCGAACGTGCGCTCGGCACCGATCGACTTGGCCTCCCGGTCGGCGCGCACCGGCCGCTCGTCGATGCCGCGCGCGGCGCCGTGGAGATAGTCGGCGTGGCTGCCGAAATGTGCGCGCAGGAACTCGATGCTCTGCGCCGCGAGGTCGGCGCCGCTCTCGATGCCCAGCCGCGCCATCTTCGCCGCGGTGACGGGGCCGACGCCGTGGAAGCGCTTGACCGGCAGGGTCTGAACGAAGGCGGCGCCTTTCGCGGGCGGGATGACGCACACGCCGTCGGGCTTGTTCTGGTCGGAGGCGAGCTTGGCGACGAACTTGTTGTAGCTGACCCCTGCCGAGGCGGTGAGTGCGGTGTCCGCGCGGATGCGCGCGCGGATCTCCTCCGCGATGGCGCGCGCCGAGCCGAGCGCGCGGCGATCCTCGGTCACGTCGAGGTACGCCTCGTCGAGCGACAGCGGCTCGATGAGGTCGGTGTAGTCGGCGAAGATTGTGTGGATCTGCCGGCTGACCGCGCGATACACGTCGAAGCGCGGGGGCACGAAGACGAGGTCGGCGCAGCGGCGGAGCGCGGTGACCGAGGGCATGGCGCTGCGCACCCCGAACGCCCGCGCCTCGTAGCTCGCCGCTGCCACCACCCCGCGCCCCCTCGCGCTGCCCACCGCCACCGGCCGTCCGCGCAACGCCGGATCGTCGCGCTGCTCCACCGACGCGTAGAAGGCGTCCATGTCGATGTGGATGATCTTGCGCGAGTTCCCGGTCACCAGGGGCTATATAAATATCCTCCCCGGCACGGGGAGAGGGATCATGCGCAGCATGGTGGAGGGGTGGGCCGCATACGCCGCACGCCGTGGCACGCCCCCTCCACCACGCCGCTGCGCGCGTCGCGGTCCCCCTCCCCGTACCGGGGAGGATATGGTAGGCGCGCCGGCATGACACAGGAACTCGTCCGTCCCGTCCTCGTGCCCCCCGCGGGCGAGAAGAAGGTGCTGCTCCACAGTTGCTGCGCGCCCTGCTCGGGCGAGGTGATGGAGGCGATGACGGCGAGCGGGATCGACTATACGATCTTCTTCTACAATCCCAACATCCACCCCAAAGAAGAGTATCTCCTGCGCAAGGACGAGAACATCCGCTTCGCGCGGGAGCACGACGTGCCGTTCGTCGATGCCGACTACGATACGGCCAATTGGTTCAAGCGCGCCAAGGGAATGGAGTGGGAGCCGGAGCGGGGCCCGCGCTGCACCATGTGCTTCGACATGCGGTTCGAGCGGACGGCGCTCTACGCGCACGAGCACGGCTTTCCCGTCATCACCTCCTCGCTCGGCATCTCGCGCTGGAAGAACATGGCGCAGATCAACGATTGCGGGGAGCGCGCGGCGGCGCACTATCCCGGCATTCGTTACTGGACGTTCAACTGGCGCAAGGGCGGCGGCGCCGCGCGCATGATCGAGATCTCCAAGCGGGAGCGCTTCTACCAGCAGGAATATTGCGGCTGCGTCTATTCGCTGCGCGACACCAACGCCCACCGCGTCGCGCAGGGGCGGGAGGAAATCCGCATCGGCGAATTGTTCTACGAGGATAAGCCGAAAGCGGACGAATGACCGTTTTTTGGCTTGCGGGCCGGGGGGCGGACGTCTAGGCGCTCCGCTTCCGCAATGTGTCGGGGCGTGGCGCAGTCTGGTAGCGCACTGGTCTCGGGGTCCAGGGGTCGTAGGTTCGAATCCTATCGCCCCGACCATTGCGGTGTTTCACCCCGTCATCTGCGCGCGTCCAGCATCGCCTCGATCGCGGTAAACTTCTCGCGCGGGGCACCGTCGCGCGCATTGGCCACTTCCGCCTTCTCGATCGCCTGCCAGTCGCGGAAGGTGACGACGTCGACCCCGCGTTCCGCCAGCAGCGCATCCAGCCCCGCCCGGCCCGGCTTGCCCGAACCGTCCGCCACGTCCGCGGCGATATGGTCCGCGATCAGGAAGCCGTCGGGCCGGTTGGTGCCGATCGTTCCGGTCGGTCCCCGCCGTGCCCAGCCGACCGCGTAGAGGCCGGGTGCGATCCGTCCCTCGCTGTTGGCGAAGCGCCCCAGCTTCGCATCATAGGGCACGCCCTCGATCCGCGGGGTCTGATAGCCGATGCAGCTGACGACCAGGGTGGCGGGGATCGCGTAGGTCTCGCCGGTCCCGCTCGCACGGCCATCCGCGTCCAGCCGGGTGCGCTCGACGATCACCTGCTCGACCCGGCCGTCGCCCTCGATCGCGACCGGCTGCGCGAAGAAGTCGAAGGCGATCGTCACCGGTTTCTCCTCGCCCGCTTCGGCAAAGGCGCGCAGATGGGCGACCGACTTGCGCTGGCCGGGATCGAGCGCCGCGTCCGCCGCCGGGGCGGGCAGGTCGGCGGCGTCCACCATGGCCCGCGCGCGCGACAGATGGGCGAGCTCGCCCAGCTCCTTGGGCGTCATCGCGATCTGGTGCGGCCCGCGCCGCGCCAGTAGCGTGATCCGGTCGTGCGTGCCGGTGCCCAGGTGGTCGAGCGCGTGGCCGACGATGTCCGACCCGCCGAACTCCTCCGCGGTCTTCGCCAGGATGCGCGCGACGTCCAGCGCCACGTTGCCCGCGCCGACGACGACGGCGGGACCGTCGAGCGGGGGGCGGAGCGCGGCATGATCGGGATGGCCGTTGTACCAGCCGACGAAGGCTGCGGACCCGACCACGCCGGGCAGGTCGTCGCCCGGCACGCCGAGCGGTCGGTCCGCCGGTGCGCCGGTGGCGAGCACGACCGCGTCGTAGAGCGAGAGCAGCTCGCCGATCGACACGTCCCGCCCGACCGCGACGTTGCCGACGAAGCGGACGTTGTCGCTGAGCGCGGTCGCCTCGTAGCGGCGCGACACCGCCTTGATCGACTGGTGGTCGGGTGCGACCCCGCTGCGGATCAGGCCGTAGGGGACAGGCAGGCGATCGACGATGTCGACGCGCACGTCGTCTGCGAACAGCTTCTGCAACGCCTCCGCGGTATAGTAACCCGCCGGGCCGGAGCCGATCACCGCGACGTGCCGCATCCGCTTCCTCTCTCGCTGTCCGTGCCGGACCCTAGCCGGTTATGCGCGACGCTGGAAAGAGCGCACCGCCTTCGCTACGGCGCGCGGCATGGCCACTCCGCTCGACAAGATCCGCAACTTCTCCATCATCGCGCATATCGACCACGGCAAGTCGACGCTGGCCGACCGGCTGATCCAGCGCACCGGCGGCCTGTCCGACCGCGAGATGAGCGCGCAGGTGCTCGACAACATGGAGATCGAGAAGGAGCGCGGCATCACCATCAAGGCGCAGACCGTGCGCCTGGAATGGAAGGGCCATGTCCTGAACCTGATGGACACGCCCGGCCACGTCGACTTCGCCTACGAGGTCTCGCGATCGCTGGCGGCGTGCGAGGGCGCGCTGCTGGTCGTCGACGCCGCACAGGGCGTGGAGGCGCAGACGCTGGCCAACGTCTACCAGTCGATCGAGCACGACCACGAAATCCTGCCCGTCATCAACAAGATCGACCTGCCCGCCGCGGAGCCGGAGAAGGTGCGGCAGGAGATCGAGGACGTGATCGGCCTGGACGCGAGCCACGCCGTCCTCGCCAGCGCCAAGTCGGGCATCGGTATCGAGGAGATCCTCGACGCGGTGGTGGAGCGCATCCCCGCGCCCAAGGGGGACGCCGCTGCGCCGCTGAAGGCGATGCTGGTCGATTCGTGGTACGATCCATACCTCGGCGTCATGATCCTCGTCCGCGTGATGGACGGCGTGTTGAAGAAGGGGCAGCAGGTCAGCTTCATGCAGGCGGGTACGACGCACCTGATCGACCGCGTCGGCTGCTTCCGCCCGAAGATCGAGCAGCTGGCCGAGCTGGGGCCCGGCGAGATCGGCTTCATCACCGCGCAGATCAAGGACGTGGCGCAGGCCCGCGTCGGCGACACGCTGACCGACGCGAAGAAGCCGGCGGCGGCGGCGCTGCCGGGCTTCAAGGAAGTGCAGCCGGTCGTCTTCTGCGGGCTGTTTCCCGTCGACGCCAACGACTTCGAGAAGCTTCGTGAGAGCATCTCGAAGCTGCGGCTGAACGACGCCAGCTTCTCGTTCGAGATGGAGACGAGCGCGGCGCTGGGCTTCGGCTTCCGCTGCGGCTTCCTCGGCCTCCTCCACCTAGAGATCATCCAGGAACGGCTGACGCGCGAGTACGACCTCGACCTCATCACCACCGCGCCGAGCGTGGTCTATCAGATCGAGCTGACCCACAACGGCGGCCACATCGACCTGCACAACCCCGCCGACATGCCCGATCCGAACAGGATCGCGTCGATCAGCGAGCCGTGGATCGAGGCGGTGATCTACGTGCCGGACGAGTATCTCGGCTCGATCCTGAAGCTGTGCCAGGATCGGCGCGGCATTCAGAAGAACCTGACCTACGTCGGCGGACGTGCGCAGGCGACTTACGAGCTGCCGCTGAACGAGGTCGTGTTCGACTTCTACGACCGGCTGAAATCGCTGTCGAAGGGCTATGCCAGCTTCGACTATCACCAGATTGGCCATCGCGAGGGCGACCTGGTGAAGATGAGCATCCTTGTGAACGAGGAGCCCGTCGACGCGCTCAGCATGATCGTTCACCGCGGCACGGCGGAGACGCGCGGGCGCGGCATGTGCGAGCGGCTGAAGGAACTGATCCCGCGCCACCTGTTCAAGATTCCGATCCAGGCGGCGATCGGCGGGAAGGTGATCGCGCGCGAGACGATCAGCGCGATGCGCAAGGACGTGACCGCCAAATGCTACGGCGGCGACATAACGAGAAAGCGCAAGCTGCTGGAAAAACAGAAGAAAGGTAAGCTGAAGATGCGCGAGTACGGCTCGGTGCAGATCCCGCAGGAGGCCTTCATCGCGGCGCTGCGGATGGGCGACGAGAACTAGCTTTCCAACGGGTACCGCCGCCGATTTGATTGGACCGCGAAATGTCCGCGGATCGCCTCGTTGAAGAAGCGTCCCGCGGATCGGGCCGTCGTCAGCGCGTCGTAGATCGCGCGGGGCACGCCGAAATAGGTGTAGCTGCGCCCCGACCCGCGGAACGACACGCGCAGCGTCTCCGCCTCGTCGTCGAACACGACGCGATCGATCAGCGAGGACTTCAGCCGGCGGGCACGCATCCTGCCGCGACGAGCGACCGACTCGCGCGTTCCTGCGCCTGCGCCGACGCGAATCGGATTTACGGCGAAGCGAATCGTCCATCGCTGGAGCCGCCGACAGACGCATGGAGGGGCTGCCGCGTTGTTTCTCCGTTGCGAGAATGCGATGAGCCATGACGATGCGCCGGATCTGCTTCCTTCTCTCGCTCCTCCTCGGCCTGATCGCCACCTCCGCGACCGCGCAGCGGCGCGGGCCGCTCGTGCTGGCGGCGGCGAGCATGCAGGAGGCGCTGACCGACGCCGCAGACGCCTGGCGCGCGCAGGGGCACGCCCGCCCGGTGCTGTCATACGCCGCTTCGTCCGCGCTCGCGCGGCAGGTGATGGCCGGAGCGCGCGCCGACCTGTTCGTCTCCGCCGACGCGGAGTGGATGGATGCGGTGGCGGCGAAGGGCCTGATCGTCGCGGGCACGCGTGCGACGCTGGCGCGCAACCGGCTGGTCGTCGTGGGGCGGGTCGGCGGTCCCAGGCTCGGCACGTTGCGCGGGGCCGCGCTGGCGCGGGTGCTGGCGGCGGGGCCGCTGGCGATGGCCGATCCGGATAGCGTGCCCGCCGGCCGCTACGGCCGCGCTGCGCTGACCAGGCTGGGTGCGTGGGAGGCGGTCGCGCCGCGCGTGGTGCGGGCGGAGAACGTCCGCGCCGCGCTGGCGCTGGTCGAGCGTGGCGCCGCGCCGTACGGCGTCGTCTACGCCACGGATGCGCGGGCGGCGCGTGGCGTGGCGATCGCCGGCTACTTCCCCGCCACCAGCCACGTGCCCATCGTCTACCCGGTCGCGCGGCTGTCGGCCTCCGACGAGGCGGAGGGCTTCCGCCGCTTCCTGCTGTCGACGCGCGGGCAGGCGATCCTCGCGCGGCGCGGGTTCGCGCGGCGCTGATGGAGGATGTCGCCGGGATCGTCCGGCTGTCCCTGCTGGTCGGGCTGGTCGCGACCGCGGCGGCATTGCCCGTCGCCTTCGCGCTCGCCTGGGTGCTGGCGCGCTGGCGGTTTCCGGGGAAGGTGCTGCTCGACGGGCTCGTCCACCTGCCGCTCGTCGTGCCGCCGGTCGTCACCGGCTGGCTGCTGCTGATCGCCTTCGCGCCCGAGGGGCCGCTGGGGTCCATCGGCGACCGCGTCCTTTTCCGGTGGACTGGCGCCGCGATCGCTGCCGCAGTCATGGCCTTGCCGCTGATGGTGCGCGCGATGCGGCTGTCGATCGAGGGGGTGGACCGCCGGCTGGAGCAGGCGGCGCGCACGCTCGGCGCATCGCGCTGGCGCGCCTATGCCACCGTTACGCTGCCGCTCGCGCTGCCCGGCGTGCTGGCCGGTGCGATGCTGGGCTTCGCGCGGTCGCTGGGGGAGTTCGGCGCGACGATCACCTTCGTCTCGAACGTGCCGGGCGAGACGCAGACGCTCCCGCTCGCCATCTACGCCGCGCTCCAGCGTCCCGGTGGCGAGGCGCTGGTGTGGCGGCTCGCCGCCGTTTCCGTCGCCCTCAGCCTCGCCGCGCTGGTCGCGTCGGAGGCACTGGCGCGGCGCGCGGGCAGGGGGGTGCATGTCCTTTGACGTCGACGTAACGGTGCGGCGCGGCGGGCGCGACCTCCACGTCGCCTTCGCCGCGGGGGGCGGCGTCACCATCCTCTTCGGCCCTTCGGGCGCGGGCAAGACCAGCACGCTGGACATGATCGCCGGCCTGTTGCGGCCCGCGGCGGGCCACGTGCGGGTCGCCGAGCGCACCCTGTTCGACCACGCGGCGGGGATCGACCTGCCGCCCGAGCGCCGGCGCGCGGGCTACGTCTTCCAGGACGCGCGCCTCTTCCCGCACCGGCGCGTGCGCGCCAACCTGCTGTACGGCGCGCGGAGCGACGCGCGGCTGGCGGAGGTGGCGGCGACGCTCGACATCGCGCCGCTGCTGGGCCGCTGGCCGCGCAGCCTGTCGGGCGGCGAGGCGCGGCGCGTGGCGATCGGCCGCGCGCTGCTGGCCGATCCGGACTTTCTGTTGCTGGACGAGCCGCTATCCTCGCTCGACGCCGACCGGCGCGAGGAGGCGACGCGCGCGATCGAGCGGGTGCGCGACGCGGCCGGGCTGCCGATCCTGCTGGTGACGCACGACGCGGCCGAGGCGGACCGGCTGGGCGACCGCGTGGTGCGCGTGGGATAGGAGGCGGACATGCCGGGCTTCGACGAGGTGTACGCGGGTCTGCGGGCGATCATGCTGGAGGCGGCAGGCGACCTGACCGTCGCGCGCGACCTGCCGGGCGACCTGGAGGTGCGCACGCCTGTGCTGGACGCGAAGACAAGGCAGCCGGGCTGGTTCGGGACGGTGACGCTGAAGAAGAGCTACGTCGCCTATCACCTGATTCCGCTCTACGACGCGCCCGCGCTGACCGAGGGACTGTCCGACGCGCTGACGAAGCGGCGGCAGGGCAAGACCTGCTTCAACTTCAAGGTAGTGGACGAGGCGCTGTTCGCCGAAGTTGCGATGCTGACGCGGCGGGTGCGCGCGGCGGTCGCATGACCGCGCCCGTGCTCCCGCGCGAGCGGGAGCACGGGGAAGGGGATCAGGCGACCGCGGCCTTCAGTGCGTCAACCAGGTCGGTCTTTTCCCAGGTGAACAGATCGCCCTCCGGCTCGCGGCCGAAATGGCCGTAGGCGGCGGTCTTCGAGTAGATCGGCGCGTTCAGCTTCAGGTGCTCGCGGATGCCCTTGGGCGTCAGGCGCACCAGCTGCGGCAGCGCCGTCTCCAGCTTCGCCTCCGCCACCGTGCCGGTGCCGTGCAGGTCGACGTAGACCGACAGCGGCTCGGCGATGCCGATGGCGTAGGACAGCTGGATCGTGCAGCGACGCGCCAGGCCCGCGGCGACCACGTTCTTCGCCAGGTAGCGCGCAACATAGGCGGCGGAGCGGTCGACCTTCGTCGGGTCCTTGCCGCTGAACGCGCCGCCACCGTGCGGCGCCGCGCCGCCGTAGGTGTCGACGATGATCTTGCGCCCGGTCAGCCCGGCGTCGCCGTCCGGCCCGCCGATCTCGAACTGGCCGGTCGGGTTGATGTAGACCTTCGTGTCGCCATCGATGAACCCGTCGGGCAGGACGTCGCGGAACACCTGCATCACGTAGTCGCGCAGCACCGCGTATTTCGCGGCATCGGCGTTGTCGCCCTTCTCGCAATAGCCGGGCGCGTGCTGCGTCGAGACGACCAGCGCGGTCGCCTTGACCGGCTGCTCGTTCTCATAGGCGAGCGTCACCTGGCTCTTCGCGTCCGGCTCGAGGAAGGGCGCCGCGCCCGAGTGACGGTCGGCGGCCATCCGCTCGAGGATCTTGTGGCTGTAGTAGAGCGTGGCGGGCATCAGGCCTGGGGTCTCGTCGGTGGCGTAGCCGAACATGATGCCCTGGTCGCCGGCGCCCTCGTCCTTGTTGCCGCTCTCGTCCACGCCCATCGCGATGTGCGCCGACTGGCCGTGCAGGTTGTTCTGGAAGACGAACTCGTTCCAGTGGAAGCCGGACTGGGCGTAGCCGATGCGCTTCACCGTGGCGCGGACGGTGTCCTCGATCTCCTGCTCCACGCCCGGCGCCCACTGGCCGTTCTCGTACACGCCCTTGCCGCGGATCTCGCCGGCCAGGACGACCAGCTGCGTCGTCGTCAGCGTCTCGCATGCCACGCGCCCCTGCGGGTCCTTCGACAGGAACAGGTCGACGATGGCGTCGGAGATCTGGTCCGCGACCTTGTCGGGATGGCCCTCGGACACGGATTCGGAGGTGAACAGGAAAGACTGGGGCATGGAGGCTCCGCGAACAGATAACGATATAAAGATAACTTTATGTGTTCCCCTATCGCGCCCGCCGCCGCAAGGCAATCGCCGCGGCGACCAGCGCGATGCCGACGATCAGCGCCGCCCAATTACCGATGCGCGAAAAATGTGTGGGCGGCAGCGCTGGTGGGATCGGCACGTCGATCGCGCCGGCGACCTTGTGCGGCACCTGCGCCAGCACCCGTCCGTCCGCCGCGATCACCGCAGAAATGCCGTTTGGCGTAGAGCGCGCGACCGGCACGCCCTCCTCAATCGCACGCATCTGCGCCTGGCGCAGGTGCTGCGGCGGGCCCCAGGAGCCGAACCAGGCGTCGTTGGACGGATTGAACAGCAGCAGGGGGCGATGGTCCCGGTCGATGACTTCGCCGGAGAAGATGATCTCGTAGCAGATTTGCACCGCCACGGGGCCGAACAGCGGAAGGTCGCTGGTCTCCGGCCCTGGCCCGGGAAGGAAGTCCATCTCTCCTGGCACCAGCCGGGCGAGGCCGAGCGGCTTCAGCAGCCACGGCATCGGCAGGTATTCGCCATAAGGTACGAGATGCGACTTGTCGTAGCGCATCTCCACCTGTCGCCCGCTGTTCAAGGCGAAAACCGAGTTTGTCGCGGCGACCACATCGCCACGCGCGTCGAATTGCAGCGCATCGCCCCCGGTCATCAGGATGTCGCGCGGTCCGAGCACCGATGCCAGTCGCGCGCGCGTCGCCCACGGACTGGTCGCGCCATACACCCACAACGGATAGCCGCCCTCGATCAGGTTGCGCATCACCCCTTCCGGCCACAGCACCAGCCGCGGCACCGCGGCCGGGCGCCCGGACAGGCGGGTGAGCCGCGCCAGCATCATCTCCTGATCGCTCTCGCCGCGCTGGTCCTGCGGCACGTTGGGCTGGACGACGACCAGCCGCGGGGCACCGGCGGGGGGCGGGGGCAGTGCGGGCGTGCCGCGGACGACCTGAACGGCGACCAGCGCGACGATCGCGGCGGCGAGCGGCCAGCGTCGGCGTGCGAGGAGAAGAAGCAGCGCGCCGGCCGCCGCCACGAACAGCGCGGACAGCGCGTAGGTGCCGATCTCGCGCCCCAGCAGCGCGACATGCGGGATCGGCAGCCCGAGCCAGGCAACGCCCAGCGGATCCCACGCATAACCGGTAAAGACCCAGCTGCGCAGCCACTCGCCGAGCATCCAGGCGGCGGCGAAGAACAGCACCCACGCCGTGTCGACCCGCTCGCGCCGCATCCGCCACGCCAGCCCTGCCGCGAGCGCGGGATAGACGGCGAGGTACAGCGCCAGCGCGAACGGGGCGATATAGCCCAGCTCCGCCGGCATCTTGTCCTGAAAGGTGAAGGCGTGCTGGAACCAATTGTCGTTGATCGTGAAATGGCCGACGCCGAAGGCGTAGCCGCGCCACAATGCCTGACGCGCCGAGGGGGCGGCGTGGACCAGCCACATCCACGCGGCGAGCGCGGGCAGGGCGAGCCACCACAGGTCGAGCGGCGCGAAGGCGCAGGCGGTGACGACGCCGAGGAGCAGGGAGAGCGGGGCGGGAAAGCGCATGGGCCGCGACCTAGCCTATCCTCCCCGGTACGGGGAGGGGGACCAGCGACGCTGGTGGAGGCGGGGCGCCACGAATGTCACGCTTGTGGCCACCCCCTTCACCATTCGCTGCGTGAACGGTCCCCCTCCCCGAGCCCGGGAGGATAGTGTATGAGAGCGCCATGACACTCCGCCCCTTCCATCTCGCTTTCCCCGTCCACGACCTCGACGCCGCGCGCGCCTTCTATCGCGACGTGCTCGGCTGTGCCGAAGGGCGGTCGAGCGGGCAGTGGATCGACTTCGACTTCGGCGGACACCAGATCGTCGCGCACCTCGACCCCGCTGCGAAACCGGTCGCGGTTGCCAACGAGGTGGACGGCCATCACGTGCCGGTGCCGCATTTCGGCATCGTGCTGACGATGGCCGACTGGCAGGCGCTGGCGACGCGGGTGGAGGCGGCCGGCGTGCCCTTCGGCATCGCGCCGCACGTCCGCTTCAAGGGGAAACCGGGGGAGCAGGCGACGATGTTCTTTCGCGATCCCAGCGGCAACGCGCTGGAGTTCAAGGCGTTCGCCGACGACACCATGCTGTTCGCCACGGAGGAGCCACGATGAGCCGCCCGATCGAGATCGACCTTCCGCACAAGCTGGGCCGCGACGCCGCGCGCGCGCGGATCGATGGCGGGTTCGGCAAGATGGCGAGCTACATCCCCGGCGGCGCGGTAACCGAGCATCGCTGGACCGGCGACCGGCTGGATTTCACCGTGGAGGGCATGGGGCAGCGCGTGGCAGTGACGCTGGACGTCGCCGACACCAACGTCCACGCCACCTTCGTCCTGCCCGCCTTCCTGCAGATGTTCGCCGAGCCGCTTCGCGCGAAGCTGCAGAAGGACGGGCCGAAGCTGCTGGAGTAAGCGACCTGCCCACGGTCGACTGAGCGTCGACAGGCTCGGTACGAACGGTTCGGGTCTAGCGCGCCGCGCTGACCCGCCAGATCGCGTTGCCGACATCGTCGGCCACCAGCAGCCCGCCGGTCCGGTCCGCGATCACACCGACGGGACGGCCCCGCGCCTTGCCGTCTACGAGGAAGCCCGACAGCACGTCGATCGGCTTCGCGCCCTTCATCGGCCAGCCCTGCGGCGTGAACGGCACGAACACCACCTTGTAGCCCGACAGCGGCTTGCGGTTCCACGATCCGTGCTCACCGACGAAGGCGCCGCGCTGGAACCGCCCGCCCAGCTTCAGCCCGTCGGCGAAGGTCAGCCCCAGCGCAGCCACGTGCGGCCCCAGCGCATAGTCCGGCCGCTTTGAATATTGCTGAAGCTGCGGGTTCTTCGGCTCCACCCGCGGGTCGACGTAGCCGCCCCAGTAGAACCACGGCCAACCGAAATGGTCGCCCAGCTCCACCGCCGTCAGGTAATCGGGCACGATATCGGAACCGAGCATGTCGCGCTCGTTCACCACCGTCCACAGCGCCTTGGTCGACGGCTCCAGCGCCATGCCCACGGGGTTGCGCAGGCCGGCGGCGTAGATGCGGCTGGTCTTGTCGTCGGGCCACACCTGAAGGATGGCGGCGCGGCGCTGCTCCGCCGCCACGCCGTTCTCCGCCACGTTGGAGGAGGAGCCGACCGAGACGTAGAGGCTGCGCCCGTCTTCCGCGGTGATGAGGCCGCGCGTCCAATGGTTCGCACCGCCGGGATAGCGCACGATCGTCTCCGGCGTCGCGCTGATCCGCGTCTCGCCGCCGCGATAGGGCACCCGCACCAGCGCGTCGGTGTTCGCGATGTAGAGCTGCCCGTTCAGCAGCGTCATGCCGAAGGGCGAGTTCAGCCCCGTCATGAAGACGCCGCGCGTCTCGGCGACGCCGTCGCCATCCGCGTCGCGCAGCAGCGTGATTCGATTGGGGGAGGGCACCCCCGCGCCGACCCGGCCCATCAGCACCTTCATGACCCAGCCCTTGATTCCGCCGCCCTCGCGCGGAGGCGAGTTGCTCTCCGCCACCAGCACGTCGCCATTGGGCAGGCGGTAGAGCCAGCGCGGGTGGTCGAGCCCCGTGGCGAAGGCGCGCACCGCCAGCCCCGGCGCGGCGACCGGCGTCTGCCCCTGCTGCCAGCCGACCGGCTCCGCGGTGCCGACGGTGGGGATCACCTGCTCGCGCGGCGCGGTGATCTGCGGACGCTGGCCGGTGACCGCGGCGAGATCGAGCTGCGCCTTGTCGGGCCAGGCGAGCCAGGCGACCACGGCGATGCCGATGAGGAGCAGGAAGGCGAGAAAGCCCAGGATGTGTTTGCGCATGGCGTCCCGATACCGCGCCGGCGGCACAAGCGCCACGGGCTGCGTGGAAACGCGTGACGCAGGCTGTCGGGAGCAGCCGTCCGCGCAGCGATCGTCTCGCGGGACGCCAGAAAAAAGTTAGGCCGCCGACGTGGGGGGCACGCCGACGGCCTCCGGCCTTTCCGACCCAAGGTGCGACCCGAGGGGCATACTCAACCGGTTCCGGAGGGGAGGGGCGCCGTACCGACCGGTGCGACGCCCCTTCCTCAAACCATTCCGCTACCCGTTAGCGGAAGCCGGACCGTCACGCCAGATCGAAACGGTCAGCATTCATAACCTTAGCCCATGCCTGCACGAACTCGGCGACGAACGTGTCCTTGGCGTCATCGCAGGCATAGACCTCCGAGATGGCGCGCAGCTGCGAGTTGGAGCCGAACACCAGGTCGGTGCGCGACGCGGTCCACTTCTGCTCGCCGGTGTGGCGGTCGGAGCCGACGAACTCCTGGTCGCTCTCCTCGCTCACCTGCTTCCACGCCGTGCCCATGTCGAGCAGGTTGACGAAGAAGTCGTTGGTCAGCTGCCCGGGACGATCGGTCAGCACGCCGTGCTTCTCCGCCTTGGCATGGTTGACGCCCAGCACGCGCAGGCCGCCCACCAGCACCGCCATCTCCGGCGCGGACAGGCCGATCAGCTGGGCGCGGTCGACCAGCAGCTCCTCCGTCGGCACGTTGAAGCGGACCTGCAGGTAGTTGCGGAAGCCGTCGGCCTTGGGCTCCAGCGGCTCGAAGCTCTCGACGTCGGTCCACTCCTGCGTCGCGTCCCCGCGACCCGAGGTGAACGGCACGGTCACGTCGTGGCCGGCCGCCTTCGCCGCCTGCTCGATGCCCAGGTTGCCGCCGAGCACGATCAGGTCGGCGATACTCACCGTCCCGGCGAAGTCCGCCTTGATGCCCTCGTACACGTCGAGCACCTTGGCGAGCTGCTCCGGCTCGTTGACGTCCCAGCTGCGCTGCGGCTCCAGCCGGATGCGCGCGCCGTTCGCGCCGCCGCGACGGTCCGAACCGCGATAGGTGGAGGCCGAGGCCCAGGCGGTCTTCACCAGCTGCGCGATCGTCAGGCCCGACGCCGCGATCTTCTCCTTCAGCGTGGCGACGTCGCCGTCGGACAGCGGCGTGCCGGCGGGGATCGGATCCTGCCAGATCAGGTCTTCGGTCGGCGCCTCGGGCCCCAGGTACCGCGTCTTCGGGCCAAGATCGCGATGGCACAGCTTGAACCACGCGCGCGCGAACGCATCGGAGAAGTACGCCGGATCGGCGCGGAACTTCTCCAGGATCTGGCGGTAGCCGGCGTCGTCCTTGAACGCCTTGTCCGCCGTGGTCATCATCGTCGGCACCTTCTTGCCCGGCGTGTGCGCGGCGGGAGCCTGCGTCTCTTCCGGATTGCCGACCGGCTGCCACTGGTTCGCGCCCGCGGGGGACTTCACCAGCTCGTATTCATGGTCGAGCAGGTTGTCGAAATAAGTCATGTCCCACTTGGTCGGCGTCGGCGTCCACGCGCCCTCGATCCCCGAGGTGATTGTGTGGTCGCCCATGCCGCTCTCGTGCGTGGAGGCCCAGCCCAGGCCCATCTGCGCGATGTCCGCGGCTTCCGGCTCCCGGCCGACCAGCGAGGCGTCGCCCGCGCCGTGCGCCTTGCCGAAGGTGTGGCCGCCGGCGGTGAGCGCCGCGGTCTCCTCGTCGTTCATCGCCATGCGCTTGAACGTCTCGCGCAGGTCGCGGGCGGAACCCTTGGTGTCCGGCTTGCCGCCCGGCCCCTCCGGATTGACGTAGATGAGGCCGTGCTGGATCGCCGCGAGCGGGCTCTCCATCGCGAGGCCCGCCTCGTCGTCGATGCGGGTCTGGCCGAGCCACTCCTCCTCGGTGCCCCAGTAGATGTCCTTCTCCGGCTCGAAGACGTCCTCGCGCCCGCCCGAGAAGCCGAACACCGGCCCGCCCATCGACTCGATGGCGACGTTGCCCGCCAGAATGAACAGGTCCGCCCAGCTCAAGGCGCGACCGTACTTCTGCTTGATCGGCCACAGCAGGCGGCGAGCCTTGTCGAGATTGCCGTTGTCCGGCCAGGAATTGAGCGGAGCGAACCGCTGCGAGCCGGAGGACGAGCCGCCGCGCCCGTCACCGGTGCGGTACGTGCCGGCCGAATGCCACGCCATGCGGATGAAAAAGGGACCGTAGTGCCCGTAATCGGCCGGCCACCACGGCTGGCTGTCGGTCATCAGCGCGGTCAGGTCCTTCTTGACCTGCCAGTAATCGAGCTTCTGGAACTCGGCGCGATAGTCGAAGTCCTTGCCATAGGGGTTCGGCGACACGCCGTTCTGGGCCAGGATGTCGAGGCTCAGCTGCTCCGGCCACCAATCGCGGTTGGTGCGGCCCAGCAGCGTGCGCAGCGCCGCGGGCTGCTTTTGCGGGTCGTTGATCGGGCTGCCTTCGGTGATGGCGTCCATGATTGTCTCTCCAGTTGAGCCGCTGCCCGTATCGCTCTCGCGTGACGGGGTCATGGCGACGGACTAGACCAAGTGTATTGATCGGGAAAACGCGAAAAGGTGCGCGCGTTGATCGAGTGATGCGATCAGAACTACTCGTCCACGCCCTCGGGCACCGGGCGGGGCGGGTGGAGGCGCAGCCGGTCGATGCGGCGCTCGTCCGCGGCGACGATCTCGAGCCGCCAGCCGCTGGGATGGTCGATGCAGTCGCCCGGCTGCGGTACCCGCCCCGCCAGCACCGCGGCGAGTCCACCGAGCGTGTCGACGTCGCTTTCCGCCTCCGCCAGCCGCGGATCGACCTCGCGACCTACATCCTCCAGTTCGACCCGCGCGTCCGCTTCCCACGCGCCGCCGTCCAGCGGCACCAGTTGCAGCACGGGCGCCTCGTCGTGCTCGTCCTCGATCTCGCCGACGATCTCCTCGATCAGGTCCTCGATCGTGACGAGCCCCTCCGTGCCCGAATATTCATCCAGCACGACGGCGAGGTGGATGCGCGACTGGCGCATGTCGGCGAGGAGGTCGAGCGCGCCGCGGCTCATCGGCACGTAGAGCGGCTGGCGGATCAGCGCCGCGATGTCGTCCGGCCGCGGGCCGCCGGTGGCGAGGATCGCGAACACGTCCTTGATGTGGACCATGCCGATGATCTCGTCGAGGCTGTCGCGATAGACCGGCAGGCGGCTGTGCCCGGCCTCCGCGAACAGGTGGACCAGGTGGTCGAAGCTGGTCTTCTCCTCCACCGCGATCACGTCCGCGCGCGGCACGCCGACGTCGCCCGCGTCGCGCTCGCCGAAGTGGAGGAGGTTGCGGACCATCTGCCGCTCCAGCGGGGTCAGGTCGCCCTTGGCGTCGGGCGCGGGGTCGCCCTCGTGCCGGTCGATCGCGTCTTCCAGCTGGTCGCGCAGGGTATCTTCCTGCGGTTCGCCGAAGATCAGGTTGCGCAGCCCCGTCCAGATGCCGCTTTCGTGGGAGTCGCCGTTCCCGGCGGTACTTCGGTCCTCGGCCATGATGGCTGGGTCAGTCCTCTCGGATCAGATAGGGGTCGGCGATGCCGAGATCGGACAGCGCGGCGCGCTCGATCTCCTCCATCGCGTCCCCCTCGTCGTCGGTCAGGTGATCGTAGCCTAGCAGATGCAGCGCGCCATGCACCATCAGATGCGTGGCATGATGATCGACGGAGATGCCGCGCTCCGCCGCCTCGGCGGCGCAGACGCCATGCGCGAGGACGATGTCGCCCAGCAGCACCTCGCCGTCGTCGCTGTTCTGCGTGACGGTGGCGATCAGGTCGGGCTGCACCATGGGGAAGGACAGCACGTTGGTCGGCTTGTCCTTGCCGCGATACTGGCGGTTCAGGGTGTGCACCTCCTCGTCCGAAGCGAGCCGCACGCTGACCTCGACGTGCGCCGGGGTGGCCAGCAGCTCGCCATGCGGTGTTCGGGCGATCGCGGCGCGGGTGGCGGCGAGGGCGATCTCCTCCCAGCGGCCGCCATCGGGCCAGGGATCTTCGCGGGTGAGTTCGACGTGGATCATGCGAGGTCCGTGTGGGAGAAATCGTCACCCTTGTAGAGCAATTTCGCATCGTTGGTCACGGCACAGGCATAGGCGAAACAATCACCCATGTTGAGCCGGGCCGGGTGACGGCCCTTGCCGTAGCGGTCGTGCGCGTCGATGGCGGCGCGGTTCTCCGCTTCCCCGATGTCGACCATCCGCAAGGCTGCCTCCACGGCGAAGCTGGCGACGGCGTCGCTGGCCGCCCGCAAGCCGACCGTACGCGTTCTCGCAATCGCACGTGCGGCTTCCCAGGCACCCACGGCGCAGTAGCAGCGATCATTATGCCGCTCGATCGCGTCCGAGAAGGCGTCTGCCTCAGGTTCGCCGCTCATGATCGCGACGATCGCCGACGCATCGACGAGGATCGTCAATCGTCGTCCTCGTCGTTGAGGGAATCGTAGAAGGCTTTGTCGGCTTCCAGGCCGGTCGGTTCACCGAGCGGATGTGCCTTCCGCCACGCCGCCATCCGCTCGCGCAAGGGCGCAACTTGCTCCTCACGAGCGAGTTCGCCTCTCAGCGCCAGCTTCACCGCCGCGGTCTTCGATATGCCCCGCCGCGCCGCAAGCCGCGTCGCGAGTTCGTTCGCTTCCTCATCCTTGACGTAGAGCGACGCCACGACGGCCTCCCCGGATATCCTTCGAAGCTAGGAAGGATCTCCTGCCCCGTCAAGCATCCGCCCCCTCGTACGCCTCCACGATCCGGCCGACGATCGGGTGTCGCACCACGTCGCCCGCGGTGAACCGGCAGAGCGAGATGCCCTCCACGCCCTCCAACCGGTAGGTCGCGTCGGCCAGCCCGCTCGCCGCCACGCCGCCGGGCAGGTCGGTCTGGTTCGGGTCGCCGCAGATCACCATCCGGCTGTTCTGGCCGAAGCGGGTGAGGAACATCTTCATCTGCGCGGGCGTCGTGTTCTGCGCCTCGTCCAGGATCACGAAGGCGTCGGCCAGCGTGCGGCCGCGCATGAAGGCGATCGGTGCGATCTCGATCTCGCCGCTGGCGATGCGCCGCTCCACCTGCTCGGCCGGCAGGCAGTCGTAGAGGGCATCGTACAGCGGGCGGAGGTAGGGATCGACCTTCTCCTTCATGTCACCGGGCAGGAAGCCGAGCCGCTCGCCCGCCTCCACCGCGGGGCGCGACAGGATCAGGCGCTGGACGCTGCCGGTGATGAGCTGCGCGACGGCCTGCGCGACGGCGATATAGGTCTTGCCCGTGCCGGCAGGGCCCAGCGCGAAGATCATGTCGTGCGTCGTCAGCTCGCGCATGTAATGCGCCTGTGCCGGCGTGCGCGGGACGATCGTCTTCTTGCGCGTGCGGATCATCACCGAGGGCGCGGCGCCCTTCTCCGCGGAGATGATGCCGTCGAGCGTGGGTTCCGCCATCATCGCGATCGACGCGTCGACCAGCCCCCCGTCGACGTCCTCGCCGCGCTGGATGCGCTTGTAGAGGTCGTTCAGCACGTCGCGCGCCATCGCCACCTGCTCGGCGGTGCCCTCCAGCCCGACCCGGTTGCCGCGCGCGGTGATGTAGACGCCGAGGCGATTCTCCAGCGCGACGAGATGCTGGTCGTACTGGCCAAAGAGCTGCGCCAGCAGCTGGGGGCGGTCGAACAGCAGCTCGACGCGCGAACGCTCGCCATGCTGCGCGGGTACGGGCTTGCGACTCATGCGGTCCTTTCGATCACGGCGCCCAACGTAGGACCGCGCAGGGCCCATGCAACCGGAACGATCGTCGCGCGGTCAATCGATCGGCGTCGTCGCGGGGCGTCCGACGACATAGGCGGATTCCGGATCGTCGAAGGGGAAGCCGAGCATCGCCAGCCCGGCCATCAGCCGCCGCAGGTTCGCCCACATGGCGACCTTCGTTTCCATGGACCGCGGGCTGCGCAGGAACGCCTCGTTGATGACCAGTCCGTCGGGCAGCTGCTGCACCTGTTCCTGCAGCATGATGTCGAGCCGCCGCCGAACCGTGGCCTTGGGCATCATCAGCAGCTCGCCCAGCCGCCGCGGTCTGAGCGGCACCTTCAACGCCTCGGGCAGCGTGGTGCCCATCGCGGCATACCGGCGTGTCAGCACCGGATTGGTCGCGACCTGCCGGTAGTTCGCGCACTGGATGGTGGAGAACAGCACCAGGTTCACGCGGTCCTGATGCGTGCCGATGTTGCAGTCCACCACCGCCAGCATCATGTCGACCGCGGTGAACCAGCCCGCGCGCCACGAATAGGGCCGCGTCGACCGGCGGAACGAGGGCAGGGCCCCGGTGGCGCCCAGGTCGGCGATGAAGCGGACCATGCAGTCGTGCGCCAGCGGTGCGAGCACGTCCATCGGTGCATCGTCCAGCGAGCCGGTGAACAGAACCCCGCCGCGATCGCGCCGGCACCAGCCGGCCTCCGCCAGCGCGGCGACGTGCCGCCGCGTCGTCTCGAACGGCAGCCCCAGCGAATTGGCGATCGAGAGGACCGGCGTCGGCCGGCCGCTGTCCAGCGTCCGCCGGGCGAGGAGCGTGAAGACCAGCAGGCGATCGATCCGGCCGCCGGCGTAGGGCAGCGCGGCCGAGATCATGGTGAACTGCATCTCGGAAAGGCCGTGGGACAGCGCCCGCAGCGGCAGTTCGGTGACGGGGTCAGGGCACATGGTCCGGCCGACCTGCGGGCGAACGCCCGCCGCTGTCCAGACCGCCGGGCCAAAACGGGTAAACCTGCGTCGCCCGGCGCGGCAGGAACACGCGCTCTCGATCCATGTAATTGACGATGCGGGAGCTTCGTCCCGTCAGGCGGCCAGGCCGGCGGTGACGATCCCGCCGAGCGAATTCGGCCCCGCGTGGGCGATCTGCACCGTCACGATATCGCCGATCGCGGCCGACGCGGTCAGGTGGACGGATTGCAGCCACGGCGATTTGCCGAGCATCTGCCCCGGCAGCTTGCCCCGGCGTTCGATCAGCACGTCGCAACGCGCGCCGACGGTGGCGGCGTTGAAGCGCTGCTGGTCGCGGTTCAGCGCCGCCTGCAAGCGACGAAGCCGGTCGTCCATCACCTCCGCCGCGACCTGTCCCGCCATGTCCGCGGCGGGCGTGCCCGGGCGCGGCGAATATTTGAAGCTGAACGCCTGCGCGTAGCCGACCGCGTCGACCAGGCTGAGCGTCGCGGCGAACTCCGCCTCCGTCTCGCCGGGAAAGCCGACGATGAAGTCGCCCGACAAGGCGATGTCGGGCCGCGCGGCGCGGATACGGTCGATCAGGCGCAGGTAGCTGTCCCGCGTGTGGCTGCGGTTCATCGCGCGAAGGACGCGGTCGTCGCCCGCCTGCACGGGCAGGTGGAGGAACGGCATCAGGCTCTCCACGTCGCGATGCGCGTCGATCAGGCCCTGCGTCATGTCGTTGGGATGGCTGGTCGTGTAGCGGATGCGCGCGAGCCCCGGGATGCGGTCCAGCACGCGGATCAGCGCGCCCAGGTCGCGCTCGCCGTCGGTCCACGCATTCACGTTCTGGCCCAGCAGCGTGATCTCGCGCGCGCCGGCATCGACCAACGCCTTCGCCTCGTCGACGATCGCGGCGAACGGCCGGCTCACCTCCGCCCCGCGCGTATAGGGCACGACGCAATAGGTGCAGAATTTGTCGCACCCTTCCTGCACGGTCAGGAACGAGCTCGGCCCGACGCGGCGGCGCGCGGGCAGCTGGCCGAACTTGCTGGCGAGCGGCATGTCGGTGTCGAGCGCCGGCGTACCGGCGGCGGCGTCCGCCACCAGGCGGGGCAGGTTGTGATAGGCCTGCGGCCCGACCACCACGTCCACCTTCGCGCGGCGCACGATCTCCGCCCCCTCGGCCTGCGCGACGCAGCCGGCGACCGCGATCATCGGCGCTGCGCGCCCCGCTTCGCCCTGCGTTTTGCGGATGCGGCCGATGTCCGAATAGACCTTCTCCGTCGCCTTCTCGCGGATGTGGCAGGTGTTCAGGACGACGAGGTCGGCGGCGCCGGCATCGTCGGTGGCGACCATGCCGTCCGCCGCCATCAGTTCGGCCATGCGCTCGCCGTCGTAGACGTTCATCTGGCAGCCGAACGACTTGACGTGGTAGGTTTTCGGAGTGCGCTTCATCGCGCGCGCCTTACTCCTCCCCGCGCCCGCGCTCAATCCGCCGCGACCGGCCCGCTGGGCGCCTGCGGCCGGCGGCAGAGCCAGACGAGGATGACGAGCGATCCGGCCAGCCACGCGGACAGGCGGAACAGGTCGGTGGAGGCGAGCAGATAGGCCTGGCCCACCATCTGCCGCGTCACCGCCGCCGCGGCCTGCGTCGCGTCGAGGCCGAGCCGCCGCAGCTGCTCGGCCGCCATGCGATACGGAACGCCGTTGCCGATCGCCTCGGCCAGCCGGTTCTGGTGCAGCGCTTCGCGCCGGTCCCAGGCGGTGGTGATGATCGACGCGGCGAAGCTGCCCGCCACGATGCGGCAGAAGTTGCTGATCCCGGTCGCCGACGGCAGCCGCTCGGGCGGGATGCGATCGAGTGAAATCGTCAGCATGGCAAGGAAGAAGGTGCTCATCGACACCCCCTGCACCAGCAGCGGCAGCATGAAGTCGGTGAAGCTGGCCGTGGTCGTATAGCCGGACCGCATCCAGTAGCTGATCGCGAAGCCGACGAAGGCGACCGTCGCCAGCAACCGCGCGTCGAACCGGCCGGACAGGCGCGCCACGAACGGCGTCAGCACCACCGCGACGAGCCCGCTGGGCGCCGCGACCAGCCCGGCCCAGGTGGCGGTGTAGCCGAGCTGCGTCTGCAGCCATAGCGGCAGGATCAGGATGTTGGCGAAGAAGACCGCGTAACCCAGGGCGAAGGCCAGGTTTCCGATCAGGAAATTGCGCCGTGCGAACAGCGTCAGGTCCACCGTCGGATTGGCGTCGGTCAGCTCCCAGATTACCCAGGACACGAACCCGACGATGGCGACCAGCGCGAGGACGACGATCAGGTCGTCGTTGAACCAGTCGGCATTCTTGCCGAGGTCCAGCATCACCTGCAACGCCCCCACCCACAGCACGAGCAGGCCGAGCCCGACCGTGTCGATCGGCAGCTTGGCCGTGGGCGTCTCCCGGTCCTTCAGGTTCGTCCAGCACACTGCCGCCGCCAGCACGCCGAAGGGCACGTTGATGAGGAAGATCCACGACCAATGGTAATTGTCGGAAATGTAGCCGCCCAGGATCGGCCCCATGATCGGCGCGACCAGCGTCGTCATCGACCAGATGCCGAGCGCGGTCGCGCGCTTCTGCGGCGGGAAGATCGAGATCAGCAGCGCTTGGCTGCCCGGCATCATCGGACCCGACACCGCGCCCTGCAGGACGCGGAAGGCGATCAGCGAGGGCAGGTTCCACGCGATGCCGCACAGGAACGAGGCGATGGTGAACATCACGACGGAGATGCAGAACACGCGCACCACGCCGAACCGCCGCATCAGCCAGCCGGTCAGCGGCACGGCGATGCCGTTCGCCACGGCGAAGGCGGTGACGATCCAGGTCGAATTGTCGCTGCTGACGCCGAGGTTGCCGGCGATCGTCGGCAGCGAGACGTTCGCGATGGTCGTGTCGAGCACCATCATGAAGGTGCCGAGCGCGAGGGCGAAGGCGGTGAGGCCCAGCCGCGCGCCTGATAGCGGCGTGGGGGCGGGGGGAGCGGGACGATCCGTCATGCCGGGCTCGTCCCGGCATCCAGGGCGCCAAGCCACGCCGTTCCTGGCTCTGGATGCCGGAACAGGCCCGGCATGACGAAGCAGGATTTCACCGATTCGCCGCCACGATCCGCGCGATCGCCGCCTCCACCGCGGGATCGTCGTAATTGGCGGTGTCGCCGCGATAGGGCGAGGCCGCCGCCTGTGCCAGCCGGGCGCCGCCCCTGGACGCGGTGTCCACCGTCGCCTTGACGGAGAGGCCGACGCGCAGTGGATTGGCGCCCAGTTCGCGCGGGTCGAGCGCGATGCGCACGGGCACGCGCTGGACGATCTTGATCCAGTTGCCGCTCGCGTTCTGCGGCGGCAGCAGCGCGAAGGCGTTGCCGCTGCCCGCGGCCAGGCCGACGACGCGGCCGTGATAGACGATGTCGTCGCCGTACATGTCCGCCACCACCGTCGCGGGCTGGCCGATGCGCAGGTCCTTCAGCTGCGTCTCCCGGAAGTTCGCATCCACCCACAATCGCCGCATCGGCACGATTGCCATCAGCGGGGTGCCGCCCTGGATCTGCTGGCCGACCTGCACCGTGCGCTGCGCGACCACGCCGTCGATCGGCGCAGTGACGCGCATGTGGCTGCGGGTGATGGCGGCGCGGCGATAGGCCGCCTTGGCGGCGAGGACGGCGGGGTTGGTGTCGACGTTGGTGCCCTGCACCGCGCTGGTCGCCTGACGCCGCTGCTCGCGTGCGAGGCGCAGGTTGGCGCTCGCCACCTTCACCGCGTCCGCGGCGTTGTCCAGCTCCTCGCCGGACACGGCGCCCTCCGCGGCGGCACCGCGACGGCGCGCGTAATTGCCGCGCGCGCGCGCCAGTTCCGCCTCCGCCTGCACGATCGCGGCGTCTGACTGGCCGACGCGGGTGAAGTCGGCGCGGGTGGCGCGTACCGCGCGGGCGAGCTCCGCCTCCGCCGACTGGAGCGCGACGTCGCTGGCGAGCGGGTCCAGCTCCAGCAGCGGCTGCCCCGCCTTCACCGACTGCGTGTTGTCGGCGTGGAGCGCCACGACGGTGCCGGGATCGCGCGCCGTCACCGCCACCACGTCGCCCGCGACATAGGCGTCGTCGGTCTCCTCCTCCGGCGCGGCGAGCAGGAAATGGAAGATCGCCCATATTACGACGCCGACCAGCACGACGACGGCCAGGATCGCGAAGGCGCGCCGGCGCGCGCGCGGCTTGCCCGAGGGAGCGGGGGCGGGGGTCGGGGTGTCGGCCGCAGGAGCGGGCGCGGCGGTGTCGGTCATCGGGCGGGGTCCTGCAGGGGATCGAACCCGCCGCCCAGCGCGACGGCGAGGGCGGCGCGCGCGGTCAGCGCGTCGATCGAGAGGTTGGCGGCGGCCAGCTCGGCGTCGAGCAGGCGGATGTCGTTGTCGATGCCGGTCAGCCGGCTGTCGAGCCCGCTGGCGACGCGCACGGCGTTGAGCCGCCCGGTCTCGGCGAAGCCCGCCACCACGGCGCGCTGGCGCACGCGGGCGGTGTCCGCGGCCTGCACGCGCGCGATGGCGTCCGCCGCGTCGCGCGCGGCGGCGATGACCGCCTCGTTGTACTGCGCGGTGGCCACGTCCTGCGCGGCGGTGGCGCCGGCCAGGTCTGCCTTCAGCCGGCCGTTGTCGAAGATCGGCAGGTGCAGCGCGGCACCCACGCCGGCCGTGCCCGCGTCCGGCTCGATGAAATTGCCGATGCCGATCGCCTGAAGCCCGACCAGCGCGGTCAGGTTCACGCTGGGGTAGAAGGCGCGCCGTGCCACCTGCCGCCCCGCCGCCGCGGCCTCTACCCGGGCGCGCGCCGCGGCGATATCGGCGCGGCGTGCCAGCAGGTCCGCGGGAACGGCGGTGGGGACGGGGAGGGCGACCTCCTCGGGGATGCGCGTGGGGCCGATGCCGCGGCCATAGTCCGGCCCGCGGCCCGCCAGCGCGGCGATCGCGTCCACCGCCAGCACCCGGGCCGCGCGCGCTTCCACCAGCGCGAGCTCCGCCTGCGCCAGCAGCGTGCGCGCCGCCTCATGGTCCAGCCGGCTGGCCAGCCGGTTGCGGACGCGCGCATCGACCAGCGCCAGCGAGCGGCGGCGCGTCTCGATCGCGCGGGCGGCAATGGTCGCGCGCCGCTCGGCGCGGGTCACCTCGGCATAGGCCTGCGTCACCGCGCCGGACAGCATCAGTCGCGCCGCCGCCGCGTCGAACCGCGCCGCTTCGGCGCCCGCCGCGGCTTGCGCGATGGCGGCGCGCTGACGGCCGAACAGGTCCAGGTTCCAGCCGAGCCCGGCCTGCGCGGTGCCCAGCTCGCGCACCGTGCCGGCGAAGGGCGGGGGGATGGTGTAGCGGCCCGACAGCCGCGAGGCCTGCACCTGCGCGTCGAGCGCGGCGTCGGGGCCGCGATCCGCATCCGCGCGCGCGAGCACCGCCCGCGCCTGACGCACCCGCGCCGCGGCGACCTCCAGCGAGGGGCTGGTCGCCAGCGCGTCGGCGACGATGCGGTCGAGCTGCGGGTCGCCCGCCGCGCGCCACCAGTCGGTCGCGACGGGCACGCTGGCACCGGTCAGCGCCAGGTCGCCCGCCACGCGCGGCGCGACGGCAGGCGGGGAGGCGGGCACCGCGCAGGCAGCGAGCGCCAGCGGAGCGAACGGGATCAGGCGGCGCACGTCTTGCCCTCCATGGTGGCGTGAAGGCGCGCGAGCTGCGCGATCAGCGCGTGAATATCCTCATCGGGCCAATCGGACAGCAGGTCGTTCCAGCACGCCATGGCATGGTCGCGGCAGCGCAGCGTCATCGCCTCGCCCGCGGGTGTCAGCGACAGGTTGACGACGCGTCGGTCGACGACGTCGCGCCGTCGCTCCACCAGACCGCGTTCTTCCAGGCCGTCGATAATGCGCGTCATCGCGCCCTTGTCGTGTGCCAAGTCGCGCGCCAGCGCCGCGCACGTTCCGCCACGGTCGAAGTGGATCGAGATCAGCGCGCTCCACTGCACCGCCCGCAGCCCCTCGGCGGCGAGCACCCGGTCCAGCGCGGCGACGCTGTGCTGATGGCAGACGCGCAGCAGATAGCCCGCCGACGTGGCGGGGTAGAAATTCGTGTCGTCGTAGAACGCCATCCCGTTGACATGACAATCGTTGCAACGGCAGTCAATTTCTTTTTGTTGCTGGCTTGTTGCTCCCCCGGCGGCGGCTATACCGGGGCTTTCCGCCCGAGGAGCCTCACCCCTTGTCCACGCGCCACCACGCCCTGGTCGTCGCCCTGTCGGCGCTCGCCGTTTCTTCGGCCTCGTCCCATGCCGCTACCGTCCAGCCGACCCCGGCCGCCGCGCCGGTCGCCTCGCTGGTCCGCGCGGTGGACATCCCGTTCGAGCAATTTACCCTGCCCAACGGCCTGCGCGTCGTGGTGCACACCGATCGCAAGGCGCCGGTGGTGGCGGTCAGCGTGTGGTACGACGTCGGATCGAAGCATGAGCCGAAGGGAAAGACCGGCTTTGCGCACCTTTTCGAGCACCTGATGTTCAACGGCAGCGAGAATGCGCCGGGCGACTTCTTCGAACCGCTCAAGCAGGTCGGCGCGACCGACTTCAACGGCACCACCTATTTCGATCGCACCAATTATTTCGAGACGGTGCCGACCGCGGCGCTGGACCGGGCGCTGTTCCTCGAATCCGACCGCATGGGCTATCTGACCGGGGCGATCACGCAGGGCGTCCTCGACGAGCAGCGCGGCGTGGTGCAGAACGAGAAGCGGCAGGGCGACAATCAGCCCTACGGGCTCGTCCGCTACAAGCTGACCGAGGGGCTGTTCCCCGCCGACCATCCCTACGGGCACACGACCATCGGCTCCATGGCGGACCTCGACGCGGCCAGCGTGCAGGACGTGAGGAACTGGTTCCGCAACCATTACGGGCCGAACAATGCCGTGCTGGTGCTGGCCGGCGACGTCGACGTGCCGACCGCGCGCCGGCTGGTGGAGAAGTATTTCGGGGCGATCCCCGCGGGGCCGAAGAGCGTCGCGCCGCCCGCGCCGGTGCCGACCGCGTTGCCGGGCGTGGCCGCGGAGGTGATGAAGGACCGCGTCGCGGCGCCGCTGATCCTGCGCACCTGGGCCGTTCCCGGCCTGAACGACGCCGATGCCGCCGGGCTGGACGTCGCCGCGGGCATCCTCGGCGGGCTGGCCAGCTCTCGGCTCGACAATGCGCTGGTCAAGCGCGAGAAGGTCGCGGTGCAGGTGGGGGCCGGCTACAGCGACTTCGCGCAGGTCGGCACGTTCACCGTCAACGCCGTGGTGCGCCCCGGCATCGATCCCGCCGCCGTGTCGAAGCGGATGGACGAGATCGTCGCCGACTTCGTGAAGAACGGTCCGACCGCGGACGAGGTCGCTCGCTACGTGACGCAGACCGTGTCGGGGCGGATCGCGGGCCTTGAATCGGTCGGCGGGTTCGGCGGCAAGGCCGTCGCGCTGGCGGAAGGCGCGCTCTATTCGGGCGACCCCGGCTTCTACAAGAAGCGGCTGGCCGCGCTGGCGGCGCAGACGCCGGCGACGGTGCGGGCCGCTGCGGCGCGCTGGCTGACGAAGCCGGGCTATCGCCTGTCGGTGCTGCCGGGTGCGCGCGACGCCTATCAGGATGCCGCGGTGCCGCCCGCCGTGCCGGTCGCCGCCGCGCCGGAACAGGCGCCCAAGGGCACGCGCGGCCCGCTGCCCGGCGTCGGGCAGGTCGCCGACCTCGGCTTCCCCGCGGTGGAACGCGCACGGCTGTCGAACGGGATCGAGCTGGTCTACGCCCGCCGCGCCGTGGTGCCCGTCACCCGCGCGGTGCTCAGCTTCGATGCCGGCGTCGCCGCCGACGTGCCGGACTGGTTGGGCACGCAGCAGCTGACGCTGGCGATGCTGGACGAGGGGACGCGGACGCTCGATTCGATCGCGCTGGCCGAGGCGCAGGAGCGGCTGGGTGCGGAAATTTACGCCGGCGGCTCGTACGATCGCACGATCCTGGGGCTGCGCGTGCCGAGCGCGAACCTGGCCGCGGCGTCGCAATTGTGGGCGGACATGGCGCGCGCGCCGTCCTTCGCCGAGGCGGAGCTGCCGCGCGTGAAGACGCAGCTGCTGACGCAGATCCAGCAGGAACTGACCAGTCCCGACGGGCTGGCGCAGCGCGTGCTGCCGCGGCTGGTGAACGCAGGCACCCCTTATGCCAAGGCGCAGGGGTCGGGCGATCCGCGCGCGGTGCAGGCGCTGACCCGCGCCGACCTGGTCGCGTTCCAGCAGGCGTGGCTGCGGCCCGAGAAGGCCAGGCTGTTCGTCGTGTCCGACCGCCCGCTCGACGAGATTCGCGCGCTGATGGAGCGACGCCTGGGCGACTGGAAGGGTACGGGCGCCGCCGGGACCAAGGGCGACGCCGCGCAGCCGACGCCGCTCACCCCGCGCATCGTCCTGATCGACCGGCCGGACAGCCCGCAGTCGCTGATCGCGGGCGGCACGCAGACCGGACTGAAGGGAACCGACGACCTGCTGCCGGTCGAAGTCGCCAACGACGCGCTGGGCGGCGGCTTCCTGGGCCGGCTCAACATGAACCTGCGCGAGGAGAAGCACTGGTCCTACGGCGTGGGCGGCAACTTCAGCCGCTACGCCGGCGCGGCCCCCTACATGGTCAACGCGCCGGTGCAGGCGGACAAGACCGGCGAGGCGCTGGCCGCGCTGCGCACCGACATCGCGCAGTTCGTCGGCACGAAGCCGATGACGCGGCCGGAGTTCGACCGCGCCATCGCCGGCGCCACCCGGTCGCTGTCCGGCAATTTCGAGACGTCGGACGACGTGCTGACCGCGATGCAGCTGAACGACCTCTACCGCCGGCCGGACGATTACTATGCCACGATCACGCGCCGCTATCGCGCGCTGACGCTGCCGCAGGTGACGGACGCGCTGCGCGGCGCGATCCGGCCCGACCGCTTCGTCTGGGTCGTCGTGGGCGACGCGTCCAAGGTGAAGCCGCAGCTTGACACGGCGGGGCTGCCCGTCGAGGTCATGCCCGCCGCGACGGTCGCAGGGGCGGGCGCGAACGGCAAATAGGTTGGAGAAGGCGATGTCTGATATCGACGGCAACTGGGACGTGGTCGTGAAGTCGCCGCTGGGCGATCAGAAGCTGACGCTGAACGTGAAGAGCGACGGCAGCACCTTCACCGGCACCGGCTCGGGAGCGATGGGGTCGGCCGACATCACCGGCCAGGTCGAGGGCAACACGCTCAGCTGGAAGCAGCAGGTGACGACGCCGATGCCGATGACGCTGGACATGACCGCCACGGTGGAAGGCGACAGCATGACCGGGTCGGTCGGCGCGGGCGCCTTCGGCAGCTTCCCGCTGTCGGGCACGCGCGCGGCGTAACCTAGCGTACCCTCACCCTTCCGGCGCTACGCGCCTCCCGGCGCAGCCGGGCGGGAAGGGTGAGGGTGACGATCTATCGCACCAGCCGGGTGACGTGTCCCATCTTGCGGCCGTCGCGGGTCTCGCGCTTGCCGTAGAGGTGCAGGTGTGCGTCCGGCTGGCCGACCAGTTCGGGCCAGCGCTGCCACTCCTCGCCGATCAGATTCTCCATCTCGACCCGCGTCGCGACCACCTTCGTGTCGCCGAGCGGCAGGCCGCAGATCGCCCGCACGTGGTTCTCGAACTGCGACGTGGCGGCGCCCTCGATCGTCCAGTGGCCGGAATTGTGGACGCGCGGCGCCATTTCGTTGAACACCGGGCCGTCGGCACCGGCGAAATACTCGCACGTCAGCACGCCGACATGGCCCAGCGCCTCGGCGATACGCCCCGTCAGCGCCGCCGCCTCCGTCCATTGGCCGGCGATCGGCGCGGGGGCGGGGAGCGTGGAGCGGTGCAGGATGCCGTCCCGATGCTCGTTCCACGGCGGCGGGTAGCTGGTGATCGTGCCGTCGCCGGCGCGCACCAGCACGATCGAGAATTCGTGCGTGAACTCGACGAAGGCTTCCAGCACCGCCGGTCCGCCCACCGCTTCCCATGCCGCGTCGGCATCGAGCGATGTGGCGATGCGCGCCTGTCCCTTGCCGTCGTAGCCAAAGCGCGTGGTCTTCAGCACCGCGGGCGTACCGATGGTCGCCAGCGCGTCGTCCAGTTCCGCGCGCGTCGCCACCGCGGCCCAGCGCGCGGGGCGTCCGCCCACCTCCTCGACGAAGCGCTTCTCCGCCACGCGGTCCTGCGCCACCTGCAAGCTGCGCGGCGATGGGTGGACGGGCACGCGCTCGGCGAGCCAGCGCACCGGCCCGGCGTCGATATTCTCGAACTCGTAGGTGACGACGTCGCACTGCGCCGCGAAATCGGCGAGGACGACGGTGTTGTGATAGTCGGCGCGCGTCAGCGAGGAGGCGGTCTGCGCCGCGACGCTCTCACGATCGGGGGCGAGGACATGGGTGCGATAGCCAAGCTGCGCCGCCGCCGCCGCGATCATCCGGCCGAGCTGCCCGCCGCCCAGGATGCCGATGGTGGAACCGGGCGGCAGCGCGGTCATGCCGGATCGGTCGCGACGCCGTCGGTCTGCGCGGCGCGCCACTCCTGGAGCCGCTGCGACAAGGCCGTGTCGGACAGCGCCAGGATCGCGGCGCCGAGCAGCGCGGCGTTGATCGCCCCCGCCTTGCCGATCGCGAGCGTGCCGACCGGAATGCCGCCGGGCATCTGCACGATCGAGAGGAGGCTATCCATGCCCTTCAACGCGTGGCTCTCGACCGGCACGCCCAGCACCGGCAGGTGCGTCATCGACGCCGTCATGCCCGGCAGGTGCGCGGCCCCGCCCGCGCCGGCGATCACCACCTTCAGTCCGCGGTCCGCGGCGGAAGCGGCGTAATCGTACAGGCGCTGCGGCGTACGGTGCGCGGACACCACCTTCGTTTCGTGAGCCACGCCGAGCGCGTCCAGCGTCGCGGCGGTGTGGCGCATCGTCTCCCAATCGGACGTGGACCCCATGATGATGCCGACCTGCGCCATCCGCGGCGCGTAGCGGGGGAGGGCGGCAGGGGTCAAGCACGCCTCCACTCGTCGAGCGAAGTCGCGGCACATGCCCGTGCCCTTCGGCTTTTCAGGAGGGCGCAGGTCGCGCCTTACGCCGCCACGGCCAGCTCGCCCATCGCCGCCGCCGCGATCGTCAGCGAGCGCTTGCGCGCCGCGTGGTCGTAGATGCTGCTGGTCAGGATCACTTCGTCCACGCCGGTGCGCCGGACGAAGGCGGCGATGCCGTCCGCCACGTCGGCCTGCGTGCCGGTGGCGCTGCACGACAGGACGTGGTCGAGGATCGCGGCGTGCGACGGCGGCAGCGATTCGCGGTAGCCCGCCACCGGCGGCTTCATCCGCCCGGGATTGCCGGTGCGCAGCGCGACGAACGCCTGCTGCTGCGATGAGGCGAGCAGCGCCGCCTCCTCGTGCGTGTCCGCGGCAAACACGTTGAAGCCCGCCGCGGCATAGGGGCGGTCGAGCGTCGCCGACGGCTTGAAGTCGCGCCGGTAGATGTCGAGCGCGGCGTCCAGCGCATCGGGCGCGAAGTGCGAGGCGAAGGCGTAGGGAAGGCCGAGGATCGCAGCGAGCTGCGCGCCATAGGTACTGGACCCTAGGATCCACATCTGCGGCGCGGCGCCAGCGCCGGGCGTGGCGGAGATGCCGGTACGCCCATCGTCCGCGAAATAGCTCTGCAGTTCGACCACGTCGGAAGGGAATTGGTTCGGGTCGCTCGCCAGCGTCCGGCGCAGCGCGTGCGCGACCCGCTGGTCGCTGCCGGGCGCGCGGCCGAGGCCCAGGTCGATGCGACCAGGGAACAGCGCGTCGAGCGTGCCGAACTGCTCCGCGATCTGCAACGGCGCCGAATTGGGAAGCATGACGCCGCCCGCGCCGACGCGGATCGTCCGCGTCGCCTGTGCGACGTGCGCGATCACGACGGCGGTGGCGGCCGACGCGATGCCGTTCATGCCGTGGTGCTCGGCCACCCAATAGCGGTGGAAGCCCAGCGCCTCGGCATGGCGCGCGAGGTCCGCGGCATTGGCCAGCGCCTGCGCAACGGAGCCGCCTTCGACGACGGGGACGAGATCGAGGAGGGAGTATCGGGTCATGCGGGGAAGATGGGGTCGGGGCGGGGAGAGCGCCAGCGAAGCTTTTCTATCCGCGCTGGAACGGGGAGGATCGCTTGCCCGCACCAGCCGCGCGACCTACAGCCCGCCATCGATGCTGCCCGCGCTCTCCCATGTCGACACGTGGATCTTCGATCTCGACAACACGCTCTACCCGGCGCGCGCGAACCTCTTCGCGCTGATCGACGCGCGGATGACTGCCTTCGTCGCCGACCTCTTGAAGGTCGATCGTATCGAGGCCTTCCGCGTGCAGAAGGAATATTTCCTCGGCCACGGCACCACGCTTGCCGGGCTGATGGCGCACCACGACGTCGATCCGCACGCCTTCCTGTCCTACGTCCACGACATCGAGATGGATGTGTTGGAGGAGAATGCGCCGCTCGCCGCGCATCTCGCCTGCCTGCCCGGGCGCAAATTGGTCTTCACCAACGGCGACAAGCCCTATGCGCTGAAGGTGCTCGACCGGCTGGGCCTCGGCGCCAGTTTCGAGGCGGTCCACGACATCATCGCGATGGACCTGGCGCCCAAGCCGTCCGCCTCCGCCTATGCGGGCCTGTGCGCCGCCTACGACATCGATCCGGCGCGCGCGCTGTTCGTGGAGGATATGGCGCGCAACCTGAAACCCGCCAAGGCGATCGGCATGACCACGGTGTGGGTCGACAACGGCAGCGAGCAGCACCACGACGCCGACCGCGACTACGTCGACTATCGCACCGACGACCTGACCCACTGGCTCGAACATATCCTGGAGGCCCGATGACCGACCTGCAACAGACCATCGACGCGGCATGGGAGGATCGGGCGAACCTGGGCCTGTCGACCGGCGGCGAGGTGCGCACGGCGGTGGACCGCGCGCTGGCGCTGCTCGACGGGGGCGAGGCGCGGGTGGCGGAGCCGGACGGTGCGGGCGGCTGGCAGGTCAACCAATGGCTGAAGAAGGCGGTCCTGCTGTCCTTCCGTCTGAACGACAACGCGCTGATCGATAACGGCCCGGGCGCCGGCCACTGGTTCGACAAGGTGCCGAGCAAGTTCTCCGGCTGGAGCGAGGCGGATTTCCGCACCGCCGGCTTCCGCGCCGTCCCCGGCTCGGTCGTCCGGCGCGGCGCCTTCGTCGGCAAGGGCGCGATCCTGATGCCCAGCTTCGTCAACATCGGCGCGCATGTCGGCGAGGGGACGATGGTCGACACCTGGGCGACGGTCGGATCGTGCGCGCAGATCGGCAGGAACGTCCACCTGTCGGGCGGCGCGGGTATCGGCGGCGTGCTGGAGCCGTTGCAGGCCGACCCCGTCATCATCGGCGACGGCGCGTTCATCGGCGCGCGCAGCGAGGTGGCGGAAGGCGTGCGCGTGGGCGAGGGCGCGGTGCTCTCCATGGGCGTGTACCTGGGCCAGTCGACCAAGATCATCGACCGCGAGACGGGTGAGGTGTTCCGCGGGGAGGTGCCGCCCTACGCGGTGGTGGTGCCCGGGTCGACGGGCGGCAACCTCGGCCTCTACTGCGCGGTGATCGTGAAGCGGGTGGATGCGCAGACCCGGTCGAAGACGAGCATCAACGACCTGCTTCGCGATTGATCGGAAGCGAAGCTGCGTTAAAGCCGGGAAGGATCACGTCTTCCCTCCGTTCGCCCTGAGCGAAGTCGAAGGGCAAGCGCGGCGCTTAGGCTTCGACTTCGCTCAGCCCGAACGGGCGTGGGGAAGAGCATACGAGAGGGGAACCGTTATGACGACCGCCGCGAGCCACGTTCTCGACCGCGTGCTGGTGCTGGAGATGGTGCGCGTCACCGAAGCCGCCGCCATCGCCGCGTCCACCCTGGTGGGCCGGGGCGACGAGAAGGCGGCCGATGCCGCCGCGGTGGAGGCGATGCGCGCCGCGCTGAACTCGCTCGACATGAACGGCACTGTCGTGATCGGCGAGGGCGAGCGCGACGAGGCGCCGATGCTCTACATCGGCGAGAAGGTGGGGACGGGGCACGGCCCGGCGATCGACATCGCGCTCGACCCGCTGGAAGGCACGACGATCTGCGCCAAGGCGGGGCCGAACAGCCTTGCCGTGCTCGCCATCGCGGAGGCGGGCGGGCTGCTGAACGCGCCCGACGTCTACATGGACAAGATCGCGGTCGGCCCCGGCTACTCGCCCGACGTCATCGATCTCGACCGCACGCCGACCCAGAACGTCCACGCCATCGCGGCGGCGAAGGGGGTGGAGCCCAACGAGATCATCGCCTGCGTGCTCGACCGCCCGCGCCACGAGGCGCTGATCGCAGAGCTGCGGCAGATCGGCTGCGGCGTCGTGCTGATCGGCGACGGCGACGTCGCGGGCGTGATCGCGACCACCGATCCCGACACGACGATCGACGTCTACATGGGCTCGGGCGGCGCGCCGGAGGGCGTGCTGGCCTGCGCGGCGCTTCGCTGCGTGGGGGGGCAGTTCAAGGGTCGGCTGCTGTTCCGCAACGACGCCGAGCGGTCGCGCGCGCGCAAATGGGGGATCGAGGACCTCGACCGCCAGTACGACCTGAAGGACCTGGCGAAGGGCGATTGCATCTTCGCCGCCACCGGCGTGACCGACGGCTCGCTGCTCGACGGCGTCAAGCGGCAGGGCAAGCGCATGACGACGGAGAGCGTCGTGATGCGCGCCTCGTCCGGCACGGTGCGCTGGGTGAAGGGCGAGCACCGGCTGTAAGCCCTGCGCCCTCGCCTTCAGCCTCACCCTTCCGGCGCTGTGCGCCTCCCTCCCTGTCCCGGTGGGAGAGGGAAGGGGCCCATCGGCGCCGCCGATGGGACGGGTGAGGGCGGGTAGGTGACAGCCGCCATCCTCCTGCCCACGCTCGGTCTCCTTTGGCTCTTCCTGCGCGGCGACATGCTCGGCCGCTGGCGCCGGGCCGCGGCATGGCGGCGCTACCCGGCGTGGATCGCGCGCGCGTGGACGCTGTTGGGGGCCGGATCGCTGACGCTGCTCGCCGCGATGGGCGAGGTCGGGGCGATCGCCGCCTTGCCCGACCGCTTCCTGCCTGCGCGCGCGATTGTGGTGACGTGGATCGGTGCGATCGATCCGTTCGGCAGCATGGGAGCGGCGGCGCTGGGCGGGGTCCTGCTCGGCGGGATCGTCGCGGGCCTTCTCGAGCGGCGCGGGCGGCGAGTCGCGTTCGGCGACGTGGAGCGCGTGCTGCCGCGCGACCGGCGCGAGTGGCGGTGGAGCGCCGCGCTGGCGTTGACCGCGGGGATGACGGAGGAGCTGTACTTCCGTCTGCTCCTGCCGCTGTCGATCGCCGCCGTCACCGGCAGTGCCGCGGCGGGATTCGCAATCGCGGCGATCCTCTTCGCGGCGGCGCATCGGTATCAGGGCTGGGCCGGGATCGCCGCCACGGGCGCGGTCGGCGTGCTGATGACGATCGTCTACCTTTCCACCGCCAGCCTGATCGCAGCGATGCTGCTCCACGTCGCGATCGACCTCAACGCCCTGGTGCTGCGGCCGATCGTCTCGCGCAGGCTCAGCTCTTCAGCCGCCACCCCGTCCTGAAGATCGCCACGATCGCCGCGAGGCACAGCAGCAGGAAGCCGAAGGTCACGCCCATGGCGAGGCCGACGTCGACGTCGCTGACGCCGAAGAAGGTCCAGCGGAAGCCGTTGATGAGGTAGACCACCGGATTGAACAGCGTCACCGTCCGCCACGGTTCGGGCAGGACCGTGACCGAGTAGAAGGCGCCGCCCAGGAACGTCAGCGGCGTGACCACCAGCAGGGGGATCACCTGCAGCTGCTCGAACCCGTTCGCCCATATGCCGAGCGCGAAGCCGAACAGGCTGAACGCCACGGCGACCAGAACCAGGTACAGCGGCATCAGCAACGGGTGCGCGATCGGCAGGTCGACGAACAGGTGCGCGGTGGCGAAGATGACGAGACCGATCACCACCGACTTCGTCGCCGCCGCTCCGACGTAGCCGAGCACCGTTTCCAGCGGCGACAGCGGCGCGGAGAGCAGCTCGTAGATCGTGCCGGTGAACTTGGGCATGTAGATGCCGAGCGAGGAGTTGAAGATCGACTCGCTGAAGATCGTCAGCAGCATCAGCCCCGGCACGATGAACGCGCCATAGGGCACGCCCTCCACCGATCCCATCTGCCGCCCGATCGCCGAGCCGAAGACGATGAAGTACAGCGTCGTCGTGATGACGGGGGTGAGCAGGCTGGTCCAGATCGTGCGACCGAAGCGCGCCATCTCGAAGCGATAGATCGCGAAGATGCCGTGGAGGTTCACCTCTTCTCCCCCACCAGATCGACGAAGATGTCCTCCAGGCTGGACTTGCTCGTCTCCAGGTCCTTGAACGCGATGTTGCGCTCGCCAAGGCGCTGGAGCAGTGCGGGGATCCCCGTTTCCTCCGCCTTGGCATCGAAGACGTAGCGCAATTTGTGCCCCTCGTCGGCGAGGGCGAGGTGCCATTCGTCGAAGCCGTCCGGCACCGCGTCCAGCGGCTCGACCAGGGTCAGGTCCAGCTCGCGCTTGCCCAGCTTCGCCATCAGCGCGGCCTTCTCCTCGACCAGCAGCAGCTCGCCGCTGCTGATGACGCCGACGCGGTCGGCCATCTCCTCGGCCTCTTCGATATAGTGCGTCGTCAGGATGATCGTGGTGCCGTTCTCGCGCAGGCGGTGGACCAGGTTCCACATGTCCCTCCGCAGCGACACGTCGACGCCGGCGGTGGGCTCGTCGAGGAACAGCAGCTCGGGTTCGTGTGCCAGCGCCTTGGCGATCAGCACGCGGCGCTTCATGCCGCCCGACAGGTCCTTGATCTTCGCGTGACGCTTTTCCCACAGGGACAGGTCGCGCAGGACCTGTTCGACGTGCCCGCCGTCGGCGGAGCGGCCGAACAGGCGGCGCGAGAAGGTGACGGTCGCGAGCACGCTCTCGAACTGGTCGGTCGACAGCTCCTGCGGCACCAGCCCGATCGCGCGTCGCGCCGCCTTGTAGTCGCCGAGGGCGTCGTGCCCCGCCACGGTGATGCTGCCCGACGAGGGGGTCACGATGCCGCAGATGATGCTGATGAGCGTCGTCTTGCCCGCGCCGTTCGGGCCCAGCAGCGCGACGATCTCGCCGCGTTCGACGGTGAGGTCGACCGACTTCAGCGCGGTCGGGCCGTTCTTGTAGGTCTTGGAGACGCCGCGAACGGTCAGGATCGGTTCGGGCATGGAGGGGGAGGTAGAGCGCGGAGCGTCGCGTCGCAAGTCTTTGACCCCGCTCTTCCGGGTGAACGCAAGTGGTGCCTGCCGTGCTCCCCCGACTCAGCGCGCCCGTGCCGCCGAAACGGCTTCCTTCAGCTTCTCGATCGGCAACGCGCCGGTCAGCAGCTGGTCGCCGACCACCCAGCTCGGCGTGCCGGAAATGCCGAGCTTCGCCGCGGTATCGAGCGTGTCGCGGATCGTCGCGTCGGCGTCCGCGGGGACGGCGGCGAGGTTCACGCCCGCCTTCGCCGCGGCGGCGCGGATCGTGTCCGGCGTCACCTGGCCGGCGGCGTAGAGCGCATCGTGGAACGGCTTGAAGCGCCCCTGGCTCGCCGCGGTCAGCGCGGCGCGCGCGGCGTTCCGGCTCGAGTCGGCGAGCACGGGCATCTCCTTGAAGACGACGCGAAGCCGCTTGTCCTCCGCCACCAGCCGCTCGATCGTCGGCAGCGCGGCGCGGCAATAGCCGCAATTGTAATCGTAGAATTCGACCAGGGTGACGTCAGCGTCCTTCGCGCCGATCCAGGCATCGCCGTACGGCTCCTCGATCGCGCCGCGATGCGCCGCCACGGCCTTCGACGATTCCTTCTGCTGCAATCGCTCCATCGCCTCGGGCAGCAGTTCGGGATGCGCGAGCACATAGTCGCGCACGATCCGCTCGACGCGGGCGCGATCGGCGCCGGAGAGGTCTCCGGGCGCCGCCCGCTCGGCCAGCCACATGCCGCCGGCACCGAAGAGGACGCCCAGCAGGACGAGGCCGAGCAGCGTCAGTCGGTTCACTTCTTCTTCTTCTTGTCCTTGTCGACCAGGTCCTGCGCGGTCATCGCGATGTCCTGCGCGCGGATCCAGTCGGCGGTGTTCTTCGGAATGCCCGCCATGGCGTAGCGCGCGCGGGCGACGGCGGTGCGGGGATCGCCCGTCATGCTCGCCCGCTCCGCAGTGGCGAGCGCGGCGCGCGCGTCGTCGCCGGTCAGCTCGTAGATCGTGCCCAGCTGCTGCCAGGCGAACGGGTTCTGGTCGTCGCGCGCGACGGCGATGCGCAGGATGCGCCGCGCCTCGTCGTAGTGCGACGGATCCTCGGTCGCGATCAGCGCGTGGCCGTAGGTGGTGGCGATCAGCGGGTCGGATCGCGAGCCGTCGGTCGCGGCCTTCAGCGGCGCCAGCGCGGCCTTGGGCTTGCCCGCCTCCAGCAGGATCTGCCCGACGATCTCCTGAAAATAGGGGTCGTCCGGCTGCGCCCTCAGCAGCGCCGCGCCTTCCGCGTCGGCTTTGTCGGGATAGCCGGAGCGGTGATAGGCGTAGGCGCGGGCGTAGTGGGCGCGGAGCGATTGGTCGCTCTCCGGATATTTCTGCAACGCCTGCGCGGGCGGCAACAGGTAGCCGTCCAGCTTCGCCTGCACCCGCTTGAACCGCGATTCCAGATCGGCGTTGGGCGCGTGTGCCCAGGCCGGGTCCTTCTCCATCGTCTCCGTCAGGTTGGCGATCCGCTCGCTGGAGACGGGGTGGTCGAGCAGGAACTCCACCTTGCGCGTGATGCCGTAGCGATATTCAAGCTGCTGCATCTTCTTGAAGAAGGAGAGATACCCCTTGCCGGTGATCCCGGCGGCAGAGAGGTATTTCGCGCCGGCCGCGTCGGTCGACGCCTCCTGCGCGCGGCTGAAGGCGAGATACCGGCCCATCGCCGCCTGCTGCCCCGCGGCCATCACCCCCGCGCCGGCCTCGCCCCCGCCCGCCGCAATGGCGGCGACGCCGATCAGGAGGCTGAGGAGCGTGATGCCGGTCGCCTCCTTCATCGCGCCGCCCGCCAGCGGCACGTGGCCGCCCGCGATATGCCCCAGCTCGTGCGCGATCACGCCCTGCACCTCGTTGGCGCTGGTCGCGGCCTGGAGCGTGCCGGTGTGCACGAAGACCATCTGCCCGCCGGCGACGAAGGCGTTGATCGAATCGTCGTTGACCAGGACGATCCGCACGTCGCGCGGGCGCAGGCCGGCCGCGGTGATGAGCGGCGCCGACATGTCGTTCAGCAGCTTCTCCGTCTCCGCATCGCGCAGGATCGACTGCGCATGCGCGGGCTGCACGGCGAGGAGGATCGCGGCGGCGAGGGCGGCGAGCAGCCGTTTCATTGCGTGGTCGGTCCCCCGTGGGTCGTGTCCGTGCGGCCGGACCCGTGCAGCGGCGCGACTGAACCGCTGCTGAAGGTCCGGCCGGACATGACGTCAGCCGCCGAAGGTGCGCTGCCACCAGCCGCGGCGCGGCTGGCTGCCGCCGCCCGCGGCGTCGCCCGTGGCCGCGGCTTCTTCCTCCGCCGCGTCCTGCTCTGCCTCGGCGGGAGCCGCCTTGACCGGCTCGGCCACCGGCTCTGCCACCGGCGCGTCCGCCTTCTTGCGGCGCGTGCGCTTCGGCTTGGCGGGCGGTGCTTCCTCTTCGGTCGCCGTGTCGGGCGCGGGCAGGCCGTCGCTGACGGGGGCGGCGTCTCCCGCCTCCACCACCGGGTCGGTCGCCTTCTTGCGACGCGTGCGCTTGGCCTTCACCGGCGCTTCCGCAGCGGCAGCAGGCTCGTCCGCCGGCGCTTCCGGCTCTGCCTCGGCCGCCTCGGCCGCCGGGGCCGCGGCACGGGCGCGCGGGCGACGGCGGGTCTTCGGCGCCGGCGCCTCCTCCACCGGAGCGGGGGCGGGAGCCTGCTCGTCCTCGGCGACGGGTTCCGCAGCGTCGTCCGCCGCGGCCATGGCCACGTCGGCCGTCTCGGCGGCGTCACCGCTCACCGCCGCGTCGCCACCCTCGCGCCGGCCGCGACCGCCGCGGCGGCGACGGCGACGGCGGGTGCGCCCGCCATTCTCCTCGCCGTCGGCCGTGTCCCCGGCGCCACCTTCGGAGATCGCGTCCTCCTCTTCGGCGTCGGCCGCCGGCGCGTCGTCGCCCGGCTCGTCGTCACCCCGCTCCTCGTTGTCGCGCGCGGTCGCGCCTTCGGCTTCCTCGCCCTCGGGACGACGGTTGCGGCGGCCGCGACGGCGGCGGCGGCGGCGATTGCCGCGGTCGTCGTCACCTTCGCGCGCGGTCTCGGCGGTGCTCTCCTCCGCCTCAACCTCCTCGTCCTCCTCGACGTCGATCTCGTCCTCGATATCGTCATCGGGCTCCTCGATCGGAGCGTCGAACTTGGGCGCGTGCGCCGGCGGCGGGCCGCTGGCCTCCACCGACATGCGCGCGCCTTCCTCCTCGCCGTCGGCCAGGATCTCGACGTGGACACCGTAGCGGTCCTCGATCTCGGCGATGTCCGCGCGCTTGCGGTTCAGCACGTAGAAGGCGGCCTCCTGCGACGCGCGCAGCGTCAGCAGCGAGCCGCGCCCGCGCGCCGCCTCGTCCTCGATCAGGCGCAGCGCGGAGAGGCCCGCGGAGGAGGCGGTGCGGACCAGGCCCGTGCCCTCGCAATGCGGGCACTGGCGCGTAGACGCCTCCAGCACGCCGGTGCGCAGCCGCTGGCGGCTCATCTCCATCAGGCCGAAGCTGGATATGCGGCCCACCTGGATGCGCGCGCGATCGTTCTTCAGCGCCTCCTTCATCGCCTTCTCGACCTTCCGGACGTTCGATCCGTTGTCCATGTCGATGAAGTCGATGACGACGAGGCCCGCCATGTCGCGCAGCCGCAGCTGTCGCGCGATCTCCTGCGCCGCCTCCAGGTTGGTCGCGGTCGCGGTCTGCTCGATATTGTGCTCTCGCGTCGACCGGCCCGAGTTGATGTCGATCGAGACCAGCGCCTCGGTGGGATTGATGACGAGGTAGCCGCCCGACTTCAGCTGCACGACCGGGTGGTACATGGCGGCCAGCTGGTCCTCGACGTGTGCGCGCTGGAACAGCGGCACGGGATCGCTGTAATGCTTCACCTTCTTCGCGTGGCTGGGCATCAGCAGCTTCATGAAGTCCTTGGCCTGGCGATATCCCTCGTCGCCCTCGACCACGACCTCGTCGATGTCCTTGTTGTAGATGTCGCGGATCGCGCGCTTCATCAGGTCGCTGTCGCCGTAGACCAGCGCGGGCGCGGCGGACGCGAGCGTCTTGTCGCGGATCTCGTCCCACAGCCGGGCGAGATAGTCGAAGTCGCGCTTGATCTCCGTCTTCGTGCGCTGGAGCCCGGCGGTGCGCACGATGCAGCCCATCGACGAGGGCAGCGCCAGCTCGGCCATGATCGTCTTCAGCCGCTTGCGGTCGGCCGCGTTGCTGATCTTCCGGCTGATCCCGCCGCCGTGCGACGTGTTGGGCATCAGCACGCAATAGCGGCCGGCGAGGCTGAGGTAGGTGGTCAGCGCCGCCCCCTTGTTGCCGCGCTCTTCCTTCACGACCTGCACCAGCAGCACCTGGCGGCGGCGGATCACGTCCTGGATCTTGTAGCGGCGGCGCAGGTTCATGCGGCGCTGGCGCAGCGCCTCCACCGCGTCGTCCTGCGCGCGGCCCTTGCGGCGCGGACGCGCCTCGGCGCTTTCGTCGCCGCCCTCGTCGTCAAGGTCGTCGTCGTCGTCGTGGCCGTCGGCGGTGATGCCCGCGAAATCCTCGGCGTCTTCCCCGCGGTCGCCGACCAGTTCGAGATTGTCCTCGTGATCGTCGTCGTCCTCGGCACGCAGCGCGGCTTCCTCGGCGGCGTGCTCCGCCTCCTCGCGCAGCAGCGCGTCGCGATCCTCCTTGGGGATCTGATAATAGTCGGGATGAATCTCGCTGAAGGCGAGGAAGCCGTGGCGGTTGCCGCCGTAATCGACGAACGCGGCCTGCAGCGACGGCTCGACGCGCGTCACCTTGGCGAGATAGATGTTGCCCTTGAGCTGTTTGCGCTCAGCGCTCTCGAAATCGAATTCCTCGATCCGGTTACCCTTGACGACCGCCACGCGGGTCTCTTCCCGGTGGCGTGCGTCGATCAGCATACGCATGGTCATGTACGATTCTCCGCGCGCCGCAGACGTCCCGAGGGGCCGCGGCGCGATAAAAGGGCGCGGCGGAACGCTCGCGCGGGGATGATGAAACTGCCTTCGCTCGCCGCGCATGCCCGGCCGATTGCGGGCCGGGCGATGGGGAGCCGCACAGGGCCGCAACCGCGCTGCCGCCGGCAGTGGCCGGGCGGGGCAGCGGTCGGGCGGAATACGGCATACGAACGTCAACCTGGTCGGCCCGGGACCGGCGATCTCGACGGGCGGGCGGTGATGCCGGGACGCGAGAACGCACCACCGGACGCGGGCGGGTTAGCATCGCTTTCGTCGCGCGACAACTGCCACGTTCCCCCGCATCCCGCACGCGCCTTAACCGTGCGTTAACCGCACTCTGCAAGCATAGGCTGAACGGTGGTGCGCCAGGGGAACGGCGTGGAAGCGCAGCGGCGAAGAGCGGGAATTCACTGGACCGGTGGTGCCGATTTCCGGCATCTGCGGCGCGTGCTGCCGCTGCTCGCCGCTTTGTCCGCCATGCTCCCCGCACCGCCTGCGCACGGCACCGCCGTCGAGCGGGTGAAGGTGGCGGGACCGGTTGCGGCGAGCGGCGCAGGGAAGACGGCCGTCGCGGACTGGAGCCGCGCGAGGAAGCCGCGCTACGTCGTCTCGCAGGCGGTACCACCGCCCGCGCGCCCGCTGCCGCTGCCGCGCGTGCAGGGGGAGGACGGGCGTCCGCTGGTCGTGATCGACGCGGGCCACGGCGGGGTCGATCCCGGCGCGATCAACCCGCTCGACGCGCGCCTGCGCGAGAAGGACGTGACGTTGAAGATCGCACGCGCGATCCGCGACCGGCTGGTCGAGAGCGGGCGCGTGCGCGTGGCGCTGACCCGCGACGACGACCGCTACATCCTGCACCGCGAGCGCTTCGGTATCGCCCGCCGGCTGAAGGCAGACCTGTTCATCTCGATCCACTGCGACAGCGTGGGCAGCGGCACGCCGACGGGCGCGACGGGCTACACCCTGTCCGACGTCGCCTCGGACAAGGAAGCGGCGCGGCTGGCAGCGCGCGAGAACAAGTCGGACGTGATCGCGGGCGTCACGCTGGATCGCGACGCCGACGTGTCGTCCATCCTGATCGACCTGGCGCAGCGCGAGACGATGAACGCCTCCGCCGGCTTCGCCCGGCTGCTGGGCCGCGAGGCGAAGCCGTTGATGCCGGTGAAGGAGAATTTCCACCGCACCGCGTCGCTGATGGTGCTGAAGGCGCCGGACCTGCCCTCGATCCTGTTCGAGACCGGCTACCTGTCCACGCCGGACGACGCCGCCTTCCTCGACAGCAAGGCGGGGCGGGAGAAGATCGCGGAGAGCGTGAAGCGCGCAGTGGAACGCTATTTCGCGCGGCGGCTGGCGGCGAATTGAGCGTCACCGCGGATCAGGTCCGCAACAACGAGCGTGCTCAGTAATTCCACTGCAATTGCGTGCGGATCAGATTGCCCTCCGCGCGCCCGTCGCGACGCTCGTCCGCCTCACGGCGCTCCATGTGCGCGAAGGCGAGCGTCAGCTCCAGCGGCGGGACCGGCTGGAACTCGATGCCCAGCTCCCACTCCTCGGTGTCGAGCTCGGGCGCGTTGAGCAGCGCCTTCCACCCGCCGCGATAATGCTGCCAGCGCGCATAGGGCATGAACGGTCCCACCGCGGAGCGGCGTACCCGCGCCATCCCCTGCACGTAGCCGCCCTCCAGCGAGCGGGTGACGATGGCGCCGAGCGCGCGGTCGAACTGCGGCCCACGGCCCCAGTTCCACTCCGCCTGAAACCCGATCGGCGCCGGATAGAGGATCGCGTGGACGCCGATGCGATCGTCGGCGAAGGAGCGGGCGCTCACCCCGCCGGCGCGCAGCTCCGGCTGCACGCGATTTCTATAGCCCGCCCCGCCCAGCTCCAGCACGCGCCCGCCACCCAGCTCGAACGGCCAGGTCACCATCGCGACGGTCATCAGGTCGTCGTTGGTCTCCGGCCGGTTGGTGCCCTGTCCGTTGAACGCGCCGAGCGCGAAGGCGCCGTAATTGCCGAACAGCTTCTGCCCGTCCTTCTCCAGCCGCTCCCAGATCCGCTGCACGCCTGGCGGGGTGTAGTAGGCGACCACGCCCAGGTCGCGCTCACTCGGCACCCCGCTGTTGATGCCGTCGCTGCGATCGAGCGTCAGGCGGTTGGAGGAGGATTGCATGTTCTCCCACCCGTACGGCACCTTCGACTGGCCGAGGCGCAGCTTGAACGTGCGGTCGGCGTCGGCGAACACGTCGACATAGGCGTCGCGCAGCTGGAGGAACCCCTCGCGCCGCTCGCCCGCGGACTGATTTGCGACGTTTGTGGCGAAATCAGGCTGGAGGTAGAAGGACACGCGATCGGACAGGTCGCCCTGCACGACCAGGCGGATGCGGCGGAACGTGAAGTTCGTGTCCTCGCCGATGCCGCCGTCGTGGACCGAGCGCAGCCGCGACACGCCCGCCGGGGCCGTGCGGTCGCCCGACACGAACTCGCTGAAGCGCAGCTGCGTGTAGCCCCGCAGCGTCACGCGCTGGAACCACGGCTGGCGCGGCGCGCGGGGGGGCGACGTGGGGGAGGGCGGCGCGGGAGCGGCGGCGACCTGCGCGGGCGGCGCGACGGCCGGTGGCGAAACCGCGGGCGGCGCGGGCGGCGCGCCGACCAAGCCCCGCGCCGCCCTCAGCTCCGCGATCTGCGCCTTCAGCTCGTCGATCTGCCGCTGCAGTTCGGCGACGGTCTGCGCGCCCGCGGGGGCGGCGACGAGGCACGCGGCGGCGCAGGCCGAAGCCGCGAGGAGGAGGCGCTGCGCCATCGATCAACCTTTGTTACGATCGTGTGACGCCTTGGCCCAAGCGGGTGCGGGCGGCAAGCGCGGCTTTCCCCATCCGGCGAACCTGCTACACGCTGGCGCGACATGGCTTCGTTTGCGTCCCTGCGTCGTTTCCCGGCCCGGTTGTGGCGGTTCCTGCCGGTGCGGCTCGCCGTCTACCTGACCGCGCTGGGCGTGCTCGCCGTCGCCGTCCTGCTGTTCGTCGTCTCGCGCGGGCTGCCCTCGGTCGACACGCTCAAGACGTACCAGCCGCCGCTGCCTACCAACGTGCGCGGCATCGATGGCACGCCGATCTACTCCTACGCGCGCGAGCGGCGGGTGCAGCTGGCGTTCAACGAATATCCGCCGCTGATGGTGCGCGCGATCCTGGCGGCGGAGGACAAGACCTTTTTCGAGCATCACGGCCTCGACTATCCCGGCCTGGTCCGCGCCGCGTACCAGGGGATCACCAGCGGATCGACGCCGCGCGGCACGTCGACGATCACGCAGCAGGTGGCCAAGAACCTGCTGGTCGGCAACGAAGTGAGCTACGCGCGCAAGCTGCGCGAGGCGATCCTGGCGTGGAAGATCGAGGATACGCTGTCGAAGCAGCAGATATTGGAGCTTTACCTCAACCAGATCGCGCTCGGCCGCAACGCCTTCGGCGTGGAGGCCGCGGCGCACGCCTATTTCGACAAGGAGCTGGACGAGCTGACGCTGCCGCAGTTCGCCTATCTCGCGATCCTGCCCAAGGGGCCGTCCAACTACGAGCCGTTCCGCCACACCGAGCGCGCGCTGGAGCGGCGCAACTGGGTGCTGGGCGAGATGGCGCGCAACGGCTTCATCACGGCCGGCCAGCGCGACGCGGCGCGGGCGGAGCCGATCGGCGCGGTGACGCGGCGCACGCCCAAGTTCGAGCGCGTCGGCGGCTATTTCGTCGAGGAGGTGCGCCGACGCCTGATCGGGCGCTTCGGCGAGACCGACCGCGACGGACCGTACAGCGTCTATGCCGGCGGGCTGTGGGTGCGGACCTCGCTCGATCCGCGCCTGCAGAAGCTGGCGGCGGAAGCTCTGCGGGACGGCCTGCTGCGCTACGAGGCGGGTCGCGGCTGGGCCGGGCCGATGCGGCACGTGGAGATCGACGGCGACAATTGGCAGGGCGCGCTGATCGCGACGAACATCAGCCTCGACTATTCCGACTGGCGCCCGGCCATCGCCATCGCGCGGGATGGCGACGCGTGGACGATCGGCTTCTCCGACGGGCGCACCGCGCGCCTGCCGCGCTGGGCGGCGCAGCAGCCGGTGCGCGGCACCGCCACGCCCGCCTTCGGCGCGATCAAGCCGGGCGACATCGTGGCCGTTGCGCCATCGGGAAGCGACTACGCGCTGCGCGGCGTGCCGCGGATCGCCGGCGGCTTCCTGGTGCAGGAGCCCGCCACCGGCCGCGTGCTGGCGATGCAGGGCGGGTTCGAGTTCAGCACCGACCCCTTCAACCGCGCCACGCAGGCGCAGCGCCAGCCGGGGTCGACGATCAAGCCGATCGTCTATTCCGCCGCTCTGGAACACGGCATGACCCCGGCGTCGATCATCGTCGACGGACCGTTCTGCGTCTACCAGGGCGCGCGGCTGGGGCAGAAGTGCTTCCGCAACTTCTCCGGCGGCGGTGCCGGGCCGCACACGATGCGCTGGGGCATCGAACAGTCGCGCAACCTGATGACGGTGCGCGCCGCGGCGCAGACCGGCATGGGCAACGTCGTGAAGCTGATGAAGGACATGCAGATCGGCGACTATTCGCCCTATCTGTCCTACTCGCTGGGGGCAGGCGAGACGACGGTGGAGAAGATGGTGAACGCCTATGGCGTGCTCGCCAACCAAGGGCGGTGGCACGATTCCACCGTCATCGACTACGCGCAGGATCGCGACGGCAAGGTGATCTGGCCGGAGGGCTGGCGCGCCTGCACCGGCTGCAACGCGCGCGACTGGAACGGCAAGGCGATGCCTCGCCCCGTGCTGCGCGGGCGGCAGGTGCTGGATGCGATGAGCGCCTACCAGATGGTGCACATTACCGAGGGCGTGATCCAGCGCGGCACTGCGACGCAGCTGCGCGACCTGGGCAGACCCGTGTTCGGCAAGACCGGTACCAATTCGGGCCCGACCGACGTCTGGTTCATCGGCGGCACGCCGCAGATGGTGGGCGGGCTGTACATGGGATACGACAGCCCGCGCGGTTTGGGCGGCTACGCGCAGGGCGGCACGCTGGCGGTGCCGATCTTCAAGGCGTTCGCGAAGAAGGCGTGGGAAGGAATGGCGGTGCTGCCGTTCCGCGCGCCCCGGGGCATCCGGATGGTGCGCATCGACCGCGGCTCGGGCCGCCCCGTCTACGGCACCTGGCCGGGGTTCGAGGAGGCGAAACCGGCGGTGATATGGGAGGCGTTCAAGCCGCAGGCGGAGGCGCGCCGTGCCCGCCGCACCAGCCCCACCGCGCAGCCCAGCGCCGCGCCCACCGCCCGCGCGACGCAGGCGCCGCGCGACAGCGACTTCCTGCAACGCCAGGGCGGCATCTACTGAAGCCTGGCCGTCACCCCAGCGAAAGCTGGGGTCGCACGCCTAGGCGATCCGATCGTAGAGGTCGTCCCACACCGGGTTCATCGTCCCGCCGGCTCGTCATGATGTAAGTCCAGCCGCCCATACGGTCGCGTAACGAAGATGGAGAACGATACCAGCTTGCGCTGGCATGACGAAGGGGGCGCGCGGACGAGGAACTCGCCAAGCGCCCCCATTGCCGCCCCGCGCTTCCCGGCGTACATCGCCGCCCCAACATCGTCGTTCCCGCACGGTCGTGGGAATTCCGCCATTCGCCGATCACGGGCGGGGCCTTTCCGCGGCGGAATGGCGACGCGAGAGGAGATTGATTGATGCGCGCCGAAGCGCAGGCCCATGTCGACACCATCAACGAGGCGCTGGCGCTGCTGCGCCGCTCGCTCGACTGGGACCGCGCGCTGCGCCGGCTCGACGAGCTGAACGCGCGCGTCGAGGACCAGGCGCTGTGGAACAATCCCAAGGAAGCGCAGGAAGTGATGCGCGAGCGGCGGCGGCTGGACGAGGCGGTCACCGCGACGCGGACGATCGAGCGCGAGCTGGCCGACACGGTCGAACTGATCGAGATGGCCGAGGCCGAGGGCGACGTGGAAATGACGGACGAGGGCACCACCGCGCTCGCCGACCTCGCCCGGCGCGCCGACCAGGACAAGGTGAAGGCGCTGCTGTCCGGCGAGGCCGATCCCAACGACACCTATCTCGAGATCAACGCCGGCGCGGGCGGCACGGAATCGCAGGATTGGGCCGAGATGCTCCAGCGCATGTACACCCGCTGGGCCGAGCGGCACGGCATGAAGGTGGAGCTGGTCGACTATCACGCCGGCGAGCAGGCGGGCATCAAAAGCGCGACGCTGCTGGTGAAGGGCGAGAACGCCTATGGCTATGCCAAGGTGGAGAGCGGGGTGCACCGCCTGGTCCGCATCAGCCCCTACGACAGCTCGGCGCGGCGGCACACCAGCTTCTCCAGCGTGTGGGTGTATCCCGTCATCGACGACAATATCGAGGTGGAGGTCAACGAGAGCGATCTGCGCATCGATACCTATCGCGCGTCGGGCGCGGGCGGGCAGCACATCAACACCACCGATTCGGCGGTGCGCATCACCCATCTGCCGACGGGCATCGTCGTGCAGTGCCAGAACCAGCGTTCGCAGCACAAGAACAAGGCGGAGGCGTTCAACCAGCTGCGCGCGCGCCTCTACGAGCGCGAGCTGGCCGAGCGCGAGGCGGTGGCCAATGCGGAGAACGCCAGCAAGACCGACATCGGCTGGGGGCACCAGATCCGCAGCTACGTCCTGCAACCGTACCAGCTGGTGAAGGACCTGCGCACCGGTGCCACCTCCACGTCGCCCGGCGACGTGCTGGACGGCGACCTGGACGATTTCATGGCCGCCGCGCTGGCGCAGCGCGTGACGGGCGAGAAGGTGGTGGTGGAGGACGTGGATTGAGGCGAGCGCGCCTCCTCCTGCTCGTGCCGCTGCTGCTCGCGTCGGCCTGCGACGGCTCGCAGCCGCTGGTGCCGCGCAAGGCGAAGGGCCCTGGGCCGTTCCCGGCCGCGGACCGGCCGGTGGCGAGCATCGTCTCGTCGCGCTGGTCGACCGAGGAGGCGCGCGACCGGCTGAACGAGGCGGAGCGGGTGATGACGCTCGCCGGCATCGCGCCCCGCATGACGGTGGCGGACCTGGGCGCGGGCGAGGGCTATTACACCATCCGCCTCGCCAAGCGGGTGGGCGAGGACGGGCGCGTGCTGGCGCAGGACATCGTGCCCGGCGTGCGCGACGCGCTGGCCGAGCGTGTCAGCCGCGAGCGGCTGGAGAACGTCTCCGTCCGGCTCGGCACCGCCGCCGATCCGAAGCTGCCGGCGAACAGCTTCGACCGCGTGCTGATGGTGCACATGTACCACGAGATCGCATCGCCCTACGAGTTCCTGTGGCGGCTGCGCCCGTCGCTGCGTGGCGACGGGCTGGTCGTGGTGGTCGACGCCAACCGCTCCACCCGCGACCACGGCACGCCGCCCGCGCTGCTGCGCTGCGAGTTCCGCGCGGTCGGCTACGAGCCGGTGTCGTTCCAGGAGCTGCCGTCCGCGGGCGGGTATTTCGCGACGTTCCGCGTGGCCGGAAACCGGCCCGATCCGGCCGCGATCCGCCCCTGCCGCATCGACGACGGGGCGGTTCCGGAGAGCCGCGCGACGTCTCACCCCGCGCGCGAGGGTTAGGACCGGGTCGAAGCGCGCGCCGCCCGCACACTGGCGCGACTCGCCCATGCGCGTTAGCGTCACCGCCATGCGGCAGTATCTCGACCTCATGCAGCGCGTGCTCGACCATGGCGCGCGCCAGGACGATCGCACCGGCGTCGGCACGCTCAGCGTCTTCGGCGCGCAGATGCGGTTCGACCTGGCCCAGGGCTTCCCGGTGCTGACGACGAAGAAGCTGCACCTGCGCTCGATCATCGTCGAACTGCTATGGTTCCTCAACGGCGACACCAACGTGCGCTGGCTGCAGGATCGCAAGGTCAGCATCTGGGACGAGTGGGCGGACGTGGCGGGGGAGCTCGGCCCCGTCTACGGCAAGCAGTGGCGCGACTGGGAAACGGCGGACGGGCGCCACGTCGACCAGATCGCCGAGCTGATCGCGCAAATCCGCACCAGCCCGGCCAGCCGGCGCCAGATCGTGACGGCGTGGAATCCGGGCGAGCTGCACGCGATGGCGCTGGCGCCGTGCCACTGCCTGTTCCAGACGCACGTCGCCAACGGTCGGCTCTCGCTCCAGCTCTACCAGCGGTCCGCCGACATCTTCCTCGGCGTGCCGTTCAACATCGCCAGCTACGCGCTGCTGACGCACATGCTGGCGCAGCAATGCGGGTTGCAGCCGGGCGAGTTCATCTGGACCGGGGGCGACTGCCACCTCTACGTCAACCATGTCGACCAGGCGCGCGAGCAATTGTCGCGCACGCCCGGAACGCTGCCGCGGCTGGAGATCCTGCGCCATCCGCTGGCGATCGACGCCTATGAGTACGAGGATTTCGCGCTCCATGATTATGCCGCGCAGCCGCACATCAAGGCGCCGGTCGCGGTCTGATGCGCGGTTCAGTTGCCGTTCAGCCGAACGACTACATCTGTAATCGCAAGAGGACGGATGGGAGCCCGGCGATGGTACGCAATATGATCGCGGTGATGGTGACGGCCACCTTGTGCGCGCTGGCTTTGCAGGCGTGCGGCGCGGCGTGACGATCGTCTTCCATCTCGCCCGCGCCGACAACGGCGTGATCGGCGTCGACGGTGGGCTGCCCTGGCACCTGCCGGCGGACCTGAAGCGCTTCAAGGCGGCGACGATGGGGCGTCCCATGGTGATGGGCCGCAAGACCTTCGAGAGCTTTCCCGCGCCGCTGCCGGGCCGCCGCCATATCGTGCTGACGCGTGATCGCGGCTGGTCCGCGCCGGCCGCGGAGGTGGCGCACACGCCCGACGAGGCGCTCGCGCTGGCTGGGCCGGGGGAGGTGGCGGTGATCGGCGGGGCGGAGGTGTTCGCGCTGTTCCTCGACCGCGCCGATCGCGTCGAGCTGACCGAGGTGCACACGACGCCTGCCGGCGACGCGGTCGTGCCGGCCTTTGACGGCTGGCGGGAAGTGTCGCGGGAAGATCACGAAGGAGTGGACGGCCGGCCGGCGTACAGCTTCGTCACGCTGGAACGCTGAGCCGCGCTCCACCGCTTGCCGCCCGCGAACCCGCACCGTAAAGCGCCGCACATGGAGCGGCTGGACGGCGGCGCAGCGCTTCCGCCGCATCTGACCGGCGGGATCGTCGCGCTCGGCAATTTCGACGGTTTCCACCTCGGTCATCAGGCCGTGGTCGGGCGCGCGGTGGAACGGGCGAGGGCGGCGGGTCGCCCCGCGCTGGTCGCCACCTTCGATCCGCATCCGGTGCGCTTCTTCCGGCCCGACGCGGCGCCCTTCCGCCTGACCACGCTGGACCAGCGCGAGCGGCTGTTCGCCGCCGCGGGCGTGGACGCGATGGTCGTCTTCCACTTCGACGCCAGCCTGGCGGCGCTCTCCGCGGAGGCGTTCGTGCGCGAGCGGCTGGTGGCGAACCTGGGCGTCGCGGGTGTCGTGACCGGCGAGGATTTCACCTTCGGCAAGGCGAAGGGCGGAAGCGTCGCGACGCTGGCCGCGTTCGGCGCGGCGCTGGGCTTCACCGCGGAGACGGTCGGCGCGGTCGCGCTGGACGGCGAGCCGGTGTCGTCGACGCGCATCCGCGACCTGCTGCGCGCCGGGGACCCGCGCGGCGCGGCGCGGCTGCTGACGCGGCCGTTCGCAATCGAGGGCGTGGTGCAGCACGGCGACAAGCTGGGCCGCACGATCGGCTACCCCACCGCAAACCTCGACATGGGCCGTTATCTGCGCCCCGCCTACGGCATCTACGCGGTGCGCGGGCGGCTGCTCGACGGACGCGTGCTGGACGGGGCGGCGAACCTGGGTGTCCGGCCGACCTTCGACCCGCCCAAGGAGTTGCTGGAGCCGTATTTCTTCGACTTCGCCGGGGACCTGTACGGACAGGCGATTGAGGTCGCGCTGATCGAGTATCTTCGGCCCGAGGCGAAGTTCGACGGGCTGGACGCGCTGACCGCGCAGATGGATGCCGATTGCGCGCGTGCGCGGGACATCTTGGACCGCGAGTTGCTGGCGGGCTGAGGCGACGCTAAGGCGCGTGCTCCATGCCCGACGAACACGAACCTGCGCGCGACTGGCGCGACACCGTCTTCCTGCCGAAGACCGACTTTCCGATGAAGGCGGGCCTCGCCGCCAAGGAGCCCGCGATCCTCGCGCGCTGGCAGCGGATCGGCCTGTACGACCGCCTGCGCGAGCAGCGCGCCGGACGCGAGCGCTGGATCCTGCACGACGGCCCGCCCTACGCCAACGGCGACATCCACATGGGCCATGCGATGAACAAGGTGCTGAAGGACGTGATCGTCCGCAGCCGCTCGCTGATGGGCTATGACGCGCCCTACGTGCCCGGCTGGGACTGCCATGGCCTGCCCATCGAGTGGAAGGTGGAGGAGGCGTATCGCGCGAAGAAGCTGGACAAGGACCAGGTCCCCGTCGCGCAGTTCCGCGCGGAATGCCGCGCCTATGCGGAGAAGTGGGTCGACGTCCAGAAGGGCGAGTTCGAGCGGCTGGGCGTGATGGGCGACTGGGCCGACCCGTACCTGACGATGAAGTACGAGGCGGAGGCGACGATCGCGGCGGAGCTGCTGGCCTTCGCCGAAACGGGCCAGCTCTATCGCGGCGCGAAGCCGGTGATGTGGTCCCCGGTTGAGAAGACCGCGCTGGCCGAGGCCGAGGTCGAGTACGAGGACATCGTGTCCACGCAGATCGACGTCGGGTTCGAGATCGCCGAGGCGCCCGAAGCGCCCGAGCTGGTCGGCGCGTTGGCGGTGATCTGGACGACCACGCCGTGGACGATCCCCGTCAATCAGGCGCTCGCCTACGGTCCGTCGTTCGATTACCTGTATTTCGGGCACGAGGGGCGCCGCTTCCTGGTGGCGGAGCCGCTGTTCCCCGCTTTCTCGAAGCGTACCGGGATCGGGCTGGGCGAGTTTCTGGGCCTGATGAAGGGCGTGGTGCTGGAGGGCGCGACCGCGCGTCACCCCATGCACGCGCTCGGCGGCTTCTTCGCGCGGCCGCGCCCGTTCCTCCAAGGCGAGTTCGTCACCACCGACGCGGGTACCGGCCTCGTCCACATGGCGCCCGACCACGGCGAGGACGACTTCCTGCTGTGCAAGGCGAACGGGCTGGACCCGGTGTTCGCCGTGGACGCGGCCGGCTTCTACCGCGCCGACTGGGCGTGGCTGGGTGGGCAGGGGAGCGTCATCAACAAGAAGTTCGTCGGCGCCGACGGGCCGATCTGCACCGATCTGCGCGAGGCGGGCGCGCTGCTGGCGGCGAGCGACGACTTCAGGCACAGCTACCCGCATTCGTGGCGGTCGAAGGCGAAGGTGATCTTCCGCTGCACGCCGCAATGGTTCATTCCCATGGATCTTTCGGCCGGGCAGAATGCCGCCGCCGGCATCGCTCCCCAGCCGTCGGAACGGACGGACGGCGGGAGGGGCAACGGCCCCACGCTGCGCGAACTCGCGCTGGATGCGATCGCGCGCACGCAATGGGTGCCGCCGCGTGCAGAGAACCGCATCCGCTCGATGGTGGAAGGGCGGCCCGACTGGGTCATCAGCCGCCAGCGCGCCTGGGGCGTGCCGATCGCGCTCTACGTCCACCGGCAGACGGGCCAGTATCTGAACGACGCGGCGGTCAATGCGCGCATCGTCGCCGCTTTCCGGCAGGGCGGTGCGGACGCGTGGTTCACTGCCGACCACCAGGCATTGCTGGGCGAGGCGCACGACCTTGCCGACTACGAGCCGCAGTCGGACATCCTCGACGTCTGGTTCGACTCGGGCTCGACCCACTCCTTCGTCGTCGAGGCGCGCTACGGCGAGGGCACGCGCGCGAACCTGTACGTCGAGGGGTCGGACCAGCATCGCGGCTGGTTCCAGTCCTCGCTGCTGGAAAGCTGCGGCACGCGCGGCCGCGCGCCGTACGACGCGGTGCTGACGCACGGCTTCGCGCTGGACGACAAGGGGCGCAAGATGTCCAAGTCGCTCGGCAACGTCGTCGATCCGCTGAAGATCATCGGCGAGAGCGGGGCGGACATCCTGCGGCTGTGGGCGGTGTCCACCGACTATTTCGAGGACGTGCGCATCGGCAAGGAGGTGCTGGCCACCGCATCCGACGCCTATCGCAAGCTGCGCAACACCTTCCGCTACCTGCTGGGCGCGCTCGACGGGTTCGACGAGGCGGAGCGGCTGCCGGTCACGCAAATGCCGGAGCTGGAGCGCTACATGCTCCACCTCGTGCACGCGCTCGACCTGGAGCTACGCGAGGCGGCGAAGGGGTTCGAATTCAATCGCTACGTCCGGCTGCTGACCGACTTCTGCAACGAGGATCTGTCCGCCTTCTTCTTCGACGTGCGAAAGGATTCGCTTTACTGCGACGCACCCGGCGACCCGACGCGGCGCGCCTATCGCACCGTGCTCGACGTGATGTTCCACGCGCTGGTGCGCTACTCCGCGCCGGTGCTCGTGTTCACCGCCGAGGAGGTGTGGCAGGCGCGCTTCCCGAGCGAGGACGGCTCAGTCCATTATCTCGAATGGCCCGAACTGCCGGAGGCGGCGGCCGAGGACCTGTCGCAGCGCTGGCTGGCGGTGCGCCGCCTGCGCGAGCGCGTGACCGAGGCCATCGAGCCGCTGCGCCGCGAGAAGACGATCCGATCGAGCAACGAAGCCGCGGTGACGGTGCCCGAGCTGCCGCTGGACGCGCCCGCGCTGGCGGAGGCGTTCATCGTCGCGAGGGTGACCCCCGGTGATACGGTGGACGTGACGCGCACCGACTATGCCAAGTGCGGCCGCTGCTGGCGCCACTTGCCGGAAGTGCCTGCCGACGGCGCGCTGTGCGCGCGCTGCGACGCGGTGGTCGCATGAGGCGCGGGCTGTTCCTGGCGGCGGCGGTGTTCGCCGCGGACCAGCTGACGAAGTGGATCGTCACCGGTCCGCTCGGCATCGCGAACTTCGGCGATTACCGTACCCTGCTGCCGATCTTCGACCTGCGCTTCGTGCAGAACACCGGCGTGTCGCTGGGCCTGCTGCGCTCCGACACCAACTGGATGCAGAAGCTGCTGGACGTGATCTCGTCCTGCACGCGCGAGGATTTCGCCTGCCGTGCCGACGTTGTGCGCTGGATACTGGTGGCCTTCACCGGCGCGATCGCGGCGGGCGTGGCGGTGTGGATGACGCGCGAGCCCAAGGCGGGGGATCGCGCCGCGCTGGGCCTCGTGCTCGGCGGCGCGCTCGGCAACATCGTCGACCGCATCCGCTTCGGCTATGTCGTCGATTTCGCCGACCTGCACTTCGGCGAGTGGCGCCCGTTCCTCGTCTTCAACGTGGCCGATGCCGCGATCACGATCGGCGTGCTGATTCTGCTGGCACGCGCGCTGCTGATAAGAGAGAAGCCCGCCGATGGTTCGGAGAATGTCCATGCGTAAGTTCGCTGTCGTCGCCGCGGTCGCGGGTGCGATGCTGGTATCGGGTTGCGGCAAGAGCGGGTTCGACCGCGCCCGGCCGGACGAGTTCGCCGTCGCGCGTCAGGCGCCGCTGGTGATCCCGCCCGATTTCGCGCTGGTGCCGCCGCAGCCGGGCGCCGCGCGCACGCAGGGCGCCAACCCGCAGGCGCAGGCGCTCGACGCCCTGTTCGGCGCCGCGCCGCGCAGCGCGAGCGAGACGGCGGTGGTGGACCAGGCCGGCGGTACGGGCGCGGTGGCGCCCGGCATCCGCTCGCAGGCGGGCGACCCGCAGACCAACGTGATCGAGAAGGGGCAGACCACCCGCGATATCGTCGCCGCTCCCGAGGGCGACGGCCAGGGCGCCCGCGCGGTCGCCGGGTCCGCGGCCCCCGCCGCCGCGGCGACGCCGACGCCGTAAGCGGCGCAACCGGGCCGCGCCCCTCGGTCCGGCCCGGCGAAGCTGATCGGGCGAGGCCAGTCCTAGGCCGCCGTCCTTCACCGTCGACGGCGGCGCGTCAGCCTCGATCGCGCGCCGCGCGGAACGCCGCCAGCCCGCGCTCCAGGTCGGCGATCAGGTCCGCCGGCTCTTCCAGCCCGATCTGCAAGCGCACCAGCGGCCCGGCGAAATCAGGCGTGGTGACGGTGCGGTAGCGCGCCGGGTCGACCGGCAGCGCCAGGCTCTCGAACCCGCCCCAACTGTAGCCGATCCCGAAATGGTGGAGCGCGTCGATCAGCGCGGCTCGCGACGCCTCGTCCCCGCCGTCCAGCACGAAGGAGAACAGGCCCGAACTGCCGCGGAAATCGCGCCGCCACACCTCATGGCCCGGGCAGGAGGGAAGCCCTGGGTGAAGCACCTGCGCCACCTCGTCCCGCGTCTCCAGCCATCGCGCGATCTCCAGCGCGGCCGCGCCGTGCTGCTTCAGCCGCAGCGCCATGGTGCGCAGGCCTCGGCTGCCGAGCCAGGCGTCGTCGGGACTGACCACCTGCCCCAGCTGGAAGCTGGTGTCGCGCAGGCGGGCGAAGCGGCCCGGCGCGGCCGTGACCGCACCCAGCATCACGTCGGAATGGCCGACCACGTATTTCGTGCCCGCCAGCACCGCATAGTCGATCCCGTGCGCCATGGCGGGAAACAGCAGCGGCGTCGCCCAGGTATTGTCCAGCACCGTCGCCACCCCGCGCGCCTTCGCCGCGGCGACGATGGCGGGCACGTCCTGCACCTCGAACGTCAGGCTGCCGGGGCTCTCGAGAAAGATCGCGCGCGTGCGCTCGCCGATCAGCGCGGCGATGCCGCCGCCGATCATCGGGTCGTAGAAGCGGGTAGTGATGCCCATCCGCTTCAGCAGTCCCGTGGCCAGCGAGCGGGTGGGATCATAGGCGCTGTCGGGCAGCAGCAGCTCGTCCCCCGGCGAGAGGATCGCGAGCAGGGTCGCCGCGATCGCCGCCACGCCGGAGGGATAGAGGAACGTCCCCTCCGCGCCAGGCTCCAGTTCGGTCAGCGCGTCCGCCAGGCTCCACTGCGTCGGCGTGCCGCGGCGTCCGTAGAACAGGCGGTGGTGCGTGTCGCGGCCGGCCGCCGCGCGCAACTGCGCAACGTCGTCGTACAGGATCGTGCTCGCGCGCCACACCGGGGTGTTGACGATCCCGCCGGTCCATTCGCGGCGGCGGCCCGCGGCGACGACCTTGGTCGCGGGGCTGGGTTCGTCCGTCATGCGTTCCCCGTCGCCTTGGGCGTGGCGGGGTCCGCGCCCCACTCGCTCCAGCTGCCGTCGTAGACCGCGGCCTCGTGGCCGAGCAGGTGTGCGCCGAACGCCAGGACGCTCGCCGTGATGCCCGAGCCGCACGTCATCGTCATCGGCCGGCTCGTGTCCACCCCTGCCTCGGCGAAGGCGGCGGCCAGCGCCTCGCCCCGCTTCCAGTTGCCGTCCGCGTCGAACAGCCGCGTGTAGGGCAGGTTGCGCGAGCCGGGGATGTGGCCCGGCGCCACTTCGGGGCGGGGATCGGCCTCCGCACCGGTGAAGCGCGCGGTCGATCGGGCGTCGATCACCTGCTCCCCCGCGGTCAGGCGGTGCGCGACCGCGGCCTGGTCCACGATGCCCGCTCCCGCCGTACGCGGCGTCGCATGGCGGGGGGAGGGCGCGGCGGGGCCGCGCTCCAGCGGGCGCCCCTCCGCCCGCCAGCGCGGCAGCCCGCCGTCGAGGATCGCGACCTCGGCGAAGCCGAAGGCGCGCAGCATCACCCAGGCGCGCGCCGCCGTGTGATGGGGCGCGTCGTCGTAGAGGACGATGCGCGTGCCGTCGCCCAATCCCAGCTTCGCCATGCGGCTGGCGAATTGCGCTGCGCCGGGCAGCATCGACGGGAGCGGGGAGGCGGAGTCGGCGAAGGCGGCGAGGTCCAGGAACACGGCGCCGGGAATATGCCCCGCCTCGAACTCGGAGCGCGCGTCGCGCGGGGCGTCGCCGGGGAAGTTTGCGTGCAGGCTGGCGTCGGCGACGCGCAGGTCGCGCGCGCCGATCTCGCCGGCCAGCCAGGCGGGGGTGACGAGGGGCTCCATTCCCGCGGCATAGCGGGCGGGGCAGGACGCGTCATGCCTTTCGCGCGGCCGTCCGACCGCCTATTTGCGCCGGCATGACACCCAAGCACCTCGGCCAGACGAGCACGCTTCCCGCCTCTCCCGAGCAGGCGGTGCTCGATTACGTGCCCAATCCGCGGCCCGGCCACCCCTATCTCGTCCGGTTTACCCAGCCCGAGTTCACCTCGCTCTGCCCGGTGACGGGCCAGCCGGATTTCGCGCACCTGGTCATCGACTACGTGCCCGACGCCAGTATCGTCGAATCCAAGTCGCTGAAGCTGTTCCTCGGCTCCTTCCGCAACCATCAAGCGTTCCACGAGGATTGCACCGTCGGCATCGGCGAGCGCCTGTTCCGGGAGATGGCACCGACCTGGCTCAGGATCGGCGGATATTGGTATCCGCGCGGCGGGATGCCGATCGACGTGTTCTGGCAATCGGGTGCGCCGCCAGCGGGGGTGTGGCTGCCCGACCAAGGGGTCGCGCCGTACCGCGGGCGGGGTTGATCGACATCAGGCGAGTTCTGCGCTACCGCACTGCAACATGAACGCAACCTTTCGATAGGCCATCGGTTTTCCTTTGGAAGACAGCCGGAAGTGCATTCCGCGCTGCACCAGCGAAGGCGACGGGATGAGCACCACGGTTACGACGGATGGCGTCAAGCACATCGCATTGCTGGGGAACTTCCTTCCCCGCAAGTGCGGCATCGCCACCTTCACGACCGATACGTACCAGGCGCTGCGCACCCGTTTTCCGGACATGCAGGTCGATGTCTACGCGATGGACGACCATCCCGGCCGCTACGACTATCCCGCCGCGGTGGTCGCCGCCGTCGACCAGCATGACCGCGCCGCCTATGTCGAGGCCGGACGCGCCATCGCGGACAGCGGTGCGCAGGCGCTGTGGGTGCAGCACGAATATGGCATCTTCGGCGGGGAGGCGGGCGCGCACGTCCTGGCGCTGATCGACCGTGCCGGCCTGCCGCTGATCGTCACCCTCCACACCGTGCTGGAGAAGCCCAGTCCGCAGGAGCGATCGGTACTGGAAGGCCTGTTGCGTCGCGCCGGCCGGGTGATCGTGATGGCCGAGCGCGGACGAGACATCCTGCTGCGCACCTACGGCGTCTCGCCCAAGTCGGTCGCCGTCATCCCGCACGGCGTGCCCGACCGACCGTTCGCGCATCCCGATCTGTTCAAGGGCCGCTTCGGCTGGACCGGGCGTCGCGTCATCCTCACCTTCGGTCTGCTGGCGCCGGGCAAGGGCATCGAGACGATCATCCAGGCGATGCCCGCGGTGGTCGCGAAGCATCCCGACGCGATGTACGTCGTGCTGGGCGCGACGCATCCCAACCTCGTCGCGCACGAGGGCGAGAAGTATCGCGACGGGCTGAAGGCGAAGGCGGCCGATCTCGGCGTCGGCGACAACGTCGCATTCATCGACGCCTTCGTCGATCACGACGACCTGATCGACTATCTGCAGGCGGCGGACATCTACGCCACGCCCTACCTGAACCCCGCACAGATCACGAGCGGCACGCTGAGCTACGCCGTCGGCGTCGGCAAGGCGGTGATCTCCACCCCCTACGTCCATGCGACAGAGATCCTGGCGGACGGACACGGCGTACTGGTCGACTTCCGCGACGCGGAGGCGTTCGCGCGAGAGATCAACGACCTGCTCGGCAGCGATCGCAACATTTCCCGCCTGTCGGAGCGCGCCTACGCCCGCGGGCGCACGATGATCTGGCCGCGCGTCGCCGAGGAGGCGATGGAGGAGGTCGTCGCCGCGGTCGCGGCACGACCGCGCCGTATCGCCAGCCCCGCCGCCGCCGACAAGGTCCTGCCGCCCGACATCGCCGCCGTCGAGCGGATGAGCGACAGCACGGGGATGCTCCAGCACGCGATCTATTCCGTGCCGGACCGCCGCCACGGCTATTGCATCGACGACAACGCCCGCGCGCTGATGTTGATGACGGCGATGCCCGATCTCGATCCGACGGTGCGCGACAAGTGGACGACGATCTACGCCTCGTTCATTCAATACGCCTGGAATCCGGAAAAGCGCCGCTTCCGCAACTTCATGAACTTCGACCGCACGTGGTGCGAGGACGAGGGATCGGAGGATTCGAACGGCCGCACCATCTGGGCGCTGGGCGTCGTCGCGCGCGATGCGCACGAGGCGAAGCATCGCGACTGGGCGACGGCGATGTTCGATTCGACCGCCAGCCTGGCGCTCGACCTCGGATCGCCGCGCGCACAGGCGTTCGCCATGCTGGGCGCGGCGGCGATGCTGCAATCCTCCCCCGGCCACCGGCTGGCGACGGAGATACTGAAGCGCTTCCCCGATGAGCATCTTGCGCTGCTCGACGCGGCCCGGCGGCCGGAATGGGGCTGGTTCGAGATCGTGCTGGCCTATGACAATGCGCGCCTGCCCGAGGGGCTTCTGCGCGCGGGGCTGGCGCTGAACCGCGACGACCTGATCGCCTGCGGCCTCTCCACGCTGGAGTGGATCATGGAGAAGCAGACGGCGCCGCAGGGCCATTTCCGCGCGGTGGGATCGGAGAGCTTCGGCCGCGTCTACGCCGAGCCGCTGCCGTTCGACCAGCAGCCGCTGGAGGCGGTGGCGACGGTGGATGCCTGCGCCGCGGCCTATGACGCGACGGGGGACGACCGCTGGGTGGCGGAGGCGAACCGTGCCTATCAGTGGTTCCTCGGCGCCAACGACCTGGACCTGCCTTTGGCGACGCAGCGCGACGGCGGCTGTTTCGACGGGCTGATGCCCGGCGGGTTGAACCGCAACCAGGGCGCCGAATCGATCCTGGCGCTCCAAATGGCCTCGTGCGCGATTTCGGGGCTTTCGCATCGCGTAGGAAAAGTGGCAGGGGCGGACCCGCGTCGTCGGGCGGGCTGATCGGGTCCGCCGCCGCGACGCCTCGGGACGAACAAGCGCGGGGCCTTCCTTGGAACTGTTCAACCACCCGCTGCGGCTGCACGCGGACCCTTCGCGCGTCGTGGTGCGCCCGTTCCACATCGGATGGGTCAGCCAGGCGAACGGGATCAGCCGGTCGGAGCGCCTCATCAACGAGGTGCTCCAGATGACGCGCGAGCAGGCGCGCGATCAGCTGGACCTCGTTCTCAAGGATTTCGAGGCCCGCCATTGGCAGACGCGGCGCGTCTTCATGACCCGCTACGACGAGATCGCGGCGGCGCACGGGCTGGACGGCGACGCGATCGGCGACGAGAAGCGCCAGCTGATCGGCGCCTATTTCTGCCACGAGTACAGCTACGCCGCGGCCGCGCTGATGAACCCGAGTGCAGTGCCGCACTTCGACCAGTCGGGCATGCCGGAGGGATCGCAGCGCATCCTGATGTCGCTGCGCTCGGTAGGAGAGGGGCACATCTCCTCCGTCGCGTTCCGCGAGGGCATCATCACCTCGGCCAACGAGCTGAAGCTGGCGCCCGAGCCGCCGTTCGCCACCGCCGCCGACACGGTCGGAACCGGCGAGGACGAGGCGCCGGTCGGCCCCGTCACCGTCTATCGCCACCGCGACAGCACGCTGTCGGGGACCGTCATCTTCCCGATCACGCAGGCGCAGTCGAAGGGACTGGAAGACCTGCGTCTGGTGCAGTTCCGGCACGACGACGACGAGCTGGAGTGGCTGGGCACCTATACCGCCTACAATGGCGATACGATCCAGTCGGAACTGCTGCGCACCAAGGATTTCCGCGCGTTCGATCTGGTGCCGATGACGGGCAGCGCCAGCCGCAACAAGGGAATCGCGCTGTTCCCGCGCAAGGTCGACGGCCAGTACATGTCGATTGGCCGGCAGGACGGCGAGACGCTGTACCTGCTGAAGAGCGACCGGCTGAATCATTGGGACGAGGGGACGCAGATCCTGGCGCCCGAGTTTCCGTGGGAGTTCGTGCAGATCGGCAATTGCGGCCCGCCGATCGAGATCGACGAGGGCTGGCTGCTGCTGACCCACGGCGTCGGCGCGATGCGCAAATACTCGATCGGTGCCGCGCTGCTCGACAAGGACGATCCGTCGAAGGTGCTGGGACGCACGCGCGAGCCGATCCTGGCGGCGGCCGACCAGGACCGCGAAGGCTACGTGCCCAACGTGGTCTATTCCTGCGGTGCGATGCGCCACGGCGACCGGCTGTTCATGCCGTACGGGATCGCGGACAGCTCGGTAGGATTCGCCTTTGTTGAGATCGCGGAGATGCTGCGGGCGATGTGACGGGCGGGCGGCAATGTCAGTCCGACGCCGCGCGCCGCGTCCGTCGGTACAGCCACCACGCCAGCGCGACGTAGACGGCGAGGCCGACGACCAGTGCCGGCGTCTCGAATCCGTCGACCAGCGCCAGCGGCGAGTCGCTCCCGCTCTCGTAGACGATGCCGGCGAACAGGACGTTCCACAGGCTCTCGCCCACGATCATGCCCGTGGCGGTCAGCACGCCCAGCCGGCTCGCCGCTTCGGGATCGGGCGTGCGCGCGGCCCAGCGCTCGTACAGGTGGCCGACGATCGTGCCGACCACAACGGTCAGCGTCGCCCCCATCGGCAGGTAGATGCCGAGCCCCACGCCGAGCGGCGGCAACCGCATCCGCCCCAAACGGCCCAGTACCTCGTCCAGCACGATCACGCCCGCGCCCGTCGCCGCGCCCCAGCCGATCATCGCCCAGTTGAGGTCGCCGCCCAGCACCCCGCGCGCCAGCGCGGAGATCAGCGCGGCCTGCGGCGCGGGCAGCGCGTTCGCGCCCGCGTTCGGCATTCCGGCGAAGCCGAAGGACATGTAGAGCAGCTGGAGCACCGGCGGCACGACCATCGCGCCGAAGCAGACGCCGATCACCAGCGCCACCTGCTGCTTCCACGGCGTCGCGCCCACCAGCTGGCCGGTCTTCAGATCCTGCAGATTGTCGTTCGAGATGGTGGCGATCCCGAAGACGATGCCGGTCACGATCAGCGCGTAGGCGACCAGCGCCTCGGTCTGCCCCGCCTCGCCCCCGCGACCGAACCAGCCCACCAGCATCAGCGACGCGGCGATGACGGCGAGGATGCCGATGCCCGACACCGGTGAGTTGGACGCCCCGATCAGCCCGGCCATGTAGCCGCACACCGCCGCGATCACCAGGCCGATGACGGCGACGAAGAGCAGGCTGGCGGCCACCAGCAGCAGCGCGCTGCCCGCCAGCGGGCCGCCCGCCAGCACGGCGTGGAGCAGGAACGCGATCGGCACCAGCGCGGCCAGGCTGCCGCCCGCCACCGCCGCGACGGGCAGGTCGCGCTCCTCCAGCGCCAGCGCGTCGCCGCGTGCCACGCGCGAGGCGGCGAGCGAGGCGTTCAGCCCGCGCACCACCGGGCCGGCGATCCGCAGCAGCGTGTAGATGGCGGCGATGCCGATCACGCCCGCGCCGAAGAAGCGCACGTCGTCGCGGAAGACGCCCTGCGCCCAAGCGGCGACGTCGCCCGTCTGCGGCGCGGCTGCGGTGAGGACCGGCAGCACGATCCACCAGCCGATCGCGATGCCCAGCAGGATCGCCATGCCCGCCGACAGGCCGATCAGGTGCCCGGCGCCGAGCAGCGCGAAGGACAGGCCGCCGATCACCCCGGTCGCGCCCGGTCCCACGCGGAAGAACGCCGCCGCCTCCGCCGCGGCGAGGCGCGTCTGCGTCAGCAGCGCGAAGGCGGCGGAGGCGGCGGTGCTGGCCAGGATCGCGCGCAGGCCCTTGGCGCTCTGCGCGCCGCCGTGCCGGCTCTCCTCGCCGATCTTCAGGACCTCCGCCGCCGCGCGCCCTTCCGGAAAGGGCAGCGTGCCGTCCACCACCAAGGCGCGGCGCAGCGGCACGGAGAACATGACGCCCAGGATCCCGCCCAGGGCGGTGATCGCCGCCGTGGTGACGAAGGGGAAGCCCCGCCAGTAACCGACCATCACCAGCCCGGGCAGCACGAAGATGATCGCCGCCAGCGTGCCTGCGGCGCTCGCCACGGTCTGCACGATGTTGTTCTCGAGGATCGACGAATCGCGGAACGCGCGCAGCACCGCCATGGAGATGACCGCGGCGGGGATCGACGTGGCGAAGGTCAGCCCGATCTTCAGGCCGAGATAGACGTTGGCCGCGGTGAAGACGAGCGTGATGGCGCCGCCCAGCAGGATGCCGCGAAGCGTGAGTTCGAGAGGTCTGGCCGTCATGCGCGTCTGCATGGCACGGCGCGGCGCGCTGAAACAGGGGCTGTGCGAGGGCGGGTGGCCGGTCCTTCTGTCCAAGGGCCTGATGCGGGGGGCGGCGACTGCTCCCGTCGCCTGCCCCCTGCCGCTGCCGGGTCGACCGGCGCATCCTGTCCCGCGAACGTATCTTTTCTTATGGCGCTCGCCGTAGAGCAAAGCCGGGCCAAAAAAAAGGGCCGGCAGAGCCGACCCGGGAAGTTTTTAGGAGAGGATGCCTGAAAGGCCCGATCCTTGTGCATCGCAGCAATTGCGATCGCAAGTGCAATGTAATCGGTTGCAGATTGCGTTTTGTGCAATCGTGCGGTGTCTCGACTCCGCGACAGCGGAAGCCTAGCCAGCCCGGCGAACGAGGAGGCAGGAATGGGCGGGACGGGTTCACGGGCACTGCGCATCGCGCTGGCGGGGTTGGGGACGGTGGGCGCAGGAGTGATCCGCGTACTGGACACGAATCGCGAGCTGATCGCCAGGCGCGCCGGTCGGCCGATCGAGGTGGTCGCCGTCACCGCGCGCGACCGCACGAAGGACCGCGGCGTCGACCTGGGGCGCTTCGCGTGGATCGACGACACCACCCGGCTGGCCGAGGCAGAGGTGGACGTGGTGGTCGAACTGGTCGGCGGTTCGGATGGCCCCGCACTGGCGCTGGCGCGCGCCACGCTGGCCGCGGGGAAAGGCTTCGTCACCGCCAACAAGGCGATGCTGGCGCATCACGGGCTGGAGCTGGCCGAGGCGGCGGAGGCGGCGGGCGTGCCGCTGAAGTTCGAGGCGGCGGTCGCCGGGGGCATCCCCGTCATCAAGGGCCTGCGCGAGGGGGCGGCGGCGAACGAGCTGGCGCGCGTGACCGGCATCCTCAACGGCACCTGCAACTTCATCCTCAGCAAGATGGAGGCGGAGAAGCGCGACTTCGCCGACGTGCTGGCCGAGGCGCAGGCGCTGGGCTTCGCCGAGGCGGATCCGTCCTTCGACATCGACGGGGTGGATGCCGCGCACAAGCTGGCCATCCTTGCCAGCCTTTCGTTCGGCACGAAGCCTGCCTTCGATCGCGTCGGCATCGGCGGTATCCGCCACATCCTCGCCGCCGACATCGCGGAGGCGGCGGCGCTGGGCTATCGCGTGCGGCTGGTCGGCGTGGCGGAGGCGGGGGCGCACGGCCTGTTCCAGCGCGTCCACGCGCATCTGGTACCGCAGGACCATCCGCTGGCGCACGTCACCGGCGCGACGAACGCGGTGGTGGCCGAGGGCAATTTCGTCGGCCGCCTGCTGTTCCAGGGGCCGGGCGCAGGCGAGGGCCCGACCGCCAGCGCGGTGGTGGCGGACCTGATCGATATCGCGCGCGGGGAGGCGGGGCCGCCCTTCGCCATGCCCGCCGCGGCGCTGGCGGACGCGGGCGAGGCGGACGGCAGCGATCGCCGCGGGCGTGCCTACCTGCGCTTCGCCGTGGCCGACCGGGTCGGCGTGCTGGCCGAGATCGCGGCGGCGATGCGCGACGCCGGCGTCTCGATCGAGAGCCTGATCCAGCGCGGCGCGACCGCCGACGGCAGCGTGCTGGTGGCGATCGTCACGCACGAGGGGCCGGAGCGCTGCGTGGCGCAGGCGCTGGAACGGTTGCGCGGCTCGCAGAGCCTGACCGGCGAGCCGTTGTGGATGCATATCTTGGGGTGACGGGGCAGCCGAGGTCGCCCGCGAACGGCTAGGGAGCGACCCGCCCGCTCGTGACCGGCTCCGACAGGTCGATCGCGACCCGCTCGCCCGCTGCCGGCTTGCGCTTGCCCAGGCTCTTCGCCCCTTTGGCCACGTCGCGCACCAGCAGGAAGGGGTTGGTGGCCTCCCCCGCCTCCTCGCAGCAGCTGTTCGGCGCGACCAGCTTCTGCACGCCGCGGATCAGCGCGGTGCCCATGCCGAACACGTCGATCCCCGCCTGGCATCCGCCGACGCTCGCGGCGCACGGCGTCGCCTCCGCGTTCAGCGCGCCGACGCCGTCCGCCCGCGGGTTCACCGCAGTGGGGAAGGGCGACACCGCCTCCGCCGGCAGCGGCAGCGCCTGTTCGGGCAGCGGATCGGCGCACACGACGATCTCGTCCGCGGCACGCGTGCGCGTGCACGGCTGGCTCTTGACCGGGACGAGGATGGAGAACCGCTCGGGCGCGGACCCGGTAGAGGGCGGCGGAGCGACCGCCTGCAGTGCGAGGGCGAGGAGCAGCATGGGCACAACCCTGCGCCCCGTGGCACCGCGGCGTCAACGCCGGGTTAAGACGCGCCGGGTTATGCCGCGACCATGCTGTTCTCGCGCCTCTTCCGCAATCGCTACGCCGCGCTGCTTTGGGCGGGCGGCGTGTTGTGGTTCGCCTACGACGTGGCGGAGAACCTTTCGCGCATCCGCTGAGCGCTTGACTACGGCCGTAAACGATGTGACTACAGGCGTAGTCGGATCAGGAGCGAGTCGTGGCGGAAAACGCAAAGCCGGAACGGATCAGCGAGGCCGAGCACGCGGTGATGGAGGTGCTGTGGCAGGATTCGCCGCTCACCGCGCAGGACGTGGCCGAACGGGTCGATCCCGACCGCGCCTGGACCGCGGCGACCGTCAAGACGCTGCTCGGCCGTCTCCTCACCAAGCGCGCGGTCGCGCATGAGGTCGACGGGCGTCGCTATCTCTATCGCCCCGCCGTCGCGCGCGAGGAATATGTCGCGGGCGAGTCGCGCCGGCTGATCGACCGGCTGTTCGGCGGCAAGCTGACACCGCTCGTCGCGCACCTGGCCGAGCGGGACGAGATCAGCGCGGCCGATATCGCCGAGATCGAGGCGCTGCTGAAGGCGCTGAAACAATGATCTGCTGGATCGCCGAGGCGCTCGCCGCCTCCGCCGCGCTGATGCTGGCGGTGCTGGCAATGCGCGGTCCCGTGCGGCGCGCGTTCGGCGCGGAGCTGGCCTATGCGCTGTGGGCCATCCCGGTATTGCGCCTGCTCATGCCGCCCCTGCCGCAGGAGTGGCACGCCGCGGCCACCGCTCCCATCGCGGAGATCGGCCGGCAGGCGAGCGCGGTGATGATCGCACCGCTGAGTGACATCGCTACCCCGGCCGCCGGCGCGCCGGCCACCGACGCCGCCATCGCCATGGTGGAGCAGCCCGGCTGGCCCGACCTCCTGCCGCTCGTGCTCGCCGGCACGTGGATCGCCGGGGCGATGCTGTTCCTCGCGTGGCAGCTCGCCCGCTACGTCCGCTTCCGCATCGCACTGATGGCGCGGGCGGTCCCGCTCGACCGGCAGGGACGGGTCGCCATCGTCGAGAGCGCGGGGGCGACCGGGCCGCTGGCGTTCGGCATCGTCCACCGCGTCGTCGCCTTCCCGCCCGATTTCGCCGCCCGCTACGACGCCGACGAGCGCGATCTGGCGCTGGCGCACGAGCTGGGCCACCACGCCCGCGGGGACCTGATCGCGAACTGGATCGCGCTGGCGGTGTTGGCGCTGCACTGGTTCAATCCGGTGGCGTGGATCGCCTATCGCGCCTTTCGCGCGGATCAGGAGATGGCGAACGACGCCGGCGTCATGGCGCGGCTGGGGCCGGGCGCGCGCCACGCCTATGGCTGCGCGATCGTCAAGGCGGCGCACGGCCGCGCGCTGACCCCGGCGTGCCACCTGCACACGATCAAGGACCTGAAAGGGAGACTGAGGATGCTGGCACGCGGGCGCGCGTCGCGGACGCGCATGGTGGCGGGCGCCGCGGGCGCGATGGGGCTGACGGTCAGTGCGTTGGCGCTCACCGCGTCGGGCACCCAGGCCGCGGAGCGCGTGCGCGCGCGGGTGGAGAAGGCGACGGGGGTGGAGATCGCCGCGATCGATCCGGTCGCCGCGATCCACCCGGCAACCGCCGCCGTCGCCACCCCCGCCGCCGGCGCCCAGGGGAAGACGCGGGTGACGGTGAACCGCGACGGCCGCACCGAGACCTACGAGGGCGAGGCCGCGGACGCCTATCTCGCCGCGCATCCGCTCCCCGCGCCGCCGGCGCCTCCGGCCCCGCCCGCCGACGTCGCCGACCGCGACGGTTACCGCGGCGCGATGCCCGCCTTGCCGCCCGCCGTTCCCGCCGTGCCGATGCCCCCCGAGCCGCCGGTGGTGGCCGAGCGGAACTGCGGCAAGGGCGAGCGCGGCTCCGCCTTCGTCGTGGAGCGTCGCGACGGCGCGCGTTCGGTCACGGTGATCTGCACCGACAGGATCGAGGCGCATGCCCGCGCCGCCGCCCGTGCCGGGGCCAGCGCGCGGCTCGCCGCCGACCGCGCGCGCATCGCCGGCGAGCGCGCGCGCGTGGCCGGGCTGCGCGCGGGGCAGAGCGGCATGGCGACCGCGCTCGCCAGCCTGCGCGAGACCCGCCGCGCCATGGCCGCCAACCACGCCATTCCCGACGAGGATCGCGCCGAGGCCCTGCGCGAGCTGGACGAGGCGATGGACGAGGTGCGCCGCGAGCTGCACGACATCGGGCACGACTGAGCGGCGGGGCCGCGCGGCGCTTGCGCCGGTGCGGCGCGCCCGGCATGGCGGGGGGATGGACGAGACGCCCGCGCCGCCGCCACCGCCGACCGGTCAGGTGATCGTGCTGGAGCCCCTGGTCGCGCGCGTGCTGGCGCCCAATCCGTCGCCCTTCACCTACACCGGCACGCAGACCCATCTGGTCGGCACCGCCGACCTCGCCGTGATCGATCCCGGCCCCGCCGATGCGGCGCATCACCAGGCGCTGCTGCGCGCCATCGCCGGGCGGCCGGTGACGGCGATCGTCGTGACGCATCACCATCGCGACCATTCGCCCGGCACGCGGGCGTTGCAGGCGGCGACCGGCGCGCCGATCGTCGGCGCCGCGCCCGTCTTCCTCGCCGACGACGGCCCGCGTGCCGACGCCGCCTTCGACACCGACTATTCGCCGGACCGCGTGCTGATCGAGGGCGACACCGTGGCGGGGGAGGGCTGGACGCTGGCGGCGATCGCCACGCCCGGCCACACCGGCAACCACCTGGCCTTCGCGCTGCCGGAAACGGGGGCGCTGTTCTCCGGCGATCATGTGATGGGCTGGTCCACCAGCATCGTCTCGCCGCCCGACGGCGACATGGGCGACTACATGGCGAGCCTGGAGAAGCTGCTCGCGCGCGAGGATCGCGTCTACTACCCTGGGCACGGCGAGGCGGTGGAGCGGCCGCAGCGGCTGGTGCGCGGGCTCCTCGGCCATCGCAGGCAGCGCGAGGGGCAGATCCTGCGCCTCCTCGCCGATGTGCCGCGCGGCATCGCCGCGATGGTGGAGAAGATGTACGTCGGCCTCGATCCCCGGCTGCTTCCCGCGGCGGAACGATCGGTGCTGGCGCACCTGATCGACCTCGAACGCCGCGGCCGCGTGCGCCGCGACGGCGCGGTGTGGGTCGCCGCCTGACCAACACAGGTGTTTGTCCGCGGCGCCGATCGGGCGTATCGTGGTCGCCTGGTCGATGGGCAAGGGGGGCTTGCAATGGCGACACGGGCGATGACGGGCGCGCGGGTGCGCGCTTTTTCGGCGGAACGGCGGCTCTTTGTCGGCCTGGCGATCGCGATGGCCTTCACCATCGTCGCCGGCTTCTCGCTGCAATGGCTGATGGGACGGTCCAGCTTCACCGAGTCGCCGGCGCGGCTCCACGTCCATGCGATGCTGTTCATGGGATGGGTCGGATTGTACCTGGCGCAGACGCTGCTGGGGGTCGGGGCGGCCGGGCCGACATCGATCGCGCTGCACCGGCGGCTCGGCTGGATCGGTGCGGGCTGGGCGATCGTGATGGTCGTCGTCGGCGTCTACGTCACGGTGGGGATGGTCCGGCGCGGGGCGGTGCCGTTCTTCTTCACCCCCGCCTATTTCCTGTTCATGGACCTTCTCGCGGTGCTCGTGTTCGGCGGGCTGGTCGCGGCGGCGATCGTGCTGCGTCGGCGCACCGCGTGGCATAGCCGGCTGATGGTGTGCGCGATGGCGGTGCTGACCGGCCCCGCGATCGGGCGGATGGTTCCGGTGCCGCTGGTGATGCCGTGGGTCGGGCTGTCGGTGTTCGCCGTCGTCATCCTGTTTCCGCTGGCGGGCATGATCGCGGATCGCCGCCGGTACGGTACCCACCCGGCATGGCTGGCGGGACTGGCGACGCTGGCGGCGATGCAGCTCGCGATCGAGCTGCTGCCGCGCTCGGCGGCGGGGCTCGCCCTCTATCGCGCGGTCGCCGCCGGGTCGCCGGGCGCAGCGGTTGCACCCGACGCCTACCCGCCACCCCCCTGGGCGACGGCGCCGAGGGCCGGGTAGGGCGGCTGATCCCGCGCGCCGCCGATGCTGGCGCCTTGATCCCGGCGCCCCGCCGGGCCATCTGCGGCGCATGGAACAGCCGCTGAACCTCAAGGGCCTCGACCTGCGCGCCGAGATCGACCGCCTCCGCAAGGAGCGCAATGCCGTGATCCTGGCGCATTACTATCAGAAGCCCGAGTTGCAGGACCTCGCGGACTTCGTCGGCGACAGCCTGGACCTCAGTCGCAAGGCGGCGGAAACGGATGCGGACGTCATCGCCTTCTGCGGCGTCCGCTTCATGGCGGAAACGGCGAAGATCCTCTCGCCGCACAAGACGGTGGTCCTGCCCGACATGGACGCCGGCTGCTCTCTGGAGGACAGCTGCCCGCCCGAGCAGTTCGCCGCGTTCCGCGCGCAGCACCCGGATGCGATCGCGCTGACGTACATCAACTGTTCCGCCGCGGTGAAGGCGCTGAGCGACGTCATCGTCACCAGCTCCTCGGCGGAGAAGATCCTGTCGCAGATTCCGAAGGACCAGCCGATCATCTTCGGCCCCGACCGCAACCTCGGCGGCTATCTCGCGCGCAAGACGGGGCGGGACCTGATCCTGTGGCCGGGCGTATGCATCGTGCACGAGGCGTTCAGCGAGACGGAGCTGCTGAAGCTGAGGGCGCAGTACCCCGCTGCCCCGATCGCGGCGCATCCGGAATGCCCCGCGATCATCCTCGACCATGCCGATTATGTCGGGTCGACCCGCGGCATCCTGGAATACGCGCAGGCGATGACGGCGGACACGCTGATCGTCGCCACCGAACCGCATATCATCCATCAGATGGAGAAGGCGCTGCCCGGCAAGACCTTCATCGGCGCGCCGGGCGCGGACGGAAACTGCAATTGCAACATCTGCCCGTACATGGCGCTGAACACGATGGAGAAGCTGTACGTCGCGCTGCGCGACCTGGAACCGCGGATCGAGATCGAGGAGGACCTGCGGCTCAAGGCGAAGAAGAGCCTGGACGCGATGCTGGCCATGGCGAGCGCGACCCTGGGGCAGGGGGATCTGGGACCGGCCAGGGTGACGGGCGACTGACCTCGCTTCGACGTGATGGGGAGATGAAATGACGATGGCCATGCAGGGTGGAGTGCTCGCGCTCGCCATCGGATTGGCGATGCCGGCGGCGGCGCAGGACGCGAGCCTGTCCACGCGCGTGCCGCAGGCCCATGTCGATGCCTTCGTCAGGGACTGCGCCGTCAACGCGCCGATCGCGTCATGCACCTGCATCATCGGGAACCTGAACGACAGCGCGGACGGGCAGGTGTCGATGGACATGGTGGGCTTGATGCGGCTGAAGCCGCAGCCGTCCAAGCCGGACGTGCTCGCGCTGCTCAACCGCCACGGGCTGCGCCCCGGCCAGCTGACGTCTGCGCTCGAACGCGGGCAGAAGATCCTGGTCGCCCTCGCGCCGACCTGCGACTGACGCCCGCCGGAGCAGCCACGTCCTGTAGGCATCAAACCGACCGACGCGCGGGCGACGCGACGTCCGCTAGCGCGCCAGGCGCCCGTCCTCCAGCGCCGCCATCTCGAACGGGAACAGCACCTCGGGCTTTGGCGCCTTCACCTCCGCCGCCACCTCCGCTGGGGCGAGCGTGCGCAGCAGATGGCGGATCACGTTCCGCCGGGCGCGCTTCTTGTTGTCGGCGCGCACGCAGATCCAGGGGGCGAGCGGGATGTGCGTGCGCGTCAGCATGGCGTCGCGCGCGGCGGTGTAATCGTCCCACTTGTCCTGCGCGACCGCGTCCAGTGCGGAGACCTTCAGCGCTTTCAGCGGGTCGGTGCGCCTCCGCTCCAGCCGCTCCGCCTGCTCCTCCTTCGAGATGTCGAGCCACAGCTTGACCAGCGCGATCCCGCTCTCGACCAGCATCGCTTCGAACCCCGGCACATCCGCCAGGAACCGCGCCTGCTCCGCCGGCGTCGAGAAGCCGTTCACCACCTCCACGCCCGCGCGATTGTACCAGCTGCGGTTGAAGATCACGAGCTCGCCCGCCGCGGGCAGATGCGCGACGTAGCGCTGGAAATACCATTGCGACCGCTCGCGGTCGCTCGGCTTGGGCAGCGCGACGACGCGGGTGTTGCGCACCGACAGATGTTCGGTCACGCGCTTGATCGTCCCGTCCTTGCCCGCGGTGTCGCGCCCCTCCAGCACGACGATCGCGCGCGCGCCGCTCGCCGCCATGGCCTGCTGCATCCGCACCAGCCCCAGCTGGAGCGCGTCTTCCTCGGCGGCGTGATCGGACATGAATGCTCCTGCTTGTGACGGCCTGTGCCGACCGTTACGCACCTCGGTCATGAAACGTTTCATTGCGCTCGCGTTCCTGCCCCTTCTCGCCGCCGCCCCCGCCGCCGACCGCTACCTGTGGCTGGAGGAGATAGAGGGGCCGCGCGCGCTGGAGCAGGTGAGGGCGTGGAACGCCGAAACCGAGGCGCTGCTGACGAGGGATCCGCGCTACGAACCCGATCGCGCGCGCGCGAAGGCGATCCTCGACGACGAGGCGCAGATCGCGACGCCCGACGCGGTGATCGGCGACCGCGTGCTGAACCTGTGGCGCGACGCGAGGAACCCGCGCGGGCTGTGGCGCGCCTCGCCGCTCGACGCCTATGCCGCGGGCAAGCCGAAGTGGACGACGCTGATCGACGTCGATGCGCTCGGCAAGGCGGAGGGGCAGAGCTGGGTCTGGCACGGCGCGCGCTGCCTGGAGCCGGCCTACACGCGCTGCCTGGTCTCGCTCAGCCCCGGCGGCACCGACGCCGACACGGTGCGCGAGTTCGACCTGACGACGGGCAAGTTCGTCGCCGGCGGCTTCGTCCTGCCGCAATCGAGCCAGTCGGCGGCGTGGATCGACCGGGACACGCTTCTCGTCGCACGCGACTGGGGCGCGGGCTCGCTGGGTCGCACCGGTCGCCCGCGCATCGCGAAGGTGTGGAAGCGCGGCACGCCGCTGTCGGCGGCGACGACGGTGTACGAGCAGGACGCGGCGCGCACGCCGATCGGCGTCTCCGCGCTGGTCGACGCCACCATGCGGCGGCCGATGATCCGCGCGGGCAAGACGTTTTTCGACACCGACTATCTCTTCCGCGTCCCCTCGGGCCGCTTCGTTCGCCTGCCCGTGCCCGCGCGCGCCGACGTGGTGGACGTGATCGACGGTCGCGCCATCGTGCGCCTGAACGATGCCGCCGGCGGGCAGCCGGCGGGATCGCTGGTGGCCTATTCGCTGGCGGCGCTGGACCGCGGCGAGACGCCGCGCGCGGAGCCGGTCTTCGCGCCGTTGGCCAGCCAGGCGGTCGAGGAGGTGGAGGCGACCGACCGCGTCTTGTTCGTAAAGGTGCTGGACGACGTTGCCGGAAGGCTGCTGGCGCTATCGCGGGGCGCCGACGGGCGCTGGGTCCAGCGGTCGATCGCGCTGCCCGCGAACAGCACCGTGCACATCGCGGGCGTATCCGGCGGACGCGACCTCGCCTTCGTCACGGTCGAAGGGATGCTGACCCCGCCGACGCTCTACGCGGTTCCCGCCGCGGGTTCAGTGACGAAGGTCCAGTCGCTACCCGCGCGCTTCGACGCGCGGCAGTTCGACGTGGCGCAGCGTTTCGCGACATCCCGCGATGGCACGAAGGTGCCCTATTTTCTCGTCACGAAGAAGGGCGCGAAGCGGCCTGCACCAGCGCTGATCCACGCTTATGGCGGTTTCCGCAACGCGCAGACGCCGACCTATCTCACCGACCAGCCCTATCGCGCCGGCCCGCTCGCGCTCAGCTTCGTGGAGCGCGGCGGTGCCTATGTCCTCGCCAATCTGCGCGGCGGGGGCGAGTACGGCCCGCGCTGGCACGAGGCGGGAGTGCGTGAGAAACGGCAGAACGTGTTCGACGACCTGCACGCGGTCGCCGACGACCTGGTGCGCACCGGCGTCAGCGCGAAGAAGCGGATCGCCATCTCGGGCCGGTCCAACGGCGGCCTGCTGGTCGGCGTCGCGATGCAGCAGCGGCCGGACCTGTACGGCGCGGTGATCGCCGGATCGCCGCTGGAGGACATGCAGCGCTATACGAAGATGTCCGCGGGGGCGCTGTGGATCGACGAATATGGCGATCCCGACGTGCCCACAGACTGGGCGTTCATGCGCCGCTACTCGCCCTATCAGAACGTGAAGGCGGGCGTGCGCTACCCGCCGGTGCTGTTCTACCTGTCGACCAAGGACGACCGCGTCCATCCCGGCCACGCGCGGAAGCTGGCGGCGTTGCTGAAGCAGACGGGCAACACCGTCTACTATCACGAATATCTCGAGGGCGGCCACTCGGTCGGCGCGGACCACGCGGAAGACGCGCGGCGCGCGGCGCTGCTGCAGGCGTTCCTGGCGCGGGAGATCGGACCGTTGGACGAAGGCAGATAGACGCTCCGCTCTGGGCGGAGCGTGGCAGGCTATCCTGCGTCTGCTACCAGCACGTGCGTCCGTCGGTCGAGATGTTGATGTAGAGGAAGTTCCTCGCCTTGCCCGCCGTCTCCAACGCGTTCACGCCGTGGTAGCTGTTGTTCGAGCACGGAAAGAAGACGCCTAGGTTGGGCTTCGGCTTCAGCGTGGCGACCACGTCGACCAGCGCCGGCTTGGGATGCCGCTCGTGCTCGGCCGGCGACTTGTCGCTCTTGTGCGCGTAGATGTTCAACTCGCCGCCCTCGATGCCCTCTGCCTCCAGATCGCTGAAGTAGAGAATGAGCGAGCACAGACGGTTGCTGCGGTCGCAGTGCGGCGGCTTGGCGTAGCCGGCGAAGCTCTTCTCGACGTCGAGGCGGGTGAACAGCGTCGGGATCCTGTTCCGGTTCCGGCCGAGACCGTCGACGATCCTACCGAGCCGTTCCCCGATCGTCTGCCGCGCCGTCAGCGTCGAGCGCGATTCGACCATGTCGCGCCGGTACGCGGCGGGATCCACCGTGATCGAGCAGCCCAGCCCGGCGAGATCGTCGCCGAACACATCGAGGAATGTCGTCACGAAGGCGGCGGAGTTGATATAGGCGTCCAGCTCGGCCCAGGCGGCGGAGCCGGCGACCAGCCGGTCGTAGGCGAGATCGCCCCGATAGATGTCGAAGCCGGTGCCGGCCCCCACCCGGCTTCCGGTCGCCCCCGTCTGCGAGAACTGATCCTCGAACGATGCGGATGTCGGGAAGTCGGCGCTCAGTCGCGCGAACAGATCAGGCGGCAGGAAGTCCATTTTGGCGACATGCGGAAATGGCGTCGCGACGACGTCCGAACGATCGATCTGAAGCACTGTCTTCCCCCCATCGTGCCCGGCATCGGACAAGATTCCCCGCTCGCAGGATTCTTCGGGCGAAGCATCGGGGTCAAGGGGTAACTGTCGGGCGGGTGGTCAGATCTTGGGACTCGCCGATCCGATGAATGCTGCCCATGTTGTCGGAAGCGCACCGCTGTTCGACTTCCCGACGTTACTGCTTTCCTTGAGAAATCATGATGATAAACGGATCGCAGCGCGATCCACGCTTCTTGTCGCGGGTGGATGCGCTCGGCAGCGCCAGGAGCGGCGTGATGACCGTCCGGTATCCACCACGCCGCGACCTTCCCGTTCTGGTGCGGCCGATGCCGCTCAGTCGACCAGTTCGACCGCGAGCGCCGTCGCCTCGCCGCCGCCGATGCACAGCGACGCGACGCCCTTCTTCAGACCACGATGCTTCAGCGCGGCGACCAGCGTGGTGATGATACGCGCGCCCGACGCGCCGATCGGGTGGCCGAGCGCGGTGGCACCACCGTGGACGTTGATCTTGTCGTGCGGGATGCCGAGGTCGTGCATCGCGAACATCGCGACGCAGGCGAACGCCTCGTTCACCTCGAACAGGTCGACGTCGCCGATCTGCCAGCCCGCCTTGTCCAGCAGCTTCTGGATCGCGCCCACGGGCGCGGTGGTGAAGGCGGACGGCTCCTGCGCGTGCGCGGCGTGCGCCACGATGCGCGCGACCGGCTTCTGCCCCTTCGCCGTCGCCACGCTCTCGCGCGTCAGCACCAGCGCGGCGGCGCCGTCGCTGATCGAGCTGCTGGTCGCCGCGGTGATCGTCCCGTCCTTGGCGAAGGCGGGCTTCAGCGTGGGAATCTTGTCGGGCATACCCTTGCCGGGCTGCTCGTCGGTGTCGACCGTCACGTCGCCCTTGCGGGTCTTCACGGTGACGGGGACGATCTCCTCGGCGAAGGCGCCCGACCTGATCGCCTCCTGCGCGCGGCGCAGCGATTCGATCGAGTAATCGTCCTGCGCCGCCCGCGTCAGCTGATACTCGTTGGCGGTGTCCTGCGCGAAGGTGCCCATCGCGCGGCCGGCCTCGTAGGCGTCCTCAAGTCCGTCGAGGAACATGTGGTCGTAAGCGGTGTCGTGGCCGATGCGCGCGCCGGAACGGTGCTTCTTGAGCAGGTACGGCGCGTTCGTCATGCTCTCCATGCCGCCCGCGACGATCAGGTCGGCGGAGCCCGCCGCGATCGCCTCCGCTCCCATGATGACCGTCTGCATACCCGAGCCGCAGACCTTGTTCACCGTGGTCGCCTGGACCGACTTGGGCAGGCCCGCCTTGATCGCCGCCTGCCGCGCGGGCGCCTGGCCGAGGCCGGCGGGAAGGACGCAGCCCATGTAGATGCGCTCCACGTCCGCGCCGTCGACGCCGGCACGCTCGACCGCCGCCTTCACCGCGGTGGCGCCGAGGTCCGTGGCGGAGACGTCGGCGAGCGCGCCCTGCATTCCGCCCATCGGCGTGCGTGCGTAGGACAGGATGACGACGGGATCGGTTGCCATGGTGCTCCACTCCGGATCGGTTATTAGGGGGTCGGTTATGCTGCGCTGCATCTAGATCATGGTCAGTCGCTTTTCAAACCGGGCCGAATTGCCGTGCATCAGCCGGCCTCCTACGCCCGCGTCCGTGCAAATCGTCGATCTTTTCAAATGGTACGCCGCCGCCAGCGGCACGATCGCGGCCTTCATGGTGTCGCTCGACTCGGGGCGCCGAGTGACAGGATGGGGGATGGTGCTGTTCGTCACCTCGTCCGTCGCTTGGATCACCGGCGCCTTCCTGACGAAGGACGAGCCGCTGGGCGCGCAAAATGTCGTGCTGCTCGGCATCAATTCCTTCGGCGTCTATCGCTACCTGATCCGCAAGCGCGGTGCCTGAGGCGCTCGCCTGGCCGCTCGCGCTCGCGCTGCTGGGCGCGGTGATGGGCAGCTTTCTGTCGACGCTGGCGATCCGCTGGCCGGCAGGGCGCGCGATGGGCGGACGATCGGCGTGTGACGGATGCGCGCGGCGACTGACCGCGATCGAGCTGGTGCCGGTGCTCGGCTGGATCGCGGGGCGGGGACGGTGCCGCACCTGCGCCGCCGCGATCGATCCGCGCCATCCGTCGTTCGAGCTCGGCTGCGCGGCGATCGGCGCGCTGTCGGGCGTGGTCGCGCCGGGGCCGGTGGGCGCGTCCGGCGCGGCGTTCGGCTGGCTGCTGCTGACGCTGGCGGCGATCGACGCGGCGGAGCTGTGGCTGCCCGACCCGCTGGTGCTGGCGCTCGCGCTGCTCGGGCTGGCGAGCGCGGCGGTGGCGCCACCCGATCTTGCAGCGCGACTGATCGGCGGCGCGGCAGGCTTCGCGTCGCTGTGGCTGGTGGCCGCCGGCTACCGCGCGGCGCGCGGGCGCGAGGGGCTGGGCGGGGGCGATCCCAAGCTGTTCGGCGCGATCGGGCTGTGGCTCGGCTGGCGGCTGCTGCCCGCGGTGCTGCTGCTGGCGGCCCTCGTCGGGCTGGGTCTCGTTCTCCTGCAGCGGTGGCGCGGGCGGACGGTCGCGGCCGACGACGCGGTGCCGTTCGGCGCGTTCCTCTGCGTGGCGGCTTACCCCGCGTGGGTCGCGATGGTAGGGGCGGGCGGATGATCGCCGTGCTGCTCCTCCTTGCGCTTCAGGCCGCCACGTCGATCGACGGGCTGCCGATCGGCGGCCTGCCGCGCCAGGCGCTGCCGGCGAGGGGGTGCGCCGCCTATCTGTTCACCACCGGCACGACGCGCACCTTCGCCGCGATGGCGGCGCCGACGTCGCTGCGCATCGCGGTGAACGGAAAGCTTGTGGACCTGCCGCGCGTCGCCGGCCAGGGTGCTGAGGTGCGCGGGCTGGCGCGGGAGGGCGAGTATCGTGTCGACGGCATCACCGCGCGCCTGTCGATGACGATCGTCGAGCGGCAGGACCTGGCGCAGGGCGCCGCAGTGACCGAGGCGGTGCTGACGCTGGAACGCGCCGGCAAGGACGCCGTGGCGGTCCCGCTCGCCGGACTGGTGGGCTGCGCGGCATAGCCAATCGCTCCGGTTCGTGCTTCAGTTGCCGATGACAACGCAACGGCGACGGGGAGAGGGCGGATGAGGGCTTTGCTGGAGGCGCAGCGCGCCGCGTTCATGGCGGCGCTGCCGGAGCCGCTGTCGGTGCGCAAGGATCGGCTGACGCGCGCCGCCGCGATGGTGGGCGACCATGCCGACCGCTTCTGCGACGCGCTGAGCGAGGATTTCGGCCACCGCAGCCGCGAACAGTCGATGATGACCGACATCGCCGGATCGATCGCGCCGCTGAAGCACGCGCTGAAGCACGTGGATCGCTGGGCAAGGGCGGAAAAGCGCAAGGTGCAGTTCCCGCTCGGCCTGCTTGGCGCCAGGGCGCGGGTGGAATACCAGCCCAAGGGCGTGGTCGGCGTGATCTCGCCGTGGAACTTCCCGATCAACCTGGTCATGTCGCCGCTGGCCGGCATCTTCGCCGCGGGCAACCGCGCGATGGTGAAGACCAGCGAGTTCACGCCCGCGACGTCCGCCCTGTTCGAGGAGGTGGTCGGCCGCTACTTCGCCGCGGAGGAGCTGGCGTTCGTGTCGGGCGGGCCGGAGGCGGGGAAGGCGTTCGCCGAGCTGCCGTTCGATCACCTGATCTTCACCGGCGCCACCGGGATCGCGAAGCATATCCTCCACGCCGCGGCGGACAATCTGGTGCCCGTCACGCTGGAACTGGGCGGGAAGAGCCCGGTGATCGTGGGCAGGGATGCCGATATCCGCCAGGCGACCGAGCGGGTGGCGATCGGCAAGATGCTGAACGCCGGGCAGATCTGCCTCGCGCCCGACTATATGCTGGTGCCGGCGGAGCAGCAGGCGGCGGTAGTCGAGGGGCTGAAGACCGCGGCGAGCGCGATGTACCCGACGCTGCTGTCCAATCCCGACTATACGGCGATCATCAACGACCGCCACCACCAGCGGCTGGCCGAGTGGATCGACGACGCCCGCGCGAAGGGCGCCACGGTGGAGGTGGTCAATCCCGCCGGCGAGGATTTCGCCACCGCGAACTCGCGCAAGATGCCGCTCCACATCGTCACCGACGTGACCGACGACATGACGATCATGCAGGAGGAGATCTTCGGCCCCGTGCTGCCGGTCCGCCGCTACGAGGCCGGGATCGATGCGGCGATCGCCGAGGTGAACCGTCGCGACCGGCCGCTCGCCGTCTATTATTTCGGCAAGGACGAGGGCGAGAAGCGCCGCGTGCTGGACCGCACCATCTCCGGCGGGGCGACCGTTAACGACGTGATCTTCCACGTCTCGATGGAAGACCTGCCGTTCGGCGGCGTGGGTCCGTCGGGCATGGGCGCATACCATGGACGCGACGGGTTCGTGACGTTCAGCCACGCCAAGGCGGTGTACCAGCAGCCGAAGATCGACGTGGCGAAGCTCGCCGGGCTGAAGCCGCCCTACGGCGCGGCGACGAGAAAGGCCGTGGCGGCGCAGATGAAGCGCTAGCGGCAGCAAAAAGCCCGGCGGTGGATCACCGCCGGGCCGCAGGAGACCGGACCTCAATGGGTAGAGGCGATCTCTTCCTTCAACTTCAGCTTCTGCTTCTTCATGTCGGCGATCGCGATCGAGTCGGGCAGCGGGCGCTGCGATTCGATGGAGATGCGCTCGTCGAGCACGGCACGCTTGGCCTCAAGGGCCGAGATGTGTGCAGACTGCATGGGCAGATGCCTCCTAAAGCGGTTGACGGGGTAGGGATTGAACCACGAACGCGTGAAAAAGTCGCGCAGGGAATTGCTTGGGCGCGGCCGATCGTCGTGTATGCGCGATGATGTGTGTTAGCGTTCGTTGCCGGCGCTCCGGCCCAGGGGGAACATGGACGAGGGAAAGATCCTGGCGCGGCTCAACCTGCTGCGGATCGAGCATCGCGACCTGGACGCGTCGATCGTCGCGCTGGGCGAGGGCGGGGCGCCCGACCAGCTGCGGCTGGCCCGGCTGAAGAAGCGCAAGCTGTCGCTGCGCGACGAGATCGCGCGGCTGGAAGACATGCTGATCCCCGACATCATCGCCTGATCCCAGCGGGCCGGGGGGGGCGCGCGGGATAAAGAGGGTTAACGCGCAGGTCGCATTGGAAACGTCGGCGCGGCTGTGGCATTCATCACCCCGTGCTGCCCGAAGAACCCACCACCCGCCTCCACGAGCGGCTGATCGACACCTTCTACGTCGATGCCATGCTGCTGGCCGACGAGGCGCGCAGCTATTTCGACGAGGGCGGGCGGATCGAGCGCGAGTCGCTCGCGCCAATGACGCGCGTGGCGTTCAGTTGCGAATCGCTGAAGGTGACGACGCGGCTGATGCACGTCATCGCCTGGCTGCTGACGCAGCGCGCGGTCCACGCGGGCGAACTGAGCCCGCAGCAGGCGCTGGAGCCGTCGCGCCGGCTGGGCGAGGCTCCGGTGACGGAGGCGGGGCTGCTCGACGTCCTGCCGCACCAGGCCCGCGCGCTGGTGGCGTCGAGCATCGAGCTCCACCGCCGCGTCGCGCGGCTGGACGAGGCGCAGGCCGGCGGGCCGCGCGCGGCGAGCCCGGCGCGCTCGATGCTCGACCGGCTGGCCACCGCTTTCTAGGGATTGCGCAACACTTCCGCCCGCCGTTCGACCTGAGCGCAGTCGAAGGCTACTCGCACAGCACCACGGGCGGCGGCAATCGTCGTCACGGCGGCCCGCAGCAGACCGCCGACAACGAAAAGGCCGGGTCATCGCTGACCCGGCCTCGTCCACGTCCTGCGTGGTTTTCCAATGGCGCGCCCGGAACGATTCGAACGTCCGACCCTCAGATTCGTAGTCTGATGCTCTATCCAGCTGAGCTACGGGCGCCCTTTGGAGCGGCGCTGTTAGACGGGCTTTTTTGATCGCGCAAGGGCGTTGCGTCGCTTTTCTGCGCGGCTTACGCCCGGCGGCGATGATGCGTCGTTCCGCTGTGCCCGCCCTTTTCTCCGCCGCGCTGCTGGCGGCGTGTTCCACCGCTGGCGACGGCGACTTCCCCTCGCTCGCGCCGCGACCGCAGGAGAAGCTGGGCTTCGCCGAACCGGAGGCGCCTCCCGCGGCGCCGGTGGCGGCGGACCCCGCGCTCGACGCGCGGATCGCTGCGGTGGCGCGCGACCGTGCGGCGGCCGACACCGCGTTCGACGCGGCGGCAACGCGGGCGGAGCGGGCGGCGGCACGCGCAGGGGCGCGGGGAAGCGACGCGTGGCTCGACGCGCAGACCGCGATGGGAGCGCTGGACGTGGCGCGCGGGCAGCAGCGCGACGCGGCCGACGCGCTGGAGGAGCTGGCGGCGGCGCGGGCGGGCGCGCTCGCACCGGAATACCCTCCGCTCACCCGCGCGCTGGCGGCGGCGCGTGCCGGGATCGAGGCGCAGACGCGCCGCGCCGACGCGATCGCGGCGCGGCTGCGCTAGGCGTCAGATACCCAGCCGAAGCGTCACACGCAGGTCGCGGCCGGCCAGGGGCGCGAAATCCTTCAGCACGCTGGCGTGGCGGCGCGCCTCCACGTCGAAGATGTTGTTCGCACTCAGCAGGATTGAGCGGCGATCGCCATCGCCCCACGGCCGGAAGGCGAGCGAGGCGTTGACCAGCGTGTAGCCGTCGGTCGCCGTCTCGAACGCCGCGGTGCGGTCCTGCTCGAAGGCGTGCTCCACCTCCACGCGCGCCGTGGTGGCGGGGCCGGCGGCCTCCACCGCGCCGAGCAGGCGAAGCGGCGGAATGCGGGGCACAGGTCCGCGGTCCACCACCGTCGCGCGGACGTAGTCGCCGATCAGCTCGGCCGTCAGTACGTGGCCGGCGACGGTGCCCAGCCGCAGGGCGGCATCAGCCTCCAGGCCCCAGTAGCGCGCGTCGGCCTGCTGGTACTGGAAGCAGGGAAGCTCGACCTCCTCGCCGCCCGCCGCTGCCTGGCACACCGCGCCGTCGACCTGCGTGTCGTAGATGAAGCCGTCGAACCAATTGTGATAGGCGGACGCGTCGAGGCTGAACGGCCCGCTGTGCGCGTGGAACGTGGCCTCCAGTCCCCAGCTCCGCTCTGTGCGTGCGTTCGGGTTGCCCAGCTCGTACGCCTGCGTGCCGGCGTGCGCGCCGTTGGAGAACAGCTCCTCCGCCGACGGAGCGCGCGCCGTGCGCGAGCCGTTCACGCCGATGCGGACTCCCTCGCCCAGCGCGTAGGAGGCGCCGAGCGAGCCGGAGAAGGCGTCGTAGCTGCGCGATCCGGCGAAGAAGCGCGGTGCGTCGGCGACGGGGCGCGCGGTGAGGCTGGTATGTTCGTAGCGGACGCCGCCTTCCGCGCGGAAATCGCCGAAGTTGAACTGCTGGAGGGTGAACACGCCGACCTGCTCGGTCTCGCTGGGCGGCAGGAACGCCTCCTCTCCGATCGCCTCGAAGTCGCGGCCGAGATATTGCACGCCGCTCGCCCCGGTCCAGCCGCCGCGGGTGGCCTGTACCACTTCCAGCCGGCCCTCGGTCCCCTTGTTGAGGAAGGTGGTGCCGATCGCGCCGTCCTCCTCCAGCTCGTCGTGGCGATAGTCGGCGTGGCCCAGCCGCAGCCGGATCGCGTCGAGCAGGTCGCCGCCGGTCTTCACCTCGGCGCGCAGGTCGACGCGGTCCTGCCGCACGTCCAGCCGCGGCGCCTCCGCCTCCTGTCCCGGCGCGATCGCGTAGCGGATCGGCACGCCGTAGAGGCTGTCGTAATGGCCGTAGGAAATGCCAAGCGAGCCACCGTCGGTGACCAGCGCGGCGCCGACCCCGGCCGTCCACGTCTCCACCGCGCTGTTCGGCAGGCGATCGCGCAGCTGCGTCGCGGGTACCAGTTCGGCGTCGCCGGTCGCCAGCGCTGCGGCGCGCGCCTCGCGCGACAGCACGTGCCCGCCGATGCGCAGGTCGTCCGCCTTCAGGTATGAGCCGTTGACGTTCACGACGAATCGCGGCCCGATCGCCACGTCGGCGGAGGCGGCGACGTTCCGCTGGTCCGCGGCGGAACCGTAGCCGGCGATGGCGTCGAGCCGATAGCCCGCCTCCGGCACGCGGCGCGGGATGCGCGCGTCGATGACGTTCACGACGCCGCCGACCGCGGACGAGCCGTACAGCAAGGCGACGGGACCGCGCAGGACCTCGATCCGCTCGGCCAGCAGGGGATCGATGACGACGGCGTGATCGACCGAGCTGCTCGCCGCGTCGAACGAGCCGATGCCGTCGGTCAGGATGCGCACGCGGTCGCCGGAAAAGCCGCGCAGGATCGGACGCGAGGCGTTGGGGCCGAAGGACGTGGCGGAGACGCCGGGCAGCCGCGCCAGCGTCTCGCCGATCGTCGGCCGCAGCTCGCGCGTCAGCGCCTCGCCGGACAGGACGGACGTGCCCTGCAGCACGTCGGTCTCCGACTGGCGGATCGGCGCGGTGACGATCAGGTCGTCGGAACGGTGCGCGTCGCGCGGGCGCGGGGCCTGCTGCGCCGCGGCGGGCGCGGGCAGGGCGAGCAGCGCGGTGGTGGCGAGCAGCAGGAACTTCATGACGCGACTCCGATCGACAAGGTGCTGCCGGCCGAATAGCGCAATGTTACATCATATCAAGTGGCGGGATGTTCTGCGCGCATCAGGCGCGCCCGCGCACCAGCAGCATCAGCACGCCGCCGATCAGCGTCAGCGCGGACAGCGCCGCCATCACCGCGCCGAAATCGTCCGGCGTCGCCAGCCACCAGGTGAGCAGCGGCCCGGCCAGCGCCGGCAGCGTGTTGGCGAGGTTCAGCAGGCCGAGATCGCGCCCGCGGTGCGCCGGATTGGGCAGCAGCTGCATCGCGAAGCCGGCGTGGAGCGCCAGGAAGGTAGCGGACCCGACCGCGTAGAGCGCGAACCCCGCCGCGCCCGCGTTCCAGTCACCTGCGCGGGCCATCAGCGCCAGTCCCGCCGCGCCGCCCAGTGCGGCGGCGAACAGGAACGGCTTGCGCCGACCGCTGCGGTCGGACCAGCGGCCCAGCAGCATCGCGACCGGCAGCGCCGCCGCGAAGGCGAGAGTCAGCAGGCTGCCCACCCGCGGCGCCAGCGCGGCGGACGACGCGCCGGCGACGATGCTGGAGAAGTAATAGAGGAGGTAAAAGGATTGCGCGTTGCCCGCCGCCTGCACCAGCAGCCGCGCGGCCCAGGCGATCGCCAGGTCGCGGCGCAGCAGCGGCACCGCGCCGGCGGGCGGGGCGGCGGCGAGCGGCCGCGCGCGCAGCGTCAGCAGCGGCAGCTGGCACAGCAGCGCCAGCGCCGCGACGACGGCCAGCTGCGCCGCCTCGCCGGCGCCCCCCGCCGCCACCAGCCCGGCGGAGACGGCGGCGGCCACCGGCGCGGCGAGGGCGAGCAGGCCGCCCGCCACGCCCTTGCGATCGTCGGGCACCTCCTCCGCCATCATCGCCAGCAGCGGCGCCAGCAGCGCGTTGATCGCAGCCTGGAACAGCACCACGGCGACGACGATCGCGACGGGTTCCTGCGCCAAGGCGAGCGTGGCGTAGGACGCGGCCGTCATGGCTCCGCCGGCCGCCAGCCAGCCCCGCCGCCCGCGCCCGCGCGCGACCGCGCGGTCGCTCAGCCAGCCGAAAAGGATATTCGACGCGCTCGCCACCACCGCTCCCGCCACCATACAGGCGGTCAGCACGTCCAGCCGCGCCGCGCCCGCGATCCGTTCCACCTTCAGCGGCAGCAACAGGGAGAGCAGCGGCAGATAGCCGATCACCGCGCCGCTGTAGGCGAGCGCGTAGGATGCGAGGAGGAGAGGGGTACGCACACGGTTCACGATGCGGTGCTACCGCGACGAGCGCGCAGGGAAAAGGCCGCGGCGCCCCCCGGCACCGCGGCCCGTTCTTCCCGAGATACGCCGGGAAAGGAGAAACGCAGGAAGCGGGTCAGGCGACCGCGGCGGTCGCGCCCTCGGGCTCGCGCAGCACGTAGCCGCGGCCCCACACGGTTTCGATGTAATTCTCACCCTCGCACGCCATCGACAGCTTCTTGCGCAGCTTGCAGATGAAGACGTCGATGATCTTCAGCTCGGGCTCATCCATGCCGCCGTACAGGTGGTTGAGGAACATTTCCTTGGTCAGCGTGGTGCCCTTGCGCAGCGACAGCAGCTCCAGCATCGCATATTCCTTGCCGGTCAGGTGCACGCGGGCGCCGTCGACCTCCACGGTCTTCGCGTCCAGGTTCACTGCCAGCTTGCCGGTGCGGATGACCGATTGCGAATGGCCCTTCGACCGGCGCACCACCGCCTGGATGCGCGCCACCAGCTCCTCGCGGTGGAACGGCTTGGTGACGTAATCGTCGGCGCCGAAGCCGAACGAGCGGACCTTGGAGTCCATCTCGTTGATGCCGCTGAGGATCAGCACCGGGGTCGTGACCCGCGCGGTGCGCAGCTTCTTCAGGACGTCGTAGCCGTGCATGTCCGGCAGGTTGAGGTCGAGAAGGATGATGTCGTAGTCGTAGAGCTTGCCGAGGTCCAAGCCCTCTTCACCCAGGTCGGTATTGTAGACGTTGAACCCTTCGGTGGCGAGCATCAGCTCGATCGCCTTGGCGGTCGTCGGCTCGTCCTCGATCAGCAGCACGCGCATCGGCCATCCCCTGTCCGCAAGCCGTAGCGACCACCCCTGGCGCGGCTCCGGTCTGAAACATTAACCATCGCCCATCTGAACGCAAAAGGTTAATTCGCGATTAATCCAGGGTTCCCGGCGAGTCGTCCTTTGGTCGAACCGCCGGCGCGCGCAGGGTGCCGCGGGCGGTGAACAGCGTCCGCTCGCGCGACCGTGGGATATCCTCTCCCAGCACTTCGCGCAGGTACAGGCTGCGCACCAGCGTGAAGCCGACGACCAGGATTCCGCCGGAGAAGAACAGCCCGAACACGCCGAACACCGCGCCCGTGCCGATGATCGCGAACAGGCTGAGCGCGGGCGGGATCGCGATGACGCGGCTGGTGACGAACGGCGTCACGAAGTTGGTCTGCACCACGCGCACCACGGCGAAGACGGCGAGCGCACCGAGCAGCGGCTGCGTCCCCTGCGTGGCGGCGAGGCCGAGCGCGGGCAGCATCGCGGCGATCGGGCCGACATAGGGGATGAACTCGCTGACGCCGGTCAGCAGGCCCAGCGCGGCCGGGGAGGGGACGCCGACGAACCAGAGACCCACGCCCACCATCACGCCCATCGACGTCATCTGGATCAGCTGCGCGCGCAGCCACAGCAGCAGCGTGCTGGCGACATCGCCCAGCGCATCCTCCACCGCCGCACGCTTGGCGGGCGGCACCATCAGCAGGAAGCCGCGCTCGTACACCTTCGGATCGACGGCGAAGAAGATCGCGCCGAACAGCACGAGGACGGTGTTGAGCAGCAACTCGCCCACGCCGCGCGCCAGCTCGCCGATGTCCTGCGCCACGCGGCTGCCCGCGAACGCCGCCTGCACCGCGTCGGCCACCTTCTCGCCCACGGGCGACTGCGACATATAAGCGTCGAGCTGGAGCACCAGCCCCGGCAGGCGTTCGACCAGCACGTTCACCTGGCTGCGGAACTCGACGCCGAACAGCCAGCCGAGGAAGCCGATGAAGCCCAGCACGGTGAGGATCGCCATCGCCATCGCGGGCCGCTTGGGCGCGCGCAGCTTGCCTTCGTAGACGTCGGCGATGGCGTGGATGGCGATGGCGACCAGGATCGACCCGAAGGCCAGGATCAGCAGGTGCTGCGCCAGGTAGAGGGCGGCGAGCACTGCGGCGATCAGCGCGATCCACAGCACGCGGCGGATGAACCGCGCGTCCGCCTCGTCGGGCGTCAGACGGTTCATCGGCGCGGGAAGGCGGATCGTTTCACGAGCGGCACAACGCGCGGAAGCGAAAAAGGGGGCAGCGAGACGATCGGGCTCCCGCGCAACTCACGGCTCCCCCAGCCAGGCCGCGCGGAAGCGACGCTGGCGCAACGAGGGTTTCGCGCCCGTCGCTTCCAGCGTCACCAGCTCCCATTGCGGGCTGGCGGTCGCGGTGACGGTCGCCTCGCGCTCGGCGCCGCGTCCGGCGAAACGCAGGCGGATCGTGCCCCCTGGCGCCAGCGCCGCAACCCGCGCGGCCAGCGCCCCCGCGCTTCCCGCCGGGCCGCCGTCCACGGCGAGGATGCGGTCGCCCTTGTCCAGCCCGGCGCGGTAGAGCGGCGTTCCGGGCGCGGGATAGGCGGCGACGCGCGGGCCGTCGGCGCTGTCCTCGAACCCCGTCTCGCCGATCCAGCCCGCTTGCGGCGCGGCACGGCGCAGCACCAGCCCCGCCTGCGCCAGCAGCGGCACGAGGTCGGGCAGGCGGCTGGCCGCGATCGTGTCGGCGAAGAAGGCGTCGGCGAACGCCTGGTCCTTTGTCACCGCGCCAAGCGCCAGCCGCAGGTCGTCGTTGCTGTAGGGCCGCTCGGTCCGCCCGTGGCTCTGCCACAGGTGGCGCATCAGGTCGTCCAGCGTCACGCCCTTGAACCGCTCACGCAGCGTGAGGTCCAGCGCCAGCGCGATGATCTGTCCGTAAGGGTAATAGGAGAGGAAGACGTGCGGCGCGGCGGGGTCGATCGAGACCGCGGCGTCGGCGAAGGGCGCGCGCAGGCTCATCTCCTGCGGCCCGCCATGCGCGCGCGCCGAACTGTTCAGAACATGGTCGAGCGTGCGCGAGGTGCCCGTCACCCATTCGTCCAGCGTGCCGACGCCCGACCGCCGGATCGCGAGCGGGCCGTAATAGTTGGTGAACCCCTCGGCGAACCAGAGCGACGGCGTGGGGTTCGCACGCGTGAAGTCGAACGGTTCCAGCTCGCGCGGGCGCAGCCGCTCGACGTTCCAGCTGTGGAAGAATTCGTGGCTGAGCGTCGACAGCGAGGGCTTGCCGCTGCCGGAGATCACGGTGGAATTGCGATGCTCCATCCCGTCGCCGGAGACCCAGGGCAGATAGTCGGCGAGGAAGGTGTAGGTGCCGAAATCATACCTCGCCGGCTCGCCGAACAGCGCGACCTGCGCGGCGACGATGCGGCGCGCCTTCGCGGCGAAGGCATCCGCCTCGGCGTCGGTCACGTCGGCGTGGAAGGCGATGCGGATCGTTCCGCCCGCGCCCGGCAGCGCCCATTGTCGCAGCCGATGCGCGCTCACCTCGATGGGCGAGTCCATCAGATATTGGAAGCTCGGCGCGGACCAGCTGCCGTCCGCCTCCGGCTTCAGCTGCGTGGCGACCTTCCAGCTCGGGTCCTGCCCGGTGAAGCGGACGCGGGCGGGGCGCGCGTCCTGCCCTTCGGCGAACAGGAAGGTGGCGGGCGCGTTCAGATGCGCGTGGCTGGCGTCGATCTGCGCGTAGGTGCCGTCGGCCAGGTCGCCGAACAGCGTGTAGGTGACGGCGACGGTGCCGTCGTGTGAGGGGATGGTCCAGCCATAGGGATCGGTGCGCGACAGCGCGACCGGCCGTCCCGCACCGTCCGTCGCGGCCACGTCGTACACGTTCTTCGCGAATTCGTGGATCGCGTAGCGGCCCGGCGAGGAGCGTGCCATGCGGACGCGCACCGGCCCCGCGGGCAGGTCGCGCCAGGTGGCGGTAATGCGCGCGCGATGGTGCACGGCGTCGTCCAGGCGGACGAAATAGTCGACCGGGGGCGGCGCTGCGGTCTGCGCCTGCGCGGTGCCGGCGAGCAACATGGCGGCGAGAAGTGCGAAACGCATGGATCAGCCCCTTCGTCGTGCCGGGCCAGTCCCGGCATCCACGGCGCCGCGCCCGATCACGCTGCGGGTGTGCGGCACCGTGGATGCCGGGACAAGCCTGTCCTGAGCTTCGCCGAGGGGCCCGGCATCACGATCAACCGGTGAAAAGCCGCCCGGCGGTCCGCCGGCGCCGCATCCCGTCAGATGTGGATCGCCCGCCCGTAGGCGCCGAGCACGCTCTCGTGCATCATCTCGCTCAGCGTCGGGTGCGCGAAGACGGTCTCCATCAGCTCCGCCTCGGTCGTCTCCAGCTGACGCGCGACGACATAGCCCTGGATCAGCTCGGTCACTTCCGCCCCCACCATGTGCGCGCCCAGCAACTCGCCGGTCTTAGCATCGAACACCGTCTTCACGAAGCCGTCCGCCTCGCCCAGCGCGATTGCCTTGCCATTGCCGATGAAGGGGAATTTGCCCACCTTCACCTCGTGACCCGCTTCCTTCGCCTTCGCCTCGGTCAGGCCGACGCTGGCGACCTGCGGGCGGGAATAGGTGCAGCCGGGGATGTTCCACGTCTCGAACGGATGCGGATTCTCGCCGGCGATCTTCTCGACGCACACGATCCCCTCGTGGCTCGCCTTGTGCGCTAGCCAGGGGGCGCCGGTGACGTCGCCGATCGCGTACACGCCCTCGACATTGGTGCGGCCATAGCCGTCGACCTTGATGTGCCCGCGCTCGGTCTCCACGCCCAGCGCCTCCAGACCGATCTCCTCCGTATTGGGGACGATCCCGATCGCGACGACGACGTGGCTGTAGTCCTCTGTCGCGGACTTGCCGTCCTTCCCCTTGATCGTCGCCTTGACCGACGAGGCGCCGGTCTCGATCTTCTCCACGCCCGCTCCGGTGACGATCCTGATCCCTTCCTTGGTCAGCCGCTTCTCCATGAACGCGCTGACCTCCTCGTCCTCGACGGGCAGGATGCGCGGCAGCATCTCGACGATCGTCACCTCGGCGCCCATGTCGTTGTAGAAGCTGGCGAACTCGACGCCGATCGCGCCCGATCCGATGACCAGCAGCTTGGTCGGCATCTCCTCCGGCACCATCGCGTGGCGATACGTCCAGATGCGCTTGCCGTCCGCCTTGGCGAAGGGCAGGTCGCGAGCGCGTGCACCGGTGGCGATCAGGATGTGCTTGGCGGCAAGCTCGGTGGTCCTGTCGCCCTGCTTGACGCTGAGTTTCCCCTTGCCGGTCAGCGTGCCGACGCCCTCGTGCACCGCGATCTTATGCTTCTTCATCAGACCTTTGACGCCGGCGTTGAGCTGCCCGGCGACCTTGCGGCTGCGATCGACGATCCTGTTGAGGTCGAAGCCGACATTCTCCGCCTTCAGGCCATAGTCCGACGCATGGGTCATGTAGTGATAGACCTCCGACGTGCGCAGCAGCGCCTTCGTCGGAATGCAGCCCCAATTGAGGCAGATGCCGCCCAGCCGCTCGCGTTCCACGATGGCCACCTTCATGCCCAGCTGCGACGCGCGGATCGCGGCGACATAGCCGCCGGGGCCGGAGCCGAGGACGATGAGGTCGTAGGTGTCAGCCACTGTCAGTCTCCGATAATCTCAGGCGTCGACCGGGCGGGGGCGCCGGTCGCGGTCGATGGCGACGAAGGTGAAATGCGCTTCCGTCACCTTGCGTGTCGTCTCGCGGTGGCGGTCGCGCGCGTGTGCCTCCACCGCGATGGTCATCGAGGTGCGGCCGACCTTCGCGACCTCGGCATACACGCTCACCTCGTCCCCGATGTGGACGGGCGACAGGAACTTCATCCCGTCCATCGCGATGGTCACCGCGCGGCCCTTGGCACGGCGCGCGGCGACGAGGCCGGCGGCCGAATCCATCAGGCTCATCAGCCAGCCGCCGAAGATGTCGCCATAGGCATTGGCGTCTGCCGGCATCGCGGTGACGCGCAGGGCAGGATCCCGCACCTCGCCCTCAGCCACGGCGCACTCGCCAGGCATCGCGCGCCGCCAGCGCCGCCACCGCGGCCATGGTGACGGCTCCGACCCACCAGATCGTCTCGCCGCCTTGCGGATAGCTCCATGCCGCGCCCTTGAAGACCAGCGCGGTGACGCCGAGGCCCAGCGCGCCCCAGGCGATCTCGCTGGTCACGGGATCGATCGTCATGCGTGCCACGCGGCCGGCCTCAGGCGAGCATCGCCAGCGGGTTCTCCACCAGCTCGCGGAACGCCTTCATCAGCTGCGCGCCGTCCGCGCCGTCGATCGCGCGATGGTCGAAGCTGCCGGTCGCGCTCATGATGCTGGCGACGCCCAGCGCGCCGTCCTCCATCACCCACGGCCGCTTCTCGCCCGCGCCGACCGCCAGGATCATGCCCTGCGGCGGGTTGATGACCGCCTCGAACTGCTTGATCCCGTACATGCCCATGTTGCTGATCGACGCGGTGCCGCCGGCGAACTCCTCCGGCTTCAGCTTCTTGTCGCGGGCGCGCGCGGCGAGGTCCTTCATCCGCGTCGAGATGCTGGATAGCGACGCCGTGTCCGCCTCGGTGATGACGGGGGTGATGAGACCCTCCGGCGTCGAGACGGCGACGGAGATGTCGGCGCGCGCGAAGGTGACGAGCTGGTCGGGCGTGAACATCACGTTGCACTTGGGCACCTGCACCAGTGCGACCGCCAGCGCCTTGATGAGCAGGTCGTTCACCGACAGCTTCACGCCGCGCGCCTCCAGTCCGGCGTTCAGCTCCGACCGCAGCTTCAGCAGCTTGTCGAGGCGCACGTCCACGGTGAGGTAGATGTGCGGAACCTGCTGCTTTGATTCGGTCAGGCGGCGCGCGATCGTCTTGCGCATGTTGCTGAGCTTGGTCAGCTCGTGCGGCACGTCGGGGATCGCCGCAGGCTTGGCGGCGGCAGGCGCGACGGCAGGCGCGGCGTCCTCCTTCGCGGCGGGAGCGGCGGCGGCCCCGGGCTTCGTACCCTCCACGTCGGCGCGCACGATGCGGCCGTTGGGTCCGCTGCCCTGCACGGCGGACAGATCGACGCCCTTCTCCGCGGCGATGCGGCGGGCGAGCGGGCTCGCCTTCACCCGCTCGCCGTCCTTGCGAGCAGGCGCCGGCGAGGGCGATGGGGCCGGCGCGGCGGCCTTCGCGTCGTCGGGCTTGCCGTGGTCGCGCACGTCCTCGTCCGCCGGCTTCGCCTCGGTGCCGGTCTTGTTCGGATCGGCGGGGGAGGGCTTCGTCTCGCTCTCCTTCGCGGCGGGCTCCGGCGTGCTCTCGCCCTCCTCGCCCTCCGCATTCAGCAGCGCGATCACCGCGCCCACCTTCACGCCGTCGGTGCCCTCGGCGACGACGATCTTGCCGATCGTCCCCTCGTCCACCGCCTCGAACTCCATGGTCGCCTTGTCGGTCTCGATCTCGGCCATGATGTCGCCGGACTTCACCGTGTCGCCTTCCTTCACGAGCCACTTGGCGAGCGTGCCCTCCTCCATCGTGGGGGACAGGGCAGGCATCTTGATCTCGATCGGCATCACGATCCTCGGGCATTCCTCGGGAAGCGGCGTCTCTCGCGTGCCGTAGCGGCGCGGTCAAGTGCGGGCCACCTTGCGCCCGCCCGGCACGGCGATAGGATCGGCGACGACATGCGCGTCTATCTCACCGTCATCGACGACACGCCGGAGGCTGAGGCGGCGCTGCGCTTTGCGGCGCGGCGCGCGGTGAAGACGGGCGGCGGGGTGGAAGTGCTGGCGCTGATCCCGCCGCAGGAGTTCATCGCTTTCGGCGGCGTGCAGGCGACGATCGAGGACGAGCAGCGCGAACATGCCGAGGCGCTGGTGGCGCGCGCGGCGGGGACGCTGCTGGAGGAATCGGGCCTGCGCCCGACGGTGACGGTGCGCGAGGGCGACGGGCCGAAGGCCATCCGCGAGATGATCGCCGCCGATCCGCAGATCGCCGCGCTGGTGCTGGGTGCCGCCGCGACCGGCGCGCCGGGCGACCTCGTCAGCCACTTCGCGGCGGAGGCGGGGACGCTCAGCGTGCCGCTGATGATCGTGCCGGGCGGGCTGGACCGCGAGGCGATCGACCGGGTGAGCTGAGGCCCCTCCGGTCGCGCGCGATCAGCAGCGGCACCCCTTGGTGTAGCGGCGGCCCTTGCCGCGATGCACCGCCTCGGCCTCGTACACCTCCTCGTAAGCGGCTGCGCCGCCCGACTGGACCGTGACGGTCGTCACCGTGGTGCCCGGCCAGTAGTAACCGTTGGCGATATAGCCGCCGCCCACCTGCGCGCTGGTGCTGGTGACGATCGTGCCGTCGGGAAGCACAGTGCTGGCGGGATAGGCGGCATAGGGCGGCGCCATCGGGGCGGGGGCGAGGGCGGGGCCGGGGGCCGCACCGTAATAGGTCGTGCCCGAGTAGGTCGTGCCGGCGTAATCGCCGCCGTAGCTGCCCTGTTGATAGGCCACCATCGGCGCGCCGGGTGCGGCATGGGGCCGGGCGTGGGGCTGGGGAGGCAACGGACGGGCGTGCGGCGGTGGGGGGGCATAGGACGCGCCGTAGCCGTCGTAGCGCGGCGCCGGCACCGGCGCGACGGGTACGCGCCCGCGGCGGTCCGACTTGTCGATGGCCAGGCCCGCCAGCGCGCCCGTGCCCGCGCCGATCAGCGCGCCGCCCAATCCTCCGCCGGTGATCGCCGCGCCCGCCAGCCCGCCGGCCACGGCGCCGATCGCCGCCCCGCCGGTACCGTCGTCGGCGTCGCGCGTCGGATAGGCGAGCTGCGGCGCCTGATCGTAACCGTAGCCGTCGTCGCGATAGCCATAGTCCGCGTCGGCCGCGTCGAACCGGTCCCAGCGCACGCCGCCCACCGTGTCGTAGACGGTGCCGCGCCCGTCGATCAGCACCGCGTCGTCATAGTAGCGCGACCAGGTATAGCCGAAGGGCGGCTGCGGCAGTCCGTATCCCGCCCAGTTGTTCACCGACCAGCCGGGCGAGACCCAATAGGCCGGCAGCACGTAACCGCGCGCGGGCCGACGATAGGCGCCCCAGCCCCCCGGCGCGCGCACGCCGCCCCACCAGCGACCGCCGATCCGCCCGCCCCAGCGCGGTCCCGTGGCGACGTGGCCACGGTTCCAGCCCGGCGTGCCGCGGTTCCAGCCCGCGCCCGCGCCGGCCTGTAGCGGCTGCGCATCGGCCACGCCCGCCGCGCCCAGCGCGGCGGCTGCCGAGACCAGCACCATCGTGGTCCGCATCGAAACTGCTCCCTGTTGCCCGTGCCCACCGCCCACGCGCTGCCGCCGGGCTCTGCCATGCGGAACGCCTACCACCCCGCCGAGATGCGGCGAAAGCGAGGGGCCAGTCCCGATCCGGGACAATCGGGACGGAGTACGGGAGGGGCGGTCAGAGCCGCGCAGCCAGGACCGCCATCAGCGCCTCGCACCCGGCCTCGTCGTCCGCGTCGAACCGGCCGGGGCGAGGGCTGTCGAGGTCCAGCACGCCGATCAGCCGATCGCCCGCGACGATCGGCACGACCAGTTCGGACGCGCTCGCCGCGTCGCAGGCGATATGCCCGGGGAAGGCGTGGACGTCGTCGATCCGCATCGTCCGCCGCTCGGCCGCGGCGGTACCGCACACGCCCTTGCCCAGCGGGATGCGGATGCACGCCGGCTTACCCTGAAACGGGCCGAGCACCAGCTCGCCGTCCACCATCCGGTAGAAGCCGGCCCAGTTCAGATCGGGCAGATACTGCCACACCAAGGCGGCGGCATTGGCCATGTTGGCGACAGCGTCGGGCTCGTCCGCGGTCAGCGCGTCGAGCGCCGCGGCGAGGTCGCGATAGAGCTCAGATCGGGAACCGGCGGCGATGTCGAAGGCGTACATGGTCGCGCAGGTAGGGTCGCCGCGGCCGGCGGGGAAGGGGAAACCGACGCCCTTCTGATGGGTTACTTCCCATTCGCCGTCGCGCTGCGCGTCCTGACGAAGGTTGGTTTTCCATGCTCGAACACGTTCCCCACTGGATCGGCGCCCTGCTGCGCGACGTGCGCGCCGGCCATGCGAAGCTGACGATCGTGCAGGACGGCGTGGTGCGCGATGCACCGGCGATCGAGCTGTCCAGTCCCGCGTTCGCCGACGGTGCGCGCCTGCCCGAGCGGTTCACCGCCGACGGAGAGGGCGTGTCGCCGCCGCTGGTGTGGGGCGAGGTGCCCGCGGGCACCGCGGCGCTGGCGCTGATCGTGGAGGACCCGGACGCACCCGCGCCCCAGCCGCTGGTCCACGCCATCGTCTACGGCCTGCCCGCGGGCGAGCGGCGGCTTGCCGAAGGGGCGATCGTCGCGGACGGCGACGGCGCGGCGGACGGGCGCGACGTCGGCCGCAACAGCTACCGGCGAGAGGGCTGGCTGCCGCCGGACCCGCCGGGAGGGCACGGCAGCCACGACTACGTCTTCCAGCTGTTCGCGCTGTCGGAGGCGCCGGACCTGGATCCGACGCCGGGGCGCAGCGCGCTGGTCGATGTGCTGGCCGGCCGTGTGCTCGCCGCCGGAATGCTGGTCGGCACCTACTCGCGCGACGAGCCGGCGCCGCTGTCGCCCGCGTCCTCGCTCGCTCCTGCGGGGTGAGACCGATCTCGAGATAGGATTGTAAGAAATGACAGGCTCTACGACTGGACAGGTCGGCGCCGAATGGCGAACATCGGCCAACTTCAAATGGATAGCTCCCGAATGAGCATTTCCTTCTACGAAATGCCGCCGGTGCCGTCCGACGAGGCGCGGCGAGAGGATGCAGTGGCGGTGTCGGGCGCGCTCGACGCTGTCGGCGACGCGTCGCTGTGCGCGCTCGTGCTGGAGGCGAAGGCGTTCCTGCGCGCGGACGTGGCGCTCGTCTCCATCATCCACGGCGACTATCAGCACATCATCGCCGCCGTCGGCCTGCCGCTCGGCATCACCAGCCGCCGCACGTCCTTCTGCGGTCACGCCGTCGCGTCGGGCGAGGACGTCTTCTGCGTGCCGGATCTCGATGCCGACCGGCGGTTCGCGGGCAATCCCCACGTCAACGGCGATCTCGCGCGCTATCGCTTCTATGCCGCGGCCGTGCTCCACGACGACACCGGCGCGGCGCTGGGCGCGCTGTGCGTGCTCGCCGACACGCCGCGTGCGGCGCTTGGCGGTGCCGAGCGGGCCACGCTGGTGCGGCTCGGTCGCGAGGTGGTGCGGCGTCTGGCGGATCTGCGCGACGAGTCCGCCGCCGCCTGATCCCGCGTCAGTCGAGCGCGACCCTGCCTCGCCCGGCCTTCACCGCGCCCCGGCCCTTCTTCGCGTCGACGCGCCGCGCCTTGGCCGCCTTGCTCGGTTTCGTCTTCACCCGCCGTGCCTCGCGCTTGGCCGCCTCGTCCAGCATCGCCGCCAGCCGCGCCCGCGCGTCCTGCCGGTTCGCCTCCTGCGTGCGATGGCGGCGCGCGGTGATGACCAGGGTGCCTCCCGCGGTCAGCCGGCTGCCCGCGATCACCTTCAGCCGGCGATAGCTCTCCGGCGGCAGCGCCAGCCGGAACACGTCGACGCGCAACTGGCAGGCGGTGGCCACCTTGTTGACGTTCTGCCCGCCCGGCCCGGTCGCGGCGAGGAACCGCTCCTCGATCGCGTCTTCGGGAACCTCAGCCACGGTCGAAGCCGAGCGCCGCGAACCGCGCCGGCCACGGCGCCTCCGCCGCAACCGGTTCCTTGCCCGCGCGCGGCACCGACAGCGACAGCGCGTGCAGCATCATCCCGCCGCTGTCGGCGCGCCCGTAGAAGGGATCGCCGGTCACCGCCGCGCCCAGCCCCTCCAGCGCGTGGACGCGGATCTGGTGGGTGCGTCCGGTCTCCGGCCGGAATTCGACCAGCGCGCGCCCGTCGTTCTCGCCGAGCAGCCGCCAGTGCGTCCGCGCGGCCTTGCCCTTCGGGTCGCCGCGCATCCGCCACCCGTGCGCGGCGCTGGACACCTTGGCGAGCGGCAGGTCGACCATGCCCTCCGCCGCGCCCGGCACGCCGTCGAGGATCGCGACGTAGCGCTTCTCCACCATCCCCGCCTCGAACGCCTGCTGGAACCGAGCGTGCGCCCTTGGATTGCGTGACAGCAGCAGGCATCCGCTGGTGTCGCGGTCCAGCCGGTGGACCGCGACCGGCCAGCGTCGGAAACCGAAGGTGAGGGAGGCGAGATGATTGTCGAGGCTGAGCGCGCCGTCGCGCGGGCGATCGACGGGCAGGCCCGCGGGCTTGTCCAGCACCAGCGCCTCGGCGTCGAGAAAGAGGACGTGTTCCTGCAGCATGATGCGCGCATCCTTGCCACCCGCGCGCGCGGGTGGAAAGCGCTGGCGGCGGCGGCGCTCGTCGTCGCGGCTCCGGCGCAGGCGCAATTGTGCGACGATCGCAACGCGCCGGTCGCCGCCGACGGACGCGCGCTGGGGCATCTGCCCTACGGAGACGTCGCGCCGGGCGAGCTCGCGTCGGTGGCGGCGGAAATGGCGGTCTCCGCCTGCGCGCTGCGGCGCGAGGTGCTGCCCGATCTGGAGCGGCTGCTGGCCGCCGCGGGCGGGCAGGTGCTGGCATTGTCGTGCCATCGCTCGATCGCGCGGCAGCAGGCGGTGTTCTGCGCCGAGCGCGCGACTGCCGCCGACACGCGCGCGCTGTCGGTCGCGCCGCCCGGGCACAGCGAGCACGCGACCGGCTACGCGCTCGACTTCGCGTTCCGCCCGCGCCTCAACGGCTGCGCCGATGCGGAGGGCTGCGTGGTGGCGAACCCCGGCTTCCGCTGGCTGGTCGCCAACGCGTCGCGCTTCGGTTTCGAGATGTCGTTCCCGGCCGGCAATGCGCAGGGGGTGAAGTGGGAGCCGTGGCACTGGCGCTGGGTGGGCGCGAGCGCCGGCGCCCCCGGTGCCGCCCGCGCGCGCGCCTTGTTCGCGCGGGCGCGGCGCGACTTTCCGGCCCAGCCGTCGGTGGATCCCGTGCCGCGCGTGGTGGCGATCGCCGCGCTGCCGGCACCGCCGGTCTACCTCCACGCGATCCCGGCGCCCGAGTGTCGCCGCGGCAAGTGCCGCGCACCGAAGCGGAAGCGATAATCGGCTCGGCCCTTACCGGGCGGGGCCGAAGCGGATGCGCGACGGCTTCGCTTCGACCACGCCCGGCACGAACGAAAGGCGAGCGCCCTGCCGGCGACCGGCGCTACTTCAGCTTCGCGGCGGTCTCGGCGATGCGCTTGCCCTGGTAGCGCGCGCCGTCGAGATCGACCTGGCTCGGCTGGCGGCTGCCGTCTCCGTCCGCCAGCGTGCTGGCGCCGTAGGGCGTACCGCCATGGACCTCCTTCACTCCCATCTGCCCCTGAAAGCCATAGTCCAGCCCGACGATCGTCATGCCGTGGTGCAGCAGGTTGGTGATGATGGAGAACAGCGTCGTCTCCTGTCCGCCGTGCTGGCTGGCGGTGGAGGTGAACGCGCCGCCCACCTTGCCGACCAGCGCGCCCTTCATCCACAGCCCGCCGGTCGTGTCCCAGAACGCCGCCATCTGCGACGGCATCCGGCCGTAGCGGGTGGGCGCGCCGACGACGATCGCGTCGTAGCCGGCGAGCGCGTCCGGCCCCTCGATCGTCGGGTGCGCGGTGTCCGCCTTGAACCCGGCGGCCTTCACCACCTCCGGCGGCGCGGTTTCCGGCACGCGGCGGATGTCGACCTCCGCGCCGCCGGCGCGCGCGCCCTCGGCGACGGCGTCGGCCATCTGCTCGATATGGCCGTAGGAGGAGTAATAGAGGACGAGGACCTTGGTCATGCTGATGCTCCCTTCGTGATCGGTCAGTTGGCGTCGACGAGGACCAGTTCGGCGTCCTCGATCGCGGTGATGGTGACGGTCTGCCCGCCGGACAGCGCGGCGCCGTCGCGCGCGGCGAACCGCTCGCCGTCGATCGTGATCGCGCCGGTGGCGGGGACCAGATAGGCGTGGCGACCCGCGCCCACTTCGTGCGTCACGCTCTCGCCCGCCTTCAGCGTGGCGCCCATCACGCGCGCTTCCGCGCGGATCGGCAGCGCGCCGTCGTCGCCCATGCCCGAGGCGAGGGTGACGAAGCGGCCCGAACGATCGCTTTTGGGAAAGGGCTTCGCGCCCCAGCTGGGATTGCCGCCCGAGGTGGTCGGCTCGATCCAGATCTGGAAGAGCGTGGTGGGTTCGTTCTCGAGATTGTACTCGGCGTGGCGCACGCCCGAACCGGCGCTCATCACCTGCACGTCGCCCGCCTCGGTGCGGCCGGTGTTGCCGAGCGAATCCTGGTGCGTGATCGCGCCGGAGCGGACGTAGGTGATGATCTCCATGTCGCGGTGCGGATGCGGGGGGAAGCCGCTGTTCGCCGCGATCACGTCGTCGTTCCACACGCGGATCGCGCCCCAGCCCATGCGGGCGGGATCGTGGTAATTGGCGAAGGAGAAATGGTGGCGTGCGTCGAGCCAGCCGTGATTGGCGTGGCCCAGCGTGTCGAAGGCGCGGCGCTGGATGCGGGTGTCGGTGTCGATCATGGCGCGAACTCCTGAAAACGTCTTGGACGCAAGATAGGCAGCGGCCCCGCGTGCGAAAACGGAAACGATTGAAACGGATCGTTTCACCACATAAGCTGACGGCATGGCACTTCCCGATCTCGAGGCCTGGGCGATCTTCGCCGCGGTGGCCGATGCGCGCTCCTTCAGCGGTGCCGCCGACGCGATCGGCGTCAGCAAGGCCACCGTATCCAAGGCGGTGTCCCGGCTGGAGACGCGACTCGGCCTTTCCCTGTTCCACCGAACGTCGCGCCGGCTGGCGCTGACGGAGGCGGGGACCGACCTCGCCGAGCGCGCCCGCGCGATGGTGGCGCAGGCGAACGCGGCGGAGGAGAGCGCGCGCGCCGGCGCCAGCGTCGCGGCGGGGCGCATCCGCATGGCCGTGCCGATGACCTTCGGCGTCACCAACGTCGCGCCGCTGGTCGCCGACTTCCTCGTCGCGCATCCGGCGGTGGAGATCGAGCTTCACCTGTCCGACGCGCGGGTCGACATCGTCGCGGAGGGATTCGACGTCGCGCTGCGCATCGCCGACCTGCCCGACAGCAGCCTGCGCGCGCGGCGGCTGTGCCGGATCGAGGCGCATCTGGTCGCCGCGCCCGCCTATCTCGCGGCGCACGGCACGCCGACCCACCCCTCGCAGCTCGCCGACCACCGGCTGCTGGGCTACACCAACATCACCGGCCCGTGGCGCTTTCGCGGGCGCGACGGCAGCGATTTCTCGATCCGCGCGCACGGGCCGCTGGCGGCGAACAGCGGCGACGCGCTGGTGCCCGCGCTGGTGCGGGGACTCGGCATCGCGCGGTTGCCGCACTTCATCGTCGGGGAGGAGCTCGCGGCCGGATCCCTCGTCACGATCCTCCACGACTGGTCGCCCGCGCCCGTCAGCCTGCACCTGCTGACGCCGCCCAGCGCGCTGCGCCCGGCGCGGGTGGAGGCGCTGATCGCGTTCATCGCGGAGCGGCTGCGCGATCCCGGCTGAGGTGGCGAGACACGAGTGATGCACTTGTGCCACAACGTGCGAATCTTCGCTGCAACTATCGCTGACGATCGATCGTTTCTGGTCTATGACGCAGGGGCGGGTGTCGCGCCGCGTGGGAGGAAAGGTCTTATCATGGTCGCTCGCAAGCGCTGGCGCACGAAGTGGCCTGCCATCGGTGCAAGCCTGCTGGCGGGCGGCGTGCTCGTCGGCTCGTCCGGTCTCGTCTCCTCGCGCGATCTCGCCGGGGCACGGGCCGCGGTAGGCCGCGCGGCGAGCGTGCTGACCGATCCCAGCGCGCTGTTCGCCACCCGCTCGCCCGGCATGCGCGAGGCGGGCGCGCTGTTCGACACCAAGCCCGGCTATGCGGGCGTGCCGGGCGTGGACACGCCGACCGAGCGGGTGCTGACGGCGATCCGCGACCGGACGCCCGTTTCCATCCCCGGCGAGGTCCCGGCGATCCCCGTCGATCTGGCACCGCCCGCGGGCGCGATTCCGTTCGTCTCCGTTCCTGCGGTGCCGGGCATCCCCGGTGACATTCCGCTGGTCGGCCTGCCCGGTCCCGGTGGCGGCCTCGTCGGTATTCCCGGCGGCGGCGGCGGCGGCGGCGGTGGGGGAGGCGGCGGCGGGGGCGGAGAGATCCCCGGCATTCCGGAGCCCGCCACCTGGGCGATGATGATCCTCGGTTTCTTCGGCATCGGCGCGGCGCTGCGGCGTCGGGTGAAGCGCCGCGCGGATGGGCTGGCGTAGCGTCGCGGCTGCGGCGGCGGGCCTGCTGCTGCTGGTCGCGGGCGGCAGCCTCCTCTTCGCCCCCCGCGCCGCGCCCGCCATCGACGCCGCCATCGCGGCCGCGCCTGCGCCGATCGACCAGCCCCGCGTCCGCTATCCCGCGGGACGTCAGCCCGTCCTGACCGCACCCGACGGCTCGCGCCGCGCGGTCGCCAGCCTGCTGAACGTGCGGCGGCGGATGCATTACGGCGACTATGCCTGGGACGAGGCTGGCGTCGCCCGCGGCCCCGTGTGGGTGCAGGTGGATCTCGCGCGGCAGATCCTCTCGGTCTTCCGCAACGGGGAGGAGATCGGGTCCGCGGTCGTCCTCTACGGCACCGACGGGAAGCCGACGCCCACCGGCGTGTTCCCCGTCATGCAGAAGGCGCGCGACCACCGCTCCTCGCTCTATGACGCGGCCATGCCGTTCATGCTGCGGCTGACCGGCGACGGCGTCGCGATCCACGCTAGCGACGTGCGCCGCGGCCGCGCCACGCACGGCTGCATCGGCGTGCCCCCGGCTTTCGCCGAGAAGCTGTTCGGCGTCGTCGATCGCGGCGACCCGGTGGTGATCCTGCCGGCAACTTCGCGGTCAACCGCCGCTTAACCACCCCGCGCAACCGCGCCGAGACCCTCCGCGGGCGAGAAGACCCTCCGTCGCCACGGAGGAGTTCGTTCCATGCCGCCCGTCTGCCGCCTGCTGCTGCCGCTCCTTGCCGCGCCGCTGCTGACCGGTGCGAGCGCGGGGATCGAGGAGCGGCTGCTGGCTCGCCACAATCAGGAGCGCGCCACGCGTCATCTGCCACCCATGCGCTGGAACCCCGCGCTCGCCGCCTCCGCGCGCGGCTGGGCGGATCATCTGGCGCAGCGCGGGGCCTTCTACCACGCGCCGGAGAAGCCGCGCGATCCGGAAGGGGAGAACCTGTGGGCGGGCACGCGCGACCGCTTCTCGCCGGAAGCGATGGTCGACGCCTGGGCACGCGAGAAGCGCTTCTACAAGCCCGGCGTCTTTCCCGACAACAGCACCACGGGCCGCGTCGCCGACGTCGGCCACTACACGCAACTGATGTGGCGTGCGACGCGCCAGGTGGGCTGCGCCACCGCGCGGGGCGCGCGCGAGGAGGTGCTCGTCTGCCGCTACAGCGAGGCGGGCAATTACCGCGGCGAGGTGGCATTCTGATCGGGCATCTCGCCGGGCGCGGCGTCGACCAGCAGGCGTAGCTGCTCCGCCGCCGTCTGCGCCAGCCAGGCGCGACGGTCCGCCAGGTCGCGTGCCTTGATCGCCGCATCGCGCGCCGCCTCCGCCTTCCGGCGCTCCGCCACCGCCACCCGCGCGTAGCCGATCGCGGCGACCGACAGCAGCGACAGGACGACGACCAGCATCGTGGACACGGTGGCGATCGCCACGACACGGTTGCGCTGGCGCCGGTTCTCGCGGTCGGCGAGCACGCCGTAGCCGATGCCGAGCAGCCCCGCGATCAGCTTCAGCTTCACCGCCCGCCGGTCCAGCTTCTGCGCGTCGGGCGCCAGCGGCTCCAGCGCGCGGGTGCGGTCGGTGGTGCCGTCGGCGTGGAGCGCGAAGCGCAGCGGCTCGGGAAAGCATTCCTGCTCCGCGTCGCCGGGCACCCCCCGCGCGATCACGGCGAAGACCGGGCGGTCGGGATGCATCGTCTTGAAGCTGCGGATCTCCTGATCGACCCAGGCCGAGCGCGCCGCGTGGGGCGACGCCACGACGATCAGCGCCGCCGCCTGTGCCAGCGCGCCGCGCAGCTTGGGCCCCAGTTCCGCCGCCCCCGCCAATTCGTCCTCGTCGCGGAAGACGGGACGCAGCCGCGCGGGCAGGGGGCCGTTGTCGCCCGCGGTGCCGACCAGCGCGCGCGGCAGGCGGTACGCTTCCAGCCCGCGGTGGAGCCGCCGCGCGAACGCCATGTCGGCGTGGCTGTAGCTGATGAAGGCAGCGTAGCGTGGCGCGCCGCTTTCCTGCGTTGGCGAGGGCGGCGGGCGAAGGCTATCGTCGCGACCAGACGACGATTCGCGAGGGGGCTCGATCATGCGTTCGCTTTCAACCGCGCGGCTGCCGGCGCTCGCCGCGCTGCTGCTGTCCGCCGCACCGGCCGCAGCGCAGGAGCCGCCGGCGGTCGACGCCTTCGCGCAGGCGATGGCGGCGCGGCAGGTGGCCGATTTCGCGCGCCGGCAGAAGGACGTGCGCGCCATGTTGACCGCCGCGGCGATGCTGCGCGAGATCCCGACGCAGGACCAGCCCGGGGCGGAGCCGGGCGGCTTTGGCGCCGCCGCCCTGTTCGCGGAGGCGCGTGCGATGGCGGGCGGCGACGCCCGCGTGCGGGCGGAGGTGGACTTCGCCGAGAAGGCAGCCCGCAGCCGCGGCGTCGTCGCTTCCGCGTTCGGCAAGGGGCTGGTACGCAGCGTCCGCGTGGTCGATCCGCGCGGCGCCTATCGCTTCACCGTCACCGCGGCGGGCGGCACCCCGCTGCGCGTCGGCGCGATCGGCGATGTCGGCACCGCGCTCGCGATGCGGGTGCAGGACGGGGCGGGGCGCACGCTGTGCCTGGACGACAATGCGGACTATGCGCCGGTCTGCCAGCTGACGCCGAAGACCGCCGGCCAGTATCGCATCGATATCCTGAACAAGAGCGGGGCGAGGAGCCGGGCGGTGATCCTGTCCAACTAGGAGCGCGCGCGGACGCGGCGAGACCATGGCCACGCGCCTATCGCCCGGTGTACAGTTCGGCCACCGACAGCCCGCCCGCGGCGCCAGCGGCGACCACCGCCTGCTTCAGCGGCGCGACGAGCCGTCCGGAGGCGCGCTGTCCCTCCACCGCGCGAAGCACCGCGCGCAGCGCGACGGGCGCCTGCGGCGTCAGCAGCGCGACGACGTGGTCGGTGCCGTAGGGCGGAGTGACGCGGTTCTCGATCAAGGGCAGGCGGGCGCCAGGCTCGATCCGGCCATCGCCTTCCTGTCCGCTGGGATAGAGCGCCTGCACCGTCCCGTCGGAGGCGAGGTTGAAGACGGTGAGGTAGAGCGACGCCCCCGTCGTCGACCCCGCCGCCGCCGCGGCGGTCACGCTGGCGTCGACCTGCGCGCCGGGGACGTAGCGCGTCCCGAACGCGCCCGGCCCCAGCGTCAGCCGCACGCGGGTCTCGTCCAGCAATGGGCGGAGCCGGTCGATCGTGTCCCACTTCTCCAGTACGCCGCGCAACTGCGCCGTCGTCGCCACATCCTGCGCCACCCGGTCGCCCGAACGGCGCAGCAGCACGCCCGCCGTCCGATCGTAAACGAAGTCCGCCGCCTCCGCGCGCGCGGCGACCCGCCAGGGCGCGCCCGCCGCCGCCAGCATCGGCTGCGCAGCTGGATCGGCGGCGAAGATCGCGGGCAGGGGCGCCGTTTCGGGGGGCGCCGCGGCCTCGACGCGGGCGAACAGCTTCAACCCCTCGCCTCCGGGCGGGATGAACGCCTGCGGTTCCTGCCGGTCGGCCGTAAAGGACCGGACCTGGGTGGCGACATATTGCGCCAGCTCACCCACCTCCACGCTGCCGTTGCCGTCGAGGTCGGCGGCCAGGCTGCGTCCGTCCGGCCCGCGCGTCGTCAGTCCCTGCTCCACGTTGTACGTCAGCAGCCCGCGCGGCGGGGCGCCCTCCACCGGCATGGGAAATTCCCACGCCAGCTGCTCGTCCCGCGCGGCGGCGAGGTAGATCAGATTGGGCAGGTCGGCGCGATCGACGGTCGTTCCGCCCGATCCGCCGAGGACGGCGGCGAAGCGTGGCGCCGGACGCGCCGTCAGCGTGAAATCGGCCTGCGCCGCGCGGAAGCCGAGGCGCGGCGTGAAGCGAAAGGCGCGGGCGTCGGCGGACCGGTTCAGCGTGCCCGAGTGGCAGGCGTCGGCCATCATCAGCACCTTGACGCTGCCCGGCACGTAACGCGATAGCCAGGCGTAGAAGTCCTTGTCGACGATGTAGCGTTCCGGATCGGCGGGGTCGAAGCGCGCGAGCGGCAGGAACTGGTCGCGATCGCCGTCCCGGGTGCCACGCACCGCCGCGTCCGCCTCGGCGCCGTGGCCGGAATAATAGAGGACGATCCAGTCGCCCGGCTTCGAGCGGAGACCGAGCGCGTGGATCGCCGTCTCGACGGTCGTTCGGGAAACCTGGTCGTTGCGCAGCACGGTGACGTCGCGCGCGCCCTCCGCGCGGACCAGCGTCTCCATCGCGGCAAGATCATGCTCCGGCCCGGCAAGGTCCTTCAGCATCGGCGACTCGAACTTCCAAACGCCGACCAGCAACGCGCGAGTCTCGGCTGCGACCGGCGAAACAAGAGCCGTAATAAAGAGCGATGCCGCCACGCCTGCGGCAAGACGCCTCCATGTGCTGCCCATGCCCCACCCCCATCTGCGATAGAATTGGAAATTTCTGCAACTTTACTCTCCCGGCGTTCGGGAGCAATCACGGCAGGTCTCGCGCGTTTGCACCGCGTTGACAATGGGGTTGAAGACGGGGGTCTGAAGGGAAACGCGATGCGGATTTCCGTGGGGGGACACGCGGCCGTCGTGGCGGTCGCGGGGGTGGTGCTCGCCGGCGCGGCACCGCTCGCGGCGCAGGTGACGCAGGGCGGCGAGCGCGGCGTGGTGGTGCTGCGCGCGCAGCCGCTGGCCGCCGCGGAGCCGACCTCGGCCCCCGCCGTCGTCGCGACGCCGGTGCCGCCGCCGATGCCCGGCGGGCCCGCGCCGTCGCCGATGTTCAAGCCGTGCCCGCGACCCTTCCCGGCGACGGCCGCGACGCTGGGCACGTCCGGCTTCGACAAGGCGGTCACGCGCGCGCTGAGGGCGAAGCCTGCGGTGGCGGTGGTGGATGTCGCCGCGCCGTTCGCGGTGGGCGACGCGCCACCCGCCGCGCTGACGCCGTGGCTGAGCCAGGTGAAGGCCAGCGGCGGCCTGGTCTCCGCCGACGAATATTGCCGCGATTCGCGTGGGATGTTCGGCTGGATCGGGCGGATGGTCCGCGCGGTGCGCGGCGTCTCCTACGCGGCCGCGGACGGCTATGACGCGGTGCTCCACGTGGATGGATTGGACCAGAAGGTGACGCAGGTCGAATTTCGGCGGCGCACGCCGTAATGCGCGGCGTCAGGCGTTTCGCCGCTCTGGTCGCGGCCACTCTGCTCGCGCTCGCCGCGCTGCCCGCGGGCGCGGCGTCGAAGGAGCCGCGGCTCGCGCTGGTGATCGCCAACGGCAGCTATGCGAACTTCCCCGCGCTGGGCGCCACGCACAGCGACGGCGACCGCGTCGCGGCGGCGCTGACGACGACCGGTTTCCAGGACGCTGCCGGGGGCAAGGTGACCGCGCGCCGCGACCTGACGCTGGCGCAGATGACCGCCGCCGTCGCCGCGTTCCGCGCGAAGCTGGCCGCCGCGGGGCCCGAGGCGTTCGGCGTCCTCTATTTCTCCGGCCACGGCGCGGCGCTCGGCAGCTACGGCGACGTCATGCTCCTGCCGGTCGATGCGGGCGCCGGCATGACCGCGGAGGCGGAGCGGCTCACCCGCGCGGCGCTGACCCGCGGCCTCTTGTCCTCGGGCGCGCGCAACCTGCTGATCGTGCTCGACATGTGCCGCTCGGTCGTCGACGTGCCGCCCCCCGCCGCGGGCAGCGACCCGGCGGTGCTGGCCACCGCCGTCGCGGGGCGGGGCGGAACGGTGGGCAGCAAGGGGCTGGCGCGGATCGTGCGCGACGGCCCGGGCGCGGCGCGACCCGACCAGGGCTATCTCGTCGCCTACTCGACCAGCGCGGACCAGGTCGCCTTCGACGACGGCGTGTTCAGCAAGGTGCTGGCGGAGGAGATCCGCCGCCCGCAGCAGTCGATCGCCGACGCGCTGAAGCGCACGTCGGACCGCGTCGCGCTGAAGCCCGGGCGCTATTTCCAGAAGCCGACGTTCGACTACGGCCTGCAGGGCGCGCCGCCGTGCTTCGTGTCCTGCGACGGCAACGCGGAGGGCCGCTTCTACGATTGCGCCAATTGCCCGTGGATGCGCGTGGTGCCCGCCGGCTCGGCGATGCTCGGCTCCCCCGCCACCGAGGCGAAGCGCGGCGGCGACGAGAAGGCACCGCGCGAGGTGGTGTTCGCGCGCCCTTTCGCGATGGGCGTGTACGAGGTGACGGCGGCGGAATGGGCCGCCTGCGTCCGCGACAAGGCGTGCCGCGGGATCGCCGGCTGGGCAAAGGAGAATCCCAATCCGCTGATTCCCGCCGCCGGGCTCAGCTACGAGGACGCGCAGGCCTTCGTGGCGTGGCTGTCCGTCCAGTCGGGCCTCGCCTATCGCCTGCCGACCGAGGACGAGTGGGAATATGCCGCCCGCGGCGGGGCGGGCACCGTCTTCCCGTGGGGTGACGCGATCCAGCCGTCCGACGCCAATTACGACCAGACGGAGAGCTATCGCGGCGGCGGCACCGCGCCGTACCGCGGCTATCCGGAGGCGGTGAACGCCTATCCGCCCAACGGCTTCGGCCTGTACCAGATGGCGGGCAACGTGTGGGAACTGACGCAGGGCTGCGACGACGCCTCCTGCCGCGCGCGCGTGGTCCGCGGCGGATCGTTCCAGAGCACGCCGTGGGAGTTGCGCGCCGCCAACCGCATGGGCGTGGGCGCGGCCAAGCGGCGCGACGACGCCGGCCTGCGGGTGGTGCGCGACTTGGCCGCGGACGAGGCGGGCTGATGCGTCACGCCCGTCCCGCGCTCGCGCTCGCCGCCGCCGGTCTCGCCACCGCCGTCGCCCCGACCGTGATCGCCGCCGATACGCCGCCGCACCGCGTCTTCATGACGGGCGCCGTGGCGATCGAACCGGCGGAATATGTGAAGCTGCCGAAGGAGCCGACCTACCGCGCCTTCACCCCCTACGGCGTCGACCTGTCGGACGAGTTCCCGCGGCCCGGCTATCAGGGGCAGCAGGCGAGCTGCGTCGCCTGGGCCACCACCTACGCCAGCAGCAGCTATTTCCACGCAGGGCGCCTGGGGCGCCGACCGGACAAGCCGGGCGAGCTGATGAGTCCCGCCTATATCTACAACAGCGTGCGCGGGCCGGGGAAAAGCTGCATGACGCCGCTGCGGCTCGCCGACGCGCTCGCCTTCCTGCGCGATCGCGGCGCGGTGTCCTACGCCGACTTCCCCACCGACGTGACGCAGTGCGACCCCGCGCTGCCCGCCGGGCTCGCCGACAAGGCGCGCGCCTTCCGCTTGCGCTCGTTCCGCCGCATCGACGTCGGCGCGGCGCCCGGCTTTCCCCGCGCGCTGAACGTCGACGACATCAAGGGCGCGCTGTATCAGCAGAAGCCGGTCGTCTTCATCATGGCGGCGCCGCAGGACTTCATGGATCTGACCGGCGACGTCACCTACCGGCACCTCGAACCCAGCGCGGTGAACCGCCACGCCATGGCCATCGTCGGCTACGACGACCGGCGACAGGCGTTCCGCATCATCAACAGCTGGGACGAGCATTGGGGCGACCGGGGCTACGCCTGGGTCGGCTACGACACGTTCCGCACGCTCGCGACCGAGGCCTATGTGCTGGAGGGTCCGGGGAACGGCGGCCTGACCGCGACCGTGGCGCTGAGCCCCGCCGCCGCGCTCGACGGGCTGGTGGCCAATGCGGGCGCGAAGTGCGGCGCGATCCGCATGACGCGCGAGAAGGGCCGGCTGACGCTGCGCGGCTTCATCGGCGACGCGGCCGCGCTGGCGCAGGTGAGGGAGGCGGCGCTGGCGGTCGATCCGCAGGCGCTGGTCGCGGTGGAGCATCACCCGTTCCCCCAATGCGAGGCCGAATTGACGCTGGCCCGCGCGACCGAAGCGACGCCGCTGCGCCTGTCCGCCACCGACGCGCAAGGCCGGCCGCGCGCGGGCGCATCGGTGGAGATGCGGCGGGGCGAGCTGTTCGGCCTGACCGTGGCGGCCCCCGCGGACCTTCCCTACGTCAGCGTCGTCTACGTCCAGGCAGACGGCAGCGCGGTGGAATTGTACCGCGGCACGCCGCAGCTGCACGCCGGCGGCCGGCTGCGCAGCGTGACCATCGGCACCGGCGGGCCGAAGGAGACGCGCTTCCAGGTCGGCGCGCCGTTCGGCGACGAGCTGGTCGTCGCGCTCGCCAGCAGGCAGCCGCTGTTCGGCGCCGAGCTGGACGACTACCGCACCGAGCGGCAGTTCCTCACCGGGCTGCGCGCGCGCATGGTCCGCGTCGCGCCGGGGCAGGCCGCGGCCGCCGTGCTGCGGCTGCGCACCACCGGCTGATCGTGCCCGCGCTGCGCCGCGCCGCGCTGTCGCCGCGCGTGGCGATCGCCGCGCTCGCCGTGGCGCTGCTGTTCGGCATCATCGGTATCTGCGAAGTCGATGGCCGGTCGGTAGCCGCGACGCGCCCGATCCTGCGCGCGGCGCTGCCGGTGCTCGTGCTATGGGTGGTGGCGGCGCTCGCATGGCGGATCGGGCGCCGGCACGTCCGGCTGTGGCGCATCGCCACGCGGGGCGGGCATCTGATCGTCGCCGGCGACGCCGGCCTCGCCGTGCAGGTGGCCGCCGCGGAGCTGGCGCGCGGGGGGCGGGTGCTGCTCTACGACGGGGATCCGCGCGCGCGGTGGATGTTGCCGCTCGTCGATGGCGGGGCGACATCCACCGGCGCACCCGACCGGCTGGCTCTGGGCAAGGCCCGCGCCGTGCTCCTGCTCGGGACGGACGATGCCGCCAACGCCGCGCTGGCGCGCGCGCTGGTGGACGCCGCCCAGGGCACGCGCGAGGTCGGCGACCCGCTCGACGTCATCGTTCGCGTCGACGACCTGGACCGGCGCCGCGTCCTGGAGCGGCAGTTCGACGGCGATCGCGGCGACGCGCGGGTGCGCTTCGCCTGCCTGCCCGATCTCGCTGCGCGCGAGCTGTTCGTCGAGGCGCCGCTGGACCGCTTCCATCGCGACGGCCAGGCGGCACGCGTGGTCTTCCTGCTCGGCGTCACGCCCGCGATCGAGCGCTACGTTCGCCGCCTGCTGGCCGGAGGGCATTTTCGCGACGGTGTCCGCCCGCGCCTCGTCGCGGTGGCGCGCGACCCCGCGGCGGCGGCGGCGGGCTTTGCCGCGCGCAATCCCGGCGCCGACCTGCCCAACCCGATCACATGGGAAACGGGGACGATCGATCCGCCATCCGCCGTGCCGGCGCTGGTGGCGGATCTCGCCGCGCGGCACGGCGCCCCCGTGGCGATCGTGATCGACGGCGACGACGACGAGCGTACCGTGGCTGCGGGCAGCGCCATTGCGGACGATCTCGCCGCGCGGGACGAGGTCGCGCCGCCGATCCATTTGCGGCTGTCCGGCGGACACCACGCCCCCGCCGACCCCGGCCTCCGCGCGTTCGGCACGGCGAAGCGCTTCGCCGATCCCGAACAGCTGCTCCAGGAGGATCACGACGCGCTCGCCCGCTCCATCCACGACTTCTATCTCGAGGGCCGCTTCGACGACGGCGAGGCGCTGGGCGGGCGTGCCTCGCTGAACGAATGGGAGGACCTGCCCGAGAGCTTCCGCGACGACAATCGGCTGGTGGCCGACTGCTACGCGCTGAAGCTGCGCGACATCGGCGCGCGGGTGGTGACCGGCACCGGCGTGCCGATGCGGATCGACGCCGACGAGCTGGAGGAGCTGTCGCGCGCGGAGCACGACCGCTGGATGGGATCGAAGCTGGCCGACGGCTGGACGCACGGCGCGACGCGCGACGATGCTGCGCGCCGCCATCCCGACATCGTCCCCTATGACGCGCTGTCCGAGCGCATCAAGGATCTGGACCGCGAGCAGGTGCGCGCCATCACCCGCCTGCTCTCGCACGCGGGGCGTCGCGCGCTACGCACCCTGATCGTCGGCGTCGCCGCCGGCGTCGAGGCGCGCGACGCCGACCCGCTGATCGCTGCGCTGGCGGCCCATTATCCCGATCGCGTGCCGCTGTTCGCGGGCGATCCCGCGGGCGGGGCGGCCGGCCTCCTTGAGTCCGCGCAGCGCGCCGGTGCGCCGGTGCTGCTGACGCTCGCCGGCAATGCGGCGCGGCTGGGGGCGGACGCGTCGCTCGCGGCGCTGCTGCGCGATGCCGACACGATCGTCGCCACTGCCGATCCGGCAGGCTGGATCGCGCGCCATGCCGCGCTGACGGTGGGCGGCGACATCCGCCTCGACGCGCGCGGTGGGATCGTCGCGGCTCCGTGGCGATGATGGCGGTGCTGCGCGGGGCGGGCAGCGGCGCCTGGCTGGTGGCGCGCGCGGCGCGCGGCACCTGGACGCGCTGGAACACGGGCGACGCGCTGCTCGCCCCCGCGCTTGCGCGCGACCTCGCGCGGTTCCTGTGGACGCCGGTGCCGACGGTGGTGGCGCTGTCGCTGCTCACCGGCGTGATCGCCGGGCTGTCCGCCGCGCGCGTGCTGGCGCTCTACCATGCCGAGCTGCTCGTCCTGCGCGCGCTGGTCGACGCGCTGCTGCGCCAGGTGCTGCCGCTGGTCGTCGGCATCTTCGCCGCGTCGGGGGTGGCGGTGGCGGTGGCGAACCGATTGGGCGCGATGAGCCTCCAGCGCGAGATCGACGCGCTGGAGACGATGGGGCACGATCCCGTGCCGTTCGCGCTCGGCACCCCGGTGATCGCGGTGGCGGCAGCGGTGCCCGTGCACATGGTGCTGGCGAGCGTCGCCGCGCTGCTCGGCGCGGGGCTGCTGCTGGCGGCGGGCGCGAACGTGCCGTGGCGCATGATCGTGGGCATCGCCACCGCGCAGCCCGCCGTCGCCGCGCTGGCGACGGGCATGGCGAAGGTGGCGCTGTTCTCGCTGTTGGCGCTGATGGCCGGCGCCGCGACCGGTGCCCGCCGCGTCGCCACGCCGGCGGAACTCAGCGCGGCGGGGGCGCGCGCCTTCACGCGCGGGCTGCTGTGCGTCTTCGGCGCCGCGGCGATGTGGACGGCGCTCGCGTGAGCGTGCTGGCGCTGGAGGGGGTGTCGAGCGTGGCCGGGGGCGTGCGCGTGCTCGACCGGCTCGACCTCGCCGTCGCCGCCGCGGAGCGGGTCGCGATCGTGGCGGGAAGCGGGGAAGGCAAGTCGCTGCTGTCGGCGATTGCCATCGGCCTCGTGCCCCCGCTGGCGGGCATCGCGCGGCTGTTCGGCACCGACCTCGCCCGCGCCGATGCGGCCGCGGTGCGCCGGCTGCGCGCGCGCTGCGGCGTGACGGTGCAGGGCGGCTCGCTGCTGGGCGAGTGGAGCGTGGAGGACAATCTGCGGCTGGGTGCCGGGAGTGCCGCGCGAGTCGGGCGCCGCATCGACCGGCTGATGCTCGACTTCGCGGTGGAGCGCAGCGGCACCGCGGCGGTGCAGTCGCTGTCGCGCGGCGAGCGGCGGCGCGTCGAGCTGGTCCGCGCCTTCGCGCGCGATCCCGAGCTGGTGATCCTGGACGAGCCGCTCGACGGCGCGCACGCGGGCCGCGACGCGCTGGAACGCGCCATCCTGCGACAGATCGCCCCGCGCGGGCGCGCGCTGCTGCTGCTGACGCAGGACGAGGCGTTCGCGGCCCGAGCGTGCCAGCGGGTGCTGCGACTGGAGCGGGGGCGGCTGGTGTAGCGCGGACGCTCAGCAGCCCTTCGCGCGTTCCGCGACGAAGGCGGAGACTGCCGCGCCCAGCGCCGTCTCGAATGCGCGCGCGCGGGTCGTGCCGCTGGCGTCGGCGATCGGCGCAGTGGCGCACCAGCGGCCCGTCCGCTCGATCCGCCCGCCGCGCGTCACCACCGCGTCGAAGGCGACGACCGCGCGCGACGCGGCGCCCGCATCGGCCTCCTCGAACCGGATCAGCGTCGCGACGACGCGGCGGTCGGCGGGCAGCGGCGTGGCAGTGGCGTAGACCTGCGCGTAGCGGGTCGCCAGCGCTTCCGCGAGCGCGCGTTCCAGCAGGCGCGGCGGCGGCTCTTCCCAGAACAGTCGCGCCGCCTGGCGCAACTCGCCCGGGGCGGCGGCGGCCACGTAGGTGTAGCGCCGGTGCCCGGCCAACCCGCGAGCCAGCACCGGCGCCACCGCGATCGATCCCGCGGCCGGCGTCCCCGCGGCGAAGCCGGGATCCACGCGCATCGTCACCGGCGCGTCGCCGCCACGCACCGCGGCGCAGCCGGCGAGCAGCAGCGTCAGCAGCGGCGCGGCCCTCACTTCACCGCTCCCGGCGCGGGTGGATCGGCGAAGCGCGAGCCGCGGATCGCGAAGGTCGGGTCGCCCGACAGCCGCTCGGTCAGCGTGCCCAGGTCGTCGCTGACGGTGGCGAGGTTCGCGCTCGCCTGGACCATGGAGGCGCTCAGCCCTTCCAGCATCGTGCGTGTCTGCTGCGTCGCCCCGCGGGTGTCGGCCAACATGGCGGCGACCGTCTCCTGGTTGCGCGCGATCATCGCGTTGGTGTCGCGCAGGATGCCGTTGACCGCGGCGACGTCCAGCGTGGCGGCGGTGCCCGACAGGCGGCGGACGTTGGCAAGGGTCAGCGCGATATCGCCGCGCCCCGGCGCCAGGCTGCGGCCCAGTTCGGAGGAGACGCTGTTCAGCGCCGCCACCGTCCCCGTCGCGTCGCGCGCCAGCCGCGCCATGTCCACCGGCGAGGCGCCGCCACCGGCGGACCCGTTGAGCATCGTCGCGAGTCGAGTGGCCATTGCATTCGCGGTGCGCGCCACGCCCGCCGCCTGCGCCACCGCGGCGGCGGCGGACTGGATCAGATCGGGTGCGCGACGGCACGCCCTGATGGCCGCGCCGTCCGACGCCACGGGGGCGATCGTGCTGCAACCCGCCTGCGCCAGCGCGGCACCGCACGTTCGCGCCGGGCCGTCCAGCGTCACCAGTTCGATGCGCGGGGCGGTAAGCGGGTTGGCGGCGCCCACAATTACGTAGTCGCAGGCGGACGGACGCCACGATTTGACGATGCTGAGGTCGACGCCGAACCGCCGCGATGCGGGATCCAGCGCCACCTTCGTCACTTCGCCCACCGGCGCGCCGCGAAAGAACACCGGCGTTCCGGGCGTCACGCCGCCGACGTCGTCGAGCGCCGTCGCGTAGGAGCGATGGCGGAAGAACGGGTCGGGCACGAGCGCGAGCACCGCCACCACCACGATCGCCGCGGCGCTGACGCCCAGTCCCCACCTGATCTGGCTCTGCGGATTCGGCCCCACTCTTCCCCCCCGGGGCCGATTGTGCGGCAGCGCCGGGCGGGGGGGAAGGCACGGTTACGTACAATGCCGCGGAAAGGCGCGAGTCCGCGACGTGACTACCCGAACCGGTTCCGCGATCTTGTTTCGCATTCGAAATGGTCCCCGGCCAACGCGGCGTCGGGCGAGGGGTGGGAAGCGGTCGCCCCGCCGGAGTGGCAGGCCGGCGGCGGCCTCGCCGTGACGCTGTCGCGTCCGCTCAGCCTGACCCTCGACTATCGCCACTGCCAGCTGACCGGCGTGACCTTCGACCACGGGGGCGAGAGCATCCGGGTGGGCAAGGTGAAGACGAACCTGTTCACCGCCGGCCTGCGCTACCTGTTCTGAGCGGTCGCGGACCCGGCGGGCGCGACGTGCCGCCCGCCGGGTCCGCCGTCCTGCATCAGCGGAAGGCGGTGGCCTCGAAGCGAAACGGTTCGCCGACGGGCGCGTCGCCCAGCTGATCCTCGAACATCGCCACATGACCGCGGATAATCGTGGCGACGGGCTTCCCCGTCAGCGTCATGCCGGTGAACGGCGACCAGCCGGACCGGCTCTTCAGCCAGTCGTCGGTGACCGTCCACTTCTTCTTCAGGTCGACGATCGTGAAGTCGGCGTCGTAGCCCGCGCAGATCCGGCCCTTCCCCACAAGGCCGAAGATGCGCTGCGCCCCCGCGCTGGTCAGCTCGATCACGCGCTGCAGCGTCAGGCGGCCGTGCGCGGCATGGTCCAGCAGCAGCGGCAACAGCGTCTGCACGCCGGGCATCCCGCTCGGCGAGGCAGGATAGGGTTTCGCCTTCTCCTCCAGCGTGTGCGGCGCGTGGTCGGATCCGATCACGTCGGGCACGCCCTGGTTCAGCCAGTGCCACAGCCCGTCGCGGTGCGCGCCGGAACGGATCGGCGGATTCATCTGCGCCAGCGTGCCCAGCCGTGGATAAGCCTCCTCGCCCGCCAGCGTCAGGTGCTGCGGCGTCACCTCGCACGTCGCCACGTCCTTGTTGCGGCCCAGCAGCTCCAGTTCCGCCGGCGTCGTCACGTGCAGCACGTGGACGCGCCGCCGCGCCTCGCGCGCCAGCTTCAATATCCGGCGGGTGGCCAGAATCGCGCTCTCGTCGTCGCGCCAGACGGGGTGCGAGGCGGCATCGCCGTCGATCCGCTCCGCCACCCGCGCGTTCATCCGGTCCTCGTCCTCGGCGTGGATCGCGACGCGGCGGGTGCCGTGGCGCAGCACCTGCGCCAGGGTCTCGTCATCGCTGACGAGGAGGTCGCCGGTGGAAGCGCCCATGAAGATCTTCACCCCTGCGGTGCCCGGCATCCGCTCCAGCTCCGCCAGCGCCGCGGGATTGTGGTGCGTCGCGCCGACGTAGAAGGCGTGCTCGCACCACATGCGGCCCTTGGCGCGGTCCAGCTTGTCCTGGATCGCCTCCGCGCTGTCGGTGTTGGGCTTGGTGTTCGGCATTTCGAACACCCCCGTCACCCCGCCCATCACCGCGGCGATGCTGCCGGTGGCCAAGTCCTCCTTGTGCTCCAGCCCCGGTTCGCGGAAGTGGACCTGCGTGTCGATGACGCCGGGCAGGATGTCGAGGCCGGTGCAGTCGATCGTCCGCCCGGCATCGCCCGGCTCGCCGATGGCGACGATGCGGCCGTTGACGACGCCGACATCGGCCTTCGCCGGCCCGCCGGGCAGGTGGACGGTGCCGCCGGTGAGGGTGAGGTCGTAGGTGGGCATGGCGTCGGCTCTCCATCCAAATAGCCGTTCGTGCTGAGTAGAGGCTGAGCTTGTCGGAGCCTCGTCTCGAAACATAGGTCCTTCGAGACGCCGCTTCGACTTCGCTCAGCGGCTCCTCAGGACGAACGGAAGGTGTTCGTGCTGTAGAGTTTGGAGAGGCATCCCGACAAGCCGATGACGAGAGTGGACTGGCTCACTATCTCTCTTCCATGGCCACCACCCTCTCCGATCGCGCCGTCATCCGCCTGGCCGGGGAGGACGTGCGCGGCTTCCTGCAGGGCCTCGTCACCAATGACGTCGCGCAGCTGCCGTGCTGGGCCGCGCTGCTGTCGCCGCAGGGCAAGGCGCTGTTCGACTTCATCCTGTGGCCCGACGGGGAGGACGTGCTGATCGATTGCGAGGCGGCGCAGGCCGATGCCCTGGTGCGGCGCCTGTCGATGTACCGCCTGCGCCGCCCGATCGCGATCGCGCCCGATCCGTCGCTCGCGGTCCACTGGTCGTGCGGGGGCGGGGAGGGGGTGCCCGACCCGCGCCTTCCCGCGCTCGGCCGACGCTGGATCGCTCCCGCGGACGAGCCGGCGGAAGGCTGGCGCGCGCACCGCCTGTCGCTGGGCGTGGCGGAGGGGGTGGCCGAGCTCGGCAGCGGCGAGACGCTGTGGCTGGAGGCGAACGCGCGCGAGCTGAACGGCGTCAGCTTCGGCAAGGGCTGCTACGTCGGCCAGGAGAATACCGCGCGGATGCACCACCGCGACAGGGTGAACCGCCGGCTGGTCGTGGCGCCGCTCGCGGCGGGCGAGGCGAAGATGCGCGCGGGCCATGCCGATCTCGGGCTGATGGTCACGCTGCGCCGCGTCGACGCGCTGGGCGACGCGATCGTGCCCGCCTGGCTTGCCGAAGCGTTATAGCGAAACAACACAGATCGCGCTTGACGAGGCCGTGGCGGCCGATACGTTCGCTCCATCCAAAGGGTTGGGGGAGCGACAAGTGCTTCGACGTGATTTTCTGGCCGCCACCGGCAAGGTGGGCGCGGCCGGTCTGCTGCTATCCGCGTTTCCGGGCCGCGCCATCGCCGAACAGGAGCTTCAGTCCGCCGTGGACGCCTCGCTGAAGAAGCGGCTGGCCGATGCGGCGCTGGGCGCCGCGCGCTCCGCCGGGGCGACCTATACCGACGTGCGCGTCGGGCGGTACCTGCGCCAGTTCGTCATCACGCGCGAGGCGAACGTGCAGAATATCGTCAACACCGAGTCCACCGGGGTCGGCATCCGCGTGATCGCCGGCGGTGCCTGGGGCTTCGCCGCGACGAACGCGCTGACCGACGACGCCGTCGCCGCCGCCGCGCGACAGGCGGTGGCGATCGCCAAGGCCAATGCGAAGAACCAGTCCGCGCCGGTGCAGCTGGCGCCCACGCCGGGCGTCGGCGAGGTCAGCTGGAAGACGCCGATCGTCAAGAACAGCATGGCCGTGCCGATCAAGGACAAGGTCGACCTGCTGCTGGGCGTCAACGCCGCCGCGATCGGCGCGGGCGCGAACTTCGTCAACTCGATGCTGTTCCTCGTGAACGAGCAGAAGTATTTCGCCTCGACCGACGGGTCGTACATCGACCAGGACGTGCACCGCATCTGGGCGCCGATGACGGCGACGGTCATCGACAAGGCGACCGGCAAGTTCCGCAGCCGCGAGGGTCTGTCGGCCCCGATGGGCATGGGCTTCGAATATCTCGACGGCGCACCTGCGGAGAAGACCGTGACGCCCGCGGGCGTCACGACGTACAAGCGCTCGTACGACATGAAGGAGGACGCGATCGCCGCCGCGAAGAACGCGCGCGCAAAGCTGACCGCGCCCTCGGTGAAGCCGGGCAAGTACGACCTGGTGCTCGATCCCAACCACCTCGGCCTCACGATCCACGAGAGCGTCGGCCACCCGCTCGAGCTCGACCGCGTGCTCGGCTACGAGGCGAATTACGCCGGCACCAGCTTTGCCACGCTCGACAAGCAGAAGGCGGCGTACCAGTACGGCAGCGACAAGGTGACGATCGTCGCCGACAAGACGCAGCCCGGCTCGCTCGGCGCCGTCGCCTACGACGACGAGGGCGTGAAGACGAAGAAGTGGGACCTGATCAAGGACGGCACGCTGGTCGATTATCAGACGATCCGCGACCAGGCGCATATTCTCGGCAAGAAGGAGTCGGACGGCTGCTGCTACGCCGACAGCTGGTCCAGCGTGCAGTTCCAGCGCATGGCGAACGTCTCGCTCCAGCCCGGCAAGGCCAAGATGTCGCCCGCGCAGATGATCGCGGGGGTGGAGAACGGCATCTACATCATCGGCGACGGTTCGTTCTCGATCGACCAGCAGCGCTACAACGCGCAGTTCGGCGGGCAATTGTTCTACGAGATCAAGAACGGCAAGATCACGCAGCAGATCGAGGACGTCGCCTATCAGATGCGCACGCCGGAATTCTGGTCCGCCTGCGCGGGAAGCTGCGACGAGAGCGACTATCGCCTGTTCGGCAGCTTCTTTGACGGCAAGGGCCAGCCCTCGCAGGTCTCCGCGGTCAGCCACGGATCGTCGACCACGCGCTTCAACGGCATCAACGTCATCAACACCGCGCGCTCGCTCGGCTGAGCTCGAGCGCAGGGGAGAGTAGAGAATGGCTCTGTTTACCGAAGCTGAGGCCCGCGCGATCTGCGCCAAGGCCGTGAAGATGTCGAAGGCGGACGAATGCTCCGCGACGCTGACCGGCTCGATCAAGGGCAACGTCCGCTTCGCGCGCAACGACGTGTCTACCGCGGGCCTCGTCGAAGACACCGACCTTGCCGTGCAGGTCGCGTTCGGCAAGCGCACCGGCGTCGCGACGATCAACCAGTTCGACGACGCCTCGATCGAGCGCTGCGTGCGTCGCGCCGAGGATCTCGCGCGGCTGGCGCCGGAGAATGCCGAGTACATGCCCGTGCTCGACAAGCAGGCCTATCGCGCGACGCCCACCTTCTCCGCGGCGACCGCAGCGCTCACGCCGGAGGCCCGCGCGCAGGTGGCGGCGCAGTCGATCGCGCCATGCCGCGCGGCGAAGCTGGTCGCCGCCGGCTTCCTGGAGGACGGGCAGAGCTTCTATGCCTTCGCCAACTCCAAGGGGAATTCGGGCTACCAGCGTTCGACCGGCATGGATTACACCTGCACGGTGCGGACCGAGGACGGGCGCGGTTCCGGCTGGGTCGGCCGCAACCTGCAGGATTCCGCCGCTTTCAGCGCGGACACGGAGATCCGCACCGCGATGCGCAAGGCGAGCGCCTCCGTCGACGCCAAGGCGATCGAGCCGGGCAAGTACACCGTCATCCTGGAGCCGGCGGCGGCGGCCGGTCTCGTCAGCTTCATGCTGAACTTCTTCGACGCGCGCTCCGCCGACGAGGGGCGCAGCTTCCTGTCGAAGAAGGGCGGCGGCAACAAGCTGGGCGAGCAGGTGTTCGGTCCGCAGGTGAACATCACCAGCGATCCGTGGGATCCGCAGGCCGCGGTGCTGCCGTGGGACGACGATTACGTCCCGCGCGAGAAGATGCCGATCGTGCAGAACGGCAAGGTGATGAACCTCGACTATTCGCGCTTCTGGGCGGCGAAGCAGGGGAAGAAGGCGATCGGCACGCCGGGCAACATCATCATGGCGGGCGGCACGAAGTCGACCGCGGACCTGGTCCGCACGACGCAGCGCGGCATCCTCGTCAGCCGCACGTGGTACATCCGCATGGTCGATCCGCAGACCGTGCTGCTGACCGGATTGACCCGCGACGGCACCTTCTACATCGAGAACGGCGAGATCAAATATCCGATCAAGAACCTGCGTTTCAACGAATCGCCGGTCATCATGCTCAACAACATCGACGAGCTGGGCAAGCCGGTGCGCGTGGCCGGTGATGAGAGTTCGCTGACGATGGTCCTGCCCCCGATGCGGCTGCGCGACTTCACCTTCACCTCGCTGTCGGACGCGGTGTGAGGAACGCCGTGGGAGGCGAGCCGCAATCGGTTCGCCTCCCCGGCGACGGCCGGGGTCCAGTTGGGCGAACGGACATGACGACGCGCAACCTGTATCACTTCGGCCTTCCCAACCGGACCCCGGCTTTCGCCGAGGTGGTAGGATAGCCTGATGAATCGTCAGCAATTCCTCCGCACTGCCATCGGCGCGGCGGCGGCGACGGTTCTGCCGCGATCTGCCCACGCCGCGGGTGCCTACGATTTCTGGTTCACGCGCCTGCGCTACGACAGCGGCGACTGGGACGTGGACGCGCGGATGCCGTCCAACGTCATCACGTCGCTGATCGACTACACCACGCTGCGGGTCGATCCCAAGGAGCGGGTGGTCGCGCTCGCCGATCCGAAGATGCTGACCGCGCCCTTCTGCTACCTGGCGGGGCACAAGCTGGTAGAATTCTCGCCCGCGGAACGGCGCAATTTCGAGCACTACGTGAGGAACGGCGGCTTCGTGCTGGTGGACGATTGCAACCACGACATCGACGGCCTGTTCGCCAAATCCTTCGAACGGCAGATGGCGTCGATCTTCGGCGCTGCGGCGCTGAAGAAGCTGCCGAACACGCACCCGATCTACCGCCGCTTCTTCAAGTTCGACGGACCCCCGCCGACCGCGCTGGAGCTGAACGGCTGGGGCGACGACCTGGTCCACGACTACCTCAAGGGCATCGCGGTGAACGGCCGCCTCGGCCTCCTCTATTCGAACAAGGATTACGGGTGCGAATGGGACTACGATTGGCGCAACAAGCGCTTTCTGGCGGTCGACAACACGCGCTTCGCGGTGAACATCGTGCTGTACGCGCTGACGGCGTGAGGGCGTCGTTCCCCGGCGAAGGCGGGGGTCCAGTCGGGAAGACCGTCATGATGATGCGCAGCATCCGCCAACGATCGTCGCCCAACGGGACCCCGGCCTTCGCCGGGGAACGAGGTGCCGCATGACCGAGGCCGACATCCAGGCGCAGCTGGCGAAGCTCACCGACCTGCGCGCCGCCATCGCGCAGGCGATCGTCGGGCAGCAGGACGTGGTGGAGCAATTGCTGATCGGCCTCTTCGCCGGCGGGCACTGCCTGCTGGAAGGCGTGCCGGGGCTGGGCAAGACCTTGCTCGTCAAGTCGCTGGGCGAGGCGCTGGAGCTGCCGTTCCGCCGCGTGCAATTCACGCCGGACCTGATGCCCAGCGACATTTTGGGCACCGAGCTGCTGGAGGAGGACCACGGCACCGGCAAGCGCCATTTTCGCTTCCAGCAGGGGCCCGTCTTCACCAGCCTGCTGCTCGCCGACGAGCTGAACCGCACCCCGCCCAAGACGCAGGCCGCGCTGCTGGAGGCGATGCAGGAGCGCACGGTCAGCTACGCCGGGGTCACGCACGAACTGCCGCGCCCGTTCTTCGTGCTGGCGACGCAGAACCCGTTGGAACAGGCCGGCACCTATCCGCTGCCCGAGGCGCAGCTCGACCGCTTCCTGCTGCTGGTCCGCGTCGGCTATCCGACTGCGGCGGAGGAGGCGGCCATCCTGCGGCTGACGACGGGTGCGGCGCAGGCCGCGGTGCCCAAAGTGATGGACGCCGACGAGGTGGTGGCGGTCCAGCGGCTGGTGCGCGACGTCCACGTGTCCGAAGGGCTGGTCGACTGGATCACGCGGATCGTGCGCGCCACCCGGCCGGGCGACGCGGCGGCGGAGGTGGTCCCGCGCTACGTCCGCTGGGGCGCGGGGCCGCGTGCGGGGCAGTCGCTGGTGCTGGCGTCGAAGGCGCGCGCGCTGCTCCACGGGCGGCTGGCCGCCACGCGAGAGGACGTCGCCGCGCTCGCCGCGCCCGTGCTGCGCCACCGCCTGCTGCTGTCCTTCGCCGCGGAAGCGGACGGGAAGAGCGCGGACGACGTGGTCGCGGGCGTGTTGGCGCAGGTGCCGGCGCCGTGACACTGTGGGTTCCCGTCCCTTGCACCCTCCGTTCGGCCTGAGCGCAGTCGAAGGCCAAGCGATGGCGGCTGTGCTTCGACTTCGCTCGGCACGAACGGTGGCGGCGCGCCCGTGACGGCCGATCCGCTCCCCCCCGGCACGCGCGCGCGGCTCGCCGGGCTGCGCCTCGTCACCCGCCGCGCCAGCGGGGCGGGGGGCATTGGCCTGCATGCCAGCCGCAGCCGCGGCGCGGGGCTCGAATTCGCGCAATACCGCCCCTACGAGCCCGGCGACGAGCCGCGCCAGATCGACTGGAAGCTGTACGCGCGCGCCGACCGCTTCTTCGTGCGCGAGGCGGAGCGGGAAAGCCCGGTCGCGCTGTGGACGCTGGTGGACGCCACCGCGTCCATGGCACAGGCCGATGCGCGCGCGCCGGACTGGACGCGCTGGGCCGCGGCGCGCGCGATGGCGGCGGCGTTGGGCGAGCTGGCGCTGGCGGGCGGCGACCGCTTCGGCTGGGTGGTGCTGGCGCAGGAGGGGCTGGAGCTCGCGCAGCCCGCGGCCGGCGTGCGCCAGCGCGACCGGCTGCGGCGCGAGCTCGCCGCCCTGCGCGGGGCGGGGCGCTTCCCCGCGCCCGACCGGCTGGCGCCGGTGTTCGAGCGGATCGCCGCGCGTGACCTCGTCGTGATGCTCAGCGACTTCTTCGATCCCGCGGCGGTCGCCACCGCGACGCGGCTGGCCGATGCCGGACGCGAGGTGGTCGCGATCCAGCTGCTGACCGTCGCCGAGCGCGACTTCGACTTCGCCGGCGGCCACCGCTTCCGCGATCCGGAGACCGGCGAGGAACTGCTGGGCGACGCCGACGCGCTGCGCGCCGACTATCTCGCGCGCTTCGCCGACGCGCGCGCCGCGTTGACGGCGGAATGGGAGGCGCACGGCGTCCGCCACGCCACCTACGTGCTCGACGAGCCGCTCGACGCGCCGCTGCGGCGGCTGTTCGCGTGACGGCGGCGCTGCTCCTTCCCGCGGGGCTGGCGGTGCTGGCGGCGGTGGCGATCCCGCTGCTGGTCCACCTGGCGCGGCGCACCCAGGCGGTGCCGACGGACTTCGCCGCGCTCCGCTGGCTGCGGCAGCGGCCCCGGCCGCGGCAGCGTCCGCGCTTCGACGAGTGGCCGCTGCTCGTCGCGCGACTGCTGCTGGTGGCGCTGCTCGCGCTGTTCTTCGCGCGCCCGGTGCTGATCGGGGAGGCCCAGCCGCGCGCGATCGTGGCCGCGGTCCCCGGCGCCGACACGCGCGGCCTCGGCGAGCGGGCCGTGTGGCTCGCCCCCGGCTTCCCCCCGGTCACCGACCCCGCGCCCGCGGGATACGTGCCCGTCGCCAGCCTGCTGCGCGAGCTGGACGCGACCTTGCCCCCCGGCGCGCGGCTGACCGTGCGCGTGCCCGCGACCATCGAGGGCGCGGATGCCGAGCGGCCGGTGCTTTCGCGCGCGGTCGACTGGCAGGTGGTGACCGGCCGCATGGCGCCGCCGCGCGCGACCACGCCGGTCGCGGTGCGGCTGGCGGTGCGCGACGGCGGCGTGGCGGGGGCGGCGTACCTCCGCGCCGCCGCCGTCGCGCTCGGCCATCGCGACGCGGGGAGCGCCGCCGCGCCGCTGCCGCACGCCGGGGCGCTCGCCTGGTTCGTGCCCGGCGCGGTGCCGGACAAGGTGCGCGACTTCGCGGCGCGTGGCAACGTGGTGCTGCTGCCGGTCACCGCCTCGCTGCCCGGCGCGGAGACGGTCTGGCGCGACCGGCTGGGCGCATCGGTTGCCGAGGGCACGGCGGTAGGGCGCGGGCGCATGCTGCGCTTCGTGCGCCCGCTGGTCCCCGCCGCGCTGCCCGCGCTCGTGGAGCCGGATTTCCCCGATCGCCTCGCCGAGGCGATCGCGCCGCCTCGCGCTCGACCGTCGCGCGCGACGGCGCGCGACCTCGCGCCGGTCATCGGCGACCGCGCTGCGGGAGAGGGGCTCGCGACCACGGACCTGCGCCCGTGGCTGGCACTCGCCGTCGCGCTGCTGTTCCTCGCCGAGCGCTGGCTCGCGACGCGCCGCCGGCGCGCGGTGACGCCGTGAGCGCGCCCGATCGCGCCGCGCGCTGGACGCGCCCCGCGAAGCGTCGTGCGGGGGTGGCCACCCTCGTCATCGGCGCGCCGCTCGCGGCGGCGACGGCGCTGTGGTCGCTGCCGCTCGCGATCGTGCTGCTGGCCGCGACCGCCGTGGCGGCGTGGCGGCGCGCGCGTCGCTTCGATCGGCGCTGGCTGGTCCGCCGGCTCGACGCTCGCCACGCGGCGGCGCAGGACAGCGCCGACCTGCTCTTCGCCGATCCCGCCACGCTGGGTCCGCTCCAGCGCCTGCAGCTCGCGCGCGTGTCGCAGGGCATTGCCGAAGAGGCGACCGACCTCGCCGATCCCTGGCCGGTCGGCCGCATCGCCGCCGCCTGGCTGGCGGCGGGGGCGCTGGTCGCGGCGATCCTGCTGTGGCCTGCCGCGCGCGAGGAGCCGCTGGCGCCGAGCGACGAGGGCGTCGCGCGTGTGCCCGGCGTGCCGGCGCTGACCGGGCAGCGGCTGCGCGTCGTGCCGCCCGCCTACACCGGCCTTCCGGCCCGCGATCTCGCGACGCTGGACGCGCGCGTCCCCGCGGGGTCGCGCATCGAGTGGACGCTCGCCTTCGATCCCGCGCCTGCCGCCGCCGCGCTGGCGTTCCTCGACGGGCGACGCGTGGTGCTGGCCCCCGGTGCGCGCTGGCGCGGAGCGACGACGCTGGTGCGCTCGGGGCTGTACCGCGTCGCGCCGGCCGGGGCGCCGGCGGGGCGGCTGCACCGGATCGACGCGGTGGCGGACCAGCCGCCGCGCGTCGTCGTGCGCGCCCCGCGCGAGACGCTGACGCTCGCCACGCCCGGTCAGCGCGGCTGGACCGTCGCGTTCGAGGCACGCGACGATTACGGCGTCGCCGCCGCCGCCCGCCTGGTCGTCACCACCGCCAGCGGGGAGGGCGAGCAGGTGACCTTCCGCGAGCGCACGCTTGCCCTCTCCGGCAGCGGCGCGGCCACCGCGCGCCGCTTCGCCACGACACTGGACCTGCCCGCGATGGGGCTGACGGGGGCGGGGGACCTGATCGCGCAGCTGGTCGTCACCGACGGCGCGCGCCACGTCGTGCGAGGCCCCAGCCTGATCCTGCGCCGCAAGCCGCCGCAGAGCGATCTCGGGACCGGGCTGGACGTCGGTGTGCGCGTCGCGCTGCCTGCCTATCTGACGAGCCAGCGGCAGGTCATCATCGATGCGCAGGCGCTGCTGCGCGAGCGGCGGCGGCTGTCCCCCGCCGCCTTCCTGGCGCGCGCGCAGCGGATCGGCGACGACCAGGGGGCGCTCAGGATGCGCTACGGCAACTTCCTCGGCGGCGAGACCGAGGGCGCGAGCAACGCGATGCCGACCAGCGACGCGGAGGCGCCCGCCGCCGACGTCCACAGCCCGGACGACGGCCACGACCACGGTCCCGCCGGCACGCCCCTGGTCGGCCGCGCGGAGGACGTGCTGGGCGAGTTCGGCCACGCCCACGACGAGGGTGAGGCGGCGACGCTGTTCGATCCGGAAACGCACGCCCGCCTGACCGAGGCGGTGGACCAGATGTGGCAGTCCGAGGGCGCGCTGCGGGGGGGCGACCCGGCGCGGGCGCTGCCCTTCGCCAACCGCGCGCTAGTGCTCATCAAGCAGGTGCAGCAGGCGACCCGCGTATTCCTCGCCAAGGTCGGCAGCGAGCTGCCGCCGATCGACGCGGCCCGCCGCATGACGGGCAAGCGCGACGACATCGCGCCGACGATGCTGGCGCTTCCCGCGCGCGACGGCGACGAGGCCGCGGCCGCGCGCGCCTGGGCCGCGGTGGACGGCGTGGGCCGCGGCGACACCGCGGCGCTCGACCGCTTCCTCGCCGGTGCCGCGGTGCGCGACCCGCTCGCGCTCGCCGCGGCACGCGACGCGGTGCGGCGCGATCCCGCCTGCGCCGCCTGCCGGGCCAGGCTGCGCGGGCTGGTGTGGGAGGCGCTGTCGCGTCCCCCCGCGGGAGCCGCGCGTCGCGCCGGCGCGAGTGCGGCGGGGCGGCGCTACCTCGACGCGATCGGCGGCGCGCGATGACGGCGGAGCGGTGGACGGCAGCGCTGCTCGCGCTGGCGGTGGCGGTCGGCTGGATCCGGCTGATCGGGTGGCGCCGCGCCGCCCCGGCGCGCCCGCCCGCAGGCCGGCTGGCGCTGCTGCTGACGGCGCAGCCGGTGCTGGCCGTGCTGCTGTTCCTCACGCTCTATCCGCCGCCCACCGGCCCCGCGACCGATCCGGAGCTGGCCGTCGCCACCCGCGGCGCCTCCCCGGGCAGCGCCGACATCGCGCTGCCGGAGGCGCCGCGCGGCAGTGCGCCGGTGCGCGTGCCCGACCTCGCCACCGCCTTGCGCGCACATCCCGGCACCCGCCGCATCCGCGTCCTGGGCCAGGGGCTGGAGCCGCGCGACCGGGACGTGGCGCGCACCGTGGGCGTCGCGTTCGTGCCCGCCGCGCCGCGTCCCGGGCTCGTCGCGCTCGCCCCGCCAGCGCGGGTCGCGCCGGGCGCGCCGTTCCGCGTCGGCGGGCAGGTGGCGGGCGCCGCCGGCGCGCGCGTCGAACTGCTCGATCCCGCGGGCCGCGTCGTCGATGCGGCCGGCGCGGCGCAGGACGGCAGCTTCGTCCTGCAAGGCGCGGCGCGCGTGCCCGGCGTCGCGCTGTTCCGCGTCCGCCTGCGCGGCGGGGAGGCGGCGCCGGTGCCCGTCGTCGTAACGGCGAGTGCGCCGGTACGCGTGCTCTACCTCGCCGGGGCGCCCGGGCCCGAGGTGAAATACTGGCGCCGCTGGGCCGCCGATGCCGGGATCGCCGCCACGGTCAGCCAGACCGCGGGTGCCGGTATCGACCTGGGCGAGCATCCTTCGCCGCTGACCGCCGCCACGCTGGCGCGCTTCGATCTCGTCGTGCTGGACGATCGTCGCTGGGCGGGGCTCGGCGGTGGCGAGCGGGGCGCGCTGGCGGCGGCGGTGCGCGGCGGGTTGGGGCTGCTGCTGCGCGTCACCGCGCCGCTGCCTGCCGGCGTCCGCGCCGGCTGGGCCGCACTCGGCGCGCCGGTGGGCGGGGCGGGGCGGGGCGGGAAGCCGGCGCGGCTCGGCGGGGCGGACGTGCCGGTGCTGACGCGCTGGGACGCTCTGGCGCCCGGTGGCGTGACGCTCGGGCGCGACGCCGCCGGCGTCCCCTTCGCCGCCTGGCGCGCGCGCGGGCTCGGCCGGGTCGGCGTGTGGACGCTCGCCGACGCGGCCGCGCTGGTGCCGTCCGGTCACGGCGAGCGGTTCGACGCCTTGTCCGCCGACGCGGTCGCCACGCTGGCCCGCCCGGCGGCATCGCGGACGCCGAGCGTATCCGACTGGCCCGTCGTCGGCGAGCGCACGACCGTGTGCGGCGCGGGGCCGGGGGCGCAGGTGGTCGCGCCGGACGGGACGCGCGTGGCTCTGCTGCCGGACGGCGGATGCGCGGGCTACTGGCCGCGGACCGCGGGCTGGCACGTGCTGGCGGACGGATCGGCGCGCCTGCCCTTCCACGTGACGGAGGCGGCCGCGATCCCCGGCCTGCGCGCGGCGGACCGGCGTGCCGCGACGCTGCGACTGGCGGCGATGCCCGGCGACCCCACGCCGGCCGCGGCGGCGCCCGCGCCGATCCCCGGCGCGTCCTGGCCCTGGCTGCTCGCCTTCCTCGCCGTCGCCGCCGCTTTGTGGTGGTTCGAACGGCGGGGGCGTGGGGCGATAAGCGTCGAGAAACGTTGAAGTGCCGCCGGCGAGTGCTATGCTTCGGCCGGATCGCGCAGGACGAGCCATGAGCGGGATTGATCCATGAACTGGCCGACCGGATCGAGCGAGATGGCGCGGCGTGTGCGCGAGCACGATTGGGCCGCCACGTCGATGGGGCCGATCGATCGCTGGCCCGTCCCGCTGAAGGCGATGGTCGACGTCATGCTCGCCGCGCGCCAGCCGGTCTACATCGGCTGGGGCGACGAGGTGTTGTCGCTCTACAACGACAGCTACCTGCCGATCCTGGGCGACAAGCACCCCCACGCGCTGGGCCTCCCGTTCGCCGCGGTGTGGCCGGAAAAGGACCAGCGCGTGATGCTCGCCGCGGTCATGGCGGGCGAGTCGCACCTGCTCGTCGACCAGCCCTTTGCGCTGACCGGCCGGCCGGGGCGGCCGATGAGCTGGTTCACCTTCAGCTGGACGCCGGTGCGGCTGGAGGACGGCTCGATCGGCGGTTTCATCTCCTTCGCGACGGAGACCACGGAGGAGGTGCTGTCGCGCCGCTCGCTGGAGGAGAGCGAGGAGCGGCTTCGGCTGGCCACCGAAGTGACCGACCTCGGCATCTTCGACTGGAACCTGGCCAGCGGCGATGTGGAGGCGAACGACCGCTTCCGCGCGCTGTTCCAGCAGCCCGCCGAGGGCACCCTGCGCGCCGACAGGATCCTGGAGGGCATCGTCCATCCCGACGATCTCGCGCAGGTCCGGCAGCTGATCGCGGATGCCTGCGATCCCGCCGGGCCCGGCCGCTACGCGTTCGAGCATCGCATCCGGACGCCCGCGGGCGAGCGCTGGATCCTCACCTCCGCGCAGGTCCGCTTCGACACCGTGGACGGCGAGCGCCGGGCGGTGCGGATCGTCGGCAACGACCTCGACATCACCGAACGCAAGCATGCCGAGGACGCGGTGCGCGAGAGCGAGCATCGGCTGCAGACGCTGGTGGAAGGCATTCCGCAACTCGTCTGGCGTGCCGTGGACGGCGGCGAGTGGACGTGGTGCAGCCCGCAATGGTCCGAGTACACCGGGCAGACGCAGGCCGATTGCGTCGGCCACGGCTGGCTGGAGGCGCTGCATCCCGACGATCGGGAGGGCGCGCTGCGTTTCTGGTCGGAAGCGGTGCGCGCGGGCGAACTCGAGATGGACGGCCGGCTGCGCAATGCGTCGGACGGTACCTACCATTGGTTCCAGACCCGCGCGACGCCGGTGCGCGACCGGCGCGGCCGCATTGTCGAGTGGCTGGGCACCTCCACCGACATCGACGACCTCCGTCGGCTCCAGCAGCGGCAGGAATCGCTGCTGGCGGAATTGCAGCACCGTGTCCGCAACATCCTGACGGTGGTGCGGTCGGTGCTGAACCGCACGGCGGAGCGCAGCATCGACGTGGACGACCTGCTGGATCATTTCCGCGGGCGGCTGGACGCGCTGGCGCGCACGCAGGTGGTCGTCGCGCAGAGCGTGGCGGGCACCGTCGACCTGGAGAATCTGATCCGGGACGAGCTGCTCAGCGTGGGCGTCAGCGACGGGCCGGGCAGCGGCGTCACCCTGTCCGGACCGGACGTGGAGCTGCCGGTGGATGCGGTGGCGTCAATCGGACTCGCCATCCATGAGCTGACAACCAACGCGTTGAAATATGGCGCTTTGAAAACGCCGAGCGCGACGCTCGACATTCGCTGGTTCGTTAACATGGATGGTAGAGGTTCCCGTGTCCTGAACCTTACATGGACGGAAAAAGGGGTCCCGGTCGGGCCGGTCCCGCCGCGAGAAGGGTTTGGACGCGAATTGATCGAACACGCTCTGCCATACCGCCTCGGCGCCGTCACCGACTTTGCGTTCCGCGGCGGCGGGGTGTGCTGCGACATCCGCGTGCCGTTGCCGGCCGAAGGCCAGGTGCCGGACGCGCTGATGGGACGGCTGCTGTGAGCGCGCCGGGCGCGAGCGGCGGTGCCCCCATCGCGGGGCAGCGCATCCTGATCGTCGAGGACGAATATTTCATCGCGGCCGACCTGCGCCGCGCGCTCGATCAGGCGGGTGCCACCGTCGTGGGGCCGGTCGGCGAGGTGGGTGCCGCACTGCGACTGGTGGAGATGGAGGCGCTCGACATGGCGCTGCTCGACGTCAACCTGGCGGGGGAGGCATCCTATTCGGTAGCGGAGGCGTTGGAACGTCGGGGCGTGCCGGTGCTCTTTCTGACCGGCTACGACGCATGGTCGATGCCCGAACGCTACCGCGCGGCACCGCGGATGGCCAAACCCTTCGTCGCCGACGCGCTGGTCGCTCTCGCCGGAGACCTGGTCAAGCGAGGACATCCGTCATGATCGCCGAAGATTATCGCCACATCGACGCGCCGGCGCTGCGCCGGCTGGAAGCGCTGGCACCGCTCGACCAGACCGCCAGGCAGGCGCTGCAGGCGGCGATCGCCCGATCGCGCAAGATCGCCCCGCGCCGCGAGCTGATGATCGAGGGGCGCGAGGTAAAGGAGACGCTGCTGGTCGTGCGCGGCTGGGCGGCGCGCATCCGTATCCTCGGCGACGGCCCTCGCCAGATCATGAATTTCACGCTGCCCGGCGATCTCGTCGGCCTGTGCGGGCAGGAGAACCCCGTCTCCTCCGCCACGATCATCGCGATGACCCCGGTGGCGGTCTGCACCGCGCCCGACATCGCGGCTGCCCCCGCGCTGGCGCAGGCCTATGCCGTCAGCCGCGCGCGCGAGGAGGCGTATCTGCTGGCGCAGATCGCACGGCTGGGCCGGTTGAACGCGCACGAGCGGATCGCCGACCTGTTCCTCGAACTGCTGGAGCGCCTGGAGTTTGCCGGGCTCGCCAGCCACGGCCGCTTCGTCCTTCCGCTGACGCAGGAGGTGCTGGCGGACGCGCTCGGACTCACCGCCGTCCACGTCAACCGGATGCTCCAACAGGCTCGCCGCGCGGGCGAGCTCAGCTGGCAGTCGAAGGAGCTGGTGATCCACGATCCCGCCGCGCTGGCCCGCCAGGTCGGCCGTGCGCCGGTGCGGGTGACCGCCGCCGGCTAGACGCGATCTCGACCCGTTCGTCCCGAGAGAAGTCTAAGGACGTGTCCGGGGCGGGGCGGGTTCCTCCGCTCACCGTTCCCGCGCGGAGGCCATCTGCGCGCGCGCCAGGACGCCCAGCGCGCGCCGGTCATACTCCTCCGCGAGCAGGTGGTGGATCCGCGCGACGCCGTGGTCGTGGCATCGCGCGGCGCGGGCCCGTTCCTGGCGTGCCCGCTGTTGCAGATAGTCCTGCTCGCCCTGTGACATGAGATCGCCCTCGTCCGGCAGAACTCCGGTGTGGTCCTTCGCGAGCGCGGCTTCCATCACATGGTTTAGCGGTCAGTCGCTGCCCGACCCCGGCTCCGCCATGCGCCGGTGCATCTCCGCCGTCACCTTCTCGGGCAGGACGTGCGCCGCCGCCGCCTGCAGCTTGTTCTTCAGCCCGTGGACCACGTCGCCGCGGCCGGACATCAGCGCGTCCCACCCGGTCTTCGCGACCGCCGCGGGATCGTCCTTCTCGCTGGTGCCGACGTTCGTGTCGTCCATGCCGGCGCGGCGGAAGAACTCGGTGTCCGTCGGCCCAGGCATCAGCGTGGTGATGGTGATGCCGTCGCGATCGGACAATTCGGCGCGGATCGCGTCGACGAAGCTGTCCACGAACGCCTTGGAGCCGTTGTACACGGCCTGGTACGTGCCGGGCATGAAGCCGGCGATGGAGCCCGTCACCAGCACCTTGCCGTCGTTGCGCGCCGCCATTTCCTTCAGCACGCGCTGGAGCAGGTAGACCGTGCCGGTGATGTTCGTCTCCACCACGTGGCGCCACTCGTCGACCGGCTGGTCCAGGAACGCGTGGCCCAGGCCCCGGCCCGCGTTGGCGCACAGCAGGTCCACCTGCCGCCCCGCTGCCGCCTCGACCAGGCGGTCGACCGCGTCGGTGGTGGAGAGGTCCAGTTCGATCGTCTGCGCCCCCGCGGGCACGTCGGTGAAGGGCGTGTCCGCCGCCAGCAGCAGGTCGTAGCCTTCCGCCGCCGCCAGCTTCGCCAGCTCGGCACCGATGCCGGTCGAGGCGCCGGTGATGATCGCGAATTTTCGTGCCATGTGCGTATCCTCTCAGGCAGTGCCGGGCTTCAGGACGACCTTGGTCACATTGTCCTGATCGTCGTGGAACATCTTGTAACCTTGCGGCCCTTCCTCCAGCGCCATGCGGTGCGAGATGAGGAAGGTGGTGTCGATCTTGCCCTCCATGATCGCGGCGAGCAGGCCGGGCATGTAGTGCTGGACGTGGGTCTGGCCCGTCTTCAGCGTCAGACCCTTCTCCATGAAGGCGCCGAGCGGCCACTTGTCGACGAAGCCGCCGTACACCGCGGGCATCGACACGCGCCCGCCCTTGCGGCACGCCAGGATGGCCTGCCGGTTGGCATGCGCGCGGTCGGTGCCCAGAAAGGTGGAGACCTTGATCTGGTCGATCACGTTGTCGCCGAAGAAGCCGTGCGCCTCCAGCCCGACGCTGTCGATGCAGGCGTCCGGTCCGATGCCGCCGGTCATCTGCATCAGCGCGTCGTAGACCGCGGTCTCCTCGTAGTTGATCGTCTCCGCGCCGAACCGCTTGGCGAGCGCCAGCCGGTTGGGAAAATGGTCGATCGCGATCACGCGCTCGGCACCCATCAGGAATGCGGACTGCACGGCGAACAGGCCGACCGGCCCGCATCCCCACACGGCGACGATATCGCCGGGCTCGATCTCCGCATTCTCCGCCGCCATCCAGCCGGTCGGCAGGATATCGCTGAGGAACAGCACCTTCTCGTCGTCCACGCCGTCCGGCACCACGATCGGGCCGACGTCGCTGAACGGCACGCGGACATATTCCGCCTGGCCGCCGGCGTATCCGCCGGTCATGTGGCTGTAGCCGAACAGGCCCGACATCGGCTGGCCGTACAGCGTCTGCGCGATGTCCTGGTTGTCGGCGGGCAGGCCGTTGTCGCAGGCCGAATATTGGTGCTTTCCGCAATGGTAGCAGCTGCCGCACGAAATGGTGAACGGCACCACCACGCGCTGACCCTTCTTCAGCGTCGACTTCGCGCCGGTCTCCACCACCTCGCCCATGAATTCGTGGCCCAGGATGTCGCCCGACTTCATCGTGGGGATGTAACCGTCGTACAGGTGCAGGTCGGAACCGCAGATCGCGGTCGAGGTGACGCGGATGATGGCGTCGCGCGGGTTCAGGATCTCGGGATCGTCGACGTTGTCGACGCGCACGTCGTGCTTCCCGTGCCAGGCGATCGCCTTCATGCGTCTCTCTCCTCGTGCTCGCGCCGGTTGCGCGCGCCGGTGGCGATCTCACCGGTTTCCATCAGCTGCTTGAAGCGGCGCAGGTCGCGCCGCGCCTGGATGGCGGGTTCGCGCTGGAACAGCTTGGCGATCACCTTGCCGACGATGCCCGCGGGGGGATCGTAGTCGATCGTCGCCGTCACCACGGTGCCGCGCTGCCCGGCATCGCGGAATTCCACCCGTCCGCTGTTGGGCACGTCGGCGCCGTCGCCGGAAACCCATGCGATCAGCGCGCCGGGATCGTCCTCGGTGACGATCGCGTCCCACTCGACGGTACTCCCCGCAGGCGCCTTCACGACCCAGTGCGAGCGCTTCTCGTCGATCACCTCGATCCGCTCGACATTCTCCATGAAAGTCGCGAGCTTCGCGAAGTCGCGCCAATATGCGTACAGCTCGGCGCGCGGGCGGTTGATGGTGACGGCGCGCGCGATCGGCGCGTCGCCGTCTCTCGATGCGCTCTTCGGCGCGTCGTCGCTCGCCATGGCTCAGGCGGGCTCGGCGGTTTTCGCGCGCGTGTTGGCCTTGGTCTCGGCCATCTGCGTCAGCTTGTCGTCCGTGGCCTTTTCCTCCGCCAGCGTCTCCTCCAGCACCGCGGCGCAATCGTCGCGGCCCAGTTCGCGCGCCCAGGCGATCAGCGTGCCGTAGCGGGTGATCTCGTAATGCTCGACCGCCTGGGCCGCCGCGATCAGCGCGGCGTCCAGCACCGCCTTGTCGCTGATCTCGCCCGCCACCTCGTTGGCTTCCTTGATGATGCCGTCGATCGCGGGGCAGGTGACGGCCTTGGGCGTCTGCCCGTGCATCTCGAACACGCGCTCGAGCCGCGCGATCTGCCCTTCCGTCTCACGCAGGTGAGTCTCGAATCCCTGCTTCAGCGAGGGGTCGGTCGCCTTGTCGATCATCTTCGGCAGCGCCTTCGTGATCTGATGCTCGGCGTAGTAGATGTCCTGCAGCGTGTGGACGAACAGGTCGTCCAGCGTCGCGATATCCTTGGTGAAGAGGCCCATCGCCTTGTCCTTTCCATGCGGGAGGAAGGCGCCGACCAACGGCCGGCAGCTGTCGCGAAGAACGTGCCCGCGCCGCGCCGGTTTCGGAAAAACAGGGTGATCTACGTCAGTTGGGGGTGGAACGAGGCACGATGTCAATGCCCGGTCCCAGCCCCGGCCCAGTCGCCAGCTCCAGCCTTTGCGGCACCGTGCCGATGTCGATCCCCTCCTCGCGGAAGCGGTGGAGCAGTGCCAGGAACACGTTGGAGCGCGCGCCATAGGCGTCGCGCGGGGATGCGACATGGGCGAAGCAGTTGAACAGGATGCGCCCGTCGGTGATCGCGTCGACGAACGCGGCGGGAGCCGGCTCCGCCAGCACCGCGGCCTCGGCCTCGAACGCGTCCAGCACGATCCGCCGCACCTTCTGCGCGTCCTCGTCCAGCGGAACGGAGAACTGGATCTGGATGCGGCCCAGCGGCATCGCCAGCGTCTTGTTCAGCACCGATTTCGTGATGAGCTCCGAATTGGGCACGATCAGCGTGGAATGGTCGGCGAGCGCGATCTCCGTAGAGCGCACGCTGATCCGCTTCACGTCGCCTTCGTCGGTCCCGACGCGGATCCAGTCGCCGATCTTGATCGGCCGTTCGGTCAGCAGGATCAGGCCGGAGACGAAGTTGGACGTGATCGCCTGCAGGCCGAAGCCAATGCCGACCGACAGCGCGGAGAGCAGCAGCGCGATCCGCTCCACTCCGATGCCGAGCGAGGCGAGCGACCAGATGACGGCCAGCGCGATTCCGACGTAACGCGCGATCAGGCCCACCGAATTGCGTCCCGACCCGTCGAGGTCGGTGGCGGGAAGGTAGCGCTTCTCCAGCCAGCCCATGAAGCCGCGCACCAGCGCGAGACCGATGACCAGCACCGCCACCGATCGCAGGATCGCGCCCGGCGAGATCGCGATCCCGCCCACCTCCACCCCCTGCGCGAAGCTGCCCAGACGGCCGAAGATGCCGCCGACCCCGCCCGCGCCGAACGGGCTGAGCAGCAGCCCCAGCGACAGCAGCACCAGCGCCAGGCGCAACGTGGCGGACAGCAGGAGGCCGAACTGGTCGACCAGGCTGGGGCGCAGGCCCAGGCCGCGGACCAGCGCCTGCCCGACGCGGCTGTCGCGCTGGAACAGGCTGGTCGCCACGTCGTCCGCCGCGTGCATCAGCAGGAACAGCGCCGAGGCCAGGATCACCGTCCACACGATCACCCGCGCGACGAAGATGCTGAGTCCGATGTACCCCGCCAGCAACGCAATCGCCGCCGCGCCGACCAGCAGCCACGCCACCAGCGTCACCGCGCCCAGCCCCGCGCTGGTGGTCAGGCTGCCGGCATCCTCCGCCGCGGCGCGCTCGACGCGCAGGCGGCCCAGCAGCAGCAGGAACCAGCCGATCAGCAGCAGGTGGAGCAGCGCCTCGATCGCCTGCGTCGCCACCATCGCCGCCTGGCTGGCGCCCACCGCGGCGTTGAACGCGTCGATCAGGATGCTGGCGAAGGCGAGCGCGGCCAGCATCCACGACAGCGGGCGCACGCGCGTCGCCGTCTCGTCGGCGATCGGCGCGATCCGCCACGACGGCTGGCTGCGCATCAGCACCGCGCCGAACACCGCGCCGACGAAGGCGGCGAAGCCGGTCGCGGTGACCAGTCCGTCCAGCAGCGCGCTCCACCGCTCCGGCAGCAGGCCGGCCCAGCGGAACCCCTGCACCAGCGCCAGCGCGGCGAGCAGCGGCGTGACGGTGCCCACCGTCACGCTGAAGATCGCGAAGGCCGACCGCCGCACCCGATGCCCCGGCGTGCTGCCGATCAGGTAGCGCTGGCCGATGCGCCGCCCCGCCGCCCGTACGGGAAAGAGCAGCGCCACCGCCAGCACGACGCCGAGCAGCGCCTGCCACGGCGGCGCGCCGCGCCACTGCAGCACCACCTGCGCGCTGCCGTCGCGCAGGAACACGTCGATGCGGCGCCAGTCTCGCGGCACCGCGCGCACCACCGCCTGCCAGAACGCAGGAGTGATCGGCGAGGCGACGCGGGTGGACAGCGTCTGGTTGAGTTGCTCGGCCTGTCCGCGGGCGATCTCGTCCAGCAGCTGCTGTGCCTCGACGTCGGCGAGGCGACCGCGCTTGGTCGCGGCGTCCAGCGCCGCACGCTCCGCGGCGAGCCGCTGGCGCTGGGCGCGGATCTCGGGCTCTTCCGTGGTGCCCGCGGTGACGGGCCCGAGCCCCGCGATCCGCGCCTCCACCAGCGCGAGTTGCTCGGCGATGTCGGCGGCGGCGCCGCGGGCGGCCTGCTGCGCGGCGGCGGCCTTCGTCCGCAGCGCGGTGCGGGCGTCGGCGTCGACCCGGCCGTCGAGCGCCCGGTCGACCGCGCGAAGATCGCCCTCCGCCTGCGCCAGCGAGCGCGTGGTCTCGGCCGGCGGCGTCTGCGCGGCGGCCGGCGGACCGGCCAGCAGCAACGCGAGGAACAGGCAGGCGAGGAAGGGCAGGCGGGGGAGCATCGCGTGACGTTAACGCGCGAGCCCCGATTGGGCTACGTTACCGGAACGGGGCGGGACGGACGCCGCGTGGCGTCCGCGATCGGATCAGCCGCGACGGTGCTTGCCGCCGTACTGCCGGCCGATATAGCCGCCGATCCGCGCCATCTCGCCCGCCGCGGCGTGCGCCGCTTCGGCACAGCAGGGGAGGGGGTCGCGCTCGGCCTGGGTCGCGCGCATCGATACGCGGTCGCACAATTCCTCGATATCGGCGCGGCTCAGCAGGTTCTTTTCGCGCATCAGGCACAGGAGGGTCTGCAGGATGACCATCGTCTCGTCCTGCCGGGGGGTCGCCAAGCCTTCGATGCCCATCGCGCGCTCTCCTATGTCTTATAGGAAAGGCACCATACCGCAGTTTCGATCCCGGTAAAAGCCGCTCACTCCAGCCCGCCGCCGAGCGAGCGATACAATTCGATCAGGTTGTTAGCCCGGTTCAGCCGCGTCGTGACGAGCTGCTGCTGCGCACCGTAGGACACCCGCTGCGCATCCAGCGAGACGAGGAACGAATCGACCCCCGCCCGATATCGCGCGTCGGACAGGCGCGCGGCGACCAGCGCTGCCTCCGCGCGGGCGGACTGGGCGGATACCTGTTCCTCGATCGTGCCGCGCTGCGCCAGCGCGTCGGCCACCTCGCGGAAGGCGGTCTGAATGGCGCGCTCGTAGGTCGCCACCGCCACCTTCTGCGAGGCGCGGGCGTAGTCGAGGTTGCCCCGGTTGCGCCCGCCGTCGAACAGCGGCAGCGATGCCTGCGGGGAGGCGGAGTAGGTGAAGGTGCCGCCGCCGAAGAGACCCGACAGTGCGGTCGAGATGGTGCCCAGCGTTGCGGTCAGCGAGATGCGCGGGAAGAACGCCGCGCGGGCCGCGCCGATGTTGGCGTTCTCGGCGATCAGCTGATGCTCGGCCTGCAGCACGTCGGGCCGCCGCAACAGCACCTCCGACGACAGCGACGGGGGAAGCGCGTCGCGCGTCACCGGCGCCGCGGCGAGGCCGGTGGGCAGCTGCTCCGCCGGCACGGTGGTGCCCACCAGCAGGTTCAGCGCATTCTGGTCCTGCGCCACCCGCGTCGTCGCCGTCGCGATGTCGTTGCGGGCCGCCTGGTAGTTCGTCTCCGCCTGCCGCGCCTCCAGCTCGCTGGCGACACCGATGCGGAACTGCGCGCGGGTGAGCCGCAGCGTCTCCTCGAACGTCTTCAGCGTCTCGCGCGCCAGCCGCAGCTGGTCCTGGTCGGACGCCATCGTCGTCCAGGCGGTCGCGACTTCGGCGATCAGGCTGATGCGTGCGCTGCGCTGCGCTTCCTCGCTGGCGAAATACTGTTCCAGCGCCGCCCGGTTCAGGTTGCGGACCCGGCCGAACAGGTCGAGCTCGAAGGCGGAGAAGCCCGCATTGGCGGTGTAGATCTCGATATTGGAGGAGGTGGCACCCGCCGCCGCCCCGCCGGCGCCCACGCCGCCCGCACCCGCACCGCCACCGGCGCCCGGCGTCCCGCCCGCGCCCGGCGTCGCGCCGCCCTGCGCGCCGAAGATGTTGTTCGTATAGGTCGCGCCGGCGGAGACGTTGGTGGTGGGCACCAGGTCGGCGCGCGTCACGCGATACTGCGCCCGCGCCTGAAGCACGTTGCCCGCCGCGATGGCGAGGTCGCGGTTGTTCTGCAACGCGGTGTCGATCACCTGCACCAGCCGGGGATCGACGAAGAACTGGCGCCAGCCGATCTTCGTGATGTCCGGCGCGTCCGTGGCGGCGCGCGGGTAGATGCCGCCCTCGGGCAGCGCGACCGGCACGGCGCCGGTGGGCCGCTCGTACTTGGGCGCCAGGTTGCAGGCGCTGAGCGCGGTGGCGGCCAGCAGCAGGGGCAGGAAGCGGGTCACGGGATCAGGCTCCTTCGCGCGCGGGCTCGTCGCCGTCGTGCGCGCGGTCGTGTTGGTCGTGGTGGCGGTGCTCCTGCGCCTCCGCCTGCGCCTTCTTGTCGCCGCCGAACAGGCGGACGACGACGACGAAGAACATCGGCACGAGGAAGATGGCGAGGATCGTGGCGGTCAGCATCCCGCCCACCACCGCGCGACCGATGGCGTTCTGCCCGCCGGCGCCCGCGCCGGTCGACAGCGCCAGCGGCAGCACGCCGAAAATGAAGGCGAGGCTGGTCATGATGATCGGCCGAAGGCGCAGTCGCGCCGCCTCCACCGCGGCGTCGAAGGCGCTCATGCCCTCGGCGATCCGCTCCTCGGCGAACTCGACGATCAGGATCGCGTTCTTCGCCGCCACGCCCATGGTCGTGATGAGTCCGACCTGAAGGTAGATGTCGTTGTTCAGCCCCGTGATCGCCGCGGCGAGCAGCGCGCCGACGACGCCCAGCGGCACCACCAGCAGCACGGAGATCGGCACCGACCAGCTCTCGTAAAGCGCAGCGAGGCACAGGAACACGATCAGCAGCGACAGGCCGTACAGCATCGGCGCCTGCCCGCCGGACAGCCGCTCCTCATAGGAGAGGCCGGTCCATTCCAGCGCCGTTCCCGGCGGCAGCTTCGCGTGGATCTCCTCCAGCGCTTCCATCGCCGCGCCGGTGGCTTCGCCGGGTCCCGGCGAGCCCTGGATCTGCATCGCCGGCTGGCCGTTGTACCGCGTCAGCTGCACGGGGGCGAGCGCCCATTCCAGCGTCGAGAAGGCGGTATAGGGGACCATTTGCCCGGCCGCCCCGCGCACGAAGAACTGCCCGACATCCTCCGGCCGCAGGCGGAAGGGCGCGTCCGCCTGAACGTACACGCGCTTCACCCGGCCGCGATCGATGAAATCGTTGACGTACGCGCCGCCCCAGGCGGTCGACAGCGTGGAGTTGACCGACGCGAGGTCCAGCCCCAGCGCCCCCGCCTTGTCCTGGTCGACGTCCACCTTCAGCTGCGGCGCGTCCTCCAGGCTGAGCGGGCGGACCTGCGCCAGTCGCTTGTCCTGCGCCGCCATGCCCAGCATCATGTTGCGCGTCTGCGTCAGCTTCTCGTGGCCGATCCCCGCGACGTCGACCAGCTGCACGTCGAAACCGGTGGCATTGCCCAGCTCCTGCACCGCGGGCGGCACCAGCGCGAAGATCATGCCGTCGGTATATTGGCTGAACGCGCCCATCGCGCGTCCGGCGATCGCCTGCGCCTTGTTCTCCGCGCCGGAACGGTCCGCCCAATCCTTCAGGCTGATGAAGGCCAGGCCCGCATTCTGCCCTTGTCCGGCGAAGCTGAAGCCGTTGATCGTGAAGACCGACGCGACGTTCGCGCCTTCCGCCTTCAGGAAATGGTCGCGGATCAGCGCCAGGCCCTTGTCGGTGCGCGCCGTGGTGGCGCCCGACGGCCCCTGGACCAGCGCGATCACCGTGCCCTGGTCCTCGTCCGGCAGGAAGCCGCTGGGCAGCCGCACGAACAGCAGCACCATTCCCGCGACCACGAGCAGGAAGACCACGCCCGACCGCACCCAGTTGCGCGCGCCATACTTCACGCCGGCGACGTAGCGGTCGCGCGTGCGGTCGAACCGGTCGTTGAACCAGCGGAAGAAGCGCGCGATCGGCCCCTTGCCCTCGTGCTTGTCCGGATCGTGCGGCTTCAGGATGGTGGCGCACAGCGCCGGCGTCAGGATCAGCGCGACCAGCACCGACAGCACCATGGCGCTGACGATGGTGATCGAGAACTGGCGATAGATGACGCCGGTCGATCCGCCGAAGAAGGCCATCGGCAGGAACACCGCGGACAGGACGAGACCGATGCCGACCAGCGCGGACGAGATCTCGTCCATCGACTTGCGTGCCGCCTGCTTGGGGCTGAGGCCCTCGTCCTGGATCAGCCGCTCGACGTTCTCCACCACCACGATCGCGTCGTCGACCAACAACCCGATCGCCAGCACCATGCCGAACAGCGTCAGCGTGTTGATGGTGAACCCCGCCACCGCCATCACGCCGAAGGTGCCCAGCAGCACGACCGGCACCGCGATCGTCGGGATGATCGTGGCGCGCCAGTTCTGGAGGAAGAGGAACATCACGAGGAAGACGAGGACGACCGCCTCGATCAGCGTCTCGATCACCTGCTCGACCGACAGGCGGACGAAAGGCGTGGTGTCGAAGGGGTAGACGACCTTCACGTCGGCGGGGAACTGCCGCGCAATCTCGTTCACGCGTGCCTTCACCAGCTCCACCGTGTCGAGCGCGTTCGCGCCCGCGGCCAGGCGGACGCCGAAGCCCGACGCCGGCTGCCCGTTGTAGCGGGTGTCGAAACCGTAATTCTCCGCGCCCAGCTCCAGCCGCGCGACGTCGCCCAGGCGCACGATCGCGCCGTCCGCGCCGGTCTTCAGCCGGATCTGCGCGAACTGCTCGGGCGTCTGCAACCGCGACTGGACGGAGACGGTCGCGTTCAGCATCTGCTCCTTGGGAGCGGGCTGCGCGCCGATCTGTCCGGCGGAGACCTGCGCGTTCTGCGCCTGCACCGCTGCGGTCACGTCCGCCACCGTCAGCTGGTAGTTGTTCAGCTTCAGCGGATCCAGCCAGATGCGCATCGCATATTGCGCGCCGAACACCTGCAACTCGCCCACGCCGGACACGCGGCTGACGGGATCCTGCAGGCGCGAGACGACCATGTCGGACAGGTCGGTCGCGGTGTGGCTGCCGTCGGTCGAATACAGGCCGACGATCACCAGGAAGCTCGCCGCCGATTTCTGCACCTGCAGGCCCTGCCGCTGCACCTCCTGCGGCAGCAGCGGCGTCGCCGCCTGCAGCTTGTTCTGCACCTGGACCTGCGCGATGTCGGGATCGGTCCCCTGCTCGAACGTCAGCGTGATCGTGACGTTGCCCGACGAGGACGAGGAGGAGGAGAAGTAGCGCAGATTGTCGATGCCGCGCAGCTGCTGCTCGACGATCTGCGTGGTGGTGCGCTCCAGCGTCTCGGCGTCGGCGCCGGGGTAGACGGCGTTCACCGTCACGGTGGGCGGCGCGATTTCCGGAAATTGCGCGACCGGCAGGCTGCGGATCGCGATGACGCCGGCCAGCATCAGCACGATGGCGATGACCCATGCGAAGATGGGCCGGTCGATGAAGAAGCGGGACATGGGAGGTTACTTCGCCTGAGCCTGCGACGGTGCGGCCTGCTGACCCCCCGCCTGCTGACCCCCCGCCTGCTGACCCCCCGCTTGCTGACCCTGGGGCTTGGCGTTCGGGTTCCACGGCACCGCGCGCACGGCCATGCCGGGCCGCAGCATCATCGCTCCCTCCATCACCACCTTGTCGCCCGCGTTCAGGCCCTTGGTGACGATCCAATTGTCGCCGATCGTGCGCGTCGTCGTCAGGATGCGCGGCTGGAGCTTGCCGTCCGCGCCGACGACCAGCGCGCTGGCCTGGCCGCGCTCGTCCCGCGTGACGGCGCGCTGCGGCACCAGCAGCGCGTCCGGCTCGGTGCCCTGGATCAGCTCGGCGCGCACGTACATGCCGGGCAGCAGCAGACCGCGGGGGTTGGCGAAGCGGGCGCGGATCACCTGCGATCCGGTCGCGGGGTCGACGCTGACGTCGGCGAACTGCAATTCGCCCTCGATCGGATAGACGCTGCCGTCCTCCAGCCGCAACCGGACCTTCGCCGCGCCGCCGCCGCGCGTCAGCTCTCCCGCCATCAGCTGCTGGCGCAGCTTCAGCAGGTCCGCGCTCGACTGCGGCACGTCGACGTAGATCGGGTCCAGCTTCTGGATGGTGGTCAGCGCATTGGTCTGCGCGGCGGACACCAGCGCGCCGGTCGTCGTCACCGATCGGCCGATCCGGCCGGAGATGGGCGCGCGGATGGTGGTGCGGGCAAGGTCGATCTGCGCGGATCGCAGCGCCGCCTGCTGTGCGGCGACGTCGGCGCGCGCCTGCTGCGACGAGGTGATCGAATTCTCATATTCCTGGCGGGCGATGGCGTTGATCTTCACCAGCTCGCCGTAGCGCCGCGTCAGCGCCTCGCTCGACGCGATGGCGGCGCGGGCGCGCGCCAGCGAAGCGCGCGCACTCGCCACCTGCGTCAGATAGGGCTGCGGGTCGATGCGATAGAGCGCCTGCCCCTTGGTGACGTTGTCGCCCTCCTCGAACAGCCGCGCCAGGACCAGGCCGTTGACCTGCGGGCGCACCTCCGACGTCTCGAACGCGGTGGTCCGGCCGGGCAGCGTCGTCGTCAGCGTCACTGCCTGGGGCTGCACCTGCACGACCTGCACCGTGGGCGGACCCTGCGGCGCTTGCCCCTGCTGTTGCGAGTCGCCGCCGCCGCCACACGCCGACAGCGTGAGGAGCACCGCAGGAAGGGTCAGGCGCACAAAGGTCATGACAAACTCGCCGAGGATGATAAATGTGAGTGATCGATCACTCACTTTGCTGCTACTGCGAAGTAAGTGTCAGGTCAATCATGGATTGTGGACGAGTGTCGGACGGCGCAACGACAAGGCATCAGCAAGGTTCCCAGCGCTCGCGCGCGGACGAGCGGCGCGAGCGGATCCTGACCGCGGCGAGCCGGCTGTTCGCCGAACAGGGATTCCACAACACCGGCATCGCGCAGATCGCGCGCGAGTCGGACGTGCTGGTGGGACAGCTGTATCGCGATTTCGCCAGCAAGCAGGACATCATCGTCGCGATCGTCGAGCGCGACATACAGGACTTCCTGCCCGACGTGGAACTGACCACCGCGCTCGACGCGAACGACCATCCCGCGATCCGCCGCTGGATCACCCGCTTCATCTCCTGCCCCCCCGAGGAAGGCGAAACCGACCATCGCGTCATTTCCGAGATCATCGCGGAAGCGGCGCGAAGCGACCGCGTCGCCGGTGTCGTCACCCGCATCCACCAGAGCTTCCGCAGTCAGTTGAGCAGCGCGCTCGAGCGGCTGGCACCGGGCGACGCGCGGGCGCGCCGGCGCGAGATGCTGGTGGAGGTGATCCTGACGATCTCCAGCGGTGTCTTTCAGCGCCGCGTCACCTTCCGCGACGCGCTGCCGGACGAGGTGATCGCGGTACTGGCGGAGGGCGTGCAGCGGCGCATCGACATGCTCGCCGCATCGTGATGGCGGAACCATCGCCGGTGCGCGCCCTTCTCGCGGGATGACGCCAGCAATCCCCGGCCGCGCACCCTGGTGGCAGTGCGGCGTGATCTATCAGGTCTATCCCCGCTCGTTCCAGGACAGCGACGGCGATGGAGTCGGCGACCTGGCCGGGATCGAGGCGCGGCTCGACCATATCGCCGACCTCGGCGTCGATGCGATCTGGCTGTCGCCGATCTTCCCCTCGCCGATGGCGGATTTCGGCTACGACGTCGCCGACTATTGCGACGTGGAGCCGATGTTCGGCGATCTCGCCGCCTTCGACCGGCTTCTCGCCGCCGCGCACGCGCGCGGGCTGAAGCTGCTGCTCGATTTCGTGCCCAACCACACCTCGACGCGGCATCCCTGGTTCGTCGCCAGCCGATCCTCGCGCGACGACCCCAAGCGCGACTGGTACATCTGGCGCGATCCCGCACCCGATGGCGGCCCGCCGAACAACTGGGTCAGCGACATGGGCGGGCCGGCGTGGGAGCATGATCCGGCGACCGGCCAATATTACCTGCACACCTTCCTGAAGGAGCAGGCCGACCTCGACTGGCGCAACCCCGCGGTGGTGGCGGCGATGGGCGACGTGATGCGGTTCTGGCTGGGCCGCGGCGTCGACGGCTTCCGCATCGACGTGCTGTGGCACATCGTGAAGGCCGAGGGGCTGCCCGACAATCCACGCAATCCCGACTGGCGCGAAGGAATGGCGGAGAAGCTGACCCTGCTCCAGCACCATTCCACCGACCAGCCGGAGGCGCACGCGCTGGCGGCACAGATGCGCGCGATCGCCGACGGTTACGGCGACAAGCTGCTGGTAGGTGAGATCTTCCTGCCGCGCGAGCGGCTGATGCGCTGGTACGGCACGCCGGAGCGCCGCGGGGTCCACCTGCCGTTCAACTTCGAGCTGATCGAGAATCCGTGGGATGCCGCCGTGCTGGCGCGTCTGATCGCCGGCTACGACGCCGCCATTCCCGCGCACGGCTGGCCCAATTGGGTCATCGGCAGCCACGACGCCCCCCGCATCGCCGCGCGCGTGGGCGAGGCGCAGGCGCGCGTCGCGGCGATGCTGCTGCTGACGCTGCGCGGCACGCCCACCTTGTACCAGGGCGACGAGCTCGGCATCGGCCCGGTCGCGATCCCGCCCGATCGCATCCGCGACCCGCAGGACCTGCGCCAGCCCGGGCAGGGGCTGGGCCGCGACCGTTCGCGCACGCCGATGGCATGGGACGACGGCGCGAACGCGGGCTTCTCCGTCGCGGCGCCGTGGCTGCCGCTCCACGCCGACTGGCGCACGCGCAACGTGGCGGCGCAGGGGGCGGACCCGGCGTCGATGCTGTCGCTCTACCGCCGCCTGCTGGCGCTGCGCCGCGCCGAGCCCGCGCTGTCGCTCGGCACGATGACGGTGCTGGACGCACCCTCGGGCATCCTCGCCTATCGACGGGAACACGGCGCACGGCGCCTGACGATCCTCCTCAACCTGACCGCCGACGACGTCGCGGTCGACTGGAACGGGGAGGTGCTGCTGTCCACGCTGCCCGATCCGGTGCAGGCGGGAACGCTGCGCGGCAACGAGGGACTGATCGTCGCATGAGGATCGCGATGCTGGCACCGATCGCCTGGCGCACCCCGCCGCGCGCCTATGGCCCGTGGGAGCTGGTGACGTCGATGCTGACGGAGGCGCTGGTCGCGCGCGGCGTGGACGTGACGCTGTTCGCCACGCTGGACAGCGTCACCTCGGCCCGCCTCGACGGCGTGGTGCCCGCGCCGTACGAGGAGGATCCGGCCGTGGACGCGAAGGTGTGGGAGTATCGCCACCTGTCGCACCTGTTCGCGCAGGCCGACCGGTTCGACCTCATCCACAACCAGGCCGATTTCCCCGCCCACGCCTTCGCGCCGCTGGTCGCCACGCCGGTGGTGACGACGATACACGGCTTCGGCTCGGACCGCATCCTGCCGATGTACGCGGCGTATCAGGACCGCGTGCACTATGTCGCGATCAGCGACGCGGACCGGCATCGCGCGCTCCGCTACGCGGCGACGATCCACCACGGCATCCCCGTCGCCGACTTCACCTTCGATGCGGCGGGAAGCGACGACCTGCTGTTCTTCGGCCGCCTGCATCCGGACAAGGGCGCGGCGGAGGCGATCGCGGCGGCGCGCGCGAGCGGGCGCGCGCTCGACCTCTACGGCGTGGTGCAGGACCGCGGCTATCACGAGCGCGAGGTGCTGCCCGCGCTGTCCGATGCCATCCGCTATCACGGCCCGGTCGGCGGCGCGGCACGGGTGCGCGCGCTGGGCGCGGCGAGGGCGCTGCTCCACCTCATCAACTTCGACGAGCCGTTCGGCCTGTCCGTCATCGAGGCGATGGCCTGCGGCACGCCGGTGATCGCCAACCGCCGCGGCTCGATGCCCGAGCTGATCGAGGACGGCGTCACCGGCTTCCTCGTGGACTCGCCCGAACAGGCGCCGGCCGCGATCGAGCGCGCGGGCGAGATCGACCGGCGGGCCTGCCGCCGCGCGGTGGAGGAGCGCTTCTCCGTCGACCGGATGGCGGACGATTATGTGGCGCTGTACCGGCGGATTCTGGGCGGATAGGTGCTCCTGCGAATGCAGGAGCCCAGAGCTTCAGGCGCTGGTACCCGTCACCCTGTCCTCCTGCCTCCGCAGGAGCACGCCGCGCGTCGCCCCTGCCGCGCCGGCTGGTTTCCCCACCAACGGACGATCGCCTTCACCCCTGGCGGGAAAGCCACTCCTCCAGCCACTTGATCGTATACTCGCCCTGCTGGAACTCCGGATCGTCCAGCAGCGCCTGGTGCAGCGGGATGGTGGTCTTCATCCCCTCGATCACGAACTCCTCCAGCGCGCGGCGCAGGCGGCGCAGCGCGCCCGCGCGGGTCGCGCCATAGACGATCAGCTTCGCGATCATGCTGTCGTAATAGGGCGGCACCTTGTACCCGGTGTACAGCCCGCTATCGACGCGCACGTTCATGCCGCCGGGCGCATGGTACATCGCGACCTTGCCCGGCGACGGCGCGAAGGTCTTCCAGTCCTCGGCATTGATGCGGCACTCGATGGCGTGGCCGCGGAACTGCACCTCTTCCTGGCGGAACGTCAGCGGGTGCCCCTCGGCGATGCGGATCTGCTCGCGCACCAGGTCCAGCCCGGTGATCGCCTCCGTCACCGGATGCTCCACCTGCAGCCGGGTGTTCATCTCGATGAAGTAGAACTCGCCGTCTTCCCACAGGAACTCGATCGTTCCCGCGCCGCGATAGCCCATGTCGGCCATCGCCTTGGCGACGACGCCGCCCATTCGCGCCCGCTCTTCCGCGCTGATGACGGGGGAGGGCGCCTCCTCCAGCACCTTCTGGTGGCGGCGCTGGAGCGAGCAGTCGCGCTCGCCCAGGTGGATGGCGTTGCCGTTGCCGTCGCCGAACACCTGGAATTCGATGTGGCGCGGGTTGCCGAGATACTTCTCCATGTAGACGGTGGCGTCGCCGAACGCCGCCTTCGCCTCCGTCCCGGCCTGCTGCATCAGCGTTTCCAGATGCTCCGGCCCGGTGCACACCTTCATGCCGCGCCCGCCGCCGCCGCTCGCCGCCTTGATGATGACGGGATAGCCGATCTCGTCCGCCAGCGCCTTCGCCTCGGCGACATCGCTGATCGCCCCGTCGGAGCCGGGCACCAGCGGCAGCCCCAGCGCGCCGGCGGTCCGCTTGGCCTCCACCTTGTCGCCCATCGTGCGGATGTGCTCGGGCTTGGGCCCGACGAAGATGATGTTGTGCAGCTCGACGATCTCGGCGAACTTTGCGTTCTCGCTGAGGAAGCCGTAGCCCGGATGGATCGCGTCCGCGCCGCTGATCTCCGCCGCGGAGATGATGTTGGGGATGTTCAGGTAGCTGTCCACCGCCGCCGGCGGGCCGATGCAGATCGCCTCGTCGGCGAGCCGCACGTGCATGGCGTCCGCATCCGCGGTGGAATGCACCGCGACCGTCTTGATGCCCATCTCGTGGCAGGCGCGGTGGATGCGCAGCGCGATCTCGCCGCGGTTGGCGATCAGGAGCTTCTTTATCTGGGGCATAGGCTTCTCGTCCTACCGCCGTTCGCCCTGAGCGAAGTCGAAGGACACGCGTGTCGCATGGGCTTCGACTGCGCTCAGCCCGAACGGAGCGGGGGTAAGGATCACTCGACGACGACCAGCGGCTGATCGAACTCGACCGGCTGGCCATTGTCGACCAGCACCGCCTTCACGGTGCCCGCCGACGGCGCGGTGATCGGGTTCATCACCTTCATCGCCTCGACGATCAGCAGCGTGTCGCCCGCGGCGACGCTCTGCCCCACGCTGACGAACGGCTTCGCGCCGGGATCGGCGGCGAGGTAGACGGTGCCGACCATCGGCGAGCGCACCGCATTGGCGCTGACCGCCGCGGACGGTCCGCCCACGTCGACCACCGGCGGGGTGGTCGCCGGGGCGGCGGCGGGGGCGGGCGCGTAGGCGACGGGAGCGGCGGTCACGGCCGCGGCCTTGCGCGCCACGCGGATCTTGCGGTCGCCGTCCTCCACCTCGATCTCGGTCAGGTGGGTGGCGTCCAGCAGCTCCGCGAGCTGGCGCACCAGCTCCACGTCCACCTTCATGTGCGTTTCATCGGCCATATGGCTCAATTCCCCTGAATAGGGCCCCAGAACAGGGCGGCGTCCCTGTCAGATACGCGCCGCGGCTTCAAGCGCGAGCATATAGGACATCGCACCGAAACCGGCGATGCTGCCCTTCGCCGCCCGGCCGACGAAGCTGACGTGACGAAATTCCTCACGCGCGTGCGGGTTGGACAGGTGCACCTCAATCACCGGGGTCGTCACCGCCTTGATCGCGTCGTGGATCGCCACCGACGTGTGGGTGAAGCCGCCCGCGTTCAGCAGCACCGCCTTGGCGCCGCGCGCCTGCGCCTCGTGGAGCCAGTCGACCAGATGCCCCTCATGGTTGGACTGGCGCATGTCGATCGACAGGCCCAGCTCCTTCGCGCGGTCGTCCAGCCGGCCGGCGATGTCGTCCAGCGTGTCGTGGCCGTAGATGTCGGGTTCGCGCAGGCCCAGCAGGTTCAGGTTGGGGCCGTTCAGGACGAAGATGGTCGCTTGTGGGATGTCGGTCATGCGCCGGCTTTCGGTTGCGGGCCGGGACGACGGCGCCTAGATCGCCTCCATCCTACCCGTTCGTGTCGAGCGAAGTCGAGACACGTGCCCCACGGGTTCCCTCGCGTCCCACGCTTCTCGACTTCGCTCGAAGCGAACGGGTGGAAAGATCATGCCCCACTCCGACGGAACCGTCACCATCACCGTCAACGGCGAGCACAGGCGCGTCGCCGCCGGCCTCTCCATCGCCGCCCTGGCCGAGCAGCTGGGCCTCGTGCCGGAAAAGGTGGCGGTGGAGCGCAACCTGGAAGTCGTGCCGCGCTCCACGCTGGCCCAGGTGACGGTGGAGGACGGCGACGAGCTGGAGATCGTCCACTTCGTGGGCGGCGGCGACCACGCCGGCACGGTCGATGCGGACACCTGGACCGTCGCCGGCCGCACCTTCCGCTCCCGCCTGATCGTCGGCACCGGCAAGTACAAGGACTTCGCGCAGAACGCCGCCGCGCTGGAGGCGTCGGGCGCGGAGATCGTGACCGTCGCGGTGCGCCGCGTGAACGTGAGCGATCCCAACGCGCCGATGCTGACCGACTTCATCGATCCGACGCGGGTGACGTACCTGCCCAACACCGCCGGCTGCTTCACCGCGGACGAGGCGGTGCGCACGCTGCGGCTGGCGCGGGAGGCAGGGGGGTGGAACCTCGTCAAGCTGGAGGTGCTGGGCGAGGCGCGCACGCTGTACCCCGACATGCGCGAGACGCTGAAGGCGACGGAGACGCTGGTGCGCGAGGGGTTCGAGCCGATGGTCTATTGCGTCGACGATCCCATCGCCGCCAAGCAGCTGGAGGAGGCGGGCGCGGTCGCCATCATGCCGCTGGGCGCGCCGATCGGCTCGGGACTGGGTATCCAGAACCGGGTGACGATCCGGCTGATCGTCGAGGGCGCCGGCGTGCCGGTGCTGGTCGACGCCGGCGTCGGCCAGGCGAGCGACGCGGCGGTGGCGATGGAACTGGGCTGCGACGGCGTGCTGATGAACACCGCCATCGCCGAGGCGAAGAATCCGGTGATGATGGCCGCGGCGATGAAGGCGGCGGTGGAGGCGGGCCGCCTCAGCTACCGCGCGGGCCGCATGGGCAAGCGCCGCTACGCCGATCCGTCGAGCCCTCTTTCCGGCTTGATCTAGATTTACTGCGGCGCGGAACCGGCGGACGCGATGTCCGTTGTTCCTTCATCGAGATCAAGCAACGGTGAAGGAGAAATCCGATGGGTGAGATGGTCGACAAGATCAAGGGCAACATCAACGAAGCGGTTGGCAAGGCGAAGGAAGCGCTGGGCGACCACAACCGCGACGACAGCCTGAAGGCCGAAGGCCAGGCGCAGCAGGCGCAGGGCAAGGGCGAGCAGTTCAAGGGCAAGGTCAAGGGCGCGCTCGGCGACGACATCTGATCGCTGCGTGACCATGATCGATGGGCCGTCCGGTGCGAACCGGGCGGCCCTTCCGCGTTGAGCGGTGCTTGATGGCGCCTCAGCTCCGCCCCGCCATGGCGCTCAGCGTCGTCCCCGCGGTGATCTGCTCCACGTCCGTCACCACGTGCAGCAGCCGCACGCCGCGCTGCGCCATCGCGCGGTCGAGCGCGGGTGCGAATTCCTCCGTCCGCTCCACGCGCTCCGCCCAGCAGCCATAGGCGCGGGCGAGCGCGGCGAAATCCGGATTGTGGAGGCGCGTCGCGCTCTGCCGGCCGGGGAACTCGCGCTCCTGGTGCATCCGGATCGTGCCGTAGGTGGAATTGTCCACGACGACGACCAGCATCGCGGCGCCGTGCTGCACCGCGGTTGCCAGCTCCTGCCCGTTCATCAGGAAGCAGCCGTCGCCCGCCAGCGCCACCACCTGCCGCCCCGGCTGGCGCAGCGCCGCCGCGACCGCCGCCGGCACGCCATAGCCCATCGCGCCCGCGGTCGGCGCCAGCTGCGTGCCCGGCGCGGCATAGCGCCAGTAGCGATGCCACCAGCCGGAATAATTTCCCGCGCCGTTGCAGATGATCGTGTCCGCGGGCAGCGCCGCGCGCATCGCCGCCACGCACGGGCCGATGTCCATCGCCACCCCCTCGCGCGGCCTGGGCGTCGACCAGTCGACCCACGCCGCGTGCGCTTCCGCGCCGTGCGGGTGCGCCGGCCCGTCGAGCGCCGCCAGCGCCTCGGCGAACGCCGCCATCGTGGCGCAGATGGCCAGGTCCGTGCGGTACGTCATGCCCAGCTCGTTTGCGTCGGGATGGACGTGGACCAGCCGCTGGCCGGGATGCTCGAGCGGGATCAGCGCGTAGCCGTCCGTCGTCGCCTCTCCCAGCCGCGGCCCGGCGACCAGCAGCAGGTCCGCCTCGCGTACGCGCGCCACCAGTGCCGGATTGGGCCCGTAGCCCAGGTTCCCCGCCCAGGCCGGGCAGTCGTTCGGGATCGCGTCCTGTCGCCGGAACGCCGCCGCCACGGGCACGCCGGTGCGATCGGCCCAGGCGGCGAAATCCTGTCCCGCCACCGCGTCCCATCCCGCGCCGCCGACGATCGCCAGCGGGCGTTCGGCGGTGGCGAGCAGATCGGCCAGCCGCTCCATCGCGTCGGCGTCGGGCGCCTGCACGACCGGCTCCACGCGGGGCCGGTCGCTCGCCTCCACCTCGTCCAGCAGCATGTCCTCCGGCAGCGCCAGCACGACCGGGCCGGGCCGTCCGTTCATCGCCGTCGCATAGGCGCGGGCGACATACTCCGGTATCCGCCGCGCGTCGTCGATCCGCGCCGTCCATTTGGCCAGCGGGGCGAACATCGCCTGAAAGTCGACCTCCTGAAACGCCTCGCGGTCGCGCGTGCCGCGGTCGACGTCGCCGATGAACAGGATCATCGGCTGGCTGTCCTGCAGCGCCACGTGAACGCCGATCGAGGCGTTGGTCGCGCCGGGACCGCGCGTGACGAAGGCGATGCCCGGTCGGTGCGTCAGCGTCCCGTCCGCGCACGCCATGAAGGCGACGCCGCCTTCCTGGCGGCAGGTGACCACGTCGATCGAGGGCGTGTCGTGCAGCGCATCCAGCACGGCGAGGAAGCTCTCCCCCGGCACGGTGAAGATGCGGTCGCACCCCTGCGCCACCAGCTGGTCGACGAGGATGCGGCCCCCGGTGCGCTTCGACATGTGCTCTCCCGTATTTGCCCTCTTCGCCGCTCTCGCTAACCTTCCCCGGCACAAGAAGAAAGGTAGGAGAATATGCCGGAACTGGAGCTGGTGGCGGAGGGCCTGCGCTTTCCCGAGGGCCCGGTGGTGATGCCAGACGGCACGATCGTGCTGGTCGAGATCGCCGCGGGGCGGATCACGCGGGTCCACGCCGACGGCCGCAAGGAGACGGTGGCGGAGCCGGGTGGCGGCCCCAACGGCCTCGCGCTGGGGCCGGACGGGATGCTCTACTGCTGCAATAACGGCGGGTTCGAATATGTCGAGAACAACGGCATGCTCGCGCCCCACGGGATCGCGAAGGATTACTCCGGCGGGCGGATCGAGCGCATCGACCCGGCGACGGGGCGGGTGGAGGTGCTCTATCGCTCCGGCGACCAGGGCGTCACGCTGCGCGGGCCCAACGACATCGTCTTCGATGGCCATGGCGGGTTCTGGTTCACCGACCACGGCAAGGTCGACTATGCCAAGCGCTGCCACGACATCGTCGGCATCTTCTACGCGAAGGCGGACGGCAGCTTCATCGAGGAGGTGGTCTTCCCGTCGAACAACCCCAACGGCGTCGGCCTGTCGCCGGACGGGGCCACGCTCTACGCGGCGGAGACGTACACCTGCCGCCTGATGGCATTCCGCGTCACCGCCCCGGGCCGGGTCGCGGCCGATGCCGGGCCGGGGGGCCCCGGCATCCCGCTCTACCGCCCCGCCGGCTACAAGTTCTTCGATTCGCTGGCGGTGGAGGACGGCGGAAACGTGTGCGTCGCGACGATAGGCGAGAGCGGGATCAGCGTGGTCTCGCCCGCCGGCGAGCTGGTGGAGTTCGTCGCCACACCCGACATCTTCACGACGAACATCGCCTTCGGCGGCGCCGACCGGCGCGATGCGTACATCACGCTGTCGGGCACGGGCAAACTGGTGAGGACCCGCTGGGCGCGACCGGGACTGGCGCTGCGATACTAGGCGCGGACGGTAACCCGGGCCGTTCGCCTCAAGGAGCCGTCGAGCCTGTCGAAACGGCGTCCCAAAGGGTCGCCAGCGGTACTTCGAGACGGCATTTCGACTGCGCTCAATGCCTCCTCAGCACGAACGGGGAGGGGAGCGTCATCCCTCCCCGCCGATCAACGCCGCCCGGTGCCGCGTCACCAGCTCCACCAGCCAGGCGCGGAACGCGCGGACGCGGCGGAGCTGGCGGGTGTCGCGGTGGGTGACGAGGAAGAAGGCGCGCGCGATCGTCACCTCCGGCACCACGCGCACCAGCGCCGGGTCGCGCCCGGCGATGAAGTGCGGCAGCACGCCGACGCCCGCGCCGCCCGCGATCAGCCGCGCCTGCGCGGCGATGCTGGACGATCGCAGCTGCGGCGCCAGCGCGGGATCGACCTCGCGCAGGTAGCGCAGCTCGGGCGCGTAGAGCAGGTCGGGAATGTAGCCGACCAGCTTGTGCCGGGTCGCCAGCGTCTCGCGCGTCGGCGCCCCGGTCCGCGCCACATAGTCGGCGCTGGCGTAGAGGTGGAGCGCGTAGTCGGCCAGCTTGCTCGCCACCACCGGTCCCTGCGCCGGGCGGGCCAGCAGCACTGCCACGTCCGCCTCGCGCTTTGACGGGCTGAGGAAGCCGGACGAGGCGACCAGGTCGATCGTCAGGCCGGGGTGGGCCGCGGCAAAGGCGGGCAAATGCTCGGCCACCAGCCAGGTGCCGAACCCTTCGGACACGCTGACGCGCAGCAGGCCGGACAGCGCACCCGAGTCGGGGCGCGCCTCGATCCGGTCGGCGGCGCGCTGTATCGCCTCCACCTGCGCCAGCAGCGTCTCGCCCGCCTCGGTCAGCACCTGTCCCTCGCGCGTCTGCTCGAACAGGGTACGACCCAGCCGCGCCTCCAGCCGGCGCAGGCGGCGCCCGACGGTGGTCGCGTCCACGCCCAGCTGCGCGGCGGCGCGCGCGATCTGCCCGGCGCGCGCGACGGTGAGGAAATCGTGCAGGTCGTTCCAGTCGAGGTGCTGCATTTATGCAGGCCAATGTTGCGACATTGCCGCTTGCCTGCAACCCCGCCGACGCGCAGAGCCGCCGGCATAGGAGAGTGCGATGCGGCAGATCGATCACTTCATCGTCGGCGGGGCAGGCGGCGGAGCAACCGGCGGGGGGCGCAGGTCGGATGTCTTCGACCCCAACACGGGAAAGGTGCAGGCCAGCGTCACGCTCGGCACGCAGGCCGATCTCGATCGCGCCGTCGCCGCGGCGCAGGCCGCGCAGCCCGGCTGGGCCGCCACCAATCCGCAGCGCCGCGCCCGCGTCATGTTCCGGTTCAAGGAACTGGTCGAGGCGAACATGGACGCGCTGGCGCACACGCTGTCGAGCGAGCACGGCAAGGTCATCGCCGATGCGAAGGGGGACATCCAGCGCGGGCTGGAAGTGATCGAGTTCTGCTGCGGCATCCCCCACGTGCTGAAGGGCGAATATACGCAGGGAGCCGGCCCCGGCATCGATGTCTATTCCCTGCGCCAGCCGCTCGGCATCGGTGCGGGCATCACGCCGTTCAACTTCCCGGCGATGATCCCGATGTGGATGTTCGGCGTCGCCATCGCCTGCGGCAACGCCTTCATCCTCAAGCCGTCGGAGCGCGACCCCAGCGTGCCCGTGCGCCTCGCCGAGCTGATGATCGAGGCGGGCCTGCCCGAGGGTGTGCTCCAGGTCGTCCATGGCGACAAGGAGATGGTGGACGCGATCCTGGACCATCCCGCCATCTCGGCGGTCAGCTTCGTCGGCAGCAGCGACATCGCGCACTACGTCTATCGTCGCGGCGTCGACGCGGGGAAGCGCGTGCAGGCGATGGGCGGCGCGAAGAACCACGGCATCGTCATGCCCGACGCGGACCTGGACCAGGTGGTCGCCGACCTGTCCGGCGCCGCCTTCGGCTCGGCGGGCGAGCGCTGCATGGCGCTGCCCGTGGTGGTGCCGGTGGGCGAGAAGACCGCGGATGCGCTCCGCGCGAAGCTGATCCCCGCGATCGAGGCGCTGCGCGTCGGCGTCTCCACCGACGCGGAGGCGCATTACGGACCGGTCGTCAACGCCGCGCACAAGCAGCGCGTGGAAAACTGGATCCAGACCGGCGTGGACGAGGGCGCGGAGCTGGTCGTGGACGGCCGCGGCTTCACCTTGCAGGGGCATGAGGACGGCTTCTTCGTCGGCCCGACCCTGTTCGACCGCGTCACGCCCGGGATGCAGGCCTACAGGGAGGAGATCTTCGGTCCCGTGCTGCAGATCGTCCGCGCGGCAAGCTTCGACGAGGCGGTGCGCCTGCCCAGCGAGCATCAATACGGCAACGGCGTCGCCATCTTCACCCGCAACGGCCACGCCGCGCGCGAGTTCGCGGCGCGCGTCAACGTCGGCATGGTCGGCATCAACGTGCCGATCCCCGTGCCGGTCGCCTACCACACCTTCGGCGGATGGAAGCGTAGCGCCTTCGGCGACACCAACCAGCACGGCATGGAAGGCGTGAGGTTCTGGACGAAGGTGAAGACGGTGACGCAGCGCTGGCCCGACGGATCGGGCGACCTGCCGCGCGGCAGCGAGGACGGCGGACCTTCCCGCATCCAGGATGCGTTCGTCATCCCGACGATGGGTTGATACCGGGGGTTGATCCGACATGCGCCGTGCCGCCTTCCTCCTGCTCCTGCCTCTCGCCGCCTGCGGCGGTGCGAGCGACGCCGACTACAATCGCGTCGACGTGCCGGAAAAGGAGGCCGAGGCGCAGAACGCGATCGACGCCGCGGTGGCGCAGAACGGCGCGGCCTCCACCGCACGCGCCGGCGTGCCGGTCGCCGCGACGCCGCGCAACGCGGCGCGCGACCGCGCCCTGCCCAAGGACTTCCAGGGCTATTGGGGCGTCACGCCGAACGATTGCGAGCTGGCGAACACCAACGCCACCGGGCGGATCAACGTGGATGCGGACCGCATCCGTTTCTTCGAATCGCGCGCGCGGGTAGTGGACGTGGTGAGCCGCTCCACCTACGCGGTGACGGTCGACCTGCGCTTCGAAGGGGAGGGGCAGACGTGGCAGCGCCGCACCGCCCTCTCGCTGGAGAATGGCGGCACCGCGCTCGTCCGCACCGAAACCCCCGTCGGCTCGGGCGCGGCGCCCGCCACCACGCGCTACCAGCGCTGCTAGGGACCAGGAATGACCGACCAGTTCCAGTTGACGGACGACCAGCGCGAGATCCAGGAACTCGCCCGCCGCTTCACCGCCGACCGCATCACGCCCTTCGCTGCGGAGTGGGACGAGACGGCGCACTACCCCGTGGACGTGTGGAAGGCCGCGGGGGAGCTCGGCTTCGGCGCGATCTACGTCAGTGAGGAGAATGGCGGTATCGGCCTGGGCCGGCTGGAGGCCGCGCTCATCATGGAGGCGATGGCCTATGGCTGCCCGGCCACCAGCGCCTTCATCTCGATCCACAACATGGCGACGTGGATGATCGAGCGCTTCGGCGGACAGGAGATCAAGGACCGCTTCCTGCCCGGCCTCGTCGGCATGGACAGGATCGCCAGCTACTGCCTGACCGAGCCCGGCTCCGGCTCCGACGCCGCCGCGCTGAAGGCGAGCGCGCGGCGGGACGGCGATCATTACGTACTGAACGGCACGAAGCAGTTCATCTCCGGCGCGGGCTACAACGACATCTACGTCTGCATGGTCCGGACCGGCGAGGAGAAGAGCAAGGGCATCACCTGCCTGGTCGTGGAGAAGGACACACCCGGTCTCTCCTTCGGCGCGCCGGAGCGGAAACTGGGCTGGAACGCCTCGCCGACCGCGCAGGTGATCTTCGAGGATTGCCGCGTGCCGGTCGCGAACCGCGTCGGCGCGGAAGGCGACGGCTTCCGCTTCGCCATGGCGGGGCTCGACGGCGGGCGGCTCAACATCGGCGCCTGCTCGCTCGGCGGGGCGCAGCGCTGCCTGGACGAGGCGATCCGCTACACCAAGGAACGCCAGCAGTTCGGGCAGCCGGTGGCGGAGTTCCAGAACACCCAATTCACGCTCGCCGACATGGCCACCGATCTCGAGGCGTCGCGCGCGCTGCTGTACCTCGCCGCGGCGAAGGTGACCGCGAACGCGCCCGACAAGTCGCGCTTCTCCGCGATGGCGAAGCGGCTGGCGACCGACAACGGCTCCGCGATCGTCGACCGTGCGCTGCAACTGCACGGCGGCTACGGCTATCTGCGCGACTATCCGATCGAGCGCTTCTGGCGCGACCTGCGCGTCCACTCGATCCTCGAAGGGACGAACCAGGTGATGCGCATGATCGTCGGCAGGGATCTGCTGCGGCAGTAAGCCATGTGCTCCCGCGAAGGCGGGAGTCCAGCCCGGGCTCCCGCCTTCGCGGGGCCGCATCGCGAGGGGCCATGACTGAAGAGATCATCACGACCGTCGAAGGCCCCGTCGGCCGCATCCGCCTGAACCGGCCGAAGGCGATCCATGCCCTTACCACCGCGATGTGCGAGGGCGTGCTCGACGCGCTGGAGGCGTGGCGCGGCGACGATGCGGTGCGCGTGATCGCGATCGATCACGCGCAAGGCCGCGGCTTCTGCGCCGGCGGCGACATCCGCATGCTGGCCGACAGCGGCGCGAGGGACGGAGCGGAGGCGCGCGCCTTTTTCCACACCGAATATCGCATGAACCATCGGCTGTTCACCTACGCCAAGGACACGGTCGCCTTCATGGACGGCATCACGATGGGCGGCGGAGTCGGCCTGTCGCAGCCGTGCCGCTACCGCGTGGCGACGCAGAACACGCGACTGGCGATGCCGGAGACCGGGATCGGCCTGTTTCCCGACGTCGGCGGCGGCTGGTACCTCTCGCGGCTGCCCGGGCGGATCGGCCAGTATCTCGCGCTCACCGGCGCGCGGATCGACGGCGCCGAATGCCTCGCCCTGGGGCTCGCGACGCACTACCTTCCGAGCGACGCGCTGGACGAGGCGAAGGCCGGCCTCGCCGACGGCGTGGCGGTGCTCGACCGGCTGGCGGTCGCGCCGCCCCCCGCCGCAATCCTCGACCGGCGCGAGGCGATCGACCGGCTGTTCGCCTCCGACGTGCTGGAGGAGGTGTTCGCCGCGCTGGAGGCCGACGGGGGCGACTTCGCGCGCGAGACGCTGGCGACGCTGAAGACCAAGTCGCCGCAGACGATGAAGGTGTCGCTTCGCCTGCTGAAGGACGGCGCGGGCATGGCGAGCTTCGCCGACGAGATGCGGCAGGAATATGCGGTGGGATCGCGGGTGGTGCAGCGGCACGACTTCCTGGAAGGCGTGCGCGCGGTGATCGTCGACAAGGACCATGCGCCGCGCTGGGACCCGGCCTCGCCGGAAGGGGTGAGCGACCACGTCATCGACCAGATCTTCGCGCCGCTGCCCGAGGCGGAGGCGTGGACGCCGGCGTGACCAACGACGTCATGCCGGGGTGACGAACCGAGAAGGAGAGCCGATGACTTACGAAACCATCCTCGTCGAGCAGCGCGGCGCCGTCACGCTCGTCACGCTCAACCGGCCGCAGGCGCTGAACGCGCTCAACAGCCAGGTCCTCGCCGACCTGCTCGCCGCCTTCGCCGCGTTCGACGCCGACGCGTCGCAGGGATGCGCGGTCCTGACCGGCAGCGAGAAGGCGTTCGCCGCCGGCGCCGACATCAAGGAGATGTCGAGCCAAGGCTTCGCCGACATGTACGGCGGCAATTTCTTCGGCGGCTACGAGCGGCTGACGCAGACGCGCAAGCCGATCGTCGCCGCGGTCGCGGGCTATGCGCTGGGCGGCGGGTGCGAACTCGCCATGATGTGCGACTTCATCCTCGCCGCCGACAACGCGAAGTTCGGCCAGCCGGAGATCAAGCTGGCGGTCAGCCCCGGCATGGGCGGCTCGCAGCGCCTCACCCGCGCGGTCGGCAAGGCGAAGGCGATGGAGATGTGCCTGACCGGCCGCATGATGGACGCGGCGGAGGCGGAGCGCGCCGGCCTCGTCAGCCGCATCGTCCCCGCCGCCGACCTGGTGGAGGAGGCGGTGAAGACCGCCGCCACCATCGCCGGCATGGCCCCGCTCGCCGTCATCGCGAACAAGGAGATGGTCAACGCCGCGTTCGAGACCGGCCTGGCGCAGGGCGTGCAGTTCGAACGCCGCCTGTTCCACGGCCTGTTCGGCACCGCCGACCAGAAAGAAGGCATGGCCGCCTTCGTCGAGAAGCGCACGGGGCAGTGGACGGGGAAATAGTGTCGTCGCCCCTGCGCTGGCAGGGGCCCATGTCTGCCACATGATCGACGACGGTGGACACACGGGCGTCGGGTCATGGGTCCGACGGCGAGATGGACGATACAGCGATAGGCTCCTGCCTGCGCAGGAGTGACGGAGAAGATCATGGCACGGGTCGCGTTCATCGGATTGGGCAACATGGGCGGCGGCATGGCCGCGAATCTCGCGAAGGCGGGGCATGACGTGCGCGCCTTCGACGTCAGCGAGGAGGCGCTGGTCCGCGCCGAGGCGGCGGGCTGCCTGCGCAGCTCCAGCGCCGCCGCGGCGGCGGAAGGGGCGGAGGCGGTCGTCACCATGCTGCCCGCCGGCGCCCACGTGGCGCAGGTCTATGCCGAGGCGCTCGGCGGTGTCGCCCCCGGCGCGATCCTGATCGACTGTTCCACCATCGACGTCGCCACTGCGCGCCAGGTGGCCGAACAGGCGACAGCGCGCGGATTGCTGGCGGTCGACGCGCCCGTGTCCGGCGGAATAGCCGCCGCCACCGCCGGCACGCTCACCTTCATGGTGGGCGGCACGGACGCCGGCTTCGCGCGTGCCGAGCCGTTCCTCGCCAGCATGGGCAAGGCGGTGATCCGCGCCGGTGCCAGCGGCGCGGGTCAGGCGGCGAAGATGTGCAACAACATGATCCTGGGCGCCACCATGGCGGCGACGTGCGAGGCGTTCGCCCTGGCGGAGAAGCTGGGGCTGGACGCGCAGGCCTTCTACGACATCGCCAGCGTGTCGTCGGGTCAGAGCTGGTCGATGACCAGCTACTGCCCCGTCCCCGGCGTCGGGCCGACCACGCCCGCGGACAACGACTATCGGGGCGGGTTCGCGGCCGGGCTGATGCTGAAGGACCTGCGCCTCGCCACCGAGGGAGCGGCCGGCGTCGGTGCGGCGGTGCCGATGGGCCAGCGCGCGCGCGAGCTGTACGAGGCGTTCGTTGCCGATGGCGATGCGGCCACCGACTTCTCCGGCATCATCCGTACGATGCGGGCTTAATCGCGCGCGTAAACACGGTTGCGCCCTCGTCCCGCCGCGCGCTAGCCTGGCCGCAGGACGAGGGAGACCGGCAATGCCAGGGGGCAAGGCGGCAAAGGGGGCCGTGCGGCCGGCGAGGACGTCCCGGCCGTCACGCGACCCGGCGCGCAATTCCGCCGACGCGCTAATGGATGCGGCGGGCGCGCTGATGGCGGAGCGCAACTCCGTCGACATCACCTTCGCCGACATCGCCGAGCGGTCGGGCCTGAATTCCGCGCTGATCCAGTATCGCTTCGGCGGGAAGACCGGGCTGTTCCGCGCGCTGCTGGAGCGCGATGCGGGCGCGATGCTGCCGGCTCTCGCCGCGCTGGTCGCGGCGGATCTGCCGGCGGAGGAGAAGCTGCGCCGCCATATCCGCGGCGTCATCCGCACCTATCATCGCCACCCCTATATGAACCGGCTGATCGGCGCGCTGGCGTCGGAGACGGACGGCGATGCCGCGCGCTACATCTCAGAGCGGTTCACCCGCCCCATCGCCGCCGGGCATCGTGCGATCCTGCGCCAGGGAGTGGCGGAGGGCACGTTCCGCCCCGTCGATCCCATGTTGTTCTACTTCTCGCTGATCGGCGCGTGCGACCACCTGTTTCACGCGCGCTACTCGCTGAAATGGGCGTTCGGCATCGGAGAGATCGACGAGCCTCTCAGCCTCGCTTACGCGGCACACGTCGAGGCGACCGTGCTCGCCTCCGTCCTCGTCGCTCTACCGACAGCCACCGTGGACAGGACTTAATCGCTCAATTAAACAGGCGGCCGAAAACAGGAAGGCAGAGGGGGAGGGGACGATGACGATCCTGCACGCATCGGCGATGGCGATCGCAGTCAGCCTGGCGGCACCGGCCTTGGCGCAGGACGCGGCCAACGCCACGCGCGGCGACGATGCGGTGCCGCAGACGCCCGTCAGCCCGTCCTCCCCCGGCGCCCCCGCCAACGCGCCCGATGCGACCGAGAGCCGCGGCGGTGTGGACGACATCGTCGTCACCGCGCAGAAGCGCGAGCAGTCGCTGCAGGACGTCCCCGTCGTGGTCTCCGTGCTCAGCCAGGAACAGCTGACCAACGCGGGCGTGCGCGACATCAAGGATCTGCAGACGATCACGCCGGGCCTCAACGTCACCTCGTCGACCAGCACCGCGCAGACGTCGATCCGCATCCGCGGCGTCGGTACGGTCGGCGACAATCCCGGGCTGGAGAGTTCGGTCGGCACCGTCATCGACGGCGTCTATCGCGCGCGCTCCTCGGTGGCGTTCGGCGACCTGGGCGAATTGCAGCGGGTGGAGGTGCTGAAGGGGCCGCAATCGACGCTGTTCGGCAAGAACATGTCCGCCGGCGTCATCAACGTCGTGACCGCGGCGCCCAGCTTCACCCCCGCGGCGGAATTCGTCGGCAGCTACGGCAACTACAACCAATATTCGATCAGCGGCAGCGCCACCTTCGGCCTGGTGGACGAGGTGCTGGCCGCGCGCATCTTCGCGCTGAAGCGGGAGCGGGACGGCTTCCTGCGCGTGAACACCGGGGCCGGGCCGCGCACGCAGACGCGCGACGGCGACGAGGATTACTACACCGTGCGCGCGCAACTGCTCTTCCGCCCGCTCGACGGGCTGGAGATCCGCGCCATCGGCGACTACACCAACCGCGACGAGAATTGCTGCATCAACACCGTCAGCATTCCCGGCCCCACCGCCGCCTTCGTCGACCTGCTCGCGCCGGACGCGGGGCTGCTGCGCAACCGCCAGCCCTTCTCGCGGATCGCCTACGCCAATCGTCCGTCGCCGACGCGGGTGGAGGATTACGGCGGATCGGTGCAGGCCGACTACGACATCGGCGGCGGGCTGTCCGCCACGTCGATCACCGCGTGGCGCGTCAACGACGCCGCCAACGGCACCGACCTCGATTTCTCCAGCGCGGACATCTGGTACCGCCCGGTGGACAACCGCAACGTCTTTCGCGTCTTCTCGCAGGAGGCGCGGCTCGCGTTCACCAGCGACCGGCTCAATTCCATCCTCGGCGTCTTCTACGCCAACGAACGCCTGCAATCGGACCCGGTCACGCTGTTCGGCACCGGGTACGAGAGCTATTTCGGGTATCTCCTCTCCGCGTCCAGCGGCGCGCCCAACCCCAATTTCGTCGCCGCGCTGACCGGGCTTCCGGCCGGCTCGAACTATCTCGCCGGGCAGGGCGCGCGGGATTTCCACAACCACCGCAGCTCGTCGCTCGCCATCTTCACCGACAACACGATCACGCTGGCGGAGGGATTGGAGCTGACGCTGGGCCTGCGCTACACCGACGAGGTGAAGCGGGTGGCGTCGCGCTACACGAACACCGCGCCGGGCAACGCCTGCGCCGCGGCGCTGGGGCGGGCGGCCTTCTATCCCGCCGCGGCGCGCACCGCGATCGTCGGCGCGCTGTGTGCGCCGACCGCCGACCCGGCCTTCAACGACGTCAGCGCGAACCAGCGCCGGCCGGAGAACCGCTGGGCCGGATCGGCGAAGCTGCAATATCGCTTCTCGCCGCAGGTGATGGCCTATGGCTCCTACGCCAACGGCTTCAAGTCGGGCGGCTTCAACCTGGACCGTGCGCGCTTCGCCCCCGGCAGTTTCAACCCCGACACCAGCTTCGCGACGGAGAAGGTGGAGGCGTACGAGGTCGGCACGAAGACGACCCTGTTCGATCGCCGCGTCCTCGCCAATCTCGCGGCCTTCTATCAAAAATACACTGATTTTCAGTTGAACACCTACACCGGCATCAGCTTCCTCGTCGCCTCCATTCCCGAAGTGGTGTCGAAGGGCGTCGACTTCGACGTGCTGTGGAACACCGGCATCCAGGGCCTGTCGCTCAACGGCGGCGTCACCTACGCGGACACGCGGTTCGGCGACTTCGTGCCCCCCGCGGGCATCAGCGCACGGCTGCCCGGCGCGACATTGCCCTATGCGGCGAAGTGGAACGTGACCGGCGGCTTCTCCTCGCGTCAGCCGATCGGCGCCGGGCTGGACCTGTTGTCCAGCGCGTCGGTGAAGTGGACGTCCGCATACAACACCGGCTCCAACCTCGACCCGCTGAAGGAGCAGCGTCCCTTCGCCCTGCTGAACGCGCGGCTCGGCATCGCGCCGGAATCGGACGCGTGGACGGTGGAGGTGTGGGCGCAGAACCTCACCAGTTCCGACTACTACCAGGTGGTGGTGGACCAGCCGCTGCAATCGGGCACCTATGGCGCGTTCCTGGGCGCGCCGCGGACCTACGGCGGCACGGTGCGCGTCCGCTTCTGATCGACGGGGAGGGCAGGGCGATGGACCTCGGCTGGAGCGCGCAGGAAGAGGCCTTCCGCGAGGAGGTCCGCACCTTTCTCGCCGAGCGGCTGACGCCGGAACTGGCGCGGGCGGGGCGACTGGCCACCAGCGTCTATCCCGACCACGACGCCTCGATGCGCTGGCAGGCGATCCTGGCCGAACGCGGCTGGGCCGCGCCGCACTGGGCGGTGGAGCACGGCGGCACCGGCTGGACCATCGCGCAGCATTACATCTTCGCGACCGAGCGCCTGGTGGCCGGCGCGCCCGCGCTGTCGCCGATGGGCATCTCGATGGTGGCCTATGTCATCCAGCGGTTCGGCACGCCAGAGCAGCAGGCCTTCTTCCTGCCGCGCATCCTGTCGGGCGAGATCTTCTTCTGCCAGGGCTATTCCGAACCGGGCGCCGGCTCCGACCTCGCCTCGCTGACGACCGCGGCAGTGGTGGAGGGCGACCGGCTGGTCGTCAACGGGCAGAAGGTGTGGACGACCCACGCGACCGAGGCGAACTGGATCTTCGCGCTGGTCCGCACGTCGAAGGAAGGGCGACCGCAGGCGGGGATCACCTTCGTGCTGATCGACATGGCGTCGCCCGGCGTGGAGGTGCGGCCCTTCACCATGCTGTCGGGAGAGCAGGTGCAGAACGCGGTCTTCTTCACCGACGTGCGCGTGCCGCTGGCCAACGTGATGGGCGAGGTCGATCGGGGCTGGTCGGTCGCCAAATACCTGCTGGAATTCGAGCGCGGCGGCGCGGCCTATGCGCCGGGGCTGAAGGCGCGCTGCGACGGGATCGCGGCACTGGCGCGCGACACGACCGGCGACGACGGCCGCCCGCTCGCCGAGGACCCGCTGTTCCGCGCCCGCCTGGCGCGGTTGCAGGCGCGCGCCGACGTGCTGGAGATCACCGAGCTTCGCCTCCTCTCCGCCAGCGAGGGCGCCAGCGTCGGCGCGCTGTCGTCGATGATGAAGGTGATGGGCACCGAACTCGCCGGCGAAGTGACCGAGCTGGCGCTGGAGGTGGCGGGCCCGCGCGGCCTCGTGTTCCAGCCGCACGCGACCATGCCCGGCGGCCCCGCGCCGGCGCATCAGGCGCCCGCGGACGGCTACGTCAGCGGCGACGAGCGCCACGCCCTCGCCGCGCTGCGCTACATGAACGAGCGCGCCGGGCCGATCTATGCCGGGTCGAACGAGATCCAGCGCAACATCCTGGCGAAGATGGTGCTGGGGCTGGGCTGAGGCTCCCGCGCGCGGCGCGGAAGCCTCCCGTGCATCAACGCAGCGCCGCCTCCATCTGCGCGCCCCGCGCGGTTTTCAGCGCGGCGCAGATGCGGATCGTCTCCACGCTCTGGTTCAGCTCCAGCTCGTTGGCGCCCAGCGTCTTGAGCCGCGGGCGGAACAGCGCGTCCACCTCCGCCGCCTTCCCCGCGTCGCAGTAGCTGGCGAACAGCAGCGGCAGGCGCGAGCGGCGGAACGAGGGGACGTCCGCCGTCATGCGATCCCAGTCGGTGCGGAACAGGTCGAACAGAATGTCGCGCCCCACCGGACGCGCCGCCAGCCCGTTCATCAGCTGCTGCCGCTCCAGCGTCTGCAAGCCGCCGCCGGCGTCCTGCGCGTAGCCGAGCGCACGGCGCACCTTCTCCGCCGTGTCCGCTGCCATCAGCCCGGCGAGCGCGTTGCTGCGGAACAAGGGGTCCTCGCTCTTCGCCAGCTGGGTCTTCAGCCGCTCCATGAACGCGGCATCGCGATCCTGCACCGCCACGGCGAAGGCGAGCGAGCGATAGGTCGGATCGAGCGCGTCGGCGTCGCCCGCCACCGCCCGCTCCGCCGCTTTGGCCAACGTGGCGCGCGTCCCCGCGTCGCGCGCGGTGGTCGCCATCAGCCCCGCGAACGCCCGGCGCGACTGCGCGCGATCCGTCTCCTCGCCTGCATAGGCGCCGCGCCGGGGGTCAAGCCCCAGCTGCGCCAGCCGCGGGGCGTAGAGCCCGCCGACCAGCCGCTCCACGCCCGCACCCGCCTCGGGCGACAGCGTGGTGACGGCCAGCGTGTCGAGCCACTCCGGCAGCTTCGTCGCCGCCTGCCGATCGGGATGCGCCGCCAGCGCGCGGGTGGCCTCGACCACCAGCGCGAAGGGCGCGTTGCCCGCGGCGAAATCGGCGTAGAGGCTGTCGGCGAACGCCAGCGCCTCGCGCGCCGGCAACCCGGCGCTCGCCGCGGTCAGCGCCGACCATTGCGCCGCGGGCAGGCTGTAGCGGTAATAGCCCGCGCCGCCCGCGTTGGGCACCGCCACGCCCGCACCGGACAGGCGCATGGTCGCGCCCGGCCCGCGCATCAGCGTGCATCGCGTGTCCGCGTCCTGCCGCACGCAGAAGGGCAGGGTCCAGCGCTGCGGCTTGCCCGCCGCGACCCCGATCGGCCGGTAGCGCGCCTGCGTCAACCGCCACCCGCCGCCGCTGCCCGGGCGCACCGTCACCACCGGAACGCCGGTCTGGTTGACGAAGCTCTGGAAGAGCGGGACGACGCCCGGGTCGCCCGATCCCTTCGCCATGGAGGCGAAGAAATCCTCCGCCGTCGCATTGCCGTAGGCGAAGCGCGTCAGGTGATGGCGAACCCCGTCGCGGAACTTGTCCTCGCCCAGGTAGCGCTCGACCATGGTCAGCACCTGGCCGCCCTTTTGATAGGTGATCGCGTCGAACGCGCTGGCGATCTGCGCATTGCGCTCGATCGGCTGGCGGATCGGGCGGCCGATGGAGCGGCTGTCCGTCTCCATCGCGTCCAGCGCCTCCGCCATCTGCGCCACGCCGGTGCCGAGCTTAGGATCCCAGATCTCGCCTACCCGGTTGCCCGCCCACTCGGCGAAGCTCTCGTTCAGCCACAGGTCGTTCCACCACATCGGCGTGACGAGGTCGCCGAACCATTGGTGCGCCATCTCGTGCGCGACGACCATGCCGAACGACCGCCGCTGCGACGCCGGCGCGTCGGGCGACAGCAGCAGCAGCGTGTCGCCGTAGGTGATGAGCCCGGCGTTCTCCATCGCGCCCTGCATCACCGGCCCGGCGATCTGGTCCAGCTTCTCGAAGGGATAGCGGCTGCCGAAATAATCCTCGTGCAGCGCCAGGATCTTCGGCCCTTCCGCCGCGGCGGTGGCGAGGCGCGCCTTCTGCCCCTTCGTCGCGATCACGCGATACGGAAGCGTCTTCGGCCGCACGGCGTTGCCGGGCGCGTCGTTCTCCACCACGTCGAAATCGCCGACCGCGATCGCGACGAGGTACGTCGGCAGCGGGCGGGACGCGGCGAACTCGTGCCGGACCGTGCCGTCCGCGGCAGGGGTCGTGCGCACCTCGGGCGTGTTCGCGAAGACCTTCAGCGACTTGCGCGTCGTCACGCCCAGCGTGAACGGCGTTTTGAAGCGCGGTTCGTCGAAGCCGGGGAACATCCGCCGCGCGTCGATCGGCTCCATCTGCGTCCAGGCGTACCAGTCGTCGCCGACCTTGGCGTGATACAGCCCCTCGCTGCCGGTCATGAAGGGCGCGGTGTACTCGAACGTCAGCGTGGTGCGCCCGGCGGGCAGCGCGCGCCCGAAGTCCAGTCGCGCGACGCCGCTGGGATCCACCTCGGCATAGGTGCCCGCCACCTCGGCGCCGTCCACCAGCGCGACCACGCGCGAGACGGTGAGGCCGAGGCCGTGCAGGAAGAACGATCGCTGCGCCTTCGCCAGCGTCACGTCGATCTCCGCCCGGCCCGAGAATGCCTTGGCGTCGGGAAGGACGGTCAGCTCCAGCCGATAGGCGGTCGGCCGCACCCCTTCGGGCAGGCGCCCCTGCGGTACCGCCGCCGCGGGTGTGGCGCGCGGCGCCTGCGCGGCCACCGGCACGCCGAACGCCATCGCCGCGGTCGCGGCGAGCCACCAATGCGTCTTCATCGTCTTACCCCTGTTCCTGTCGTGACGGTCTCACGCCGCCGCCAATGCCCCGTAACGTGCGAGATGATGATCCGCGCCGCCGAACTGCTGCTCGATCGCGGTCGCGCGCTTGAAATAGAGGCCGACCGGCAGTTCGTCCGTCATCCCCATCGCGCCGTGCAGCTGGACCGCATTCTGCGCGACGAAGCGCAGGCCGTCGGCCACCACCGCCTTCGCGGCGGAGACCGCGCGGGCGCGGATCGCGGCGTCGGCGTCGAGGTTCAGCGTGGCGAGATAGGCGGCGGACTGGATCTGCTCGGCCGCCATGTACATGTCGACCATGCGGTGCTGGAGCACCTGGAAGCTGGCGAGCGGCTGGCCGAACTGGCGCCGCTGCTTCGTCCACTCGACCGTGTCGGCCAGCATCCGCCGTGCGACTCCCGCCGCCTCGCCGCAGATCGCGGCGATCGCGGCATCGCCCGCCGCCTCCAGCCACGCCACCGCCGCGCCCTCTTGGCCGACCAGGGCCGCGGGGGCGGCGTCGAGGACGATATCGGCCGCGACGCTGCCGTCGATCAGGCGATAGTCGTGGCGCCTGACCGCGTCGGCACAGACGAGGAACATCGACACGCCGTCGCGGTCGCGCGCGGCGCCCGCCGTCCGCGCGCTGACGAGCAGCCGGTCGGCGTCGGGCGCGCCCAGCACCACGGCCTTCTCGCCGGTCACGCGCCAGCCGTCGCTCTCGCGAACCGCGCGGGCGGACACCGCGTGCCACGCGTGGCGCGATCCCGCCTCCAGCGCGGCGAGCGCGACCTGCACCGTCCCGTCGGCGATGCCGGGCAGCAGCGCGACGTCGCCCGCCTGGCGCAGCACGCCCGCCGACAGGACGACGTTCGAGAGATAGGGCGCGTCGGCCAGTGCCTCGCCCAGGGCCTCCATCACGATCATCGTCTCCACGGGCCCGCCGCCCAGTCCGCCGGCCTCCTCCGGCAGCGCGGCGCCGACCACGCCCAGCTCCGCCGCCAGCGCGCGCCACAGCGTCGCGTCGCCGGCCACCGTCCGCGTCCGCCGCTTCAGCCTTGCGTGCAGCGGATCGGCCTCCGCCAGGTAGCGGGTCAGCGTGTCGCGCAGCATCGCCTGCTCGTCGCTCAGCCGGAAATCCATCGCCCTCTCCCTCGCCGTGCGGACAGGGGTGCCACAGCCGGCGTGGCTACGCCAGCGAGCCGTCGCGCGCGATCGCCTCCCGCGCGGTCGCGGCGATCGCCTTGCGCTCCATTCCCGCGGGATCGAACGGTGGCAGGAACGACAGGTGCGCGACGAAGGTGCCGCGCCGCCGCAGCACGCGCAACGCGTGTCGCTGCCCCGGCTCGTCGCCCACCCATGCGAGGTCCCGCGTCGCCGCGCCATAGTCGATCCGCACCGGCTGCACGCGCATTCCCCCCGGCGAAGGGTCGAGCGCCGCGAGCAGCGACGCCTTGAACGGCAGCAGCGTCGCCCCGTCACCGGTCGTGCCCTCGGGAAAGATCGCGACGCTGCGTGCCGCTTTCAGGGCGGTGCGCAGCTCCGCCACCTGCGCCGCCACGCCCATCCGCTCGCCGCGGCTGACGAAGATGGTGCGGTTGAGCGTGCACAGCCATCCGATCAGCGGCACCGCGCGCAGCTCCGCCTTGGCGACGAAGGCGGTGCCCGTCGCCCCGGCGAGCAGCAGGATGTCGAGCCAGCTGAGATGGTTGGCGAGGAACACCACGTCCCCTTGCAGCGGCGTGCCGGTCGCCCGCGCCCGCGCGCCGAAGATGCGCGCCGCCCCGCCCAGGAACATTCGCGGCCACGGCGACCGCGCCCGCACCAGCCGCCATGCGCCGTGCAGCACCAGCATGACGAGCAGCCAGAGCAGCACGACCGACAACCGGGCGGCGATGCGCAGCGCGCCCGTCATGCAGGCGCCACGCCGGAGATGATCGAGGCGGTTGCGCCCACCCGCTTCGTCAGCCCGCACCGCTTCGTCACAGGGCCGCGCGCGACGATCCGTCTCAATCCTTGCGCGCGAGCGAGACGCCGTACAGCTCCATCCGGTGATCGACCAGGCGGAAGCCCAGCCGCTCGGCGATCGCCTTTTGCAGCTGCTCCACCTCGGGATCGACGAACTCGATGACGCGCCCGGTCTCCACGTCGATCAGGTGGTCGTGGTGTGCCTCGGGCGAGGGTTCGTAGCGGGCGCGCCCGTCGCCGAAATCGTGGCGGTCGAGGATCCCCGCCTCCTCGAACAGCCGCACCGTGCGATAGACGGTGGCGATCGAGATGCCCGGGTCGATCGCCGACGCGCGCTCGTACACCTTCTCGACGTCGGGATGGTCCTCCGCCTCGGACAGCACGCGCGCGATGACGCGGCGCTGCTCGGTGATGCGCAGGCCCTTCTCGTGGCAGAGGGCTTCCAGATCGATCTTGCGGGCCATGCGCCCCATGTAGTGCGCGTTGCTTGTTGCGAAAAGCGCTACTGACTCGCAACAAGCGCGATCACAGCGCGCGGGCGTAGGTGTGCGCGTCGAACGTCTCGCCGGTGCGCGCGCGATAATAGCCGCGGCGCACGCCGACCGCCGCGAAACCGTGCGCGGCGTACAGCGCGATGGCCGGGTTGTTCGCCCGTACCTCCAGGTGCAACTGGCGCACGCCGCGTCCCTGCGCCTCGGCGATCACCCCGCGCAGCAGCGCCGCGCCGATCCCGCCGCGGCGCTGGCCAGGTGCCACCGCGATCAGCAGCAGCTCCGCCTCGTCCATGATCGCCCGGGTCAGCGCGAAGCCCACGGTGGCGCCGTCCACCTTCGCCAGCGTCAGCCACACGCCCGGCATGGCGAGGATGCCGATGCACTGGTTTCGCGTCCACGCCTCGCCGTAGCGCGGGTCGAACGCGGCGGCCATCACCGCATCCACCGCGTCCGCGTCGCGCGCGTCGCCCCGCACCAGCTCCACCGTCCGTGCCGCGGTTGTCGTCATGCCGGCAGCTTGGCGTCCGGCGCGCGGCCGTACAAGGGCCGTGCCGGCAGGTCGCGATACGATGCGGGCAGGGCAAGCGCGAACATGGCCGACGGCAACAGCGACGGTCCCCGTTGCCGCGCGGGAAGGTCAGCCAGGCGACCGACGCCGGTACCCACGGCCTGCATCGCGCCCAGCCGGTTCAGCGCATCCGACGGGGTGAGCGACTCGAAGTCGTCCATCGCGCGGAATTCGGGTCGGCCGGCATATCGCTGCACGAACACTTCGCCATGACCTCCTTCCATCACGACCGCGAACGGCGACGAGCGCCCGGCATTGGTGAATTCGTCCATCGCCACCAGCGCCAGCGACGAATAGCCGGCGACGCTGGCCCCCCAGCCGAGCGCGAGTCCCCGTGCCGCGGCGATGCCGACGCGGATGCCGGTGAAGCTGCCCGGACCCACGTCGACGAGGATGCGGCCGGCGCGCCCGCCGTCCGGCAGCTCCGCGATCATCGGCACCAGCCGCTCGGCATGGCCGCGCCCCACCACCTCGTCCCGCCACGCGAGCAGATCCTCGCCCTCGAACAGGGCGATGGAACAGGCGGCGGTCGCGGTGTCGATGACGAGGGTACGGGTCATGCGATGGAACTCCCCTTCCTCGCGGGGAGGGGGCGGGGGTGGGTAGCGTCCTGGCGATACGGATAGGTCACGGTGCCGCGCGCCGTAGCATCAGGCCCGACCCACCCCCAACCCCCCCCTTGCGAGGGAGGGGAACGAAATCACACGATCCGGTTGAACTTCTCGAAGTCCGGCCGCGGACTGCGATCGAAGATGCTGGCGGGGTCGCCGTGGCCCAGCGTGGAGATGAAGTTGGTCCGCACCGACGGCCGGTCGGCGAAGAACGCCTTGTCCACCGCCCCCGCGTCGAACCCGCTCATCGGCCCGGTGTCGAGCCCCAGCGCGCGCGCGGCGAGGATGAAATAGCCACCCTGGAGCGAGGAGTTGCGGAACGCCGATGCCTCGCGCAGCTCGCGGTTGCCGACGAACCAGCTCTTCGCGTCGGTATGCGGGAACAGCTCGGGCAGATATTCGTGAAATTCGGTGTCCATGCCGATGACGACACTGACCGGCGCCTTGCGCACCTTGTCCGCGTTGCTGTCCGAGCAGCACGCGGCCAGCGTCTCCTTCGCCTCCTGCGACGTGCACCAGACGAAGCGCGCGGGCAGCTGGTTGGCGCTGGTCGGCCCCATCTTCACGAGGTCCCACAGCGCGTGCAGCTCCTGCTCGCTCACCGGCTGGTCGGTAAAACCGTTGTAGGTGCGCGCGGTGCGGAACAGCTGGTCCAGCGCGGCGTCGTCGAGCGGCTGCGTCAAGCGAAACTCCTGTCGTGAAGGGGCGGATCAGACCGCGCGGACCTCGGTCACCTCGGGCACGTAGTGGCGCAGCAGCTGCTCGATGCCGTTCTTCAGCGTCGCCGTGGACGACGGGCAGCCGGCGCACGCGCCCTGCATCCGCAGGAACACCTTGCCCTTGTCGAACCCGCGATAGACGATGTCGCCGCCGTCGTTGGCGACGGCGGGGCGAACGCGCGTGTCGATCAGGTCGCGGATCTGCGCGACGATGTCGGCGTCGGCGGGATCGTCCTCGAACGCCTCCTCCTCGGCCGGCACGGAGAAGCCCGCGCTGGGTCCGCGAAACAGCGGCATCTGCGCGGCGAAGTGATCGGAAAGCAGGCCGAGGACATCGGGCTTCAGCGTCGCCCACGCGACGCCCGGTGCGGCGGTGACGGACACGAAGTCGCGGCCGAAGAAGACCCCCGTCACGTCGCCCAGGTCGAACAGCGCGGTCGCCAGCGGGCTCGCCTCCGCCTCTTCCGGCGTCGCGAAGTCGCGCGTGCCCGCGTCCATCACGATGCGGCCGGGCAGGAACTTCAACGTCGCCGGATTGGGCGTGGCTTCGGTTTCGATCAGCATGCGCGCGATGTGGCGCGTGCGCGGACGGGGATCAAGCCGGGGAGGGGAAAGGAATTGTTTCCGCCCGCCAGCCGGCTCACACGTCCAGCTGCTTCACCGCCGCGTTCCACTTCGCCACGTTGTCGCGCGCCTCCTGCACGAAGGCGGAGCGCTTGACGAAGCCCAGGAACAGGTCGGCGAACCATTTGCCCGGCTGGCGCAGCGGTCGCTCGAACTGGATCAGCAGGACGACGCGGGTCCCGTCCGTGTCGTTCCACACCTCGTGACGGTAGGTGTCGTCGAACACCAGCGTCTCGCCCTCCGCCCAGCGCACGATGCGGTCGCCCACGCGCATCCTGACATCGCCGTCGCGCGGCACGATCAGGCCCAGGTGGCACGTGATGAGCCCCTTGGTCACGCCGCGGTGGTCGGGGATGTGCGTGCCGGGCGCCAGGATGGAGAAGAAGGCGGAGTTGAGTCCGGGGATCGCCTCGATCGCCGCCTTCGTGCGCGGGCAGCGCGAGAGGTTGTCGTCGATCGGATAGCCGTATCCCCACAGGAAGTACGACCGCCACTTGTCCACCTCGGCGATGGCGCGGTGGTCGGGCGAGATGGTGGCTAGGCTGGGCGCGGCGTGGCCGACCAGCGCGACCGCGCGCGCCTCGTCGCGGATCGCCTCCCAGTCGGCGCGCAGCGCCTGCGTCCAGGCGAAGTCGCGCACGTCCAGCACCGGATCGTTCGACACCAGCGAGGATCCTGCGATCAGCCGGTCGAACACGCCGCGCAGGTGCTTGCCGATGCGGATGACGAGCGGGCGGTTCGGATCGGCCTGCATCGCCGCCCCGGCACGCGGCGCGCCGGAGACGACGTTCAGGTCGGGCACCATCCCGCCCGCGGTGGCGGGACGTGTCGCGGTGCGGACGTCACTCATCGAACAGCCTTTCCTCTTTCCCCCGCACGTCAGATGGGCACACGCTGCGCCGGGTTCACGTCCAAATCGTGGCGGAGTTCGGGCAAGGAACCCGAACCGGCGCACGATCCGCGCGGTTGCGGCGGACCGTCGCGACCGGTAGAGGCAGGGGCGATGATCCTCTTCTCGCGTACGTTCGCGAGGCCGCTCGCGGCCGCTTCCCTCCTCCTGCTCGCCGCCGGCCCCGCGATCGGCCAGCGCAAGCGTGCCGCGCCCGCGGCGCAGCCGCCCGCCGCCCCGCCGGGCAAGGTGGCGGTCGACACCTCCCCCTGGCTGTTCAAGGGATCGGACATCACGCCCGATCCGGAATGGCAGTTCGGCCGCCTTCCCAACGGGCTGCGCTACGCCGTGCGGCGCAACGGCGTGCCGCCGGGGCAGGTGGCGGTGCGCGTCAGGATCGACGCCGGCTCGCTGTACGAGGGCGATGCCGAGCAGGGCTACGCCCACCTCATCGAGCATCTGTCGTTCCGCGGATCGAAATACGTGCCCGATGGCGAGACGCGGCGGGTGTGGCAGCGCTTCGGCGCGACCTTCGGTTCGGATTCGAATGCGTCCACCACGCCGACGCAGACGGTCTACAAGCTCGACCTGCCCGGCGCGACCGACACGAAGCTGGACGAGAGCCTGAAGATCTTCGCCGGCATGATGGCGGAGCCGACGATCTCGCAGGCGAACCTCGATGGCGAGCGCCCGGCCGTGCTGGCCGAGCAGCGCGAGGCGCCGGGCGCGCAGGTGCGCTACGGCGACGCGCTGCGGCAGACCTTCTTCGCCGGCCAGCCGCTGGCGGATCGCTCGCCGATCGGCACCATCAAGACGCTGGAGGCGGCCACCCCCGCCAGCGTGCTCGCCTTCCACCAGCGCTGGTACCGCCCGGAGCGGACCGTCGTCATCATCTCCGGCGACATCGACGCGCAGGTCGCCGCCGACCTCGTCGTCAAGAACTTCGCCGGCTGGCGCGGCACCGGCCCGAACCCCGCCGATCCCGATTTCGGCAAGCCCGACCCGGCCCAGCCCGCGACGCGCGCGATCGCCGAACCCTCGCTGCCGCCGCTGGTGGCGACGGGCGTGCTGCGGCCGTGGATCTACCGTGACGATACGATCATCTTCAACCAGAAGCGGCTGGTCGATTTCCTCGCGCTGCGCCTCATCAACCGCCGGCTGGAAACGCGCGCGCGGGCGGGGGGCAGCTTCCTCCAGGCATCGGTCAATCTCGACGACGTCTCGCGCTCGGCGAACGGCACGTTCACGAACATCGTGCCCGTCGGCGACGATTGGGAAGCCGCGCTGAAGGACGTGCGCGCCGTGATCGCCGACGCGCAGGCCACCCCGCCCAGCCAGGTCGAGGTGGACCGCGAATTGGCCGAGTTCGACGCGGCGATGAAGAACGACGTCGACACCGCGCGGGTGGAGGCGGGCGCGAAGCAGGCCGACGACATGGTCAACGCGCTCGACATCCGCGAGACCGTCGCCGGCCCGCAGACCAGCTACGACATCCTGCAACAGGCCAAGCGGCAGGGGTTCTTCACCCCCGCCGCGATGGTCGAATCGACCCGCCGGCTGTTCCAGGGCGACGCCACCCGCGCGCTGCTGAACACGCGCACCGCCGATGCAGGCGCCGCGGCGAAGCTGGCGACCGCGCTGACCGCCGACGTGTCCGGCCTCGCCGCACCGCGGTCGGAGCAGGCCGCGGTCGATTTCTCGCGCGTGCCCGCGCTCGGCAAGCCGGGGAAGGTGGTCGCGCGCGTCACCGTCGGCGATCCGCCGATGGAGCAGGTGACGTTCGCCAACGGCGTGCGCGCGCTGATCCACGCCAGCAGCGCGGAGACGGGGCGCGTCTACGTCCGCGTGCGCTTCGGCCGCGGCTATCGCGCGCTGCCCTCGGACCGGCCGACGGTGGCTTGGGCGGGCGACAACGCGCTGGTCGCCAGCGGCATCGGCTCGCTGAACCAGGGCGATCTCGACCAGCTGACCTCGGGCCGCCGCATCGGGCTGGACTTCGACATCGGCGACGACGCCTTCGTGATGAACGCGCAGACGACGCCGGGCGACTATGCCGACAATCTGACGCTGATGGCGGCAAAGCTGGCCGCGCCGCGCTGGGATGCGGCGCCGGTGCTGCGCGCGCGCGCGGCGATGCTGGCCGCCTATCCCGGCTTCCGCGCTTCGCCCGACGCGGTGCTGGGCCGCGAGGTGGAGGGCCGGCTGCGCGACGGCGACCCGCGCTGGACGCCGCCGACGCTGGAGCAGGTGCAGAAGCTGGACGCCAAGGCGTTCCGCAAGCTGTTCGAACCGCTGCTGAAGACCGGGCCGATCGAGGTGCAGGTGTTCGGCGACGTGAAGGCGGACGAGGCGATCGCGGCCATCGCGAAGAGCTTCGGCGCGCTGAAGGGGCGCAAGCCGGCGAAGGACGCGAGCCCGACGGTGCGCTTCCCCGCGCACGTCGTGCAGCCGGTGACGCTGACGCATGACGGCGACGACACCCAGGCCGCGGCGCTGATCGCCTGGCCGACCGGCGGCGGCTCGGCCGACCATGCCGAGGCGCGGCGGCTCGACGTGTTGGCCTCGATCTTCGCCGACCGGCTGTTCGACCGGCTCCGCTCGGTCGCGGGGGCGAGCTACTCGCCGACCGCGCAGAGCCAGTGGCCGATGGGCCAGCCCGGCGGCGGCCGCCTGCTGGCGCTCGGCCAGGTGGCGCCCGACAAGGTCGACCTGTTCTTCAAGCTGTCGCGCGAGATCGCGGCGGAACTGGTCGCGACCCCGGTGCCGGAGGAGGAGATGCGCCGCACGATCGTGACGATGCTCCAGTACATGGCGCGCGCGTCGAGCGGGAACCAGTTCTGGCTGATGCAGACGCAGGGCGGCACCTTCGACCCCGCGCGGATCGAGGCCAGCCAGAGCCTGGTCAGCGACATGACCGGCATCACCCCCCAGTCGTTGCAGCAGACCGCGGCAAAGTACCTGACACCGGATAAGGACTGGACGATGGCCGTGGTGCCGCGGGCGAAGGCGGGGCCGGCCGGTACGGCTACCCGCTGACACCCGTCCTCCCTGCGAAGGCAGGGCCCATAGCTCCCTCGACGGAATGCAAGGGGCCGGTTGACGACGGGCTGCCCGGACGCCGTCGTTACGGGGAACGGCGCCGGCGATAGGCCCCTGCCTGCGCAGGGGCGACGGATCACATGTCGTTGCACGAGGCGAAGCGAGCCGGATCAGCGATTGGCCGTCACCCCTGCGAAGGCAGGGGTCCATGGCTCTATCGAAGGAAACCAAGGCCATCCGCGCAGGGGCGACGGTTCACATGTTGATGCGTTCGAACAGGTCGTCCCACCCGGGACTCATCCGGCCGATCAGGTTGAGCTTCCAGCCGCGCTTCCACTTCTTCAGCGCCTTCTCACGCGCGATGGCGTCGACGATCCGGTCGTGCTGCTCGACGTGGACCAGTCGCGTCAGCCCGTGCTCGCGGCAGAAGTCCGAGCCTCACCCCTCGCGATGCTGCTGCACGCGAGCGGCAAGGTGCGCCGTCACGCCGATGTAGAGCGTCCCGCTGGGTCCGTTGGTCATGATATAGACCCAGGCCACGCCCCGCTCAGCGATACAGCGCGTCCAGCCGCTCGCCGTAGACGCCCTTCAGCACGTGCCGCCGGATCTTCAGGCTCGGCGTCAGCTGTTCGTTCTCGATCGTGAACGGCTCGTCCGCCAGGATGAAGCGGCGCACCCGCTCGATCACCGACAGGTCGCGGTTCGTCCGCTCCACCGCCGCCTGCAACGCCGCGCGATAGGCCGGGTTCTCCGCCAGCGCCGCGTCGTCGGCGACGCCCTGCGCCTTCGCCCAGTCGGCGCGCCATTCCGGATCGGGCACCAGCACCGCCACCATGTGCGGCTTGCGGTCGCCCGCGATCATCGCCTGCACGATCTCGGGCTGGAGCGTCAGCATCCCCTCCACCTTCTGCGGCGCGACATTGTCGCCCTTGTCGTTGATGATGAGGTCCTTCTTGCGGTCGGTGATGCGGATCCGGCCGCCCGCGTCGATCTCGCC